>Ga0315336_1000258_pt1 | contig 192318 bp, 192 predicted proteins | sample ASW5metaG_FD_204512 | JGI IMG/M metagenome (GOLD analysis project Ga0315336, IMG submission 204512) | Ammonia-oxidizing marine archaeal communities from Monterey Bay, California, United States - ASW #5 | ecosystem: Environmental > Aquatic > Marine > Intertidal zone | place: USA: California... | reverse complement strand
CACCAGCGCCGGCCTCATCCGCCGCACGCCGAAGCAGGTCGACGTCCCCGTCGAGTCGCAGTACGCGCCGGGTGCCTCGCCGACACCGGAGACTTCGCCGATCGCGCCGACCGCAAATCGTTCCCCAGAAGAAGTCCGCCAGATGCTGTCCCGGTATCGAGCTGGCCTTCGCAAGGGACGTGGGCCCGATGAGGGCACTGACCAACCGAACCGACGGAGCTGAGGAGCCCCGATATGAGCAACATGAGCACCGCAGCGACAAATGTCAACTGGCTGGTCGCCAACTTCGTTGAGCGAGTCCCCGGCGTCAGCGAGGCCGTCGTGGTCTCGTCCGACGGCCTTCCGATGGCCCTTTCCGGCGGACTCGACCGCGACGCGGCCGACCGCTTCGCGGCCGTCGCCTCCGGCCTGATCGGTCTCGCCTACGGCGCAGCCGGTCGTTTCGGCGGCGGGCGTGTCAACGAGATCATCATCGAGATGGAAAACGCGTTCCTGTTCGTCACCGGCGTGAGCGATGGCTCCTGCCTCGCCGTCGTTGCCGACAACGACTGTGATGTGGGACTCGTCGGCTACGAGATGGCGGTCCTGGTCGAGAAGACCGGTCCGTTCCTCACTCCCGAGTTGCGCGCCGAGCTTCAGAGCGCGCTTCCCCGATGACCGACCAGCCCCGCGACAACCGGCTGCGCGTACGTCCGTACGCGTTGACCGGAGGACGAGTTCGTTCGTCGACCGAGCTCGCGCTCGAGACGATCGTTCGCGTCACGCCGCAGGGTGAAGCCGGCGAAAGTTCTCTCCCCACTGAGAAGCGGGAGATCCTGCAGCTCTGTGTCGATCCCACATCCATTGCTGAAGTTTCAGCTCACCTCCACCTTCCTCTAGGGGTTGCCCGCGTCCTCGTGGGTGACCTGGTCACCGAGGGCTTCCTTGACTCCCATGCCAACCCGGCATCGGACGAAGAGGGCTCACGTCCCGACCTCCGACTCCTCGAAAGGGTCCTCGATGGTCTTCAAGCGCTCTGAGAAGAACGAAGCCAGCACTGGCGGCGTTCCCATCCCGGTCAAGATCGTCGTGGCCGGTGGCTACGCGGTCGGCAAGACCACGTTCGTGGGGTCGATCTCCGAGATCGAGCCCCTCACGACCGAGGCATCCTTGACCTCGCACAGCCAAGGCGTCGACATCGCCGGCGAGGCGGCAAAGAAGTCGACGACCGTGGCGATGGACTTCGGTCGCATCAGTCTCGGCGACGACCTCATCCTCTACCTGTTCGGCACGCCGGGCCAGGACCGGTTCCACTTCATGTGGGACGACCTGGTGCGCGGCGCCATCGGTGCCGTCGTCGTGGTCGATACTTCTCGTCTCGAGGATTGTTTCGCCGCTGTCGACTACTTCGAGTCGGCCGGCATTCCGTTCGTGGTTGCGGTCAACGCCTTCTTCGGCCGCATCCATCACTCGATGGAAGACGTACGAGAGGCCCTCGCCATTCCGGCGGACGTGCCGATGATGGTGACCGACGCTCGTGACCGTGCGTCGACCAAGGGCACGCTGCTCGAGCTCGTGCAGCATGCACTCTCTCGGGCCGGCACCGCGGTTTAGTCCCGTTCGGGCCGAACCACCGACGTGATGTAGTCGGCGGCCAACAACAAGAGAGCGACGACCCCCCACACGTGGAGGTCGGCGAACTGCTGCGGCCACCCGAAGTCGGGCGGGTAGCGAAAGCGACGCTGCGCGATCATGATCGCGAGCGACGTGGAACCGAGCACGAAGGCCGCCAGCGTGGCCGGCCGCAGCCAGCCGATCCGGATGCGGAGAAGCAACGCGAGCGCGCCGGCGAGGACCAAGGCCAGCCCCGGCAGGCGAGGCAAGTTCAACCAGGCGAACGCGGCGATGAGACCGGCCGCGGCCGCGATCACTCGAGGCGAGGCTGCAGGCCGGCGCACGCCTCGATCCAGGACCGGCAGCGGGCGGAGAGTCGGTTGCCCCGGACCGTCGGGCCGCGCCGCGACCAACTGCTCGGCGGCGTCGGACCGCCGGCGTAGGGCGAGCCAGAGCACCCCGACAACGGCAGCGGCCGAGAACCACAAGCTTCGGCCGACCAGGCGCTGCGGTACCCAGTCGAGCTCAACCTCGACTTCTTCGCCCGCAGTGAGGAGCCAGCCGTTGGCGAACCCGTCGATGAGGATCGGCTCGCCGAGCGAGCGGCCGTCGACGGATGCCTCCCAGCCAACGTTGTGACTCTGTCCGAGAATCAGCCAGCGATCGGCTTCGGATCGAGGCACGAGCAGGGAATAGTGCGTGTCGTCGTGGTCGAGCACCTCGACCGGGCCAGGGCGGACCACTTCGATCGTCGCTCTCGCCGGACTCGTCATCACGAGCTGGTCGAGGTCGAGGCCGAATTCTCGGCTGGTCGTCTCGACCGAGAACGCGCCGCTCGTGCTGATGTCGTCGCACGGGGTCAGCGGAAGCTCACGCCGCTCGAGGGCCGCCGTGGCTGGGCCGGCGACCGAGGCGCTCACCGCTTGTCCGTCGATCGTGAGCAGGGGCACACATCCCGTGGACACGTCGGTCGGTGCACCGAAGAGGGGAGCGCCGTCGAAATGGACCTCAGCGATCGAGACCGGCATTCCCACAAAATGGTTCGAGTACCAATCGCGGGTCGGGCGTTCGTCGGCCGATCTGACCTCGAGCCGAACCGACGAAGCCGCACCCGAGACCGGAATGGTCACCGTGGTGACCGACCCGACTGGCGCGTCGATGTTGGCGAGCCCCGTCGAGTACTGCCCGGCGGCGACGCCGTCGAGGGTCACCGCGATCTCCGTGGGAACCGAATGGAGGGCATCGACCACGAACGACACGTCGATCGAGGCGAAGGTCATCGACTCGACCAGATCGAATTCGATCCACTGGCCCGCTTGCGGCCCGAATCGGCCGGTCCAGGCGGTACCGAGATCACCGTCGCTCGCGAATGAGGTGATGCTCCACAGGTCGCCGGGGAGCGCGCCCGAAGATCCGCTCGTCACATCAACGCCGGCGGAGGTCGCACGCCGGCCGATCAGCTGATCGACCACCTGCTCCGGCGCCGAGGCCGAGATGCGGGCCGTGCCGTCGAGCGAGAAGTCTCGTCCCTGTGACAACTCGACGATCCTGCGCATCTCGTCCTCCGGGTCGTCGCGAACCGGCTCCTGGGGATTCGAGCGCTCCCGACTCAGCACGACCGAGAGTTCGTGGCCGGCCAGGTCGTCTCCGAGTGCTTCGACCAACGCCACAGGAACGCGTAGAAACTCCACGACGGGGGCCGCGTCGGCCATACGGACCTCGGCGAAGCCGACCGGCGAGACACCGCCGTAGGTCGGCTGCTCGGGAAGCGAGAGGTCCGTCAGCTCGATCTCGTAGATCTCAGCCGCAGCGTGGGCGGGCAGGACGAGCGTCTGGCCCGGCGCAGCCATCGACTCGGCATGGAGATCGGCTACCAGGATCGTGCGACCGTCTGCCCTGATCGCGACCTCGGTGATGGTTCGGTTCGCATCTCCCTGTGGTTGCAGAAGTGTGATCGACTCCACCACCGTCGCTGTCGCGTAACGAAACTCCAGCCACTCGCCCCGAGCTTCGGCAAAGGCGCCGACCACCCATGCGGTTGCTGGGTCACCATCGATCGAGCGCGAGGGACGGTCATCGTTCGTGTAGGTCACGGGGTTGCCGTAGTTGGAGGCGCGCAGCTCGAAGGGACCGTCCTGTCGACTCACCGTTCGGGTGTCGTCGGGGTCGATGTCGCCGAGGTGAAGATCCGCAAAGAGCTCGAGTCGATTGTCCGTCGGGTCGTCGACCATCGGTGTCTCACCGGCGCGCTCGACGAAGCCCAGGTTCTCGCGGAGCGTTCCCCATCGGCGGGCCCGCCGCTTGTTCGTGTCGGTCAGGATGATCGTGGCCGGCTCGGACAACACCATCTCGCGTAGAACACTGTCGCCCGCGAGGTCGGCCCCGAAGAAGAGCGGGCGGCCCGGATCGAGAAGCGACGCACCGGCCGCGTCGACGAGTCCCTCCGCGTCTCCGACGAGCACAGTCGCACCGTGCACGGGCTTTGTCCGCACGACCTCGAGCGCGTCGGGCACGACGTAGGTCTCGACCGCGGCGGGCTGACGCAATGACGGGTCGATAGCGAGGTGGACCTCGTCGAGGAGCGTCTGCTGGGGACCTGCGACATTCGCACCGACCGGTCCGAACGCCTCGCCCTGGGTCAGTCCGGGCGCGCGGTCCAACAGGTCGGCCGTCGGCGCGGGACGCGGCGTGCGGAAGCGTTCGAAGGTCATGTCGGCGCGATGGAGGATGTCGTCGACCGACATCAGTTGAGCGATCGGGACGATGGCGTCGGCGTCGACGGAGTCTTCCTGAAAGCGCCGGTCGAAGGCGGTGAGAAGGTCGGCCGACTCGGGCGACCCGAACGGGACCAACTCTCGAGCGACATATCCACGGTCGAGAAACGCCGGAGTGATCGGATCCACCGTGTTGCCCCATCGGTAGGAGGCAAAGTCGCTTCCGGGCAGCTCCATGACTCGGCCGTCCCTCGGTCCGTCGTTCAGCGAGTCGATGGCTTCCAACCAGTAGTCGGGGAGCGACTCATCACGCTGGAGATGTTCCTCGACCATCCGTATGCGCCACACTGCCGGGTTGTTCAGAATTATCGCGGCGACGACCACAACCGAGAACGTCTTCGTGAACGACGGCCATCGTCGATCGAGGGAGTTGATCAGCGCCCCGAGCAATACCGAAGTGGCGAGGACCAGCATGGGTAGCGCGCGCGGCGTCGAGCGCAGGGCCAGGCCCGCGTCGGTCGAAGTGAAGTCCTTGAACACGGAGCCGAGCGGCGACGGAGCGTCGAAAGGATGGCCCCCGATTGCGATCAAGCCGGCGAGAAAAATGAGGAGCACGAAGAAGCTCCGGTGGCGCCACCGGACGAGCGCAGCGCCGAACAGTGAAAGAACGACCAAACCGAAACTGACGAAGATCAGCCACACGCCCTGCGTGTACTCGATGCTCGGCTCGATCCACTGCCCGAACTTGTCGTTGCCGTAGAAGAACCAATAGCCGAGGCCGCGGAAGACTTCGGGCGCCGTCGAGGACGAGGCAACGGTCTGATACGTCTCGGTGTAGCGAGTGACGGGCAGGCTGTAGCCCCCCTGCAGAATCAGTCCGGCGATCCACCAGAGCGACACGACCAGCGTGAGCACCCCGATACGGAGCGCGGCAGCGACGCCCTCTCGGGTCGTGAGCGATCGCTCGACAAGCCGGGCGTTGACCAGCCACGCAACGGGTGCGAGGCCCACGAGCAACAGCGACGTGGCGTTGACCGAGCCGACCGTGAGGACCACGAGCGCGAAGCACGCGGGATAGCGCCACGTCTGCGTCCGCGCCGCCCGAATCGTCAACGCAATCATCCAAGGGAGACCGGCCCACGGCAGTAGCACCGCCGAGATGCGAGCGCTGTAGTCGAGAAGGTACGGGCTCAGCTGATAGGCGAGGACGGCGATGAGCATTCCGCGCCCCTGCCAGTCGAGCGTGCGGAGGAGGTAGCGAACGCCCGCTCCCGCGGCAAAGAGCAGAGTGCCGAGCCAGATGCGTTGGGCGAACCAGTCGGGGCTCCCGAGTGTTTCGAAGACCCAGTAGAAGGGCCCCATCGGCCAGAGGTAGCCGATGTTCTGGTGGGTGACGGTCCCCAGCGCAACATCACTGTCCCAGAGACTCGTCGCGTTGCTCAGCACCCGTCCAGGGTCGAGATACAGGTAGGTCTTGGTGTCGGCGCCTACGACGCCCGGGCTCGAGAGTACGACGGGGACATAGGCGAGTAGCGCCGCCGTGAGCAGGACCCAGTGGCGACGGATTCTGCCGACGAGCCCTTGCATCATCAGCTGCCGGTCAGCGAGGGCGACGAGTCGCGGCGGTCGCCAGCACCGCCAGAGTCTCGTAGGCGGTTCGGCCCCATGTGAGTTCTTGCGCAGTCTGCAGAGCACCATCGGCGAGGCGGGAGCGGAAGTCGTCGTCGCTCAGCACCTTCACCAACGCGTCGACGAATTCCTGGTCAGAGTCGACGAGAACACCGCCGACGCCGTCTCTGACGGCATCGCGATGACCCGGGATTCGGGTAGCCACCGCCGGAGTACCGCACGCCGCGGCCTCGGTGAGCGTCATGCCCCAGCCTTCGCTTCGCGACGCGCTGGCCACGACCCAGGCACGCCGGTAGTGGTCGACGAGTTCGTTGTCGTCGACTCGACCGGCCAGCTCGCACCATTCCTCGGCACCGAGGTCGGCGATCTGGCGCTCGAGACCGTCTCGCTCGTAGCCCTCACCCACGATCACGAGCCTCGCCGGGACCACCTCACGGGCCTCGTCGACTGCGGAGATCAGGCTATCGAGCGCCTTCGAAGGCATCAGGCGACCGACCGCAAGCACGGTGGGTTCGGGCGCCTTGGAACCACCGGGGCGGAACTGCGGGTCGATTCCTGGTGGGACCACGTGCACGTTGCGAGCCGGGAGCCGCAGGCGATCGAGAAGGTGATCGCGTGAGGACTCGCTGAGCGTGATCACTGGAGTCCGTCGATAGAACGGCGGCGCGATTCGTCGTTCGAGGATCTGCCCGGCGCGGGCGAGCCCGGGCGGCAGAACCATTGGCCACATGTCCTCGTGGACGTGGTGCAGCCATGTCACCCGGGGTCCGCGGGCCCAGAGCGGGGAGAAGAACGGCACGCCGTTCCAGATCTCGACGAGTCCGTCGCGAGGGCCGTGGCGGCCGGCGAGTTCTGAGGCGACCGCGCGGGGGAAGACGAGGTAGCGCCCGGCTCGCCGGATGACTTTGTAGCCATCGCGAACCGTTTCCGGCGCCGCGCCCTGGGCGTAGGAGGTGCGCATCGTCACCTCGATACCGGCGTCGGCCCAGTGGGAGGCAACCATCGAAGCGTGGATCTCGGACCCGCCGGCTTCGACATCGGCGAGATCGCGCCATGCGAGCATGTGGATGCGACGAAGACCGGACTCGGCCGCAAGGTCGCCGATCTTGAGCGCCTTCACGCTCTTTTCGGTATCTCGGGGAATCTCACTGTCGTGAGGACCAGTCGACGGCACTGGCGCATGTTAGCGGCCGGGTTGCCGCCCGATCACCACGGAGTGCACACTTCGCCCGCATGTCCACACCGCCCGTGACCGTCGTCATCATTCATCGGGACCGTCCCGACTCGATCGGCCGGACGGTCGATGCCTTCGCGGGGCAATCCGTTCCCACCCGGGTCCTCGTTGTCGACAACGGCTCCTCGCCCGACACCGTCGAAGCCCTCCCCGCGACGATTGGCGACGCCGAACTGATCACGACAGGAGAGAACCTCGGTTTCGGGCCGGGCGGCAACGTCGGGCTGCGACGGTTCCTCTCCGACGGCATTGGCGAGTGGGTGGCTGTGGCTCCCCATGATGCACTGCCCGACAGTGACACGATCGAGAAGATGCTCGCCGCGGTGGCCGAGCGTCCGACCGTCGGACTCATGAGCGCTGACGTAGGCGATGGAATGCGCCCGATCATCGACCCCTACCTGGGGACGATCGATGCGGCTCCCACTGTCGAGTCGGGGTTCGATGAGGCGGACTATCCCCACGGCACCCTGATGATGTGCCGCCGGGCGTGCCTCGACGAGGTCGGGATCTTCGACGAGCGCTACTTCGCCTACTGCGAGGAGAGCGAGCTCGCGATTCGTGCCACCCGCGCCGGGTGGGGGTGTGGAGTGATCCGCGGCGCGATGGTTCGTAATCCGGGCATGAGCGCGTCGATCGAACGGGTGGCCTACCTGCAGCTTCGCAACACGCTGCTGATGCTCAAGGAGCACTTCGGCCGCAAGAACGAATGGTTTCGGATCGGCGTCGCCCTCATCCAAATCCCGGTCGGCATCGTGCACGTCCCGTCTCGGGGTCTGCACTGGTCCCCCCGCGGCCGCCTCAAGGGCGTGCGGGATCACCTGCTGGGGCGCTACGGACCACCACCGGACGACGTCCAGGGTTGAGCGCGGGTCAGGTCGGTTCGGCCGGCGTGGTCTTGCGCAGTTTGGGAAGCACGACCGGCGCCGGCGTGTCGGCACCGACCTCGACGGTCAGCGGCTCAGCGGTCAAGGGGTCAGCCTCGGCGGCATCGCCACCGTCAGCGAACTGTCGCGACAGAAGGCTGCCGATGATGGTCGGAGGATGCGGCTCGGAAAAGAAGAAGCCTTGGCCCAGCTCGCAGCCCATCTCGATGAGGCGATCCACTTGCTTGGCGTCCTCGACTCCTTCGGCCACCGTGGCCACGCCGAGGGCACGAGCCAGTGAGGCCACGTGACGGATGATGGCCTCATCCCTCGGGCGGTCACCGAGTCCGCTGATGTAGGAGGCGTCGATCTTCAGAAGCTCGAAGTCGAAGTTTCGGAGATGGCTCAGCGAGGAGTATCCGGTACCGAAGTCGTCGAGGGCCACCCCGACACCGAGCTCCCGGGCCGCTGACAGCGCAGTCCATGCCGCGCGTGGATCCGCGATCAGCGACGCTTCGGTCAGTTCGAGATAGATCAGCGACGGATCGACAGAATGCGTCTCGAGCGCAGCGCGCAGATCATCGACGAAGTCCGACTGTCCGATCTGGCGGGGCGACACGTTCAGCGTCACTCGCAGCGGCGCTTGGCCCGACGGCACTTGGGCAGCCCAGATGCTCGCCTGTCGACAGGCCTCCTCGAGGACCCAGCGTCCAACCGGGAGAATGAGGCCGGTCTCCTCTAGCGAGGCGAGGAAGTCGCCCGGCGGGATCATGCCCCGATCGGGGTCGTCCCATCGCAAGAGGCCCTCGCAGCCGACGATCCGTCGCGACCGAAGCGCGACGATTGGCTGGTAGAGGAGCCGAAACTCGCCGTCGTCGAGGGCCCGTTGCAACCGGCGCTCAGCGGTTGCCGGCGTGAGGCGAGCCCGCATGCTCTCGGAGAAGACCGCGGTTCGAGAATCGCTGTGCTTGGCGTCGTACATCGCCGTGTCCGCGTCGCGCAGCACTTCTTCGGGGTCGTCGCCGACATCACCGAACGCCACACCGACGCTGGCGGAGATCCGGATCCGGTCCGCCCCCAACTCGAAAGGCGTCTCGATCGTCCCGATCAATTCGCGGGCAAAGCGGGCGGAGTGCTCCGTCGTCGTTGGTGCCGGATCGATGATCACAAACTCGTCACCGGCGTAGCGGGCCACCCATCGGTCCGCTCCGGCCGAGCGGACGAGACGTTCGCCTACGGCGACCATGAGTCGGTCACCGACTTCATGGCCGTAGGTGTCGTTGACCGACTTGAAGCCATCGAGATCCACGAAGAGCACGCCGGCGCGGGTGTGGAAGCGCCGCGCGTAGCGAAACGCCTCCGGCACCACTTCGCGGAGGTGCCGTCGGTTCGGAAGGCCGGTCAGCGCGTCGTGGAGCGAGAGGCGCGTGAGCTCGCGCTGAGCACGGACGGCGTCTCGATAGCGCCGAAAGGCAAACGCCGTCGCGCCGAGCGGGAGAACAGTGACAAGAGCGATCACGCCATTGACGTTGAGCCCGCTGGTGTCGGCGATCTGATCGAAGAGCGCGTCAGGGACCGCGAAGGCGATGGCCACCACACACAGGATCGTCCCGAGAACGACGATCCAAGCAAGATCGACGCCGGCCTTGTGTTCGGTTTCGACCAGATGGTCGATACGCAGGGGGTGAGGCTCCGGTTTGTCACGAGCCATGGCTTGTCCACCTCCCACGTCGATGGAAGACCTCGATGCGCCGACTGCGCGCGTGGCCGTCTCTAGTCCAGTCGGCGGATGCCACCCCGGTCTTGAGGTCTGTGGCGCAGGGTCGCGCTCAGCGCCGCGCGGGAATGGCCCGTCGGGGCGAGCCGATCAGGGCCACGAGCAGACGCGCGTAGTGGTAGGCCAACCGGAACGGACGCTGCGAGGGCACGCCGCCGGCCCGCTCAGACATCTGCGTGGGTACCTCGACCACGCGGTAGCCGGCTCGACACGCGTTGACCAGAGTTTCGACCGAGTCCATGTATTCGACCGGATAGTCGGAGGCGAAGACGGCGAGGAGCGGCTGTTGCACCGCCCGAAAGCCCGACGACGTGTCGCTGAAGCGCTGACCGGTCAACAGCCGCACCCCCACACGGAGGACCCCCATGGCCGCTCCCCGGCCGCGGCCGACCTCGTAGCCTCCTGCGGCGAATCGGCTGCCGCAGGCCATGTCGGCACCTCTGTCGAGGCCGTCGAGCAGCACCTGGATCTGGTCGGCGCGGTGTTGACCGTCGGCGTCGAATTGCACGGCCCGCTGATAGCCGTTGTCGGCCGCGTAGCGATAGCCGGCCCGTAGTGCCCCCCCGATGCCCAGATTGAACGGCAACGAGACACACGGCACTGCGGCGGCGCGAACGACCGCGGCAGTGCTGTCAGCCGATCCGTCGTCGACGACGACGATGTCGAGATGAGGGACGACCGTGGCGAGCTGCTGGAGGACGGCGGGGAGCGACTCTTCCTCGTTGAATGCGGGGATGACGACGATCGTGCGAGCGTCGGACCCCGAACTCATCCGTCGGTCTCGCTGACCTCTTCGTGGTACTCGGCCTCGACGTTGACTTCCCACACATCATGCGACGTGCCGCTGACGATGTTCTCCACCGTGAGCATCGCCGTGTACATCGAGTGGTCTTGGTTGTTGTAGCGGTGCATGCCGTTACGGCCGACGGGATGGACGTTGGCGGCGTTGCCGCTGAGCCATTCCCGCAGGATGTCGACGTTGTCCTTGTAGGTCGCGTCGTACATCGGATACGCCTTGGGCATACGGACGACGTAGCCCTTCTCGACGCGATCGGGCGAGAGCAGGCCGAGCCTGGCCATCTCGGCGGTTCCCTGCTCGATCAGCGCATCATCATCGGACACCCACAGCTCGTCGCCCTCGTTGACGAAGTACTCGAGCCCGAGGCAAGTCTTGCCGTCTTCGGGAATCATCTGCGGCGACCAGGACCCGAAGTTCTGGACGCGACCCACCTCGACCTCGGGTGCGTGGATGTAGATCCAGTTGTCGGGGAACCCGTCCTCTTCGGGCACGACCAAGGCAACCGTCAGGAAGTCGCGGAACTGCAGCGACTTCGCCGCGAGCAGCACGTCTTCGGGGGCGGGCGGATCCATGGCCTGCACTAGTAGCGGGATCGGCATCGACGAGATCACGTCGGTGCAGGCGTGTGTTGTCGTCCCCGCGGGGCCGTCGGCAACGACTTCGGTGGCGATGCCGCCGGAATGGCGCACCGTGCGCACCGTCTGCTCGAAGTGCAGCTCACTGCCCTGCTTCTCGACGTGGTCCTGGCACCGCTCCCACATCATTCCGGGGCCATGACGCGGGTATTCGAACTCCTCGATGAGGCTCGTGATGTCTTTCTGGTTGCGGCTGGGTGTGATGGCGTTCCAGATCGCGCTCATCAGGCTCAGATTCTTGATTCGCTGTGCGGCGAAGTCGGCCTGGAGTTCGTCGGCGGGCACACCCCACACCTTTTCGGTGTAGGTCTTGAAGAAGATCCGATACAAGCGCCAACCGAATCGGGCGGCGACGAAGCCCTCGAAGGTGGTCTGGTCCTTCGGTGGGTTGATGCGAGCCCACACGTAGGACAACACGCACCGCACCGCCTCGATCACACCGAGGTTGCTCAGTGCGTTGAAGGCCTTGAGCGGGTAGTCGTAGAACTTGCCCTTGTAGTAGATCCGACTCATCCGCGGCCGGAGCAGAAAGTCTTCGTCGGGCAGAATCTCGTGCCAGAGCTCCTGCACCGGCTTCACTTTGCTGAAGAAGCGGTGGCCACCAATGTCGAATCGCCAGCCGTCGCGTTCGGCGGTCTGTGAGATGCCCCCGACCACATCGGTTGCTTCGAGGATCGTTGCCGTCTGGCCGGCCTTGCCGAGCTGATAGGCCGCGGTGAGGCCGGCGGGACCCGCGCCGATGACGACGGTTCTCGCCGCGGTCGCGTTGCTCTCCAGGTCGCCCATTCGACGCCCCCTCCCCGGGGCCGCAGGATCTTACCCGGATTCACCGACACACCCGTTGCCCGCGCGACACTGCAGGTATGGACATCACCTGCCCTCGTTGTGGCGCCTCGGCCGACGTCGACTACTACGCCCCATGCGACTCATGCAGAGACCAATTGCGCGCCACCTTGGGCACCGACGGCGGGGGAGCGGCCGAAGCAGTCGAGTACGAACCCAAGATGAATGTCACCCCCAACGCCGTCGCCCTCAAAGACGACTGACCCAGATCACCCCGCTCCATCGCGAAACTTGGAAGGGGAGCGTAGGCGGCCGGAAAACAGAACAAGGCCCCGAGTAGCCTCCCGGCTTGCGCCGGTCAACTCCTCGGGGCCTCGAAGCGGCTCCTTCACCAGGCCTGCCGCCCCGTCGGAACGACCTGCCTTATGGGACCTGCCCTTGCGGGGCCTGCCCTGACTCCCAGTGCCGAACGTCTCGGTCCTGTTTGCCTGAATCAACCTTCGGTACCCGGCGGCACCAGCCCGCCTTGACCCGCCTCCACCCCCGTCGGAGCGACTGCGTCTCAATGCGACCCTGACACGTACCCTCTATCGGGTTTGTTCCCCCTCCCGGCCTCACACCCCGTGGTGTGCGCCTGACAGTGACGGACCCTCCAGCTGGCGGTGCTCGTCCTTCGCTTCCGAGCGGCCCCCGTCAGGAACCCTCTCAGTCGCTCCGGTCTCGCACCTCCGTGCCTCCGGTCGATCCGCCGGAACCCTTTCGGACCCCGACCTGATCTTGCCGTGTCTTCCCCGTCGCTCCAGTCCCGAGGAACCCGATCCTTCCCCTCCAGGCTTGCGCCCTTCCGTTCCGTCTCGGCATCCCGGAACCTTCGTTCCTGGGTCGACAAGAGGCATCCTGCGACCACCCGGCGGCCCGGTCAAGGGGTCGGGACGAAATCCCCAGGGATCGGTGAGAAACCCACCGGCAATCCCCAGCTCAGTCCTGGTTCTCCACAAGTTCGACCACAGGCAGGCCACTTGGAACGGGTGTGGGCAGTTCGAACTCGGCGTAGCGATCGGCGTGGCCGATGACATCGTCGACGTAGGCGGTCGAGTTGTTGTAGCCGAAGTACGCGCCTCGCAGCGACGCCCGTGATCCCAGGTCGCCGCCGAGTGAACAGAGGTAGCGGCCGGCGCTATAGGCCGCGTCGTAGAGGTTCTGTGGGTCGGCTCGCGCATCGCCGTCGCCGTCGCGGCCCCGACGGATCCATGTCTCGGGAATGAACTGGAGCGGCCCGACGGCTCGGTCCCAGACGGTGTCGCCGTCGAATGAGCCGCCATCGGTGTCGACCATTGCTCGCACACCGGGCCCGCCATCGAGGGCGATGCCGATGATCGGACGATCGACCCGGCCGTCAGCGCGAAGGGTGCGGCCCCCGTAGCGGCCGTGTCGGCTCTCGATCCGAGCGACACCGGCCACCATCCACCACTCGAGGCTGCAACTGGCCCAAACCTCGCCGAGAAGTGCTTCGGCGTTCAGGTAGGCATCGAGCGCAACGACGGAGAGATCAGTGCCGGGGATGGATGCGCTGTACCGGGCCACCCGGACGGCCTCGGTCGCCGCCTCGACCTCCTGGGTCAGCTCGCTCACGGCGGCGTCCCGCTCGCGTATCACCGCGTTGGTGGAACCGATCTCGGCGCTGAGTTCCACGGCACGGCCAAGCAGGTGACGTTGTTCGGCATCAGCGTCGTCCTGGCGTCGAAGGAGGTCTTCGCGTGTCGCGAACTGCACTTCGTCGATGCGTTCGCCGAGCTCCCGGGACCGGGCCGCCTCGGTTGCATCGTCGGGATCGTCGAGCCCGAGAAGGGGATCTGAGCCGAAGTTGACGTAGCGGTCGAGTGCACGGGCTTCGAGCACCGATTCCACCTCGGCGAGTCGCCGAGCCAATCCGTCGACCTCTTCGACAACGGTACGGAGGCGTTCTTGCACGTCGTCGGATTCAACCGAGAGACGATCCAGCCTGGCGATCGCGTTGGCCAGCTTCCTGCTGTTCTCCGCTTGAGAGAAGAGCGAGGCGTCCAGTCGAGCAAGAGCCTGTTCCCAGCCGCGCCCGCCCAGTTCGAGCGCGGCCACTCTTGGATCGAGACGGTCGTCGGGCACCAACACGGCGACCGAGGCGATTGCCTGGTCGGTGTCCTCGTTCGCACCGGCGCGGTCGTGAGCGCCCGGTTGCGTGGCGATGACCGCCGCGACCAGGCCGACCGCCAGGCCGCACGACATCGCGATCGTGCTCCTCATGCGCAGCTTCACACTGCGGGGAGATCGGTTGTCGAACACGGGAACGCCACCTCGAAGGGCTCATGAGCCCAGGGATCGCCCGCGTGACCCGAGGGGACACTCTACTCATCCGAGGCTGGAACCGGGTGACGCCTGGTTCCTAGGGCCACACATCGCGCTCCATGAAGACAGACTTCAGGAGCTCCGTCTGGTCGGTCATGATCCCGTCGACGCCCAGGTCGAGCAGGCGGCGCATCTCGTCGGCTTCGTTCACGGTCCACACATGCACCTGAATGTCGCGACTGTGAAGATGCTCGACGAAGGTCTCTGTCACCATCGGTACGCCCTTGACCTTCACGGGCACCTGAGCGGCATGCACCCAGGGCGCCTTCACCGGCAGCCCGCGACTCTCAGCGACGAGCTTTGCGGTGAGCTTCGGTCCGGCGCTCACCGCGAGGTTCTCACCGACGAGACGCTGTACTGCAGCGATGCGCTTGTCGCTGAACGCCCCGACCATGACTCGGTCGACGGCACCCGCCGCAAGGATGGCCTCAGCGAGCGGTTCGACCGCGGCGCCGTGTTTCGGGTCGAGATTGAGACGCGATTCGGGGAATGCCTCGAACACCTCGGCGAGTCGCATGATCGGTTCGGTGCCGTCGACGAGCGCCCGCTTCACGTCGGCCCAGGGGAGGTCGGCGATGACCCCTTCGGCGTCGGTGACTCGATCGAGTCGGTCGTCGTGGAACGCGATGGCCACGCCGTCCCTGGTCACGTGAACATCGGTCTCGAGATGCGTGTAGCCGAGATCGACGGCATGGCGAAACGCCCGTTCCGTGTTCTCGGGGTGCGCACTGGCCCCACCGCGATGGGCAAACGCGATCGGCGGAGCGACAGAGAGGTATGGGTGGATGCTCGGCACGCGGTCACCGTAGTTGGCTACGGTCGCCGTGTGACTCCTGCGGATCGCCTCACCGACATCTTGTCGGGCCCGCGCGAGATTCCACTCGACGAGACACTGCTGCTGCTGGCCGCGGCGAGGCCCGACGCGGAAATGGATGTGGCGGGCGGCCTCCGCGCCCTCGACGACATCGCTGCCTCGTGCCCGGATCCCAGCATCGAAGGCCTGATCCGTCACCTGTTCGTGAGCCAGGGGTTCGCAGGCGACCGCCGCGACTACCACGATCCTCGCAATTCCTATCTGGACCAGGTCATCAGTCGGCGCGTGGGCATGCCCATCACGCTGGCGGTCGTCCTCGTCGAAACCGGACGCCGACTCGGCGTCGACCTCGTCGGCGTCGGGATGCCCGGCCACTTTCTTGTCCGCGAACGCGACGATCGCGACGGATTCATCGACCCTTACCACCAGGGTGCACGGATCTCGGCGGCCGCGTGCGAGGCCCGGTTTCGCACAATCCACGGCGCCGACGCTCCGTTCGATCCGGTCTACCTCGAAGCGGTGCCGGCCCGCTCGATCGTGCAGCGGGTGCTCAACAACCTCACCGTCACGTTCCGGAGCCGCGCCCCTCGCGACCTCGACTGGCTGCTCGATGTTCGTCTCCGCCTTCCCGCCGACCCTCCCGACCTGCGAGCACTGGCCGAATTGTGTGAGCTGCGGGGTCGCTACGGTGACGCCGCCGACCTCTTGGATCGCTTGATCGAGACCGGACCGGACGACACGAGTCGAGAGCGAATCCGAGATCGATCCGAGCGGCTGCGAGCCCGACTCAACTAACTGCACGAAGTGGTCACGCCCGCGCGGAACGCCACACTAACCTCGGCTCCATGCACCGCCGGACCAAGATTGTCGCCACCATCGGACCTGCCTCGCAGGACGAGAGCACGCTGCGGGAGATGATCCGGGCCGGCATGAACGTCGCTCGCATCGGTCTCGCGCACGGAACCATCGACGACGGCCTCGAAAGGTTCCATCGCATCCGCAAGGTCGCGGCCGACGAGGGGCAGCGAGTGGGGATCCTCGTCGACCTTCCCGGTCCCAAAGTTCGGGCCGCCTCATTCGGCGAGGACGGCGTCGACATGCCGACCGGCCACAGCGTTGAGCTGCGGACCGGCACCGATGCCTCGACCTCGGCGGTGATCGAGGTCGACTACGAAGGCCTGCTGGCCGATGTTCAGGTCGGTGATCGTCTCACCGTTGGCGATGGCGGCGCCGTCCTCGAGATCGCCGACAAGTCGCCCGAGAAGATGCTCGCCACGGTCGTACACGGCAGCCGCTTGCGGGGACGACCCGGCATCCACGTGCCATCGGACCGCCTACAGATGGCCACCCCGACCGATGAGGACTTCATCGCGCTCGACGCCTTCGTCGACGTCGGTGTCGACATGATCGCCATCAGCTTCGTGCGATCGGCGCACGACATTCGGCGCGTCGGCACCGAGCCGCACCCGCGCGGACCGCTGCTCGTCGCCAAGATCGAGACCCGCGCCGCCGTCGACAACCTTCCTGGGATCATCGAGGCTTCCGGAGCCGTGATGGTGGCTCGAGGCGACCTCGGCAACGAGTGCAGCCTCGAGGATCTCCCGCACCTCCAGAAACAGATCATTCGCGACTGCATCGCCGGCGGCCGCCCGGTCATCACCGCCACACAGATGCTCGAGTCAATGGTCACGAGCCCGGCCCCCACACGCGCCGAGGCCTCCGACGTTGCCAACGCGGTCTTCGACGGCTCGTCTGCGGTCATGCTCTCCGGCGAGACCGCGGTCGGCGACGACCCGGTGAATGTCGTGCGCACCATGAGCCGAATCGCACGCCGCGCCGACGAAGAGATGGACCACGAGGCCTGGGCCAAGATGCTCTCCGATGTTCGCATGACGGACGAAGACGCAGGAGCGGCCTCGGTCACCGATGCAATGACCATGGCGACCTGGCGGGCCACGCAGGAGTTGGGTATCGAGAACGTGCTCTGCATCTCGGGATCGGGGTTCACCGTGCGGTCGATCGCCCGTTTTCGGCCCGAGGCCCAGATCCTGGGCTTCTCGGTGAACGAGGCCACGGTGCAACAGCTCACCTTGAGCTGGGGTACGACGCCCATGGCCATCCAACCGCGTGACAGCAACGAAGACATGGTTGCCGAGGCCATCCGCCACGCGAAGGCCGAGGGCCACATTCGCTCGGGCGAAAGCGTTGCCGTTCTGGCCGGTTCCGACAGTCGCAGCCGCTCCACCAACGTGCTGAGAATCGAGCGTGTGCCCTAGGCGTCGACCTCGAGCGTGGTCGAGCAACCGACTTCTCCGTCGGCGAGGCGGACGCGGAGGTCTTCGGGCAACTGCTCCCATGGCACCTCGACGGTCTGGCCGTAGAGACTGCATTCACACGAGCGAGCGCAATCCTCCAGGTCGGTGCGTTGGACCCAGAGCGACACACCAATGCCCGCGAGCAGAGCGAACAGCACCATCTTGAGCACGACGCGCTGCACGAAGCGGACGACGACATACATGAGGTACAGCACGACCGCTATGACCACGAGAATGATCCACTTCAAGAGGTCGGGGTCGAGCCATTCGGGGAGCACGGCGATTTGCACGAATCGATCGTAGGGCGAGCGCAGACCGCATTCGAGTCACCTCGGTAGGCTCCGGCCATGACCGACGTCAATCTGTATCGCGAAGGCCCGCCCGACACCGTTCTTGCGCCGGAGCCCGAAGACGCGCTGGCCGCGCTCGAAACCGCCCTCGCCGCACCCGACCGCATTGCCGCTGTCGGCGCAGTCTGCGCGAAGTGGCCGATGTTCTTGGCCGCGTGGGCATCGCTAGGTGATGCCGTCGACGAGCCCGCCCTGGCGTACGCCGCGTACCGGACCGGCTACCACCGTGGCCTCGACCGCCTGCGAGCCAGCGGCTGGCGGGGCAGCGGCTATGTCCGCTGGCGCAACGAGACAAACCGCGGTTTCCTCCGGGCGCTCAGCGGGCTCCAGCGAATGGCCGCGCACATCGGCGAAACCGACGAGGACGAGCGCTGCGCCTTGTTCCTGAAGCAGCTCGATCCGGACTGGCCACCGGCAGAGTGAAAGCGGCCGGCCGTTTGGGTGGAGCCGTCCTTGCGGGAGGGGCATCGCGCCGAATGGGCACCGACAAGGCGCTCATCTCGACCGACGGAATCACCTTGGTCGAGCGCGCCGTCGGTGCGCTCACCGATGCGGGCGCCGCGCCGGTCATCGTGGTCGGCGGCAACCGGTCGGCGATCGAGACCCTCAACCTTTCGTTCGTCGACGACCAGTGGCCCGGGGAAGGCCCGCTCGGCGGCATCATCACCGCGTTGGAACACCTCGAAACCGACCTCGTGGCGATCCTGTCCTGCGATTTGACCGACGCGTCACCGATCGCGGTGACCAGTGTCGTCGGCGCCCTCGGCCACGCCGATGTGGCCGTTCCGGTGATCGAGGGCCGGATGCAGTGGCTCCATGCCGTGTGGCGCCGCTCGACACTCCCTGAATTGCGCAAGGCATTTGAGAGCGGCGTCCGCGCGCCGCGCGAGGCGCTCGGCTCATTGCGGGTCGCTCAGTTGCTCGACGGCGATCCGTGCTGGTTTCACGATGCCGACCGGCCCGAAGATCTACCCGACCAGCCTCGGTGAGTCTTCTGTGCAGCCGACGTGGCTAGCATCGCCCGAATGGACCTGCCCGAGATCGACGTCGACGAGCTAGAGCGCCAGATCGCCGACGGCGCACCCGTCTTCGATGTGCGCGAAGACGACGAGTGGGCCCATGCCCACATTGCCGGAGCGACGCTCGTCCCGCTCGGCACGGTCAGCGAGGCGATCTCGATGTTCCCGACCGACCGACCGGCTTACATCATCTGCGCAAAGGGCGGCCGCAGCGCACGCGCCGCTGAATTCCTCCGTGGCCAGGGCATCGACGCGGTCAACGTTGCCGGCGGCTTCGGAGCCTGGGTCGACAATGGCAAGCCGAGCGTTACTGGCGAGGGTGGCTGAGCCGAGTGGTCGATTACCGCATCATCGATCGACAAGAAGACCTCGAACCGGTCGTCGCCGCCCTTCTCGAACAGCCCCGCTACGCCCTCGACACTGAGTTCCATCGAGAGCGGACCTATTGGCCCAAGGTCGCACTGGTGCAGATCGCGTGGCCCGGCGACCTCGTTCTGATTGATCCGCTGGCCGTCGATCTCGCCCCGCTCCGACCGGTGATGGACAGCGATGCTCTCGCCGTCCTCCACGCCGCATCCCAAGATCTCGAAGTGCTCGAACTCGCCACCGGCGGCGTGCCGCAACGCCTGTTCGACACCCAGATCGCCGCCGGCTTCCTGGGCATGTCCACACCGTCGCTCGCGTCGCTCCACGAGCGCGAGCTCGGCGTTCAACTTCCCAAGTCGAGTCGCCTCACCGACTGGCTAGAGCGACCGCTGGGCAAAGAACAGCTCGACTATGCCGCCTCCGATGTCGACCGTCTCCTCGAGATCCACGACATTCTGTCCGGCCGCCTCGAAGAACTCGGACGAGTCCAATGGGCCGACGACGAATGCGAGATCATGCGTTCTCGCTGGCGCGGACCCCGCGATCCCGACGAGGCCTGGCGCAAGATCAAGGAAGCCCGCCACCTGAAGGGCAAGGCCCTCACCGTCGCTCGGGCCGTCGCCGGCTGGCGTGAGCGACGAGCGGCCGAGATCGATCAACCCGTTCGATTCGTTCTGTCCGACATCGCGGTCGTCGGCGTTTCGCAGGCTGCCCCCACCGACATCGACGGGCTCGCTCGCGTTCGCGGCGTCGACAAAGGCATGGCCAAGGGTTCGCTCGGTCCCGCCATCCTCCAGGCCGTCGCCGACGGCGTCGAGTCGGACTGGCGACCACCGCGGCCGCCGCGCCGGCCCGCCGACACGCAGGACATCCGCCCCGCGGTGGCCCTCGTCGCCGCGTGGGTCAACCAACTCGCCCGCGACCGATCGCTCGACCCCACGCTCCTGGCCACGCGGGCCGACGTGGAAGCACTCGTTCGCGGTGATGAAGACGCCCGCCTGGCCACTGGCTGGCGCTCCGAACTCGCCGGTGGCCCGATTCGGCGGCTCGTGTCCGGCGATGCCGCGCTGGCGTTCGAAGACGGCGCGGTGGTGCTCGAGGAGCGATCCGGCCGACCGGTCGGGTGATGTGGGTGCTCGGACCGATCGGGGCTACAATCAATGGTCTTGACGCTGTCGAAGAGGAGCTCATCAGGTGAAGAAGGGGCGACACCGACGCTATGAAGAGGCCCGTGAGCTGAAGCGCTCACATGATGGCGACTTCGACGCTCTCCTCGACAGCTTCGACGGAGACAAGGAAGAGGAACCCAAGCCAGAACACCTGGCGTGGGCCGACGAATTCGACGAATCCGAGGCCGACGACGGCTGATCAGCCGCCGGTCTCGTCGAGAATCTCGTCGAGCTTCAGAATTTCGTCTTCTGTCACGACACCGATGAAGTTGCCGTCGCCGTCGGTCACCGCGAGCACGTCGGTATGTGATGTATCCATCGCCGCGACGGCATCTCGCAGCGTCCACGAGGGTCGACCGGTAGGCAGATCGGTGGCCATGCAATCGCCGACCGTGGTTTCTTCCCACTGCTCACGCTCGAGCCCGGAGATGTCCTCGAGCCGCGCCATACCCATGAATCGTCCACCGTCGACCACCGGCACGATTCGTTCGCGACGTCCGAGGACGTGGACGTAGACGAACTCCGACACTGTTGCGTCCGACGGGACCGTGAAGACGTCGGTCGACAGGATCGAGGTGAGGGGCAAGGTGAACCGTCGCTCGAGGTGGCCGAGACGTTTGGCCCGTTGGTAATCAGCGACCGACGAGGGTCCGGCGACGACCTGGCTCACCGCCGCGGCCACGAGCGCGGGAACGACAAATGACCCGACGCCACCAGTGGACTCAGCCACAAACATCACTGCGGCAATCGGCGCTCGATAGCCGGCTCCCAGGAACGCGGCCAGGCCGAGGATCGGGTAGAGGGCCGTGTCGTCGGCTCCGATGGCCGAGCCGACAAACTCGCCGAGAACCACGCCGAGCGCGGCGAGCGGAATGAACATTCCACCGACGCCGCCCGCGAAAACGGTAGCCATGGTTGCCGCCACCCGCAGCCCGAACAGCAAGGCAATCAGTCCGAGGCCTCGATCGCCGACTACCCAGCCCATGGCTTCGGTGCCGGGGCCGAGTGTGAGCGGCTCGTCGAAGGCCTCCTGGCCAATCCACGCGAGAGCGGCGAGCGCGAGGCCGCCAGTGAGGAGACGCGTGGTCAGCGGTACCGTTTTCGCTCCGGCCTTGGCCCGCCGAACAAGCCAAGCAAACGCACGGCCCGCCAGGCCGGCGGCGATTCCGAGTAGCAGAGCCCCGAGGAGGTCGACGAGATCGACGCCGAGGACCGAGACGCTGCCTTCGTCTTCCAGCAGGACACTGCCTTCGGCGAAGAACGGGATCACCGGCTCCGTGCCCACCAGGGAAACGAAGGTTGCATAGCTGGCGGCCGAAGCCAGCAGAGAGGGGAGCAGCGCCTGGGGCGTGACATCGTCTCGATAGGGCGCCTCCATTGCGAAGATGACACCGGTGGCCGGCGCCTTGAAGACTGCGGCGACTCCGGCAGCGGCGCCCGCGGTGAGGAGCAGGCGGGCTTCGTCACGGCGCAGAAAGCCACCGGTCTTCTCGTGGATCCAGAGTCCCAGCGATGACCCCGCATAGATCGACGGGCCTTCGAGACCAACAGCGCCGCCCATTCCGATCGTCGTGACGCCGGCCAGAAGCTTGCCGGGCAACTCCGAAATGGGCAGCCGAGGCTGCCGGTCGTGGAATACCCGGATGTATTCGTCGGATGTCGACGCGGTGGTGCCGCGCCCGACGAAGCGAAGAATCAGATGGGCGATCCCGATGCCGACCACCGGTGCGCCCATCAAGACGACCAAGGGCTGATCGAGCAGCCATTCGAACAGCACCGGCTGGGTCAGCGCCTCGAACATCGCCACGACGACCGCGACAATCACACCGGTCGCAACGGAGGCGGCCAAGAGTCGGAGATCGTGGCCGCCCGTCGCGGCGGCGAGATACTTCTTCACGCATCCTCTTCCTACACCGGAAGGGACGCCCTGACACCGATGGGCGGCAGCTAGTTGCCCCGAGCGGCGAGAACGGCCACGTCGACGGCGTGCACGATGTCGTCGCGTTCCACGATCGGCACCACGCGACGGCCGTGAGCGCGCGCCTCGAGCTCGGCGACCGCTGCTTCGCGACTTCGGTTCTTCAGGCGTTCCGGCACGTCGACGAGCACGTTGCCGATCACTACTCCGTGGAGCCGGCTGCGATCGCCGCGGCGACGCGGGTGGATGAATTCCACCGGTCCGGCGAACAACGAGCCGCCCTCGGCTCGCAGAGCAGGCACCCGCATCCCGCGGGCTTCGAGCTCTTCGATGACGCCAACAAGAACACCATGTTGCACCCGCGTGCGGTTGTCGCAGTAGGGCGAGAGTTCGTCGAGTGAGAGGGGTTCGTTGACGCGTTCGAGCATCGCCAACGCGGGCCGGTAGGCCGCTCTGGTCTTGCCGCTACGCGTGCGTTTCACGGCCCGGGGCGAGGGACGCCCCTCGACCTTGATGGCCTCGAGGGTGCGATGGTCGAGGTAGCGGCGGGCGACCTTCGCGTTGTGTTTCGCTCGGCGAAGGCCCTCATCCTCATATGCCTCTTCGCTCACCGTGTCGACGCTGGCACCCGCCCGGGCGACGGCCTTCAGCGCGCCGACGAGCACCTGGTTCTCGTCGATGTCGTAGGCGCGCCGGGTGGAGGCGCAGACATAGACGTCGCGGTTCCCAAGGCTCGAAGCCTGCGCCGCGAGGGTTTCGGACCACTGCACAGGGCCGCGGAGCTCGCCGAGGCACCGCTCGTTGTTGCTGCCGACCGAGGTCTTCAGCGTGCGCAGGGTCTTCGGCATGCCGGTCAGCAACGCCTCGGCCTCGTCACAGGTGGCGACGAGGACTCCGACAAGCTGCTCGACGACATCGGTCGACAACCCGAGTAGTGCATCGACGGTCGGTCCCATGTCGAAGGGCCGCGCCAGACGGTTCCACAACTCCGCCGTCGCCTCGAGAGACGCGTCGAAAGGGTCGAGGCGCGGTGCGCTCACACGACCAGCTCGACGCCGAGGACCTCACTGATCGTGCGCTGGACTTCGAGCTGTTCCGGCGCGTCGAGGTGCTCGGCCACGGTCCGGTACAGCGTCATCGCGCGACGCTCCTCCATACCCTCGAACTGAGGCAAGAAGTAGGCGTAGAAGACTTCGTAGATCAGGCGCGACTCGGTGATGCCGTCACGGGCGCGGCGGGCAGCGTACTTGGCCGCGTCGAGGTAGACGGCCGGACCGAGGTCGGTGAAATCGCGCAAACCGAGCAGCCTCTGGACCACCTCACCCTTGCCTTGCAGCAACTCTCGGTAGGCGCCCTCGGACGGCGTGCCGACCTCGATGAACGCGAACCGACGCATCAGGGCGTAGGACATTTCGAAGAGCAGGTTCTTGTCGAACACGTTCATCGTGGCGAGGATGCGCCAGTTGGCCGAGACCCGGATCACGTCGGTGTCTTCGGGCGCTTCGACACCACTCGGCACCAGTGAGAGCGGGTGCGGTTGACCCTTGCGCTTGAACGGGAGTACCACGGCAGACCCCGAGAGCACCGTGAAGAGCTGGCCGAACGCCCGGTCGAAGTTCGACCGGTTCAGCTCGTCGATGACCAACCACCTTCCGGTCTCGATCGCCTCGACGAAGAGCCCGGGCCGAAAAATCAGCCCCTCTGCGGTGGGCTGCAGGCCGCCGATCGTCTCGAACGTCGTCCACTCGGTGGTGGCGGTCGTCGGCAGGTAGCCAGTGCAGAACATCGCTTTGCGAGCGACGTCGGAGGCGATGTAGGCCAGCGTCGTCTTGCCGGTACCGGGGGGTCCAGTGAGGATCACGTGCTTGCCTGAGTCGATCGCCGCGACCAGTTGATCGATCACATACGCGGGGAAGATCATCCCCGCCTCTTCGGCCGCGGCGTTCAGGTCATCGCTGGTAAAGGCAGTCACGACGATCCTTTCGGCCAAAGAGAGGCCGACCTGAGCGTCAGAGCCCAGTATTCTCGGCTCGACGGCGCACCTGAGGGTGGGGGAGGAAGACCGGTGCCTCCGGGTGGGTCGCCTCGCGATGCACGAGATAGTCGACGAGCTTCTCGTAGGGCCCGATGCCCACCAGCTCCAGGATCTCTTCGCGGAGAGACCGCCAGACCGGTCGGTCCTCGTTGAACGCCAACGGATCGTCGGTGCACCACCACGCGAATTCGGCCCCGCCCTCGCCCCAGTCGTGGCGCTTCCACTCGCGTAGGAGATAGGTGGTCTCGCCGTTGTCGTCGGTCCACTCGTCGAAACGGAGCGGAACCTGCCAGCAGACCTGCGGTTTCCAGTCGAGGGGCCGTTCGCCGCGAGCTACCGCGGCCTGATGGAAGGCACAGCCCGCGCCGTTGGCGAACCCGGGCCGATTCAGGAAGATGCAGGCGTCGTCGATCATGTGGGTGACCCACTCGCCGTGCTCGTTCTGGTGGATCGGACCCCCCATCTCTTCCGCCCGATCACGGAGCTCCCATTCGCCGGGTCCGAGCTGGGCGATGCGCGCCTCGGTGGACTCACGATCGTCGTCGTCGACGAAGTGAGCACCGTAAGTGCAACAGCCGTGTTCGTACTCGGGGGCCAGCTCGGTGAACACGCCGGGGCAGCCGCGGCCATAAATGCAGCCGTAGTTGCTCATCATGAACGTGACGTCGAATTGCCACTTGTGACCGTCGTCGTCAGTGAAGGTCACCCATTCGTGAAGATCAGCCGCGTCCATCAGGGCGACGGTAGCGACTGAACCAGCCGATACGGTCTCCGCCGTGGCTGGAGAATTCGATGAACTTCGCGGACGACTCGAAACGATCGCCGAGGAACTCACTGATCTCGCCATTCAGCGTTTGAGAGACTCCATCGATGCCGGCGGCACCGAGCTTCCGGTGGACGAGAAGCGCCTCACCAGGGCCCGAAGAGCGGTCGAGAAGGCCATCCACCTCCTCGAGGAACCCAACGACGACCCGTTCGCGTGATCAGCCGGCGTCGTTGAGGGCGTCGAGCATCTGTCGTACGACTCCCCAGTTGCGGCGATCGAAGTGCATCGCGATCCGGTGGAGTTCGACATGGTCGTCGTCTCGGAGCTCGGCATCCGTCACGTCGATCCGCTCGATCTCACCCTTCTCGAGGATGTGACCGAAGCGCTCGTTGAGCGCGGCGAGTTCAGCATCACCGATCTCGCGATGCAGCCGCAACACCAGTCGTGGACCCACGAATCGGATCGAGTGGTAGGTGCGGTAGAAGCGGCACACCTCTTCGACGGCGTCGTCGATCGAATCGGTCACCTTCACCAGCGAGAGATCGTCGGGAGAGATCAATCCCTCGTCGCGTAGTTCCAGCTCGACGAACTCCTTCCACCGGGGCCAGTAGGTGCCGCCAGGCGGGTCGAGGAGGACGATCGGAGCCGGTGTGGACTTGCCGGTCTGGATCAGGGTGAGCAGCTCGAAAGCCTCGTCCATGGTGCCGAAACCGCCGGGGAGCATGACGTAGGCATGCGACTCCTTCATGAACATCACCTTGCGGGTGAAAAAGTACTTGAAGTTGATCAGCTTCGGATCGTCGGCGATCACCGGGTTGGCGTCGGCTTCGAACGGCAGGACGATGTTGACGCCGAAGCTGTTCTCGGCCCCTGCGCCCTCGTGACCGGCCTCCATGATGCCGGGGCCGGCGCCGGTGATGACCATCCAGTCACGGGCCGCGATCGCCTCGGCGAAGTCGTGGGCGCAGGAGTAGGCGGGGTCGCCGGCCTTGGTGCGAGCGCTACCGAACACCGTGCACTTGCGGATGCCCTCGTAGGGAGCGAACACGCCGAAGGAATAGCGAAACTCCTTGACGGCGGCTGCGACCATCTTGAGTTCACCGCGGTCGACGTCTTCACGGGAGAGTCGGAGAGCCGACACCATGAGCTCGAAGACGTATTCGTGGTCGGCGGGTTCGACGCGGTCGAGGAGCTTCAGAAGCTCGGCATCGAGGTCGTCGTCGCCGGTGCGGTAGCGCGAGGGGAAGTCGGTCACCGCTCGAAGATAGCTTCCCGCGTCGCCTACAATCACGACATGGCAGAACCTCTACCTCTTCGCACCCGAGTCGGCGTCTGGCTGGCGCGTGTATTGCGCGTGGGACAGGGCCCCAAGTCGACCGTCTCGTCCGAGACGATCAACAATCGGGCCCATGCTGAGGCGTTGGCCCAGCAAAAGGGCATGCACTAGCTCGCTCGATCGCCGCGCCGCTCGCGGCGGACCATCAGTTTGAGTCCTGACCAGTCGTCGTCGACGGCACACACCTTCACATCGACGAGACCATCGGGCAGGACAACCTCTCTGACCTGGTCTTCGGTGAGATCGACGAAGAGGTCGCTCGACTTCTTCGGCCAACACACCCAGACGGCGCGATCGGGAAAGGCCAAGGTCCACAACTGTGTCCGGCGACGGTCGAGGGTCCGACGAGTCGCGCAGAACACGAGGCTCACATCGGGCTTGCCACGCGCCGAGTCCCTGAGTTGCACGTCGTCGGGCAGGGGAGCGAGCAAGGCCGGCAAGCGCGGCGGTGCATCCAGCGCGGCGACCACGTGCCCCTCCTTGATGCCGAGCTTCTTGGAGAGTGGAGTGCCGCTGTAGCCGGCCGGGGCCATGGCGTCGATTCTTCCATGCTGCTGATGCCGATGCGCCACGTTGCCCTACGGTGGCGCCATGACACTCCGAGTTCGTGTGCTCCGATTCGTGAAGTGGGCCCTCCGTATCGGGAAGGCAAACGACACCCACATGGTCTGGGGTGGAACAAAGCGCCGGTCGGAGAGTGGCGCCAAGGCTGAGGGCGAAGCCTTGAGCCGCACGGACCTCTAGGCCCCGGCGACAGGGATGGGCACGCGGGTTCGTCGTGTGGTTTTCAGCGGTAGAGCATCAAAATCCGGGCGACCATAGAGAGTGGTCCGTTGCACCAGGTTGCGCCCGAGCGGTTCGACCACTCGTCGGAAGTCCTCCGGGGTGACACCGGTTCCATGATCGGCACCCGCAGCTCGTGAGATGTTCTCGTCGATCAGTGTGCCCCCGAGGTCGTTGGCGCCTGACTGCAGAAGCTGGGCGATCGACCCGAAGCCGAGCTTGACCCACGATCCCTGGATGTTGTCGATGCGCCCTCGGTAGGCGATGCGGGCAACCGCGTGCATGAGCAGCACCTCGCGCCATGTCGGGCCACGCCGCGACATCTTGCGGAGATAGATCGGCGATGCCATGTGGACGAAGGGGAGGCCGACGAACTCGGTGAAGCCGCCGGTCTCTTCTTGGAGCGCCCGCGTGCGCAGGATGTGGTGCACCCAGTGCTCAGGCCGTTCCATCGAGCCGAACATGATGGTGACGTTGGATCCCAGGCCGACCGAATGGGCCACGCGGTGTGCTTCGAGCCACTCTTCGGTGTTGATCTTGTCGGGGCAGAGGGTCTCGCGCACGTCGTCGTGCAGGATCTCGGCCGCGGTGCCGGGAAGCGACTTCTGTCCGGCATCGCGCAACCGGATCAGGTAGTCGGCGAGTGGCTCGCCGTTGCGCTTCGCTCCCTCGGTGACCTCGAGCGCCGTGAAGCCATGGATGTGCATGCCGGGCACCGCCGCGTGGACGGCCTTTGCGACGTCGATGTAGTAGTCGCCGTCGAAGTCAGGATGGATGCCGCCCTGCAGGCAGACCTCGGTGGCCCCCAGCTCCGCGGCCTCGATGCTTCGATCGGCCATGTCGTCGAGCGTGAGCAGGTAGGGCGTGCCTCGAAGGTTGAGCGACAACGGCCCCTTGGAGAACCCGCAGAACCGACACTTGAATGTGCAGACGTTCGTGTAGTTGATGTTGCGGTTCGCGACCCAGGTGACATCGGGGCCGACGATCTCGGCGCGTAGCTCGTCAGCGACCTCGGCGACTGCCGCGACCTCCGGGCCTCGGGCTCGGAACAGGGTGAGGATCTCGTCGAAGTCCACGTCCTGACCGTCGCGAACGCCTTGCAGCACCTCGCCAACGGCGCCACCGGCTCGGGCGCGACCGGGCACCAGGACCTGAGGGTCGCCGCCTGCTCCCACGTACCACTGGGTCGAGAGGTCGCCGACGATCTCAAACTCGGCGCCGTCACCCACCTTGGCCTTCTCCATGGTGCGCTCGGGCCAGACCGAACCGGGGTCGTCGCGGGCAAAGCCGTCGCTGTCCGACCGATCCATCACTGGGAAGTGCAACGCTTCGTCGATCCAGGTCTGTGGATCGCAGGCATAGCGCGAGTGGATCGTGAGCCGCGGCGCGAGGGTGTGGCCGTGGGCCTCGGTGATCTCTCGCAGGCGGTCGAGGTCGGGCCAGGGGCGTTCGGGATTGACATGATCGGCGGTCACGGGCGACACGCCGCCCCAGTCGCTCACTCCGGCTTCCAGCAGATCACCGAAGTCATCGGAGAGATTGGGCGGCGCCTGGACATGCACCTCGACCGGAAGGATCAGGCGGGCCAATGAAATGGCTTCGAGGTAGTCGGGCCTCGGGCACGCGGGCGCTGCATGCATCGCCGTGCCCTCCTTCGGCAGGAAGTTCTGGACAATCACCTCTTGGACGTGACCATGACGTGCGTGAGCGGCCGCGATTGCTTCCAGCGCCGCCACGCGGTCCTCGCGGTCCTCACCGATCCCCACCAAAATGCCGGTGGTGTAGGGAATCTTCTGCTGGCCGGCCCAGTCGAGGGTGTCGAGTCTGCGCTGCGGAACCTTGTCGGGCGCCCCGCGGTGGCAGTCGAGGTCGTCTCGAAGCGACTCGATCATCATCCCCTGGCTGGGCGAGACTTTTCGGAGACGAGCGAGTTCGTCCTCGAACATCGCGCCGGTGTTGGCGTGGGGGAGTAGCCCGGTCTCGTCGAGGACGAGTTGCGCCATCGCGACCACGTAATCGACCGTCGTCTCATAGCCGTGGCGCTGCAGCCAGTCCTTGGCCACCGGGTAGCGCTTTTCGGGCCGTTCGCCGAGGGTGAAGAGGGCCTCATGGCACCCCATCTCGGCGCCTCTCCGGGCTATCTCGAGCACCTGGTCCGGCTCGAGGTAGGGAGCGTCGAGACGGGCCGGCGGCTGTGCGAAGGTGCAATAGCCGCACTTGTCCTGGCAGAGCATGGTGAGAGGAATGAACACCTTCGGCGAGAACGTGACCACGCTGCCGTGCGCGGCATCGCGCACCGCACGGGCTCGGGTCATCAACTCATCGAGCGGAAGGGCGAGAAGATCAGGACGAGGCACGGGCAACTTCCTCATGACTGTCACGGCCGGGACCCGGGCGTGAGGAGATCTGGGTGGGGGAGACCGATGTGTTGCAGCTTGTGCACCACGGCTGAAGTTCGAGCCGCGTGCCGCACTCGTCGTGGACCAACTCGGTCGGCGCGCCGTCGGCGCTGCACCACGCGTCGCCCCAGCGCATCAGGGCCAAGAGCGACGGCGACAGGTCGCGGCCCTTCTCGGTGAGCCGGTACTCGTTGCGAACCGGTCGGTCCTGGTAGGGGACCTTCTCGACGATGTCGGCGTCGACCAGAGCGTTGAGGCGGTCGGTCAGGAGGTTCTTGGCAATGCCGAGGTCGTGCTGGATCTGGGAGAACCGCCGCACGCCCCTGAAGACATCGCGCAGGATCAAGAGCGTCCAACGGTCACCAATGACGTCGAGCGTGCGCTGAATCGAGCAGTCCTCGGTGGAGGAGAGTGATTCGGAAACGGGCTGAACAGACACGGCCCGGCGACTCTAGGGGGAGTCAGTTGCGATTCGCAACCAACTCGCAACTGTCAAGACGAAAAGACGTCAGTACGAGAACACGTGAGTGGCGTGCCAACCGCCGCTGTCGCTGCGCCAGAACCCGACGCCCATCGACGAGTAGTTCTGATTCGTCATGTTGGCGTAGTGCCCGGGGCTGTTGACCCAGAGGTCGTGGAGCACCTCGGCGGCGTCCTCCGGCGAGGCATATCCGGCGCTCCACCATGCGATGTTCTCGCCGTAGCCGAGCGAACTGTGCTCGAAGTCGCCGGTGTTGTCCATCATCTCGGACCACCATCGAGCATCGGCGTCCATGGATGCGAGGCGCACGAGGGGCGCCAAGCCGCGCTCGGCCCGCAGTTCGTTGAGCAAGTTGAAGGAGTGGGCCTCGGCGACGGCGAGTTCGACCGCGGCCGCCGCGGAGGAACAGTCGCCGCCGGTCGACTGCGTGACGCTGGGGCTTCCTGCCGTGCGATAGAGAAAGGTGGCCACCTCGCCGCGAGTGACATAGCGGTACGGCGAGAACGTCGTAGGCGATGTGCCCGTCGTGATCTCCTCGGTCACCATCCAGCCGACCGCGTCGGCAAAGAAGTCGTCGCTATCGACGTCGTTGAACGTCTCCGCGCCAGAGGCAGGTGAGCCTTCGGCGCGATACAGGAAGGTGGCAAGTTCACCGCGCGTGACAAGACGATCTGGCTCGAATGTCGACGGTGAGGTGCCGGTGGTGATCTCCTCGGTCACCATCCACCCGACCGCGTCGGCGAAGAAGGCGTTCGCGGGTACGTCGGCGAATCCGGCGCTTCCGCCGACAGGCTGACCCGCGGCGCGGTGGATGAAGGTGGCAACCTGGCCGCGCGACGTCGCGTTGCCCGGAGAGAAGCAGCCTGGCGACGTGCCCGATGTGATTTCGTTGTCGACCATCCACTGCACTGCATCGCTGTAGAACTCGTCGGAAGCCACGTCGCCGAAACCGGCGATCGCCGCCGCTGGTGCCGCAGTGACCACCGCGAAAACAAGCGCGAAGAAAGCAACGGGGACAGATCGCAGGCATCGTCGCATTGGTCACCCCTTGTGGCGCGAGTAGTCCGCTAGGCATCGACACGTAGTCGTCTACGCTTTATCAGATCAAACGCTACTCAGAGTGACACCGCGCAATGACGCAGTGTGGTCGTTCACAAATGAGCCGATTGGCCTATGTGGTCTCGGACTGATCGTCGAGATCGCCAGCGGCCGCGAGGGCTCCGGCCAAGAAGGCTGCTCGCTCGTAGACCATGGAGAACCAGTGCTCGGCCGCAGTCTCGTTGCCGGACAGTGGCGGCCGCCCCAGCGACGTGAGCACAGCTCGAACGTCGGGAGAGTGCTGCAGCCCCTCGATGCGCTCCGGAAGGAGTGCCGGGTCGCCCCAGAACGCTTTCGGATCGACCTGCGCCGGCGGCTTCTTCTGACCGCCCTGGTTCTTGGCCTGGCCCTTGTTGGCGCCGCCGCGGCTACGCGAACGACTTCGCTTGCGCCTTGGCTGGTTGCGATCGTTCATGACGAGACCTCTTCGGTCACGGCATCGTCGACGAGTTCGGACTCGACGTCGAGCAGCATCGAGGCGTCGATGCCGAGCGCCAGCTGCAACTGGCTCGCATCGAGATCACCGATCGAACTGGACTTGGGAAGGGTGAGGTTCGCGATCTGACGCTTTCCTTCGACCACTTCTTCGACGCGTTCGTCGATGGTTCCCGGGCAAACCAGCCGGTGACAGATCACCGTGTTCTCCTGGCCGATACGCCACACTCGATCGCGGGCCTGATCCTCGACTGCCGGGTTCCACCAGCGGTCGTAGAGCACCACGTGGTTTGCTGCGGTCAGGTTGAGCCCCGTGCCGCCGGCCTTGAGGGACAGCACCATCGCGCCCGCACCCGGCGCCTTCTGGAACTCGTCGACGAGGCGGTCGCGAGCGCCGCGACCGAGTCCGCCGTGGTAGCAGTGGATCTTCTTTCCGGTCCGTTCGCTGAGATAGCCGGCGAGCGTCTCTCCCCATGTCGCGAAGTGAGTGAAGATCAGCACCTTCTCATCGGCGGCGAAGACGTTGTCGATGATCTCGTTCAGACGCACGAGCTTCCCCGACCGGCCTTCGATGCCCTTGTCGTCGGCCTGGTAGTTCACCGGGTGGTTGCAGATCTGCTTCAGCGCGGTGATCGCGGCGAGCACGGCGCCCTTGCGCTCGGGGGTTCCCGGTTCTCGCTGCTCGGCGTCGGCGACGAGGGTGTCGATCACTGCTTGGTAGAGGCCGATCTGCTCGGGTGTCATCGCGCAGTGGTCGAGTTCGTCGATGCGGTCCGGCAGCTCCTCGGCGATAGCGGGCTCGGCCTTGGTTCGGCGGTAGACGAGGATGCCGTTGAGCGCCCGGAGGGCCTGCTCGCCATCGTTCGATGCCCGACCGTTCTGCTTCTCGGGTGTGAGCTGCGAGACAAACGCCGCCCGCGGGCCGAGAAGACCCGGGTTGGCCCAGTCCATGATTGCCCAGAGGTCGCCCAATCCGTTCTCGATCGGTGTGCCCGTGAGGGCAATGCGGGTGTGGGCGCCGAGTCGACGAAGCTCCTTGCTGGTCTCTGCGGCAGGGTTCTTGATGGCCTGCGCCTCGTCGATCACGACCTTGCCCCAGTCGATCTCGCTGAGCTGATCCATGTCGCGTACCGCGGTGCCGTAAGTGGTGATCACCACGTCGGCCTTGCGAATGGCGGCGCCGAGCGCCGGACCCTTCGCCCGATTGGCACCGTGATGCACGAGGACCTTGAGATCAGGCACGAAATTGCGCGCCTCGCTCGCCCAGTTGCCGACCACAGCTGGCGGCGCGATCACGAGGCCCGTGCCCAAGTCTCGCGACGCGAACAGATTGGCGAGAGTGGTCGGGGTCTTGCCGAGGCCCATATCGAGTGCGAGACAGCCACCGAGGCCGGCGTCGCTGAGAAAGTTGAGCCAGGCGAGAGCATCGGCCTGATAGCTGCGGAGCTCGCCCTCGAAACCCTCGGGTTTCGTTTCGGGTGACTCGGGAAGAGATTCGACACTGCGCAGCAGCTCGGCCGCCCAGCCGTCGCCGACGATGTTGATACCGCCAGAGAGGGGAGACCCCTCGAGCCCCAGCGCGTGCCGCAACATGTCGGCGCCGGTCAGGCGGGTCTTGTCGGCCCGTTCGGCCAGCGCCGCCGCGGCTTCGACGAGATCGGCCTTGTCGAGCTCGACCCATTCACCACGCGACTTCACGAGCGGGCGAGCTTCGGCGGCCAGCTTCGAGATCTCGAGCGCGGTCAGCTCGACTTCGTCGAACACCGCTGACCAGCGCACGTCGGCGAGCTGCTGGGCGCCGACCACGCTCTCGTCGGCCTCTGATGTCAGACGCAGCGAGGCCGTGGCCTTCTGGCGGCGCAGGTCGGGAACCCTCACGTCGAATCCGGCGGCACGAAGAATGTCGCCGGACGTCGTCATCAGGTTCCACGCCTCGTCCTGCGAGAGGATGACCTCCCCTCGACGCCTTCCTCCGAGTCGCAGAAGTTCGGGAAAGAGTCGCTCGAGACGGGCCAGTTGAGCGCCCATCTGCTTTGCCCGCGTCTTACTGCCGGTCGTGACCGCCACTTCGACCGGTTCGAGATTGCCCTCCTCCGACGGAGCGAGAACGGCGACATGCCAGGCGCCCATCTCATCGGGGGGATCGAGCTGGACAACGAGACGACGACCGGGAGCGCCGACGACCGGCTGGGCCCACTGGTTCATCCTGCGGACGAGTTCGCCACCGGACTTGGTCGGGGCGACAAACGCTTCACCGTCGAGCCGGCACAGGGTTGCTTCGGCAACATCCTGCTTGGTGTTGATCTCCGGCGGCGGCGCCGGCGTTTCGAGCTGACCAGCAGCGAACGAGACAATCGCGTCGATCAGGTCGGTCAGCGCGGCGAGAGCGAACTTTTCCTTGTCCTGTTCGCGGCTGCCGAGCATCGCCGCGCCCGGAACCGACCTGACGAGCGCATCGAGGGCATCGTCGTCGATCAGTGCCGGAGTCCAACGCATCCGGAACGTGCCCTTGTCCGGCGTGGACGGGTCCTTGCGGCGCCGCTTCTGTTGGCCGAGTTGAGGCACATACCGGCCCTGCATCACCATTTCGATCGCGGCCGCTGTCGCTATGCCCATCCAGGTGACACTGACACCCACTCGTTCGTCGTCTCCGGTAGAGCCGAGGGGAGCGAGCCATCCGAGCACCTTTCCTATCGGCGCGGAGACCGTCGATACCCGGCCGTTGTCCGGAATCTTGATGGTGGCACGTTCGTCCCAGTCATCTCCCACACCGCCGAGTTCGAGGATTCGCTGCAGCACTTGATCATCGGTCTCGGGCCTTTGGCCGGGTCCCGAAGCCCACGCAACGATCCGCCCGTCGGAGCGGGAGAGATGAAGTTGAACATCGCCCACGACGGTGGGGGTGGGCTCACGGCGCCGTTCCTCGCCGGCGGGTTGGAGATCTCCTTCGGCCGCCTCACCGACGAGCGAAGTGAGCACCTCGTCGATTCGCCAACAGTCGCGGTCGAGGTCGGCGAGAACGATCGCCCGTTCGGCGCCGCGAAGATCACGACGGGTCGCGCCAAGGTGCGATTCTGCCTCGTCGAGAAGGCGCCAGAGACTGGCGACCCACGCGGGCCGGCGTTGATTGAGATAGTTGGTTTCCTCTTCGGTCGCACGACCGTCGAGGTGGGCTTGGACCAGACGATCGAGTTGGCTCGATGTCAGGACCGCCCTGTCGGTGCTGGTAACGGTTTTCTCCTACGGCAGACGAAACAGGAGCTTCACGAGGAAGCGTTTCGGATGGGAACCGCACCTTCGGAACTCGCGAGGAGCACGCCTGATGTGGTCATCCAATGTCGGCTCCGTGATCCGCATTGGACTCCGCTGGGGTGCCTTTCGGCGCCAGTGGCCTGTGGATGAGTGTAGGCGACCGGGCCGAAACACCACCCTCAGGCAGGCCTCGGTTCCTTCGGGAGTCCGAGGACCATCTCGCCCAGGATGTTGCGTTGGATCTGCGACGTGCCGGCGTAGATCGTGCCGGCCCTGGCGTTGTAGAAGGCGCCGAGCCACGAAGCGGAGTTGTTGCTCGATCCTGCGAAGTCGCCCCAGAACGAGGTGCCGGCGGGCTTGCCTTCCGACACCATCGCCGCCGCACCGAGGACATCGACCGCGAGTTCGGTGAGGCGTTGGTGGTACTCGCTCCAGTAGATCTTGAACATCGACTCGGTCGGGCCCGGCACACCACCGGTCAGGAAATTCGTGAGCGAGCGCTTGCCGAGGTAGCCCATGATCTCGACTTCGGTGTGCACGCGGGCGAGACGGTCGCGGAGCACCGGATCGGCCGACGCGCCCGTTTCCTTCGCGAACGCCAACAGCTTCTCGGCCTCAGCCTTGAACATGATCGGCATCGTGGCTGCAGCTTCGCCGCGCTCGTAGCCGAGCAGCGTCATGGCCACAGCCCATCCGCCGTTGACCTCGCCGACCACGTTGTCCTTGTGAGTGCGAGCGTCGGTGAAGAAGGTCTCGTTGAAGTCGGAGTCACCCGACAGCATCTCGATCGGACGGACTTCGACACCGTCCTGCTCCATGGGGCAGAGCAGGAAACTGATGCCACGGTGCTTTGGCGCGTCGGCATCTGTGCGACACAGCACAAAGATCCAGTTGGCCGTCATACCCGCCGAGGTCCAGATCTTCTGACCGTCGATCACCCACTCGTCGCCGTCGAGGCCGGCGCGACACCCGAGGCCGGCGAGGTCCGAACCAGCGTCGGGTTCGGAGTAGCCCTGGCACCAGACATCGGTGCCGCTGATGATCCGCGGAAGAAAGTGGGATTTCTGCGCGGGCGTCCCCCACTGGAGAATCGTGTTGCCCACCATCTGGATGCTGAACGAGTCGTTCTCTCCACCGGTCGGCACTCCCGCCCTCTGGAATTCTTCGGCGAGCACGACCTGTTCGAGTTCGCTCAACCCTCCGCCGCCGTATTCGGTAGGCCAGGCGGGAGCGAGGTAGCGGTTGTCGGCCAGTGTGCGGCGCCACTCGGTGGTGAACTCGTGCGCGTCGTCGCGGCCGAGGGCCCCGATGCCCTTCCATGTGGTGGGAAGCTTCTCGGCGAGGAAGGCCTGGATCTTCTCGCGAAACGCCTCGGCCTCTGGGCTGTAGGACGGGTCCATCAGTCGGTGCCTCCCGTGGCGAGGGCACCCGCCTTGGTTGCGAGCGCGCTCAGCAGTTCGTCGAAACTCTTCTCGAACGCGGCAACTCCTTCATCCTCGAGTAGCTGGGTCACGTCGTCGATGTCGACCCCCACTTCTGCAAGGTCGGCCATCACCGAACGAGCGTCGTCGATCGCTGCGTCGATCGTTCGCGCGATGGTGCCGTGATCCTCGAACGCCTCGAGCGTGTTGTCGGGGAGCGTGTTGACGGTGTCGGGGCCGATCAACTCGTCGACGTAGAGCGTGTCGGGATAGTCCGGGTTCTTGGTGGAGGTCGACGCCCACAAGGGGCGCTGGACCCGCGCGCCGCGAGCGACAAGCGCCTCCCAGCGTGGCCCGGAGAAGGTATCGAGGAACGCGGCGTAGGCGAGTTGCCCGTTGGCCACGGCGGCTTTGCCGCGCAAGGCGAGGGCGTCGTCGGAGCCGATCTCGTCGAGTCGGCGATCGACCTCGACATCGACGCGGCTGATGAAGAACGAGGCGACGCTCGAAATGTCGGACAAGTCGCCGTCGGCTCGCTCGAGCCCGGCGATGTAGGCCTCCATGACCTCGGCGTAGCGAGCGAGCGAGAAGATCAATGTGACGTTGACCGAGCGGCTCTCCGCGATCATCTGTTCGATCGGAGCGAGTCCCTCGGCGGTTGCCGGGATCTTCACGTAGAGGTTGGGCGCATCGAGTCGCTCGTCGAGCGCACGAGCCGCGGCTTCGGTGCCGGCGCCGTCGCGGGCGAGACCAGGGTCGACCTCTACTGAGACATAGCCGTCGAGTCCGGCCGACGAGTCGTAGACCGGGCGAAGGATGCCGAGGGCGGAACGAATGTCGCTGGTGACCAACTGCCAGTAGGAGGCTTCGACATCGAGACCGCCTTGGATGGCGCTGGTGAACTCGTCGTCGTACTCCGCCGATCCCTGGATCGCCTTCTGGAAGATCGACGGGTTGGAGGTGAGACCGCGAACGCCGCGAGTCACCCATGCCTCGAGCTCACCGCTGGTGATCCAACCGCGGCGGATGTTGTCGAGCCAGGGACTCTGACCCTGCTCGGCGTAGAGGTCGTGCAAGCGGGTCATGTGTCCTCCGAGTGAGACGTCAGGATTCGAGTAGGGCTTGGGCCCGGGCGACGAGGTTGTCGACGCTGATACCGAGTTCTTGCAAGACCGTATCGCCCGGAGCCGACGCGCCGAAGCGGTCGATGCCCACGACGTCGTCGACCCAACGGTGCCAGCCCTGGGTGACGCCGGCCTCGATGGCGAGCGACGGGACTCCGGCGGGGATCACCGATGCCTGAACATCGGGTCCGGCAGCCTCGAACAGCTCCCAGCAGGGCATCGAAACCACGCGTGTGGCGATGCCCAGGCCGGCGAGGTGATCAGCCGCGTCGACGCAGACCGAAACTTCCGAGCCGGTGCCGACGAGTGTGATCGCTGCTCCCTCGGACTCTCGCAGGACGTAGGCACCCTGCGCCACTCCCTCAGCCGAGGTGCCCTCGAGAACGGGCACGTTCTGGCGCGTGGTGACCATTGCGGTCGGACCGCCCGAACTGATGGCGATCCGCCACGCAGCTGCAGTCTCATTCGCGTCGGCCGGACGCATCACCCGCAGGTCGGGAATGGCGCGGAGTGACGCGACGTGTTCGACCGGCTGATGCGTCGGTCCATCCTCGCCAACCCCGACCGAGTCATGGCTCCAGACGAAGATCGAACGGGCCTGCGACAACGCGGCCAGCCGGACCGCCGCGCGCATGTAGTCGGCGAAGACGAGGAAGGTGCCGACTACCGGGATGGCACCGCCGTGGAGGGCCATGCCGTTGGCAATGGCACCCATCGCGTGTTCGCGAATGCCGAAGTAGATCTGACGGCCACCCGGATTCGCGGCGGAGAGTACGCCCTCGTCCTTTATGACTGTGCCGGTGTTGCCCGTCAGGTCGGCACCGCCTCCGGTGAGCCCGGGTACGAGCGGCACAAGTGCTTGCAACGCGGCGTTGGAGGCCTTGCGGGTCGCGACGGACTCGCCGACATCGAACGAGGGGAGTGCGTCTTCCCAGCCGGGCAGACCAGTGCCGCTGAGCTGTGCTTCCAGCGAGATGCGGTCGCCGGAGAACGCAGCCACCCGGGACTCCCAGCTCTCTCTGAGAGCCGAACCCCGCGCACCCGAGGAGCGATAACCCTCGAGGACGTCGACCGGGACGTGGAACGACTCGTTCGCCGGCATCCCCATCGCTGTCTTCGTCGCGGCGATCTCATCGTCGACGATCGCGTAGCCGTGCGCTTCGGGCGTGTTCGCCGATTCGGTCGCCGGCGTGGCGATGATCGTGCGAATGATGACGAGCGAAGGCTTGTCGGCGACCGCCATCGCGGCGCGAATTCCGGCCTCGAGCGCGTCGATGTCTTCGCCGACCTCGCCCAGCTCGTGGACGTCCCATCCGTAGGATCGAAAGCGAGCCGCCGCGTCGTCGGTCAGCGCCAGCTCGGTTTCGCCATCGATGGTGATGTGATTGTCGTCGTAGCAGAGCACGAGCTTGCCGAGACCGAGATGTCCGGCCAGCGAAGCCGCCTCATGACTCAGGCCTTCGGAGAGATCGCCGTCGCCACAGATGCCGAACACGTGGTGATCGAAGAGCTCCGCTCCGTAGCGGGCGCGGAGCTGCGACTCGGCGATCGCCATGCCGACCATGTTGGCGACGCCCTGGCCCAGGGGACCGGTGGTCACCTCGACGCCCGAGGTGTGACCCACCTCGGGATGCCCGGGCGTGGCCGACCCCCACTGTCGGAAGTCCTTCAGGTCATCCAGCGTCAGACCGAACCCGGCGAGATGCAGCAGCGAGTACTGGAGGATCGACGCGTGTCCGGCCGAGAGGACGAAGCGGTCTCGATCGACCCAGTCGGGGCGACCCGAGTCGTAGTTCATGATCCGCGTGTAGAGCACATGGGCCAGGGGCGCGAGCGACATGGCCGTGCCCTGATGCCCCGACCGGGCGGCATGCGGAGCGTCCATGGCGAGGCCACGAATCGTGCTGATGGCACGCGCGTCGAAATCGGTCATTCGTCCTCCAAGTCCCGTAACTCGTCGGACCCTATCCGCGCGATCGTGACGCGGTTCGGATGATTGTCAGCCGTAGAAAAGGAGAACCGACGCGGTGACACCGTGGACGTGATTTCGACCGCGGACCGGGCCGACTTCTCCGGCACAGAACATGCCCGCCACGGCCCCACCGTGCACGGCCTCATGAACCAACTCGGCATCGTGATCCGGGACGCCGAAGAGCTTCGTGCCCCGTCCGTTGCAGGTGAAGACCAGCGCGGCGTCGGCCTCGACCTGCGAAAGCATCTGCTGCAAGTCGGCCGATGCACTCGAAGCGTCGCGGACGTGAAACTGCAGCGTGGTACCGACCGGAGCATGATCGCCGATCCGGATCGCGCCGGCTTCGTGGTCGGCGCCGAGCACGCCTCGGATCAGAAAATCCCCGCTGTCGAACTCCGCAGCGTTCTCGTCGATCACGAGCCCGACGTGGAGACCGTGCGACAACATCGATCGATCGGTGTCATCGGCATCGTCGATGATGGAACGCAATCGTTCGAGAGCCGGCCGAGAGGCAAGCTCACTCACGACCGTACGTTCCGAAGCCGTCACGATGTAGGGGTCGCCGACAGGGCGACACCCCTGCGACACGACGGTCTCGTCATCAGATCCCTCCGGGAGGAGGAGCCCGACCGCTCCTTCGTGGTGAATCTCGCCGTCGACCGCGAGGCGATTCGCCCCGAGCCCGCCGGCCGACGCCATGCCCCCGACTACGGCCAGGTCGGGATACTGCTCGTTGGTCGCGCGCACGAACGCCTCGGTGGGGAAGCTGTTGGGCTCGGCCAGAAGTATCAATGTTCGCCGGCCGACCGCGGCTTCGTCCGGCATTCCGACCACCGCGGTGCCGTCGGGGGAACGAACGACTTCGAGCCGGACCACCTCGGCTCCGCCCGTGCGTCCCGCCCACACTGAGATCGCCGGCACGTCTTCGACTTCGCTCGGGCCCGCGATCACTCCCGCGGCGGTCGCGCCGATCAGCGCTCCCGGCTGGAGGATGGCGTGAACGGCTGCGGCTATGTCGGCCATGGCGTCGACGTGCGGAGACGTGACGAACACGATCGCGCTGTCGACACCCACTCCGACCTTGTCCAAGACGGCACCGGCGGCTTCGCCCACGGCCTGCGCGGGGTCGGGGTGCTCGCTCACCGCTGCACCGAACGTCGCCGTGCCGGGCGGGCCCATGCTCAGTCCTCCGGCGGAGGTAAGAGCGTGTAGGGGACCGTCGTGTGCGGCCCGTGGCCGATCCGACAACGGGCTTCGATCGAGCCGTAGTCCTCGAACTCCAACTCGGCCCGCACGAGGCGGTAGGTGAACTTGCCGGGTTCGACGTCGAACGGCTGGACATTGCGGGCGATCTGTTCGTCGTCTCGATGGAACGTCACCTCGAGCACACCCTGCCCGGCTGCCGCTTCCGGGCAACGCACGATCACGCACAGATGGGGCGCCCAGGTGAGCGGCACCGGACTAGGGGCCGCGGCACTGAATTGGATGCCCTTCAGATCGATTCTGGTGGACGGACCCGGAACGGAACGAAGGTCGATCTCATCGATGAAGAGCGCGGAGACGATCTGCATCTCGGCGGTGGGGCTGGCGGACGGTGGGTCTTCGGAAGCCATTCGCGCACGTTATCGGGGCGCTGGCCGACCTTCCGACGGCGCGTGGGCACACACCCGGGCCACTACGCTTTCGCTCGTGCCGGGGACAGCCACTGCTGAGCAAGACGTGCCGACGCGCGAAGCAATCGTCACTGCGGCGCGCCGTCTGTTCGCCGAACGAGGATTCGACGGCACCTCGCTCAACGACATCGCGGCGGTCGTCGGTGTGCGTCGCCAAAGTCTTCTGCATCACTTCCCGTCGAAGGAAGCGATGTATCGCGAGGTTTTCGAACGGGCGCTCGCCGAGTGGTACGAACGGGTCGAATCCGCGGTCATCCAGTCGTCATCGAGCGGTTGGACAAAGGTGGACCACATCCTCACCGCGGGCTTCGACTTCTTCAAGGACAACCCCGACTTCGTTCGCATCGTGCGGCGCGAGGCATTGGCCGAGGAGGGCACCGGCCACATCGAACTGGGCGTGGCCCTGCAACCGCTGTTTGCTCGCGCTGTTGAATACTTCGAGCGAGAAATGGATGCCGGCAACTTCCGCCGACACGATGCCGAGCAACTCCTCCTCACCGGCTACGGGGCGTTGTTGTCGTATTTCTCCGACGTCGCGTTCATCGGCGACCTGGTGCTCCGCGACCCGCTCGACACGGCATCGCTCGATGCCCGCCTCGCTCACATTCGCGAGTTGTTTCGCGCCGCGCTCGAGCCCTCGGCATCATGAACCCGCGGGGGCGGCACTCGCCGGGCCCGTCGGCCGCATAACCTGCCTGCCAGATGCGTCGGTTCCTCCTTCCTGCCGTGGTGCTCGCCATCGCCATCGTGGCGTCGGTCCTCGCCGGCAACGCCAACGACGCGGCCGAGCCCGATGATCCGCCGGCCGACACCACCACCGGCACGCTGACCACCCCTCTGATCAGCGTGCGTCGCACTCCCGAGTGGCTTCGTCAACCGACCACAAGCAGTCTTCTCGACATCGCAGTCCGCCGGCCCGTAGACGCCGTCGGCGACGCCGGCCTCGTCTGCGCGTCGGTCCATGTCAATGGCACGTCCGTCACCGAGGTCGCGATCGACCTCCCCTTGACAGCCGGTGAGATCCAACGCCTTCTCACCGTGGCCGCCCTCGATGCCGCCGGAACGCGACCCTTCACCACCGAGGTCGTCCGAGCACCCGACGTGACGATCACGGAAGACGGCGTACTCGAGGGCGATCTCTGGCTGATCGGCGGCGCCGACCCCGTTCTCTCGACGAACGCCTACATCAGCAGGTTCGACGATGGGCGGGCTTTCACGTCGCTCGAGGAGCTCGCCCTCTCGACTGCGGCAGTGTTGCTCGACGAGGGTGTCAGCGTTGTCTCGGGCCGCATCATCGGCGTCGACTCCAAGTACGACGGTTCTCCGCCGGTGTTCGGAATCGACACCTGGTCTGATGCCGAGGTCGCGTCGGGAGTCGTCGGCGTCACTTCCGGTCTGCTCGTCAACAACGGCATCACCAACGCCGCCACATCGGAGAGCCCTGAAGCCAACGTGCGCACATCCAACGCCGTTGTTCACGCCGCCGACGAATTCGCGGCAATCCTCGAAATCGCAGGGGTCACGGTCCAGTCGGGTTCGATCAGCGGCGACGCACCGGCGACATCAGCTCGACTCTCGGTCGCGTCGATCGAGTCGCCGCCGATGGAGGAGATCGCCCGCCGCGCCGTCATCGACGGCACCACGGCCGAAATGCTGTGGCGCGAGGCCGCAGTGCGCAGCGGAGGCTCTGCGGCCGGCCTGCTCGATGTCCTCGGTGGAGTCAACGTCGCGCTCGTCGAGCAAGGTCTGCTCGACGACGACGTAGCCGGCAACTACCCGAAATACGACGGCTCGGGCCTCTCTATTCGCAGCAGGGCCCGCTGCGTCACATTCACGGGCGTGCTCGATCCCGACGCGACAGCTCTCGCCGCCACGGCGCTTCCCGTCATCGATGACTCGGCCCTCTCTGCGTGCGCTCCCACCGGTCTCGACTCACTTCACGTACTCGCGGCGGCGCGACCCGAGGCCACCTCGATGGCCGGGCGAGCAGTGGCCTCGAACGGCGACGTGATCACCTTCTCGGTCATCGCCAATTGGCTGCCGACAGAAGAGGGCACACTCGCCCCACAGGACGTGTGCGACGGCCTCCTCCCGGCCGTGCTCGACGCCATCGCCGAGCACCCGGCGGGCCCGAGCATCGAAGACCTCACACCGCTCGATCCGATTCTCCCGGAGTAACGGGTGTACGAGTTGCCGATGTTTCCTCTGGAACAGGCGATCCTCCCGACGGCGGTGATTCCACTCCACATCTTCGAGCCCCGATATCGCGCGTTCGCTGCCGATGTCACTCCCCGCGCGGATCCGGAGTTCGGCATCGCGCCCATCGAGCGAGGCCGTGAGGTGGGCGGAGACGACGTCCGAGCCGATGTGGGTGTCGTCGCACGAGTCATGCAGCACGAAGAGTTTGCGGACGGCCGATGGGCCGTGGTCTCGATCGCGACCCGACGCCTCCGGGTGCGGGAGTGGCTCGAGGACGACCCCTACCCGCGGGCGATGGTCGAAGACTGGCCCGACGACGACGCGGCGACCTACCGCTCGGCGATCGATGCCGCGAGTCGCGTCGAGCTCCAAGACCTGATCGAACGCATCCGGACGGCGGCGGGACATCTCGAGCCCGGTCGTCCGACGCTCCCGATCACTCTCGGCGATGACCCGGGACAGGCCACGTGGCAGGCCGCGGTGTTTGCCCAGCTCAATGCCTTCGACGCGATGGCGCTGCTCCGAGCACCCGGGGCAACGCGCCGACTCGACCTGGCCATCGAATTGATCCGCGATCGCGCCGAAGTGCTGGAGGCTCTCGCCGACGAGCGCGGATAGGGTGGCGACCCAATGGCAGATCGAATGGGCCCCGCCGACTTCTTCGAGTTGGTCAAGGCATACGCAAAGCAAGAGACCGTCGAGCCGCTCAAGGGCGCCGGGCGCTGGGTCGGCTTCGGCATCGCCGGCAGCGTCCTCCTCATGATCGCGGGCGTATCGCTCACGCTGGCGATGCTGCGGGTGCTCCAGGAAGAGACGGGATCGACCTTCACCGGCAACCTCTCGTGGGCCCCCTACCTCTTCACCTTGATCGCCGTCATCGCTGTACTCGCGCTTCTCGTCAGCCGAATCATGAAGAGGAGCCTCTGATGGCGTCCGACGACACCACTGACACAACCAACGGCGACGGCCCGATCTCGCGCGACGATCTCGAGGCCGGCCTTCGCAGCGTCGTCGGCGACGTGGAAGAAAAGGCCGAAGCGACCGCCCGCAAGATGTTGCCGGTCGCAATCGGGGGAGGACTGTTCGTCCTCTTTCTCGCCTACATGATCGGCAAGCGAGTCGGTACGACCAAGTCGACCGTCGTGGAGATCCGGCGGATCTGATGGCCGGTCGCGGCTTCGGCCCCACCTACGTCAAGCGGACCATCCGGATGAACAGCATCCGGAAGGGGCTCCTCGGAGGATCCCGGTTCTGGCTCACGATCTTCGGGCTCGGCTACATCGCCCGATGGTCAGGGAAGGTCACGAAACGAGGCGAAATGCCCATCCGCTTCTCCGAACCGCTGAAGCCCGGCGAAGAGCTCGTGATCCGCCATACCGGCGCGAGCCGCGGGTCGACCTGAGTGAAGGTCCTTCTCCGCAACCCTTCGCGCGAGATCGAGATGGACGGGCCGGTGCAGGTATCCGTTCTCTTGCAGCGACTCGACCTGAATCGTGAATCGCACCTCGTCATCGAAGACGGACAACTCATCCCCGGCGACAAGACACTCGGCAAGGACGCCGTGGTGGAGGTCAGGTCGGTCATCTCGGGCGGCTCTTCCCCTCGGGGCATCTCGTCGTGAAGTGCCGGGTGTGTCGCGGCCCGGCCGTAATCGATGTCCGCCGCCACAACGCGAACTTCTGCCAGGACCACTTCCTGCGGTTGTGTCGCGACCAGACCGAGAAGGCCATCGGCCAGTTCGAAATGCTCCAACCCGACGACCGCGTGCTGGTGGCGGTCAGCGGAGGGAAGGACTCACTCGCGCTCTGGGACATCCTGATCGCACTCGGCTACGAAGCAGACGGCTTCTACATCGGACTCGGAATCGGCGACTACAGCGACGAGTCACATGGCTACGCACAGCGATTCGCCCAGCAGCGGGGACTCACCCTCTTGGTCGACGATCTCCTCAGAGACCACGGCTTCGATGTTCCCCACGGAAGCCGAGCGGCCAAGCGCGCTCCGTGTTCAGCCTGCGGCTTGTCGAAACGCCACCTCTTCGACGATGCGGCTCGGCGCGGCGGTTACGACGCAATCGTCACCGGCCACAATCTCGACGACGAAGCCGCTGTACTGATGGGCAATGTCCTGCATTGGCAGACCGACTACCTCGGTCGGCAATCCCCCCATCTCCCCGCCGCCAACGGTTTTCCGAAGAAGGTCAAGCCGCTTGTCCGACTCTCCGAACGAGACACCGCGGCCTACTGCCTGTTGCGGGGCATCGACTACTTGGTCGACGAATGTCCCATGGCCGCCGGCAACAAACATCTGTCCTACAAGGCCGCCCTCAACGACATCGAGGTCGACTCGCCCGGCGCCAAGCACGCGTTCTATTTCGGCTTTCTCGATCGCGCCGCCGACCGCTTTGTGCCTGCGACGGGCGAGACTGGCGACGTGATCATCTCTCCGTGCACCCGTTGCGGGGCTCCGTGCTCCAACGAGGTCTGCGCTTTCTGTTCCCTCACCGAGCGGGCAACGGCGTCGGTGCCAATCGAGATGGGGCGCACCCGCCGCCGCACGGGGGCACGAGCGTGAGTGGCAACGGACCGCTGCGGGCCGGCGAACCCGTACTGCTCATCGACCGCAAGCTCAGGCGCTACCTCATCGACCTCGTCGATGGTGGAGAGTTCCACTCCCATTCGGGTGTGCTCCCGCACGACGACATGATCGGCTCACCCGAGGGCACGACCTATCGATCGACAAAGGGCATGGTGTTCACCGCACTGCGGCCCACCATCACCGATTTCATCCTCAAGATGCCGCGCGGCGCGCAGGTCATCTACCCGAAAGACATCGGCCCGATCCTGATCCTTGCCGACATCTTCCCCGGCGCTCGGGTACTCGAGTCGGGGCTCGGCAGCGGGGCGCTCTCCACCGGCATGCTGCGAGCCGGCGCCGACATCGTCGGCTACGAGATCCGCGAGGACTTCCTGGAGAAGGCCCGCGAAAATGTCGAGCGGTTCCTCGGCCCCGAAGCGCTCGATCACTACGAGACCCACATCCGCGACGTCTACGAGGGCATCGAGGAGACAGAGCTCGATCGCATCGTCCTCGATCTCCCCGAGCCGTGGCAGGTCGTGCCCCACGCCGAGAAGTCGCTCCGGCCGGGAGGGATCTTCGTTGCCTACACGCCGAGCATCATCCAGGTCTCACAACTCCACGAGGTGCTGGAGGAGTCGAAGCTCGGGTTCGCCGAGACCGTCGAGGTGCTCAATCGCGGCTGGCATGTCCAGGGCGCGGCCGTGCGTCCCGACCACCGCATGGTCGCCCACACCGGCTTCCTCACCCACGCGCGGCTCCTGGAGGAATGACCAGCGCGCCGCCCCATCGGCGCGCATCTCCTCGCTTTGGCGCGGCCCTGCTCGCGTTGGTGGCGGTCGTCGGGGCCGCCTGCGGAGACGACACGCCCGCTCAACCCTCGTCCACGACGATTCCCGATCCCGGCACAATCCCGGACGAACACGGGCTCAGCGATGCGCTCGCCGCTCGAGTGATTGCCTCGACGGTGGGCATCGATGGCGTCGCGTGCGGACGGCTCGCGTCGGGCAGCGGGTTCGCGCTCACGGACACACTCATCGTCACCAACGCTCACGTCATCCTCGGGATCGAAGAAATCCGGGTCCACACCCTCGACGGTCGGGAGCTGATCGGCGTACCGGTGGCCTTCGATCCCGACGCCGACCTCACGATCCTCGAGGTGCCCGACGCCGATCTCGAGCCCCTACCGCTCACCAACAACGCGCCCGAGGGCTCCACGGGCATGTTGGTCGGCTGGGAGTCGGGCCCCTCCGCCGATCCCACGCCCTACCGCGTCGATCGCCGCGTGACGGTGCGCATCGAGACCGTCGGCGGCACCGAGCGAATCGAACGACCCGCCTGGCTCGTCGCCGCCGATGTCGACGTGGGGGACAGCGGCGCGCCGCTCATCGACCGCACCGGGGAGGTGATCGGCGTCGCCTTCGCCACATCGACCGAAGGTGGGGGCGTCGGCTACGCGGTTCGCTCGAGCGCGATCGAGGATCTCCTCGCCCGAGGGCTCGACGACAACCTGACGATCCCACCCTGTTGACCAACTCCTGGCGGCCCGCGGCAAAACGCGAAACGAGGAAGGCGGAGGCCTCCCTCGTTCCTTCAGAATTGAGCCGGTCCGACGGACCGAAGCCTCAGACTTCGATGAAGATGCACTCGCCGGGGCACTCTTCGGCGGACTCGATGGTCGCCTCTTCCTGCCCGGCCTTGACCACGGCGAGGCCCTCAGGGCCGCCGGGGTCGGAGAAGATCTTGTCGCCTTCTTTGACGTAGGCGAGACCATCGTCGAGAAGGGTGAAGACGTCGGGGGCGATTTCCTCGCAGAGCCCGTCGCCGGTGCAGAGATCCTGGTCGATCCAAACCTTCATGAGCGGTGTTGACCTCACTGTGTTCGGCGGGACTTCCCGCTCGGGACTGTATGTCCCGGACACGGGACACCTAACTGGTCGGCAGCATAACGGCCGGAATGAAGTTCAACGGACATTGGGCTCAGTGAAATTGGGCTCAGTGAAATTGAGCGCAACGAACCAGGCCGCGCCGGCACATCGGATATCGCCACGGAGCGTGACCGCGCTTGTGCGAGGCTCGAGGCGTCCGACGACAGAACTACGCCTGGGTCTAGGGTGACGCTCCGAGCAGAACCCCCGCCAGCGAGCCAGCCAACGATTTGGAGGAACCGTGGAAGACCACGACGCCAACGCCGAGATCAATCGGCTCCGAATGGTCTCCGCCGAGTTGGAGGACGAGGTCACGGCGCTCCGCCGTCGGCTGCAGGATTCGCCGAAGCGCGTCCGCACCCTCGAAGAACGCCTTCTCGAGACCAAAGGGCAGTTGAGCAAGGCCGTCTCGCAGAACGAGAAGCTCACCTACACCCTCCGCGAAGCTCGCGAACACATCTCCACCTTGCGCGACGAAGTCGACAAGCTCACCCAGCCGCCGTCGGGCTATGGCACCGTGCTCGGCGCGAACGACGACGGCACGGTCGACGTCCACGCCGGCGGCCGCAAGATGCGCGTCGCGGTGCAGCCCGAACTCGCCGACCAGCTCGAACTCGGCCAGGAGGTCGTCCTCAACGAATCGTTCAACGTCGTACTGGCCCGCAACCCGGATCGCACCGGTGAAGTCGCCACGCTGAAAGAGGTGCTCGAGGGCGGCGACCGAGCGCTGATCATCGGGCGAGCCGACGAAGAGCGAGTCGTCGAGGTCGGCACCGCTGTTCGCGAGGAGCCGCTGCGGAGCGGCGACACACTGCTGATCGACCCGCGGGCTGGAGTGATTCTCGAACGTCTTCCCCGGCCTGAGGTCGAAGACCTCGTGCTCGAAGAAGTTCCCGATGTCTCCTACAACGACGTGGGCGGCCTCGACACGCAGATCGAGGAAATCACCGACGCGGTCGAGCTGCCGTTCGTCCACAGCGCCCTGTTCTCCGAATACGACCTCCCCGCACCGAAGGGCATCCTGCTCTACGGCCCTCCGGGCTGCGGCAAGACCCTCATCGCCAAGGCAGTGGCCAACAGCCTCGCCAAGAAAGTCGCCGAAGTGTCGGGCGACAAGGAAGCCCGCAGCTTCTTCCTCAACATCAAAGGCCCCGAGCTTCTCAACAAATACGTGGGGGAGACCGAGCGCCAGATCCGCCTCATTTTCCAGCGCGCCAGGGAGAAGAGTGAGGAGGGCTGGCCGGTCATCGTGTTCTTCGACGAGATGGAGTCGCTCTTTCGCACTCGCGGCAGCGGCATCAGCTCCGACATCGAATCCACCATCGTGCCGCAGCTCCTGGCCGAAATCGACGGTGTCGAGACTCTTCGCAACGTCATCGTGATCGGCGCGTCGAACCGTGAGGACCTGATCGACCCAGCCATCCTGCGCCCCGGCCGTCTCGATGTGAAGATCAAAATCGAACGACCCGATGCCGAAGCGGCAGTGCCGATCTTCGCCCGTTACCTCACTTCCGACCTCCCGATCGACGAGGGGATGATCGAAACCCAGGGCGGCGGCGACATCGACAAAGCCGTGCAGGCGATGATCGAAGACACCGTGCGCGAGATGTACCGCGACGACGAGGCCAACCGATTCCTCGAGGTCACGTACCAGAACGGCGACAAAGAGGTCATGTACTTCAAGGACTTCTCGTCCGGCGCAATGATCGAGAACGTGGTGCGACGAGCCAAGAAGCTGGCGATCAAGCGAGAAATCGCGGGCGGCGACCGCGGTATCCGCACTGACGACCTTCTCTCCTCGATTCGCCAGGAGTTCAAAGAGCACGAGGACCTGCCCAACACCACCAATCCCGACGACTGGGCAAAGATCTCCGGCAAGAAGGGCGAGCGCATCGTGTATGTACGCACCCTCATCCACACAAACGACGATGAGTCGGGCGGCAAGTCGATCGACTCGGTCGCTACAGGTCAATACCTCTAGGGATCGGCCGAACGGAAACCATGCAACCCGCAGGGACAACCGCTCGGCTCTACGAAGAAGCCGCCGCCAACGTCGAACAGGCCGCCGCGGCGATCGACATGGATCCGAAGGTTCGCCAAATCCTGTCGGCCCCCATGAGCGAGTTGATCATCAACTTTCCGGTCCAGCGCGACAGCGGCGACTACGACCTGTTGCAGGGCTACCGCATTCAACACAACAACGTGCTCGGGCCCTACAAGGGCGGTATCCGATTCCACCCGGGCGTGGACCTCGACGAGGTCAGGGCGCTCGCAACGTGGATGACCTTCAAGTGCGCGCTGCTGCAGCTTCCCTTCGGCGGCGCCAAGGGAGGCGTTGCCATCGACCCACGCGGATTCAGCGACACCGAGCTCGAGCGAGTGGTCCGGCGCTTCACGCATTCACTCGGCGAGAACATCGGTCCCGAGTTCGACATCCCCGCGCCCGACATGGGCACCGATGCCCGCACGATGGGCTGGATGATGGACACCTACCTCAACAGTCGAGGTCCGGGCGAGCGTCAGAGTGCGCGGCGCGTGGTCACGGGAAAGCCCATCGAACTGGGCGGCAGCCTCGGTCGTGACAGCGCCACAGGCAGGGGAGCGGCCTATGCCCTGCGTCACCTCTACGGCGAATTCGACCGCACCCTCGACGGCCAAACGGTGGCGATCCAGGGATTCGGCAACGTCGGGTCCCATGCGGCACTGGCCATGGCCGAACTCGGAATGAAGGTTGTCGCGATCGCCGACGTGAGCGGCGCCGTCTACGACCCGGCCGGACTCGATGTGGACAAACTACGAACGCACGTCGCCCAGACTGGTGGCGTGGTCGACTTTGCCGCGGCCGACCTGCTGACCGTCCACGAGTTCTTCGGTCTCGATGTCGACGTGCTGGTTCCCGCCGCTCTCGAGGCCCAAATCACCGCGGACAACGTCGACTCGATCCGAGCCGACGTGATCGTCGAAGCCGCCAACGGACCAGTCACCGCAGAGGCGGCGGCCGTACTCGAGCACGGCGGCGTCCACGTCATCCCCGACATCTTGGCCAACGCCGGCGGCGTCGTCGTCTCGTACTACGAGTGGGTCCAGAACAAGACCAGCGACCGCTGGAGCTCGGCCGATGTCGACGCTCGGTTGCGCGATGCGATGTGGGAAGCGGCGGATCGAGTGGCGCTACGGCGAGCCGAGCGCAACTGCTCGCGGCGCCAGGCCGCCTACATCGAAGCCGCAACTCTGTTGCAGACGGTTTACGGTCTGCGCGGAATCTTCCCGTAGCGAACCCGGTTCACCCGCGTCCTCCCGCCAGGCGGAGCATCAGGCGCCTGAACCACAACTGTCGCATTGGATGACAGGTGCTGACAGCCAACGCTGAACTGTGTAGTGTCCCCGACACCCAAATCAGGGAAACAATGGAGGGAAAATGCGAAAGCATTGGACACTGCGGCTTCTCGCCGTTCTATTCAGCTTCGCGCTGCTGGCCTCGGCCTGCGGTGACGACGACAGTTCGGACAACACCGGCTCGGATGATGACAATTCCGACAACACGGACGACACGGACGACTCCGACAACACGGACGACTCCGACAACACGGACGACAACATCGATCTCGTCCAGGGCGGAAGCACGCTCGACACCGTCAAGGACCGCGGCACCCTGATCTGCGGCGTGTCCGGAGCAGCGACTGCGTTCTCCGAGACGCAGGCCGATGGTTCGACCACCGGCTTCGACGCCGACTACTGCCGTGCTGCCGCGGCAGTCATGACCGGTTCGGCCGAGAACGTCGAGTTTGTTGCCCTGACCGCGAGCGAGCGCTTCACCGCTCTCGCCGCCGGCGACATCGATGTGCTGATGCGCAACACCACGTGGACCCAGAGCCGCGACACCGACCTCGGTGGCGACTTCGGCCCGACCACGTACTACGACGGTCAGCAGTTGATGGGCAAGGTCGAGGACGGCTTCAGCAGCGACTCGACCATCAGTGACACCAACGGCGCCATCGTGTGCACCAATGCTGGTACCACCACTGAGAAGAACATGGCAGAGGCCGCCGCCCTCGAGGGCTTCGGCGCCGACTTCGGCATCACTCTGAACACGTTCGAGGATTACAACCAGGTCGTCGATGCGTTCATCGACGGTACTTGTGACCTCATCACCACGGATGGTTCCGCACTCGTGGGTCGTAAGGCCACCCAGCAGCCCGACGGTGAGGAGTGGTCGATCTTCCCGTCCACGCCGATCTCCAAGGAGCCGCTCGGCCCGATGTACCGCCAGAACGACTCCGTCTTCGGCGACGTCATCAACTGGACCGTCTACGCGACGATCATCCTCGACGAACTCGGCATCACCTCCGACAACGCTCAGGCGTTCGTCGACGGCTACGTCGAGAACGAGTCGGACCCGCAGGTCGGCCGTCTTCTCGGCGTCGATGGCGGCGAGCTGCAGACCGGCATGGGCCTCGACGCTGATGCGTTCCTGCAGATGGTGCTGCAGGTCGGCAACTACGACGAGATCTATGCCGCGAACCTCAACCCCGTGGGCCTCGTCCGCGAGGGTTCGGCCAACGCTCGTTGGACCGAGGGTGGCCTGATCTACGCGCCGCCCGCACGGTGATCCTCTGATCCTCACGGATCTGATCATCGACAAGTAATCCGATCAGTCGCTTCCGGGCCACGCACGTGGCCCGGAAGCGGTCGGTCAAACCAGGGGGAGAAGAGTTCGGCGTGACAACGTCAACACAGCAAGTGGTGTCGGCCCGTCCGCCGTTGTGGCGAGACGCGACGGTCGTCAAATGGTTCGCCCAGATCGGCGCCCTGATTCTCGTTCTGGCCGGGCTCGGATTCCTCGTTTCCCAGGCGGGCGACAATCTCGAAGCCCGATCGATTCCCACCGGGTTCGACTTCATCGAGGAGCCTCCTGGTATCTCGATCGGCGAGGGCATCCAGACCCAACAGTTCGCCACTGGCGGCCGAGCCCTCTGGGCCGGCATGGTGAATACCCTGCGCATCGCCAGCGCCGGCATCGTCTTCGCCACCATCATCGGAGTTCTGGTCGGGCTCGCCCGCTTGTCGCAGAACTGGATCGTCAAGAAGGTCTCCAGCGTCTTCGTCGAGACGGTGCGCAACATCCCGCTTCTGGTTCAGATCATCTTCTTCTTTGCGGTGTTCGGCGGTTTCGGTGATGTCGAACTCGAGACCGGCCCCGTCAGCGGCTGGCTCCACATCACCAACAAGGGTGTCTCGATTCCCCGGATCTTCGGGCTCAGCGGCTCCTGGCAATGGCTTGCCTTCATGGCCGTCGGGCTCGTCGCAGCTCGATTCGTGCATCGCCAGCGAGTGCACACCCAGGAGACCACGGGAGCCACCACCTACCCGGTCGCATCCGCGGCCGGTCTCCTCGCTGTGTTCGCCATCGTCGGTTGGTTCGTCCACCCGGTCATGGGCTTCCTCGGCCCGGTCTTCGGCCTGTTCGCCGACATCGTCGACGCCTTGCCGCCCGAGGCACTCCAGGTCGCCTTCGCGGCCATCATCATCGGCGCGGCCGCTTGGTGGATCCGACGCTTCCTTGCCTCGCTGACCAGCGGCGGTGGTCGGGCCAAACTCACCGACGACGACTGGTTCCGCATGATCTTTGCGGGCGTCGGCGCCGTTGTCGTCTCGCTCGCTGTCGTCTTCGTATGGCCGGGCCTCGCGTCGTGGGTGCTCAACAGCAGCCATGACCTCTTCCAGCTCCTCGACTCCCGCTTCGGCGAGGGCAACGGTGGTCGCCCGTTCGACGGCATGCGACCCGATGTCGTGAAACCCGGCAACTTCGCCAACTACGGCGACGCCGGACTCACGCTCACCCCCTTCTTCGCTGCCACCTTCTTCGGTGTGGTGCTCTACACCTCGGCCTTCATCGGCGAGATCATCCGAGGTGGCATCCTTGCCGTCCCGAAGGGACAAACCGAAGCGGCGAACGCGCTCGGGCTCCGACGCGGCCAGGCCCTGCGCCACATCATTCTTCCTCAGGCCTTCCGTATCGTCCTGCCGCCTCTCGGCAACCAATACCTCAACCTCACGAAGAACACCTCGCTTGCGATCGCCGTCGGCTACGCCGATGTCGTCCAGGTCGGGCAGACCCTCTACAACCAGACGGGCAGAACGCTTCCGGTGATGGCGATCTGGATGCTCTTCTTCCTTGCCTGCTCGTTGACCATCTCGGTGGTGGTCAACGCCTTCAACGTCCGACTCAAACTGGTGGAGCGCTGACATGACTGGTGATCCAGGAGCCTCCAGCTGGGGCGCGATCTCGGGCGACGTCATCGAGGCGATGGCGGCCGAACGCCTCGCACCGAAAGAACCCTCACTCCCGCCGAGGGAGTGGCTGAAAAAGAACCTCTTCTCGAGTGTCGGCAGCACGATCCTGACCGTCGTCTTCGGGCTCGTGATCCTGCTGGTTCTTCGGGGAATGCTCTCGTTCATCTTCGCGCCGGATCGGCAGTGGGATTCCACGGCCACCAACATGCGCCTGCTGTTGGCGGGTCAGTATCCGCAAACACAATTCGTCCGCATCTGGGTCATGCTCGGGTTCATTCTCAGCCTTGGCGGGCTGTCCGTCGCGGTATGGCGCGTCGGCGGCCGCATCTATTTGCGGGACCTGACAACCAAGGTGGCGGGGCTCGGCGGCGCGGTCGTGCTCGTCGGCCTGCTGGCCCCGTTCTCCGGCTCGGCTCGGACGCAGTACCTCCTCGCGGGTGCGGCCCTGATCGCCGTTGCCGTCGCCGTCCGGCAACGTTCCGGCGACATTACGGTTTCGAACCTTCACGTCAGTCTCGGGCTCGTTTGCCTGGCGGTCGGCTCACTCTGGGTCGTTCCCTACGGACATCATGCGTTCTACGAGGGCGAGCTCATCGTGGGCGACGGCACGGTGCAGATGACCACCAAGCTGCCGACAACCGTCATGGTCGTCGTCGCGGTGATCTCCTACCTCGTCGGCAAGATGATCGCCGAGCGGGCGGTCGGAAACTGGCCGCGACTCACCCTTTCCCTTCTTTGGCTCACGTCACCGATTGTCGTGATCTGGTTCATTCTCCGCGATCCCGACTTCGACTACGGCTACATCGCTACGACCGCGGTACCGATCTTTCTCGTCTTTGCCATCGTCGGCGGCCTGCTGATGTATGCGCTGGCCAATCCGACCATTGGGGAGGCCGGTCGTGTCATCGCCGCGGTTGCACTCATCGCGGCAGCGGCGACTTTCCTCACCCCGATGCTGCAACTCGTTCGGATCCTGGCCGTCATGACCGCCATGTTCGCCCTTGCCGCCCCGACGTTCTCCGGCAATCGGGCGGCACGAGTGCGCTACGTCGCGACATGGGCCACGGTGGTGGGATTCATGGTGGTCGTGATCACCGCGATCAACTCGCCGTCCACGGTCGAGGCCGAGGCCACCTTCTTCACCGGTGGTCTCACTCTCACCGTGATGATCGCCGTCCTGACGATGATCGTCTCATTCCCGCTGGGCGTGATTCTGGCGTTGGCTCGTACCTCGAAGATGCCTCTCTTCAGGGTGATGGCGACGATCTACATCGAATTCGTTCGAGGCATCCCGCTCATCACCGTCCTCATCTTCTTCTCGACGCTCGTGCCGTTGTTCCTCCCGTCCAACATGGCGATCGGTGAGATCGCGGCCGTCAGCATGGGCTTCGCCCTGTTCTCCGCCGCTTACCTGGCCGAGAATGTGCGAGGCGGCCTTCAGTCGGTCCGACGAGGGCAGTACGAGGCGGCCGAGGCGCTGGGCATGACGACCGCGCAGAAGACGATCTTCATCATCTTGCCGCAAGCTCTGCGCGTGTCGATCCCGCCGCTCGTGGGGCAGACGATCGCCACCTTCAAGGAGACATCGCTGCTCGCCATCATCGGCGTGTTCGACCTTCTGTTCGTGGCCCGCAACCTCGTGGCCGGACAGACGCTGTTTCTCGGCTCGCTCAAGGAACAGCTGATCTTCGCTTCGATCCTGTATTGGGTCGGTTCCTACTCGATGTCACGTGCCAGTCAGAACCTCGAGCGCAAGCTCGGGGTCGGGGAGAGGTAACCCATGACCGATACCGCAAACGCACCCGTTCGCGACCTGAGCAACGCCGCCGACATGATCGTCTGTGATGGCGTCAACAAGTGGTTTGGCGACTTCCAGGCGCTCAGTGGCATCAGTGCCACGATCAAGGAGCAGGAGGTGGTGGTGGTCCTCGGGCCCTCCGGCTCCGGCAAGTCCACCTGGATCCGTTGCATCAACAAACTCGAGCATCACCAAGAGGGCCGCATCGTCGTCGACGGCGTGGAGTTGACCAACGACCTTCGCAACATCGAGAAGATCCGCTCCGAGGTGGGGATGGTCTTCCAGCAGTTCAACCTGTTCCCGCACCTCACTGTGCTCGACAACATCACGCTCGCGCCGATCTGGGTGCGAAAGAAGCCTCGCAAGGAAGCCGAGGAGATGGGTCGACAGCTACTCGAACGAGTGGGAATCCCCGAGCAGGCCGACAAGTACCCGGGCCAGATGTCCGGTGGCCAGCAGCAGCGCGTCGCGATCGCCCGTTCCCTCGCGATGGAACCGCGAATCATGCTCTTCGACGAGCCCACATCCGCGCTCGACCCCGAGATGATCAAGGAAGTGCTCGATGTCATGAAGGAGCTCGCCCGCTCCGGTATGACGATGATGGTGGTCACCCACGAGATGGGCTTCGCCCGCGAGGTCGCTGATCGCATCATCTTCATGGAGGACGGCCAGATCGTCGAGGTCGGCACGCCCGAGCACTTCTTCACGAACCCCACCGAAGATCGCACGAAGCTGTTCCTCAGCCAGATCCTCTGACTCGGCCGGACGGGGTCGCTGCGGCGCTGCTCTGAGTTGGCTGCGGGCTAGGGTCGCCCCAATGGCCATCCCGAAGACTCTCGGCATCGAAACCGAGTACGCGATCGTCCACAAGGGCACCGACGAGCCGAACCCCATCGCCGCGTCGTCCGTACTCATCAACGCCTATCTCTACGACGCCGGCTACCGCTCCGACACCACCCGCGAGTCCGTCCACTGGGACTTCATCGACGAGACACCGGGAATCGACGCACGCGGGTATGCCCCGACCGGGGCCATGCCTCCCGATGTCGAGACCCACCTCGTCAACGCCGTGCTCACCAACGGCGCTCGCTACTACGTCGACCACGCCCATCCCGAGCTCAGTACGCCCGAGTGCATCAACGCCCGCGACGTTGTGCTCTACGACCGGGCCGCTGAGCTGATCGCCGCGCAGTCGATGACCGCCGCCACCAATCTCCTGCCGCCGGGCGAGGAGATCGTTGTCTACAAGAACAACAGCGATGGCAAGGGCAACAGCTACGGCTGCCACGAGAACTATCTGGTCGACCGGTCCACGCCGTTCGGCCGCATCGTCAACCGTTGCACCGCGCACTTCATCACCCGCCAGATCTTCACCGGCGCCGGCAAGGTGGGGTCGGAGGTCGCGGGAATGCGAGCCGACGAGATCGACTTCCAGCTCACCCAGAGAGCTGACTTCTTCGAGGAAGAGGTAGGACTCGAAACCACGCTCAAGCGTCCGATCATCAACACTCGCGACGAACCCCACGCCGATGCCCGCAAGTACCGACGACTCCATGTGATCGTCGGCGACGCCAACCCCTCGCAGATCTCCACCTTTTTGAAGGTCGGCACCACCGCCTTGGTGCTCGCCCTCACAGAGGACGATGCGTTCACCCGGGAGTTCACCTTTCGAACACCCGTGCCCGCGATGCGCCAGGTCTCCCACGACATGTCGCTGCGCCAGCCGCTCGAACTCGACGACGGCACCACTGTCACCGCTCTGGAGGTGCAGTGGGAGCTGCTCGACCAGTCGAAGAAGTATGTCGAGGCCGAAGGAACCGACAACGTCGGTGGCGATGTCGCCCTCGAAGTACTGCAGCGGTGGGAACACGTGCTCACCGGGCTCGAGGACGACCCGATGTCGCTCGCCACGCAGCTCGACTGGGTCGCGAAGTACCGCCTCCTCAACGGCTATCGCGAACGTCACGATCTGCCGTGGTCTGATGCTCGGCTGCGAGCGATGGACATCCAATACAGCGACCTGCGCCCCGAGAAGTCGTTGTCAGCGAGGGTCGGCCTCGAAACGATCGTCGACGACGCCGACGCGGTGGTTGCGATGACCGAACCACCCCACGACACGCGTGCCTTCTTCCGGGGCCGTTGTCTGCAGCGATTCCCGGATGCGGTGGTCGCCGCGAACTGGGACTCACTCGTGTTCGATGTGGGCACCGACGCCCTGCGGCGGGTGCCGATGATGGAACCATTGCGCGGGACCGAGGCGCATGTGGGTACGTTGTTCGATGAGTGCGACTCAGCAACGGACTTGCTCCGCCGGCTGGGCAACTGAGACCAGTGGTTTCAAGGACCAAGGAGAAGCGCCATGGCCGAGCGTGAACAGATCCGCAAACCCGCCCCTTCCGAACGAGAGGCGGAGACCACCGATACCCCCTCTGCGTCGGAACGCGGCGATGAGCTCAAAGCAGAACTCGACGATCTACTCGACGAGATCGACGAGGTCCTCGAGACCAATGCCGAGGACTTCGTGAAGTCCTACATCCAGAAGGGCGGACAGTAGCGCCGTGAACCTGCCGCTGTTCCGGGCCCAGGACGACCCTGGCCCGAGCTTCGCCGAACTCCTGAAGAGAACCGGGTTCGACGAGACCGTCGCTCTCGATGGTCAGGTCCCGGCCAGCGAGTTTCGCCACGGCACGACCTGTGTGGCGCTCCGCTACACCGACGGTGTGCTGTTGGCCGGCGACCGCCGGGCCACTTCGGGCAACCTCATCAGTCATCGCAGCCTCGAGAAGGTCTTTCCTGCTGATCGCCACAGCGGCGTCGCGATCGCCGGTGCCGCCGGCCCGGCCATCGAGATGGTCAAGCTGTTCCAACTTCAACTCGAGCACTACGAGAAGGTCGAGGGCGGTGCCCTGAGCCTCGAAGGCAAGGCGAACCAACTCGGCCAGATGATTCGGGGCAATCTCCCCGCGGCGATGCAGGGTCTCGCCGTCGTACCGATCTTCGCCGGCTTCGACGTCGCCCGCGACGAGGGCCGCCTCTTCGAATACGACGTCACGGGCGGCCGCTACGAGGAGACCCAGCATGCGAGCACCGGTTCCGGAAGTCTCCACGCGGGCACAGTGATGAAGCTCGGTTACCGCGACGGGCTCGATGCGGGCGAAGTCACCGACCTCGCCCTCGCTTCGCTCTTCGAGGCGGCCGACGAGGATTCCGCCACGGGCGGCCCCGATCCCATCCGCGGCATCTACCCGGTTGTCGCTCTGATCACCGCTGATGGCTACACCCGCCTCCCCGACGAAGAGTTGGCCGATCGCACACAGTCGCTCATCGAGCGTCGCCGCAACAGCTAGGAGACCGCCATGAACATGCCGTTCTACGTTGCGCCCGAACAGGTGATGAAGGACCGGGCCGACTACGCCCGCAAGGGGATCGCGCGCGGCAGAAGCCTGATTGCCTTCCGTTTCGACGGCGGCATCGCCATCTGCGCGGAAAACACCTCGTCCACGCTGCGCAAGGTCAGCGAGATCTACGACCGCATCGCCTTCGCCGGCGTCGGCAAGTACAACGAGTTCGACCAGCTGCGCATCGCCGGCGTGCGCCACGCCGACCTCAAGGGCTATTCGTTCAGCCGCGAAGACGTCGATGCCCGGAGCCTCGCCAACCAATACGCGCAGAGCCTCGGCCAGGTCTTCACCCACGAGATGAAGCCGATGGAGGTCGAGATCCTCGTGGCCGAGATCGGCCACCCCACCGACGGATCCGCCGATCAGCTCTTCCACATCCTCTACGACGGCACGGTCGTCGACGAAGACATGTCGGTCGTTCTCGGCGGCGAGACCGACACGATCTCCGATCGTTTCGGCGACCTCGATTCGCCACCCACACTCGCCGAAGGAGTCGGTCGCGCCGTGGGCGCGCTGGCCGGCCCCGATCGAGTGCTCTCGGCCGCTGATCTCGAGGTGGCAGTGCTCGAGCGCGGGGGCGAACGACGGGCGTTTCGCCGTATCGACGACCCCGAACTCACCGAGATCCTCGCGCAGTAGGACCCACGTCCCACCCGAGGGTGCCGTCGTCCAGTTAGGTTGTCGGCGTGCAGCGTCGGATCTTCGGGATCGAGAACGAGTACGGGGTCACCTGCACCTTGCGCGGCCAGCGCCGACTCAGCCCCGACGAGGTGGCCCGCTACCTTTTCCGTCGGGTCGTGTCGTGGGGGAGAAGCAGCAACGTCTTTCTCGGCAACGGTGCTCGTCTCTACCTCGATGTAGGCAGTCACCCCGAGTACGCCACGCCCGAGTGCGATTCAGTCCACGACCTCGTGGTCCACGACAAGGCGGGCGAACGCATCCTCGAACAGCTGCTCACCAGCGCCGAAGAACGGCTGAGCGACGAGGGCATCCACGGCGACATCTACCTGTTCAAGAACAACACCGATTCCGCCGGCAATAGCTACGGCTGCCACGAAAACTACTGCACGACCCGCAAAGACGACTTCAGCGCCTACGGCGAGGTGCTGATTCCGTTCCTCGTCAGTCGTCAGATCTATGCCGGTGCGGGCAAGGTGCTCCAGACGGCCCGCGGTGCGATGTATTGCGTCAGCCAGCGGGCCGAACACATCTGGGAAGGCGTCTCATCGGCCACCACTCGGTCGCGGCCCATCATCAACACTCGCGACGAGCCCCACGCCGATGCCGAGCGCTACCGGCGGCTGCACGTGATCGTCGGCGACTCCAACATGAGCGAATACACCAACTTCCTCAAGGTCGGGGCCTGCGCGCTGATGTTGCGGATGCTCGAGGAACCGCAGGTGGTTCTGCGCGACATGACCCTCGAGAATCCGATCCGGGCCATCCGCGAGATCAGCCACGACATGACCTGCACCCGGCGGGTGAGGCTGGCCAACGGCCGCGAGGTCTCGGCCCTCGATATTCAGAGCGAATACCTCACGAGGGCGCTCCGGTTCGCCGAACACCACGATCTCACCGACCAAGAACAGCTCGCCCTCGAGATGTGGGAGTACTGCCTCACCAACCTGGCCGACGACCCGATGAAGCTCGACAAGGAAATCGACTGGGTCATCAAGTACAAGCTCATCGAGAAGTACCGCGAACGCCACGGGATCGAACTCAGCGATGCCCGGGTGGCGCTCGTCGATCTCCAGTACCACGACGTGAATCGCGAACGCGGCCTCTTCTACCGCATGCAAAAGCGCGGCATGGTCGAACGCATGGTGACCGATGAGGAGATCTCCCACGCCGTGGAGAACCCACCCGAGACCACCCGCGCCCGCCTGCGCGGCGAGTTCATCCGACGGGCCAAAGAGCAGAAGCGCGACTACACCGTCGACTGGGTGCACCTGAAGCTCAACGATCAGGCCCAGCGCACGGTGCTCTGCAAGGACCCGTTCAAGGCCCACGACGAACGCGTGGAAAAGCTCATCGCCAGCCTCTGATGGACAAGCTCGAACGCCTTCTGAATCTCGCCGCGGCTCTTCTCGATGCCGAACGGCCCATGTCCGCCGACGAACTCCGCGACCGTATCGGCGGCTATCCCGAGGCAAAGGCGTCGTTTCGACGCACCTTCGAGCGCGACAAGGACGACTTGCGGGCAATGGGACTGCCGCTCGGGGTCGAAACCGTGCCCGGTACCGACCCGCCAGTCGACGGCTATCGCATGCGCCGCGCCGACTACTCGGGCCGCGAGCTGCGGCTCGATCCCGACGAACTCGCGGCGCTGCATCTCGCCACCAACCTCGTTCGCCTCGACGGCGCCGACACCGGCCTTCTCAAACTCGGCGGCGGCGCCGGTAGTGCGGCCGACGAGGTCGGCTATGTCCCGTTCGACGACGCTTTGGCCGTGATGATCGCAGCCGCGGCCGACCGGAAAGCCGTGACCTTCACCTACAACGACACTGAGCGAACAGTCGAGCCGTGGCGCCTGTCGTTCTCTCGCGGCCACTGGTACCTGTCCGGTTGGGATCGCACCCGCGACGACGACCGCCTGTATCGCGTCGACCGGATCAGCGGCACGGTCGAGATGGGCGACGACGCAACGCAGGCGGTGGGGGCGATCAGCGATCCCAACGACCTACGCGGCTGGGAGCTCGGCGACAGTGAGCCGATCCGGGCGACGGTGCGCATCGACGCCGCGCAAGCCGCGCACGCCCGCCACATTCTCGGCTCGGTCCACGAACAGCCAGACGGGGGAGTGGTTGCTGAGATGGAGGTGCGCAACGAGGAGGCATTTCGCTCCTTCGTGCTCAGCTTTCTCGATCACGCCGAGATCCTCGAACCGCCCGAGCTACGCGACGGCATGATCGAGTGGCTCGAGGCGTTCACATGAGCGCCAAGCTCACCGCCCGCGAACGAATGACCCGGCTGCTCGCCGTGATTCCCTGGGTCGTCGAGCAAGACGGCGCCGGGCTCGACGACATCGCCGACCGCTTCGACTACCCCCGCACTCAGTTGGTCGACGACTTGACCCAAGTCGTCCTCTTCGTCGGCGTTCACCCATTCACCCCCGACTCGCTGATCGAAGTCGATATCACCGACGACCGGGTACAGATTCGCTATGCCGACTGGTTCTCTCAGCCCTTGCGGCTCACACCTGAGGAAGGCGCTCGACTCCTCACGGCCGGCCGTACCGTGCTGTCACTCGACGGCGACGACAACGAAACCGCCAGCCCACTACTGCGGGCGCTCGCCAAGCTCGGCCTGGCCCTCGGGGAGAGCGCCGACCAGGCGGTCGACGTTCGCCTGGGCGACGCGCCCGAAGCCACGCTCGACACCCTCCGGCGCGCGGTGAGCGCGGGCACGCAGGTCGAACTCGACTACTACACCTATGGCCGCGACGAGCTCACCACCCGAATCGTGGATCCGGCACGGGTGTTCAGTGATCATGGCAACTGGTATCTGCACGGTCACTGCCATAGGGCCGACGACGAGCGGGTCTTTCGAGTCGACCGTATTCGCGATGCGCGAGCGCTCGACACGTCGGTGGTCCATGTTCTCGACGGCGGCGGCGCCTCGTTCACACCCGATGGCGACGATCCGCGAATCCGGCTTGTCATCGACCCCGGTGCCTCATGGGTGATCGAGCAGTATCCGACCGAGTCCGTCGTCGAACTCGACGACGGCCGCAAGGAGGTTGTCATGGCCGTTACCGCGGTGCCATGGCTCGAGCGCTTGCTCCTGCGTCTCGGACCTGCCGCCGAGATCGGCGCCGTCGATGACCCGCTCAGCGATGCCTTGGCGTCCGCTGCCGCCAGCCGCGTACTCGCCCGCTATCGCGCGTGAGCCAAGGGGTCAACGGCTCCGTCGGGGCTGACAAGTACCCTCATCACCCGTGACCGACTCCGGCCTTCCCCCCGCCTCACCCGGCGACCCTGCGCCCTCCAGTGCCGGTCCGCGACCGCGCGTTGGGGCCGGCGATGTCAATGCCACGGCCGCCGCAACGATCCCTCCGAACGAGCCGCCGGAGACCGACGACTTCTGGGCCGACGACGACGATCCCGATGCCACGCCACCGGGCAGTGTCCAGGCGCAGATCCGCACAACCATGGAGTGGGTGGCGGTCGCCATCGGCGCGCTCGTTGTCGCACTGCTGATCAAGGCCTTCCTTCTGCAGGCGTTCTACATTCCGTCGGCCTCGATGGAACCGACGCTGCACAAGGACGATCGCATTCTCGTCAACAAGCTGAGCTACCGGGTTGGCGATGTGCAGCGCGGCGACATCATCGTTTTCGAAAAGCCCGAGGGCGCGAGCGGCACGATCGACGACTTCGTCAAGCGTGTGATCGGACTCGAGGGCGAGACCATCACGTTCAGCGACGGCAGTGTGTTCATCGACGGCGCAAAGCTGGACGAGAGCTACATCGATGGCATACCGACCAACCCGAAATCCGTCATCAACGGGTGCAACAACGCTCCCGCCGTTGCCGATACCTGCGAGATTCCCGACGGCATGGTGTTCGTTCTCGGCGACAACCGAGAACTGAGCCAGGACTCGAGGGTGTTCGGTCCCATCGACAAGGACGCAATCGTCGGTCGGGCGTTCCTCAAGGTGTGGCCGCTGGGCGACATCGGCTTCCTGTAGCCGACGGTCAGTCGACGAAGGTTGCCGCTACCGCGGCCATTCGGGCTGGATGGTCGCCACTTACGCCGTCGATGCCCATGTCGATGAGACGCGCCAGTTGACGTTCGAAGTTGGCGCCGTCGGCGAACGCGGCAACATCGAAGCGATGAAAGAGGGTCACCATCCCGCCCGACCAGTCACCCTCGGGCATGACCACCGCGTCGATGGTGGCGGCGGCCAGTTCGGCGGCGCGACGTTCGGGACCGAGCGGGAGATCAGCCACCGACGTGCGGTTGACCAGCCGAGCCTCAGGAGCGAGGTCTCGCCAGCCCGACAGTACGTCGAGGTCGTCGTGAACGAGCCACAGCCGGTCGACGGCATCGCGCTCGCGGGCCACTGCGATGATTCTGTCAATGGCATGCTCCGCTCCGGCGAGTAGGAGCGGCACGGGCTCGACCGCATCGAAGAAATCTTCGAGCGTTGCAAACGAGTCGGACAGGGAGGCGTGGGTGGCGTCGGCGATTCGGCGGCGAGGGAACCGACGGACGACACCTGACGAATCGATGACGACCACTCCGTCGCCCGTCGGCCAAGCCTGGGCGTGGACCCCAGTGGCACCCTGGCGAACCGCGGACGAGACGCCTTCGATCGCCTGTTCTCTCGACGCCGAACGCGCGCCGCGATGAGCAAAGAGGATCGCCCGATCGAGCAACGGAGGCAGCCTCGTCGTCATGTCTCATCGTCGCATCTGCGTCGGCCCTGGGCACACATGGCCGATTTGGGGTCGAACTGAGCCGAACGGACCACCGAAACCAGGCCCGTGGGCCCTTTACCGGCGCGCCGGTAATGCCGATGGACATCAGCACACGGGCACAGAGAAACGGGACCACCACCGCACATGGCTACGATCCGAGCGAGTTGTGAAGAATGCGGCGACGTCGAGTTGACGACGGCAGACGTACGAGTACGAGTCTGCATCAACGACAATCGCGGCGAATACTCGTTCCGGTGCCCGACGTGTGCAATGACGGTCGTCAAGCCGGCCGAGCCGCGGACCATCGACCTCTTGGTGGCCTCTGGCGTTGCGATGGACACGTGGTCACTTCCTGCTGAGCTGGAAGAGATCAAGAACGGTCGGCCGATCACCCATGACGACCTCCTGGAGTTCCACGACAAGCTGCACGACAACTCGTCGTGGAACGACGCGCTCACCCATCTGCTCGACGGCTGAGCCATCGCCGACCCAGTGAGCGACGCTCTGTAGCGTCGTCAGCATGAGTTGGACCTTGCTGGCGCCCGCCGGCGCGATCGTCACAACGCTGTGCGCGCTTGCCTGGTCGATGCAGCGCCTCGAAGGCGAACTCGCCGCGCTGCGCGCGTCTCTGCGCCGGAGCCGGGCCGCCGGCGTTGCCGTCGACGAGCTCCACCGCGACACATCCGCGACGATGCATGAGGTCGAGCGGCTCGATCGCGCCGCCCGTGCCCGGGCCGATCTGCGCCGAAGCCGACGGCGAGCAGGCGATAGGTAGGCTGCTCGAATGTTCTCCAACATCGGAGGCCTCGAGGTCCTGTTCGTCATGATGCTGGCATTGGTCGTGCTCGGACCCAGCAAGCTCCCCGAGGCGACCAGACAGGCCGGCAAATTCGTCGCCGAGATACGAAGAATCTCGAGTGGGTTCCAGAAGGAGTTCCGCGAAGCCGTACAGGACCCGATCATCGAGGCCGAGGCCCGAGCGCGTGGCTCGATCGACAACGCCAAGCTCGCGGTCAAAGAGCCTTTCGAAACGATGAAGTCCACCGTCGACGCGGCTAATCCGCCCACCTCGTCCACGACCAACGACGATCCCGCGCCGAAGCCGGACAAGGCCGATGACTGACACCGAGGAGCGCCCGGCGACCGAAGCCCGAATGTCGCTTATCGAGCACCTCACCGAGTTGCGGCGGAGGCTCATCATCTCGTTTGTCGCGATCGCGGTCGGCGTCGTCGTCGGATGGTTCGCCTACGAGTGGATCATCGAGCGGCTGCTCGACCCGTTGTGTGGCGTGGTCGGCCCGACCGAATGCGTGGTCTACTCCCGGTCGCCCATCGAGAACTTCAACGTGAAGCTCAGCATCTCGGGCTACAGCGGCGTGATGATGGCCATGCCGATCCTGCTGTGGCAGCTTTGGCGATTCATTGCCCCGGGCCTGTACTCCCACGAGAAAAAGTACGCGATCCCGTTCATCGGGTCGGCAGTCACCCTCTTCTTCCTCGGCGCCGGTCTCGCCTACTGGAGCATTCCGAAGGCGCTCGAGTGGCTCATCAACCTCGGAGGCGACGACTTCGAGCAACTCTTCGGCCCCAACGAGTACTTCGGCTTTGTCGTGAAGATGATGCTGGCGTTCGGCATCGGGTTCGAGTTCCCGATCGCACTGATTTTCCTCCAACTCCTCGGGCTCGTGAAGAACGAGACGCTACGCAAGGGCCGGCAATACGCGATCGTCGGCGTGGTCGCCTTGGTCGCCGTGATCACTCCGAGCGGCGACCCATTCACCCTCGTGGTGCTCTCGGTCCCGATGTACATCTTCTACGAGATCGCGATTCTGTTCGGTCGCATCCGAATCCGGCGGGCCGACAAGGCCGCCGCCGACGCGTGACCGGCCCGGCCGAGCGCAGCTTCCGCCTCGACCGATTCCAGACCGAGGCAATCGAGCACCTCGACGCGGGGCGGTCGGTGATCGTCGGCGCCCCGACTGGTAGCGGCAAGACCGTAGTTGCCGAGCATGCGATCGATCGTGCCCTGAGCGAGGGCAAACGGGCGTTCTACACCACACCGATCAAGGCGCTGTCCAACCAGAAATACCGTGACCTGGCCGAACGAATCGGCACCTCGCGTGTTGGTCTTCTCACTGGCGACAACGCGATCAACCCCGACGCCGATGTCGTCGTGATGACCACCGAAGTACTGCGCAACATGCTCTACGAGGGTCGCGATCTCGACGATCTCGCTTTCACCGTGCTCGATGAAGTGCACTATCTCGAGGACTCGTTTCGTGGTCCGGTCTGGGAAGAGGTGATCCTCCACCTGCCTCAACACGTGGCGCTCGTCTGCCTCTCGGCAACGGTGTCCAACAGCGACGAAGTCGGCGGCTGGCTCGAGTCGGTGAGAGGGCCCACCGGGATCGTCATCGAGACGGCCCGGCCCGTCGAACTCACCAACCTCTACGCCGTCGGGGATCGCCGCGGTGATCGCCTTCACGTGATGCCCACGCTCGTCGACGGGCGACCCAACCCCGAGGGCGATCGCTTCGATCCGGACCTGCGTCGCGGGCGCAACTCGGGCCGCAAGCAGAAACGGCCGCCGTGGCGTGCCCCATCACGGCTCGAGTTGCTCGACGAACTCGAGGACAAGGACCTGCTACCCGTCATCTGGTTCGTCTTCAGCCGGAAGGGCTGCGATGAGGCGGCCGCGACTGTTCGCCGGGCCGGGGTGCGCTACACCGACAAGGAAGAGGCCGCCCGCATCCGCGCCATCGCCGACGAGCGCCTCTCGGGGCTGGATCCCGCCGATCTCGCCCTGCTCGACACGGCCGGGTGGATCGACCGGCTCGAACGCGGAATCGCCAGTCATCACGCCGGCCTCGTACCGGCGTTCAAGGAGGCGGTCGAGGTCTGCTTCGCCGAAGGGCTGGTTCGCGTCGTCTTCGCGACCGAGACGCTTGCCCTCGGCGTGAACCTGCCCGCCCGCAGTGTGGTCGTCGACAAACTGTCGAAGTTCACAGGCGAACACCACGAGCTCCTGACTCCCGCCCAGTTCACGCAACTCACCGGCCGCGCCGGGCGTCGGGGCATCGACGAACGGGGCCACGCCATCGTTCCGTGGTCGCCGTTCACGCAGTTCGATCAGGTCGCCTCTCTGGCCGGTAGCCGAGCGTTCAAGCTCCGTTCGGCATTTCGCCCCACCTACAACATGGCCGTCAACCTCCTGCAGCGGCTCGAGCCCGACGCGGCGCGCGCGTTGCTGGCACGGAGCTTCGCCCAGTTTCAAGCCGACGCCGGTGTCGCTCGGCTCGAGAACCGTCTCGTACGTGAACGCCAGAAGATCGAGGACCTCCGTCGCGAAGTCGCCGACCAGTACGGCGATGCCGTCGACGAGGAGCCTCCCGGCGCCGACCCAGCCGCGATCGCCGACGCCGTTTCACGGCTCCGACCGGGCGACATCGTGCTCGACGAGGAGGGCGACCGCCTTGCCGTGCTCGGGGTCTCGTGGCGAAAGGGCGGCCGGGCCCGCATGCGCCTCGTCAGTCAGAGCGCGCATGAGTTTCGCTGGGAACTGGCCGAGTTGACCGAAGCGCCCGTCACCGTCGGTCGCATCGAACTGCCCCAACCGATGGCGCCCGAGAGAATCGACTACCGCCAAGAGGTCGCCACCCTGCTTCGGCGGGCCCGCGACGGGGGAGGGGCGCGTAGTCAACGGCGCTCTCGCAATCGCAACGACCCTCGGGTCGCCCTGGCCCGACTCGAGCAAGACGTCGTGCACCTCGAGCGCAAGGCCCGCCGTGACAAGGGTTCGGTGGCTCGCCGATTCGACGCGATCTGTGAGGTGCTCCGGACCCGAGGCCACCTCGACGGGTGGAAGGTGGCCGCCAGTGGCGTCACCCTCGGCCGCGTCTATCACGAGTCCGATCTGCTGATCACCGAGGCCTTGAACCACGGCTTCCTCGACGGACTCGAGCCTCCCGCCCTCGCATCGCTCGTCTCCTGCTTCACCTACGAGCATCGCCGCCCCACTCCACCTCCGGAGCCCTGGTTCCCCAGCAAGGCGGCGAAGCAACGGTTCCGCGACATCGATCGCATCGCGCGGGACCTCGCGGGAGTCGAACGCCACCACGGCGTGCCCGAGACGCGTGCGCCCGAGGCCGGTTTTGCCCCCATCGCCCACGCATGGGCGGCGGGAGAAGATCTCGCCGTCCTCCTCGAGACCGACGACGAGCTCAACGCCGGCGACTTCGTCCGCAACATCAAGCAGCTGATGGACCTCCTTCGCCAGATCGCGGCCGTCGCTCCCGATCCCACGACCGCTCGGTCCGCTCGCCAAGCCGCCGACGCAATCCACCGAGGCGTTGTTGCGCTCTCCGGTTCGGTCGAAGTGGCATGACGATTCGAAAGGGCGAGGACTGGGGCTCGAGCGGTGTGATCCCCGCCGACGTGGAGATCGCCGCAACCGATCATGAGGCGGCCGAGATCGCGGCGCGTCATCGACGGGCCAACACGCCGATCCCGCCGATCCTGCTGACCGGGGGAGACTTGGCTCGCACCCTGGGCGGAGGCCGCAGTGTCGACCCGGGCAGCGAAGGCACCAACGCGACCGTCGACCTCGGCGCCGTCCTTATCGATGGGAAACTGCAATGGTTCGTCGCCCATCTCGTCGCCCGCACATCGTGGCTGCGCGGCCGTGTCGTGGTCGCCGCGAACGCGGCCTTCATCGGCAACTGGAACATCGCGCCGCGAGCGCATCCCGGTGACGGACGCCTCGATCTGCTCGACGCCGACCCACCGCTGAGCGATCGATTGAAGGCGCGACGACGGCTGCCGCTCGGTACCCACGTCCCGCATCCTTCGATCACCACTCGCCGGGTGGAAGCGGTGCAGGTCGATCTCGATAGACCTACACCGATCCGAGCCGATGGCCGCCGCCTCGGCACGGCTCGATCACTCAGCATCCGAGTCGAGGGCGGCGCGCTCGATATCTGGATCTGACACTTCTTCGGGCTCCAGAGCCACCGCATCGGTAGCATGGCCTTCATGGACGTCCTCGAGGCAAAGCAACAGGTCCGACGCGAGATCGAGCGGCTCACACCCACGCTGCTCGAGGTCTCCCACGAGATCCACGCCAACCCCGAGCTCAACTTCGAAGAGCACTTCGCCCACGAAATGCTCACTGGGGTGCTCACCGACGAAGGGCTCGATGTCGAGCAGGGTGCGTACGACATGCCCACCGCCTTCGATGCCCGCGTAGGCACCCAGGGCGCCACCGTCGCGGTCTGCTGCGAGTACGACGCCCTCCCCGGCATCGGTCATGCGTGCGGCCACAACATCATCGCTGCTGCGGGTCTGGGCGCCGGTCTCGCCGCGGCCAAGGTGGCCGAGGCGCTCGGCGGCCGGCTCGCGATCCTGGGCACACCGGCCGAGGAGGGCGGAGGCGGCAAGGAATTCATGATCCGCCGCGGGGCTTTCGACGACATCGACGCCGCGATGATGGTGCATCCCGCCGACCACGATCTGCGGTGGATGCAGACAATCGCCATCCACACGGTCGACGTCAGCTACGACGGCAAGGCGGCCCACGCCGCTGCGGCGCCCCACAAGGGCCTGAATGCGCTCGACGCTGCGGTGCTCGGCTACAACAACGTCGCGGCGCTGCGGCAGCACATTCGACCTGAGGAGCGCATTCACGGCGTCTTCACCGACGGCGGCGAGAAGCCCAATATCGTTCCCGAACACGCCGCCGCTCAGTGGTACGTGCGCTCGCGCAACATGGACTCGCTCGAACCCCTCAAGGACCGCGTCATGGCCTGTCTCCAAGCCGGCGCGTCCGCCTCGGGTTGCGACATGACCCACCAATGGAACGATCCGCCGTTCTGCGACATGATCGACAACACGCCGCTGTTGGATCTCTACAGCGCCAACGCCGCCGATGTCGGCCGCATCGTGGCCGAACCCAACCCGATGTCGGTGGTCGCGGGCAGCACCGACATGGGCAATGTGAGCTACGCCGTGCCGGCGATCCACCCGATGATCAAGGTGGCTCCTCAAGGTTGCGCGATCCACACGGCCGACTTCGCGGTGCACTCCCGCGGCGAGGACGGCGACCGCGCGGTGATCGACGGTGCGCTCACCATGGCGCTCACCATGGTCGATCTCTGGGCCGACAACGAAACCATGGCTTCGGTCCGCGACGAGTTCGAAGAGAGCCAATAGGCTCACGCACCGATGACGGTCTACATCGCCGAGGAGTTCACCGCCGAAGAGGCCGACATCCTCCGCCGCTATTTCACGAATCTCGACCAGCCCGTCTTTGCGTTGGTCAATCTTCCCGAGGTCGTGAAGGGGGCGCTCTTTGCCCGGTACTCACGATCGCCGCTGAGTCTTCGACGTCTCTTCCTGCAGGAATTCGTCGGCGATCTCGACATCGAGGGCGACCAGACAATCGACGCCACCGTCGGTCTCCGTCGAGCCGAGGAGCTCTACGACAAGGTGTTCTTCGAGTACGGCGACGACAGCGTCGCCCAACTCGGTGGCGTGCACCTCGCGTGTGAGCAGGCCAGCAACGTCCTCACCAAGGTGCTCGAGTGGGGTCGCCTCATGGCGTATCTCGAGCAGAGCACCCGCTACATCGCCTACGACCAGCGACTCGGCGGGCGGTATCGCTACTACCGGGACCCCGACATTCTCAGCAGCCCCCTCGGCACGCGCTACATCGCCGACATGGACCGCATCTTCGATGCGTACTCGGCTCTCGTCCCGCAGATGCAGGAGTTCTTCAAGGCCACTACGCCGAAGGATCCCTCCGACAGCGACTTCGCCTACCGCACCGCCATCAAGGCCCGAGCGCTCGATGCGGTTCGAGGCATGCTGCCGGCTTCGTCGTTGTCCAACCTGGGCATCTACGGCACGGGACAGGCCTACGAGGCCCTTCTGCTGCGTATGCGGTCCCATCCGCTGCCCGAGAGCCGTACCTACGCTGATCTGATGCTCACCGAGCTGCGCAAGGTCGTGCCGTCGTTCCTGAAGCGGGTCGACCTGCCCGACCGCGGCGAGCGAACCAGTGCCTACATGGCCGACACCCGCGATTCGATGGATGCGATGGTCGACAGCCTGTTCGGCGACGAGACCGGCGGCATCGTCGACGACGACGTGGTCGATCTCGTCGACTTCGACCCCGACGGCGAGATCAAGGCCGTTGCCGCCATGCTCTACCCCCATACCTCGCTGTCGGAATCGACGATCGAGGCCCGCGTTCGGGCCATGTCCGTCGAGGACCGACTCGATGTGATCAAGGCCTACGTCGGACACCGAGAGAACCGTCGCCAGCGCCCTGGTCGTGCGTTCGAACGCACCGACTATCGATTCGACGTTCTCTCCGACTACGGCGCGTTCCGCGACCTACAACGTCACCGCATGCTCACGATCGACTGGCAGCCGCTCTCCCCGCGCCACGGTTTCGTCATGCCCGCGGCGGTCAGCGCGGCCGGCGTCGAGACCGAGTTCCGCGGCGCCATGGAACGCTCGGCGTCGCTGCACCAGGCTCTGATGGAAGACCATCCCGATCAGGCCGCCTATGCCGTCTCGCTGGCGTATCGGGTGCGTTACTCGATGCAGTTCAATGCTCGCGAGGCAATGCACATGTTGGAGCTTCGCACCACCCCTCAGGGCCACGAGGCCTACCGCCGGGTATGTCAGAGAATGCATACGGCGATCGCCGAGAAGGCAGGCCACAAGGCCCTCGCCGAGGCGATGCGCTTTGTCGATCACACCGGCGAACCAGCCCTCGGTCGACTCGATGCCGAGCGCCGCGCCGAGGAGCGTCGCCGCAGTCGCGATCTCGGCTGATACTCTTCTCGGGCACGCGGGTGGAGCCGTAGGAGGCTCCCCGTGTACCCCCACTCGCAGATCTGGCGCCCGCTGGCCTTCATGGCCGCACTCGTCGCCGCCACGCTCTTTGCCACTTCCACGATCGTGGTGTCGCCCGGCGACACCCTGTCAGAGATCGCCGAACGCCACGATGTGACTGTGGCCGAGCTGCTCGAATGGAACGACCTCGACGACCCTGATCGCATCTTTGCGGGTGCCACCCTCATCGTCTCCGCCCCCGACGCCCCGTCGTCTTCGGCCCCGCCCGCGGCGGGACGTCACGTCGTCACTGCCGGCGACACGCTTTCGGCGATCGCCGTACGTTTCGGCACCACTGTCGCCGAACTCGTCGCGGCGAACCGCCTGGATGACCCCGACCACATCCGTATCGGTCAACCGCTGTCGATTACCGGTCATTCGGCACCGTCCAGCACCACCGCTGCGCCGCGGACTCACACAGTGGTCAACGGCGACACGCTGAGCACCATCGCTGCGCACTACGGCGTGAAGACCGGCGTGGTCGCGGCCGACAACGGGATCAGCAATCCCGACCTGATCGCGATCGGCATGGTCCTGACGATCGGAGCACCCGCGCCCAGACCGTCCCCGACGACCCCGGTCCCCACCAGCACGGTCCCCACCAGCACGGTGCCCACCACGACCGTCCCCACCAGCACGGTGCCCCCGCCTGCCACCACCATCGCGCCGCCCGCCTCGCCGACCACGACGACCGCACCACGGGTCGACAAGGTCCGACCTGCGGACGAAGTGCTTCTGGCCCCGATCTTCGCCCAGTGGGCCGACGTCTACAACGTGCCCCAGGACCTCCTCGAAGCCATTGCGTGGAAGGAGTCGACCTGGGCACCTGACGCGGTCGGCCCCGGCGGGCATCTCGGCATCATGCAGTTGAGCCCCGACACCGTCGATCTCATCGAGGGCGGCCTGCTCGGGAGAGAGATGGAGCCGCTCGAGGCCAGCGACGGAATCCAGATGGGAGCACGGTTCCTGCGTTATCTGCTCGACCGCACCGACAGCGAGCGCGAAGCGACCGCAGCGTGGCTCCAAGGCCTCCACAGCGTGCAGAGTGGCGGTATCAGCACGGCGGGTGATCGCTACGTGAATGCAATCGAGGAAATCCGCCTCCAACGCAGCTGAAGAGGGCATGATCCCCCTGTCGATTGCAACAAATCGGGCGTCGACGTTGCGGTATCGCCCGCAGTGTCTATGATCCGCCGCAACATCTGAGGCGCAGGAACCATGGCTGACGAAGATCCCCCTGAAGAAGAACTCGAAGAATCCGAACTCGACGACGACGAAATCGACGACGACGAACTCGACGACGGCGAGGAATTCGCCGACGACGACTCGGCCGCGGCCGACGACGGCGATGCCGATGACGACGACGAGGACGACGACGACGTCGCCACCCCGGCCCGCCCGGCAGCCGACGACGACGACGAGGACGACGACGAAGTCGAAGCCGATCTCGATGCGATCCTGAAGGACCGCATCGCAGCCGGCGACGACGAGGAAGACGACGACGAGGAAGACGGCAAGCCGCCGAAGCCCGCGCCCACGCCGCCCGGCGAGGCCGAGCCCGTGGTGGCGCGCCAGGAGCACGAGTTCTCGTGCCCCAACTGTTTCCTTCTGGTCAACAGCACTTCGGTGATCGACAGCGAGTGTCCTCACTGCGGAGGGCCGGTCGAAGTCCCGTGAGCGACGACGAGCGCTTCACCGAACAGGTGCTGGACTTCTTGGTCTACGCACCGCTCGGACTTGCGCTCGAAGCACGGGAACTCCTGCCGAAGCTCGCCGACCGAGGGCGCGGACAGGTTGCCCTCACCCGCCTGGCTGGCAAAGTCGCCACTGATCGCGGTCAGACCGAGGCCCGCAAGGTGCTGGATCAGGTGATCGAGGTCGTGGGCACGGTGCTCGCCGGCGAGGCTGGCGACCCGCCGCTCCACGAGGAAGGCGCAGTCGACCGCACCGACGACGGCGAAGAGCTGCCGATCGACGACTACGACGACATGAGCGCTCCTGAGCTGCTTCCGTTCCTGTCGCCGCTCGATCACAACGATCTGGATCGCGTCCTCAACTACGAGCAGTCGCACCGGAGCCGGGCAACGGTCATCAACCGCATTCGCCAGCTCCAGGGCTGAGCTTTCGTGGAAGTCACGACCCGTCTCGCCCGTGTGGACGACCTGGAGGTCGTCACTGCGCTGTGCGAGTTCGGCACCGAAGAGCTGCGGCCACACCGTGGCGGTGCAGTGTGGGCCCAGTGGGAGGCTCGACCCGAACCCAAAGGCGAGTCCATCCGCGCCACCCACGACTCGCCCTCGAGCGGCCTGATCGTAGGCACGATCGACGAAGCGATCGTCGGCTATGCAGCCGTCGACCAGGTCACGCTCCACGATGCGACACAGATCGGCAACGTCACCGACCTCTATGTCCTTCCCGATGCCCGTGGTGTCGGTGTCGGCGAGGCGATGATGGAGCTGCTGCTCACCTGGTGCGCCGACAACGATTGTGTGGGCATCGAGTCGATTGCTCTCCCCGGCGATCGCGCCACCAAGAATTTCTTCGAGACGTTCGGGCTGGTAGCGCGGGCACTACGCGTGCACCGACGACTCGACTAGCGGCCCTGCCACACGGGGTCGCGCTTCTCGATGAACGCACGGGGGCCCTCGGCGAAGTCTGCGGTGGAGCTCAGCTCGGCCATCGCCTGGCCCGCAGCCCGCATACCCTCTCGGTCGCTCTGACCAGGCGCATCGAGGATCAACTGGCGACTCGCTCGGACCGCGAGCGGTGCATTGGCCGTGATTCGGGCCGCCAACGCCAGCGCGGTGTCGACTGCTTCACCCGGCTCGCACACAGCGTTGATCATGCCGAAGTGGTGCGCCCGCTCTGCGTCGAGCGTGTCGCCGGTGACGGCGAGCTCCATGGCGATCGCCGGTGGAAGCACTCGAGGAAGCCGAACCAGCCCGCCCGCGGCCGCAACCAACGAACGCTTGACTTCGGGAATGCCGAATTTCGAGCTGTTGGATGCCACGCGCAGATCACAGGCGAGCGCGATTTCGGTGCCGCCGGCCACCGCATGCCCATCCACCGCCGCGATCAGCGGCTTGGTCCGCTCGCGGGTGACGACGCCGCCGAAGCCGCCTCGCTTCGTTGCAAGCCCCCCAGCGTTCCCGGCTGCGATTTCCTTCAGATCAGCACCGGCGCAGAAGACCGGACCGTTGTGGGAAAGAATCCCCACCCAGAGATCGTCGTCGTCCTCGAGCCGGTCGATGGCGTTCTCGATCGCATCGGCCATTGCCGCGTTGATCGCGTTTCTCGCCTCGACCCGATCAAGCGTGATGATCGCAACGTGGCCCTCGACCTCGAAGGTGATCATTCGGTCGGAGCGGCCTCAACGGCCTCGTTAGCGGCCTCGGTGGCGGTATCTGCGACCACGTCGGCAGCGGCCTCCACCGGCGTCCCGGCGGCTTCCGGAGCCGTCTCTGCGGGCTTGGGTGACTCGACCGGCGGCTCGACCTCAGCCGCGTCGGCTGTCGGAGCTTCGTCGACTGGAGTTGCCGCAGCCGGAGTTGCCTCGGCTGGGGTTGCCTCGGCTGGCGCCGCAACCGGCGCTCCTGCCGCCGGCTTGGGCGGTGGCGGGGGAGTGCGGCGACCCTTCTTGCGAGCAGCAGGGGCCTCGACACCGAAGAGCGCAGCAATGGCCGGCACCTTCGCCGCGTGCTTGCGGACTGCGGCCAAGAGCTGATCGTTGGGAGTGGCGGGCACGCCCTCGGGCACGACCAGACCCTTCACCGGAGAGAACGCGATCGCATCGAGCACGGTGGCCCACCGATCCTGTGTGACCTCGCTCGTCAGCGACGCTGACGCGGCCGCGGCGAGACGCTCGGCCATGTCGGGAGGCAGTGGGGCGCCCGCCTTCGGCGGACGCGAGCTGTGGCGCAGGGCTCGCACGGTGCGACCCTCCTGAATGTTCTCGGCGAGCTCATCGAGCCACTTGCGATGTTCGGCATCGACCCGGGCGGTAAGGCCCTCACGAAGCTGATCGGCGAGCGCACGCGTCTCGTCGTCGCGGGCCGCGGAATCAGCAGCGACAACGACGCTACGGATATCTTTGATGTCGATCTCAGTGATGCCGGCGAGCGCGGCATCGGCGCGGTCTCGCCACTCCGCAGCCTTGAGCGACGGAGCCAGCCTTTCGGCCAGAGAAACCAACGGCTCCGTCTTGATCTTGGGCATTCCCTCGGCCACGGCCTTGTCGTTCATCCGGTCGACGGCCTGGCGAACGCCGGGTACGCCGCCCTTCAGGACTTCCTCGGCCAGCTGATGCTGGAGCTCGGGAAGCAGGTTGAGCGCCGCCTGGCGGTGAGTGCGTCCAGGGCGCAAGCGAGGTGCCTTCGGGCGAGCAGGAGTCTGGGGCCGCTCGCGACGTTCGCTGCGGCCGCCTTCGTTGCGGCTGTCGCGGCCACCACGGCCACGCCCTCCCTCACGTCCGCCGTCACGGCCATCGCGCCCGCGTCCACGGCCCCGATCACCGTCGCGACCGTCGCGGCCCCGTCCACGGCCTCGATCGCCGTCACGGCCGTCTCGGCCCCGTCCACGACCCTTGCCCTTCGGGGCGAGGGTCTGGGTGACCAGCGGCTCATCGCCTCCAGAGCCGAGAAGCTCGAGTGTCTCGGCCTCCTTGCGGACTCCCTTGGGGGCGAACACGGTCGTGATCTCGAGGCCCTCCATGTAGGCCTCGGCCTCGACCTTCACCACATCGCCGATGCTGACACCGTCAGGGATCAACGAACCGTCGACCACTCCCTTCGGCTTCTTTGCCCCCGCAGCGCGCCACGTCCATGTGCCGTCGTCGCGAGAAGAGGTGAGTTCGATGTCCAGCCTGCGTGCCACGGGCAGCAACGGTATCGGCGCGCCGAGGAGAGAGCGACCTGAATCCGGACGCAACTTGCAGCGGGGGTCAGACTCCAGTTGCAGCGGGGGGTCTGACCCCCGCTGCAACTTCATGGAATCAGAGCTGGAGAGCCTTGGTCTGGAGGAACTCTTCGATGCCGTAGGGGCCGTTCTCGCGTCCGTAGCCGGACTGCTTGTAGCCACCGAACGGCGCCTGGATGTTGAAGCTGCCGCCGTTGACGTCGACCGCACCCGTGCGCATGCGACGAGCGACCTTCATGGCCCGCTCGTCGGAGCCCCAGACGCCACCGGCGAGGCCGTAGAGGCTGTCGTTGGCGATCGCAATGGCATCCTCGTCGTCGTCGTAGGCGATGATCGACAGGACAGGACCGAAGATCTCTTCCTGGGCGATGGTCATCGAGTTCTCCACGTCGGCGAACACCGTCGGCTTCACGTAGTAGCCGGTGTCGAGGCCTTCTGGCTTGCCGAGGCCACCGGCGACGACGCGTGCGCCCTCGTCGATGCCCTTTTGGATGTAGCCCTGCACGCGGTCCCACTGGGCCTGCGAGATGAGCGGGCCCATGTGCATGCCTTCCTCGGTGGGGGACTTGACTTCCATGGCCCCCGCTGCGGCTGCGGCGATCGCCACACCCTCTTCGTAGCGGGAGCGGGGGAGGAGCATGCGGGTATGAGCAGTGCAGGTCTGGCCGTTGTTGAGGTAGGCGGCGAAGACGCCTCCACCGATGGCGGCGCCGTAGTCCTCAACGTCGTCGAGAATGATGTTGGCCGACTTGCCACCGAGTTCGAGCGCAACGCGCTTGACCGTGCCGGCCGCAACCGCGGCGACTCGCTTGCCCGCTCGGGTGGATCCGGTGAACGACACCATGTCGACATCGGGATGTTCGGCAATGCGCTCGCCCACCTCGGGTCCGGTGCCCATCACCATGTTGAACACACCGGCGGGCAGACCCACGTCGTGGATGATCTCGGCCAGGATGTAGGCGTTGAGCGGGGCGATCTCGGTCGGCTTCAGCACGACCGTGCAACCCGCGGCGAACGCTCCGCCGATCTTGCAGACGATCTGGTGCAGCGGGTAGTTCCATGGCGTGATGCAGCCGACGACACCCACGGGTTCCTTGACCACCAGGCTGTTGCCGATGGTCTCTTCCCACTGGACCTCACCGAGCAGGTTGGCGTAGCTCTCCATGTTCATCGTGGGGAGACCGGCCTGGATCATGGTGGACCACGTGACGGGCATACCGACTTCGCCGGCAATCGTCTCAGCGATCTCGGGCCCACGGGCCACAAGCCCCTCGTGGAGGCGCTGGAGGTACTTCTGACGCTCTTCGACGTCGGTCTGGCTCCACGAGCCGAACGCGGCCTTGGCCGCGGCTACGGCCTTGTCGACATCGGCAGCGACGCCGTTGGGGATTCGGCCCATGACCTCTTCGGTCGAGGCGTTGATGACATCGATCGAGCCGGAGCCTTCCGAAGCCACCCAGGCTCCGTCGATGTAGATCTGATCGTATTCGCGCATTGCTGGCCTCGTGTTCTCAAAGTTGGGGAGTGGAATCAGGGTTTCCGTCTCACTCTGCCACCAACCGAGGCGACACGTCACTCCGAGAGAGGGACCTAAGTCCCTTCTCCCAGGTGAGGGCTGACCCGCATTGTCCGATGGCGGCCGATACCGGCCCGCGTTCGAACGGAGAGTTCATGTCCAGATCCCATCGTTTCCGGGTCGCCTCGAGCCTCCTCGCCGTCGTCCTCCTGGTCACATCCTGCGCCAAGGACGACGAGCTCGCCGGCGAGGTCGCACTGGCCGATGTTGCGGGCGACGCCATCGTTCCGCTGATCGACCTCTCGGAGTTCGCGATCAGAGGAGACCTCGTTGTGCCCGAGGGACGCCTCGTCCTCGATGTTCTCAACACCGGCGCCGCCCCGCACAACCTGCGCTTGGCCGGCGGGCCGATCACAAGTGACCTCAGCACCGGCGAAGGAACGTTCCTCGACATCGGCGAGCTGTCGCCCGGCACCTACGAACTCTTCTGCGAGATCGCCGGCCACCGCGAGTCGGGCATGACCACGATTTTCGAAGTTGTTCCCGCTGCCGAGGCCGACTCGGCCACCATCTCCACCGAACGAAGCGATGAGCCCGACTGGGCCCATCTCGATGCGGCGATGATCAACTCAATCAAGGCCTTCCCGGCGGAAACGGAGGGGTTGGGCAACGTTGCGCTCGAGCCCAACATCCTGCCCGACGGCACCAAGGAGTTCGATCTCACCGTGGCCATCACGCCGTGGGAGGTCGAGCCCGGCCGCATCGTCGATGCCTGGACGTACAACGGCATGGTGCCGGGTCCCGAGATCCGCGTCGACGTCGGCGACAAGGTCCGCGTCAACGTCCAGAACGATCTACCGCTCGGCACCGACATCCATTGGCATGGCATTCCCACGCCGAATGACCAAGACGGCGTCGCTCCGATCACGCAGGACCTGATCCCGAGCGGCGACGACTACGTCTACGAGTTCGTCGCCGAACGAGCGTCGATCGGGATGTACCACGCCCATCACCACGGGCAGATGGCCATCCCCAACGGTCTGTTCGGCATCTTCACGGTCGGCGACATTCCGATCCCGAGAGGGCAGACCATCGGTGACACCACCATCCCGGAGGACCTCGTGGTCGATCATGAGATCCCTATGGTGCTCAACGATGCCGGCGTGATCGGCTACTCGCTCAACGGCAAGTCGTTCCCCGCAACCGAGCCCTACGTCGTCGCTCCCGGCGACTGGATCACCGTGACGTATTACAACGAGGGACTGCAGATCCACCCGATGCACCTTCACCAGTTTCCGCAGTTGGTGGTGGCGAAGGACGGGTTCCCGCTCGACAGCCCGTACTACGCCGACACGGTGAACGTGGCGCCCGGCGAGCGCTACACGGTCCTGATCAACGCCGACCTCGAGGGCACATGGGTCTGGCACTGCCACATCCTCACCCACGTCGAGCGAGACGAGGGCATGTTCGGCATGGTCACCGCAATGGTGGTCGCCTGATCGGGCGGCAGCGACTCGACTCTCAGGGATTGATGAGGTCTGCGGGGTCGGTGTTGGCCCCGCAGACGATCACCGCGACTCGCTCGTGGGGTTCAGGTCGCCACGCGCCACTGAGTACCGCGGCGAATGCAGTGGCGCCGCCATGCTCCGTCACGAGTTGGGCGCGATCCCAGAGGTACTGACGCGCTCCGACGATCGCGTCATCGTCGACCACGATCGAGGTCGCCCGGTCGCGAAGCACCGCCCACGGAATCGCCCCGATCCGGGGCCCGCCGAGTGAGTCGGCCGCGATGCTGTCGATCTCGACATCGACCGGCTCACCCGCGTCGAATGCGGCCCGAAGGCACGAGGAATTCGTCGGCTCGACGCACACCACATTGACGTGGGGGAGTGCGGCGGCAATGCCGGCGGCGAGACCACCGCCGCCGGTGGCGACCACCACGGTGTCGAGGTCTTCGATCTGCTGCTCGAGTTCGATGCCCAGGGTGCCCTGCCCGGCCACCGTCAACGGCGCATCGTAGGGATGGATGGCCAGCGCGCCGGACTCGGCGATGCGCTCATCGCAGGCCGCTTGTGCGTCGGCATAGAGCGCTCCGGCGACGTGCACTTCGGCACCCAGTGCCCTGATCCTCGCGACCTTCACCGCCGACGAGGTCGAGGGCACGTAGATCTCGGCCGGCGCGTCGAGCTCTCGAGCGACGTGGGCGACCGCGATGCCGTGGTTACCGCCCGACGCGGCGATCAGCCCGGCATCGGGCACCCCTTGCGCGAGTGCAGAATTGAAGCTGCCCCGCGCTTTGAACGACCCCGAGTGCTGGAACAGCTCCAGCTTGAGGGTGATCCCGTCGAACTCCATCACGGGCGTGCGGCGAACCCGGTCTCGAATTCGGCCGTACGCGGCGTCGACGGCAACTCGGCTGATCATCGCCGCAGTCTCGCGGACTTCGGTGCGTGCGGTTGGCCACCCGTGTTTGCCACACTGGCGGGGTGGACGACGAGATCGAAGCCGAGTCGATCAGAGCGGACCGCCCGCTTGCGAGCTACTACCGCTGGATCAAGGACGGACGGCTCAAGAGTGGCAGTGCCACGGTGGCCCTCGGCGCGGCCATGGTGGCCGTCGGCGAGATCCTCGAACCGGAGAAGGCCTCGGTCGAGATCGAGCAGACGGTGAGCGATCCGCTCTCACCCGACCTCATCGGCGGAGTCGAGATCGACTTCGGCGGCCTTCCCGAACTCAACTGATCGCGACGGCGCCGAGATTTCTTGCCAACCGGTGCAAGATTTCTCGGCTGTGAAGACTCGGAAGGGTGTGGGATCAGTGCGATCGATCCGCCAGCCGGCGGAGAGTGAGTGGGAACAGTTGTACCGCGACGAGCGCATGTCGCTCGTCCGCGTCGCGCTGTTGATCACCGGCTCACCCGAGATGGCGGAGGACGCATTCCACACCGCGGTCGAACGAGTTCGGACGCGGCTCGAGTCCATCGATCGGCCAGGGGCGTACCTACGCACCGTGGTCGTCAATGCGGCCAGGGAGCTCGCGGGGCGGGCGGCGCGTGAGCGCGGTGCGGGCCTCGCCGCCGAATTGCCTCACGAGATGCACGTCCATCTCGACACTCGACAGCTGGAGATCTGGGCAGCGATGCGTCAGATCACCGAGCGACGACGCACCGCGCTGATCCTTCGCTACTACGTCGACCTCCCTGTCGGGGAGATCGCCGAACTACTCGAATGCCAGCCCGGCACGGTCTCGTCGCTTCTCCACCGCGGCCTGGCCGATCTGCGAGAGGAACTGAGCGATGACTGACGACGAACTGGGCGAAGAGCTGCGCCAGACCATGCGAGCGGTTGCCGAGTCCTACGAGCCGACGGCGACCGGACCGGCCACCGCGCGTCCCGCCAAGCCGCTCCGTCTGATGCCCCTCGTTCTGGCCGCGGCCGCGCTCGCCCTCATCGCCGGCGTCGCGTTCGCGCTGATCGACGACGACGATGCCGCTGACCTGGATGTTCGCGACGAAACCACCACCACGACGGTCCCCATCGACCCTCCGTCGACCTCGCAGCCCGACGCCGCGGCCACCGGGGTCGCGGACTGGACCTGGACCGTGGGCGAAGCAGCTCCGATCCACTTCCGGGCCGACGCCGAGATCGTCTGGACCACCGACGAGGTCGTGGTGTGGGGCGGGACCATCTACATCGAGCCCGGGTGGGACACCACCGGCGGGGGATACGACCCGGTCGCCGACACTTGGCGTCGGGTCACATCGGTCGAAGAGGACCTCGCAGCTCGGCTCCGCGCCGACGACGAGGCGTTCATCGAGGCGGATCTGGTGCTGCCGCCCACCCACGAGGCGCTCGGCCACATCCGCTATGGCGAGGTCAACGCCGTCATCGACGCCGAAACCGGCAAGGCGGCCTGGCGGCTCCGCAGCGGCGCGGTCGGCATCGCCCTTCCACCGCCGCCCGACGACTCGATCGGATTCGATGGTGCAGCCGCAGTCTGGACCGGCGATGCGCTCGTGGTCTGGGGCGGCATCCGCAACGACTGCGGCGAAGGCCGCTACTGCGGCGACGAATCGTTGCTCACGCCGTTCGTGCTCACCCCACCCGCGGGGCCGGCGCCCGTCCTCGCGCCTCCGACCGACTCCGAACCCATCGCGGTCGACGACATCGCCGGCATCACCTGGGTCCTCTACGGGATCGAAGTCGACGGCGAGCGCATCGTCGACGACGAACCGGGCACGATCTCGCTCGAGCTGACCGTGCCCACCGCGGCATCGGCCCCGCTCACGGCATCGGGCTGGGCCGGGTGCTTCTACGAAGTGAACGGCATCAGCGAGGAGACCGGCAGGGTGTCATGGGGATCACCTCCCGAGACGTGCGACGGTATCTCCGAGGTCGCGGCCGCCTTCCTCGACACCATCGGGGCGACCGTCGAGACCCGTCTTGCTGACGGTGATGGCTGGCCCACCCCATTCCTGTACCTCGACGGCGACGGCGTCCGGATCCTGTTGGTTCCGGCGACCGACAACACCGTGGTCGGTCCGGCCTCGGCACCGCCCCCGACGACCACGACAGCGCCGATTGCCCCGACGACCACTGCCGCCCCGCCGTCGGACCCGCCTCTCCATCTCGCCGACATCGTCGATTCCATCTGGATACTCACATCCCTGAACATCGATGGGACGACGGTGCCCGACGACGAAGACGCCGACATCACCCTTGAGATGAGGGTCACGGGCCTTCCGAACCTCGACAGCGCCGAACTGACGATCACCGGCCAGTCGGGCTGCGACTACACCGCGGCGGTCCTCGTCGAGAGCGTGGGCGGAATCAGCGTGACCGATACCGGCTCGCTGACGTGGTCGGCGAACCCCGCAGCATGCGCAGGCACATCGTCGGCGCTGGCCGCCGCCTACCTGACCCGCCTGGGCGACGCCACCGAATCGAAGCTCGCCGTCGGGTCGCCCGACCCGATTCTCGAGCTCACCGGCAACGGGGTCCGTTTCCGATTCCGCGCCGTCGACCGACCCCCGCCGCCGCCACCACCTCCGCCCCCGACGGTGCCGCACTCGGCCGACCCGATCGAGACCAGTCAGGAGCCGGTTCCCGGCCTCAGCTGGGAACTGCCCGAGGCGCCGCACGGCGATCTCGATGGCTGGTCCTACGGGATCGGCGACGAGATCGTCACGGTGGGCAGCCCGAGCGACGGGAGCGCGTTGATCGGCCAGGGTCAGCATCGCGAAACCGGGATGTGGCGTGAACTTCCCACCAAGACGATCCTGCCCCGCGAATTCATGGTGGCGACGGTGTGGACCGGCACCTCGGTGGCCGTGTTCGCGAAGAGCAACGACTTCGGCGAACTGATCGTCTACACCCCGACGACCGACACCTGGGACAACGTCGCGTACTGGGACTCCTACGCCATGCCGAACTACGAGGTGATCCTCATGGAGATGCGCGACGGCGAGATCCACATAGAGGCCGACAGCTTCAACGGGGCGGGAAGAATACGCCTGACCTGGGACGATGGCCTCTACGGCGGCTACGAGTCCGTCTAGTCCCGGCGGCGCCGCTGCCTCGACTCAGATGCTGTGGCGACGAGGGGAGAACGCCATGCTGAAGGTGTCGGTGGGACGTTCGGCCAGGGGAGTGGCGACCTCCGCCACGGTCGGCCCGATCCCTAGTGGAGCGAGAGCGCCGACGTCGAGGTCATAGATCTCAGCAGCGGTGCCGCCCAGCAGCTTGCGCAGGTCGGTTTCGGACCAGTTGTGGAACGAGTGCTGCAGCGACTCGAGGGTGTAGGGGAACGTGCCCTCACGATGCGGGTAGTCGCTGCCCCACATCACCTTGTCGACACCGAGCGTGAGGATGGCGTCGGCCTCGTCGGGGGAGGGCATGCTCGCCCCCATCCAGCAGTTGCGGTTGAAATAGAACGACGGCGTGTGGGGGATGAGGTCACCGGGCGCGGGCATTTCGCCCACGCGCCCGTTGGTGTCGAAGAGCGTCCAATACATGTCCATACGAGCGAGGACATCGGGAACCCAGCCCACGGCTTGCTCGGTCATCACGAACTTGAGGCCTGGGTAGCGCTCGAACACGCCGCCGATGATCAGGTGCCACAGGCTCCGATTCGCGAAGAACGGCACCTCCATGAGCATGAGCATGTTGCGGCCGGGGGCGCCTTCGATGTCGGGGATGCCGGCGCCACCGTGCTGATTGATCGGAAGGCCGGTTTCCTGAGCGGCGGCCCAGACCGGGTCATAGATCGGGTCCCACAGCGACGGCACCCCCGAATCGGGAGGGATCGCGGAGAACAAGATGCCCTTCAGGCCGTGCTCCTTCGCCCAGTGGATCTCCGCCACTGCCGCGGCGACGTCGTTGGGGAAGATCTGAGCCAGACCGGCGCGACGGCCGGGCAGCTCGGCACACCACTCGGCAAGCCACCGGTTGTGGGCCGTGAGCCCGGCCTGGCGGCGCTCGTGCTCGATGCCGGACGCCGGCGGTCGCACCACGAGCTGGCCAGTGGGGAAGAAGGGCGGAACCGTGTTGGGAAAGACGACCTCGGCCGACTGACCATCGGCCTCGAGTTCGGCCTGGCGGTAGTCGTTGTCCCAGTTTCGGACGCGAGTGGGATCAGCCAGGTCGGAGAACGGATTCTCGAACGCGGCGGCCCAGTCCTCGAAATCATCGTGGTACTTCGCCGGCAGATAGTCCTTGTAGCGGGGGATGTCGGCCCCGGCGTGACAGTCCGCCGAGATGATGGTGTAGCGGTCCTGTGGCATCTCGCGGTTCTAGACCACGGGCTGCATCGACCGCCAGGTCAGACGAGTTCGGCGACGAACATGAAGCCGCGGCCGTGCACGGTGCGTATGGCTCGCTGCTGTTTGCCATCGTCACCCAGCGCCTTGCGAGCAAACGCGATCCGAGACGACAGCGCAGCCTCCGAGACGAATCGGTCGCCCCACACGTTGTCGAGGATCTCGTTCTTCGTCACCAGTTCGCCGGCCCGTTCGAGCAGGTAGACGAGCACGTCGAAGACCTGGGGTTCGACGTGGACGATCTCGCCGTCGCGGCGCAACTCGTGACGACCGAGATCGACCTCGGTGTTCTCGAAGCGATACGTCGTGTGGTCGCCGTCGTCGATGACCGGGACGTCCTCGGCGGCGGGGGTGAGCAGGTCGCGGGCGGCTGATGCGAGCTCGGCCAGATCGGTGCCGGCCGGACGACCGTGCGTCTCCGCGAGCGCCACCTCGTGTTCGTGAAAGATCGACCGCAGCACCGGAATGCCCTGAGTCGATGGAATCGTTGCCCAGAGCAACGACGCTCGCTCGTCGTCACCGAGATACTTCGCGGCACCGGCCGCGGCACGGAGCACCATCGCCATTCCCTCCATGTCGCCCCCCGCAACTGCGGTCTCCAGCGCTTCGCGGAAGTGCGCCGAGGCTGCTTCCCAACCCTCGACGATCGCCGCGGTGCCCCCGGCAACCCGGTGCGCAGTGGAGACCGACCAGGGCACCGCCGAGCGACCAGCCGCTTCGAGAGCTGCCCGGGTCGTCGCCGCGGCGCGCTCGCGATCGTCCGCGAGAAGTCGATGGAAGGTGAGGGTGACGCCGGCCCATACCGCCGTGATCGCCTCATCGGAGCGTTCGGCCTCGTCCAACATGTCCTCGAGCACGTCGACAACGGCCTGGCGTTCGTCGGTGTCGAGACACACTGCGGCCCATGCGATCTGCAGCTCGCGCTGAAACGACGGAGCGAACCCGCTCAGATCGATGCCGGCCTGGAGCAGCTCCTTGGCCTCGTCGAGGTCCTGCGCGGTCGCCGCGATCATGCCGCGGGTGCGGTAGGCGATGGTGCGAGCCAGGTCCGACGCAGCAGGGTCATCGAGCGCGGCTTGCGCGAATCGCTCTCCGGCCGCGTAGTCAGCCGCGATGAAGTTCAGGGTGCCCGCCACCGCCAAGGCCTCGGCCTGTAGCGGGGCCGATTCATCCCATCGGGTGACAACGCGTCGGGCCAGTTCGGCCACCTCCGACCGTGAGCCAGTCGGTCCGTAGAACGGCAGGACCAGGCGGTTGGCCCGATCAGCAGTGTCGTCGTTGTCGAGACACCAGTTGATCGCTGCGGCCAGTTGCGGGAAGCGAGCCCTGATTCGGGCCAGGAGCTCCGTGGAGAAGTTCGACATGCCCTCGATGAGAATCTCGTCGGCGATGCCCGTCATCTCGTCGACGAAGCGCTCATGGGCCTCGGTGTGTTCGCCCTCAAGCTCCAGTTGCTCCAAGGCGAAGGCCCGGATGGAGTCGAGAAGTCGGTAGCTCGTGCCGTCGCTGTCGTCGGTGCGGGCGTCGAGCAGGCTGGCGTCGAGCAGCTCGGTCAGCGCATCCAGGGTCGCCAATTCCGAATCGGCCGGCGAGGCAACGCGGTGGGCAAGCGCGACATCGAACGCTCCCGGAAGCGTCGAGAGGCGTCGCAGCAGGCCCTTGAGGCGGGAGGGGAGAGGCATGTAGCTCGTCCCGATCGCCAGCCGCAGACTGCGGTGTCGATCCTCCTCGTCGCCGGGGCGGGCGAGCAGGTCGAGCTGTTGGTCGAGGTGAGCGACGAGCTCCTGCGGTGTGAGCATGCGGGACCGTGCCGCGGCCAGCTCGATCGCAAGCGGCAAGCCGTCGAGTCGGTGAACCACGCGGGCGATGGCCGAGAGCTGGCTCCCCGTCGGCTCCCAGGTGGCGCCGGCCTCGAGCGCTCGCCGAACAAAGAGCTGCACGGCGGGAGCGTCGAGGATCTCGCCGGCGTCGGCCCCCGGCAAGGCCAGGGGAGCGAGCGCATAGACCCGCTCGCCGGCCACACGAAGCGGGCTGCGGCTCGTGGCCAACACCCGCACATCGGCACTCAACGTGAGCTCGCGGGCCACGTCGGCCGCGCCTTCGACGGCGGTTTCGCAGTTGTCGAGCACCACGAGGGTGCGATTGCCGGCCGCCCGCAGCCGCAGGGCACTCAGTGTGTCGACGTCGAGCTGACGAGCCGCGAAGTAGGACGCGTCGTCACCAGGGCCGAGTCCGGCGAGTTCGACCACATGTACCCCGCCGGGAAATTCTGAGATCACCTCGCCGGCGAGACTCATTGCGAGCGTGGTTTTTCCAATTCCGCCGGGACCAAGGAGGGTCACCAACGGATAGTCGGCCAACAAGCCGGCCACCGAGGCCGCATCTTCCGCTCGCCCAAGGAGCTGATCGAGACCCCGCACCCGCCCATACTCGCAAAGAAGCGGCCGTGATGGCGAAACCGCAAGAGAGAACGGAAGTTACTCATGTCCAAACCGCCGGAAATCATCGTTATGTAAAGTTATGCGGAGATCGACCCATCGGGTCCTCAGGTCGGGCGCCGCGATGGCCGATGCCCCTCCGACCGGTTATCGTCAGACCCGCTGCGGGCGGGAGGACCTTCATGTCGCTTCCGCAAACCTCAACTCGCCTACTCGCTTGCCTCGCCTTGGTGGCGGCATCGAGTGTGGCCCTCGCCGAGCACGCACTCGCCGAGGATCCTCCGCTGCAGACCCTCAGGGCTCCGTTCACGTGCGAGACCGAATGGTCGGGCTCCACGCGTTCCGGTCACGGTCTCAACGACTGGAATCTCGACATCAACCGCACCTCGCGGACCTACAGCGACCCCCAACACGACCTGGGCCAACCCCTCCTCGCCCAAGCCAGCGGGACGATCGTGTGGATCGGCTGGCATGTGTCGGCCGGCACCTACGTCGAAATCGACTACGGCGACATCACCGTCCGCTACATCCATCTCGTCGACGGATCCGTTCCTGAGGGCATGGTGATCGGCTCCGAACTCGCCGAGGGTGAGCTGTTCGGCCTCCTCGGCGACACCGGCAACGCAACGCACGCGCATCTGCACCTCGAGTATTTCGACAGCCGCGACTACGACGATGCCCGGGCCTGGCTCCTGCCCGACTCGAATCAGATCCAGATCGCCATGGATGGCGAGCCCATCGATCCGGGCGAGGCGTTTGTCAGCACCAATTGCGACGGCGATCCCCCGCCGACCACGACGACGACCGAGCCACCACATCCGTTCCTCGACGTGGATCCGTCGTCATTTGCCTACGAAGACATCGGGCTGCTTTACGACCTCGCCATCACACACGGCACCGACGTCGACCGTTACTCCCCTGACGCCCAAGTCGATCGAGAGCAGATGGCCGCGTTCCTCGCCCGTCTCTGGCGAATCCTTGCGCCGGAAACGACGGAGCCCGTGGGCGAATACCCGTTCACCGATGTGGCGCCGGGCTCGTTCGCCTATGCCGATATCCATCTCATCTTCTCGCTGGGGATCACCACTGGCACGGGACAGGACACGTACTCCCCCGCCGACACCGTGGACCGCGAACAGATGGCGGCGTTCCTGAATCGTCTCCACGAGCGACTCGCCGACCTCCTCGAACCCGACATCGCCGAGCTTCCGGCGACCGACCCGCCGCCAGACCCCGAGGATCCGCTGCCGCCCGTCGAGTACCCGTTCGCCGATGTCGACCCGGCCTCCTTCGCCTACGACGACATCGCCAGCATCTATGCGCTCGGCATCACGACGGGGACCAGCGAGTCGACCTACTCCCCTGCCGACGATGTCGACCGCGAGCAGATGGCCGCGTTTCTCGCGCGCGTCTATCGCCTCTTCCATCCCGACGCAGAGAGTGACGATCCGCCCGAGGAGTGACACACTTCGTCGATGAGAACGAAGCGCTCCCCCCGAACCTTGTTGCTCCCGGCAGCGACCCTGCTGTTCGCCCTCGTGCTCGGGGCCTGCACGCAGGTTCACGTGCTGGTCCTCGCCAGTGACGCCTGGGGCGGGCGGGTGCCGGGGACCGCCGGCCACGACTCGGCCCAGGACTACATCGTTGCCTACCTGCAGGACCACGGGGCAGAGGCCGCCGACGGCACGACCGACGCGGCGGCATACCGCGCCCCCTACACCGGCGGCACCAACCTCATCGCCGTGGTGCCCGGCACAGATCTCGCCGACGAGATCGTGCTCGTCGGCGCCCACTACGACCACGTCGCGAGTTGCGCCGACAAGGGCGGCAGCGCCGTGTGCAACGGAGCGACCGACAACGCGGCCGGAAGCGCAATCGTGCTTGAGATCGCCGCGGCAATATTCGACAGCGGGAATGCCCCGCGCCGCACGGTGATGTTCGCCTTCTGGGATGAAGAGGAGCGCGGCCTCGTCGGCAGCCGAGAATGGATCGACGACAACCCGACGGTGGTCGACAACCTCGTTGCCTATGTCAACTACGACATCGCCGGCGCCAACCTGCTCCCGAGCCTGGCAAATGAAACACTCGCGGTCGGCGCGGAAAGCGGCGGGGCGGCCCTCGCCACTGCGGTCGCCAATGCCGGTGGCACGGCCCCGCTCAACCTCAATCTTCTCAGCCTGATCTTCGGCCAGGGCCGTTCCGATCACGCGAACTTCTTCAATGCCTCGGTGCCGTCCGTCTTCTTCACCGATGCCACCGGGCCCTGCTACCACACGACCGGCGACAGCTACGAGGTCCTCGACACTGGCAAACTCCGAGACGAGCGCGACATCGGCATCGCGCTCGTCAACGACCTCGCCTCAGGAGCGACGACGCCGACGTTCGATGGCGCCGCTCCGCTCGCGACGTTCGAGGATGCGGTTGTGATCCACTCGCTGCTGAGCCAGGGCCTCGCCGACGTCGATCGGTTCTCGGAGGCCGATCAGGCCACGCTCGCCACCCACGAAGCCAACTTGCAGGGCATCGTCGACAACGGTGCCGCACTGTTCACCGGACCGGACCAGAGCACACTTCTGGTCGCCTCCCTGAACCTCGTCAACATTCTCACAACCGGCGATTGCGACGGCTTTCTCGACGAATAGCGTTGTTGAACACCGATTGCATCACGCTCAGTGGCAGGCAATGATGCCCTCATGCTGAGAACGAAGCGAGCCCTCACCACTCCCCTGTTGGCGCTTCTCGCGCTGCTGGCCACCGCCTGCACCGTCGACGTCGCGGCGACCACGCTCACGGTCGTCCAGGCCCAAGAGGACGGCTTCTTCGAGAATGGCGACGAGCCCTACGTCGCGGTGATCAAGTGGCGGGTGATCCCCGGCACGGCTGGGTCGGCCTCGGCGGAATTCATCGGCAATCTCTCCGAGCTCGGTTCCGGGGCCGACGATGGCGCCGTCCTCGGCATTCCCGCGGCCATGGGCGCGGTCGACTTCGAGAACGTCCAGAGCGCCTCATTCTCGACGCTGCTCAACGATGGTGTCGTACCCGAGCTGGTCGGCACGGTCATGGTCGTGATGGAGAGCGACTTCACGCCGTGGGGCACGATCAACAACCTGATGAACGACGTGGAGTCGGCGCTGCAGACCGAACTCGTGGCTCAAGTCGAACCGCTCACGATTGCGCAGCTCACCGACCCGCAGCAGGTTGCCGACGCGCTGTCGACGGCGGCCGCCAACGTCGAAGCGGCCGTCACCCCCGACGTATGGGACTCGATTCTGTTGTTCCTCGGCTCGCTCGGAAACCCCGACGATCCGATCGCCGTCGGCTTCACGGTCTGGATCGCCGCGGGCGGACCACTCGGTCAACTCATCGACGCCAGTCTGCTGTCGGCCCTACCCGACGGTGCGAGCGGCGGCGTCTGGGCCAACAATCTCGCTCCGATCAACACGACGATGCGATTCAGCGGCGACGGCGCTATCTACGACGTCGACATCACCGCCACGTTGTCGTAGCCAACGCCCCGCGCCGCGAAGATGAGGCCGATCCGAGTCGTGTTCTGACTCAGTCGTCGAGCAGCCTCAGCGCGGCGGCCGGCGCCTTCACCCGGTAGGCATCCTCGAGTAGGTCGCGCAGTTCTTCCGGCTCGACGTCGGCCAGGCGAACGAGGAAGCCTCCGTGGCCTTCGTAGTGAGGGGTCTCGAAGCACGCTCCCCCGCTCGACTCGAGGATCATCGGCTTGCTTTCGAGCTCACACATCAGGACCAGCACCTCGGTCTGCGTCTCGTCGATGCCATCGCGGCGGTATTCCCGCTCGCTCCACATCCGACAGAAGCCCTTTCCCTTCACACCCACGCCTGGGGTGCCGTACCACTGTTGTGGAGCGACCATCGGAAGGTCGGCGGTGAGTCGCACCACATCGTCGAAGGTCGCCATGAGAAATGCCTAGCAGCCGCGTTGCCGCTGGTCAGGAGCGAAGCGAGTAGCCATGGCGCAAAAGCAACGGAGACGTCAGCAGCGTCGCGGCCCTTCGGCTGCCGCCGGGCAGCTCTCGGCGCCAGGCGTCGTCGAGCACGATCTCTCGTGGGCTCTCGTCGAAGCGCATTGGATTGCCGAGGAAGCCATGTTCGGTCATCCCCGGCCCAGCATCGGTTGAGGCCCGAATGTCGATCCTCTCCAGCGCCTCGCTCACGACGCGGGCGGGGTCGGCCGCCAGGTCCTCGTAGCGAATCCGGGTCGAGTGCTCGACCCGGCGGGTGAGCACCTCACAGAGTGCGTTCTGGATCATCCATTGGCGCGCGGCAGCGGCGGTCCCGAGGCGTCGCATCCGACGCGACTCGCCGCTCGCCGCTGCTGCCTTCCACTCCTTGTCTCTCGTCCACGAGTGCACGACCGCCCGACTGTCGCGTACGAGATGAATCACCCGGAGATCGACTTCGGGCTGCGCGGCCAGGAACAGCGCGTAGGCCGGCGTCTTCGACGAGTCGACGATCAGCGGGGCGCCCGACACCGCCAGAACCGATTGATACAGGTCCACGTGGGTGTCACCGAGCGCTCGCTGCGGCGCGGACCATGCTTCTCGCCCCCGATCGAGGAGTCGCACGTGCCGGTTCGCAATCAGTGAACGGCCCGCGGCCTCGAGACCGGCGCGGTGTGCTTCGTCCGACTCTGGCAGTGCCGCCTGGACAACGGCGCTCCAGAAACGACAACTCGTGAATTGCTCGCCACAGCCGCAGCGTGCGCCCCAGCGAAAACCGGCAGCCAGCCACATCCGGGCCTCGCCGACGGCCACGGCTCCGGTGGCCGCGGCGAGGAGTCCCTCGAGCAACGTGCTCCCACTACGGCCATCGCCGGCGACGTAGATGACCGTGGTAGGAGCGGCCGTGATCGGCGCAGAGCGCTCCGGCTCGGACTCAGGCATCGCCGCACCCTAGATGGCGTCCGCCCGACTCGCGGGCCCGGTGCGACGTCCAGCATCTAACGTCTGGAGATGGTCGAACCCGTCCGTTTCCCCGATATCAGCCCGTCCGCGTGGGAGCACCCCACCGACCGAGCCGCGCTCAACGCCCTTCGCCGTATCCCCGGCTTCGACCTGGTGCTGCGCAAGATCGTCGGGATGTTCGGCGAGAAGTCGATCCGACTCACTTTCAAGGCCAATGCGGTCAAGGTCGGCGACACGCAATACCCGTGGGTCCACGAGCGACTGCTCAAGGTGTGCGACACCCTCGACCTCGCTGAGGTCCCTGAGATCTACATCTCCCAGACACCCCTCGTGAATGCCGGTGCGGTCGGGTTCGACAAACCGTTCATCGTTCTCAACTCATCCACCATCGAGGTCCTCGACCGAGACCAGGTCGAAGCGGTGATCGGCCACGAGGTCGCCCACATCATGAGCGGCCACGCCGTCTATCGCACGATGCTCTTCATTCTCATGCGGTTCGCTCTCACCCGCTACCCGCTGGCCGGGGTCGCGGTACGTCCCGTGCTCTACGGGCTCCTCGAATGGTCTCGACGCTCAGAGCTTTCGTGCGACCGCGCCGCGCTCCTCGCAACTCAGGATCCGGAAGTCGTCATGGGCGCGCTCATGCGGATCGCCGGCGGGAGCCGAGGCGAAGAACTCGACCTCGATGCGTTCATCGCGCAGAGCGACGAGTACCGCGACGACAACGACACGATCGCCGGCATCTACAAGGTGCTCGCGGCCCTCGGTGCGACACATCCGTTTGCGGTCGTGCGGGTGGCGGAGCTACGCGACTGGATCGACAGTGGCGACTATCAGCGCATCGTCGACGGCGACTATCGCACACCGTCCGACGACGAGGCCACGCCCTACAGCGAGGACGTCGGCGACGCCGCGGCCGGCTACGCCTCGAGCGCCCGCAAGCTGGTCGACGAAGTGGGGGCAAAGGTCGGCTCCGTCGCTGGAAAGGTCACCACAGCGTGGCGCAATGAGCGCGACGGCGACTCCACCGACGACGAGCCCCGGTAGAACTCGCTACGAATCGCCGGCGTCGGCGGTGCGGGCCGGGGTCCGCAACTCGCTCGCCATGCCCCCCGAGACAACGGAGTCTCGACCGCTCTCCTTCGCTTCGAGGAGCGCCGTGTCGGCAACCGCCAGGGTGCGTTGCAACTCTCCCGGTCCCACCGCGACGCCGAGGCCGACACTGGCCGTGATTCTGAGCTCGCCGACGGTCGTGCCGATGGTCGTGGCCCCAATGGCCTGATGGACGCGGTGGGCAAGCTCGAGCGCCTTGGTCGGCGTGGTGTCGCCGATCACCACAAGGAACTCCTCCCCGCCGACGCGCCCGGCGCTGTCGCCGCCGCGAAGGGCGCCGGCGATGCGCTGCCCGACGGCGTGGATCACCTCATCACCAACTTGATGTCCGTGGGTGTCGTTGATCACCTTGAACCGGTCGAGATCGACCATGATCGCCGCATGCAGATCTGGCTCGCGGGCGATCTGGGCACCACGAGCGAGGATCGTGCCTCGGTTCAACAATCCGGTGAGCGCATCGAGCTTCGCTCGCCGCTCGAGGCGGGCAAGCGGGCGGGTTGCCGGTAGGGCCACAAACGCAATCAACACAAACCCGAGGAGCCCGACCAACGACATCAGCAGCCGCTCGTCTCGCCGAGCATCGGTGAGGGGTTGCACCAGCGCGCCGTGGTCGGCGTGAACTGCAATCGTCCAGGTCTGGGCACCCACTTCCAGCGTGCGTGAGGCGGCGATGCCCGAGCCATCGATCGACTCGAATCGAGTCGAATCCGATTCTGCTTCCGAGCCCGCACTGATCATCGAGCCGATCACCGCGCGCGCCCGCGCATCGTCGAGCTCCGAAGCCGACACGGTTTCGACCCCGCCGCTCGCCACCAACGCGGCGTTCGGGTGAGCAATGACGGTGTCGGCCTGGTCAACGATGACCGCTCCGCCGGTCGGCCCGATCCGAAGCCCGTCGAGGAGCGTCGAGAGCGCACCGAGCTCGATGTCGGCACCGACAACCGCCAGCAACCCGTCGGCTGTGGTCACCGCGGCCGACGCGGTCACGCCGAGCTCCTGCGACGTGAAGAACACGTAGGGGGCCGTCCATTCGACATCCGTCGAACCGCCCCGATTCGCCTCTTGAAACCACGGCCGCTCACGCGGGTCGAAGGTGTCGTCGCTCAACTCTTCGATGGCGCTGCGCGATCCATCAGAGGCGATCTCCTGGGTGGTGACGGTCCGCTGATCGCCGACAACGTCGATTCGTTTCATACTGAAACCGTCGGCGGCCCTGGTGACAAAAAAGAACGATCCATCGTCGCCGCCCAAGTAGACGCCGGAGATCTGCGGCGAACGTTCGAGCTCGCCGATGAACGCTCGCTCCAACGCTGCTGTGTCGATCGATCCGCCGTCGACCATGTCGGCCGTGGTCGCAACGAGAGATGCGGCAGGGGCGACATAGTCGCGCGTGTGATCGACGGCTTCTGATGCGGCCGTCTCGAGAAGGGCGACGGTGTGGTCGGCCTCGGCATCTTCGGAGATCCGGCCCGATGTGAACAGGATCAGCAGGACCGTCGCAAGCTGAACAGTGAGAAGCCCGGCCACGACGAGCCGTCGCGCAGTCGTCTTCATGGTCCCTCCGGATTGGTAAACGCTCGGACGATAACAGCCTGGTCACCACCGGTCGAAGCCGCGGATCTCGCAGTTCGAGAGCGCGCCGGACTCAGGTGAGATCGTCTTCGAACTCCACCCAGGCACTGGTGGGACGAGAATCGACGGGGTCGACGGCGTAGAGACAACCGCCTCGCCGCTGATCATGACGCCGCGCGATCTCGATGCCCGCGAGATGGCACCACCACAGCGTCCCCACACCGCCGTGGCCCACGACCACCGTCGCGTCGGGTTCTTCGAGGAGATCCTCGAGCGCCACGACCATCCGGCGTTGCGCATCGATCGCACGCTCCCAGCCGTTGGCGCTGCTCTCGGGGGCCGCGAAAAGGAGATTGGCGTGTGTCTCGTGGTCCTCGTGCGATAGGTAGCCAGTCGACGACCGGTCGATTTCGGCCGTCGACGAGCGCACTTCCACCACGAGCGCCTGCTGCGCCGCTCCCGCGAGAATCTCCGCTGTCTCGATGGCCTTCGGCTCACTACTGGTGATCACTCTCGTCAGTGTGGCAACCCACGGCCGCCGGGCGAGTGCCTCCACACGCGCCCTCCCGGTGTCGCTCAAGACCCACTCGGGGACCGGGATCGCGGGATCCATCACCACCTCGGGGTGGCTCACATAGCGCAGCACGGCCGAACAGCTCCCGTCGGTCGCGGACGACGCAGTCTCATCCGGGGGCGGCGAACGAGCCCGAGGACTGCACCGACTCGATGAGCGCTCGGCCGAAGGCCACTTGGGCCGAGTAGAGCGAGCCACCGATGCTGATGCGCCGCGCTCCGGCTTCGGCCACTTCGGCAAACGTGAACTTCGAGCCGATCGGCACGAGGATGTTGGTGGGTCCTCCTGCATCAGCGGTGACGGCACGAATGCTGTCGAGGTCCCAAGTACCGGGGGCGTAGAGGCACTCCGCCCCGACTGCGGCGAACGCCTGCAACCGGGCCAACGCCTCGTCCATGCCGCCATCGAGCCCGTAGAGGAGCACCTCGGTACGGCCGGTGATCACGAAGGGCCGGTCGAGAGCCGCCGCTGCCTCGACAGCGGCCTCGATTCGATCGACCGCGAGCGCGCGGTCGTAAAGCCCGATCTCGGAATCTCCCGACCAGTCCTCGATTCCCATTCCGGCAGCGCCGGTAGCGGCAAAGGCCTGGACCGCCGCGGCCATCGCTTCGGGCTCGTGCCCGTAGCCGTTCTCGGCATCGACATTGAGTGGCACGTCGGCCGCCGCGACCAACGCGGCTGTGTGTTCGGCGTGCTCTTCCATCGAGACATCGCCCGCGGCGTCGCTGCGGCCAATGGTCTCCGCATGGGCCGAACTCGACGTGGCGATCGAGTCCACGCCGGCCTTGCTGAGCGCCGCTGCGGTTCCAGCATCGCCGACATTGGCCAACAAGAAGCACCCCGACTTGTGCAGCTCACGAAATCTCGCCCCGAGCTCGATATGACGTTCATTGCTCACTGACGGTCTCCTCACCGGTTCGCCGCCCAGCGCTGTCGGCGAGCGGCCCTGCTGGTGTCTGGTCTACACCAGCGCCCTGCCACGGGGAACCCGACCCCGATATCGTCGTGGGGTGACTGTGGACCTCGCCGCTCTTCCCACGCCCGGCGGCAAGCGCATGGCGGTACGGGTCACCAAGGACGCGCTGCGCCACCTTCGCCGCGGTCATCCGTGGGTGTATGGCGATTCGATCACGTCCCTCTCGCACGAAGGCGAGTCCGGCGATCTGGCGGTGATCTTCGATGATGATCGCGACTTCGCGGCGATCGGCATGTGGGATCCGAACTCTCCGATCCGCATCAAGGTGCTCCACGCAGGCAAGCCGACCTCGATCGACCAGGGATTCTGGGATCGACGCGTGGCCGAGGCAATCGAGCGCCGTCGTCCGCTGATCGATGATCCGGCCCACAATGCCTACCGGCTCATTCACGGCGAGAACGACGGCATGCCGGGAATCGTGGTGGACGACTACAACGGTGTGGTCGTCGCCAAGATCTACAGCGAAGGCTGGATCCGACACCTTGCCGACCTGTTGCCCGTCCTCGTCGACCGCATCGACCCCATTTCGCTGATCATCCGCTTTGCCCGGTCGGTTGAGCAACGCCCCGATCTCGGGTTGGTCGAGGGCGCGCCGCTCCATGGCCCGGCCCCCGATGAACCCGTGATGTTTCTCGAGAACGGACTCACGTTCGAAGCACACCCGACCACCGGACAGAAGACCGGTCACTTCTTGGACCAACGAGAGAACCGCGCGATCGTGCGCGGCCTCGCCGAGGGACGCCGGGTGCTCGACGTGTTCAGCTGCACGGGCGGCTTCTCGGTGCACGCCGCCGCGGGAGGCGCGCGGGAGGTCCATTCGGTCGATCTCTCGCTCCCCGCCATCGAGGCCGCGAAGCGCAACATGATCCACAACAACGCGAATCCGGCTGTGGCGGCGGCGACTCATATCGGGCACCACGGAGACGCGTTCGAGGTGATGGAAGGGCTCCTCCGCCGCAACGAACGTTTCGAGCTGGTGGTGATCGATCCGCCCTCCTTCGCCCAGCGCCAAGCAAGCGTGGATGGCGCTCTTGCCGCCTACGAGCGGCTCTCACGGCTCGGCCTCGCTCTCACCACCGATGGGGGCACCTACATGCAGGCTTCGTGTTCGAGCAGGGTCACGGCCGACGACTTCTTCCACGCGGTCCACTTCACGGCTCGGCGCGAGGGCGTGGAGTTGCACGAGTTCGACCGCACGGCGCACACGCTCGATCACCCGATCGGGTTTGCGCAAGGGGCCTACCTCAAGGCGCTCTTCGCGACCGTGCACCACTGACCCTCTGCCGCGGTGCGGAGGACTACGTTGGGCCGCGTGAACGACGGCACTCGCATTGAACTGACGCTGCGCCTCTGGGGCACCGGCGCACTCGAGTCCTTCGATGAATACGTCGACCGGCTGGTGGCGCTGTTGCCTCGCAACAAAGGTGTGCTCGAGCGCCGCGCCGCCCAAGTCGATGCCGGCCCCGGAGCCCCCGACGCACTGCTCGTGATGTCGTTTCCCGACTCGGTCTCGGTGGACGGCTTCCTGCGCGATCCCTTGCGGCTCGACATGGAGGATCTCGCCGCTGAGGCGATCAGCCGGTCGCTCATCACCGACAGCCGCCATCGCGGTGAACCGAGCGACGACCACAACGCCGACGTGGTCGCCTTCCGCCCGGACGTGTCCGAGTGACGGAGAACGCGACCGCAGCGCTGGCTCAACTCGTGGAGAACGGCGACTCGTCGATCCATGGCACTGGCGTGTTCGCCCGTGTGGCGATCAGCAACGGCGACTTCATCGGCGCGTACGACGGCGACGCCACCGACATCGACGGCACCTTCGTGCTCTGGGTCGACGACAACGAAGACGGAACGTGGCGCGGCATCGATGGCACCGGAGCGCTGCGATTCCTCAACCACAGCCGCACCCCCAATGTGGAGTTCGACGGTCCCGATCTCTTCGCCTGCTCCGACATTCGGCCAGGGGAAGAGATGTTCTTCGACTACGGCGACGACTGGGCCCACGTGCCCTGACCTCGGCTCTAGTTCGAAGAAAACCGGTGTGATACCGGACCGATGGAATCGGGCATCCCCACCGTCCATGCGGCGCTATCCCGCAGCCGAGCGGCGACAAACGCCTTCGCCCCGGCCGCGGCGGTCGCGAGCGGCTTTGCATCAGCCAGCAATGCGGCCAACGCCGCGGCAAACGTGCACCCACTCCCCCGCACGTGGGCGGTTTCGACCCATTCGCCCGGGAGCTCAGCCGCTGTCCCGTCGGCCCACACCAACAGATCAGTCGCCCCAGCAGCTCCCCCCGTCACGACAACCAGATCGGCTCCGAGCCGGGCCAGAGCAGCCGGGGAGCCACCCAACAAGGCAGCCTCGGCCCGATTCGGCGTGAGCACCGCCGTCTGCGGAAACAACAGCTCCCGTGCCGCAGCCTCGATGTCGGCCGTCACGAAGCGATTCCCGCGACCGTCGACCATCACCGGATCAACGACCGGCGAAGGGAGTCGGCCATCGGCGACCCGCTCGGCCACCACCGCCACCTGCGCTGGATCGAAGAGGAGACCGACCTTCAGACCATCGATATCACTCGACGCAATGATGCCATCGAGCTGAGCAGCGAGCAGCTCGGGGGACGTCGCGACGACCTGATCCACCGAGCCGAATCGTTGCGCGGTCACCGCGGTCACCGCGACCATGCCGTGGACACCCAGCGCGGCGAACGTGGTCAGGTCTGCCGCGATGCCCGCTCCGCCGAGGGGATCATGGGCGGCAATGGTGAGGACAACGGGAGGCGTCACGCTGTCGATCGTGCCACACCACCAGCAGCAGCCCGCCACACGCGAGACTGCATCCGATGCACGAGTCGACCCGAGGGCAACTGTTGGTGGCGACACCCGCACTTCTGGATCCCAACTTCGAACGCACCGTCATCTTCATGCTCGAGCACAACGACGAGGGAGCGATCGGCGTGATCCTGAATCGCCCCAGCGAGTTGCCCGTCGCCACAACGATCGAGGCGTGGGCCGGACGCACCGTGCCACCGAGTGTCATCTTCCTCGGTGGTCCGGTCTCGCCCTCTTCGGTGATCGCCCTGGCATCGGTCAGCCTCGACGATGCGGGCGACAACTGGAATCAGATTCTCGGCCGCATCGGAACGGTCGATCTCGATGTCGACCCCACTGACGTGCCCGGTCTCGACGAGGTACGGATGTATGCGGGCTACGCCGGCTGGGCAGCCGGCCAGCTCGAGGCCGAATTGGTCGACGACGGTTGGTTCATCCTCGACGCCGAGCTGCCCGACATCCACACCGATGATCCATTCGAGCTCTGGTGGGAGGTTCTGAGCCGCCAGCCCGGCCCCCTCGGCCGACTCGCCCACTATCCGAAGAACCCCCGGGACAACTAGCGAACGATTGTTAGGTCGTCTCGAAGTCCCAGACCTCGGCCATGTCGGCGAAGACCATGTCGGCAACCCACGACGACGCGGCGCGGGTGAGGTGGACACCGTCGTCGATACGAGCGCGGATCTCGTCGCCATCGGGGCCGGTGACGCGTTCGGAGAATCCCGACTCGCCGCCGAAAAGTGGCCAGATGTCGATCGCCGAAACGAAGTCACGGTCCGCGATGACGGCAGCGGCAAGGTCGTTGATCTGGTTGATGCCTGAGTCGAGTTCACCGTCGCGCATCGGCGGTTGCGTGACCCAGAAGATGTGGCGATCTTCGGCTTCCAGCAGGTCGAACGTGATGGCCAGCCGCTTGGTCCATTCGAGCTGCCACTCGGCGGTGCCCTCCACCAGACGGTTGCCTTCATCGTCGGCCATGTCCTGGTGGTCGTTGGCCCCGATGAACAGCACGACCGCCTCGGGGTCCTGGTCGTCGATGATCTCCGCGAGGCGGGCCGGCCAGTTGAAGTAGTCGGGACGGGAGAGGCTCGTCGAGATCTCGTGCTGCACCTCCACCGAGAGATTGAACCCCGACTCGGTCGTCACCGCGTTGCCGAGGTACTCCGCCTGGCTGTCGCCACCGACGAACACCGACAGCGGAGTGTCGGCGTCGACCGACCGGATTGGACCGACGGGAACCGTCGTGGTCGTGCTCGTTGTCGAGGTTGTCCCCGTATCCGTCGTGGTGTCGTCGACCGGGTCGATGTCGGGTACGTCCACCTCGATGCCCAGGTCAGCGGCAACGTCGTCGATGCTGTCGATCTGTTGGGCGGCGGCGTCGCCGGCGCCCCGAATGTCGTGGATGAGGTCATACGGGCGATTCAACGAGAGGAAGTTGGCGACTCGGTCGACTCGCTCCGCCACCGCGAGCTGACGATCGCGGGTGTCGCCGAACTCCTGCCGTTCGGCGATCTCCACGATCTTCCCCGAGGTCAACAAGGCCGCCAGCAGGAGGCAGGTGAGCGCCGCGACCACGGCCGACCGGGAGTCGGAGGTGCGCTGGCGAAGGTCCTTTTCGCGGGCGTCCTTGAACTGATCGTCGTCCCAGGTCTCGCCGAGCTCTCGAGTCTCCGTCGCCCGTTTCAGCGGGTCGCTGTGTTCCATCTCCACTCACCTCCCTTCATGTCGTGTCCTCGTCTCGACCTCATCAGAACTGGAAATAGATGAACTCGGAGATGCCCTCGGGGCCGAGAGCCACGACCACCATGATCCACAATGCGAAGACCACAGATACCGCGACCGGGTGAACCACCGAGAACATCGCCGACCACTGGCGGGCCAGCAGCGGGGGCACGTACTGAGCGGCTATCGAGCCGGCGATGACGAGCACCACCAGCGGGTTCACGAGTTCAGGGGTCTCGGTCCACCCTTGAAAGACGGCCCAGAGCACGTCGCCGGCCCGACCGAGCGAGTCACTGTTGAAGATGACCCAGCCGATACAGACGAAGTGAAACGTGACCAGCCGACCCAGCCACAAGGACTGAACCTCGAGAGGGGTGAACGGCACCGGTGACGACGGGTCCTCTCGCCATGCATCCACTGCGGCTCCGGAATGCAGCCGGGCGATCTCCTGGATGCGGACGTCGCGCGAGTCGAGAGGCGTGTCCTGCTCACCGCGGAGGTCGGAGATGAAGCGCTCCCCCGCCATACCGAGGCCCTGGTAGACGCCCCAGACCACAAAGGTCCCCGCCGCTCCGTGCCACAGGCCACCGAGGCCCATCGTGATCAACAGGTTGCGATAAGTGATCAGGCGTCCCTTGCGGTTGCCGCCGAGCGGGAAGTACAGGTAGTCGCGCAGCCAACGCGAGAGCGTCATGTGCCAGCGCCGCCAGAAGTCCTGCACAGAGACGGCGGCGTAGGGACGATCGAAGTTCTGGGGGAACCGGAAGCCGAGCAGCAGGGCGATGCCGATCGCCATGTCGGTGTAGCCGCTGAAGTCGGCGTAGAGCTGAATGGCGTAGCCGTAGATCCCGAACAAGATGTCGACGCCGCCGTACTCCCCCGGGGTGCCGAAGGCGTCGTCCACGATCGCTCGACCGAGGAAATCGGCAATCACGACCTTCTTGAAGAGACCCCGTCCGATGAGCACCACCGCGCGACCGGCCTCGACCTGGTTCGGCACACGATCGCTACGTAGCTCGGGAAGGAATTCGACAGCCCGCACGATCGGTCCGGCGACGAGTTGGGGGAAGAACGACAGGTAGACGGCGAAGTCGAGCAGCGGCGCCGGTGGCGTGTCTTGGCGATACACGTCGACCACGTAGCTGATGCCCTGAAACGTGAAGAACGAGATACCGATCGGCAGCACGACGTCGAGGGCCGGGCTCGACAGGCCGAGGTTGCGATCGAGCGAGTCCGTGAAGAAGTCGTAGTACTTGAAGAAACCGAGAACAACGAGATCCATCGCTACCGCGATTGTCAGCGCGGTGCGGCGAGCCGCGCTGTTGGAGGCGCGGTGGATCGCGATCGCGGCCACCTCGTTGCCGAGCGTCATCCCTGCGAGCAGGACGAGGAAGCGCACATCCCAGTAGCCGTAGAAGTAGTAGGACGCGGCGAGGATGAACAGCTTCCAGGCCGTGACGCGTTCCCTCAACATCCAACTCACCGGGAGCACCACGGCGAAGAACGCCGCGAAGGTGAATGTGGGGAACAGCACGGGAAAGTCGACCTCCTGCGTCCGCCCCGATCGCAGGATAACTCCGCAAGACCGCGCCGCCGGGGAGGCTAACGTCACACCTATGTCGGAGGCAGAGGGGCTCGACGCCGACGATCTTCACCCTGACCACGCGGCCGAGCAGGCCTACCTCCGTCGCGCCCGCGCCGCGCTCGACTCGATGGTCGAGCGATCCGACCGAGTCCTCGAGTTCGCCGACCAGCGCGTAACCGACGAGGACTCCGTCGATGCGAAGATCGCGAGGGCCCACATGGCCGACCGTCGAGCCGCGGTCGACGTCGGAAACGTGGCGCTCTGTTTTGGCCGAATCGATGAAGACCCGGTGATCACCGACGGCGACCAGTGGTACGTCGGTCGGCGCCACATCGAAGACGCCGACGGCTCCCCGGTCATCGTCGACTGGCGCGCTCCCGTGGCGATCCCCTTCTATCGGGCGACCGCGGTCGACGCATTCGGGCTCGCTCGACGCCGACGGTTCTCGTGCGAGATCGACGAGCTGGTCGCGATCTTCGACGAGCACCTCGACGATCCCGACTCGATGACTGCCGCCGGCATTCCCGACCCGGTGCTCGCCGAGATCGAGCGCGGCCGCAGCGGCGAGATGTCTGACATCGTCGCCACCATCGCGGCCGAACAGGACGAGATCATCCGGGCTTCGCTCGACGAGTGCCTTCTTGTGCAGGGCGGCCCCGGCACGGGCAAAACGGCAGTGGGTCTCCATCGGGCCGCGTTCCTGCTCTTCGAGCACCGCGACTCCCTGTCGCAGTCACACGTATTGGTCATCGGGCCCAACCGCGTCTTCCTCCGCTATGTCGCCAGCGTGCTCCCGTCGCTCGGCGAGACTGCGGTGAGCCAGGCGACGATCACGTCGCTGCTCAGCGCTCGAGTGCGGGTTCGGGCCGAGGAGGCCCCCGAGGTGACCGAGGTCAAGGGACGGGCTGAGATGGCCGACGTCCTGCGCCGTCTTGCCGACGGCCGCATCAAGGCTCCGGCGCAGGAGCAGGTCGTCCCCATCGGTCTGCGATCGGTTCGCTTCTCTCCCGATGTCATCGCCGCTGCGATGAAGACGGCGCGCGACAACGATCTTGCGCTCAACGACGCGAAGGGCGTCTTCATCGAAGTTCTTCTGCGCGACGCACGACAGCAGTTGATCGATCGTGATGTTGCGCAAGAAGATCTGGCCCGACTCCTTCCGGAACTTCGCAAGAGCAGCGCGTTCAAGAAGGTCGTCGACAAGGTCTGGCCCAGTCTGAGCGGCGCGCTGCTGGTGCGTTCGCTCCTGGGAAGTCCGACGAACCGGCGCCGAGCCGTCGAAGGGCTGCTTTCGGCCGCCGACGCAGAACTGCTCCAACGCTCCTCGGCCAAGAAGATCGCCGATGAGGCTTGGACCGCGGCCGACCTGGCGCTGCTCGACGAAGCCAACGCGCTCACGACCGGAGGCGGGCGAAAGTACGGCCACGTGGTGGTCGACGAGGCCCAGGACCTCTCGGCGATGGCGCTGAGGGCCGCCGGACGACGAGCCACCGGCGGCTCGATGACGATCCTCGGCGACATCGCCCAGGCGACCGGCGTCGGCGCCCAGACCTCGTGGGATGCCGTCACCAAAGGCCTCGGTATCGATCGGTCGTCGGTACGACGCCGCGAACTCACCGTCGGCTACCGGGTGCCCGGTCCGATCCTCGACTACGCGAACCGACTGCTCCCGGTGACGGCCCCCGACATCACGCCCTCCACTTCGATTCGGAGCCGCGGCGAGGGGGCCGAACATCACGTGGTCGACACCACGGCGATCGCGGGAACGGTCGCCGAACTCGCCGGTCAACTGGGCGGCGACTGGTCGACCATCGGCGTCATCGCGATGCCCGACCGAATGGACGCGGTGTTCGCCGCCCTCGTCGAACGCGGACTCGACGCGGGCGACACGCGAACGGCGGTCGAACTGGACCACGCCATCTCGCTCGTCGATCCGCCCACCGCCAAAGGCCTCGAATTCGACGCGACCATCGTCGTCGAACCGGCGGAGTTCGTGGGATTGCCCAACGGACTCCGCCTGCTCTACGTCGCGCTCACGCGTTCCGTCCAGCGACTCTTGGTGGTGCGCACCGAGCCGATGCCCGCGCCCCTCTGAGAGCGGGCCGGATGGTCGCCTAGGGGCAGGTGGCCGTGAAGACGCCCGGAGTCTCGGCGAAGAGGTCGGCCGAGGTGCCATCGACGAACCCGATTTCGGCCCGCACGTTTTTGCCGTCGAGCTCGATGAAGTTGTCGGAGCCGAACCCGGACGACAGGCTCACGGACGGGTTCTCGAAGTCTTCGATGTCGTTGAGGTCAACGCTGTGGCCGAAGCTGTCGATCGAGGCATACATCTGCATGCCGTCCTGGATGCTCGAGAGGTTGAACACCGCTCCCTCTTGCCCGGTCATCTCCTCACCGAAGGCACACAGCACAGAGTCGAAGGTCCAGGTCTGGTCGCCGACAGTCAAGGTCGCGGATCCACCGCCCACGCTGTCCTGGGCCGCGGCGAGATCGTCGGCCAGGTCGTCGACGAAGTCGGTGGCCGGATTGTCGGAGTCGCCAGTGTCGTCCGTGTCGGTGCTGCCCGTGTCGTCGGGCGCGGGATCGGGTGTGGTCGAGTCCCCGTCGTCGCCGCACGAGGCCAACACCAGAGCCGAGGTGAGGAAGAGAACGATAAGAAGCAGTCGCTTGGTCATATTGCCGCCTTTCGGTCACGAACCGTAGCCGACGCGAAGTGCCGACTACGGTTCCGGCGACGGCAGGAGCCGGGAAGGGCGCCCATGCAACGCACGGAGCACATGGTCAATGGCACGTTCGCTTACCGATTCGAGGGGCCGGCCGCTGACCACGCGATCATCGTGATCCACGGCATGGGCGGCCACGGCGGGATCTACGACGAGTTCTGCGCCCACCACGCCGAGAAGGGCGTCGATGTGTGGTCGATCGACCTTCCCGGCCATGGTCGTTCGGCCATGTCGAGCCGGCAAGGGAAGTGGACAGTCGCCGAATGGGTCGATGCCTGCGTCGACCTGGCGGCCCACATTCACGCGCTCACCGGCCTGCCCGTGTTCGCCAAGGGCTCGAGCCTCGGCGTGATGCCGGCCTACGCCCTCGTTGGTGCCTCGGAGCATGTCCACGGGGCCGTGCTCATGGGATTCGCGGTGCCGGGCACCGCAGCAGCGCTCAACTCGCCCTGGCGCACGCCCGATGGCCTGCGCATCCTCGACGAAGTCGGTGAGACCGCCCGATTCGACATCCGACGGTTCATCGACCTCGACGAGGACTACGGCTACAAGGGCGCACTGGAACAGAAGGAGACCGACCCCCTCAACACGTGGTTCTTCGACCTTGCCAGTTACGCCACGCTCTACACCTACGATCCGCCCGTCGCTCCAGGCGACAACACCAGCCCGATCCTGTTCACGGTCGGCGAAAACGACCCGATTGCGTCACCCGACACCGTTCGTCTCGTCGCGAGCATGGTGGGCGGGCCGGTCGAGGTCTACGAACACCCCGGCGGCGTGCACCAGCTGATGATGTTCCATACCCACGAGTACTCCCCGATCGTCGCTGACTGGTGCCGAACGCAACTGGCGTCGAAGTGACCCACGAAAGAGAGATCTCATGACCGTCACCCACCCCAACGGCGTGCATCACCTCGCCGTCTCCACGGCCGACGTGAAGGCGCAGATCGAGTTCTTCACCCAGGTGCTGGGGGCGAAGCTCGTTGCCCTCTATTGGATGCATGGCGTCGAGGCATGGCACGGATTCGTCGAACTCAACGACACCTGCTCGGTCGCCTTCGTCGAGATGAAGGCAAACCACGGGATCGACCCCATTGCGGGTGTGACACACTCCGGCACACCGGCCGACGCGTCGGCGCCGGGGACCATGCAGCACGTCGCCTTCAATTCCGCCACGCTCGATGACTTGTTGCGCATGCGCGACCGCATCCGCGCGGCGGGCGTGACCGTCTTCGGTCCCGTCGACCACGGCATGTGCCACTCGATCTACTTCGGCGGTCCTGAGGGACTCACTCTGGAGTGCGCCACCTCACCCGCGCCGATCCCCGCCGACAACTGGATCGACCCCGCGGTGGTCGAACTCGCGGGCATCACCGCTGACGACGTCGTTCGCTATCGCAACCCTCCGGCCGACCCCGACGGGGCGCCGGGCTCGGTCGTCCAGCCGCCGCTCGACACGACAAAGCCAGCGATGGGCTACCCCGAAGAGGTGCTGGCGATCATGGCCTCGATGTCCGACGACGACATCGCCGCCGGCATGAACTACCCCGACCCCCCGGTCCCCAACCCCTAGCCCTCACCTCCGGGGCGGGCGAACGGTCAGGTGGCTTTCTTGCCGTGGCGGCCGGCGCCTTGGGCAAATCTGGTGGCGCCCTCTCGGGTCTCCCCGCTCATGATCGTGGCCAGACCCACCTCAGCCTCGCGAGCGATCGCATCATCGATCGACAGATCCCACTGATCCTTGGTGGACCGCAGGTCGGATCGCATGCACAGGGGCGGGAGTTCGGCGAGCTCCTGAGCGAGCACCGTCGCGTCGGCGAGCGCCTGACCCGGTGCGCTCAGCCGATTGACCAATCCCATCCGCAGCGCCTCGTCGCCGCCGACCCCGCGCCCCGTGAGGATCAGGTCGTTGGCATGCGACGCACCGATGAGGCGCGGCAACCGGATCGTGCCGCCATCGACGAGCGGAACCCCCCATCGACGGCAGTAGACGCCCAGTACGGCATCGGTCGCCGCGACGCGAAGGTCACACCACACGGCGAGTTCGATGCCACCGGCGACGGCGAACCCCTCGATGGCCGCGATCACGGGCTTCTCGAGATGCAGTCGGGTCGGGCCCATCGGACCCGACCCGCTGAGGTCAACTCGATTGCCGCCGCCCTCGGAAATGGCCTTGAGGTCGGCGCCCGCGCAGAAGGTGCCGTTGGCGCCGGTGAGGATCGCCACCCGGAGGTCGTCGTCGGCCGCGAAATCCTCGAACGCCGTCAGCAACTCGCTTGCTGTCGCTTGGTCAACCGCGTTGCGCCGCTCGGGTCGGTCGATCGTGACGGTCAGGACAGCACCACTGGTTTCCACATGAACAGCCATGGGGCACGGTAGATCCGGGATCGAGTCGCGTGCCAGAAGGACGTTGCATCGAACATCTGTTCGGTCTACAGTGCCCGCATGGCGGCGCTCGGCACCTACCAGACCACCCTGTTTGCCCTAGGCCAACCAGCCGTGGTCGCCGACGCCGCCGTCCAACGCATACGGCTCGACGAATTGAGCTGGGTCGACATCAGCCGCAACTGGATGAGCGGAGCCGATCAGCTCCTCGAGAAACTCGCCACGGAGCTCGAGTGGCGGGGCGGTCGAAGGCCCATGTACGGGCGTTTGGTGGAGGAACCCCGGCTCCACGGCCGCCTCAACCTCGACGACCCCGAGCAGGGCGCACTCGTCGACGCCATGAAGGCATGGCTCGAAGCCCGCTACGGCGGCGAGATCAACAACAACTTCGTCAACTACTACCGGGATGGCCACGATTCGGTCGCATGGCACGCCGATCGAATCGGCCTGCACCAGGTCGACCCGGTGGTGGCGATCTGCTCACTGGGCGGCGTTCGCCGGTTCAGTCTTCGCCCGATGGGCGGCGGCGAGTCGGTGCGCCTCACTCTGGGCTCGGGCGACCTCCTGGTGATGGGCGGCGCCTGCCAACACGACTGGGAGCACTGTGTGCCCAAGATGGCGTCGGCGGAACCCCGGATGAGCCTCACCTTGCGCCATGTCAACGACGGCCCCGGCGAAGACTGGTGGTACGAGCGAGTATCAGTGACCGAGGCTGGCGACCAGGCGTAGTCTGCGCGCCATGAGAATCGGATTCATCGGCCTCGGCAACGTCGGCGGAAAGCTGGCCGGAAGCATCCTGCGCAATGGCGCTGACCTGCACGTTCGTGACCTCGACGATGCGCTGGTGCAGTCGTTCGTCGACCACGGCGCCACCGCCGCAGCGTCTCCCAAGGCTCTGGCCGAGACCTGCGACATCATCGTCACGTGCCTCCCCTCCCCCGCCATCTGCGCCGAGGTGATGGAGGCCGCCGACGGCGTGATCGCCGGGTTGAGCGCCGGCAAGATCTGGATGGAGATGTCGACCACCGACGAAAGGGAGATACGCCGTCTCGCCCCGCTCGTGGAAGCCACTGGGGCAACGCCCGTGGAGTGTCCCGTCTCAGGAGGCTGTCACCGAGCCGCCACGGGCAACATCGCCATCTTCTGTGGCGGGCCCCGCGAAGCCTTCGACAAGGCGCTGCCGATCCTCACCATGATGGGCCGACGAATTCTCCACACCGGCCCGCTCGGCTCGGCCTCGGTGCTCAAGGTCGTGACCAACTATCTCGCCTCGATCAACCTCGTCGGCATCGGCGAGGCGTTCGCCGTGGCCAACGCAGCGGGCATGGACATGACCACCACCTATGAAGCCATCCGCATCTCGTCGGGCAACTCGTTCGTCCACGAGACCGAGGGGCAGGTGATCCTCAACGGCAGCTACGACATCAACTTCACCCTCGATCTCGTGCAGAAGGACATGGGGCTGTTCCTCGACGTCGCCGATCGAGCGGGACTCGATCTGGAGGTCGGGCCGCAATTGCTCGAGATCTTCGACGATGCCGCCGATCGCTACGGCAGCCGAGCGCTGAGTCCAATGGTCGTTCGACGCTTGGAAGACCAGCTCGGCACCGAGTTTCGGGCCCCGGGATTCCCCCCGGAGATGGCCGATGATGAAGCCGAGGCCCCGGGCTACGAAATCGTCGTCACCCAAGGTCCCGGGAGCGACTGAGCACTCAGCCCACCGCCTCGCTCGGCCCGCGACCATCGGGCGACAGCTGCTCGCTGCGGATGAAGATTCCTTCCGCCTCGGCGCACAACGTGTCGCCGTGGTGCAGAGTCCCCTTCGCGAAGACCTTGCGTCCCTCGCTGCGTTCGTGCCACCCCCGCAACCTCAGTGGCTGCGACAGCGGCGTGGTGCTGCGGTAGATCACGGTGAGCGTGCCGGTGAAGCCGCCGATGCCGTTGGTCACGCAGACGCAACCGAGCAGCTCGTCGAACACCTCGGCAATCACGCCCCCGTGCACGCAGTCAGGCGGACCGTTGTAGGCCGCGCCGAGGTTGGCCTCGCCGTGGACCTCCTGGCCCCTCTCGCCATCGGCTCGCCACATCTTCACCGGCGGTGCAATCGGGTTCAACGCCCCGACAACCGGGCTGTAGGGGAAGAACTCGTTCGGATCCATCACCCCCTGGCGGGCATAGGTGTCGGCGTCGTCCTCGTCGCGACCTCCGGCATCGACCATGCGAGCACTCACGTCGTCCATGAGATTCTCGTACTTCAACGCCGCCTGCATCCTCATGCCTTCATGGCGATGTGGCCGCAACTCGTCGGCGAGGTCTCGCACTGCGCTGATCGGCGCGGCGAGATCGACACTCTCGAGATCAGCAGTCCGGACCACATCGATCAGGTCTCGAAGGGCGTTGTTCAAGTCCGCGGCGGGTTGGGTCATCCGGTGAACGTATTCGGTGGTTCGCCCGCGTACGCAACCCACCGATACGCTCCGCGGCGTGAACCGCTTCGATGGAAAGATCGCCCTGCTCACCGGCGCCGCCTCAGGCGTCGGCAGGGCCACCTCAATTCGCCTCGCGTCCGAGGGAGCCGAGATCTACGGCCTCGACGTGAACGCCGACGGTATGGCCGAGACGAGGGCGACGATCGAGGACGCGGGCGGCACCATGTCGACCCGGGTCACCGATATTCGCAGCGTCGCGGAATGCCGCGCCGCGGTCGAAGCGTGCGTCGCCGAGTTCGGCGGGATCGACGTGGTGGGCAACATCGCGGGCATCGCCAATCAGCGTCATGTCCATCAGGTCACCGAAGAAGAGTGGGACACGATGAACGACGTGAACCTGAAGGGCATGTTCTTCCTGACCCAGGCTGCTCTGCCCCACGTGTTGGAGCGCGAAGGCAACATCATCAACATCGCAAGCAACGCGGGCTTGATGGGCCAGGCCTACACCGTCCCCTACTGCGCGACCAAGGGTGGTGTGATCAACATGACCAAGGCCCTCGCCATGGAGTTCGTGAAGCGCCCCATTCGCATCAACGCGATCGCGCCCGGCGGAATCGACACGCCGTTGGTGCACAACTTCGAGCTGCAGCCCGACATCGAGTTCGACCTGATGCAGCCCTACGTGGGCTTCCGTGACGCGAGCACGGCCGAGCAGATCGCCGCCCTCTTCGCCCACGTCGCATCGGACGAAGCGGGCAACATCCACGGCAGCATCATCAGCGCCGACGGCGGACTCACCGCCTCGTAGCGGCCCGACCGACCGATGCCCTGTGTCTGAATCGTTCGTACTCGGCGTCGACCTCGACGGGGTCTGCGCAGACCACACCGTCGGCTTTCGCGCGATCGTCGCCGACCGCCTGGGTGTCGACGAGTCGACGCTGCCGCTCGAACGCGACTGGGACTTCTCGCAGTGGGGCTTCGAGAGTGGCGACTTCGAGGACCACCACCGACATGCCGTGGTCGAGAAGCGCATGTTTCGCGACCTCGACGCCATCGAGGGCGCGGCCGAGGCCCTCTGGCGGCTGTCCGATGCCGGCGTCTGGATCCGGATCATCAGCCACCGCCTCAACGTCAACTGGGGTCACCAGGCCGCGGTGGCCGACACGGTTCAGTGGCTCGACGATGCGCGTATCCCCTACCGCGACCTCTGCTTTCTCGGCGTGAAGCCGCAGGTCGAGGCGGATCTCTACATCGATGACTCACCCCGAAATATCGCCGAGCTTCGTAAGGCGGGCAACGAGGTGATCGTCTTCGATCAGCCGTACAACCGCGACCAGCGCGAGCCACGAGCGATGAACTGGGCAGACGTCGAAGAGATCGTGATGGAGCGCTTCACCGAGCGTCAGGGTGTGCACGGAGTCCAGACCCAGCTCCCGGGTGTCGACGGCGCCCTCGGGCGCCGTCTCGGAAACGAGTGACCGGCAGCCGAGGTCGCTACGCGGCGGAATCGAGTTTGTAGAGGTCCGCGTCGGTCACGAAGTCAGCATGGCCGTAGGTGTCGAGCAGCGTCGCCAGTCGAGCATTGAGTCGCTTGTCGAGCCGCCCCGCCACGAACGGCACTCGCAGGCCGACGTTGTAGAACGTGGCCTTGCTCATCACGATGCCCATCGCGATCGCGGCGGCAACCTTGTCGCGGCGTCCGAAGGTGATGCCGATCGAGCCGGCCCGCTCGGCGTCGCCGCTGAGGAAGCTGTTGATCAGAACGAAGCGTGAAAATCCGTTCTCGAGCCAGCTGTGGATACGACCCTTCACCGACGATGTGTCGAACAGGTCGGCCTCCATGGTGCCGCGCACCAGCGCGCCGCACGTCTCGTCGTCGTAGGCCTCTCGCAGTGTGATGTGGCGAGCGATCAGCAGGTCGACGATCTGCTGTGGGGTCTCGCCGAGGAGATCCTGCGGCAAACCGAGTAAGAAGCAGCGGTAGCGGGCCAGCTCGACGGTGGCGGCCTGCGCTTCGGTGAACTCCGTCCGACCCTTCTTGAGTAGGCGAGCCGACATCAAGAACACGCCGATCGTGCCTGCCGGCATCTGGTCGACCTGCGGAATCGGAATGCCATACGTCGCCACATCCCACTTTCCCGAGCTGAGAAGGTGAAAGCGCACCATCGAGTGCATCAGACGCACCTTGGCCGCGGCCTGAAACCCCTTGCCGTGACGATCGAGCGCTCCGGGCAGCGTGGTTGCCGTGAAGAAGCTTGCGGTCTCGAAGACGCGCTTGGCAGCCGCCTCGTCGGACAGCGTGCCGGTCATCGTCATGGGCAACGCGGCGTATTTGTTGAGAAACGTGGCCAGGAAGGCCCCGCGGATGGCAAATGGGGTACCGGTGGCCATGGGTACGCGCTCTGCTCGCGCCCCTTTCTCCACCAGCGCCATGTCGACCCAGTCCGGGGTCGCCTCCATCGAGCGAATGAAGTCGACGAGCTCCGGCGGCGCGTCCTCAATGCTCTCCACGCCCCGCTCACACGCCTGGTCGAGAAGATCCACCAACGTGCGAAAGCCCAGTTCGGGTATCAGCGCGGCGTAGGCATCGGCCACACGGTCGCCGGTCATGGTGTAGTCGCGCACCATGCTGAGGAGTTCGGGGTCGTCGAACACACGGCCGACGGCGTCGCGGACCTTGGCGAATCGCGGATCGCTGAGGGCGGCATCCACATCGAGACGCTCGGGCACGATCGAGAAGTCGACATCGCCGTAGAGGGTCGGAATGTCGTCGCGCTGCCGAACCACGCTGTCGGCATAGGCCTGTGTCTGCATGGGCGACACGGTACCCGTGGGTCTGCTCACACACCCGTTCGGTTCCGCGCAGCGACGGGACCTCCGGCCCTACCGGCAGAACTCGGCGTGCGCTTCGATCGACGAATGGCCAACCGCCAGCTGGTGTCGCGACGGGCACAACGAGTCCTGCGAGAGCGGCGGCGTCGGCGCCTTCGCGTCGCCGGCGGGGCCGCGCTCGTCACGGCCGCGGTGGCCGTCGTTGGCGCCCTCACGTTCATCGTGGCGAACGACGGGGCCGATGATGGCGCGGTGACGATCGACGTGTCGATGGTCGAGTTCGGTTTCGACGGCGATCTTTCGGCTCCGGCCGGCCCCGTCCGCCTGTCCGCAGTCAACGACGGCCAACTCGCCCACAACATCGGTGTGCGCGGCATCAGGATCAGCAACGAAACCGGGCCGGGCGGCCGCATCGATCTCGACCTCGGCGACGTCGCTCCCGGCACCTACGAGATCTACTGCGACATCAGCGGTCACACCGCCGCTGGAATGGTCGCGACCCTGGTGATCGCCGGGCCGGACACGTAGTCCTCCCGGAGTGGACTACTTGCGCTGGAAGTTCGGCGTGCGCTTCTCGGAGAAGGCCTTGGGGCCCTCCTTCGAGTCCTCGCTGGCCATCACCGCACCGGTGTAGGCGTCTTCATGGGCGAACGCCTCGGCCTCTGTCATCCCCGACGTGTCGTGGAGTGTCTTGAGCACGGCCTCGACGGCGAGCGGTCCGTTGCCGGCGATCGTCTCTGCGACCTCCAGCGCATGCTCGAGTGCCGTGCCATCGGGCACGACCCGGCTTATGAGGCCCATGGCCTTCGCCTCGGTCGCGGTGATGTGTTTGCCCGTCAGGAGGATGTCGGCCGCCTCGGCATAACCGATCTGGCGAGCGAGACGGACGGCGGATCCACCCATCGGATACAGCGACCACTTCACTTCGCTCACCCCGAATTTCGCGGACTCGGCCGCAATCCGCACGTCGGTGCCCTGCAGGATCTCGGTGCCTCCCGCGATCGCCACGCCTTCGACCGCCGCCACGATCGGCTTCGTCGGCCTCCAGGTCTTGAGCAGGCCCTGCCAGATGAACTCAGCCCCTTCCGAAGCCATGGCCCCTTCGACGTCCCAGTCGTCGGATTCGGCCTTGTCGCCGGACAACCCGCGCAGATCCATGCCGGCGCAGAAGTCGCCGCCGGTTCCCGTGAGGACGATGCAGCGGATGTCGTCGTCATCGGAGGCCTCTCTCCAGGCATCGCGCATGCGCCCGAACATCTGCAACGTCATCGCGTTCTTGCGCTCGGGGCGATTCATGGTGGCGACCATCACGGCGCCTCGTCGTTCTACAAGCAGATCCGGCATGAGGCGAGACCGTACGGCCCAGCCTGGCGACCTGGCCAACCCGCCACCTGCACGCTTGATCTCAACCTTGCTCCTGCCGATAGGAAGCCCATGCGGAGCAAGGTCGAGATCGTGCAGATCCGAGTCGCCGACATCGAGAGCGGCGATGTGGTGAACAAGCGCGGACCCGAGCGCAGCGGGTGGATCGAAGTCGATCGTCTCGAACAGCTCGAATCGAGCGACTACGTGGTCCACGACATCCACGACACCGACAGCTTCACATCGACGGGCTACGACCTCGTCTGGCTGCAGACCGTTCTCTCGCTCCAGGCCAACAGCCACCTCCCAATACCGGTCTGATCACAACTGATTGAGAGCGTCCTCGATCCCCTTGTGGAAGGTCGGGTAGGCGTAGATCATCGACCGGAGCCGCTCGATGGGGGTCGCCTCGTGGACAGCGAGCGCCAGCAAGCCGAGCACCTCCCCGCCGTGAGGACCCATCGAGGTCGCACCGACCAGCACGCCTCGCTCGCGGTCAGCGACCAGCTTGATGAGTCCCTCATTGCCAACCGCGTGAAGCCATCCGCGGGCGGTGCTGCCGACGTGGACCAGGGCCACGGCCACATCGAGGCCTTGATCCCGCGCCTGCTGTTCGGAGAGACCCACCGACCCGACCTCAGGGTCGGTGAACGCCACACGGGGCACGGCGACTTGTGCCGGTGCGGGCGAGTCCGGGTCGAGAATGTCGGCCCGGGCAATCCCTCCCTGATGAATGCCGACGTGGGTGAAGAGGCCCTTGCCGGTGATGTCACCCACTGCCCACACGCCGTCGGCGACGCGCATCCGCTCATCAGTCGGGATGAACGTCAGGGGTGCAGTGAGGCCAATCGTCTCGAGGCCGAGTCCCTCCACGTTCGTCCGACGGCCCGCGGCAACAAACACCCGCTCTGCTTCCAGCTCGGCTCCGTTCTCAAGGGTGACCACCACTCCTTCACGATCGTCTGGCGCGAGCGCCACCGCCGCCGCGGCAGCCCCGACGTGCACGCCGATCCCTTCGGCCTCGAAAGCCGACGCGAGCGCCTCGCCTGCCTCGGGCTCTTCGAGCGGCAGCAACCGTTCCTGCACTTCGACGATGTCGACCCGCGTGCCGAACCTCGCCATCACCTGGGCGAGCTCCGAACCGATGGCGCCCGCTCCGAGAACGACGACGGAGTCCGGTAGCTCCTTCGCCTCCAGTACGTCGTGGTTCGTCCAGTAGGGCACGTCAGCCAGTCCGGGGATCGGCGGCACGGCGGGCGAGGTGCCCGCGGCGATCACGACGCCCCGCTCCGCCTCGAACACGCGGTCGTCGACGATCACCCGACGAGGGCCGTCGAGGCGGGCCCGCCCGCGAACGAAGATGCCGCCCTTGCCGACAAAGCGGTCGACGGCCACTTGGTCGTTCCAGTCGTCGGTCGCCTGCTCACGAATCCGAGCGGCCACCGGGGCCCAGTCGGGAGAAACGCTGGCCGAGCCGGCCAGAGCGTCGACCCGACGAGCTTCAGCCAGGGCGTTGGCCGCGCGGATCGCCATCTTCGACGGAACGCATCCCCAGTAGGGGCACTCGCCGCCGACCAGACCGGCCTCGACTCCGACGACTCGTAGTCCAGCCTCGGCCAGCGGGCCGGCGACGGTCTCGCCCGCCACTCCGAGCCCGATCACGACCACGTCGACCGACTCCACAGCTTCTTGCTCCGACATTCTCTTCTCCGATGTTCACGGCCACTGACGGCCTCGGCATCAGAAACACCGACCGCCCGCGGAGGCAGGCGCGAATGTCGGATCAGAGACTCTTCAACGTCCCTTGCCTGCGGGACGAGCGGAGCGACCCTCGACGTCGCCGAAGAACTGTCCCGCGGTCTTCTGAATTGCGTAGGACCACGTGGGGTAAGCGTGGACGGTCTGGGCGAGACGGCCCGTGAACATCTTGGTTCTCATGGCCAGCGCGACCTCGTGGATCATCTCGCCGGCGCGAGGGGCGACGATCGTGGCCCCGAGCAGCTGCCCGCCGAATGCGTTGCGGGTGACCGGTTTCGGGCCCGCGATCAGTTTCACGAATCCCTCGGTGCGCCCATCGGTGATGGCGCGGTCCATCTCTGCCATCGGCAGTTCGGCCACCCGGCCGCCCCGCTCGACGGCTTCGTCCTCGGTCATGCCCACTCGGGCCACCTCCGGGTTCGTGAAGGTGGCCCAGGGAATCCACGACGTGCGGAACCGACCACGCACGCCCTTGCGGAGCGCATTGCCGGCCGCGAGGCGACCCATCTCGTCCGCGGCGTGAGTGAATGGCAGCTTTCCCGTGACATCGCCGACCGCGAACACGCCGCGGACCGCGGTCTCCAGTCGGTCATTGGTGGCGACATGACCACGACCATCGAGTTCCACGCCGAGCTCCTCGAGGCCCATGCCGGCGGAGTTCGGGGCGCGGCCGACGGCGAGCAACAACTTCTCGACGACCGTCTCGCCCGAGGGTGCCACCACGGCAATGCCGTCGGCGCGTGGTTCCACCCGTCCGATCATCGATCCCGTCTCGACCGTGACTCCGGCGTTGCGGAGCGCCTGCTCGACCACGCTCGATGCGGCCGGTTCCTCTCTCGACAGGAGCCGCGGGAGACCCTCGAAGAGGGTGACGCCCACCCCGAGCCCGGCGAACGCTTGGGCCAGTTCGCATCCGACAGCGCCGCCACCGATGATGCCGATGGTCGCGGGGGCGGCCGCCAGTGAGAACACCGTCTCATTGGTGAGCACGTCGTTTCTCGCCACTTCGTCGAGCCCGGGGATGGGTGGCATCACGGGCCGCGCACCGGTGGCGACGATGATTCTGGGAGCGCTGATACTCTGATCGCCGACCGCGATCGAGTCGTGGGTGACCAGGCGAGCGCGTCCCTCAGTGACGTTGACGCCCTCCTTGCGGAGCACGTCGGCGGTCTCCGTCGCGGCGATCAACTCGACGGAGTCGGCGACCCGGCGCATGGCCTCGTCGAACCCGAGACCGTCGGCTGCGGCGGCAAGCAGGGTCTTGGACGGAACGCATCCGGTGAAGGTGCAGTCGCCGCCGAGCGGGCCGTCGTTGACCAGGAGCACGTCGGCCCCGGCCCATCGAGCGGCGCGGGCGGCGCCCAGACCTCCGGCGCCACCGCCGACAATGATCAGGTCGTGATTCACAGGGCCGGGAACCGTCGCGGCAAGCAAGGCATTCCCCATCGTGACCGAGTGGAGGGCTCAGTGCACGGTTCCGACAGCCGGCTCGGCGCGCAGGACTGTGCGCCAGATGACCAACAACGCCACCGCACCGACCATGACGGCCTCGCCCGACCCGAGGCCCCAGACCTTGATCGCGGCCGAGATGCCGGCCGCTGTGAGCAGCATCGACCCTTCGCTTCCCCTCCAGGCAGCACGGGGGGCGAGGAGCGCACGTCGCTCGACGCCACTGACAACCCTCACGATCGCGGCGAGCACCACAGTCGAGGCGAGCATCATCGGCAGCTTCTGAACCCACCAGGCGCCGGTGGCGACCTCAGCGGAGGGCAGGACCCCACCTGCGTAGGCGGCGGCAGCAACCACCACAAAGGCAGTGAAGTGCCACAGGTAGACGGTGAGCGACACGGCATTGCCCGCCACGACCGCAGTCCACGCCTTCGGCGATCGGGCCAGGAAGCGGGAGACAGCCGGGGCCGCGGCGATGGCGGTCGCCGAGTACGCGGCACCGAAGAAGAGCAGGGCGAGCGACGGCGGGTGCGTGGGTGAATGGGTCAAACCCTCGTGGTGCACCATCGCGACCGGCCAGGGGCCGAACGCCACGAGGCCGACAGCTGCCGTCCAGAGCGCCACCGCAGCGGCGGCCAGGCGCCGACCTTCAGGCAGAAGGCCGTCGCGCCAGGCGAATCCCGCGACCTGGAACAGAAGCCAACCAAGGACCCAGTTCACGTGTCCGACGTGGGGCACTCCAGCCAGGACCATTGCCTCGATCGCGGCAAACGTCGCGAGCCCGATGGTCACGACGACGACGGGGCGTCGACGGAACGCGGGGAGCACGTAGGGGGCGATCGCGGTGTCGATCGTGTAGTTGGCAAGGAACCACAGCGGGATCGCCGATGCGACGGCGCCGGCCATCACGATGCCGCCGAAACCGAGTGCCGACCCGGCGACGATCAGCGACAGCCACGTGCCACCGAGCACAACGGCTGGAGCGAGCATGCGGCGGAGACGAGCTGCGACCCAGTCGGCGCCGTGGCCACCGGACCGGAAGTGAGCATCGAGCGACATCGCCGAAGAGAAGCCGCCCACCACGAAGAAGAGCGGCATCACCTGAAAGAGCCAGGTGATCCAAGCCAGCTGCGGCGCTTCGGCGAGTGCGTTGCCCGCGCTGAGGGCCCCGTCGTCGTCGAGTGCGACGGAGATGGCAGCCCAGTGGCCCACGGCCACCGCCAGCATGGCCAGGGCGCGATAAGCATCGACGGCTCGGTTGCGATCGCTCTTGGCTTCAGCGGCCAGCGATGCGAGGTCAGGACGGGCTTCGGTCTGCATGCCTCCACTGAACCGCAGCGCGGGTGCCCCGTCTGCGGGGCAAAACCCCCAAAACCCCCTAGGGGGTCCCCAGGATCAGCGGTCGAGCGCGGCCCGGAATTCTGCGACCAGCTCAGCAACGCCCTCGGGCCCTGCGCCGTCGAGCATCCGCTGCACCACGGCCGAACCGACCACGACGCCGTCGGCCACCTGGCTCACTTCGACCGCCTGCTCGGGGGTGCCGACGCCGACGCCGACGAGCACCGGCTTGTCGGTGACCCGCTTCACTCTCTCGGCGATCACCTTGGCACTCTCGGCCAACTCGGTGCGTACTCCGGTGATACCGAGCAGGCCAACGGCGTAGACGAAACCGTGTGAGCGTTGGCAGATCAGCGGGAGTCGCGGGTCGGGCGCAGTGGGGGCCGCGAGCATGACGGTCTCCACGCCGGCGTCATCGGCCGCTCGGGTCCACTCTCCTGCTTCCTCGAGCGGTATGTCGGGCAGGATGCAGCCGCTGACCCCGGCATCGGCCAGCGTGTTGGCAAAGCGATCCCATCCCATCCGGTAGGCGATGTTGCCGTAGGTCATGACCGCCGTGGGCACGCCGATGTCGGCATGGCGAACTCGGTCGAGGATCGACTGCGGGGTGGCACCGCTGTCGAGGGCTTTGTCGTTGGCCAGCTGAATCGTCGGCCCGTCCATCACCGGATCCGAGAAGGGAATGCCGATCTCGATCGCGTCGGCTCCCGCGGCCGCCACCGCTTGCATGGTTTCGATCCAGTCGTCGCCGAGACCACCGGTGAGGTACGGCACGAGACACTTGCCGCCCGACTCTCGTCGAGCCCGCAGCGCCGCTTCCAGTGCGCCACTCATCCGAGAATGTCCATCATCTGGGCAACATCCTTGTCGCCGCGGCCGCTGAGATTCAGCAGCACGGTCTTGCCGGCCAACTCTTCGCGCGCTCGGCTGATCCAGGCCAGACCGTGGGCGCTTTCGAGAGCCGGGATGATCCCCTCGGTACGAGAGAGCAGCTTGAATGCCTCGACGACCTCGGCATCGGAGACGGGCTCATAGCGGGCTCGACCGGTCGCGGCGAGGTGGGCATGCTCCGGGCCGATGCCGGGGTAGTCGAGCCCCGCGGAGATCGACTCGGCCTCGAGCACCTGCCCCCATTCGTCCTGCATCAGATAGGAGAAGGACCCATGAACGATGCCGGGAACCGCACGGCCAACGGCGGCACCGCCCGCCGGTTCTGCGCCGACCAACTGGGCGTCGGTGTCGGCGAAGCCCGAAAATATTCCGGCGGCGTTGGAGCCGCCCCCCACACAGGCGACAACCACGTCGGGAGCGCCGCCGATGAGCCGCTGGCACTGTTCGCGAGCTTCGTCGCCGATGACGCGGTGGAATTCGCGCACCATCCACGGGTAGGGATGCGGTCCCATCACGGAGCCCAGGCAGTAGTGGGTGCTCTCGACCACGGCGACCCAGTGACGCATTGCCTCGTTGACCGCGTCCTTCAGCGTACGCGAGCCCGACTCAGCCGCCCGCACCTCGGTGCCGAGCAGCTTCATACGAAAGACGTTGAGCTCCTGCCGCTTGATGTCGACCGAGCCCATGTAGACGACACAATCCATGTCGAACAGCGCAGCGGCAGTCGCGGTCGCGACCCCGTGTTGACCGGCGCCTGTCTCGGCGACGAGGCTGGTCTTACCCATCCGCTTCGCCAACAGAGCCTGACCGAGCACGTTGTTGATCTTGTGTGAGCCGGTGTGGTTCAAGTCCTCGCGCTTGAGCAGGACCTGACAGCCGAGTTCCTCACTCAGGTTGTCGCAGACCGTGACCGGAGACGGACGCCCGGCGTAGTCGGTGAGCAGTCGGTGGAGTTCGGCTCGGAACTCGGCATCGGCCCATGCCTCGCGAAAAGCCACATCGAGTTCTTGGCAGGCCGGCACGAGTGTCTCCGGCACATACATGCCACCGAATTCGCCGAAGCGGCCGCCGTCGGTCGGGTCGGTCATCGCCACGGCGAAGTCTCCATTTGATCAGGACGGACAGACATCAGAAGTCGTCTTGCCAGTCGTAGGGCGCACCGTCTTCGTCGTAGTCGGCCGGGCGGATCTCTTCGCCTGCGGCGCGGGCGGCGTCGATGAACTCGCGCAGCTTGACCGGATCCTTGCGTCCCGGTGTCTTTTCGACTCCGGTTGACACATCAACGCCCCACGGACGGACTTGGCGGATGCCATCGGCCACGTTGCCCGGATGGAGCCCACCGGCGAGCAGTACGCGGTGACCCGCACGTGGTGCGTCCTCGGCGAGCCGCCAGTCGAATACTTCCCCACTGCCGGGCCGCTCGCCCTCGACGAGCACGACGTCGGCGCCGTAGTCGGGGATGTTGGACAAACCTGGATGGCCGGCCGGGAAACCCTTGATGACCAGCGGCACTCGGGCGCGGACCTGGCGGGTGTGTTCGGCACTCTCGTGGCCGTGGAGCTGGGCCGCGCCGAGGCCGGCCCGCTGGATGATCTCCACGACGCGGTCTGGCAGTTCGTCACGAAACACGCCGACGGTGAGTACCTCCGCCGGCAACCGGCGAGCGATGTCGCGGGCCCGGTCGACGGCGACCTGGCGCGGCGACGGGGCAAAGACGAACCCCAGCGCGTCGGCGCCGAGCGCTACCGCGAGAAGACCGTCGTCCTCAGTGGTGATTCCGCAGATCTTGACGAACACGACGTGGACGCTACCCGCCGAAACGCAGGCTCCCCGCCCGTTTAAGCGCTGAAGCCCGCTCGGAGTTCGGCGACACCCTGCTCAGGATCACCGTGTTTCACGAGGGTCTCGCCTACCAACACGGCGTGGTAGCCCGCCTCGCCGAGGACTCGCACGTCGTCGGCATCGCCAACGCCGGATTCCGCCACGCGAACGACACCGGGCGGCATCAACGGCGCCATTCGCACCGCTCGTTCGGTATCGACCTCGAACGTGACGAGATCACGCTGGTTGACCCCGATCAGCGACGCATCGACCGCGAGCGCACGTTCGAGCTCGCTTTCGTCATGAATCTCGACCAACACATCCAGGCCGAGCTCGATGGCGAGCGAGTGGAGCTCCCCCAACTCGACGTCGCTGAGCGCCGCCGCGATGAGCAGCACACAATCGGCGCCCATGATGCGAGCGTCGAGTACGTCGTGGGGGTGGACCGTGAAGTCCTTGCGCAGCGCAGGGATCTCGACTGCGGAGCGCGCGGCCTGGAGATCGGCGACGGAACCGCCGAACCAGTCCTCGTCGGTGAGCACCGATAGACACGCCGCTCCGCCTCGCTCGTATTGCTGGGCCAGGTTCGCAGGGTCGAGATCGGGAAACAGGTCGCCCTTGCTCGGTGAACGACGCTTGATCTCGCTGATGACGGCCATCCCGTCGGCGGCTTCGAGGGCCGCGCGAAATCCGCGTGGCGGCGCGATCGCGTGGGCCTTGGCCGTCAACTCCCCGGTCGACCGATCGTCGCGATCCGCCGACGCCCGGTGGGCGACCAGGATCCGGTCGAGGTAGGTCGGGCTCAGATTAGAGACCCTTGCCGATGGCCGGCGTGAGGATGTGGAACTCCGGCCCGCCGCCGAGCAGGTCACCGAGCTGACCAATCAGGGCCGCCATCGCGTCGGACCCGCTGTGGGCCCCCATCGAATCGCTGTCGGTGTAGAGCTCATAGACCCAGGCGACGTCCTCGTCGGCCTGATCGAGCCCGAGGATGTAGATCTCGGTGCCCGCCTCATCGTTGACGGCTTCCATCATGGGTCCGAAGGCGGCGACAAGTTCGTCGCGCTTGCCGGGGGCGGTAGGGAGCTTTGCGATAACGGAGACTTTTGACATGCGGAGACTCTACGACCATCGGCGAGCAGCGCGGTAGCCCAAATGGCTACGGCCGGGGGTCGCCGCGGCTGCTCAACGACAACGCCACCAAGGGGGCGGCCAGGAACGCCGTCGCTGACAGCAGCAGCATCAGCATTCCGGCCTTCGCCAACACATCCACACCCACGAGGCTTCCGAGAATGAGCGAGGCCAATCCGAACAGAACGCCGAGGGCGGGCAATGTCTTGAGCCAGCTCGGCAACTGACTCGACGTGATCGGACGATCATCGCGCTCATTGAACCCCAGGTCGGGGCCATCATCGAAGGGCCGCCACGGGTCGGGCTCGTCGACCGACCCGTGTGTGTGGGCGTGAAACGTCGGTCTCGGCGTCCCCGCCAGTCGGTCACGGTCGTACTTCGATCGAGCATCCACGTCGCCCAGCACCGCCCAAGCAGCGTTGATCAGCCGCATTCGCTCTTCAGCGGTGTGACGTTCGCGCTCACTCGCGTTGTGGAAGTCGGGGTGTGAGTCTCGTGCCAATCGAAGATAGGACCGCCGGATCTCGGCCATCGACGCCGAGGGGTCGACCGCCAGAACGCGGTAGTGAGCGGCGCCGTCTTTGGTCACCATGGGAGGTTAGATCGCCGCACGCGCTCAGAAAGCATCACGGTTTCCTCACAGTTGTGATCCACCATCCGTTGTGGAGAACACGGACGCAGCCGTCCGAGCGACAAGAATCGAACGGGTATGACCGAAGAAACCGTGGTGGTGATCGTGGAGGACGACGCGAACATCGCCGACCTCGTCGAGCTCTATCTGCGGCGCGATGGCTTTCGGCCCTATCAAGCCAGCACGGGCGAGCGTGCTCTCGAGGTGATCGCGGAACGCCGTCCGAAGCTCGTACTGCTCGACATCGGGCTCCCGGGTGAGCTCGATGGCATCGACGTGTGTCGCCTCGTGAGATCCGAGTCCGACGTTCCGATCATCTTCCTGACCGCGCGAGACGACGAGGTTGACCGGGTGTTGGGTCTCGAGCTCGGCGCCGACGACTACGTCACGAAGCCCTTCTCGCCACGCGAAATCGTCGCCCGGGTGAAGGCGATTCTCCGCCGGGCCGACGCGGCCAACGACCGCGGCAAGCCACCGGTGATCGATGTCGGCGAGTTCATCGTGGTCGACGCAGGCCGCCGCGAGGTCCAAGTACGCGGCGAGGCAATCGCTCTCGCCACCCGCGAGTTCGACCTGATGCAGCACCTGGCGGAGCGACGCGGACTTGCCCTCTCCCGCCGCCAGCTTCTCGACGGAGTGTGGGGCGCAGACTGGGTCGGTGACGACCGCACCGTCGATGTTCACGTCCGACAACTCCGCAAGAAACTCGGCCACGATCTCAACCTGGAAACAGTGTGGGGCGTCGGATACCGGCTCGACTGATGAGGAGACGGATCGGCATCGCCCTCATCGGACTTGTTGCCGGAGCCCTGATACTGGCGGGGCTGGGCACGATCGTGTTGGCCAACGTGACCGACCGCCAGAACGACGAAGAGGAACTACGTGAACAGGCTGACGCTCTGCGCGACCTCTTCGCCGTCATCACGATTCCGGGAGACGGGCGCTCCGACGAAACCAGAACACAGCAGCTCGTTCGCCTGAGCCGCACCATGAGTCTCGAAGGAATCGGCATCATCGTGGTTCCGCCCAACGGCCAGCCGATCGGGAGCTTCCCTCCTGGTGTGGTCGCGGAGGACATCGATCTCGATCTCGTCCGTCGCGGCGAGATAGACAGCGGCCAGACGGGCGGCGTGATCTTTGCCGCGGGCGGGACCGACAACGCTCTGGGGGGCCAAACGCTTCTCGTCCTCACCCGTGAACCCGATCCGTTCATCCAACCGGCGTTTCGCTGGTTTCTGCTCGCCGGGTTCGCGACGCTGCTTCTGGCCATCCTCGTCACCGTCCGGCTGAGCCGGCGCCTCATCGATCCAATCGTGCAGACGAGTGCGGCCGCCACCCGGATCGCGAGTGGCGACATGACCGCTCGCGTCGAAGACCGATACGAGGAGCTCGGAGGCGAGCTGGCGGAGCTGGTCGGGTCCGTCAACAGCATGGCCGGCAATCTCGAGCGCAGTCGTGCGCTGGAACGCCAGTTCCTGTTGTCGGTATCGCACGATCTCCGTACGCCTCTCACAAACATCCGCGGCTACGCCGAAGCGCTGACCGACGGCGCGATCGACGACCCGGTTGCCGTCGGCGAGATCATCGAGAGCGAGTCACGCCGGCTCGAACGTCTCGTCGGCGATCTGCTCCTGCTCGCCCGCCTCGAAGGAACCGGATTCGCGTATGACCTGGCCGATCACGACCTCTCTCCGATCGTCGACGAGACGATCGACGGTCTCCGCCAGGAAGCGCTCGACCGCGGTGTCGAGGTGCAGGTCCGCCACCACGCCGAGAGCGTCAGAGCGCGCGTCGATCCCGACCGATTCGGACAGATCGTCGCCAACCTCGTCGGCAACGCCATCCGTTTCGCCGACAACGAGATCCGTGTCACCGTCTGGTCCGCTGAGGGCCTCATCCATCTCGCGGTTGCCGACGACGGCCCCGGCATCAGCGATGCCGACCTGCCCCACGTGTTCGAGCGGCTCTACGTCGCGCAGCAGAATCCGAAGATCAAGGAGAGCGGCAGCGGATTGGGACTCGCGATCGTGAGCGAACTGGCCGACGGCATGGGTGCATCGGTGGTTGCTCGACGGGCCACCGGGGGCGGCGCAGAGCTCGTTGTCAGTTTCAGCCCGTCGGAGCGATGACTCGTGCGGCGACGCCGCCAACGGTCACCGACGAGTCGATCTCGGCCTTGCGGAGCACGCGGGCGAGGCCGACGGTGCCGGAGACCGAGGTGACCGTGCCGATCTCCTGACCCTCGAAGTCGATCGAAGCCCCAAGAGTCAGCGCATCCACCGCCTCGAGGACGCGGAGGGGCCGCGGCACGTTGCCCCCGCGGCTGTCGATGCGAGCTACGAGCTCTTGGCCGGTGTAGCAACCCTTCGTGAAGCTGACCGACAGGTCGATCAGCGCCTGGCCGCCCTCGCCCGGAATGGTCTCGTCGTCGATGTCGACACTCATACGCGGCACCCCGGCCGCGATCCGTGCCGCCTCGAACCCCGCGTCGACTTCCGTGATCGGGGCCGCCACTCTGGCCAGGTGATCGGTGCATCGAAAGCCTGGCCACTCGAATTGAGCGATCAGGTCACCGTCACTTGCCGCCAAGTCGACGGGCGACTCGGCCCGGTGACGTGTCATCTGCCAGTCGGCCTCGATCGAGAAGACCGCGTCGGTGCGGAGCTTGAATCGTTCGAGTCGTGCGACCAGCGCATCGACCGTGTCGGGTTCGCAGTCGAGCACGAACTCCTGGTCAGCGAGGCGGTGAGCTCGGAACCAGGCGATGAGCTTTCCGCTCGGATCGAGAATGAGCGACCAGGTGGACTCGCCGGCCGCAATTGCTTCGAGGTCTTGCGAGACCTGCCCTTGGAGATAGGCGGCGACATCGCCACCGGTGGCCCTCACCACGCCGCGGGGCATGGTCGCTCGAACGGTCATGACGACTCCTTCCGGCGCGCCGCCGTCATCCGTCGCGCGGCAGGGACCGCTGCGAGCAGGGCCTTTGCCTTGTTCTGACACTCGAGGTGTTCGTCGACAGCCACAGAATCAGCAACCACCCCGGCTCCGGCTTGTATCGACGCCCGGTTGCCGCTGACCAGCATGGTGCGGATCGCGATCGCCGTGTCGATGTTGCCCGAGAAGTCGAGATAGCCCACGACCCCGCCGTAAGGTCCCCGCTTCACCGGCTCGAGTTCGTCGATGATTTCCATCGCACGCACCTTGGGAGCCCCGGAGAGCGTTCCCGCCGGAAGGGTGGCCCTCAGCACGTCGATGGGCGACTTTCCCTGCTTGAGGTCGCCCGACACCTGCGATGTCATGTGCATGACGTGGCTGTATTTCTCGAGCGTCATCATCTCGTCTATCTGCAGCGTGCCGAACTCGACGACCCGGCCCACGTCGTTGCGGGCGAGATCGACGAGCATGACGTGTTCGGCGATCTCCTTCGGGTGTTCGATGAGCTCCGCCGCGAGCCGCTTGTCGTGCTCTTCGGTGGTGCCCCGCTTGCGGGTGCCGGCTATGGGCCGCGAGATCACCCGGTCTTCCAGCAGCTGCACCATCGGCTCAGGAGAGCCGCCGACGATCTCGAGATCGCCGTGGCGCAGGAAGTACATGTAGGGGCTCGGATTGACCTGACGAAGGACCCGATACAGGTCGAACGCCTCGGCGTCGAGCTCGAGGTCGAACCGTTGGGCGAGCACGACCTGGAAGATGTCGCCGGCAAAGATGTATTCACGGGCCGCTTCGACCGCAGCGCAGTAGATCGCCTCACCCATCGTGGAGGTGACAGCCGGGAGTTCTTCGTCTCGCGCCGCCGGCTCGACCAATGGTTCGTCGATGGAACGGGCTCCATCGGCCGCAAGCGAGTCGAGGCGGGCGAGTGCATCCGTGTAAGCCGCTTCGACAGTGGCCTCGTCGGCGCCGTCGGGGATCATGGCATTGGCAACGAGAACGACCCGCTGCTTCCAGTGGTCGTAGACCGCCAACTCGCCGATCATCGACACAACGGCGTCGGGGTAGCCCAGATCATCGTGGGGAATGTGGGGAAGGTGTTCGACTTCACGGACGACGTCGTAGCCGAGGTAGCCGATCAGGCCGCCGTGGAGCGGGGGCAGACCTTCGATCTCAGGCGCTCGATAGTGGTCGAGCAGCAACTCCAACGCGGCAAGCATGCCCTGGTCAGTGGGTATGTGGATCCCCAGATCACCCTCGATCGTGAGCGACCCGTTCTTCGAGATCAGCGTGCCGTGTGGCCGTCGCCCGATGAATGACCAGCGACTCCAACGGTCGCCACCTTCCACCGACTCGAAGAGGAAGCCCTCACCGTCACCCACCACCCGGGCAAACGCGGCGACTGGTGTTGTGAGATCCGCCAACACCTCACGCCAAACCGGGACCACTCGGTGATCGGCAGCCAGGCGGCGAAATTCGTCGAGCTCAGGGAGGGCAGGCATCGGCTCAGTTGAACTCGAGCGTCTCGGCGTCGGCCACGGTGCGGTAGTAGCAGGTCTGACGGGCGGTGCCCGTCTCGTCCGTTGTGTGGCACACACCGGCGCCCGCCTTGCGCACAAGGTAGAGCAGGCTGTTCTGCTCGCAGTTCACCCGCACGTCGACCAGCTCGAGCGTGTCGCCGCTCGTTGCGCCCTTGTGCCAGATCTCCTCGCGGGATGTGGAGTAGAGCACGGCCGACCGACGCTCGAGTGTGAGCCGGTATGCGTCCTCGTTGGCATAACCGATGAACAGCACGTCGCCGGAGTCTGCGTCCTGCAAGACGACCGGCACCACCTGGTGGCCGGCCCGCCCGATCTTTGCGACCTTGTCGAAGTCGAGCTTCTGGTCGAGGCCTTCTTCGAGAGCGTGCATATCCGCCGGCGGTGTCATGGCGGCTGATTCTACGGGGCGACGCCTCCACCTGGCTGATGTTTCAGGGTCTGACCAGCCATGGCCGCGCCGCATTCCGACTGGTACCTTCGCCGCGATGCACGTTGGTCGGCCGATCAAGAGACGGCGAGTCCTCAAAACCTTCGGCGCCGGCGCGGTCACGTGGGCGGCCGGGCAGGCCATGGTCGCTCCGTCGTGGAACATCATCAGGAGCCGCGCTGCCCTCGCCGACGCCGGACCCGACGTTTACGTGATCACCCTCGACGACTGCTCACCGGAATACATCGGCTATTACCAGTCGCTCCTGGCCACGGCGTATCCCGGCCCGGTGTTCACACCAGAACTCGATGCGCTGTTCGCCGCTTCGTGGACCTCCACATCGGCCCGCGCCAATGTCGCCGTGTGCGCGGCGTCGCGGTCCTCCTTCCTCACAGGAGTCGGTCCGGACCAAACCGGTGTCTACGGGTTCACCGACAATGCGCTCGTCAGAACACCCACCTCCGTCGCCGCGTTTCTTGCGAAAGTGCAGAACGGCGAGCTCGTCTCGTTGCCGGGATTCCTGACCGCCAGTGGTCTCGACACCGCGGCCCGAGGAAAGGTCGACCACTCAGGCGGGCTGTTCAACATTCCCGGCCAGATCGCTCATGCGGGTGTCTACACGTCGATCACGGACCTGTCGCTCGACCCCGACTACGCACCGGACGGCATCGTCGGATCGGATCTGACTTTCCTTCCCTTCGCCACGCTGCCGGACACCACCGACCACGTCGACAAGTTGCGAGTCGACGAACAGATCACCCGCATCAACAGTGCCTACAACGGACAACGAGTCGACTTCATCGGCTTCGCGATGCCGCACACGCCGCGGACGGTTCACCAGACGTGGATCGACCTGTATGACCTGGCCGACATCCAGCTGCGTACCGACCCCAGCGAAGTCGCCAATGACCAGAGCGACATTCCCGGCACCGCCATGGGCCACCTGGAGGTTCCCTACCTTCAGCCGGGAGGGATACCGCGGGCCACGTGGATGGACGACAACCTCTCCACGGAGCAGCTCAAGCTGCACCTGCAACACATGCTCGCGACGGTCAGCCACACGTCCTTTCACGTGGGCCGATTGGTGGATGCGCTCCACGCGGCCGGACGCCCCTTCGAGCTGGTTCTCACAAGCGATCACGGCTACTTCATGGGAAGCAAGGGTCACTACGGCAAGGGCAGTGTCTACGACAAGGGCCTCCTCGCCCCGCTCGCGGTCTACTCGTCGGAAGGCAACGCTTCGTACCCCGTCGGCAACTCCGAACTCCCCGTCGGTCTCATGGGACTACCGAAGACTGTGGCGCAGCTCGCCGGGATCAGCGAGGCGACTCTGCCGTCCGGCTGGGAGGGCCACCGGTTCGACGACCTGACGAATCCGTGTCACGTGCATTCGTGGGGGCAGGACGCCAACGAGTCCCGAGCCCTGGTCTTTCGAACCACCGTCGGCAACACCTTCAAACTCGTGGTGCACCCCGGCGATCTCTCCGAGTTGTACAACCTCACCAACGATCCCGCGGAGCTCGACAACCTTCTTGTGCCCAACGCCGCACCGGAGGCCGCGACCACCGACGCCGTGGAGCGCACCGCAGCGCGAACCGAGGCGGAGGAAGACCTCGACCTGCGCGCCCGCCGCCAGCGTGCTGCCGACTGGCTGGCAAGCGGCGGCGATGCCGCCGACCCGGCGAATCTCTGACCCTCGCTGCTATGAGCACGTCCCGGCCACACCACTTGGCCGGCCAAGCGAACAGCCGCCAGCATCGACCAAGAGGTCGTCGAACGGCGAATCTGTCGCTCCCTTGTCGAGGTTCCAGTTCAGCACGATGTCGTCAACCGCCCTAGGGCCGGTCGACAACAGGCAGAACAGGTGGCCGCCGTCGAGTCGGAGCGTCGACCCATCAAAGGAGCTCCTGCCGAGGAACAACGCGGCGGAAGGCTCTCCGAACCGAGTGTCGCAGAAAGAGGTGCGTGTGTCGTAGTAGACGGAGAACCCGCTCGGGGCTCGGAGCAATATCTGCGTGCTGCCGTCTGCGTCTGGGCCCGTCCAGACCCCGTTTGGGCTCTCAACACTCGCCGCCACCGGGCCAGCCAAGCCCACGAGCAGCGAGAGGCCGATGGCCAGCGAAGCCGTAAACCTGCGAGGTAACGAGAGCTTTCTCACAATCTTCTCCTCGGTCAATTGCTGAGCGCACCCGCGGTGGCTCACCTTTCCACAGCTAGCAGTCGGGATCCGCCCGGGCAAGTTTCTGTGCGGGAGCTCTCCACGTGCGGCTGCGGAGCGTCATCGTTGCCGTCATCTACATTCCCCAATGACCTCCGAACTCGCCCACCAGGACTCCGTTGGACTAGCGGAGCTGATCCGCAATGGTGAACTCTCCGCCGTCGAACTGATCGAGGACACGATCGAACGCATCGAACGGCGGAATCCGTAGGTCATCGCCGTCACACATCCTGCGTTCAAGAAGGCCCGAGAGGCGGCCGCAAACAAAGGAGCGGTCAGTCGTCGTAGAGGCGGTACGTCTCGTTGAAGGCGGTGCGCTGCTCGATCTCGTCGACCGGTGTGTCGAGGTCGCCGTGCTCGACGAGGGCTTCGGCGTAGGTGGGCAGGCCCTCGACCGACCCCCATCGCTCTGGCTGCCACATGTTGGAGCGGATCATTGACTTGCCGCAGTGGAACATCGCTTCCTGGACTCGTACGACGAGGGCGAGGGTGGGGGTCTTACCGTTGACAGCCATCGATTCGAGGAGTGCCTCGTCTTTGACTATGAGGGCGGTGCCGGAGACACGCACCACCTCACGACGGTTCGGCACAACGAACATCAACCCCACATGCGGGTTCTCCAACACGTTGCGAAACGTGTCGCCCCTGTGGTTCCCGGGCCGGTCAGGAATCGCCAACGTCTTGGAGTCGAGGACGCGCACGAAGCCCGCGGGATCGCCTTTCGGAGAGACATCCATCTCACCGCCCGCTGACGCGCTGGAGATGACCACAAAGGGACTGCGCTCGATCCATGCCCGACAGTGCGCGTCGACGTGGTCGATGACCTTGTTCGCCTGCGCCTCAGCCTGCTCCCCCAGGGTCTCGGTGATCTCCTCACTGGTCGTCACAACCCGCTCAGGCAGGTAAGGCTCGTCACCACGCATGCTCAGATGATGGCAGCTACGAACGAAGTCTGCGTCATATGTGCCGTTCACGAGCGGGCTCTCCGACTTCTCGCTGAGATGTCGTGGAGCGCCTGCGGAGTGGCGCATCGGGGATGGTCACGGTCGGGCGTTGGTCCTAGATTGGGGCGTGTTGTCGGCTGGCTGGAAGAGGGTGTGGGCATGCACAGGATTCTGGTGAGCGGGTGTCTCAACGGCCGGCCGATCCGGTTCGACAGCACGAACGTCTCGGTGGAATCCGAGATCTGGGACCGCTGGGAGGCAGAGCGACGGCTTGTGGCGTTCTGCCCGGAGCTGGCAGCCGGGTTTCCGGTTCCGCGACCACCCGCGGAGATCGTTGGTTCGACCGCGTCGGAAGTGTTGCAGGGCCGAGGTCGGGTCGAAGAGGACAACGGCACGGATGTGACGGACATGTTCGTTGAGGGTGCCCGGTTGGCTGCACAGCGGGCCGTGGCCGAGGGCTGTGTCATGGCGGTGTTGACCGACGGGAGCCCGTCGTGTGGCACGACCTACACCTACGACGGAAGCTTCACCGGGGGCACTGTGGAGGGTATGGGCGTCACAGCCCGGCTTCTTCGCGACCATGGCCTCCGAGTCTTCGCAGAAGACCAGGTCGATGAGGCCGATCGCTACCTGCGCTCTCTCGACGAGTAGCCGCTCAGGGGTTGGCGAGCGCGATGAAGGGGAGATCCCGGTACCGCTCGTTCCAGTCGAGTCCGTAGCCGTAGATGAGCTCGTCGGAAATCTCAAGCCCGTGGTAGTCCGGCTCCGCGTCCGGTGATCGTCGACTGGTCTTGCTCACGAACGCGACGGTGGCGAGATGGCGAGGCCCACGAGCGGACACCGACGCGGACAGCTCCTGGAGGGTCCGGCCGGTATCGACGATGTCGTCGACGATCAGCACGTCGCGGCCGCGGACCTCGAGGTCGATGTCGCCTCGGAGGGTCAAGGACTCCCCTGGCGTGAACCCGTCCTCATACGACGACGCGGTGAGGTAGCCGACCTCGGTATCGGTTCTCATGGCCCGCACCAAGTCGGCGGCGAAGATCGCTGCGCCCTTCAGAACGACGATGACAACGACTCCGTCGTCGCCGTGGTCGCGGTCGATTCGCGCCGCGAGTTCACTCACCTTCTCACTGATCACTTCGGTGCTGAACAACACGTGGTGCTGGCTTGCCATCGAGAATCGGTCTATCGCAATACCCCACTCGACACCACGAGACGTTCCCGATCCCGGCTCACGGACGCTCAAGATCGACTCCCGTCGGAAGCCGGCTGAACAGAGCATGTCCGGCAATAGGGAAGGTCTGCCCGAGGCGTCGCGACCGGTGGTCATCTACATTCGCGCGATGACCTCCGAACTCGCCCGCCAGGACGCCGTTGGACTTGCGGAGATGATCCGCAACGGTGAACTCTCCCCCGTCGAGCTGATCGACGACACGATCGAGCGCATCGAGCGGCTGAACCCACAGGTCAACGCCGTCATTCACCCCGCCTTCGAGAAGGCACGAGCGGCCGCGGCCGGCGATCTTCCCGACGGGCCGTTCCGTGGCGTTCCGATGCTGATGAAGGATCTCTGGCCGGCCGAGAAGGGCGAGCCGTTCCACCAAGGCGTGCAGGGGCTGAAGAACGCCGGCTACCGCGCCGACCTCGACGCCAACATCGTCACTGCCTACAAGCGGGCCGGTTTCGTGATGTCAGGGCGGACAAACACTCCAGAGATGGGACTTGCCGCGACCACGGAGCCGCTCGCCTACGGACCGACGCGGAACCCCTGGAATCTCGAACACGGTTCGGGAGGCTCGTCCGGTGGCGCAGCCGCCGCGGTTGCCGCAGGAATGCTCCCGGCCGCGAACGCGAGCGACGGTGGCGGTTCCATTCGGATTCCGGCTGCGATGTGCGGTCTGGTCGGACTGAAGCCGAGTCGTGGCCGCATCTCGATGGGGCCGCAGCGCGACGAGTGGGGCAACTCGGTCCAACACGTGGTCTGTCACACGATACGCGACTGTGCGTCGATCCTCGATGCCACCGCCGCACCGTTTCCCGGCGACGGCGTGATTGCTCCCTTCCCCGACCGCCCGTTCATCGACTCCATCGCCGATGATCCGAAGCCGTTGCGCATCGGCGTGCTCGATCATTCGATTCGCGACGGGATTCCGATCGACCCGGAAGTCGCCGCAGCTGTTCGCGATGTCGCTGACCAGCTACAACAGCTCGGCCACCACGTGATCGACGACTCCCCGCCCGCGCTGCACAATCAGGCGCTCATCGCCTCCTACGGCGCGCAATGGTCGGCCGCGGTCGCCGCTTCGCTCGAGACGTTCGGCGAGTGGATCGGGCGCGAACTCACCGAGGACGACGTTGAACCGATGACCTGGGCTCTGGCGCAGCGCGGTCGCGGCATGGGCGCCATCGAGACGGCCCGAGCCGGCGAGCGGGCCATGGTCTTTCGCCATCAGATGGCCGACTGGTGGGCTGAGTCGGCCGACCTTCTACTCGCACCAACGTGTCTGCGCCCAGCGCCACTCATCGGCGAGAGTTCGGGGACTGCCGACAACCCCTTTGCCAACGTCCACGTCACGCTGGCGTACTCCACGCTCACCGCGCCGTTCAACACCACCGGACAGCCGGCGATCTCCTTGCCACTCGCTCAGAGCAAGGCCGGCCTTCCCATCGGCATCCAACTCGTCGGCGCCTACGGCCGCGAGGACCTGTTGCTCCAGATCGCCGGACAACTCGAACGAACGACACCGTGGGCCGACAACCGCGCCCCGATGCACCCCTAGCGAGCTAGGAGTTCAGAGGTAGAGACCCGTGCTGCCCTCGTCGAGACGCTCCGCGGCCACCGCGTGGATGTCGCGTTCACGCAGGATGATGTAGTCCTTGCCCCGCACCTCGACCTCATAGCGATCCTCGGGATTGAAGAGCACCTGGTCGCCCGACTCCATGCTCCGAACATTCGGTCCGACCGCGACAACTTCCGCCCATGTGAGGCGTTTGCCCATCTGGGCGGTGGCCGGAATGAGGATGCCACCGGTCGAGCGTCGCTCGCCCTCGGCATCGCCGAGATGAACGAGGATGCGATCGTTGAGCATCTTGACCGGAAGGCCGTCGTCGGCGCTGAGAGTCTCTGTCTTTGACACGGCGCGCCACGCTACCGGTAGCGTCGCCACATGGAACCCGTTGATGTCAGCGTCGTGCAGTTCGAGAGTGTCGACGGGACGCTTCTCGAGGGCGATCTCCTCGTTCCGGCCGACGCGACCGGCTCTGCGGTCGTGTGCCACCCGCACCCGCTCTACGGCGGTTCCCGCCAGGACGCGGTGGTCGGCGCGCTCAGCCGTGCGTTTGTCGAGGCCGGTCGTCGGGTCTTGCGCTTCGACTTTCGAGGCGCCGGCGGGTCGAGCGGCACGCACGACGGAGGCATGGCGGAACGCGATGATCTTCGCGCCGCACTCGAGGTGGTCGATGCCACCGAAGGGCCTCTCGCCATAGCCGGCTATAGCTTCGGGGCCGACATCGCTCTCAGCGTCGACCATCCAGCCGCCGACCGGTGGGTCGTCGTCGCTCCCCCACTCGCCCTCGTCGCCGCTGACGACATGCTTGCTCCCGCCGATGGGCGTCCGGTCACCGTGATCGCTGCGGCCCACGATCAGTTCAATGCTCCGGATCAGTTGCGCCCGAAGCTGGAGACCTGGGCCAACGCGACTCTTCACGTCATCGAGAACGCCGATCACTTCTTCGCCGGCGCTCACCGTCAGGTAAGCGAACTCTTGACCAGTTCGCTCGAGTCCTGACCTACCCGGTGGCTGTCACACCCGGTTTGTAGGGTGGGTGTTGCTCGGTTACCGGCTCCGGGTTCTGGTTTGTTTGGTTTGTTTGGTTTGTTTGGTTTGTTTGGCCGTTCGTGTTCGCACTTCCCCGTGTGATGCCCCGGTTGTGGGGTGAAGGGATTTGTTGTTCGTGTTCGAGTCGTGGCCCGGTGATCTACAGAAAGTGGGGGTCGAGGGGTTCGATCGTCGTGGTCTGTGTGACGCGGCGGGGTGGTCGGCTCGGGTGCGGGCAGCGTTGGATGCGTTCGATGCCCGGGTCGCGTCCGCGGTTGGTGGTCTCGATGACGGCGGGCCGGGTGCGTCGGTGGTGTTTCGGGGCGCGTCGAAGTGCTCGCAACGCGAAGCCGACCGCCGAGCGAGACGAGCCGACGCGCTTGTCGCGTTGCCGTCCGCAGCTGAGGCGTTGGCGGCCGGTTCGATCACCGCTGAGCATGTCGACACCCTCGCCCGCGCCGCCGAAGCCACCTCGCCCGCTGCCGTTGAGCAGTCGGATCTGTTGTCGAAGGCGAAATGCCGGCCCGCTGATTTGCTCGGCCGCGACGCCCGAGAGTGGACGCGGCGCCATCAGCGCGATGCCGATCTACACGCGACCCAGCAGCGTCGAGTCGCGGCGCGGCGCTGCGTCATCTTCGAGTCCGACACGGGCATGACAGTGCTGCACGCCGAACTCGACCCGGTCACCGGAGCCAAAGTCCGCTCCGTACTTGACACGATTTGTGACCGCATGTTCCACAACGACGGCGGCCGCAACACCGCCGGCGAGATTCGCAGCAGCGAACAACGCCGAGCCGACGCCCTCGTCGAACTCCTCACGGGATCTACCTCGACCGCACGCTCAGGGCCGGTACGGACACAGATGCTGGTCATTGCTCACGCCGACGGCACCGCCGAAATACCCGGCACCGGCCCCATCCCACAAGCAGAACTCGACCGCCTCACCTGCACCAGCGACCTCTATGGCATCGTGTTCGGCGTCGACGGCCAACCACTGTGGCACGGCACCCGAGTCCGGCTCGCCGACGACAACCAATGGCGAGCGCTCATCGCCCGCGACGGCGGCTGCGTCCTGTGCAACGCCCACCCCTCGAAATGCGAAGCCCACCACATCAAATTCGCCGGACCACCCACCAACGGGCCAACCGACATCGACAACCTCACCCTCCTGTGCCGCCACGAACACCACCTCATCCACGACCAAGGCTTCACCCTCCAACAACAAGCAGACGGCAGCTGGCAACTCAACCCACCCGACCGACCAAGAGCCGGGCCATGAGAACCGACGGGCGAGAATCAGTCGGGAGGACGCACCGTCACACCGGCATCGAGCAGCACCTGTTTGGCCTCGGCCACTGTGTGCTCGCCGAAATGGAAGATGCTCGCGGCGAGGACCGCGTCGGCACCGCCTGCGGTCACACCTTCGACCATGTGATCCAGTGTGCCCACACCACCAGATGCGATCACCGGGATGCTCACCGCCGCGGCGATGGCCGACGTGAGGGGGATGTCGTAACCGTCCTTGGTGCCATCGCGGTTCATGGATGTCAGGAGTATCTCGCCGGCACCCAGACGCTGACATTCCGCAGCCCACACCACGGCATCGATTCCGGTCCGGGTGCGCCCACCGTGGGTGTAGACCTCGAACCCGCTCTCCGTGTCGTCGCTGTCGCGGGCGTCGATCGCGACAACACAGCATTGGGCGCCGAACTCGCGGCTGATCTCCGAGACCAGCTCGGGGCGCTTGACCGCAGCCGTGTTGATGCTCACCTTGTCGGCGCCGGCGCGCAGCAGGCGTCGAGCGTCGTCGACGGTGCGAATGCCGCCACCGATCGTGAAGGGAATAAACACCTGCTCAGCCACGGCCCGAGCCATGTCGGCGGTGGTTTCGCGTTGATCAGACGATGCAGTGATGTCGAGGAACACCAGCTCGTCGGCGCCTTGCTGGTCGTAGCGCGCGGCGAGTTCGACCGGGTCGCCGGCGTCGCGAATGTCGACGAAGTTCACACCCTTCACCACGCGACCGGCATCGACGTCGAGACACGGGATGATCCGAATCGATCGCACGGTCATCGGACACCACCGAGCAGCGAGACTGCGTCGGCCACGTCGACGTGACCCTCGTAGATCGCTTTGCCGGCAATCACGCCGGAGAGACCACGACCGTCGACCTCGATGGCATCGAGCGCCTCGAGGTCGGCCATGTCACCTACGCCGCCAGAGGCGATCACATCCACCGGCGTGGCCGCGAGAACATCAGCCAGCCCCACGAGATCGGGACCGGCGAGCGTGCCGTCGCGAGAGATGTCGGTGACGATAAACGCATCCACACCGGCGTCGGCGAACGATCGAGCGACATCGAGCACGCTGCGGCCGCTGCCGACCAGCCAGCCATCGGTGGCGACTTCGCCCGATTTCGCATCGAGTCCGACCGCCACGCGGTGATTGATTGCGAGCGCCCTCACGAGGTCGGGGTCCTTCAACGCTGCCGTGCCGATCACGACCCGTTCAACTCCGGCCGAGAACAATTCGTGCGCGGCCTCGACCGAACGCACTCCCCCGCCGGTCTGTACCGGCACGTCGACCGCGGCGGCGATCGCCGCGACGACCGCTCGATTCTCAGGTACTCCCGATCGTGCCGCGTCGAGGTCGACCACGTGGATCCATGCCGCGCCGGCGTCGGCGAACGCCTTGGCTTGAGCCACCGGGTCATCGCCGTAGACGGTCTCTTGGCCGTAGTCGCCTTGGTGCAGTCGCACACAACGGCCGCCGCGCAGGTCGATTGCGGGATACAGGTCCATCTCAGGCAGCTCCTGCCGCGACAACGAAGTTTCGGAGAATCTGGATGCCGTTGCTTCCCGACTTCTCAGGGTGGAATTGGGCAGCCCACACGTTGTCTCGGGCCACGGCGGCCGCGAGATCGGCGCCGTAGTCACACGTAGCCACCACATCGTCGCCGTCGGCCGCGGCGAAGGAGTGCACGAAGTAGACCCAGGCGTCGTCGGGCAGGCCATCGAGCATCGGATGGGCGCCCCTTCCTTCGAGCTTGTTCCACTGCATCTGTGGCCGCTTCACGGAGCCTGGGATGGCGACGACTCGACGATCGAACACGCCGAGCCCGGTGGTCTCGGGCGCCTCGTCGGACCCGGCGAACAGAACCTGCATGCCGATGCAGATGCCGAAAAAGGGTACGCCGGCCGCGATTCGCTCGAGGGCGATCTCGTCGAGTCCACGCGAGCGCAGCGCGTCCATACACGGGCCATACGCCCCGACGCCGGGTAGCACAACGCCGTCGGCGTCCTCGATCAGGCCGCGATCGGCGGTGAGGCGGGTGTCGGCGCCGGCATGTTGGAATCCCTTGTGGGCGGAGTGAAGGTTGCCAATGCCGTAGTCGAGCACCGCGATGAGCGGACGCGGCGCGGCATCTCGGCCATCAGCTCCGATGACAGAACCGGTCACGTCAGAGCGTGCCCTTTGTCGACGGGACGGCATCGCCCTCGACCCGAACCGCATCGCGCAGCGACCGGGCCGCGCCCTTGAACGCCGCTTCGATGATGTGGTGAGTGTTGCGGCCTCGACGGCCCACGATGTGCAGGGTGATCCCCGATGCCATCACGAATGCTCGCCAGAACTCCTCGACGAGCTGCGGGTCGAAGGGTGGGTCGCCGAGGATCTTCTCCCCCGGAAAATCGACTTCGTAGTGCAGGAAGGGCCGACCGGAAAGGTCGAGGACCACCTCGACGGCGGCCTCGTCGAGCGGCACGACGATCGAAGCGAAGCGGCGAACGCCTCGCTTGTCGCCCCACGCGCTCCGGAAGGTCTCGCCGAGAGCAATGCCCACGTCTTCAACCGTGTGGTGCGCGTCGATCTCGAGGTCGCCGCTCGCCTGCACTCTGAGGTCGAAGCTTCCGTGGCGCCCGAGTTGATCGAGCATGTGGTCGAAAAACGGGAGACCGGTGCTGCAATCGGTGGTGCCCGAGCCATCGAGGTCGACGCTGATCTCGATCGATGTCTCCTTCGTGGCGCGAGAAGTGGTGGCTGTCCGGCTCATACGAGGATCTCCCTGAGTGCGGTGAGGAATCGGTCGTCTTCTTCTGTGGACCCGACCGTGACACGAAGACAGCCATCGAGCCGAGGCCACGACGAACAATCACGGACGAGAATCGATCGCTCGGTGAGTTCTTGCCAGAGGTCGCGACCTTCGACCGTGGTCGGGCGAAAGAGGACGAAGTTGGCCCCCGATGGCCAAACCTCGAGCGGCAGGTCGGTCATCTGTTGGACGAGGCGGCCACGCTCCTCGACGAGCGCGGCGACGCGCCCGTTCATCGCATCGAGATAGTCGAGCGCGACCGTGCCCGCGATCTGGGTCATCGAATCGAGGTGATACGGCAACACGACCTTCTCGAGTTCGGCCACAACCCATTCCGGACCGATGAGGTAGCCGAGTCGGGCGGCCGCCATTGCCCAGGTCTTGGAGTAGGTACGGCTGACCACGAGCGGTGTCTCGGGTCCGAGCAAGGCTGTGGCGGAGTGGTTGGCGAACTGTCCGTAGGCCTCGTCGACACAGAGCAGTCCGCCGAGTTCTTCGACGAGTGCGAGGACGGCACGGATCTCTTCTTCGGTGTCGACCACTCCAGTGGGGTTGTTCGGTGAACAGAGGAACGTGACGGCAGGAGTCGACGCCCGAAGGACCCGCTCGACCTCGTCGAGATCGAGTTCGAAGCCCGGCCCACGCTCGCCCTCAGCCACTGTGGTTCCGGTGATGCGACTCAGGTGCGAGTGCAGGGCGTAGGTGGGTTCGAACATCGCCGCCGCGCGCCCAGGGCCGCCGTAGGTGAGTAGGAGCGTCTGCAAGACCTCGTTGGACCCGTTGGCCGCAAAGATCTGTTGGGGGCCGACCTGGTGGAGTTCACCGATGCGAGTGCGGAGCTCGGTGGCATCGCGACCGGGATAGCGGTGCCAGTCGACCTTGCCGACCGCCGCAGCAACGGCGGCGGCGAATTCTGCCGGGGGCGACTCGGGACTCTCGTTGGTGTTGAGACGAACATCGACGTCGATCTGCGGGGAGTGATAGCCGTCGATCAGCGCGACGGAATCACGCGGCAGCGGTCGGGGGCTCACAACGGTGCTCCACGGCGGATGCGAATCGACGCGGCGTGGGCGTCGAGTCCTTCGGCCCCGGCCAGAGCCACGACATGGTCGCCCATCCTCTCGAATCCGGATTTGTCGACTGTCACGACGTGGACGTCCTTCATGAAGTCGCGCACGGTGAGGGCGCTCGCGAATCGCGCCGTGCCATTGGTCGGCAGCACATGGCTGGGACCGGCCACGTAGTCGCCGAGCGAGGCGGGAGCCCAGGGCCCGCAGAAGACGGCACCGGCGTGGCGCACCAATGGGAGCAGCTCGGCGGGCGACTCGGTCTGCAGTTCGAGGTGCTCGGGCGCAATGAAGTTCGACACCGCCAGCGCCTGCTCGGGGCCATCGCACACCACCGCGTAGCCCGACTTCGCGAGCGTGGCCTCGATGTCGGCACGCCGGGGGGCGTCGGCAACGAGGCGAGTGACCGAGGCGGTGACGGCATCGGCGACCGCTTCGTCCCAGGTGACGAGCCAGGCAAGACCGTCGGGCCCGTGTTCGGCCTGCAGGATCACATCAATGGCAGCGAAGTCGGCCGGAGCTGATCCGTCGGCCACGACGACCACTTCTGAGGGGCCGGCAAACGACGACGGAACGCCGACGACGCCGGCGACCTCCTGCTTGGCCAGAGCGACGTAGACATTGCCGGGCCCGACGATGACGTCGACGGGGCGAATGGTTTCGGTGCCGTAGGCGATCGCGCCGATGGCCTGGGCGCCTCCCACGGGGATGACCTCGTCGACACCGGCGACCGCCGCCGCGGCGAGGGTGACATCGGGAACGCGTCCATCCGGTCCTGGAGGAACACAGAGCACGATCTCTGAGACACCGGCCACTCGAGCAGGAACCGCGGTCATCAGGACGGTCGACGGGTACACCGCACGACCTCCCGGGACATAGCACCCGGCTCGTTCGACCGCCCGGTGTAGTCCGCTGATCTCCACGCCAGGGGCGCGGAAGTCGACATCAGCGGGCATCTGGGCGCGGTGATAGGCCTCGATCGACGCCGCGGCTGCCTCGAGGGCCGCCAGGATCTCTGGTCCGATCCGGGTCGTTGCGGCCGCGATCTCAGCCGGGTCCACATGGGTTTGGGCGAGATCGACGCGATCGAACTGCTTGGTGAAATCGACGAGAGCAGCATCACCACGGTTCTTGACGGCCGCCAGAATCTCGCGCACGACATCGACGGGTCCGTCGCCCGGCGCGGTCGGCCGCGGCAGCATTTCGGCGACGTCGCCGGCCACGCCGCGGAGATCGATCCTGGTGAGCACCCGAACACGCTACCGGCCTGGGTGTGCGGCTCCCGCCGCATTACGCGCCAGACTGCGGCCATGAACTCCGATGCAGCCGAGCTCTCCTCGCTGACCACCGTCGTCGCCGATGTCGCGTCGCGCATCGGCAAGCTCGCCGAGCGACGAAGCACCGACCCGGACGACCCGATGGTCGGCCGCCTTCACGAGATCGAGCGCGCGCTCATCACCGCCGAACGCCGCCTGCGCTCCACCGCCCGCGAGCTCGACTGAACCCGATCGGCCGACATCACGCAGTCCGCCGGACGAAGCCGCGCCGCCGCCGCGCCCGCCTGACCACCACGAGTCCGACCAGGGCGACCAGCAACGGTCGAGCGACCCAGGGGTTCGAGAAGAGACCGGCCACGTTTGCACCAACCGTGGTGGCCAACACGATCCCCGGGATGATTCCCAAGCTGGTGCCGAGAAGAAACGTGCGGAACCCGACAGTGCTGACGCCGAGCAACCAGTCCGCGGGAGTCAGCTGACCGGTGACCACTCGGAGCAGGAACACCTGGAGCAGGCCACCATCGGCCAGCCGTTCGTCCCAACCCTGAAGGCGCGTGGGCATGTGATCCTGCACCCAATCGCGGGCCATGTAGCGCGCCATCGCGAAGGCGATCGTCGAGGCGCCCATGTTGCCGATCCACGAAAGCGCCATTGCCGTAGGCAGCGACCAGACCACCGCGGCCGGCACCATGAAGACCAGGCCGGGCACGCCGGCCGGTTGGAGCGCCCACATCAGCAAGATGAAGACGATTGGCCCGAGGGCGCCCCGCTCGGTGAAGAACTCCTCGACCCGGTCGCCGTCGCTGACGAAGTCCCACCCGCCGAGGGTCACGAAGAGGACGATCCCCAGGACGAGTACGAGAGGGATCAGCCAACGACGACGCACAGCGAGCAGTGTGGCACGCCGGCCAGGTCAGCTGGAATCTCAGGATCCGCGGATCTGGAAGCGTGCGAGACGGCCCGCAAAAAGACAGCGGCCGCCCTCGTGCACGAGAGCGGCCGCTAGACGACACAGGGCGGCGGATCCCTCATGCCGTCGACCGGCCGAGCAGCGGGTGCTCGACCGAATGCCGAATATAGCTGCCCAACTCATCTCATTGGGCAATCCGCAGGCAAATTTCTCCGCGGCCTCTCTGGAACCCCCCAGACAGCGTTCAGTTTGGCGAAAGGCGTTGAGATCAGACCTTGCTCGACGGGCAGAAGTCGTTGAGAACGCAGTCCTCGCAATGCGGACGTCGAGCAATGCAGACCCGCCGGCCGTGAAGGATCAGTCGGAGGCTGAAGTCGCCTCGCTCCATCGCCGGCACCATCGGGTTGAGTTCATTCTCGATCTTCACCGCATCGGTCTCCGACGTGATCGCGAGCAGGTTCGAGAGGCGCGTCACGTGCGTGTCGACCGGCAGGCCGGGCTGGCCGAGGGCCACGCTGCGTACGACGTTGGCCGTCTTCCGACCGACGCCAGGAAGCCGGACGAGATCTTTCATCTTGCTCGGGACTTCACCGTCGTAGTCGTCGATCAGCATGCGGGCCATCCCCACCAGGCTCTTCGACTTTTGCCGGAACAGTCCGATCGTGTCGACGTAGGGCTCGACCTGTTCGGGGTCGACTTCGGCCAGCGCCCATGGATCAGGAAAGCGGGCGAAGAGACCGGGTGTCGCTTTGTTCACGCCGACATCAGTGGCCTGCGCCGACAGGATCGTCGCGGCAAGCAACTCGAAGGGGTTGCGATGATCTAGCTCGCAGACAGCATCGGGGTACTCGACGGCGAGTCGTTCGTGGGTGCGCTGGGCGCGTCCCTTTGGCGTGCGGGGCTTGGCCATCCGGCGACACTAGCTACGCTGACTCGGTGCAGCTGACCGTGGAGGGACCAAACCCGGGAGATTTCCCGTGGACGATCGTCGTGAGCGAGGACCGCCACGATCTCGATCTCGTGTCGGCAATCGGCGATGCAGTCGAGGCTGCCCAGGACCACGACCCGAACGGCGCCGTGCAACTCTGGATCCGCGACGTCGACGATGCCGCTCACGCCGCGGCCGACAGCCTCGGCTTCGTGCAATACCGCGATCTCTGGCAGCTCCGGTGTTCGCTCCCCAATGCCGATTCGGGACTGACCACTCGTGCCTTTCGGCCGTCCGATCTCGAGGATTTTGTGCGGGTCAACAACCGCGCGTTCCATTGGCACCCCGAACAAGGTGGGCTCACCGTAGAAGCCGTTCGAGCGACCATGACCGAAGACTGGTTCGACCCGGACGGCTTCAGGATGTTGCTCAGCGATGCAACCGATGAGAGCGCCGAACTGATCGGATTCTGTTGGACCAAAGTGCACCTCGACACCGAACCGCCCCTCGGCGAGATCTACGTGATCGCGATCGACCCGGATCAGCACGGCCGAGGGCTGGGCAAGCCGATGACGCTCGCCGGACTCGAGTGGCTCGCCGGCAAGGGGCTCCAACACGGGATGCTCTACGTCGAATCCGACAACGACCCGGCCAACGCCACCTACGCCGCTCTCGGATTCAGCCGCCACCACACGGACCGCGCCTACCGGCTCGGCTGATGCTGGCCAGATTCCGAGCTGACACGACATGAGCGACATGAGCGACACGACAGACACGACTGACACGACCGACACGACCGCTGAACCGGCTCCCGCCGCGGCAGGACGAGCCGGACGCAACGCGCCGACGCTGCGCTACGACCTGAATCGCGAAGAGTTCGCGGCCCTTCTCGCCGACGAGCCCGCCTACCGACTCGATCAAGTCTGGGACGGCATCCACGAGCGGGGCACCGAGCTCGACGAGCTCTCGAACGTGCCGAAGGCGCTCCGGCAGCGACTCGCTGATCTGTTGCCCCTCGGACTCGTGCCCGAAACGGAGTCGGTGAGCGACGGCGGCGAGACGGTCAAGTGGCTCTGGAAGCTCCACGACGGCCACCACATCGAGACGGTCCTCATGCACTACGAGGATCGGACCACGGTGTGTGTTTCGTCGCAGGCCGGCTGCGCGATGGCGTGCGGATTCTGTGCCACGGGACAGAGCGGTTTCGATCGTCACCTCTCGGTCGGCGAGATCGTCGAGCAGGTCGTGCGGGCTCGTCGCACTTCCCAGCCGCGCCGAGTGAGCAACATCGTGTTCATGGGAATGGGCGAACCTTTCGCGAACTATGACCGCACGTGGGCTGCGGTCGAACGAATCCACGGAGACCTCGGTCTCGGAGCTCGCCACATCACGATCTCCACCGTCGGGGTCGTTCCTGGCATCGAACGCCTCGCCAAGGAGTCGCTGCCGGTCAACCTGGCGGTGTCACTCCACGCGGCCAACGACGATCTTCGAGACGAGTTGGTTCCGATCAATCGCCAATACCCGCTGAACCACCTGGTCGACGCGTGTGAGCGCTACATCGAAGCGAAGGGTCGGCGGCTTTCTTTCGAGTGGGCGCTGATCGACGGGGTCAACGATCAACCGGTCGACGCACAGGAGCTCGCGGTGCTCTGCCACCGTCTCCGGGCCCACGTGAATCTCATTCCCCTCAACCCCACGCCCGGGTACCTGACGCGGGGCACCCCGCCCGAACGAGTGCGAGCGTTTCGCGATCAGCTCGAGAATTACGGGGTCAACACCACCATCCGCAACACCCGCGGCACGGAGATCGACGCAGCCTGCGGACAGCTTCGCGCCAGTCGCCAACTCGTCGATCCGCCCCGTCGCCGCTGAGGCGGAGATGCCCTCCATACTGGTGTGGTGAACAACAACGGGCTGAGCAACTGGATGAGCAACAAGGTCTGGATCAGCGACCGTATGCCCCAGACGCTCTACATCGCGCAGCTGTTGCTCTACTTCCGCGGCGCCTTCGGATTCCTGACGCTCTTCTCCATCGGCAGCGTGGTCCTCTTCGGTTCGAAGGCGATCGCCGCAGCAGTACTGCTCCTGGCCTCAGTCGGTTCAGTCGCCGCCGCGTTCGGCATCGCCAACGCACGAAAGTGGGGCTACCGACTCGGCATCGCCGCTTCCCTCACCCCGTTCGTCATCCGCCTTCAGATCGCGGTCGACTTCGGGCTCGGCGACGCCATCAGCTACAACACCTTCGGCCTCTTGTTCGACGTAGCGCTCGTCGCATTGCTCGTTCACCGGATGAGCGGTGAGCATCAGCGGATCTACTTCCGGTGAGCGGCGACGAGACGATCCGTCGGAGCGGCGTGACGCTCGACCCGGAGAATCTGCCACAAGGGGACGAGAAGCGCGAGGCCGTCCGCTCGCTCTTCGACACGATCGCCCCGCGCTACGACCTCGTGAATCGCATCATGACGTTTGGGCTCGACGTCCGGTGGCGACGAAAGGCGCTCAGCGCACTGGCCCTCCCGCCTCGCTCGCGGATCCTCGATCTCGCCTGCGGCACCGGCGACTTCTGTCGCACATCCGAAAAGGCCGGTCTCCAGCCCATCGGTTTCGATCTGTCGATGGGCATGCTCGTGGCCGCTCGTACCGACGCGCCGCTGGTGCACGGCGACATTCTGGCGCTGCCCGTCGCCGATGCGTCCGCTGATGGCGCCACCTGCGGCTTCGCCCTCCGCAACCTGGTCGAGTTGCCGGGATTCTTCGACGAACTCGCTCGCGTGATCCGACCCGGCGGCCGCATCTCGCTCGTCGACGCGGCCGAGCCCGAGAACCGCATCCTTCGGTGGGGTCACGGCATCTACTTCGGCCGGATCGTTCCGCGAATCGGCGGCCTGTTCTCCGAACGCACCGCCTACGAGTACCTGCCCAAGTCCCTCGCCTACATGCCGCCGTGGCCCGATATGCAGGCTCGGATCGCCGAGGCGGGGTTCACCAACATCGAACGCAAAGTGTTCGTCGGCGCCCATCTGATCACCGCCGGCAGAAGCGAGAAGTGACTGGCGAAGTCGCGACACTAGAGTCGCGACCATGAGCTCGACAGATCTGTTCACGCACGGTGTCCACCACGTCTCGATCAATGTCGACGACGTGGACGCCAACGCCGACTTCTACATCAACACACTCGGCTTCTCGCCAATCGAACGGCCCGACCTCGGCATCGGCGGCGTGTGGCTCCAGATGGGGCCACAGGAGCTGCACCTCGTCGAGCTGCCGCTCATGGAGGGCTTCGGCCCTCACTTCGCGATCCGGGTCGACAACATCGAGCAGGCTCGTGGTGTTCTTGTCGAGCGTGGGGTCGATGTCACCGAACCACGTTCGATCGACGGCGTCTGCCTCCAGGCCTTCTTCAACGATCCCGCCGGCAACCAGATCGAGCTCAACCAACCCACCTGAGCAGGCGATTGCCGTTTCAGCCGGTGAGCGCGAGCCCGATCATCAACCCGAGGCCTCCGGCCAGCTGAGCGGCTGAGGACGCCCCGAGAACGGGAATGAGCGCAGGGCCCTCTGCTCCGGCTCGCACCGTGCGGACCGCCTTCACGATGAAGGGGAGCGCAGCCACCGCGCCGAGCGAACCACGGTCGAAGACGAATTGGGCAACGATCGCAACCGCTATCGCCCCCACGTGAATGAGCGCGAAGGCATGGCGTGTTCTCGTGTCGCCCAACCTGACCGCGAGCGTGTTCTTCCCCGCCAGCGTGTCGCCGGGAATGTCTCGCAGGTTGTTGGTGACCATCAGGGCTGTCGCCCACAGCCCCGCCGTCACGCTGCTCCACACGGCGAGGGCGGGTATGTCTTCGATGAGGACGTAGGTCGTGCCGATCGTGGCCACGAGTCCAAAGAAGAGGAAGACGAATACCTCGCCGAGTCCGAGGTAGCCGTAGGGTCGAGGACCCCCGGTATAGGTCCAACCAGCGATCAGACACAGGGCGCCGACGACGAAGAGTTCCGGGCCCACGGCAAGGGCCAGCGCGGCTCCGACCAGGCCGGCGACGCCAAAGGCGAGCGTTGCCGCCCGCTTCACCGACGACGCCGGAACGAGGCCCGACCCGACGAGCCGAAGCGGGCCGACCCGGTCATCGCCATCGGTGCCTCGCACCCCGTCGCTGTAGTCGTTCGCGTAGTTGACGCCGACTTGGAGGGCGAGCGAGACCACGAGAGCGGCGGCGGCGCGCCACCACTGTGTGTCGACTCCCATGCCGACGGCTACGGCAGATCCGACCGCGACGGGCACCACGGCAGCGGGCAGTGTTCGCAGCCGTGCGCCAGCGAGCCAGAGGGCGAGCCCTGTCGGGGCCGGGTCGGTCATGATGGCACCAGCGATGCGACCGCATCGACAAGCAGCTGGTATTCGAGTTCGTGGATGCGGGCTTCGAGCGAGTCGCGCGTGTCATCGACCAGGATTGGCACTTCGCCGCTGACGACAACGGGTCCGTCGTCGAGACCCTCATCGGGCACCAGATGAACCATCGCGCCGGTGCGGTCGAGGCCGTCGTCGAGGTGCGCTCGCCACGCATCGTCGATGGCGTGGGCTCCCGGGAACTCGCCGGGAAGGGCGGGATGAAGATTGATCACCTTCGCGTCGACGCCCCGGAGAAACGCGTTGGTGAAGATGTGCATCCAACCGGCCAGCACCACCACGTCGGGTTCGTGGGTCGCAATTCGTTGCGCAAGGTCGCGGTCGTAGGCTTCACGACCGGTTCGATCGTCGGACGCTGCGTCGAGATAGGGCCGCATTGGGACAAAGTCCTGGGTGATCCCCGCGTCATCGGCGCGCTTGCGGGCGTAGGCACTCCGTCGATTCACGTAGACGGCGCTGATCTCGGCCTGCAGCCGATCCTCGGCGACCGCGTCGATGAGCGCTTGCAGGTTCGAGCCCGATCCGGAGGCGAGGACAACGAGTCGCCCCGTCACCGCCACGCCCCGACGAGGGCAACGCGTTCGCCCTCGTCCCCTGCTCCCTCGGCCACAGCGGTCAGCCGTCCGATGATCGCCAGACCGGCCGCGTTGACGGCGTCGCGCTGCCGTGCGGAGACCGCAACGACCATGCCGATCCCCATGTTCCACACTCGGAAGGCCTCAGCGTCGGGCAGGTCACCCCACCCGACGAGGGAACGGAAGTGCTCGGGCACATCCCAGCTGCCGAGTTCGAACTCGGCCGCAAGGTGCGGCGGCAGCACTCGGGGAACGTTCTCGAAGAGCCCACCGCCGGTGATGTGGGCGAGGGCCAGCGGGTCGACCCCAGCTGCCTGGAGCTCATCGACCTGGTCGATATACGGAAGGTGCGGCGTGAGCAACCAGTCGAGCATGTCGGCTGTGGGCTCATGCTCTTCGAGAAGCAAGCGGATGAGGGAGTAGCCGTTGGTGTGGGGACTGCGACTCGCGAGGCCGATCAGAAGGTCGCCTTCCTGAAGGTCGTTGGTGCGAGGCCAGAGAGCATCTCGGTCGACCACGCCCACGATGGTGCCGGCGATATCGACGGCGCCGGGCATGTAGACGCCCGGCATTTCCGCGGTCTCGCCGCCGAGCAGCGCACAGCCGACCTCCTGGCAGGCCTCCGCCATACCGGTGACGATCTCCGCGACGATCTCGGGAACGAGCGACGCGGTGGCGATGTAGTCCATGAAAAAGAGCGGTCTGGCGCCCTGGACGAGAATGTCGTCGACGCAGTGATTGACCAGGTCGGCACCGACCCCCCGCCATCGTCCGTGTCGGGCCGCGAGCTCCACTTTGGTGCCGACGCCGTCGGTCGACGCAACGAGGACCTTCCCTGGGCCGAGATTGTCGGCCGCGAAGAGGCCCCCGAAGGCACCGACTTCAGAGAGGACCGATGGCGTGTTGGTGGCCTTCACGGCGGCAGAGAGGAGTTCGACAGTACGGTTGCCGGCGTCGATGTCGACGCCGGCGTCGCGGTAGGTGGTCACGATGAGACCTCAGCAGTGGCTCGGGCGATATCGGTGCGATGTTGGGCGCCGTCGAAGGTGATCAGGGCGACACCCTCATGGGCGGCCGCGGCGGCTTCGGCGAGCGAGGGACTCACTGCGGTGACGGCGAGCACTCGACCACCGTTGGTGTGAACGGCGCCGTCGATCGTCTTCGTGCCGGCATGGAAGACGATGCGGAGATTGTCGCCGCTGAGCCCTTCCAGGCGCTCGAGCCCTTCGATAGGGACCGGGCTGCTGCTGCTCACCGGATAGCCGCCGCTCGCCATGACAACGGTGACGGCAGCATCTGAGCTCCATTCGACCGCGGTTTCGCTCAGACTTCCGTCGATGCACGCGTTCATGACGTCGAACAGGTCGGACTCGAGCAGCGGCAGCACAACCTGCGTCTCGGGGTCGCCGAAGCGGCAGTTGAACTCGATGACCATGGGGCCGGTAGCAGTGAGCATCATTCCGGCGTAGAGCACACCGCGGTAGGGCCGCCCCTCGTCGATCATGGCGCGCAACGTGGGGGCGATGACTTCCTTGCCGACTCGTTCGAGCAAAGCGTCGTCGGCATTCGGCGAGGGGTGAAATGCCCCCATTCCGCCAGTGTTGGGACCCAGGTCGCCGACGGCCAGTCGTTTGTGGTCCTGAGCCGCCGGCATGACGCGAAAGTCGGCTCCGTCGCAGAACGCGAGAACGGACACCTCCGGCCCGAACAGCCGCTCTTCGAGCAGTACCTCGTCGCCGGCATCGCCGAAGCGGCGGTCGACCAGGATGTCGGTGATCGCCTGAGCCGCCTCGTCGCGGGTCTCGGCCATGATCACGCCCTTGCCCGCGGCCAGACCGCTGGCCTTGACGACCGGAATCGCGGGAAGCGAATCGAGATGAGCGAGCGCGGCGTCGATGTCGGTGAATGTTGCGGCTTCGCCGGTCGGGATGCCGTGGCGAAGCAAGAAGTCCTTGCAGTGCGACTTGGATCCTTCGAGCTGCGCAGCAGCGGCGGAAGGCCCGAACGCCCGTATGCCAGCATCGCTGAGGCGGTCGACGAGCCCGGCAACCAACGGGTCCTCCGGGCCGACCACCACCAGAGCCACCTGCTCGTCTCGGGCAAGGGTGACGATCGCGTCGAGATCACCGGCGCCGACGGCGACGTTGCGACACTTGGGCTCACGACTGGTTCCCGCGTTGCCCGGCGCGACAAGGACCTCGTCGACTCGCGACGAGCGAGCGAGCGACCACGCGAGCGCGTGTTCGCGGCCACCTCCCCCGACGACGAGAACCCGCTGCGCCACGGTCAGTCTCCCCAGACCTGAGCGAACTGTTCTTTGGTCTTGAGCTGCAGCTGCACGAAGCGCTCGGACTCGAAGGGGTAAACGCCGGTGAAGCAGGCGTTGCAGTAGCCGTCGTCGGCCTCGAGGCCCCGCATCAGCGCATCGATCGACAGGTAGGCGAGCGAGTCGGCCCCGATGTGTTCGCAGATCTCCTCGACACTCTTCTGAGCAGCGATGAGTTCGTCGCGCGACGCCATGTCGACGCCCATGTAGCAAGGGTCGGTGATCGCCGGGCAGGCCACTCTCACGTGGACCTCGGCCGCGCCGGCGTCTCGCAACATCTGCACCAGGGGTCCCGATGTAGTGCCGCGGACGATCGAGTCGTCGACCATCACCACCCGCTTGCCGAACAGGTTGTCGCCCAAGGGATTGAACTTCATCGCGACGCCGGCATCTCGGAGCTGCTGTGTGGGTTCGATGAAGGTGCGCCCGACATAGCGGTTCTTGATGAGCCCCTCGGTGTAGGGAATGCCCGATTCCTGGGCGAACCCCACGGCGTGAGGAGTGCCCGAATCGGGGACGGGTACGACGAGATCAGCCTCGACCGGTGCTTCGCGGGCCAGCTCTCGGCCGAGTCGCTGACGAGTCGAGTGCACGAGATTCCCGCCGTGCACCGAATCGGGTCGCGAGAAGTAGATCTGCTCGAATGTGCAGAAGGACGTCTTCTTCGGTACGGCGCCCTGCTCCACGTAGAGCCCGTTGTCGTCGATGCGCACGATCTCACCCGGCTCGACTTCCCGGACGAATTCCGCACCGATCGCCGAGAACGCGCAGGTCTCCGACGCGAGGACATAGCCGTCGTCGATTCGACCGACCACCAGCGGCCGAAATCCCCACGGATCGCGGACGCCGTAGACGGCGTCGCGGGTGAGGATTGTGAGAGCGAAGGCGCCCTCCGCTCGGCTCATCAGGACCCGGATTCGACTCAACCAGTCGCCCCCGGCGCCGGTGAGGAGGTGCACCATCACCTCGGTGTCGCTGGAGGTCTGGAGACCAACACCGCGCTCGAGCAACTCCCGCCGAAGAACGTGCGCGTTGACGAGATTGCCGTTGTGGGCCACTCCCAACGGACCGTCGATGGTCTCGATCACCTGCGGCTGTGCATTGCGAAGACCCGAGCCGCCAGTGGTGGAGTACCGACTGTGGCCAATGGCAAGGTCGCCGTGAAGCGTGGACAGGTTCTCCTCGTTGAACACGCTCGAGACGAGGCCCTGTCCCTTGTGCACGTGGGCCACGCCATCGTCGACGCTGACGATGCCGGCGGCCTCTTGGCCTCGATGCTGCAGCGTGTAGAGCGCAAAGAACGCCAGTCGTGCCGCGTCCTGTCCCGGGGCGTGGACGCCGACAACACCACACTCCTCGTGTAGATCATCGCCATTGGGAAACACGGAAATCACCGTCCGGAGAGCGCGACGCGGGCGTCGATCGCTCTTTGTAGTGGGTGAGCGACGTTGTCGCCCACACAGGTCAGATGTCCCATCTTTCGGGCGGGCCGAGGTTCGGCCTTGCCGTAGAGATGAAGACGAATTGCAGGGTCATCGAGAGCCGCAGACCAATCAGGTTCGCCATCGCTCCAGAGGTCGCCGAGGAGCTGCACCATCGCAGCCGGGCGGCATGCTCCGTCGCCGAGAGGCAGACCACAGATGGCCCGGAACTGTTGCTCGAACTGACTCGACGCCGCGGCCTCGATCGTGAGATGACCGGAGTTGTGGGGGCGAGGCGCCACCTCGTTGACGATGAGGTCGCGTCCCGTGTCGAAGATCTCGACACACAGAACGCCCACGAGTTCCCACTCGTCGGCGATGCGCCGGGCGAGAGCCCGAGCATCGGCGCTGCGCTCCTCGGATATCTCGGCGGGAACGACTGTGGTGTCGAGAACGTGATGGACGTGATGGTTCTCCATCACGCCGTGGTCGGCACTGTCGCCGTCCTGACCACGCGCGACAACCACGGAGAGCTCTCGTTCGAAGGGAACCACCGCCTCGACCACGAGGCGCTCGCCGCTCAACTGCTCCCATACGAGAGCCGTCTCGGCATCGTCGCCGACATCGATACGCCGCTGACCCTTGCCGTCGTAGCCGAACCTGGCCGCCTTCGCGATCACCGGCGTGCCGAGGGCGGCCACCGCCTCGCGTAATTCGTCGAGAGTGTGCGCCGCCCTCCACGGCGCAACCGCAACACCAGCGGACTCGAGCGCACGTTTCTCACGCTCGCGGTCCTGCGCATCAGCGATGATCGAACCCGACGGATGGACGGGAATCCCAGCCTGCCTGGCCGCAGCGGCGAGGGTCGCGTCGACGTTCTCGAACTCCCAGGTGATCACATCGGCCTCGGCCAGCAGTCGCTGGATGCCTGTCTCGTCGTCGAAGCCAGCGGAGATCTCGATCTCGGCGATGCTGCCGGCCGGCGTGTCCTTCGCTCCGCCTGTGAGCACCGCGACGCGATAACCATGGCGATGCGCGACCTGGGCAAGCATGCGACCGAGTTGCCCTCCACCTACCACGCCAATCGTGGATCCGGGGAGGAGCGAGTCGGACATTGTCAGTGGTCCAACTCGATCGCTCGGACTTGAGCGTTGCGTTGCGCTCTGTAGGCGTGGAGCGCAGCGGCGAGGGCATCGTCGTGGCGGGCGAGCATGGCGACGGCGAGTAGTCCGGCATTTGTGGCTCCCGCATCGCCGATCGCCATCGTGGCGACGGGGACACCGCCGGGCATCTGAACGATCGACAGCAGGGAGTCGATGCCGTTGAGTGCTCGACTCTTGATCGGGACCCCGATCACCGGAACGATCGTATGTCCGGCCACCATGCCCGGGAGGTGGGCGGCGCCGCCGGCCCCGGCGATGATCGCCTGAAGGCCGCGGCTCTCCGCCGATTCGGCGTAGTCGACCATCAGGTCGGGAGTGCGGTGAGCCGAAACCACTTTCGCCTCGTGAGCGACACCGAAATCGCGCAGCAGGTCGGCGGCGGCGCGCATCGTTCCCCAGTCGGAGTCGCTGCCCATGATCACGCCGACGAGCGGATCGTCACTCACGTGGTGGTCCTCCCCGGAGTCCCCAACCAGTCTGCATCCTCGCGCGCCATCGCGCACCTCGGGGGGATGACTTCTGAGCCGAATTTCGCTCGGTATTTCGTCACCGGACGGCGGCTCTGATCGACTCGACCACACGACCCGCCGCCGGGTAGTCGCCTGGCACCAGCGCGTGGCCGGTGAGGGCCGCGAACGTCTCCTGATAGACCCCAGCCGCGACCTCGGCGAGCGCTTGGTCGAGCGGTGGCGGATCGCCCCCGCCGGTATAGCCGCGCTCCGCGTAGGTCAACCGGACGACCTCCTTGTCGAGGTTTTCCGGCTCTCGGCCCTCGGCCAGCCGCTGGACGACCGATGCCGCGCGCCAGAACCGCGAGCTGTCCGGCGTGTGGACTTCGTCGATGATCGTGAGCTTGTCGTGCTGGTCGATCCCGAATTCGTACTTCGTGTCGACCAGAACCAGTCCGGCCTCGGCCGAGATCTGTCGACCCCGGTCGAATATCTCGAGCGCCGTCGTGCGCACTTCTTCCCACCGTTGGGCCGGCACCAGCCCCTGGGCCACGATCTCGGCCTCCGTGATCGGCGCATCGTGGCCACCCTGCTCGGCCTTGGTGGTGGGGGTGATGATCGGCTTCGGCAAGGAGTCGTTTTTTTGCATGCCATCCGGAAACGACAGGCCGTAGATCTCGCGCGCGCCCGCGTCGTATTGCGTCCACAGGGCTGTCGAAGTGGACCCGGACAGCTGGCCACGAACGACGACCTCGACCGGCAATGTCGCGCACTTTCGCCCGATCGTGACGTTCGGGTCCGGCACCGAGAGAACATGCGACGGCACGATGTCGGCAATGCGCTCGAACCACCACGCCGCCAGTTGATTCAGGACCTGGCCGCGGTACGGAACGGTTCCGAGCACACGATCGAAAGCCGAGATTCTGTCGGTCGCAACCAGAGCCAGCGTGTCGCCAAGGTCGACGATGTCGCGCACCTTGCCGCGGATCAGTGGGCCGAGATCCGCCACATCCGAAGCATCGATCCCGTCGAACGGGGCCTCGACCGCGGGGCGAAGGTCCAGGCTCATCTGGCCCCGTCGACAAACGCCTCGAAGAGCGGGAGGCCCGAACCCTCTTCGGGACCAGACGGTCGCTGCCACGACAGCACGTGGTCTTCCGGGTGAGGCATGAGACCGACGACCGAGCCGGACTCGTTGCACAATCCGGCGATGTCGCCGACACTGCCGTTGGGGTTGGCGGGGTAGACGCCGGCCGCGGTCTCCAGAGGTTCCTCGATCGGAGCCGCACCGGTGTGCATGTAGCGAAACGCCACCACACCCGCCCGCTCGAGTCGTTGGGTGACGCTCTCGTCAGTGACCGCGATGCGGCCCTCTCCGTGGGCGATAGGGCAACGAATGACGGTCTCCCCGACGGCAGCAAGCCAACTCGACGAGACACCGACGTCGACTCGCAATGTGACCCACCGGCACTCGAAAGATCCTCGGCCGTTCTCGGTGAGTGTGACGTCTCGCGGTGCTGCAGCCGGCCCGGGCAGCAATCCGGCCTTCACGAGCACCTGGAATCCGTTGCAAATGCCCAAGATGGGCTTACCGGCCTCGACCAACGCGCTGAGTTCGTCGGCGAACCAGGTGCGGAGCTCGAGCGCGAGTCGCCCGCCTGCTCCCAGGGCATCGCCGTAGGAGAAGCCTCCCGGAAGCAGCACCGCCGCGTGATCGGCAATACGCACCGCGCCGCTGCGAAGCTCGTTGATGTGGACAATGCGAGCATCGCCGCCCGCGAGCTCGACCGCCTGCGCGGCCTCTCCGTCGCGGTTGGTGCCCGACGCATGAGGGATGAGGATCGGCGGCCGAGTCACGACGCGCTCCCGGTGAACGCCGCCACGGCGTCGCCGATCGAGACTTCGATGATGGTGACCCTCGCCTTTTGCAGGCCTTCTGCGTCGTCGGGAGCATCGGGCACACGCATGACGATCCGATCGTCGGCCATCACCTCGCCGATGCGCCGGCCGAATTCGCCGAGGGCTGCGGTCACCGCGTCTCGGTCGGACGGCGAGGCGGCGAGTACGAGTCGTCCCGGGGCTTCGTTGGTCAAGGCGGTCAGGGGGTCGAGGCCATCAGCGGGAACCACCGCATGAACGCCGCAGCGAGCGGCAAGTGCCATCTCGGCAATTGCCACCGCGGCACCGCCATCGCTGCAATCGTGAGCTGCGGTGATCAACCCACTCGCGATAGCCCCGTGGACCGCCTGATACCGAGGCAACGGGTCGACCAGCGGCTGCGGGACCGCGGTGGCCCCGAGGTCGAGAAGGGCGTCGACGAGCGAGCCTCCCAGTGCGGAGCTCGATTCCCCGACGAGCCACAGATCGTCGCCCGGACTCATCCCTGCGCTGTTGATCGCCCGGTGTAGATCTGGCACCAACCCGACCGCCGAGATCAGCAGGGTCCCCGGAATCGCTTTGCCGTCGAACTCGTTGAAAAGGCTGTCCTTGCCAGAGATGAACGGCATCCGATAGCGGCGCGCGCCGTCGGTGCAGCCCTGGACTGCACGGACGAGGCTGCCCAGGCGATCCGGCTTGGTTGGATCGCCCCAACAGAAGTTGTCGAGCACCGCCACACGGTCGGGATCCCCACCCACGGCCACAAGGTTGCGGATGGCCTCGTCGAAGGCGAGAAGGGCCATTGCCCACGGGTCGTGTCGACCGACTCGCGGGCAGATGCCGTTGCTGACCACGGCGGCGATGTCGTTGTGGCCCGTGCCGAGGGGTTTGAGTACGGCGGCGTCGGCCGGTCCGTCGGCTTCAGGACCGACGAAGGGGCGGACGACGGTGCCACCGCGCACCTCGTGGTCGTAGCGACGCACGATGTCCTCCTTGGACGCGACGTCCGGGTGGCGCAACATCGCGAGCAGAAGCTCGGCATCGATCGCCGGGATGGCGACATCGACGGGAGCCGAGTCGGTCCATGCGCCGCTCATCTCTCGACGCGGCAGCCCATCGTGGAGGAACTCCATCGGCATGTCGACGACCTCGATGTCGCCGTGGGTCACTACCAACCGGTGCTCTCCGGTGAAGACACCCAGATCGGTGAGCTCGACATCCCAGCCGTCGCACAGGGTCTGAAGGGCGGCAAGATTCGCGGGCGGCACCGCCATCACGATTCGCTCCTGGGCCTCCGAGAGCCAGATCTCCCAGGGCTGGAGGCCGGGGTACTTCAGCGGTACCCCCGCGAGATCGATCCGCACGCCGAGGTCTTCGCCCATCTCGCCGACCGCCGAGGAGAACCCACCAGCGCCACAATCAGTGATCGCGGTGTAGAGCTCCGCATCGCGGGCGCGCTCCACGACCTCGATACATCCCTTCTCGGTGATCGGGTCACCGATCTGTACGGCCGAACCGACCGAGTCGACGGTGGACGCATCCATCCCCGCCGATGAGAAGGTCGCCCCGTGGATACCGTCCCGGCCGACGCGACCACCGATCGATATCACGCGGTCGCCGATACGGGCCTCCGTGGGATGCGATCCGTGGGGCAGCAGCCCGAGCGCTCCGCAGTACACGAGCGGGTTGCCGATGTAGCCCTCGTCGTAGATGACTGCGCCGTTGACCGTCGGAAGACCGAGCTTGTTGCCGTAGTCGCCGATGCCGCCGACCACGCCGTCGCGGATGCGCCGGGGATGCAGGACCCCCGTGGGCAGCTCATCGTCGGGAAGATCGATCGGGCCGAAGCACAGCACGTCGGTGCATGCGATCGGACGAGCCGACACCCCAAGGATGTCACGCACCACTCCCCCGACGCCGGTGTTGGCTCCGCCGAACGGCTCGAGCGCCGACGGATGGTTGTGGGTTTCCACCTTGAAGGCAAGGTCGAGATGCTCGTCGAAGGCGATGATGCCCGCATCGTCGACGAACGCCGACCGCAGCCACCACGGGTCGAGCTCCTCGGTGACTTCGCGGAGCGCGGGCAGCAGGCCATCGTGGTTTGTCACCGTCACCGTGCCATCGGCCGCAGTGTGGGTCAGCTCGATCTGCGCGCGGAAGGTCTTGTGGACGCAGTGTTCTGACCATGTCTGGGCGAGCGTCTCGAGTTCCGCGTCGTTCGGCGGACGTCCCTCCGCTTCGAAATGGGCCTGAATGACGCGCATCTCGTTGACATCGAGCGAGAGCACACGTTCGCGACTGAGCGTGGCGAGGGCATCGTCCGAAAGCCCGGAGAGCGACACCGTCTCCACTGTCGCGTCGACCGTGGCCTCGTCGGCGAACAGCGGCGGCAGTCGGCCTTCGGTTGACCGCTCGATCGTGTCGTTGGCCAGGAGACGGCGGGTGAGGATCGCGACATCTGTGTCGTCGAGGTCGCCGATGAGGTCGTAGCGACGCGCCGTCGACACCTCGATGGCAGGAAAGCCGAGTTGGGCGGATGCCCGTTCGAGTTCCCGAGCGTCCTGGTCGGTCACGCCGGCCATCGGCGCGACCTCGACGGCGCGGCCTTCGGCCACGGGGACCGCATCGACATAGTGACGATCAACGACCGGGTCGACGAGCACCGAGGTGCAGAGCCGTTCGACCTCGGCGGCTTCGATGTCGCCGTTGACGTGGTACACACGCGAGACGCGGCAGTCGATGAGGTTTTCGACTCCGATCAGCGGAGCGGCGCTGACCACTCGGGCGCCGTCGGGGTCGTCAGAGGCGATCACGTCGATGCGTAGCGTCACTGGAGCGAACCTAGACGCGCGTTCAGGGGGCCGCGCGCATCGCGCGACGAGCTTTCAGGGGATTCTTCGCACCACGCCGAAGCTCACTGTGATGGTCTCGAGATCACCGATGCGAACAGCCATGGTTTCGACCATGGTTCGCCAGCGGCCCCACGGACTTCTCCTCTCGATGAGGTTCTCCATGGCCAGCAACAATCCAAGTGCACGCGCCGGCGCGTCGACGGCGACATGGGCCGTGATGAGTTCGCCGGGCACCACGGGCGAGACGGGCCATGTCCCCACTCCTGTCGCCGACTCGACGATCTCCCGCAGCTCGCTCAGGTCGCCTGGCGCCGACACGAGGAGCAGCGCGTCGCGGTCGTCGTTGGTCGGCTCGGCGGGCCGGTCCGACTGATCGAAGCCGGGCCGAAGGTCGACGGCCCCCGCGGAAAGAATCGTGGCCGCCGGATCGTCGTCGCCCAACATGGCCACGTACGCACGACGGGCACGGTCCCAGCTCCCGGAGGAACCGGGCCGTGCCCGCTGCGAATCACTCATCAGATGGGGCGGGTGCTACAGACCCGACTTCTCCATCACGTGGACACCACACGCCGAGCCGAGCCCGATCACGTGGGCCAGACCGACCTTTGCGCCCTTGATCTGACGATCGCCCGCCTCACCACGGAGGTGGGTCGCGACTTCGTAGACATTGGCGACGCCGGTGGCACCGATCGGATGCCCCTTCGAGATCAGGCCACCCGACACGTTGACCGGAGTCGTCCCGTCACGGAACGGAGCGCCTGAGTCGATGAAGTCGCCGGCACCACCCTTCTCGCACAGGCCGAGGTTGTCGTAGTGGATGAGCTCGGCCGTGGCGAAGCAATCGTGGAGCTCGACGAGATCGAGATCCTTCGGGTCGACGCCGGCGGTCTCATAGGCCTGGCTCGAGGCGTTGCGGGTGAGCGTGTTGACGTCAGGCTGCACCTGCGCCGACTCCGTGTAGGGGTCGGAGGTGAGCACCGAAGCCGAAATCTTCACGGCCCGCTTCTGCACTTTCTTCGGCATGCTCTTCAAGCGAGAGCCGGAGACGAGCACTGCGGCGGCCGCGCCGTCGCCGGTGGGGCAGCACATGAGGAGCGTGTTGGGATAGCTCATCTGGGGCGCCCCCATGATCTCTTCCATCGAGAACTCCTTGCGGTACTGCGCAAGGGGGTTGAGGGTCGAGTGAAGGTGGTTCTTGTAGGCCACCTTGGCGAACTGCTCGAACCCGACACCGTCGTACTCATTGGCGTATTCCATGCCGGCCTGGGCGAACACGCCGGGCATGCCCTCGGTGCCGAGGTAGCCATCGACACCCGTGACGGCGCCGTAGCGTCCGTCGGGTTCGAAGACCTTGCTCTCCTTCTTCGTGGCGCCGGACAGCATGCCCATCTTGCCCATCTGCTCGACACCGAACGCGAGGCCCATGTCGGCTTCGCCGGCCTTGATCGACAGGTAGACGGTACGGATGGCGGTAGCACCGGTCGCGCACGCGTTGGCCACATTGAAGACGGGGATGCCGGTCTGGCCGATCTGCTTCTGCACGCGCTGACCCATGCCGGTCGCGGCCTGGAACAGGGTGCCGGCGCCGATCACGTCCATGTCCTGGATCGTCACGCCACCATCGGCAAGTGCGTTCATCGACACGCTCGAGGCGAGGTCGACCGCGTCCTTGTCGGGGTAACGCCCGAAGGCGGTCATGTCGGTGCCGATCAGCCAGACACTGTCGTCCTCGATCTTCGACGCTGCGGTCTTCTTCTTTGCCGCCTTCTTGGGTGCGGACTTTGGAGCCTTCTTGGTAGCCATGTCAGGTGCCTTTCTGCGCCGTTAGACGGGTTCGTAGCCGAACGCCACGGCCTCGGTGCCGTCGTCGTCCTTGCCGATCGGATAGGTCGTCAACTTCAGCTTCATCCCGAGATTGATCGACTCGGGAGTCGGCTCACAGTTCACCACGTTGGAGCGAACGGTGGTGCCATCATCGGTTTCGACGATGGCAGACACATAGGGCGCCGGAATTCCGGGAGCAGCCCGATGCACGATCGTGAAGGCCTTGAGCTTCGCGCCATTGCGCACCCGGGCCTTCTTGAAGTCAGGCTTTCCGCAGCTGGCGCAGGCGTTGCGCCGATCGAAGAAACGGGCGCCGCAGTTCTTGCACTCGTTGGCCGAGAGGTAGGGACGATCGCCGAGCCGTAGGTAGTCGACCAACGGAACCTGAGCAGCGGCCTTCACGACGCGCTTCTTGGCTGGCTTCTTCACAGCCTTCTTGGCTGGCTTCTTCACGGCCGCTTTCTTGGCTGGCCTCTTCACAGCCTTCTTGGCTGGCTTCTTTGCTGCCTTCTTCGCGGGTTTCTTCGCGGATTTCTTGGCGGCCATCGTGTCTCCGGGTTCAGGAAAGTGGAACGAAGCCGAGGGTAACGGCGCCCCTACCGTTCCCACCAAATCGTTCGACTACCACGTGTCACGGTGGATGAGGTCCGACAGGGGACGCCGGACGCGCCCGCTCGATGCCGACGGACGGTCGGGAGCGGGGCGACCGAGGGCCACGGCACCGATCGAGCGCAGACCCGGGGGCACGGAGAACCGGTGTCGAACCGCGTCCTCGTGTTCGAAAAGGCCGAACAGAAGCGCGCCGAGATGCTCGGCTTCAGCCCCGAGCAGGAGCGACATCACCGCCGCTCCCCCGTCGACGAACCAGTACGGCACGGGCCACGCCTCGGGCGACTCACCCAAGCCGGTGTGGGCCTTGTCGTCTTCTCGATAGCGCTCGACGTAGGCACCAGGGTCGACCCACGGCAGGACGAGCACAGGGGCCTCGAGGAGTGCGGGCCATGGAAAGACCTCGCGTCGCTGGTCGCTCAGTGTCGTCTCCCAATACGAGGCCACGGCCGCCGGTGTATCGAGCACCAGAAACTCGGTCGACGCGGTATTGCCGGCCGATGGAGCACGTCGGGCGCGGTCGAGCAGCTGGTCGATGACGGCCGGCTCGATTGGAGTGGAGAGAAACGCTCTGGTCATCCGCCGACGGCGGATGACATCGGCGAACGTCGGCTCGTCCAGTTTGCTCAGAGGAGCTTCTCGAGGTCCTCGGCCATGGCCCAACCGAACGCGATCAACGTGTCGCCCGCGGCGATGTCGAGATCGTCGAGTTGCGCGGCAACTTCGGCATCGATCTTCTCGGGCTTTGCGCTGGCGTGGTCGAAGAGCACCGGCTGAGCGCCGCCACCGCGGTTGATGAACGCGCGGTCCTCGTAGCTTGCCGAGTCGATTCCGAAACGCTTGGCGAGACGACGGCCCCACGCTCGCTCCTCGCCCGAAGCCTTGTGGCCAGGGCGGGGGACGATGTCGTCGAGAGCCTTGTAGGCCTCGAATGCGCCGGCATCATTGATCTGGGATCCGACCAACACGTCTTCGTCCGGGAAGGCGAGCACGCTGCGACGCAGCTGGTCGGTCATGATGGCTCGCAGCACGGTGTCGCGCTTGGTGTTGCGGCAGATGTGGCCGGCTCCGACGAGAAGGCTCGGCGTGCCGCCGATGCGCTCGAGGGTGCAGAACGAGAAGCCGCGGATCTTGCCGCCCTCGCTGGCGACGGTGACGAGGACCCATTCCTCACACTGCTTCGAGAGCAGCCCGACCTCGAAAGCGTTGGGCGACTCCGCGCATAAATCGGCCATCTCGGCGAGTTCCGCATCGCTGACCGCTGTGCAGTCCTTCGTTTCGACTTCAATCGCCATCGGCTTGTCGGCCCCCACTCGCGTACTTTGGACCTCCCCAGTTTTCAGGGTCGAAGCGCGAATCGCAACCTCACGGTCGGTGAAGCTTTCGTGTCGCTTTCGTAGCAAGGTGGAGAACGCCGCAAAACGGCGGTCGATCAGACGACGATCGCGTCGGGTCCGAGCAGCACTCGCAGCTCTGCCACCACGCCATTTGCGTTGTTGACCGCGTAGTCGTCGGGAAGTCGGATCACGCGCCGATCGCTGAGATGGAGTTCGACGGGCGAGTCCCCGGGATGGGCGTTGAGTATCGACTTCAGTTCGTTGATCTTGGTCTCGTCCTCGGAGATCGACTCGAGCTTGACCCGTACGGGTTGATTGTCGGACAGATCCTCGACAACTTCGATGTCCTGAGCGAAGAGCTTGGGCAGGTCGCCGTCGTTCTCAGTGCGTCCTCGCACCAGCACGATCGTGTCGTCCTCGAGCTTGGGCCCGTGCTCCTGCATCGTGCGCGGGAAGACCATCACCTCGACGGAACCCTCGAGATCCTCCAATTCGAACACCGCCATCAGATCACCCTTGCGAGTCCACTTTCGTTGAAGGTTGGTGATGACCCCGCCGACCTTCCTGATGGATCCGTCGTCGGCGTCGGCGAGTTCGCCCACGGAGCAGTCGGCCTTGCGCCGGACCTGCTGCTCGAAGCCGAGGAGCGGATGATCGGAGATGTAGAGGCCGAGCATCTCCTTCTCGTGGCTGAGCTTCGGCATCTTGTCGAACTCGATGTCGGGCACGGTGGGGCGTTCGTCGAAGCTCGGACCCTCGTCGAGTTCTCCGAACAGCGACATGACACCCATGTCGTGTTCCTTGCGCCGCTGCACAGTGAGATCGATGATCTGCTCGTGGACCTGCAGCAGGCCTTTGCGAGGGTGGCCGAGTGAGTCGAAGGCGCCGCCCTTGATGAGCGATTCGATCGTGCGTTTGTTGAGCGCCTCGAGTTCGACCCGCTCCACGAAGTCGACGAACGAGTCGAACGGTCCGTTGTCGTTGCGCTCAGCGAGCACCTTTTCCACGAACCCCACGCCGACGTTTCTGATGGCCGACAGGCCGAAGACGATGTTGCCGGGCGTGGCCCCCTTGCCGCCGGCACCGGACGAGGGAGTGTCGTCGCTCGCTGCGGCGAGGTTGGGAACAGGCGTGAAGTCGGACTCGGATCGATTGATGTCGGGGACCTCGACCTCGATGCCCATGAGCCGGCACTCGTTGAGATAGACGGCCGCCGACTCGAGCTTCGTCTTGACGCTCGTGAGCAGTGCCGAGAGGTATTCGACCGGGAAGTTCGCCTTCAGGTAGGCGATTTGGTAGGCGACGTAGCCATACCCGTAGGAGTGCGACTTGTTGAAGGCGTAGTCGGCGAATTGCGCGATGATGTCGAACATCTCGACGGCCAGCGAGTGCTCGTAGCCGTTGGCGACCACGCCGTCGGTGAACTTCTGGCGCTCCTTCTCCATTGCCTCGCGGATCTTCTTGCCCATCGCCTTGCGCAAGGAGTCGGCCTCGGCCAGCGAGTAGCCGGCGAACTTCTGCGCCATCCGCATGACGCTCTCTTGGTAGATCATCAAGCCGTAGGTGTCGCCGAGCAGTTCTTCGGCATCGGCATGGATGAACTCGACCGGCTTGCGACCGTTCTTTCGATCGGCGTAGTCGTTGTGCATGTTCGCCGCCATCGGCCCAGGCCGATAGAGCGCCACGAGCGCGGCAACGTCGTCGAAGGAGTCGGGGGCGAGCGAACGGATGAGGGCTCGCATCGGCCCGGACTCGAGTTGGAACACCCCGATGGTCTCGCCCTTTCGGAGCAAGTCGTAGGTGGGTCCGTCGTCGAGCGCGACGGCATCGATGTCGAGATCGATGTGTTGCGTTTCTTTGATGAGCTCCAGACAGTCGGAGATCACGTCGAGGTTTCGCAGGCCGAGGAAGTCCATCTTGAGCAGCCCGAGGTCTTCGACTCCGTGCATCTCGTATTGCGTGACGACCGGTGCCTCTTCGATGCTCTTGCCCGATTCCGGCTTTCGCTGGATCGGCAGGTATTCGGTGAGCGGTTCGTTGGTGATCACCACCGCGGCCGCGTGGATGCCGTCCTGGCGACGAAGACCCTCGAGCCCCTTGGCGACCTCGACGACTCGGGCGATGTCGGCATCGGCGCTGACCATGTCGCGCAGCTCGCCGGCCGCCTTGTAGCCGTCGTTGTACTTGGGGTGTTCCTCGAAGCAGTACTTGAGCGGGGTGTCGCGACCCATGATCAGCGGCGGCATGGCCTTGGCGACCTTGTCGCCCACGGCGTAGGGGTAGCCGAGAACACGAGCGGCATCGCGCACCGCGGCCCGAGCCTTGATCTGGCTGAAGGTCACGATCTGGGCGACGTTGTCGCGGCCGTACTTCTCGGCGGCGTAGCGAATCATGTTGTCGCGGTAGCGAGTGTCGAAGTCCATGTCGATGTCGGGCATCGACACGCGAGACGGGTTGAGGAAGCGCTCGAACAGCAGGTCGTATTTGATTGGATCGAGATCGGTGATCCAGAGCGAGTAGGCCACCGCGCAACCGGCCGCCGAACCACGGCCGGGACCAACGCGGATGTCGCGGTCTCGCGCGAACTTGATCAGATCCCACGTGATCAGGAAGTAGGCCGAGAACCCCATGTTGTCGATGACGCCCAGCTCGTAGTCGAGCCGTTCGACGATGTGTTCGGGGAGCGTCTGGCCCCACCGCTTCTTTGCTCCCTCGTAAGTGAGGTGGCGCAGATACGCAGTATCGGTGTCGAAGCCCTCGGGCAGCGGAAACTCGGGAAGCTGGGGCTGACCGAACTCGATGGTGACGTCGGCACGCTCGGCAATCCACAGCGAGTTGTCGCAGGAGGACGGCACCTCGGAGAAGAGTCGACGCATCTCGCCCGCGCTCTTCAGGTAGTGCTGGTCGCCGTGGAACTTGAATCGGTCGGTGTCGCTCAGCAGTGAGCCGGTCTGCACACAGAGCAACGCATCGTGGGCTTCGGCATCGTGCTGATGGGTGTAGTGACTGTCGTTGGTCGCCAGCACGGGTGCTTGGATCTTCTTCGCGATCTCCAAGAGCATCGGATTGGTCTGGCGCTGCTCGGGGATCCCGTGGTCTTGGATCTCGATGAAGAAGTTGTCTCGGCCAAAGATCTCTTGGAAGCGAGCTGCCTGCTCGAGTGCCACTTGCTGCTGGCCCTGCATGAGGCTCTGCAACACGTGGCCGCCGAGACAGCCCGAGGTGATGATCAGACCCTCGTGGTACTTGTCGAGGAGTTCCCAGTCGGCGCGCGGCTTGTAGTGGTAGCCGGTGAGAAACGCCTGGCTCGACAGCTGGATGAGGTTCTTGTAGCCGATGTCGTTCTCGGCCAGGAGAATCGCGTGGTAGTAGAGCTTCTGGCCGCCGCCGGTGTCACCGCCCGAGTCATCGGCCTTGCCCCTACGGCTCGGCCGCTCCTCTCGCGATTCGTGGGCGAGGTACACCTCGGTGCCGATGATCGGCTTGATTCCCTGATCGCGACAGCCGCGATAGAAGTCGAGCACCCCATACATGTTGCCGTGGTCGGTGATGCCGAGCGCCGGCTGTCCGTCGACCACCGCGGCGTGGATGACGTCGTCGAGGCGCGATGCACCGTCGAGCATCGAGTACTCGGTGTGGACGTGGAGATGGGTGAACGAATCCCCCACGGACTCCCCCGCTGGTGCGTTGGTCGGACTGCCTGTGGACTGGCCTGTGGACGCCGTGTGGACAAATCACACGGCTGTGATTCGACCCTATCCGCGCCGCCGAGCGGCGCGCCAGCCGTGTTCAGAGATAGGTGCCGGGGCGTTCTTCAGAGACCGGTTCGGGGCCCGTCTCGCCGGCCCCGAGCTCGCCGCGCATGGTCTGCAATTGCTGTTGCGCTGCCATCTGCTGGGCAAAAAGCATCGCCTGCATGCCCTGCACGAGGCCCTCGAGCCAGCCGACGAGCTGCGCCTGGGCGATCTGCAGTTCCGAACTCGTAGGTGTGTCCCCGTTGGAGAACGGCAACGCCAAACGGCCGAGTTCGGCGCGCAAGTCCGCCGACAACGCCGATCCCAACTCTGCGACCGAAGTGTCGTAGATCTCGCGGAGCCGATCCCTGGAGGGCTCGTCGAGGGTGGCCGCTCTCACTTCTTCGAGCAGCTGCTTCATCATCGTGCCGATTCGCATGACCTTGGCCGGATGATCGACCGTCTCGTCGACGTCCTCCTCCGCTTCGGCATCGACCGCGACGGCGGCGTCGAGCACCTCAGGGTGCTCGAGAAGTTCCGGCGGGTCGGAAGGCGGCAGAGCGGCGTGGGCATCCTGGTCGGTCACGGGGTCTCCTCGAATCAGCTGGCGAAGGTCAACATGGGAACGAGCATCTCGTCGGCGGTCAGTGAACCATGACGACCGACCAATTCGATGCGCGGGGCGTCGGCCGAGTCGAGGAAGTAGTGCTGCGCCTTCGCCACCACCGCAACGTCGCCAAGGCGCGATCGAGCCGCATCGGTGACGACCGGGCCGAACCACCCCTCATCGACGACCTGGTCGACCGAACGAACCCATGCGGTTTCCGCGTGGGCTTCGGACGCAGCCTCGAGCAGGTCGCGATGGTGCCCGGGCTCGGCATGGAGCCAACGAAACCGAGCCTCGCCGCTCTGGCGGTCGACGTGACGCTCGACCTCGGGCGCGAGCGCCACTGCATGGCCGAGACAATCGACAATGCCGTGATCGGCGGTGACCACGATGGCGGTACCCCGAGGAAGAGCCATCATCAGGTCGGCAACCATTCGATCACAGGCTGCCAGTTCGGCGTCGTAGTGCTCCGCGAAACCGTGAACATGGGCGGTCTTGTCGATGCCGTCGTAGTAGGCGTAGACGAACGGTTCGCCGGACGCGACCGCCTGGCGGATATTGACCGCGATGCCCGGAAGAGTGTGCCAACCGCGGTGACGAACATCAGCGAGATGCGCCATCGTGAAGCCGGTGCCCTCGAATCCCGCCATCGTGACCACCAACGGGCGCTGACCGAGAAACGCCGGTTCGGTCTGGAATTCTCCCGGCACGATCCTCTGGCGAGCATCACCTCGGCCCGTAGTCCACCGCAGCGCATTGAGCACTTCGCCGTCGACGTCGATTCGATAGCCCATCACACCGTGGATGCCCGGGGCGGTGCCCGTGGAGATCGAGGTGAGCGCGGTCGCGGTGGTGGACGGCGCGACCGTGGTGACCGGGCCACCGGCCATCGATGCGAGCGTGGGGGCGACCGCCGCCCGCGCCTGCAGCTGGTTCCATCCAAGACCATCGAGCACGAGAACCACGACCGACGGAGCATCGACCACGGCCGGCCCGAGGATGCCGGCAACGCTGGTGTCGTCACCTTCGATCTCGTCGCCGGGCTCGAGGATGGCGGGAATGAGATCAGTGACGCACCCGCGCCCGTAGGCGGGCAGCATTGGTTGGTCGTCGTCCATGAAGTCTTCCGTCACTAGCCGTGGTCCGTCGGCCAGTCTCGCCCCATCCTGGCCGAACCACGACCCCAGCGTCCGTCGGATTGCCGGCGAACGATCTAGGCTCCAGTCGATGCGTGTCTCAACCCGAGGTGACTATGCGGCGCGAGCACTGCTCTCGCTCTCTCTCCACACGGAGTCCGCCCCTACCTCAGTTCGCGAGATCGCGGAGCGCACCGGGCTCCCTCAGCCCTACCTCGAGCAGATCCTCCTCGCCCTGAAGGGCGCCGGACTCGTTCGCTCGAAACGCGGCGTGGGCGGCGGCTACGTGCTCGCCCGGGAGCCCAGCACGATCCGTCTGTCCGAGATCGTCAGGGCGGTCGACGGTCCGATCACCGCAGGCGACTTCGGCGAGCCCCACACCGACGGGGCCTGTGACCACGAGGGGCAATGCGTTCTCCTCACGATCTGGGGAGCCGCCGGCACCCATATGCGCACGTTCCTCGACTCGTTCACGCTGGCCGACATCGCCGAGATGGCGGGCGGACGCGCGCCGTGGCCATCGCTCGACGAGTCCTGACCTGCTCCGATTCGACCTGCTTCGATCTGCCTCGATCTGAGAACAGGACTGGCCTACCGGCACTCCGCGAGACAGTCGACGAGATCCTGGGGAAGCGGTGCTTCCATCGCGACCGGTTCGCCATTGATCGGGTGGGCGAAGCGCAGCTCGCCGGCGTGGAGGAACGGACGTCCGGGGTCGAGCCCGGGGCGGCCTCCGTCGTAGTCGCGATCACCAACGACCGAGTGACCAATCGCTCGCAGATGCACGCGGATCTGATGAGTGCGCCCGGTCTCGAGCTGGCACGTGACCAGCGTCGTCTCTCGTGGAGTCGAGAACCGTCGATCCACTCGATAGTGCGTCACGGCACGACGCCCTTGATCGCTCACCGCCATACGAGTCGGATGCCGCGGTGATCGGCCGATCGGCGCATCGATCGTGCCGCTGTCGCTCTCGAGGTGACCCCAGGTGAGTGCGGTGTAGATCCGTTCAGGCTCGTGCGACGACATCTGGCGGACGAGTTCGAGATAGGCGGCCTCAGTGCGGGCGACCACGAGCAGACCCGAAGTACCACGATCGAGTCGATGCACGATGCCGGGCCGATGCATCTCGCCCACATCCACGAGATCCGGGAAGCGATGCAGAAGGCCGTTGACAAGCGTTGCTTCGGTATTGCCCGCGCCCGGATGGACGACCAGGCCTGCTGGTTTGGACACAACGACGATCGCATTGTCCTCGTAGACGATTTCGAATTCGACGTCGGGGTCGGCCAGGGGCCGGGGGTCAACGATCTCGGGGAGCGTCACCTCCAGGCTCTGGCCCTCGCTGACGCGAGTCGAGGCCGTACGCGCAGGAATACCGTCGAGGCGAATGCTGCCCGCTTCGACGAGCTTGGCAACCGCAGATCGGCTCAGGTCGCCGACGAGAGCGACAACACGGTCGACGCGCTCGCCGTCGAGAGCGACGGGAATGATCTCCTGGATGTGGCGGCTCATGGCATCGGTCACCGACGCGGTCGCCTCAGCGCCGGCCGAGACCGCCGACCTTGTACTCGACACGTTCGGCGGCCCACGGAATGGCCCGGAGGCGCTCTTGCGGCACGGACAGCCCGGAGGCGACGCAGACGCCGTAGGTACCTGCGGCGATCCGATCGAGCGCGGCGTCGATCTGTTCGACCGCGGCCCGGGCCTGGTTCGAGAGGGCGAGGTCGCGCTCTCGTTCGACCGCGAGCGTGTCGCCTTCACCCGACTCTTCGTCGAACTGGACGTCGCCGGGCTCGCGGCCTTCGATCAGCGCGTCAGCTTCGAGGCGGTATTCCTCGGCGGAATGCAGGTACTTGGCTCGTTCGGTGACGAGCCGCTCCTTCATCTCGTCGATGAACTTCTTGCCGAAGGGCGACTTCGCCGCCTTCTTCACGGCCTTCTTCACAGGTGCCTTCTTCGCGGGGGATGACGCCGCCGGGGATTTCTTGCCGGCGGACTTGGTGGTCTTCGAGGTCGTTGCTTTCGACTTGGACGCGGCCGACTTCGTTGTTGCCTTGGTCGTTGCGGCCTTCTTGGTGACGGGCTTCTTTGCGACGGACTTTCTTGCTGCGGGCTTGGGCGCGGCCTTCTTCTTTGCAGCGGAATTGGCGGCCTTCTTCGCGGCCGGTTTCTTCGCTGACTTCTTTGCTGCCTTCTTTGCGGTCGCCATGTTCAAGGCTCCTTGCCCCACGAAAAAGGGCCGTCGCCCCGGTTCGAATCGGAGATTCTACGCAGACTTCGCAGAAATGACGCGCACCCTCGATTGCAGCACGATCAACGACGCCGGCCGAACCACGAACGATCGCCGTCGTCGTCCTCCTGATCGAAGAAGGCACTGAGAGCATCGTCGTCGGTTTCGGCACGGACTTCCCCGTCCATGGCGTCGCGGAGCTGGGCCAGAAACGGATCATCGGCGGTCTCGGGTTCGGCAAACAGCGAGCCGTCCTGAAGGGCCGGGACGGCCTCGGTGACCGGACCACCGCCTTCGAACGCCCGATCGAAGGTCGACGATTCGAAACCAAGCCGGCCGCCGGTGGGCAACGGCGCGTCGAGGTCGGCCGCGGTGACGAGGAGCGGCGGTGCGGGGTCGCTCGGAGCCAGGTCGCCGAGCGTGCTCTCCGTCATCCCGGCGAAGGCCGGTTCGTCGAGATCGATCTCGGTGGAGAACACCGGTTCGGGATCGCTCGGGATGTCGGCAACAGGCTCGGGACCAACGTCGGTCTCGGCAGCGACGAGATCGATCGTGGTGTCGGACTCGGCGAACGAGGCGATTGGTTCAGGCGCTGGTTCAGGCGCTGGTTCAGGCTCGAGTTCTGATGCCGGCTCCGGCTGGGCTTCTGGCTCTGGCTCCGGCGTGAGATCGAGCGCGGCCACCGGCTCGGGCGCAGGAGCGAACTCGGGCGCGAATTCGGATTCGACTGCCACTTCGCCGTCGCCGATGCTGCCGACATCGGAGTCGTCCTCGAGGGCCACAACCGGCTGCTCAGGGGCGGCCTCGTCGGCGACGGTGGGCTCTGGCTCGACAATCGCCGAGGGCTCGAACGTGGCCAGTTCTTCGACCACTTCCTCGGTGAGTTCCAGTCCACTGGTGGCCGGCGGTCGGGACGCTCGGAACGCCTCGGGTGATTCGAGCAGGTCGGTGAGGGCCGACACCGACGCGGTGAGGTGGTGGCGTTCTTCGTTGAGGTGGCGTTCGAGTATCTCGATGTCGTCGGCCAGGAACGCCCGGTATTCGTGGAGTTCCGCGACCTCGGCCGAGAGCCGCTCGCGTTCGACGCCGGCTGCTTCCGACGCGACGGACTCCGCCTCGGCGACCATGACCCGGCGATCGGTCTCGGCCTCGGCCAGCATGAGCCCGGCGCGGTCTTCGGCTTCCTTCAGCATTGCTGATGCCTCTGCTTGCGCCTCGCGCAGCGTCAGCTGCGCCTCGGCCTCCGAGGCGGAGCGAATCGCCTGTGCACTCGTGGCTGCATCGGCGGTCAACCGGTCTGATTCCTCGCGCGCTTCGGCAATCGCCGCGTCGGCCGTTCGCTGGGCGAGAACCAGGGTGCGGGTGAGCGTCTCCTCGGCCTCGGTGTGGGCGGCCGGCCCTGAGCCGCGTGACTCAGCGGCCTCGACTCGCTCGGTGAGTTCGGTGATCCGCCCGCGCATGACCGCCGCCGCTCGGGCCACGCGATCTACGAAGGCGTCGACCTCATCGGGGTCGTAGCCGCGTAAGCGCTCGTGGAACTCGATCTCCTGGAACAAGGGTGAGAGTTCGTCCATGGGCCGATCGTAGACCGGCGCGCGACCCAGATCGTGGAGCCTCGGCCCCATTCGGAGCGAGAATCAGCAGCCCAGCACGGCGAGGAGAACCTGGATCCCGACGAGGACGATGATCGCCGAGAGATCAAGCGCAATTGCACCGATCCGCACGGGTGGGATCGCTCGTCGGATCGGCCCGAGCACCGGGTCGGTCAGCACGAAGAGGAAGCCCGCGATCGCGGCGACGGAGCCTTCGGGGTCGAGCGGGAACCAGGTGAGAATGATGCGAGCGAGAATGATCAGCGCGTAGATCTGCAGCGCTATGCACACGATTTCCATGGCGTCGTCTCTCGATCAGTCGAGGGCGCGGCGGGTGTCGTCGGACGACACCTCGACGTCGGCCGGGGTGAGGAGATACACCTGGTCTGCGACCCTGTCCATCTTGCCACCGAGCGCGTAGCAGAGGCCGCTGGCGAAGTCGACGAGTCGGCGGCGCAAGTCCTTCTCGACGCCTTGCAGGTTGACGATGACCGGCTGACCGACCTTGAACCGGTCGCCGATGGCCTGCGCCTCATTGAAGCTCGTCGGGGTGACGGCGTGAGGTTTCGTGGGAGCGCTCTCGACGATGCGAATCGCAGAGGCGCCATCGATACTCGTGGGCCCACCGGAACGGGTGCCGGGCGCGGCGGTGCTCGGAGCGGCTTGGGTCGAACCGGTCGCCGTCGGTTCCGCCGTATCGGCCGGCACAACGCGAACGGTGGACGGCTGCGTGGTGGTCGGAACGGGACGCACGGTGGAACTCGCCGGGCGAAGGGGTGCGGGTTTCTCGGTGACGGCGCGCACTACGGGGCGCTCGGCCTCGCTGGTGGCAGCAGCCCCAGCGGGCGCGAAATCGTCGTAGTGCTGTTCGTATTCCTCATCGGGTCCGAGCCCGAGATAGATCAACGCCTTTTTCAACATGCTCACACTCCTGGCTTGTTGTGAGGCTACTCCCCCTGAGCAGCCGATTTCGGGCATCCCCCCAGGTCACGAAGTATGTCACCTGGTCAATGGAGCTATTGGCGGGCGGGACGGGGACCGAAGAGGGCTGTCCCGACCCTGATCATCGTGGTGCCCTCTTCCACTGCGACCTCGAGATCAGCCGTCATGCCCATGGAGCACTCTCGCAAGCCGAAGCGGGTCACCAACTCCCGCAGTCGACGAAACCCCGGGCGGGCGTCCTCCGCGTCGCCGATGGGGCCGATGCCCATCAACCCGATCGTGTCGAGACCCGCACTCGACGCCGCCTCGAGCAGCGGCGCGATGGCCGCAGGCGCGCACCCTCCCTTCGACGACTCGCCCGTGATGTCGACCTGGAGCATGATGCTCGCCCCTGGGTCGCGGCGGGCGATCTCCTCGATGAGCTCGGCGCGATCGACGCTTTGCCAAACGTCGACGACGCCGGCCAGTTTGCGCACCTTGTTGCGTTGGAGCCCGCCGATGAAGTGGACAGTGACACCCGGGTCTCGGCCATCGAGCTTGGCGATGGTCTCCTGGGCATAGCTCTCGCCGATGTCGCGGAGACCGGCCGCAGCCGCTGCAGCCACCGCGTCGGCACCGAACGCCTTGGTGACAGCGATGATGCGGACACCCTCACCCCCTGATCGGTCGAGACGTTCGCGGACGCTCACAAGCCGCTCAGCCACGTCGGCAGGATCGATCACGGTAGAGGCTCCAGCCACGCCGCGGTGACCTGGCGTTGCTTGTCGCCGCGGACTCGGTGCGAGAACCAACCAGAAGCCGCAGTGTCGTCGTCGCTGAGGTCGATGGCGCTGACGCCGGCATCGGCGAGAGCCGCGCCGACCGCCGCGGTCATGTCGAGCGCGGGGCGATGGTCGAGCGTGCGCCCTCGCACTCCTTCGCCCGAGACGGCGGCGACTTCGGCGAGTTCATCCGCGCCGAACTCGTAGTGCGGGGCCCGTATGTGGGGTCCGACAAAAGCGTGGACATCACCCGATGTTCGGCTCCGTAACTCGGCAACGGCGGCCGGGATCACGCCTGACACCACACCACGCCAGCCGGCGTGGGCCACAGCGACTCCGCCGACGGCGCTCAGCACGATCGGCACACAGTCGGCGGTCTGGACAGCCAGAGTGACCCCCAGCTGAGTGGTTACCGCCGCGTCGGCTGATGTTCCCGCTCCTTCGCCGGGCGAGTTGACCACCACCACCCGATTCCCGTGAACCTGACGGAGCCAGGTCCACACTGCGGGAGCGAACGTGGCGCGGCGCGCCGCGAGTTCGGCTTCGGCAAGGTCGACATGGAAGTCGCCGTCGGCCCGGTCGCTGCAGCGCAACCTCACTCGATGGTGCGGCCCTGCGGGGAGGAGCCGCTCGATCATCGGCTACTTGAGGAAGGACGGCACGTCGAAGTCGTCGTCGCCGAGGTCCAGGTCATCGTCGTCGTGAGCGAACACATCCGCGATCGGGACTTCACCGGTGGGTTCGCCCGGATCAGAGCGTGGGCCGCTCGACACGGCTGTGCCGGAGCGTGGGGCATCGTCCCATCGATCGAATCCTGCCGCGATGACCGTGACGCGAACGTCGTCGCCCATTTCGTCGTCGATCACCGCACCAAAGATGATGTTGGCGTCCTGGTGGGCCACCGCGTGAATGATCTCCGCGGCCTCATTGACCTCGAGGAGGCCCAAATCGGGACCGCCGCTGATGTTGAGGAGGATTCCCCGAGCGTTCTCGATCGATGCCTCAAGCAGCGGACTCGAGATCGCGGCGCGGGCCGCGGCGATCGAACGCCCCTCACCCGTCCCCTGACCGATGCCCATGAGCGCGCTGCCGGCGTCGGTCATCACGGTGCGAACGTCGGCGAAGTCGGTGTTGATCAGGCCCGGCGTGGTGATGAGTGTGGTGATGCCCTGGACGCCCTGCAAGAGGACTTCGTCGGCCATCTTGAAGGCGTTGAGCACCGAGGTGTTGTTGTCGGCGACGGTGAGAAGTCGATCGTTGGGAATGACGATCAGCGTGTCGACCTTCTCCTTCAGCTTCTGGATGCCTTGTTCGGCTTGCACCGAGCGGCGGCGCCCCTCGAACGCAAACGGACGCGTGACAACGCCGATCGTGAGGGCGCCCTCGGACTTGGCGATCTCAGCGATTACCGGGGCTGCTCCCGTACCGGTGCCACCCCCCTTGCCGGCGGTGATGAACACCATGTCGGCGCCACGGATGGCTTCGCGGATCTCATCGAGATGCTCTTCGGCGGCCTGGCGGCCGACTTCGGGATCGCTGCCTGCTCCGAGTCCGCGGGTGAGGTCGCGCCCGATGTCGAGCTTCTCGTCGGCGTCGCTCATGAGGAGCGCCTGTGCGTCGGTGTTGGCGGCGATGAACTCGACGCCCTTGAGGCCGGCATCAATCATGCGGTTCACGGCGTTGACACCGCCACCGCCCACGCCGACGACCTTGATCACGGCCAAATAGTTCTGCGGGTCAGACATTGGAAGTGAATCCTCGGGGAGTGAGCGGTTGGAGAACAGACCGCCGCACGATGAACGTGCGAATCAACGGTCGACGGTATACGAGAGCACGCGGGTTTTGGCGGACGCTCGCAGGACTCGACGACGTCATGCGTCACTCTCTTCGGTCGACGAAGTGTCCACGGCTTCGCAGCCGTCGCGGCGTGTCATCGTGGGTGAGTCGGCGACAGCGACGTCGATGACGTCGACACAATCGAGGTCGGCACGGTCGAGCACGGCCCGCACAGCCGCCAGTTTGTCGTCGATGAAGTCAGGCGATCCGAGCTCGGCGACAGCGGAACCGACGAGGTCGAGGCCGAGAATCGGACGCTCGTCGCTGCCCGTGCGTTCGGCGATCGTCACCGCGTCGACCCAGGCAGTGAGATCGGCCGGGAGCGCAACTGCCACTTCGATACCGGGCAGCGCGGCCTCGTCGACCTCGCCCAACTCGACCGACGGCGAGATCGCCACCCGTGGGAGCGATGAACGGGCGGGGGCTGGTCGAGTGAGTACTCCGGTCGCATCCGCCAACAACGTCCGCTTCCCCGGGAGGCCCACCTGGGCAACCTCGACGCGAGTTATCACGGTGATTCGCACGGTGCCCGGCCACTCGCGGTCGGCGGTTGCCGTGACGACCCATGGGATGGCTCGCAGATCACTCTCGACTCGACCGAGATCGAGGTCGAACATCGAGGTGCCATTGACGAATGCCGCGGTGTCCTCGACAACGGCGAGGTCATCGGCCGTCACCCCGTCGTAATGAACGTTGTCGAGGTCGAGCAGCGGCGTGCGGGTGAGCCCCCACGCAGCGACGGCCAGCGCGACGAGACCGACGGCCGTGACCAGGAAGCGGAGTCGGCGCCGCCCCTCGGCTCGGCGAACCGCGACTCGGCGGGCGCTGATGCGTGGGTCAATCGCCATCGTCGAACCCGATGAGGTGCGTCTCGGGGGCGAGGATGACGCCCTGTGTCTTCTCGACGCGCCGCTGCACCTCGAGCATCACCGCGAGGACATCGGCGGCGCGTCCCGCCGGATCGGCCTGGATGAAGTTGGCGTGTTTGTCGGAGACCGCGGCCGTCCCGATTCGAAAGCCCTTCAGTCCGGCTGCATCGATCAACCGGCCGGCGCTGTCGCCCTCGGGGTTGGTGAACACCGACCCGGCGTTTTGGCCCCCGGGCTGGTTGTCGCGACGCCAGCGAACGATCTCGAGCATCTGCGCCTTGCCGACTCCGGGGTCGCCTGGAGTGAGTTGGAAGCGAGCGCCGAGCACGAGGTCGGTGGCCGCCAGCGACGAGTGACGATACGAAAACGCCATCTCGGCGTTGGATCGGACCAATCGCTCGCCCGAACGGAGATCGAGAACGTCGGCATCGACCAGCGAGTCGCAGACCTCCGCGCCGTGTCCGCCGGCGTTCATCTTCACGGCGCCACCGACGGAGCCGGGAACTCCGACCGCCCACTCGAATCCGGCGAGCCCTGCGTTGACCGTGGCACGAGCAACCACCGGAAGCTTGGTCGCGGCGCCGGCCTGCACCGACCCTCCGTCGATCTGGATCTCGGCGAACTCGTTGCCGAGCACCACCGCGAGACCGGCGAACCCTTCGTCGCTCACGAGGAGGTTGCTGCCCCGCCCGATCGCAACGATGGGAACCCTGAACGTCTGCGCGACGTGCGTCAGCACGTCCACATCAGTCGAGCTCTCCAACGTCACCAGGGCGGCTGCAGTGCCACCGACTCGATAGGTGGTGAGTCCGCCGATGAACGCGTCGAACTGCGTTCGCGAGACAAGCGGGCCCGACCGGAGCGCATCGAGCGCCGAGGCGAGATCAGGATTCATGCCGCTCGGCGCCGCTCGATGATGGCGTCGGGGATGGCGGTGAGATCGCCCGCGCCCAGCGTGAGGCAGAGGTCGCCGGGTTGTAGCCGAGAGTCCAGCCACGCCTGCACATCATCGAGTCGAGGCATGTAGGCCACGTTCGCCCACGGGTGGGCATCGAGCACAGCATCAACGAGGAGTTTCCCGCTCACTCCCGGCCGCGGTGTTTCGCCCGACGCGTAGACGTCGGTGATCACCAGGTGGTCGGCCGCTTCGAAGGAATCGGCGAAGTCCTGCCACAGCGCCGCGGTGCGGCTGTAGCGATGAGGCTGAAAGACGCACACCACACGATTCCAATCACCGTCTCTCGCCGCCTCTACCGCTGCGCTGACCTCGGTGGGCAGATGCGCGTAGTCATCGACAAAGACAACCCCGTTGGCCTCGCCGCGAAACTCAAACCGTCGAGCGACACCGCCGAAGCGCCCCAGCGCGCGGATGGCCGCGTCGATGGGAGCGCCGAGCAACAGGCCGGTGACGGCCGCCGCCGCGGCGTTGCGAGCGTTGTGGAGACCCGGAGTGGGCAGCTGAACACGGCCGAGATCTTCGCCCTGGTGCGAGAGCGTGAACTCGACCGAGGAGCGGCGGCGTTCGATGTCGATCATGCGATAGTCGGCTTCCTCGGCAGTGCCGTAGGTGACCGCACCGACCGTGGCGGCCAATGCCGCCGATCCGGCATCGTCGGCACACATCACCCTCGTCGACGCGGCTTCGGCGAACTCCTCGAACGCGCGCGTGAGATTCGCCGGATCGTTGCCGTAGGTCTCGAGGTGGTCGGGTTCGACGTTGGTCACCAACGCGACCTCTGCGCCGAGCGACAGAAACGTGCGATCGGACTCATCAGCCTCGATCACGAACCACTCGCCGTCGTCCCAGACGGCGCCTGACCCGATCTCGTTCACGTCACCACCGATGATGAACGAGGGACGCAGCTCGGCTTCGACCATGACCAGGGCCAGCATCGAACTGGTGGTGGTCTTCCCGTGCGTGCCGGCAACGGCAACGGTCCGCCGTTCGGCGCTGATCGCGGGAAGAATGTCGCCCCGCCTCAGCACATCCAGGCCTCGTTCACGAGCCGCCTTCACTTCGGGGTTGTGGTCGGGTATCGCCGTGCTGATGGCCACGAGCTCGGCATCGCCGAGATGGCCGGCGTCGTGACCGATGACGATCTCGATCCCGTCGGCTCGGAGCCGTTCGGCCACCGGACCGTCCTTCAGATCTGAACCCGTCACCGAGTGTCCCATGCGATGCAGCACCGACGCGATCGCGCCCATCCCGGCTCCACCGGCGCCGATCACATGGACACGCCGAGGGCGGCTCAAGTCGGGACTGTTGGCGGATTCAGCGGACATGGGGGCTCCCGGGAATCGGGTGGCGGGCGTGGGACTCGACCAGGTCGACGATGGCGGCCGGAGCATCGGGGCGTCCGAGTGATCCCGCGGTCTCGGCCATTGCCGCGAGCCGGTCGGGATCGCCCAGAAGCAGCTCGACCTCGGCAACGAGTCGCTGCCGATCGAGTTTGTCATCACTGACGAGCACCGCAGCGTCGGCGTCGGCCAGGGCCCGGCCGTTGGCGGTCTGATGATCGCCCGGCGCGCCCGGGAGCGGAATGAGAATCGAGGGCAAACCAACGACCGTGAGTTCGGCCACCGAGTTGCCGCCGGCCCGACACAACACCAGGTCGGTGGCGGCGTAGACCGTCGCCATGTCGTCCTCGTAGCGAACGAGTCGGTAGTCGAGCGCGTCGTCTGCTTCGATCGGGATCCGCGCCGCGAGCTCGCGGTGATCCCGCTCACCGGCAATGTGGTAGACGCAGAGGTCGCTGCGGTTGCTCCACTCGGGCAGCGCGTCGTAGAGCGCGTGGTTGATCCGCCGGGCGCCGAGCGACCCGCCCATCACCAGGAGCACGAGGCGGTCGGCATCGATGCTGAGGTTCTTGCGGGCGCCCTGTCGCTGGGTGTCGCGATCGACGGCGACGATGGCGGGACGAACGGGGTTGCCGGTCCAGGTCGCGTTCGGAAGCGGAGAGTCGGGAAACGGAGCGGCGCTCGCCTTCGCGAATCTCGCGGCGAGCCGATTGGCCGCGGAGGGCACGGCGTTCTGTTCGGTCAGCACGATCGGTACTCGCCAGATGATCGCGGCGATCACCCCCGGAACCGACGCATAACCCCCGAGTGCCACGAGAACCGAGGGTCGGCGACGAGCGAAGCCGACAACCGCTCGTGCGATCGCGATCAACAGCCCGCCGATCGCGAGGAAGTTGACCGGGGTCAGTCGGCGCTGCACGCCTCGTCCCGGCAGCGCGACCAGATCGAAGCCGGCCGCGGGCACGAGTCTTGCCTCGAGTCCACGCGACGACCCCATCCAACCCACGTCCTCACGAGACACACCGCGCGCCACCATCTCCTCTGCGACGGCGAGGCCCGGCGAGACATGGCCTGCGGTGCCGCCGCCCGAGATCACGGCCCAGGGTCGCCGAGCCATGGGTCAGCGCCCTTGGCGAGCGATGTTGAGCAACACGCCGACCGCAGCCATGGTGACCACCAGCGACGTGCCACCGAACGAGAGGAACGGCAGAGTCACGCCGACCACGGGAACCACCTTGGTGACCGAGCCGATGTTGAGAAACGCCTGCGAGACGATCCACATCGTGATGCCGAGAGCCAGGAGCATCCCGAAGCGGTCCGGGGCCCGAAGCGCGACCACGACGCCCGTGAAGGCGAGCGTGACAAAGAGCAGCACGACCGCGCCGGCGCCGAGAAGGCCGAGTTCCTCGGCGATGATCGCGAAGATGAAATCGGAGTGGGCGAAGGGCAGAAATCCCCACTTCGCCTTGCTGGCGCCGAGCCCCACTCCCGTGAGACCTCCCACCGTGATCGCGTGCAGCGACTGCAGCGGTTGGTAGCCGAGTCCGGCGGGGTCTCGCCAAGGATCCATGAACACATTCCAGCGATGACGTCGCCAGGGTGTGCCGGCGATGACGGCGACCATGCCGACCGCGCTCACGATCGACAGACCTCCGAGATGCAGGAGCGGCGTACCGGCGAGAAACAGCATGCTGCCGACCGCGATCGCGATGACGACAGAGTTGCCGAGGTGCGGCTGCAACATGAGCAAGCCGATCACGGCTCCGGTGACCGCCACAACAGGACGCAGCGTGGCCGCGGTGTTCTGGATGTCGCGACTCGGTCGGCTCAACAGGTCGGCGACGAACAGGACCATCGCGAGCTTGGCCACCTCGGAGGGCTGGAATGAGAACGGGCCGAGCCGGATCCAGCGGGTGGCGCCATTGACGTTGACACCGAAGCCCGGCAGAAGCACCACGACGAGAAGCACCAGGGAGCCGACGATCGCCGGCGTGGCGAGAATCCGGAGGCGGCGGTAGTCGATGCGCATCGTGACGAACAACACGACGCCGCCGAGCGCGGTCCAGATCAATTGGCGACGAAAGAGGCTCCACGCACTGTCCGAGGTGTTGATGCTCACCACGGCCGACGCGCTGAGTGTCATCACCACCCCGAGAAGCACGAGCGCGGTGACCGTGAGGAACAGGAGCAGGAAGGGGCCGGTTCGCCGGCCCACCGGGCGACGGGGCCCGCGGCCGTCGGCGGCGACTCGGGACGCGGGGTGGCGTCCGCGGGAGGCGGCCTTTTGCTGGCGCCGCGGCCGATTCTCAGTTGCTGTCATTGCTCGCCCCTGACTCCCGCACCGCTCGGATGAAGTCGTCGCCCCGGTCTCCGTAGTTTCGGTACCAGTCAAATGATGCACACGCCGGGCTCAACAACACGGGACACCCCCCGACGGCGAGCACGCGGGCGGCCGCAACAGCCTCGTCCATCGACTCGGCCGTCACGACGGTGTGGCTCGCGCGGAACACGGCCGCCACCTCGGGTGCGGCCTCGCCGATCGCCACGACGGCATGGATGTTCGATGCGCCCTCCGCCAGTTCGGCGAGATCGACGCCCTTGTTGCGCCCTCCGGCAATGAGCACGACGCGATCGAAGCCGCGGAGCGCGGCGACCGTGGAGTGTGGCGTGGTGGACTTGGAGTCGTCGAAGAAACGCGATCCGTCGATCTCGCCGACCGGAGTCACGCGGTGAGCGAGCCCGATGAAGGTCTCGGCTGCGGCGGCGACCGCCTCGACCGTCGCTCCGAGCGGCACGACCGTCGCCGCGACCGCGAGCAGGTTCTCGATGTCGTGGGGAAGCGTTCGCCACATCCGGTCGGTGGTGGTGAACGGGCCATCGGGCCCGATGAGCTTCTCGCCCTCGACGCGCCAGTCAGCCGCCGGCCCCCCGAAGGTCATGACCTGCCGGTCGATCGGCACGTGACTCATCACGACCGGATCGAGGGCGTTGGCGACGGCCACTCCCCCTTCGGCGATCGACCCGAAGATGCGAGCCTTGGCCTGTTCGTAGCCGGCGAGGTCGTGATGAATGTCGAGATGATCCGGCGCAAAGTTGAGCCAGGTGCCGACTGACGGCCGGAAGTCGCGCACCTGTGCAAGTCGAAAAGACGACGCCTCGACCACGAAGACATCGATCTCGGGCTGGTCGATCGCGGCGACGAGCGGGACGTCGGTGTTGCCCGCCGCCATCGCGCTGATGCCGGAACGTTCGAGCGCGGCAACACACAGCTCGACGACCGTCGTCTTGCCATTGGTACCGGTGATCGCCGCGATCGGCCGTTGGTCCCATGCCGCGGCGAGGTCGAGCTCGCTGAGGATCGGAATCCCGAGCGAGAACGCGCCGTGCGATTCGGGAAGACCGGGTGCGGGCACGACGAAGTCGACGGCCGCGGCCAGGTTGCGTAGCTCCGCGGCCGTCGGCGACTCGACGAGTTCGAGCCCCAGGTCGGTTGCGGCGTCGCGCAGCACGTCGTCGGCGCGGTCGTCGACCGCGGTGACGCTGTGACCGCGACGAAGCAGAGCTCCGGCAACGGCCCGGTTCGTGACTCCCATGCCGACGAGGAGCGCTCGGCGGGGACCGCCGACCAGGTCGACAGCGACCATCACGCGACTCCGGAGGCGATCGAATCTGCGTAGAACAGACCGAGGCCGATCGCCGTGCAGAGTCCGGACATGATCCACAGCCGAATGAGGATCGTGGTTTCGGGCCATCCACTGAGCTCGAAGTGGTGGTGAAACGGGGCCATCCGAAAGAGCCGGCGGCCGTTGAAGCGCCGAAAGACGAGGACCTGGAGGATGACCGACACGGTCTCGAGCACGAAAAGCCCACCGATGATCGGCAAGAGGAGCTGTGTTTCCGTCGCCAAGGCCAGAGCCGCGAGCCCGCTGCCGATGGCCAGCGACCCGGTGTCGCCCATGAATATCTGGGCAGGCGGCGCGTTCCACCAGAGAAAGCCGATGATGCCGCCGACCATCGCGGCCGAGACAACGGCAAGGTCGAGCGCGGCGGTGTTGTTGTAGGCCTCGAAGTGACGGAACTGCCAGAACCCGATCATCGTGAAGGCCGCGAAACTGAGCGCGGCCGCCCCACTGGCCAGACCATCGAGTCCGTCGGTGAGGTTCACCGCGTTGGTCGTGCCGACAATCAGCAGGATCGCCCAGCCCATCCAGAGCCAGCGACCCACTTCCCATCCGGGATTGTCGAAACGGGTGAACGAGATCGTCGTGTGGACCTCGGTGTATTGGCTCATGAGAAACGCAAAGCCGACGGCAACGATCAAGAGCCCCAACATCTTTGCTCGCTTGTTGAGGCCGAGGTTGCGGGCAGCAACAACCTTGATCCAGTCGTCCATGAGTCCCACCGCGCCGCCACCGATGATGGCCAGAACGACGAAGATCCCCCGGCGCGTGTAGATGCCACCGAAGACATCCGACACGACGTAACCCGCGACAACGCCGAGCACGAGAGCAATACCACCCATCGTCGGCGTGCCCGCCTTGACGTGATGGCCCTGCGGGCCGTCGTCGCGGATCGGCTGGCCGATGCGATGCTCAGTGAGCCAGTTGATGAGTGTCTTCGTACCGAAGAGAGAAACGATCATCGAGATGGCTGCGGCGATCAGGAGTCGGGTCATGACCGGCGTCCGCCCAGCCGTCGTAGCTCGTCTCGAGCCACGTCGCGGTCGTCGAAGTCGATGACTTCCTGTCCGATTGTCTGGGTGGACTCGTGGCCCTTGCCTGCGATCAACACGACATCACCCTTGCGTGCGCCGGCCAGCGCGTGGCGGATCGCCGCGCGTCGGTCGATTTCGATGAGCTCGGGAGGGCTGTCCATGCCCGAGACGATGCCCGAAATGATCGCATCAGGGGCCTCACCCCTCGGGTTGTCGCTCGTGACCACAACTCGGTCGGCCAGCCGACGAGCGACGGCGCCCATCTGAGGACGCTTCGATCGGTCGCGATCACCGCCGGCACCGAACACCAAGACGAGTGACCGCTCGGTCACCTCTCTCGCGGCCTCGAGAACCGCTTCGAGTCCGTCGGGCGTGTGGGCATAGTCGACCACGACCGAGAAGTCCTGACCCTCTTCGATTGTCTCGAACCGCCCGGGAACGGTGGGCGCCGCTCCCAGCGCGGTGGAGATTGCCGTGGCGTTGTAGCCGAGTCCGTGCACGACCTCGGCGGCCATGATCGCGTTCGCCACGTTGAAGATGCCGGCGAGCGGAAGCAGCACAGAGGTGCCTCGCCATCGAAACGCCGACGAGAGCGGTCCCGTCTCTGCACCATCGAGGTGGGTCTCGTCGATGAGCACCTTGGAGAGCGTGGTCGAGGCGGCCAACTTCTCCCCCCACGGGCCTCGGGTGTCGATGATCGCGAGCTGGGCGAACTCCGGATCGAAGAGCCGGCGCTTCGCGTCGAAGTAGGAGTCCATGGTGAGGTGGTGGTCAAGGTGATCCACGCCGAGGTTGGTGAACCCCACCACTTGGAACTTCGTGCCATCAACTCGATGTTGATCCAGAGCGTGCGACGAGACTTCCATCGCCACGACCTGGTCTCCAGCCTTGCGAGCGTCGGCGAACAGGCGCTGCAGGTCCGGCCCCTCCGGCGTGGTTCTGGCCCCGGTGAGCGTGCCGATCTCGCGAGTTCTCACGCCGAGCGCAGCCAGAATCGAGGCAATGAGCCGGACGGTCGTCGTCTTCCCATTCGTTCCCGTGATGCCGACCACCGCGATGTCGCTGCTCGGGTCTCCGTGAACGGCAGCCGCCGCCGGGCCCATGGCGCGCCTCACCGACGGCACGACGATCTCGGGAACTCCCAGATCGAGCGGCCTCTCCACGAGCAGAGCCACCGCTCCTGCTGAGACCGCGGCCGGTGCGTGGTCGTGGCCGTCGGCGTTCTCGCCCGAGACGCAGCAGAAGAGCGAGCCAGGGCCGACACGGCGCGAATCATGTTCGACGTCGTCGACGACGACGACGATCGAGTCGCGAGCGGAGATCTGCGCATCGAGACGCTCCGCAACGGCATCCAGTCGCGCGCTCACGGTGCCTCTTGACCTACGTCCTCGTCGTCCGGCGAGCTGATCGGCAATGCCGCGGGGGCCTTGACCCGGTCGGTCGACGAGCCGCCAGTGGACTCGGGCGGCACCCGCAGCTGCTGGAGTGCGTAGGTCATGAGCTCAGCGAAGACCGGTGCAGCGACGGAGCCACCGCCGGCGTGCTCATCAACGATGCCGTCGACAACGACGATCGCGCTCAGCGCGGGACCGTCGTCATTCGACACGATGCCGGCGAAACTCGCCGTGCGGTGCCTGGTGCCGTCGGGGCAGAGGTAGCCCTGTCCGCAGGGCTGCCACGCGGTGCCGGTCTTTCCCGACACGGTGTAGTTCGGGACCGCGGCGCGATGACCGGTGCCATCGATCACGACATGGGTCATCATCTTCATCAGCATCTCGGTCGTGTCCTCCGAGAGGACCTCGGTCGGGGCGGCGGCCCCGACTTCGTCGGCCAGAAGTACCGGATCATGCCGCAGACCACCGGCGGCCAGCGTGTTGTAGGCGACCAACATTTGGAGCGGCGTGACCGCCACGCTCTGGCCGATCGCCGCGTTGCTGAGCTCGAGCGCATGGGTGTCGAGGGAGTCGAGAATGCCCCGCGCTTCGCCATTGAGGCCGAGCGCGGAGACCTCGCCGAGACCGAAGTCGACCAACGAGTTGTAGAGCTTCTCCGGCCCGAGCTCTTGTGCGATCGCAATCGTGCCGGTGTTCGAGGACGTGCGGAGGATCCACGTCGGCGTATGCATCTCACCGTCGAGTGGCACATTCTTGTCGAAGTAGGACTTCTCGCCGTCCTTGCCGAGGTCGAACTCGAGCTCGTGTTCGACATGCACGGGGAAGAACTCGGGCCACGCGTCGTTCTCGAACACAGAGGCGAAGGTGAGCGACTTCATGATCGACCCAGGCTCGTAGGTCCACGTCGCCGCGAGATTCGTCGTTGTGCACCGGGCCAAACCGGTCTCCGGGTCTCGCACGACGTTGGCCATGGCGAGGATCTCGCCGGTGTTCGGGTCTGACAAGATCAGGATCGCCCGCTCGCCGCCGGACTCGTCGAGTGCGGCCTGCAGCAGCTCTTCGCTCCGCAGCTGGATGTTTCGATCGATCGTCACCTTCAGGTCGCCACCGGGCGCCATGCTCTCCACGACGCGGTAGCCCCCGGGAATCTGCACATCGCCGCCGGCCTGGGTCTGGCGCACTGCCTCCCCCGCCGTTCCGGTGAGCAACCCATCGAACATCTGCTCGAGACCGGAGATGCCGTTCTGGTCGACATCGACCCGGCCGACGACGGAGAGGCCTGAGCAGCCGCCATGCGGGTGCTCGCGACGCTGCTCCTCGATGATGTAGACGCCCGCGAGCCCGAGGGCCTGGACCGCTTCGCCGACCTCAGGGTCGACCTGCCGATCGAGGTTCACGAAGGCGCGGTCGCTGCTCAAACGATCGCGCAACGTGGCCGGACCGGTGGAGAGAAGGGGGGTGAGGGCATCGACCGCCTCGCTCAGGAGGTCGGCGGTGTCGTCGGCGATGTCGGCGGCTTGCAGCAATCGCGGGTTGGCGACGATCGTCGGCCGCGGGAGCGAGAACGAGATCGGTCGGCCGTAGCGGTCGAGAATCTGACCGCGCGGTGCGGCAATCGAGTCGGTGCGCACCTGGCTGCCGACGTCGCCGGCGAGGGCCGCGTCGGGTGTGAGCTGTAGGTCGACGAGTCGCCAGCTGAATGCACCGGCGACCATCGCGAGCACGATCATGAGGACGAGAACTCGTGCCTTACTCACCGTCGGGCGAGCAGGGACCACTTTTCTTCGTTGGCGCCTTCGCGCCGGAGTCGATCCACGGCGTGCGCCGCTCACTCGGCGACCGTTCGGGTGGCGCTGGCGAGCGTTGCGGATCCACCTGCGGCCGACACCGGAGGGCTTCCGGGCACGAACGGATCGATCGCCACCGGTGCGGCGAGTGCGCCTTCGGCGAGGGGGGCGAGAATCACGGTGTCTCCGGCGGGCACGAACCCGGCGGCGAGCGCAGTGAACTCGAGTCCGACCGCAGAGTCGGCCCAGGCCAGATCGGCCTGGCGGGCAACCCGCAGTTCTTCGAGCGACGTGATGTCGGCGTTGACGGCATCGAGTTCGGCCTGGGTCTGGACGACGACGGCGTGGAGCCCGGCGAGAGCGAACAGCACCACGAAGAAGAAACAGGCCACGATCGAACTGATGGCTCCGACCGTCCGGACCCGGTCGTCGGTGCGAACGACCTTCAGGTCGGCTCGCTTCGGTGCGGGCTTGGCATCGACACGTTTCGACGGACGGGCCGTAGCGCGTGAACTGGTAGCCATCACGCGGCCGCCAGTTTCTCTACGGCGCGGAATCGCGCCGCTTCGGCGCGAGGGTTGCGCTCGATCTCATGGGCCGATGGCTTGTGCGCACCGCGCCACAGCAGACGGACTTCGGCTTCGTAGCCGGGGGGTGGCGGCAGGTCGGGACGTGGCGGTGGCCTTTCTCCGGCCGCATCCCGGAACCGGCGTTTGACGATTCGATCTTCGCCCGAGTGGTAGGCCAGGACGGCGCACCGACCTTCGGGAGCGAGGAGGTCGAGGGCCTGCGTCAGCGCGTCATCGAGGATCTCGAGCTCCTGGTTCACTTCGATCCGCAGCGCCTGGAAACTCCGGCGAGCCGGGTGGCCGCCCTTGCGTCGAACCGCGGCGGGCACGGCGTCGCGAATCACATCGGCCAGCGAGGCCGTGGTGGTGATCGGCCGCGCCGCGACGATGGCGCGGGCGATCCGGCGAGCGTGCGGTTCATCGCCATGGCGTCGGAGCAGCGCCGCGAGTGCACGTTCATCGAGTCCGTTCACGAGTTCATCCGCGGTGACGGCGGCTCGCTGGTCCATTCGCATGTCGAGCGGGCCGTCGTGGCGAAAGCTGAACCCCCGGTCGGCGAGGTCGAGTTGGGGCGACGACACACCCAGGTCGAACAGGCAACCTGAGAGCCGCTCGACACCGAGCTTGCGGAGCACATCGGCCAGGCCGTCGAACCGACGGTGATGGAAGGTGACCCGGTCGCCATGGGGAGCGAGCCGGGCCCGAGCGGCATCGAGCGCCATCTGATCCTGGTCGAGACCGACCAGGGACACGCGTTCGTTGGCCGCGAGGAGTGCACTGGCGTGGCCTGCGCCGCCGAGGGTCGCGTCGACGACGACACCGTCGGGGACATCGGACAGAACCTCGGTGACTTCGGCCAGCATCACCGGGTCGTGTGCGAATTCCGCCGCGACTTCATCGGTGTCGGTGGGGTCATCCATGACGCGAAAGGCCAGGACCGTTGGGTCGACTCGTGAGCCGACATCGGTCATCTGCAGTCCCCCGACCAACGACGTTCGCCGGGATTTCTCCCCGGTCGAACTAATGGCAAGCGGGCGGAGTACGGGTCTTCCATTTGTTGGTCGGAAGACTGCAGATGATCGAGTCGTCGAAATCAGACCGTGTGGTCGGGCGCTCCCCCTCTCTTGGATGAACGGAAACGTGTGAGTGTCGAGGTGGAGACGACCACGGAGCGGCTGGTCATGAGCGAGCCGCCAGTCCGTGTCCACGCTCGATGGCGTCGGCCAGTTTCTCGGTACCGGCAGGCGAGACATCGGCCCAGCGTTCGGGGTTCCAGACTTCGATCCGCCGAAGTGCGCCGGTCACGATGACGGCACGGTCCAGGCCGGCGATCTCGCGCAAGTGAGGAAGGAGACGCACTCGGCCCTGCGAGTCGGGCACGACCTCGTCGGCTTGGCTGGCGAAGGCGCGGAGCGCGTTCACATCGACTTCGCCGGCCGCCACCTGCTCCTCGAGCGCGTCGGCCATCCGGTCGAACTCGGCTGCGGGGAGAATCGCCAGGCAGTGATCGAGCGGCGTCACGAACGCGCCCTCCGCCAGTTTGGGGCGAAACGACGAAGGGAGGATGAGGCGACCCTTGTCGTCGAGCGCATGCTCGAAGTTGCCGACGAATCGTGGAGCGCTGCTCCCTGCTGTCGCCATCGTGATCCCCCTTTCCCCTCGGCTCTCCCTGGGCCTCCATAGCTCTCCACCATACTCCCCAACGCCCCACCACTGCAAGCCTTTCCTCCACGAACCGCGCGAACGAACGCACGTTCGGTGGTCGTTTTGTGACGTAGTGGGACGGAATCGCGCGTGGCGCGGTGTCGTAGACCCGTTGGGTCACGCAGAGCGCACATCGACCCAGGACGGTCCAACCGGACTCGTCCTGGTCAGCGCGACAGAATCAACTCGAGGTGGCGACGCATCGGGGCATCGCCGATCTCGGCCACCCGTTGGGCCCACTGCTCACCGGCCTCGGAGGCACCCGAGGCCGAGAGCACGGCAAACGTCGCTGCCGCATCCCAGCGACGATGCACGACGCACTGAAAGCAAGCCCAGTCTCGAGTGCGGCGCTGGCTGACGCCGACGAGCTTGCGCGTGACGCCCAGCGCGGTTGCCGTCACCTCTCCGGGGCCGAGCCCGGCGAAGCACACACGGGCGGACCACTCGGAATGCAGCATTGGGCCTGTGTGGGCGCCGAGTCCGACCTGGCCGAGCGCGCCGAGCGCTTCTGACCACACACCGGCCAGCCAGTCACCGGCCCGCCCGACATCGTCAACCCAGAGCGGATCGTGGGAGGGAAGCCAGAAGTCGAACCAAACGTGTTCGTCCGGTACCAGCAGCACCGCTCCCCCGCCACTGCGACGACGGGCGATGTCGATGCCCCGATCGTGGGCTAGGTCCGGGTCGATGTCGTCGGCGGACTGGCTGCTTCCGAGCACGATCGCTGGTTTGGTCACCACCAGCTCACGCACTGTTCGCACGGCTGATACCGGCGGCTCAGGCTGATGCAGCATCGCGGCATCACCGCGGCGAATCTCCCATCGCCAGTCGTGGTCCGTTGTCACGCGCTACGGCGGTCCGCCGTCAGATACGGGGCCCAACTCATCGGTACCGACCCCGCGGCGACTTCGATCCAGGTGCTCGGGGCCGGAGGACCAGGAGCTCGAGCGAGCCGCATCGTGGTCTCGCCGAGTAGGCGATCGCGCTTGCCGCCGTTGCATCGCCGGCAAGCGGCGACAACGTTGTCCCATGTGTGGCGCCCCCCCTTGCTGCGCGGGACGACGTGATCGACCGTCTCGGCTGTGCCGCCGCAGTACTGGCAGGTGTAGCCGTCGCGAGCAAGTACGCCCCGGCGGTTCGGGGAACGATGCTTGGGGTAAGGCACATGGACATAGCGACTCAGCCGCACGACCGACGGCTCGTCGAGCGCGAGCCGTTCGGAACGCACCCGCCGTCCCGATCCGTGGAGGAGTTCGACCTTGTCGGACAGCATCAGGCAAATCGCCCGTCGTATCGGCACGACGGCGAGCGGTTCGAACGTCGCGTTGAGAACGAGGACCCCGGCCATCCCGAGAACCTACCGAATCCGGCGTCGCCGGTTCTCTGCTTTGCACCATCGGAGCCAGGCGACGAGATCGTGGCTGTCAGGTGGGCGCTCGGGGTCTCCGTATTGCGTCGTGGCGCGAAAGCCGAGCATCTCCGCGTCGGGCAGAGGAAGAAACGGACGGTGACGCCACCAGCCATCGGGGAGCAGCCGCCGAAACTCGACCAGCGCCGTGAACCACAGCGACGGTCGGAGAATCACCGCACCCGCCGCCCGAGCGACGGCGGTCAGACCGCCCGCACTCTGCGCCGACATCTGAGTTTCAGTCATTCGGGTCTCCGAGGAGTTCGTGGCCGAGCCCGACCAGACCAACCGCGGCCGCTCCCACGAGCGGACCGTCGGCACCCAGTAGAGCAGGTCGGATGCGAGTGCCGATCGAATGTTGGAGTGTCGCGATTCGATCGATCTCGGTTTGTGCGGCCTCAAAGAAGATGTCGCCGAAGCCGAGCGCGACCGAGCCCGCGACGACGGCGAGTTGCAGATCGAGAAGATTTGCGACCGAACCGACCGCTCGGCCCACGAGCATCCCGGCTCGAACCCGCTCCTCGTCGTCGGCTTCGTGCGCCGGAGCACCGGTTCGGAACGCGATCGCCGTGCCGCTCGCTTCGGCCTCGAGCACACCGCGCGCATGGCCGGGAAGTTCGGTGCCCAACGGCTCCACGAGAACGTGGCCGATGTGTCCGGCATTGCCCTCGTCGCCGTTGAGCAACTTCCCGTCGAGAACAATTCCGCCGCCGACACCGGTCGACACGACCATGCCGATGTAGTTGCGCACGCCTCGCGCCGCTCCCTTCCAGCCTTCGGCGAGGGCCAGCGCCTTCGCGTCGTTGTCGACGAAGGTGGGGATCTGGGCCAGCTGCTCGACGCGACGCAAGAGAGGAAAGTCTCGCCACACGCCGATGTTGAGGGGCGACACCGCGGAACCGCCGATGCGCATCGGGCCACCGGCCCCCACCCCGCAGACGGTCGCGGTTGCGGTGTCGAGCGATCCGACGAGATCGGCGAGCCGATCGAAGAGTTCATCGCCGTCGGCCGCTCCGGTGGAATCGACCCGCGATCGCTCGAGAATGTTGCCGTCGCCGTCGACCAGACCGGCCTCGAACTTGGTGCCGCCGATGTCGATCGCGAGCACGGTGGGCCGGACGACAGAACTGGATTCGGTCTCCGCGGGCACGGCCTCAACCTACGCTGTTGCACCGTGCAGGCGGTGGCCGCTGCCCGCGGGTGGGGAATTCGCCCTACTCTCTGCGACGAAACGAATGGCGGCCGGAGGCTCTGTGACAGCGACTGAAGAACACCCCAATGCGGCTCCGGGTCCCGGCGACAGCAGACACGGCGCGTGTGAGGGGTTTGCCGAACGATTCACC
>Ga0315336_1000257_pt1 | contig 192702 bp, 171 predicted proteins | sample ASW5metaG_FD_204512 | JGI IMG/M metagenome (GOLD analysis project Ga0315336, IMG submission 204512) | Ammonia-oxidizing marine archaeal communities from Monterey Bay, California, United States - ASW #5 | ecosystem: Environmental > Aquatic > Marine > Intertidal zone | place: USA: California... | reverse complement strand
AACCAGTATCACTTTCACTGATCCACCTGTAGCCAGTGTTGGTTTATCGGAAAAAGAATGTAAAGCACAAAACATACCTTATTTAGCTGCGTCATATCTTTTTAATGATCATGGAAAATCTTTGTGCATAGGAGAAACCCTAGGTCATGTGAAAATATTATGCGCCCCTAATAGCGGATTAGTTATCGGGGCTCATATAGTTGGCCCTGAAGCTAGCGAGTTGATTCACCAAATGGTAACCCTAATGCACTATAAGGGAACAGTGCTCGACATCGTAAAGATACCCCATTATCACCCTACTCTTTCCGAAATCTTCACCTATCCAGCCGAAGAGTTAGCGGATAACATATAATTTCTTCATAATAAGTCCTCACGGTCTAAAGAAATCTAACTAGCTGGTTGGTTTGGTTTCACCTAATATTGCTATTTTAGAAATGACCTATAGATTTAATTGCACAAAAAATGACATGAGGTATATGCTTTTGAAACCTCTAGTTGTGCAGAGGTCACAAACCACGTCCATTTGAAATTGTTTTCCAAGCGAACATATTGATCTTATTAAATGGTTTAAACAGAAGGTAAAATGTGGCGACACTCAATGTGCGACCTGCGCAAGCTTTTATTTTTCTTCGCAAAAATCCCTTAAACAGCCTCCAGTTTTTTGGCAAGATGGTCGATATCTTCGACGGCGTTCATTTCTGTAGCGCATAGCAAAAGGCTGTCGGTAAGTTCAGGATAATAATCGCCAAGAGGCAATCCAGCAATAATTTTATGCTCTAACAAAGCATCTCGAATTGTATTAGCAGGTCTGGGACATTTGATCACAATCTCATTGAATGTATCAGCATTGAACTGGATTTTAAAGTTCTTAACTTTAGATAATTTGTTTTTTAGGTAATTAGCCTTAGCTAGGTTAAGCAAGGCCAATTCGCGCAGACCCTGTTTACCCATGATTGCTAGGTAAATGGTAACAGCTAAAGCACATAATCCCTGATTAGTGCAAATATTAGATTTAGCTCTTTCGCGTCGAATATGTTGTTCGCGTGTAGAAAGTGTTAGGACAAATGACCTACGCCCCTTAAGGTCAACTGTCTCTCCTGTAAGACGACCGGGCATTTGTCGAAGAAATTTTTCACGCGTAGCAAAAAACCCAGCATAAGGGCCCCCGTATGATACAGGCAATCCAAACGATTGTGCTTCACCTACAACTATGTCTGCCCCTCGTTCACCTGGTGGTTTCAGAATTCCAAGAGACAATGGCTCAGCCACCGTTACTATCAGCAAAATATCCCGCTCAGCTAATTCTTTACCCAAGGCCGCATATTCTTCCACAATTCCAAAGAAATTTGGGCTCTGCAATACCACCGCAGAGACTTTATCGCTCAAGTTGCCTCTAATGAATTCAAGATCGGTTTGTCCGCTTACATCGTAAGGAACATCTATCAGCTGGTGGTCAGCTCCTCTCAAATAGGTCTCAATGGTTTGCCTATACTCAGGGTGGATGGCACGAGAGATTAAATATTCATTTTTATTATTGATCCGATTCGCCATAAGTACAGCCTCGGCAAGGGCCGATGCTCCATCGTACATTGAGGCGTTTGCTAAATCCATTCCTGTAAGCATGGTGATCATCGTTTGAAATTCAAAAATCGCCTGAAGGGTGCCCTGGCTTACCTCTGGTTGGTAAGGCGTATAGCTAGTGGAAAACTCTCCTCGCTGGACAAGACTCTCGATGAGGACAGGACTATAGTGTCTATAGGCTCCCGCTCCAAGAAATGTGGATATCTCTTCCGAGTCTGGGTTGCACTTTTGTCTTTGGCGAAGCGCAGTGATAATTTCACTTTCTGAAAGAGCAAGAGGCAACTTAAGAGCTTTATTCCCAAGCCTTAAATCAGCTGGGATACCGTCGAATAATTCATCAATATTCCGAACACCAATTGTTGCTAGCATCTCTCGAATATCTTGCTCAGTATGGGGGATAAAGCGCATAATTTAAATATTCTTCTAATAAAGGTAGTAACTTATTCACTCCTGGTTTTTACATTGCTCGGCGTACTGATCTGGATCCAACAAGTTCTGCTCAGGGTTAGAGTTTGAAAACTCGATTTCTACCATCCACCCTTTGCCATATGGGTCGCTATTAACTAATTCGGGCTGTGATTCAAGGTCCTTATTAACGGCCACCACTGTGCCACTCACTGGAGCATAGATATCAGAGACTGTCTTAACAGACTCCACTACGCCAAAGGCGTTCTCTTTCGTGAGCTCCGTTCCCTCGTCCGGTAATTCCACAAATACGATGTCGCCTAATTGGCCTTGAGCAAAATCAGTAATCCCAACGGTAGCCCGGTTGTCTTTTAACCTTACCCATTCATGCTCAATCGAATATAGAAGATCATTTGGGATCTCCATGTGCTTCCCCCCTTTAATCAGTAAAAAGTTATCTATTAACTGCTGATATTTGTTATTTTTTTACGTGGCTAGGAACAACTGGCAGCTCGACCACTTCGGCAGGAACGAAGTAATTCCTGATTTCCACATCCAAGCGAGTACCTAAGTGAGAATATTCTATGGATACATAGCACATTCCAACCCCTATATTCAAGACAGGAGAAAATGTTCCGCTTGTGATTTCACCTACATGCTCACCATCCTTCAAAACCCGATAATGGGATCGAGGAATACCACGAGTTAGCAGTTTTATACCAACTAATTTTCGCCGCAACCCTTGTTCTTTTTGTTTTAGTAAAGATTCTCTACCAACAAATTCACCTTTATCAAACTTAATAACCCAACCCAACCCCGCATCTAAAGGATTAAGTTGGTTATCGATTTCATTTCCGTACAATGCATACCCCATTTCCAGACGCAAAGTGTCCCGTGCACCAAGACCAATTGGTTGTATTCCATAGGGCTCCCCTTGCCGCATGAGAGATCGAAACACTTGTGAAACCTTTTTGGGCCGGAGATAGAGCTCAAATCCGTCTTCCCCCGTATAGCCCGTTCGGGAAATAATGCACTCCACACCGTCCACTTTGCCCTTTTTAAAATTGTAATAAGATAGCTCATTTAGAGAAAAATCACATAAAGGCTGCAACACGTTTTTGGCCTCTGGCCCTTGCAGTGCTAATTGAGATGTTTCGGCACTTGTGTTTTTTGTACTAATATCGAAAGAAGCTGCGTGTTTTACGATCCATTCGTAATCCTTATCCGAGTTAGACGCGTTGACGCAGAGAAAATAATGATTTTTCAGAAATCGATGAACCAGTAAATCATCTACTACCCCACCGTTTTCATTGCACATGAGGGTATAAAGAATTGACCCATTGGACATCTTATCTATATCATTAGAAAGCAAAAATTGTAAAAACCGTTTAGCATCCTTGCCTTCGATTTCAATTTCTCCCATGTGGCTAACATCAAACAGCCCTACTTTTTCCCTCACGCAGATATGTTCGGCCATAACACCATTAAATTGGATGGGCATTTCCCATCCCGCGAATGGAACTAGCCTAGCACCTAGTTCCTTATGGATATCGTGTAATGGAGTTATTTTTAAATTTTTTGAAATATTTTGAGACATGATAGTGAAATCTGTTATTTTAAACTCTACCAGAAAAATTCTGTGCCATTTTCTCCTTAATTAGGAGAGCGCTTTCTATACCACTCTTTCACAAAATAGCGCAAGAGAAGAAAACAATTTAAACTTTTAGGTTCAAAAGCACCATTCTCAACAAACACAGAGTCTTTCCACAACCCACTGATTTAAAAATTATTTTGAGACCAAGCAAAAAAGAGGGTATGACAGACAACTTTCCCATCAGCTAATAGCTAATACCATGAAAACATTATATAATTAGGATGTATAAACAAATTAAAGATGCTGTTATTACTATGAGCGGTTCAACTCATTATCTAGGTGAAAAATACGATGCAATCCTGCTAGCGGGAGAAGGTGAGTCTAGCTATAAGGTATACCACCAACACAAAGCCTTTCTGGAAATCAAAGGTAAATGTATTATCAACTACGTTATCGAAGCATTGCAACAAGTGGAATCTATAAAAGACATATATATTGTAGGCTCCAAGAATAAATTAAAGCAAACTCTCAACGATGCAGCGGTTGATTGCCATTATCCAAAAACAATTCATCTGGTTGATCAACAAGCCAACTTATATGAAAATATTTTTTGCACCTTCCTAAAAACAATTCCTGGTGGGGAAGATTCATTGGTCACCGACCTGGAAGCTTCGCAATTTAAAAACAAAGCTGTTTTAATCGTCCCCTGTGATTCTCCTTTGCTAACCCCTCATGAGGTGGAGTATTTCATCTCACAGTGTGACATTAACAACTATGATCATATATTGGGATTAATTTCTGAAGAAGCACTGGAAAATTTTTATCCAAAAGGAAACCTACCTGGCATCAAAATGGCTTACCTGCATCTCAAAGAAAATAACTACAGAATTAACAATCTACATGTGGTAAAACCCCTGCGGATAGCTAATAGAGAATATATTCAAAAAATGTACCAGTATCGTTATCAGAGGAATTTTAAAAAAATAATTATGTTCGGAAGAAGTCTATTAGGAAAAATCAAACTCAAATATTACCGTTGTTATATAGGGCTTCAATTGTGTCAGTTTTTTTCATCAATTGGATGGAAGGCTCCTGTCAAATATTTAAAAAAATGGACGGCAAAGCAAGACATGGAAAGTTGCATATCCAACCTTCTTAATACACGTTTCAAAGGCCTAGTGGTCCCTTATCCAGGAGCGGCATTGGATATAGATCGCGATTCTGATTACGAGGTCATTAAATTAAGATACGATGAGTGGTATAGTTTTCTAAACTCAACAGAGAATTTTCATCCCTGCGCTAACGAACAGCATACAACAAAATAACTTTATATCTTCCTTAATATCAAAACGTAATCCAATTTAGCCAATGAATCAAAGCCGAATCCGTAATTTTTCTATCATCGCCCATATCGACCATGGAAAATCCACCCTTGCCGACAAACTAATCCTCTTTACGGGCGCACTAAAAAAGAGAGAAATGAAGGACCAAGTTCTCGACAACATGGATCTGGAACGTGAACGGGGTATTACCATTAAAGCTCAAACTGTCCGCCTTCAATACAAAGACGAAAATGGAAAGGACTATACCTTTAACATGATCGACACTCCTGGTCATGTGGATTTCACCTATGAAGTATCCCGCAGTTTAGCTGCCTGTGAGGGCGCTATACTAATCGTTGACGCAACTCAGGGTATCCAAGCTCAAACCATCGCCAACGTTAATCTAGCCGTGCAAAATGATCTGACGATTATTCCAGTTATCAATAAAATAGACCTACCCAGTGCTGACCCCGATTCCGTTAAAAAACAATTAGAAGATATATTGCAAATCGAATCTGGTCAAGCCGTGCTAACTAGTGCCAAGGAAGGAATTGGCATAGAAGATGTAATGAAAGCAGTGGTAAATTTTATTCCAGCACCCGTTGGTGATAGTAAAAAACCTCTTAGAGCTCTTTTGTTTGACGCTTGGTACGATACTTACCGAGGAGTAATTATATTAGTTCGGGTTGTGGAAGGCCATCTAAGCGCGGGAATGCGTATCCGTTTCATGGCTACAGAGACCGAGTTCGATATAGAGGAAATAGGTACCTTCTCTCCTGCTCAGAAGAAAATCAAGTCACTGCAGGCAGGAGAAGTTGGGTATGTCATAGCAGCAATCAAACAAATGGATCAAACCAAAATCGGCGATACAATAACAGAAGCCAATCGCCCCACAGAGCAACCTCTAAAGGGATATAAAGCAGCTAAACCTATGGTCTTTAGCGGATTGTATCCCATATCGGGTGACCAATATGAACTGTTGCGCGATGCACTGACAAAGCTCAAATTAAATGACTCTTCATTTACCTATGAGCCTGAATCCTCTCAAGCATTAGGATTTGGGTTTCGATGTGGTTTTCTTGGGCTTTTACATATGGAAATAATACGTGAACGGCTGGAGAGGGAATACAATGTTGACCTGCTCACTACTGCTCCCAATGTAGCATATAAAGTTTACTCTGCCGACCAGTCAGCTTTCATGTTAGATAACCCAGCGAAATTAAAAGAAGTAAGCAGTATAGACCATATAAAAGAGCCTTATGTAGTTGGCACGATTATCACTCCAGAAAAGTATATTGGAATGACAATGACTCTTTTGCGTGAAAGACGTGGGAACCAAACCAACATCGAATACTTAAACCCCAAAACCGTACTACTAAAATACGAATTACCTTTTAGCGAAATTGTAATGGATTTTTATGACCAATTAAAATCGACTACTCAAGGGTACGCCTCCTTCGATTACGAGTTTCTGGATTTTCGCACTTCCAAACTAGTCAAACTAGATATCCTCTTAAATGGCGAGGTGGTTGATGCGTTGTCGCTAATTATTCACACGGATAAAGCATATCACCAAGGACGAGAATTGGCAAAAAAGCTTAAGGGAAAAATCCCGCAACAAATGTTTGAAGTGGCCATTCAAGCCGCAATTGGCAGCAAGGTTATTGCACGCGAGACAATTAAGGCACTTAGAAAAAATGTGCTGGCAAAGTGTTATGGGGGAGATATTACTCGCAAACGCAAATTGCTCGAAAAGCAAAAAGCTGGTAAAAAGAAAATGAAACTGGTAGGCAAAGTGGAAGTCCCCCAAGAAGCTTTTTTAGCTGTATTGAGAACCGATGGAAAATAAACCTCTTGACTACAGGTCTAAACCACGTAGTCAGAAAAAAAACAAGAGCATTTTTAGAGAATATGCCGAAGCAATTTTTATTGCTCTCCTGCTCGCGCTATTCATTCGTACCTTTATTATCCAAGCATTCAAAATTCCATCAGGATCGATGGAACAAACTCTGCTTATCGGCGACCATATTCTTGTTTCCAAGTTCACCTACGGAATTCATGTCCCAAATATAATTCCATTTCTTAACATCAAACTCTTTGATGATATCGTGTTATTCCAGAAAGTTCCTAAACGAGGCGACATTATTGTTTTCAGGTATCCGAAAAATGAGAGCCGCGATTTCATAAAGCGAGTGATCGGACTCCCGGGAGATCTATTAGAACTCCGCCAGCAAAAAGTTTTTATAAATGAAAAACTTATTAAGGAAGAACACGCCTGGCATACAGACGCACCACAAAAAGGTCGACTTGTCCCGAGGGATGATTTTGGCCCGATCATAGTACCCCCTGAACACCTTTTTATGATGGGCGATAATAGAGAAAATAGTCAAGACAGCCGTTTTTGGGGATTCCTGGATATAAATAAAATTAAAGGTAAGGCTCTCGTAATTTACTGGTCTTGGAATGCGGAAGACAGTTGGGTCAGATTCGACAGATTCGGACAAGTGCTCCGTTAATTTAGAGATTATTTTTCATGCCTTTTTCACAAGCATCACCTCATTCCGAAAAAGTAAATTCTATTTTAGAACAAGCCGAGGGGATCATTTTTGATTTTGATGGTCTTCTCGCAGATTCAGAACCGTACCACTACCTTGCATACAACCAAGTTTTCGAACGATATGGACACACCCTAGACAAAAATGAGTATTGGGTCGAATGGACCTCAAAAGGTAAGGGCATCGCTGGTGAAATAGCACGACATAATCTTGTCTTGGACATTGATCCAATTAAATTGCGAGAACAGAAATTCGAGGTGTATTCTAAGTATTGTCAAGATGGCGACATCCCGTTATTTCCAGAGGCAATTAAAGTAGTTGAGCTCCTAAAGCCCCGATTTCCTCTAGCTATTGCATCTGGTTCATGGGAGCATGATATTCGTTCCATTCTGAAGAATGCTGGGGTCGAAAACCTATTTGAAAACATTCTGGGTAAAGAATCCGCATCGAAAGAAAAACCCCACCCAGACATTTTCCTTAGAGCATCGGAAGCCCTTAAATGCCCGGCCTCGGAATGCGTTGTAATCGAAGACGCCCTCAAGGGATTAGACGCTGCCAAAGCTGCTAAAATGTGGTGTGTAATTATCAGAAATGAACTTAATCGGACCATCGATTTTAGTCGAGCTGACTTGGTCGTTTCAAGTCTGTCTGAGTTTGCGGTCCTTCTCAAAACTTAATTGATTCTTTCTGCAAAAGGCAGAGACTCTACTAAAATAAGCACCCCTAAGCCGGCAAACAGGAGTGCCTTTCTTGAATTTTTTTTTCCTTTGATTCAAAACTTATAAATCAAAAAAAAATCCACCCCCTCAAACGAGGAAGTGGAATTTATGTTAAAGTTAAAATGCCGTATCGAACTAGCAAACAGTATTCTTAATTTTTTTCTCTATAAAAAATTAGTTTCTTTTCTCGTAGGTTTCCGAGACACCCATTCTCTTAAGATCAGCATCACTCAACCCCGCAGCAGAAGAACCACCGGCAGAAGAACCACCTCCTCCAGCTGTAGCACACCCAATAAAAGCGGTCACCACTAACAAAGCAAATAATCGAACAATAATTTTCATGATAGCACCTTCACAAAAAAGTTAATAATACAAGCCCCCCTTTACCCCCGAATAGTTTCTACACGCATTAGAGCAGTATCCAAACCTGTCTTTTCCATAAAAAAAGTCATTTTTTGTTGAGGCCGTATTATACCCAAAACTTCGCTAAAATCAATTCTTACCGTCCTCTTTCCTTTAGAATTAAATAAAAAATAAAATCAAAGTTAACTTTAAGTCTACGATTTTTGATTTTTCCAGAAAGTCTTTTATAATCGAGAAGGTTCAAAAGTGCTAAATTATATATGAATCGTCAATATAAAATAGAAACCGACCAACAATTTGGTAAAAATAAGTAAAAAATATATCCTTTTCTATTGAGGTTCCCCTTGGCAACTAACAAGCAATCTCCATCAAAAGAAAAATACAAAATAGACTGCTTACCTCGAATAAGAGTAATAGCAGGTTACCAAATAGCCTTGGGCCCAGGGAAGGTTGATCTTTTGGAAGAAATTGATCGCTCTGGTTCTATCTCTAAAGCTGCCCGGGAACTAGGGTTGAGTTATCGTCGAGCATGGACACTAGTTGATACTATGAACAAGAGTTTTAGATCTCCCCTAGTTAAGGGTTCTGTCGGTGGAAAAAGGGGAGGTGGAGCGCACCTGACTCAACTTGGAAAGCAAATGGCAAAAATTTACCGCTCAATGGAATCTAAGTCGGAGGCAGCTATGCAATCAGATTGGAAAGTGATTCAACGCTCCCTTAAACCACTTAGCTAGTTTAGATAAAATCTGTCTAAGAAGTTTTTAAGCTGGTTTTTCAGCCACAATTTCTAAGCCTGAAAATTTCAATGAAAGATTATCACCTGGATTTTGACTGAACGCATCTGTCTCATCAAAGTAGTCTCTGCAATCAAAATGGGTGATTCGAAATCCTGCACCTTCAACATCTCTTTTTAGAGTGTTCGTAAAATCTTTTTCTATCTCCACCAATGTTTCTCTATAACCCGCTGTTAGTTTATCTCTAAATGCAGGTTGTTCGGACTGCCTAAGAATATGATACTCCAAATCTGTATCCAAAACCTCAAGCACCCCATTTGGCTCAAGATTAACTATCGACCATCGCAAAAATTGGATTCTACCCGGCCTTTTTAAATGGTGTAAAAATTTATTAGCCATGACATAACCGAATTTTGTGTCCTGTGGAGGAGAGGAAGGAAAATCAGCTGCGACAAGAACCACATTTTTTTTTCCGATAAGCCCTAGGTAGTGAGACAAGCTATTTACAATAAAAGGTTCGTTATCAGTTAAAACTAATTTAGGGTAATTATCAGGCCAGTTATAAATCATGCTGAAGCCTGCCAGACCTGTCGCAACATCTAATACTGGTTGGTTCGAATTCGAAAGTCTTTTAGGAACAGAATACTCCCACGGAAAATTTTCGGTTTGATACAGATAATAACTATAACCTTCACTGAGCAAACGAATAATTTCCGGGTCTTGCCTCAGTTTTGGATTCTCGGCTACCGTTCTTGCCAACTGGTAGAACAGTTGACTCATTTTTTTGTTAATCGTTTGTAAAGATCCTTGGTTTTTGCCAAGATCCTTTTTTAGGTTGAGATTGATATGATCAAAACTCAAAATAACAGCGAGGCGCTCATGCTGGGCATATACCAAATCAGCTAAATCAATCATTACCTCCGGATAAATAGACCTCAGTAATATATTAAAGTATTTTTGGTCTTCCCTGCCCTCTGGGCTATCCGAAAAACCCAAATGCTTATTCAAATACTCGAATAAAGATTTTACTCGCCCCACTAATTCGGGTGAACTTGAGTTTTCGAGTCCGATAAAAGCCCGCCCATAATCAATTAACAAGGGTAAACGGGGGGAACCATCGATAAAAGTTGATATTAATCTATTGTCCATAAGTGGCTAATCAGATACTAAAAATTATTTTACGGCCAATCCCAGGCTGCCCTGCCCAAAAGGTAAAAGGTGAGAATCAAACATGGCAAAAAGTAAGGAACAGCGGGAAACGCCCCTTCTCCTATCAGTAAATATAATGAGTAAACCGCTCGTACTCCATAAATGACTGCCAACACTTGAACCAGTAATCTTTTACCACGAAAGATTAAAGGAGTAAGAATCAGGATAATTAAAATAAAAGTAGATAGACTAGCATGGACTACTTTGTTCATCTCGGGATCCACTGGTGGTAGCTTCCATAAAGCAATTAAAATATACAACATGTTGAGAAAAAAAAAACCAACCCCTGCCAATCGGTATTTTTTTAACCCCGAGTTAATTTGTCTTATCTCTCCAGGAAATTCTTTAGCCATGGTTATATGTTATTATTCTTTTAGTAAATTACCGTTTTGGGAAACGAAACATAAGTTTAAGGAGTGCTAATTTGTTTTCAATGTTTTTTTTACCGAGGACCCAAAAGCATCTGATCAGCTTTCTTTTGGGGTTGGTACTGCAAAAACAGCCTGAGTATTTCAAGTTTTGGATCGGTCCGAAAGTACGGAGGGCAATATTTTAGGTCGAATATATATTACTTATTGTATTTAAAGATATTATAATAATAACGACTCTACTACAGAGCAAAAGACCTAGACTGCCATCCTTCTTGATTGGGCTTAAGAAAGACGGTGAACTCTTTAAAAGTCTAAGAATTATCCCTTGACAAAGGAGCTGAACCGATGAAATAATCCTTGGACGTTCTCAAGCTCAAAAACCAGCGGAAGAGGAAACTTTCTGATTATCAGTAGGTTATATGATTAGTATTTTAGAGGGTCAAATGTAGCCATGAAAATGACGTTTCAGCCCAAAAATGTCAAAAGAAAGCGAACCCACGGGTTTCGTAAACGAAGCTCATCTGTGGGTGGCAGAAGAATACTAGCTAACCGAAGGCGAAAAGGACGTAAACGTTTGACTGTTTAACTTTATGAGTAAATTCTCATTTGAGAAAAGGGAACGCCTCGCTAAATGGCCTCAATTTGAGCATGTGATAAATCGAGGCCATAAACATAACATAGAGACTTTTTGTACTATCTTTTTTCTACCGAACGGCCTCCGCAGGAAACGACTGGGAGTCATCGCTTCGAAGAAAATCGGAAATGCGGTGGTTCGCAATCAGGTTAAAAGAAAAATCCGAGAAGTTTTTCGACACATCAAAAATTGTATTGAGCCTGCTATGGATGTTGTTGTCATATCCAGGAGGGGTCTGGTTTCCCTGCCCAGTAAGGTTCTGGAGAAAAAAATTTCCCAATTCCTTCCTGTCAAAAGGTAATTTATAAAAACAAAACTTCTCCTTTTTCGATTTCGCTCATTCCTAAAATACTATGTCTTTTCGAAATATTGTTAATAGGCTCCTTATTAAGCTTATCAGGTTATACCAAAGGTTACTCTCTCCACTTTTACCTGCTGGTTGTAGATTTTATCCAACCTGCTCAGAATATTCGGTACAGGCACTCAAACGGTATAACGTCTTTAAAGCTCTGGGACTTTCCCTAGCTCGATTGCTTAGATGCCACCCCTACAATGACGGTGGCTCCGATCCTATAAAATAACGCGGAGGTTTCTCGATTGGAAAATAGATTACTGCTCGCCTTTGTTTTGTCTCTCGGTGTTTTCATCGGCTGGGGATATATCATGTCCATGATCGAAGGACCTCCCCCTGTTCAAATTGAGGCTGAAAAGAAAGCCGCAGAGGCCCCTACATCAGTCAATCCCGGGGTATCAAAACAATTTCAATCAAGCTCTGAGATGGGAAACTTATCCGAACTGCCCACATCAATAGCACCCTCGCCAACCAAAGAACAAACCAATTTCCCTGGAAAAGAAACAACAATAAATGTTTCCACTGGACGCGTTACCTATATCATAACCAATAAAGGAGCGATGGTTAAAAACATACTGCTCTCTCAACATAAAACAGACAAAGGCGAATCCATCGATCTAGTTGATCATGATAATGGTGGCATCCTACCTCTAGCACTGGAATCCAATAATAACCAGGTTACGAAAATCCTTCAAAATGCTTATTATAAAACTTCCACCACATTTCTTGAACTCTCTGAGTTCCAACCCACTGGCAAACTCCGTATGGAACTGGAGCATTCTTCTGGCTTGAACGTAGTGCGAGAATTCACTTTCCGTTACAACGACTTTATGGTCGATTTAGAAACAAAAATAAAAGCGCCCACTTTTGCCGAACAAAACTTAACCTATAACGTATTATTAGGCCCTGGTATGGGGGGGAAGGTAACCTCGCAAACAGATTATATCGTTTTTAGTGGCGCTACGACGTTCGTAAATAATGAAAGGTTGGAAAGCCCACCTGAAGATATTACAAATGAGATTATTTACAAAGGTGATCTAGCATGGACTTCTTTTCAAAATAAATATTTTGGTACGGCGCTTATTCCTAAAGAAGGGATTAAATCGGCTGTCGTAAAAAAATATGGTGATAATGTTTATGTTGGATTAAGAATGGAAAGTGTCCAATCATCCGCTTCTTCTTCACATATTTTATATGCCGGAACCAAAGAGTTACAGGTGCTAGAAAAATCAGGGTACAATTTAATGCGTCTCATGGACTATGGTTGGTTCGGAAATAAATTTGCTTTTCTAGTAAAGCCCCTACTCAAAGTACTCCAGTATTTTTACGATATGTTTAACAACTACGGCTGGGCTATTATCTTTGTGACTATCATCATTAAAATTATTTTTTTTCCGCTTACACATAAAAGCTTCAAATCCATGAAAGGTATGCAGAAAGTACAACCCTACGTTAAAATCATTCAAGAACGACATAAAGGTGACCGTCAAAAAATGAATGAAGAGATGCTCGAGCTTTACAAAAAACACAAGGTGAACCCCCTTGGTGGTTGTCTACCAATGCTCCTTCAAATCCCTGTATTCATCGCACTCTACCATGCACTTTTCTTTTCCATTGAACTACGCGGGGCACCCTTTATAGGCTGGATTGATGACCTTTCTGTAGCAGACCCCTATTATGTCTGGCCGGTTGTAATGGGCGCATCTATGTTTCTCCAGCAAAAACTTAATCCAGCAATCGGAGACCCAACCCAGCAAAAAATTATGATGATGTTGCCTATTGTATTTACTTTTCTCTTCATGTCCTTCCCCTCAGGCCTTGTCATCTATTGGACAGTAAATAATATACTGACCATATCTCAGCAGGCTTATATATATAAATTCACCAAAGACTAAAGGCTCCCGAAGGTGAACCTTCTCCTTTTTCTTGATACTCTGGGTGAACTCAAAGTAACCTGTCTATCGAATAAATATTGATCTTTCTCTGGGTAAAATTGTGGATAATACTATTGCAGCGATCGCGACACCAGCAGGAGAGGGCGGCTTAAGCATCATTCGCTTTAGCGGAACAAGTGCGCTTACTATCGCCCAAAAATTGTTTAGAACACCCGCTGGAAATCCAACAAGTAAATTTTCATCCCACAAAGTCCATTTGGGCTCAATTCAAGACCCAGCAAATGGAGAATGTATTGATGAAGTTATTTTAACATGGTTCCAAGCTCCAAAAAGCTACACAGGTGAAGACATCATCGAAATCAGTGCTCATGGTGGGGTGTTTGTTTCGTCCCGAATACTTCAACTTGTTCTTGATTACGGCGCACGCCTTGCTCAACCAGGAGAGTTCACACGCCGTGCGTTTATAAATGGTCGAATTGACCTATCCCAAGCCGAAGCCGTGGCAGATTTAATATCAGCTGCTTCCGACAAAGCTCTTCAGTCGGCAATTAAGCAACTTAAGGGACATCTTTCTAAACAAGTGAATGAAGTTTATGATCGTTTACTATCCGTACTTAGCCAGATTGAAGCTGCCATAGACTTCCCCGAGGAGGGACTGGATTTTCAAAAACGAGCGATTTCAATCAATGAAATACGACAAGTGCTTAAGAAAGTAAATATTTTAATCAGCACCTATCGTCAGGGAAAAATATTTCGCGAGGGGGCGTCTGTTGCACTTGTAGGAAAACCTAATGTTGGAAAATCTAGTCTACTCAACGCTCTCCTCCAGGAAGACCGTGCTATCGTTACCCCATATCCTGGAACCACTCGTGATACGCTCGAAGAAAGAATTCGTATCAAGGATATTCATATCAACATCATCGATTCAGCCGGGTTACGCAACCATCCAGAAATGGTCGAAAAAGAAGGTATGCAAAGGACCCGCTTAGCCATTAGTCACGCTGATCTTGTCCTTGTCATTTTTGACCGGTCACAGCCCCTCGATGAAAATGACGATCTCATTTACAAAGAAACTGGCAACAAACCCAAACTTGTTATTATCAATAAATGCGACCTACTGGAAAACTGGTCGACCGATGATTTAAAATTAAAAATAAAATCAAATCATCCGATACTTATATCGGCAAAAGAAAAAAATGGGCTCGAAGCTCTTATAGATTCTATTCATGACCATGTTGCCCTTGTAGCAACACCTGGAACAATTTTTGTAACACGCGAACGACATCGTGCCCATCTGGCTGATGCGTCCAAATCACTAAAAACAACTCTTGAGTCACTCGAAAAACAACTATCAGAGGAATTTGTCGCTACCGACCTTGTTATAGCTATGAATCATCTTGCTGCCATATTAGGGAAATCTGTAGGAGAGGAATTACTCGACCAAATATTCAATTCATTCTGTATTGGCAAATAAATAGATAAACCCTCTTGGGAAAAAATATGCCGACTCACAAGATCCTAAATATACAACCGGTTGAACTTCACCAGAGGCTTAAAAAAGGCCACGATATTTGTTTAATCGATGTCCGTGAAGAATGGGAGTACTCTCTAGCCTCTATTGCCGGATCAGAACACATACCATTAAATGAACTCGCCGATCGTATTCAAGAGATCATGTTTGAGGAGGAGATTGTCGTGTACTGCCACCATGGGGAAAGAGCCTTTCGAGGAGCAGAGATTTTGCTAGAGTCTGGTTTTAAAAAAGTTTATCACTTAACTGGAGGTATTGATGCCTGGTCACAGGTGGTAGACTCAAAAGTACCTAGATATAGAAGTTAATTTTCAAAAAAAGTTTTCTGCTCCGCTCCTTATAAAACGGGGTTGTTTAAAAAATTTATCCTGTTAGACCATATTTTGATGATATGAGATTGTAAAGTTCCTGGTTTCATATGACAGGTTAGGTTTTATGTTGAATCGTTCGCAAAACGATATCACGCATGGGATCGGAGGGAGCTGTTTGTTTAGTCCATAGCTCAAATTGTTTAACAGCTTGATTGATAAATAATTCAATTCCAGAAATAGTTACGCATCCAGCGGCTTTAGCTTCACGAATCAGTCGGGTTTCAGGAGGATTGTAAACAGAATCGAAAACTACCATCCCTTCCCGCAGATAATGGGAGGAAATTGGCGTATCTTCCACATTTGGGCTCATTCCAACTGGCGAACAGTTGATTAGAATATCTACCTTTTGCTCACCCACGCTCTGAATGCTCACAACTTTGGCTCCTAATTCCTTGGCTAATTGGGTACCTTTTTCTTTATTTCGATTATAGGTGACAGTAAGTTTTGCACCTTGCCCACTAACGCCATGTCCAATCGCCTTGGCGGTTCCTCCCGCACCTATAATAAGTACGTTTTTGCCTTTTAGTTCAATATATTCTTCTAGGGCTTTTACAGCTCCCAAGCAATCCGTATTGTAACCTTTCCATCTGTTTCCATCACGCACCACGGTATTTACTGCACCTATCCTTCTGGCGGTTTCGTCAATTTCATCCACAGCTGCCATAACATCTTCCTTGAGTGGCATGGTTACGCTGAGTCCTTCAAAGTAGGAACTGAAGTCGTTAAAAAATTTTTTTACATTATCAACAAGAAAAGGAACATAGATATCGGAAGATCCTATCTCCTTAAAGGCTTTATTATGTATTAGGAAGCCCATACTTTTCATAACAGGGTTGCCTATGACACCGTAAATTTTGAACGTATCACGTTTATCACACACTCGATAAACATCTTTCAAGTTTACTGCAGTTATCTGCCCTGGTGCTGTTTCTTTCCCTGTTTCTAAAGAACCAAAGGTTAAAAACCCTCCTAAAAGTGGAGAGAGAATTCGGCTGATCTCCCCCCGTTCTCCCATACACAATGCGATAAGTTTTTTATTATCCTTTTTTGCCCGGCGAAGAAGGTTGAACAAAGCAAGATTGTTGGCAATATCGCGTGCATAAGTGACAATTTTAAGAATATCAGCAGGCATTCCACACATTAATTCGTACAGATGACCTAGTTCCTCTGGAGTGTCAGTAAAGTTGTGATAAGAGAGTATGATTTTTGATTTGTGCTCGGACTCCAGAAACGGCCTCAGCAATTCTTTTGGCGTGGATGTTTCAATATCAACATATTCCGCACCAGCATCTACAGCCTGTTTTAGGGTATCAACTCTTTCTTCTTCACTTCCTGGAAACTGACCACCCTCGCGTTTGGTGCGGTTTGTGACAATACAAGGTTTCTCTGTGGTATTAAGAAGAACCTCTAGGTCGTAGTCACCCATAAGGTCGAGGCGCAATTCTAGAAAATCAGCCAATGGTTCTGCTGCGGCAATATCTTCCAACGATTTATCTTGGGTAGGCCCACTGATAGGAATACAAATCATAGAAATGTTGTATACGAAATCTTTAGCTCACGCAAGCTCCAAGGAAACCTATTACTGGAGAGAATAAATATCTTTAGTCATTTACTAAATTCCCTGGATTGTTCCATCGATTTTTGAATAATCTCTCTCACAAAATATTGTGGATTTTGTGGAATTTCTATAACACTTCCTAGATGACAATCCTCTAAGACGACGGTATAACGCTGGTATCTAAATTTTGTTTTGTCTCATCTAAACTTTTTGATTCGGTGGATAGATGTTTCGAAGATTCCCTCACAGCACGAGCGATGCCAAGCACCTGGGCTTTGCGCGCCTCTGAAGAAATCGTTACAAAGTCAGCTTGATTTTGGATTGTTTTGACAGACGTCTTCTTAATCAACTCAGCTATACGAGCTTGTTGCTTATATTTCCCAAAAATCTGGCCTACGGGAACAATTGCTAAAGGCATTTAAACTTTCTCCGGTTAAATCAAATTTTTCTAGAAATAAGTGGTCTAATTTTTGGGTATCTTCCGTACCCTTCACCAATTTTCTTTCCTCTTTGCAATCCAAGTATTTTTTTTTCAACTTCCCGCATTTTAGAACTAATTTCTTCACCACATTCTTCTTCCATAAGAATGATCACTTTAAGTAACTTTTCAAGATTTTCTTTTAGCACTTCTCCCTCCAGCGCCAAATCCTCTATATCTTTTGGGGATAACAATTGAATTTGAGTTTCGATCTCCTCTTCAAGTTTTTCAAACTTCTCTATAAGAAAAGCTTTTTCTTCAATAACTTTTAGAACTCTTTCTTCGTTTTGACTTTCTATCGCTTTTTTTTGTTCCTTTAACTTTGCCATCAGCTCTTCAAAACACGACTTCTCCTCTGCCAGGTTATTCAGAATTAATTTTTTAGGGTCTTCTAATTTCAATCAAACCACCGTGATGAGGTTTTTGACTTGATTATCTAACCTAGAAATTTGTGTAAACTTGTGGTGCTTTCCTGTAACAAAATGAGGGCCTTTGGATTGAACCAAAACTTGATCGCGTTTTTGATCCAAGTCACCAAGGTTTCCCCGAAGCAAACTCTTCAACTTCTCACTTAGGAGAGGTAGGAGACCAGATTTTTCGTCGGTGAAAATCTGCAGAACTTCCTCAGCGTTAACTTCTAGCGCCCTTTTCAGTTTTGGTTCATCAAGAACAAAGGTATCGTCACTAATTGTCCTGATTCCCGCTGATGTTAAACGGTTCGACAAATTCTTACTGGTCTTAGAAAAGGGAGAGACTACGCCTTTGAGTACGTCCTCAACAATCCCAGAGGTTGAAAGCTCCTGCATTATTTTTTTCTCTGTATTGCTTATGGAAAATCCTATTGCTTTTAGATTCTCGGACATCGCCCGAAAGGTGTCGATATCTTCATTCCGTTTTTCAATAAATCTAGTTTTTTTCTGGGGTTCAAGCGTTAGGTCGTTTCGTATGTTCTGGATTTCTCTGTCGTGAGCAAACTCCTTTGACTGAGACAGAATATTGTTAATATTGCTAATGGAGTCATTAAACTGATTAAAGAAGACTTTTATTTGATTAAGAGTATTGTTCGCGTCGATGAATACCTGGACGTCCGACTTTAGATCCGATTCCTTCTGTACCGTTACTACCGTGTCCTCAGCAATATTAGTGAAATCATTAAAATCACTTTCAATCGTTTCTGGATCATTAAAAGTTTGATCAACATCAACTAGTGCCCGTTTTGGTTCAATATTCAAATTAATAGCTGGATTATTATTGTTAAACTGAAATTCTTTTTGGATGGGAAGACCTTTGAGGTTAAATTCGAAGAACCCGAGTGTCAGTAAAATATTATCGTCATCTCTTAGATCTATCCTTGTAGATCCTCCTGCCAAACTTGTCAGAATCAGACGATTATCAATAACATTAGCCTGCACTTTATTTTCTAAAGTCCCACCATCCAGCCGGTTATTGTCGATGGTATCCTCACCCGGATCTAGCTCTCGATTTCCATTACGGTCTTCTGTAAAGTAAAGACCTGGTCCAAACTCGCTCGCACGTAACTTGATAATGTCAATAGTGCCATTGTTATTTATATCCTCAGCGGCGTCTAATTTTCCGTTGTTATTTATATCCTCGCCGCGGTTAATCTTATTCCTTAACTCAAAAATCGAATCAGTGGTCTCAACAGATATTTTAAACCCGTTAACATAAAAACTTCCATTGAGCCCAAGGGCTGCTATGGGTGTAGATTGTTTATCCGATGCTAATGTGCTGTTAACAGCTTTCCTTGTTGGTGCAACGGTAAAATTTACTGTTGGCGCAGTTTGGCCTGCTTTGACTTTAATAAGATCTTGTCGTGATGAGTCAGAGACACGCAAATTGAATGCTCCGTTATTAAGAAAAACATCTACCGTGGTATTTAGAGTTTGAAGAGAATTTCGAAGGGAATTAAGTCGATCAACCTTAAGATTAGTAAATCGGCTGCTTCGTTCAATATCATCCACTATGGGGAGTTTTGTTTTTTCAGTCTTCTTCGTAATGGCTTTTACTGCATTACCTAGACGAAAAGCAGCCAAAGGTCCAGCTGCCTCAAGAGAGGGAACTTGCCTTCCAACAATATCTATCGATTGAAATACAAGATCATTTCCCCTCGGCCTAGGCTGGCCGCCCGTCTTAAGAGTCTCTTTTGCTTCGCCGACGACAGACTTTCTACCTCCAGGAATAGAAAAAGGTGAGTTGAATAATAATGAGTTTTGAGCTCCCGATACTTCCATAGTGCCTCGTAAACCAGAAAAAACCGGAAAAAAGTAAAGAATTTCCGTTTCCCCTCCGATAAGAGCACTAGGAACAGCTTTGCCAGAACTCAACACAAACAAAACAAAACGCTCGTCGGCGCCACGTTGCGTCGACTTAGCCATGGCCAGATATTAATCTGGTCTGGCTCCAGTTCGGCAGGTTTGCCTCAGGGATGCAGGCCACTCCATCTTTCAAGAAGAGGGAGTTAGTTCCAAAAATAGGTAGCACCCCATCACCCTGCACACTCCCCAGTATGCTTTATGGATGGCGTGAAATCGATTTTAGGAATGAATCCAAGTGCTCAACTGTTGGTAATCCACCGCATGTGACCCGGCGGGCGTAACTTTTGTTCCCTCCAAATATTCTTTGATATTTAACTAAATAAGCTTATCCAGGCTCTGACCTACTTCTGATTCCACGGCGCTGGGTTTATTCTCTGCTTGTGCCTCCTCGGCCGATTCTGCCCGTGCTGTCGGTGATGTCGGATTCGTTGGGTGGTCCTGGTCAACTTCTGCCACTAATTCCACATCCTGACCATATCCCCCAAACATGTTAGACTTAGACTCCTCAGCCGCACTCATTTTAGCAGGAGTCTCGCCACTTAGAATCTTATGCAGTTGCTCTGCTTTCTCTGATGGCTTTTCCCTGTTCTCGTATACTTCACTCATCGGACCTGATTTTTTCTCCATTTTTTTCTCCAAAACCATTTCCTTCGGTCCTTTGTTGACTGGCGAATCTGCTTGACGTGAAACGTAAGTCATATCCCTAACATCGGCGCTTAACTGGACGCGATCCTCATCAGTAGACTTTCTTGCTGTGCTGCTTGGACCTGGCCCACTCGGGTTTTGGGGCGGTGCAATTGCGTTTTGTCGCGCATTTTCATCATTTTGTTTTAAAACCTCGCTTGTTGTAGCCCTAGATTTAACTTTTGATTTCATTGCCGATTCTTGAAGATTATCTGTTCCGTGCTGCAATGTATTTGCCTTTGCCCCACCAGTCGAGTGCAATTGAGATGTTATGTCCGTTGTTATATCTGCTTTATTCCATGCCATTTTCTTTATCCTCCAAAAACACGAAACTTGGTTATATTTTAGCCCTGTTATTCGCAAACGCTCCCAAATGTTGCAACTTTTAAATATATTAGGTTCTAGAAACAATTTTTAATAAAACGGTAAAGTTTAAACTTTTCAATCCGATAAAAGGTACAGGCAGTTCAGAACCTCATCCTAGTAACCTAATAAAAAAAAACAAAAGGCTTTTTTATCTTAAACTTTCCCTTAAGAAGGCATACACCAAAACCACCCAGCATACAGCCTCACGAATTCTGTATCGGATGAAACAAGCAAAACTTTAGCCCTAAATCTACATTTTCTCAAAAAACTCACCTGAGAAGTATCATTAATTTTGGAAAGAACATTGGAAGGAGGAATAAATAGATTTTATACTATAATTTTCAATAAGATATATTGAAGCAAAGGGTTGTATAAAAGCTATGAAACGTATTACGAACGAAGCTGAGGAAGGAAACTGGACCATTCCTTGTAAAAAGGAAGGACTTCGTATTCTAATAAATCGGCCAATAATACCCAATCCCTATTTTTGTTGGCGTTTACCATCTGCTGGGTAAAATCGACCAAATTGGCCTGCCGGTCCTGAATACTTTTGCCACTAATCACAGTATCTGGAGAAATTTCTTTTGCCGTAAGAATTGTATCCAATACCTGCGAGAACCAATCCATTCCATCTATTATTTTAATTAAAAACTGATTGGCCTCCTGCTCATTGCCCGTACGAAACAATTCGACCGCTTTTTCAATCCCCGGGATTAATCTTTTCAGATAAGCATCCGCATTTTCTATGTTTTTATCAATGATGCCCAAAAGGGTAGAAACCTCTACCTCCAGAATATCGATTTCTGATAACGGAGTTTGCCGAGTCACTGAAGAATCGGGAGAGGATTCTTGGCCGTTAAGTTTTACTGATCGGACTACGTTGCCCTGTGCAACCTCTCCTTTCTCGACTAGAACAAGAAGATCTCCCAGGGTTTCTCCGGTATGCGCAATGGTTTCCTCTTTTCCATTGATTAACAATCTCATATTGGCCTCTCGCAATCGTAAGCTAAAACTTCTTTAATTTTCTCCAAAAGTATTCTATAGACTGCTCGCCATAGGGGCAAGTCGGAACTATGCCTCTACCCCATCAGTGAGAATAATAAACTAATGAAACATTGTAGCCTGTCATATCTATCACTGACTTAAGAACATTAATTCAGTCTCTGGCTAATTGGTTTTAATCTAAAAATCGGCCAAAGGCTATTTTTCACACGTTTAGCTAGCCACTCCGAGTAAGGCTAAATAAGATCGGAAGCCGAATACCAAAAACTGCTCCCAGGAAATGGAACTTGACCCTATCTCCTTGAAATGCTAAAAAATGGAGCCTGACACCCCTAAATAATACCTAAGTGCCTCGGAGAAAAACTAATGGAAGTCAATGAACTCAGGATAGAGATAAGAAAACATCACGTAACTCCCGGCGTAAATGTGTTGGACTTACTGATTGATGCCGATGGTGAAAAAATTAAAGTACAAACTCAGCATAAAGATACCGACCGCGCGTTCCAACAATTCGTGAAAGGGGCTATTAATTTAGGTAAAACCCTATCCGAAGCTCCCATTGAATAAAGCTTTTTAGCCCTATATTAAGGGGAGCCTAAATAAAAAAACCTACCTGGGAGAGCCAGATAGGTTTTAAAGAGGCAATCGCTTAAAAAGGCCAACCCCTAAGGATTCTCTCCCTTGCCTCAAACTCACCCAACCATTTTTTCAATACCTTTAATAATTGAGCGCCCTACCGGGGCATTATTTTTTAGGTGCTCCCGGACTAAAATTACTGCATGGTTATCATCAATGGCCTTTACAAATATACTGAAGTGGTCTTCCGAATTATCCTTTTTATTTATTAAAACTCCGCTGACTTTGAAAAAATTATGCTTGGGTGGCATCCTCGTATTAACTCCTCACCTGATACTATAGGTTGTTACAAATTTTTGTGCCGGAATCCTTCACCAATCCAAACTGAAACCGCATATATGACCCATGCCAAGACCATAAGAACAATAACTACCGAAACTCCTGAATTAAATAGAGTGAAATAATAAATATCCAAAGGAAATATTATAAACACAATCAACAAAAATGCTGAAATCACAATACTTAAACGGGTTAAACCAATTTGTAACTCATGGAAGATCCTCATGGTCCCCTTTATTCTCTTCACAATTGTTTGAGTTCGGAAATTTGTCAGAGGAATTTATTTCTTTGCTGGCCAAAATTAAAGTACGAATCAAAATAACCACAACTACTGCTACCACAACCAAAACAAAATCATTTGAAGTAAAATCCATCTATAAAAACTCCGATTTGCTAATTTCGACTATTCCAGCTAGTGTTTATAATCGCCCTCTGAACTCAGTACCCTAGCTTCCTATCGATCTCTGGAAAATCTTCTTCGGGACAAAGAAATTTGAAAATCTGGATTATATTTTTAACAACCTTAGCCACATCCTCATTAAGAATATGTATACCTAGTATTTTTTTATGAAAAATAATAGAGAAATATTCACCTACAGCTTTTTGCTTTTTGCGTCCATCTATGGATTGCAGTTTTGCCAGACCAGCTACATCGATCCAAAATCCACCACATTTGGCGCACTGGTTGACCTCGGTATCAAATTCCTTACTGAAAAAGTGCCTGAATAGTAATGTATTTTTACACTGTGGGCAAATATGCTCGACACCACGATAAACCTTGTATCCATCAGATCTCTTGATCTTGAGAAGCCGCTTCCCTAAACCAGACTTCATATGTTCAAGCCTCCTTATATGCTGTTGACTAAACCACAAACCCCCACATTCATTCTGACACGCAAAAACCTTCACACCTGCTTGAACAATTTTAGTTAGAATATTTTTGCAGGCAGGACATTTCATAATCTAGAGTTTAAAGATTAGTTAACATAACTACCTATTTTAAATTTATCGTTGCTAGATTCTATACTGACTCAGCCAATGGCCAGTGAGCAAGAATAATTCTATCTTAAACTCTACAATAACCTTATAAAGGGAGATGAATTATTGATAGGACGGGCTATCGAGAAGGTTGGTTTTTTATATTCATCTTCTTGATTTTTTCAACTAATGTAGTTCGATTAAGCTCCAATAAACCTGCAGCCTTATTCTTTACCCAGTTAGTTTTTTCAAGAGCTTCGAGGATGAGCCCGCGTTCGAATTCTTCTACCGCGCTTTTAAGGTTGATTCCGCCTTCTGGCAAACCCATAAAAAAGGATTTTTGCAATCCACTTTTCAACATCTCGGATGGGTTTAATTCGTATTTAGGCTTTTCAATCGAGGGCAGACTCTCTCTAGGAACTTCACCCAACACTTTTTCTGGAAGGTCGCCTGTAGCAATAATACTACCCACGCTAAGCACAAACATACGCTCAATGAAGTTCCCCAACTCGCGAATATTTCCTGGCCACGAGTAATTTACGAGTATCTGTAGAGCTTCTTCACTAATGGTCTTAGATTGCTTTACTTTATCGCCATTGCACTGGCTTAAGAAATGCTGGATAAGCTGGGGAATATCGCTTTTACGGTCCCTTAGGGGTGGTAAAATAATCGGAATAATGTTGAGACGATAATAAAGATCTTCACGGAATTTTCCGGCCTTTATTGCCTCCTCAAGATTACGATGAGTGGCTGTGACAATTCTTACGTTAATCTTGATAGGTTTTGTTCCACCCAACCGGTCAATCTCACGCTCGGCCAATACGCGTAGGAGTTTAACTTGAAGGGCGGCGGGCATGTCCCCAATTTCGTCGAGAAAAATTATTCCCTCATTTGCCAGTTCCAAACGACCAACACGTTTATGTGACGCTCCCGTAAAAGCACCCTTCTCGTATCCGAACAGCTCACTTTCCAGCAATTCGTGGGGGATCGCCCCACAATTGACAGCGATGAATGGCTTATCTTTACGGTCACTGTTTTGGTGAAGTGCTCGGGCAATTAACTCCTTACCTGTCCCGCTCTCACCAAAAATCATGACAGTACTATCAGAAATAGCCGCCTTTTCGACAATATCAAAGACATCTTGGATTACTTGACTATCGCCGATGATATTATACTGGTCTGTTTGTTTTATAATACCCATAACATACTGATTCTATAATATAAATAACTGCCATGTCAATTGATTGACACCATAAAAGCCTGATTAAGTCAAGTTAAAAAATTATTAACCATTTAACGAAAATGCTTGAAGTTGAATCGAGTTCCGACAGTACTTCTCTTCAATGACTTCTAATTCCAAAGCTTATTGACCTGGAAAAAATAGCGAAAGTTTTTAGCGGTACCCAATCATTGGCCAATAGAAGAACAAGAGGATTACGAACGCCACTACACCAAGTAAACTTAGGATAGAACCTGTTCGAATCATTTCTCCGACACTGATAAAACGTGATGAATAAGCAATCGCGGATGCAGGGGTACCTATGGGCAACATGAACGCGAAGTTACTCGGTAATATGACTGTCATAGCCGCCATGGAGGGACTGATCCCGTATGTATCGCACATACTAACTGCTGGCGGAAGCAAAACTGCGATCGCTGCAGAATTACTCATAAAGGTTGTAAGTAAAGTACACAAAACCGCGACGATTAGTAAAAATAACGGGGCGCTGTGAGCAGTGCCTTCAAAGGCACGTTTAGCCAACCACAATGCGGCACCCGACTGGGACATAACTTCACCAAGACAGATGGCACCTCCATACATCAGAATAATACTCCAATTTACATGCTCCTCAACCATTCTCCAGTTGATAAGGTTTAGTACAAAAAGTAAAACAATCGAAACCAACGCGATATTGGCGATACCAAAATCTTCGCTAAACCAGAGCCAACAAACGAATGTCAAGATCATCACACCAGCTACTCCTTTTTCTTGCAAATTAACCGCTCCCATTGCATCCCGTTTTTTCTGGAGAATCTGATGAGCCGGACTTATATCATCAATGTCCGGAGGAAAGTTGAGCTTAAGAACAATCCACCCACATACAAAAAGAATAAATACCATAGGAAAACTCAGCTGGGTGTATTCCAGAATGCCAATGCTTGCCCCACTGGTAGTTTTTTCGAGAATCTCTACGCCAAGCAGGACTCGACCACCGCCAAACACGGTTGTGGTCCCACCAATAATACATCCCCAAGCCAACGCGAAGAACATCCCCTTCCCTAAGATTGAATCCCCTCTTTTTAAGTCGAGGGCGTTGACAATTTCCAAAACGATCGGAAACATCATAGCTGCCACAGCATGCTCTGACATAAAACAAGAGCTGAACGCGGAAAAAAAATAAATCGCCATAAGCAAACGTGATGGATTGCTACCCCAATTGTCTATTACCCACATTGAAAGTCGTGCGCTGAGTCCGCAAGCAATCATAGCCGCGGATATAATGAACACACCAAGAATAAAAAATACCGCTTTATTACCAAAGAAGGAATAGACTTCAGAAGCGTCCATAATACCCATCATTGGAATCGCCGCAATTGCAAGCAGGCTGGTAATCGAAAGTGGAATTAGGTTAGTCGCCCATAGACTGACGCAAAGAAAAAATACGCATAAAACTTTATAGCCCTCAGCAGACAAATCGGCAGGTCCATCCAATGAAACCAAAATGAAAAACACTGCAAAAAAAAGCGCAAGTAAAATCTCTCGACGTAGACGATCAAGAACCACCAACGTCATGGGTCGCCGATCGACTATTATGTCGGGAATGGTCTCAGTTACTTTCATCTGCTCCACACAATTTTAATGAGATTAAGGGTATGATGTAATCACGAATAGTTAAACTTATATAAAACCGCGTAACCTACAATAAATGAATTATCTGCAGGTTGCAACTGTTCGCTCTTCTGACTGCGAATAGAAAGATAGACTCCATCTCAACCTTGAACAACATAATTCCGGGGAGTAAATATTTTATTTGAGGAACTAGCAGTTTATCTTAAAATAACTGTGCGATGCTCACTGGGAGCAGATAAACTCCAAATGATATTTATGACTTCCTGGATTTGGTGGGATGGCTCAATGAGATACGAGAGGTAGCACTTGATTTTCTTTAGTCGTCTCCACAGAGTCTACCTGATCGATCACCCACAAATCGCAAGATCCGCAGGTGTCACGGTAATTCTCTCGGAAATGGTTGAACTTTTCACCCTGCCAAATAGTTTGCAGGTCTTCATCAAGCAGATTCCCCATTTTCACCTTAGGTAGAAGACAACAGGGAGTGACATTCCCTTCACGGCTCACATAGGCATAATCAAATGTTTTGAGACAGTATTGCCCAGACCGATGAAGTTTTCTCCGCAAGAGCCGGTAGAAAAACCGAATGAATCCCGTCCCGACTGAATACTGTAGCCAATCGAGACGAATCCCGCATTCATTAGCAATACGATCTGCTTCGTAAAAAATTCGCTGTTCTTCCATGGGACCAGGCCGTTTCAAATTGGGTGAGTATTTGCGGTCAATACGGCCAACGTTAACAGCTGCGCATCCGATACGAGCGCCATACCGGATAACATGATACAAGTCTTTTTCGCACCCACCATGAAGGGTTGCCTGGAGACGAATCACTGGTTTTCTATTCTTGCTAAGCTGGGCTACCTTTTCTATATCGTCGTATACTTGATTGCTAGTATGCCCATCAGCAACATTGTTGTCCTCGATGCCATCTATGGAAAAAGTAAGCTCATCAATGCCAGAACCTAATATCTTGTCCACGATTCCTTCCTTTGAAAATAGTCCATTGGAGGTAATCGCTACTCGGTGTCCGCGTTCCTTACAAAAAGCTACCATGTCAAAGATGCGTGGATGCAGAAAAGGCTCACCCCATCCAGTAAGGGTTATATTTTCCCGTTCAGTCAACTTGCCGACCACAGTTACAAACCGATCCCAATCCATATGCTCTAGCTCAATATCTAAAACTTCGCGCGGACACATGGGGCAATCCATATTGCATCGGTTAGTTATCTCGATTTGTACTTGCCGAGGTTTTACTGGAAGGCTGTAACGCAATCTTTTAAATGTCTCCTGAACCAGTTTTAGTATGTTTGAGTGAGAACGCAGAACTGTCATAAGTAGTCTGTAAGCTTAGCTCAAAAGTATCAATAAATTAGAAAATTATAGCTCGGGCGGAAAAATTAAATGGTATTCTGTCTACCTTTCGGTTTATTCTTAAAAAAACTATAGTCTAAGCTGAGATTTCCACGATTTTGGCAAGGACGCTGGTCTTTAGAGTGAACAAGAAACTCGGCCTTTTTAAGGCCCCTAAAATATTATTAAGGAGGATGCTTGATGGGCATGACAATTACTGAGAAAATCCTTGCCGCCCACGCTGGGAAAAGAAAGGTTCAACCTGGTGAAAATGTCTGGGTTGATGTGGATGTTTTAATGACCCATGACGTTTGTGGCCCAGGCACCATCAGCATCTTTAAAGAACAATTTGGTAAAAATGCGAAAGTATTTGACCGAGAGAAAGTGGTGATCATCCCTGATCATTATATTTTCACATCTGACAAACACGCAAACCGAAATATAGATATTCTGCGGGAATTTGTTTCTGAGCAGGATCTTCCTTATTACTACGATGTCGGAACGGAAAACTACAAAGGCGTGTGCCACATAGCCCTGGCGCAGGAAGGCCATAACCGCCCAGGGGAGGTCCTTTTTGGAACTGACTCTCACACCTGTACCTCCGGGGCATTCGGAATGTTCTCCACTGGAATCGGTAATACTGATGCCGCTTTTATCCTTGGTACTGGCAAATTATGGGTTAAAGTCCCCGAAAGCATGCGGTTTGAGTTCACAGGCAAGTTCCCAGATTACATCATGGCTAAAGATATTATTTTGCAGGTAATCGGTGATATTGGAGTTGATGGAGCGACATACCGTACGATGGAGTGGACCGGCGAAGCCATCATGAAATTCTCTATGGAAGAACGTATGACACTTTGTAACATGGCCATTGAAGGTGGAGGGAAAAATGCTGTCATTGAAGCTGACGAAGTCACCTTTGAGTATGTCCAAAAAAGAACCAAAAAACCTTATACCGTTTATCGATCAGACCCAGATGTGAACTATTATTTTAAGAAGTCTTATGACGCTTCAGCCATGGAACCGGTTGTGGCAAAACCACACTCACCAGACAACAAAGCACTAGTGAAAGATTGCTGCGATATAAAAATAGACCGTTCTTACATTGGGTCCTGCACAGGTGGCAAGTACACCGATTTTCTTGCGGCTGCAAAGCTTCTTAAGGGGAAAAAAGTTGCCGTTAATACCTTTATTGTCCCAGCAACAACAGAAGTACACAAGGACCTAGAGCGTGAAACGCTTGATGGAAAAACTTTGATGGATATTTTTAAAGACTCGGGGTGCGAAATTGGCGATGCATCCTGCGCTGCATGCCTAGGCGGCCCAAAAGATACCTTCGGTAGAACACATGGGACAGAGGTGGTAATCTCGACTACAAACCGAAACTTCCCAGGTAGAATGGGATCCAAACAATCCAGAGTCTACCTCGCTTCTCCCTATACAGCCGCAGCATCAGCATTGACAGGGCATATCACTGATCCACGTGAAATATTAAATTAAAAAAATAATTGGGATTTAATGAGAAAATATGGAACAGATAGTTGAAGGAAAAGTCTTCGTCCTAGGCGATGACATAGATACAGACCAGATCATTCCAGCTGAACACCTAGTTTATAGCTTGAGTGACCCTGAAGAAAAAAAAAATTATGGCAAGTTTGCCCTCTCTGGTGTACCTGCAGATGCTGCTGGACTGCCCGATGGAGGAAAAACATTTGTAGAAGAAGGGGAGGTTGAATCGGAATACAGTATTATTGTCGGAGGTAAAAATTTTGGTTGCGGTTCTTCACGAGAACATGCACCGGCCTGTCTTAAAATAGCTGGCATCCGAGCCGTCATAGCAGAATCCTACGCACGTATTTTTTATCGCAACTCTGTGGATGGGGGCTTTTTCATCCCATTTGAGACAACCGATAAATTGACTAATGAAACCCGTACCGGAGATAAGTTAATTATTGATGTCGAGAAAGAAACCCTTCTAAATAAGACTAGTGGAAAATCTTATGCTTTAAATTCTCTAGGTGAGGTCATCGACATCATTCGAGCAGGAAATATTTTTGAGTATGCCCGACAGTCTGGCCTTATCCCCTCCGGTAAAGCATAACTCCCACATAATTTCATTGCCATTCAATCAAAACAAAGTTGTATTAAATATAGATAGGAATTTGCTACATTAGAGTCTTATCTTAGATCATGGACTTGTTATGTTTTCAAACCTATCGTTTATTTCGTTTTGTAATCGGATTAGGATTCTAAAAAAATGCAAAACCACCCTGTTCGTATTTTTAGGCTCCCTTTTGTGGAGTTTTCCAGCATGGGCTGATTTGGTCATAGAACTTAGTGAGGATCGGTTAATAGTGTCGCAACCTGATGAAGGCATGGTCCTAATACCTGAAGGATCATTTATGATGGGAAGTAGTAAGGAAGATATCGAGTGGGTGGTACACACATTTAATTCTGCTTCCAGAAAATGGTACCAGGATGAAACACCTAAACAGAAAATTTACCTTAAAAGTTACTACATAGATAAACTGGAAATAATCAACGCGAAATATAAAGCGTATATGCAGTCCACTGGAAAACCCGCTCCGAAGTTCTGGGATAATCCAAGGTTTAACAAACCAGAACAACCAGTCGTAGGAGTGAATTTCGATGAAGCAGTGGAATATTGCTTGTGGGTTGGAAAACGTCTCCCCAACGAAGCGGAATGGGAGAAAGCTGCCCGTGGCTGGGACGCTCGAAGGTTCCCTTGGGGCGACGAACCCAATCCAACTCTGGCCAATATACGCGGGCTGAAAGATCAATATCGATATACCTCGCCAGCAGGAATTTATGTCAATGGCAAAAGTCCTTATGGTGTTATGGATATGGCCGGTAATGTATGGGAGTGGACATCTGAGTGGTATTTGCCTTATCCTAATAATGAAAATACCAATGAGATGTTTGGCCAAACACTGAAAGTCGTGCGTGGAGGATCTTGGAACTCGAATATGGATCTTGCGAGGGCTGCTATTCGTGGAAAAGCACTACCGAAACAAAAACAAAATTATATTGGATTCCGCTGTGTGATGCAGTTACAAAAAGGAGAAAAGTAAATTATGAAGCATTTTTTAAAAATAGTAGCCCTGTTAGCAATTACTGTTTTTATGACTCAGTCTGTAGCCGGATATGACCCAAGCAAACACCAAAGAGGAAGCGGAGGTAAGCAGGGAGATAGTCGTGGCAAACATCATGGTTACGGAAGACCTAAAGGTCCACCCGCAGACATACCCGCTCATATTAAGCAGCGGACGAGCCCCGATGGCAAAGGTATTAACCTAAATAACTCCCAGGTCGGAGTTAAAGGGATGACCATTATGGCTAAAACACCTGAACTTAAAAATGTTGTCAGCATGGCTTTAAAAAGTAACAAACTAGGTGATGAAGGTCTGAGTATCTTAACTCAATCAGACATTTTTAGAAATTTAGAGTTTCTATCTCTATGGGACAATGGAATTACAGCTGTTGGAGCAGAAATGTTAGCCCGGGGAGCGAATTTCAATAACTTGAAAGAATTAAACCTATTTAAAAATAATCTAGGCGATGACGGCGTTATCCTACTAGTTGATTCAACGAACGCAATGCATCTGACCTCCCTTGATTTAGGCGGTAATAAAATCGGCGACAAAGGAGCTCTGGTCATCGCAAGCTCACCCTATTTGTCAAAACTGAAAAGGCTCGATCTGTTCGACAATCAAATCGGCCCTAGAGGCCTCGAGGCCCTGCTCCAGTCTAAGACACTTATAAACCTTGAGGAACTTGATATTGTAAAAAATAGTATAGATACCGAATCAGCGGCCCAACTGGGAGAATCTGCCAATTTACCCAAACTAAAAACTTTTATGGCTTTCTGACAGATTCTTTAAAGTCATCTATTCCAACGACGCTCATTATACCTGTCAATATGCTCACGCACGCTTTGTGTTCCGCGCATAAAAATATCAAGCATATCCCTCAATGCTTCAACCTCTTCATCGCGATTCTCGGCTTTATTATAGTTTTTGGCTTCTTCCGCTAAACCTTTTAAGAGATCGTCTAGTTCTTCATCAAAAGCCATAATCTTCTCACCTCTTTTTTTCTTGCGCATACAAAAACCGCCTATCTGCAAATACTCTCAAATAGACGGAGGAAAAAACCACAAGGGTGCTAGTAAGAATTAAGATACAACCTATCCTTAGAACGATTCAAAAAAACAAAAAATATAAAACTGCGTTAAAAAAAATTAACTGGGCAAGGTTATTAAGTGGCAAAAACGAGTTCAGACTATTTCCTTGTTGTCCTCAGGCATGAGGGAATGTTTTGTATCATACTCAGCATTTGTTAGAACGATTTGCTTGGCGAGGTGATTTTCTTTGTTGATTACTAGCGGCGCAACCAGATTAGCCGTCATTTGGGTATACACTTTAGGTATAGTAACGATAACACGAACCAGTATCGATTCAGTTGATCCGATTTTCAATTGGTGCTTTTCATCGTCGTTTAAAACCATTTTATATTCAGGCACAAATAAAAACGGATCTGTCACAATAAAGGCCAATCCGGGGTTCCTTAATGATTGCAACCACTCCATAGGGCTGTCTATATTCGGATCTAGAGGAAGTAAAACAAACTCTTTTTCCTGATCGAACCCGTACAATGCTTCTGGGAAAAGGATAATATCTTCAGTCTGAATCTCGACAGAACCGAAACGTGCGGTTTCGTATTTCATTTCTTCAAATTATTAGCGACAAATGCGTTGATTTTCTCTGGGTCAAACCCAGTGGGAGTCGAAGCAGCTGTTTCATTTTCCCGCTTAATTTTCAGGAATACCTCCTCTCGGTAAACTTTGGTAGTTTTAGGAGCTTCTATTCCTAAGCGAATGTTTTTCCCCTTCAATTCGACAACGGTAATCTTAACATCATCATTAATCTTGATACTTTCACCAACTTTACGAGTGAGAACTAGCATGGTCGGATTCCATTCCTCATGAAAACAAAATAATTTTAAACTCATACTAATACACTGAGAAGATTATACCAAAGTGTAAATCAAACGGCATATTTTGTTGCAAAGTGTATTTTGACCACTAAGCATCAACGGGATATTCGTTGACACTTTTTAGTGATTGTGATAATTATCCCTTCTCGCTTCCAACTTTGTTTTCAAAAATTTGGGACGGTAGCTCAGTCGGTAGAGCAGAGGACTGAAAATCCTCGTGTCGGCAGTTCGATTCTGTCCCGTCCCACCTTTTAATCTCCTTAATATTAGATACTTACAGAAGTCTATGAGTATCTATTTTTATTTTGTTCCGCTAAATTAAGCTTGAAGAAACTAAACATACTCCATTTAGAAGTTTATAGGAGTTATTTCTTGCACAATCTGTTAATACACCTATTTTGGCTCTCCCAGTTCTATTAACGATCAACATAAGGAGGGTGTTGTGTTGCTGCTCGTGGGGAGAAAATTAGTAGCTAAATTCATCCAAAAACTTTCCAAAAAAATGGGACCCATAAATCAAACCGATATTGCATGGCTTATGGATCGCAGACACGCAGCGCTACTTTAACCATCTATTATTAAAAAAACATTTTGACTTAGTAAATAAAATTTGGGTAACGTGAAAACACTATTCACCAAACCTAACCAGGTGGGCTTTTAATTCCTTAGGTCCGCTTCCAGCATCAATATAAATATAGGAATGTCGAGCCGGCGAATTTAAAACGAAATTCGCTCGACCGAGTTGTGATCCATCAATAAACATAACATTCGTCCATGGCTCTCTTACCCTATAGCTCCTGTCATCTGATATAAATTTTATAAAGTCCTTGAAAGCTTTTGCACATAATTTTGAACGCATTCCTTCTAAGTCACAAACCGCGCGAAGTCCGCTAGAGTTATTCAAGGTACGTTTTTCAAGTTTTTCGGCAAGAACAGCATTTTCTGTTGCCTCTACTCGGTTCGCCTTGGATAAAAAATAGTCCACCAACTTATCTACTGGCAAATCAAAGCGGATGGAAACATTGAAGTCATCTTTAATAAATGTATTATACTTGTCGATGACTACTTCCCCCCAAGCTTTCATGCGCATGTTTTGGTTCTCGCTAGCTCGGCTTAGGCGATCCATCCCATCCAGGCAGTTTTTTTCTGTGAGTTCCGGCGAACAGAAATATGTAGCAATTTGAAGCCGCCTTTCAAATGCCCGTCTATATTTTGTCTTTATTTCATCGTACATTCTTTTGCGATATGACCACTCCTTTTGTGGATCCATCTGGAGAGCTTTAGATATTTCTTTTGAGGAAGCATTATATTGAATCCTGTATGAATGCGAATCTTTTCCTAGCCCTTGGATGCTATCCAATATAACCTCCTCCCACTTTGTTGGTTTTGCATTTGGAAGTCGATCAATTAATGACAAACGCTCATATCCGCTCATGCATTGCTTGTTCGAAATATTATGAGAGCAGTAAAGGGAAGGAATCTTAAACTTCCTATTTATTTTAAGTTTAAGCGTTAAAATTCTATTGAGGAATTTATCCTGCTGCTCTTTCGATATATTTTTTTCTAGAAAGTCAATCGTTTCTTGTAGAGAAGCATTCCACGGGATTAAAAAAGTATTGAATCCGCCTGTCCTTAAAAACCGAGTGCTGATACCTACCATATTAATTTTAAAAGGGGCTGTCTGCTCAAGAGCTGACAAAAGAAGACGGATACCAGATAGGCATTGTTTTATAAGTGAGATCTGATCTTCTGTAAAACCAATATCTTTTTTAAAGGGGAAGCACTCAACAGAACTCACACCAAATTTAGACTCCAAAGAGCTCCTAGCAAGAACTAACTGATTAAAAGTATTTTGAGGGTTTGAAAGTGAATCTTGTGAGGAAGCAAAAAAAAGAACCACCCCAAAGAAAAATACTTTTATATAACCCATAAAAAATCCTTAAAAACACTATCACCCAAAAGTTATCGGGTTGGCCCCTTTGGCAGAACACGCTTCCAAAGTACGCTTATGACAGGTAAGAACGATAACTTGCCGGGATTCAGCAAATTCTTGCACACGATCAATCATTTTATCATTACGATTATCATCAAAGTTTACGAAAACATCATCCATAATAACTGGTAACGGTTCTGAGCGCACCTCATATTCTTCTATCAATCCAAAGCGCATAGCAAGATAAAGCTGTTCCCTAGTACCACGGCTCATTTCCAGAATACCTTTGGTCTGCTCATTTTCATCGACAATAAAAATATCGTCTGATTCCATCGGTTTGAAGATTCTAGTGTAACGACCCTGGGTAATATGAGTAAACATTTTTTCAGCGGCTCTTATAACTGAAGGCTGCCGTTCTTTTTCATATTGTTTTTTCCCTCGATTTAACATATGAAGGGCAACTTTGTTTACAGCCCATTCCCGGGCACATTTTTTGATCTTTTGTCGACTTAATTCCAACTCAATTTGTTTTTTTGATAAATTATCGTCACTAGTCAACTGATCAATTCGATTTGTAGTTTCCCCTATGACCTGCAGCAATCGATCTTTATTTGCATTTAATTCACTTAGCATTTCCGAAGTTTCTTCCAACTTTTGCTGATTTTCTTCCTGACTTCCCGATCTCACAGATTCAACAAACTTAGCATAAAAAACTCCTAGTCCTACTCGTGACTGAACGTATCCCTTCTTTTCTTCGATGATCCTATTTAAATAGTTTTTCCTTTCAAGGGTATTATGCTTTTCAACAAAATCTTTTTCATCAGAGGCCCCCACCGACTTTAAATACTCTGATAGTTCATCTCTCTTTTTTGCCTCTTTATCTTTCAATCCATCTATTTTATCTATCAGCTCGCGGTACTGAATCTCTAAAGTCTCCTTCTTATCTCGGGCAAGGCGAGCTTCATCAGAGTGACGAACGATTATTTGGATATTAGTCGAAATATCACTGTTAATAGTAAACTGCTCAATGGAAGGGGCAATTTTTTGTACGCGTCTCGATACTTCCGCTATCGTTTTTTCCATATTACTAAGGCGCTGATCTAAGCTACCCCGTTGCGTTATCATATTGCTAATACCACGAACCCTCTCATTTAATTTTTCAGTGGCCAGCGGAGTCAGGTGCGGATCGAGATCTCTTTCGCCGAGCCAAGAGCGCCAGTTTTTAAAAATTGCTTCCCTTTTTGCAATAGCATCGTCCAAGCAATCCTCTAGTGATATCTCCAAATCGTCAACTGGCTCCTCCTCATAGCGCCTCGGTTTAATTAAAAATTTATTGTAAAATAAAGCACCCAAAGTGATCATAACAAAACCAATGCCAGGTAAAATATAATCTCCCAAAGCAATTCCCGCCACGGTTCCTGCCAAGCCCAGCCCACCTAACCAATAAGGCAATTGTAGTTTCCACCAAGAAAACGGTACTATTTGAGGCTTACTAGCTTCTTTCTGTTCTCGATGCAAGTCTAGCTTGTCTTTAGCGCTAGTTTCAATTTGCCTAGTTTCAGAAAAAGCATTGTAGAATTCTTGGATTTTATTTTTTTCCGTTTCATTCAGCTCAAAACCCATTATTTTTTCTGCCGTCCATCCCTGACCTACAGCACCAATATCAACTATAATCTGAGCATTGATATACTCGCTTTCATTTTTTATTTTCACTTGGTCTAGAATAACTGACTGCACCTCTTTGAGCGATTGTTGAAGGAAAAGGATATCCCCTTCATGCTCTATCAAATCATTATTTATTACCATGCTACGCAGTTTTATTTTCAAGTCGTCGTAGTCTCGCTCTTCTTCGTGAATTCGCTTAAGCAAATTCTCTTTTTCTAATTGAATTAAATTTAATTTACGCATCGCATTTTCTGGAAAGCTCGAAATTTTCTCCATTCCATCAACCTCTTCCATGGCGCTTAAAATCTCTACAACCACCGGAAAAAATTCCAACCGGGTTTCATATCTTTTTTTTGTTAACTCTAAATCACCTATTCTTTTTCTCAAAATAGACTTTTCTTCATCCAACCGGGATGCCATCTTTGTTAATTCATCAAATTTTTCAAGGTTTCCTTGAACTTGCCTAATTTCATTTTCAATTTTATTAACTTCGTTGAGGGCAATCCCCATTTGAGCTATTCCCCTTGGCTTAAATATTTCTCCGCAGCTTTTATCCATCGCCTTCTCTATCTCACTTAATGAAACTTCACCTAAACCCATACCCGCCCCATATACGCGACTTTTGATTTCCTCCCCACGCAAACTTTGTATGTCGTGAAGTTCATCAATGGTAAAGGCATAAAGATTCATAAAAATTTCTTTCGTAGCGTATCCCAAAAGGGAATCAAGGTAGGACTGGCCTCGATTCTCCAATAATTCCGTACGAATTATGGGTCCATCCTTGTTTTCTGCTTCCCGGGTAATAGAAAAAAATTGCCCAGAGGCCAGAGCACATCTCAAAGTACCACCAAAATTAACGCCCTTGATTGGCTGATACTGGTTGACCTTCTGGTTTTTCCTTGGAAAACCAAATATCATACGTCGAATGAATTCAAGCAAAGTCGTTTTCCCAAATTCGTTGGGCCCATAGATAACATTGAGGCCAGAAATTAAACCATCCACCCGGTTATTAGAAAAAACCCCAAAACCATCAATATGTATTTCCTTGATCTGCATAATCTCCAGAACGTTTAAATTATCGGTGTAATGTGTTAGAACTAATCTTCTAATTTCAACAACCTATCCAGGGTTAAAGACCTTGCTTTTGCCAAAATATCCTTCATTTCCACGTCAGTTAAATCATCCAGATATTTTATCCCTTGCCAAGTTTCGAACAGAGGCTTGAGGACCTCTTTTAATTCGGCATGGGTTTCTGATTTTTCTTCATCATCGAAAAGAGCAATAAGGTCGGAAATGAAGTCCTTACCCTGCCGCAGAGATTCCATATCGTATATGCCACAGGTATCTAATTTTAGATCCAGCCAAATTGAAGGAATTCTGCCTTCAAAGTGAGCTCTGACTTCCTCTTGAAGGCCTTCCAACGTGTCACCTCTTGTTAATTCGGCATGAAGTCGCGTTCTTCCATTCAATATTAAATTTATAAAAACATCTCTATCTTTGACTTGGTCCGCTAAACGTTCACATTCACCACGTACCCCTGCTATCACTTCATCCAGTGAGATTGTACCTAAAAGATTGAACTCACCTTGAATATATCTAACTATATCTGTGGGAATAAACTTGATTTCGGGAGGGGCATTCTGATGTAAGGTAACTAGGCAACATCCCTTTTCGCTTGTTTCTCTAAAGTGTCTGGCCTGTGTATTTCCTGAATAAACCACAGCAGGGTTACCTTCACGCAATACCTGAAAACGATGAATATGACCCAAAGCCCAGTAGTCCATGTTCCCGGCTATAAGATCGTCTATCGAACATGGTGCGTAATCATCATGACCCGTCTGGTGTCCCACGTTGGTGTGGAGAAGGCCAATGGCGAAACTCTGATTTTCTCCCCGCATAAATTTTTGAGCTAGATTTTCCCTCACATTACGTTTGGGATAACTTATTCCATGAATATAAGCCTTCACTACTCCATTTTTTTTAACTGGGTAGCATTCCACTTCAGTACCAGAAAATATATGAACTTGGTCGGGCCAATCCAACGAAGCGGACCAGCCATCTAGAGGGTCGTGATTACCATGAACTATGAAAGTATCGATTCCCGCTTCTGAAAGCTTCTGCAATTCGCGACGAAATTTTAGCTGAGCCTGAAGACTCTTATCAGACCCGTCATATATATCACCAGCAATTAAAACAGCTTCTACTTCTTCTTGAAGTGCAAGTTTAACAATCTTCTGAAAAGCTTGGTAAGTTGAATTGCGGAGCTTCTCGGCCAACGAAGGTTGAACTAAAGATAATCCTTTAAAGGGACTGTCAATATGCAAATCGGAACAATGCAGAAATCGAAATGATGTCATAACAGGTCAAGAAAGAATCTTGCAAGAGAATTTAGCTAGGCTAACATGCCCAGTCTGATTATTATATACGACACTGTACTTTTTTTTCTATGATATTAAAGGGTAGCACTTGAATGTGCCTTCGTTATCTAGCAAAAAAAACCGCACGGTTAACTGAACCTACTGTGACTTTGATTCATCTTAATATTTACAACCTACGAGATCTAAAAAAGTATGAATTCTAAACCCCTCATGGAGTACAGGCGTTTTGGAAAAACAGAAGAACGAATTTCTGTAATTACTCTTGGTGGGATGAGATTCAAACACGGCTGGACTCCTCCTCGAAACCACCTACCTAAAGATTCCATTAAAAACTGTATTTCCACAACTCGCATGGCTTTAAGCTCAGGAATCAATCATATTGAAACTGCACACGGATATATGAAAAGTGAAAATTTATTTGGTGTCGCCTTAAAAGAACTCGACGTTCCGCGAACTCAGTTCAAAATGATGACTAAGGGAGCACCTATGAAAGCTGATGAAACTCGAAAACTTGTGGAAGAACAACTTGAATCTCTTTGCTTGGACTATGTGGATTTTTATGGGTGGCACGGTATTAACAACAAGGACCTGTTAGACGCGGCCGCAAAAAAAAATGGCCCGGTAGAAACATTACACCGACTGAAGGAAGAAGGATTAATACGGCATATTGGGTTTTCAACTCATGCTCCGCTTGATATTATATTAGAAGCGATGCAAACAGGTTTATTTAGCTTTCTTAATCTCCACTACTACTATTTTTTCCAACGCAATCTCCCAGCCGTTCAATTAGCAAGCAAACTGGATATGGGAGTTTTTATAATTTCCCCTAATGAAAAGGGAGGAATGCTGTTCAAACCTTCCTTAAAGGTTAAGAATCTTTGCAAACCAATTAGCCCCATTGAATTTAATGGGAAATTTTGCCTGTCCAATCCTCAGGTCACCACATTAAGTATGGGCATGCACGAACCAGAACACTTTACTCAAAGCTTAGGCCTTTTAACTCAGCAAGGTCACCCTAACTACGAATTTCCCAAGATCAAGCGAAAAATGGACGCACCGTTAGAAAAAATCTCTAGTCTATGTACCTTATGCGATCAATGCTTACCTTGCCCTGAAAACATAAATATTCCAGAAGTTTTAAGATTCAGAAACCTTATCGAAGGTTATGACATGTTGGATTATGGGCGTTTTCGTTATAACATGCTTGAAGGGCAAGGGCATTGGTTCCCGGGCACATTTGCTTTTAATTGCACAGAGTGCGGAGACTGCCTTCCACGCTGTCCAGAAAATTTGAGCATTCCAAAACTACTCATGGAAACTCACAAAAAATTATTTAACAAACCGGCCTATATAAAAAATAAAATAAAAGCTACTTTCTTGTCAGCTCTTAAATGTTTAAAATTCTGGGAGTCTTCTTAAAAAATTTTCTTTTCAATTAATCGTCTCGTCTATAGAGTCCCTGTCACTCACACCTTCTATATCACGAGATAAACATTCGTTGAGCAAAGATTGGGTGTTACGATAAGTATCATCCTTCTTTAATACCTGGCGCAAATATGGAATTGCTTTTCCACAACGAAGAGTTTTTGCAAAAATCTCACCCAAAATATATTGCAGGTTAATTTCATCTGGATCTACCATAGCGTACCGATTACCGTAGTCCAATATATTTCCCGGTTCTCCCCTACCTCGATATGCGAAAACGGTATTCTTTAGTGCTTGCTTGTTTAGAGGCTCATATTCTAATACTTTGTTCGAATAATCCAGTGACTTTCTATACTCTTTTTTAATATTATAAAATGCCGCTACCGAATTAAGCAGACCCAAGCTTTCTGGATCGGCGTCTAACTGGGCATGCAAATCAACCAAAGCAAATTCTTGGATGATAGAACTAAACTGGGCGCGATTGTTTTTCGTTGCCGCCTTGAAAAAAGCCCTCGCCTCCTCTCTTCTTCCTAATTCCATAAGGTTGTAGGCCGTGTAGAGGTTTGCATAAGAATTTGTCGCATCTTGCTCTAATAATAATTTTAAAATTTCGAAGCTTTCTACATACTTTCCGATCTGGTAATAAGCATGACCTAAGTTGAGCAGAGCTTCCAGGTTAGAAGGGTTGACGTTTATCTCCCGTACTAAAGCAGAAATATGCTTCGTACTAGCTTGCAAGTGATAGCGTACCAAGTCACTATCTTCATCATTACTTAACGCTTCTAGAAGTAATGCACGGTTATTGTACATAACTCCACGATGATAAAGGCTCATAGCGTCATAATTAGCTTTGATTTTATTTTGGTCCTCGTATGTCATGCCCGAAATACGGTCCGCAATTTTGCTAAATGGTGCCCTTGTGAACACGAGGTCCTCACGCCCATAAACTCCTATTACATTTCCTAGGTCGAGATAAAATTCAATATAAGGTTGATTGTCTGTTATAACAGGCTTACCTTTAGCGAGGTCATTCATCTGATTCTCCAAAAACCAAATATTGCCGAGAAATGAGAAAACATCCGGAACCTGTATTTCTTTCATAACACGATCAATAATTGGATCGGAAAAGCGTTCTTTTAAACCATCTAAGTTAATATCTATCGGGCGATTCGATCCGATTATAATAATTTCATTCGCAACCGGCATCCAAGCTATGGCATGGGGAAATACTGCAAGGAAAGTTTTAAAATGCATAAAAATTTCATTTTTCCCCTGGCTGTGCAACGGAATCCATTGTGTCATAATACCATCGGGTTTAAGACGCTTTTTGGCTATTTCATAATATTCTTTAGTGTAAAGATTAACGGCGAATGCGGTACGTGGAGGAGGTGGCTCAGACGTTATGACATCATACATTTTCCGAGTGGTTAGCAAATGATTCCTCCCATCCTGAAGAATAATGTTAACCTTCTCATTTTCAAGCGCGTTGTAGTTCTGTGATGAAAAAATATTACCGGCTTTTAAAACACTTTCTGACAGGTCTACACTGTCGACCAATTTCACTTTTGGATGAACTGCTGCGGCTCCTGTTGTTTGTCCAGTACCAAAACAAACAACTAGAATATCTTCCGGGTTATCTTTAAGCAGTATAGGTACATGTGCTAAGAGTTTCATATATCGTGAAGCGATAAAATTGGCTGCTGACATGGAAATACCATTAGTGACAAGACGTTTTGCGCCTGGGTCCAAAATGCCATAACTGTCTTCGAAAACTGCTACGGTATCAGTGACCCCCTCATCAAAGTAAAGTAGCTTCCGGATATCTTTTTGACCAGAGCTATCCCTCATAAAAAATCGATCTAGCAAATCAGGAGGCATGCCCATATTCACCGCAAGGATTATTCCAGCCAAAACCACTGTTATCATTTTTTTCAATGTCGTATTTAGGTAATTTCCCGTGCGAAATAGGTACATCATCATTATTAAGTTTAATGTTGCGATGAGTAGTAGACTTTGTTGAGCACCTAATCTTGGCAGAAGAAGAAAACCCGTGATAAGCGATCCTAAAATTGCCCCAAAGGTATTCGACCCATAGATAAGACCTGTCGCTTTTCCTACGTTTTCGTGACCTCCAGATATCATTTTTATAAGAATTGGAAAACTCATACCCAAAGCGATGGTTGGTAAAAACATAAGAGCTGAAGAATCTAAAAAATAACGAGCAAATGTGGTGACTGGTTGTTGGAGATTTGAGCTAGTCCATGGTGCTGAAAGTAATTGGTCCATGTTATATAGAGAACCGATCACGTAAAGTCCTATAAATGTCTGGAGACATATTAATACTGTCCTTAAATTTAAACTTGACCGAAAAACAGCCACTGCGAGCCAACTCCCAAACATAATTCCTAAAAGAAACACTCCCAGCATCATGCTAAAAGAATAAACTGTGCTTGAAATACTAAAGACCAATAGCCGTGTCCATAACACCTCATAAGCTAACGCAGTAAAACCGCACATAAAACTAACAAACAACCATACCTTCTCTGTCCCTCTCCACTCAAATGAAGGCCTGGTAAAGCGTGGCAAGTGGATACTAGGGATAGTTCCCCCTGATTCCTGATAAATCCTAATAGCGCTCACACCAATAAATAGATTCAGCAACGCCGCACTCAGGACTGTTTGTAACACGCCAAATGTAGGGATTAGAAAAAATCCAGCTAGCAAACACCCAAATACAGCACCAAGGGTATTGATACCGTATAAAACTCCCACTTGACTACCCAACCTAGTATTATCTTTTATGTAGTATTTACTGATGATGGGTAGAGTTGCGCCCATCAGGAATGCTGGGATTAACATTAGACCAAAAGCTAATAAAAACTTGACTGCATTTTGTATAACTATGGATTCAGAAATAAAAGAGCTCAGCCAGGAATAAACAACGGAAAGGTCAAATAAAATCAGAGAACCTATGGAGCACACCAAAAATATGAGAATCTCAATACATCCATAAATTAAGAGCGGGGTGGATGGCGAAAGCCTTCTTATCGAGTTTTCTTCCAGGTTATGACCGCTTAAATCTCTTTTCTCAGCCTCAACCTGATCTACCAAGTAACCAAAAAAATAGCTGCCAAGACCCAATCCAGCCATAAATGCCGCTAGAACAATAGATACTGAAAATACAGTATGTCCGAACACGAGAGTAAGCATTCGGGTCCAAACAACCTCATAAATCAGGGCTGTGGCCCCAGAAAATAAGAATAGAAAGTATACAATTGGGGAGTGTTTCATGTTATTGGAATTTAGTTCTAAGACAACTTAGTTTTCAAACTATCAAAGTAATTGACTTTCAAATCTGCTTCAAGTAATTTTTAGATATAAACCTAACCAGAATTCATGGAATAATAAAGTTAAGTATTTACACCTGCATATTAACAATTATGAATAAAAAGACTCCAGCAGCAGAAATCATAGACCACCCTTATGCCCGTGAAAACAATGTCGAATGGAGTCCTGAAGCTTGGGAAAGGGTAAAACATGCTCCAGAATTTGTGCGTCCGGGTATTCGTAAACTGATGGTTCAAAGATGCGTTAAAAGAGGGTATAAGATCGTAACTTCCAATTTTTTGACCGAAATTCGTAATGAGTCAATGATGTTAGTTTCCAAAAGGGTCAAGGGGTTTGGTTTTGAAGAACTGACAATGGATTCTTTCGAAGTAGCAAAAGAAAAAATGCGGCAAAGTCCGCGAAAAGTTGAAGTGATTGAGGAAATTGAAGATTTTTTGGCAATGCGAACGGAAAAAAAAGATGACATTGTCGAGAAATTTAAAAACTATATGGATGTCGCCCCTTCCAGTGGGATGCCATGGAACAAAGAAGCGCTGGCTAAAATGGAAAAAGTCCCTCCCTTTGTACTGGGTATGGCCAAGCAAACCATCGAAGCACGCGCTAGGGAACGTGGTGACAAGATGGTTACGCCTGGTATTATTGAAGAAGTATTTACAAACATTATGCCCGCTTCAGCTAAGCAAGCCATGGGTATGGAGGTAACTGAGGAAGAATTAAAAGAAGAACAAACCCAGACAGATGCCCCCGAAGATATACCAGAATTCGAACTCAAATGGCATGATGATGCTCGCCAGAAAGTAATGCGCATTCCCATTTCATTTATTCGTAATATGGCCGTGAAGCGCATCGAACAAGAAATTAAGAAGGAGGGGGCCAACAAAGAAGTAACAATGGAACTTTTTGAAAAATATCGATTCAGTTTTTAACCGAAAGGAAAATTATGGACATCACAGCAGATTGGGTATTCCCAGTTGGATTGGGTATTCTGAGCGCCTTACTCGTTTTTCTCAGTTGGAACATCAAAGCAGTTCCAGCAAAGATTAGAAAACCGAAATTACGTAGATAATAAGTTTCTTGTCTCACATTCCCGTTGGATAATCGAGAAATTCAGTTTCGATGCCGTACTGTCTTTCAATGTGCTTTCCAACGGCCTTGATGCCCCCAGTCTCAGTTGCGTAATGGCCGGCTAATATCAAGACACAATTACTTTCCTCTGCTTCATGGAAATGATGATTAGCCCCCTCTCCAGTAAGATAAGCATCAAGACCCGCCGCCGAAGCTTGTCTCAGGATATCTGCTGCGCCACCTGAAACCAACCCCAAGGTTCTTACTTCCCTTGATCCAATTACGTTAACAGTCGATCCGAGTCTAGTTTCTAGTTTCGCTCCCAATTCTTCTGCCAAAATAGGCTCCAACTGCCCCTTGAATCCAATTTTCTGTCCTTCATACTCGCCAAATGGTTGAATGTTGGTAAGTCCGACTAAGTCTGCCAACGTTTTGTTATTTCCCAGAACCGGGTGCATGTCTAGAGGGAGGTGGGCTGAATAGAGACCTAGATTATCACGTATCATCGTAGAAATCTTTTCGTAAAAAATTCCACGAATCTGTTGTAAACCGCCCCAATGCATCCCGTGGTGGACGAACAACATGTTACACTCTGCTGCAATAGCCTTTTTAATTGTTGCCATACATAAATCAACAGCTAGCCCAACTTTTCTAATTTCACCACTGTTTTGAACCTGGAGTCCATTCATCGCATTTGGTGAATCTTGGATCTCCTTAATATTAAGCAGGTTGTCGAGGTGATGACTAAGCTGTAAAATATTCATTTATAGAGTATAAATGAGTTAGAAATAATTGGTAAAAATTTTTGATTCTCTTACTCCGCACTTCCAAACAGGGAGAACAATAGAGATATCTTAACTCAAAAAATCGAGCAAAAAGTAACATGATTCCGTTCATCATCAGAAATATTGGCCAACGTATTGTCCTACTATTTTTCATCTCGATTATTTCGCACGCAATCGTTCACTTAGCACCTGGAGAACCCAGCCTGGTAGACCCTTCCAACCCCAGGATGAAAGCCGAAGATATCCAACGCATTCGAGCTGCCTTTCATTTAGACGAACCGTTGTATATTCAATACGTCTATTGGGTAAAAGATTTATCTACTAATGAACTAAAATCATTTAAAGACAACCAGCCCGTTCTAAAAAAAATATGGGACCGGTTCCTTAATTCACTTCCATTGTTCGTCTTGGGCATACTCATCATCTGGTCCCTAGCGTTCCCTGTTGGGATTCAGGCAGCTTTAAACCGCGGCTCGATATTCGATAGAATAGGAACTTTTCTGTCTTATGCGTTGATTTCCATTCCAGGGTTTTTCCTCTCCTATATCTGTATTATTTTCATGGTCAAAACTTTCAATGTTCCTGTAATTGGAATGCGAACATTTGGCCTAGAAGATGCTGGCCTTATGCTCCGTTCTATGGACCGTGTATGGCACTGGACTATACCCGCTTTGATGTCTGCTGTGGCAGGAGTAGCCATTCTCTCCCGTTATGTACGCTCACAAATGCTGGAAGTCATTAACCAGGATTATATCCGCACCGCACGTGCCAAAGGATTATCAGAAAATGTGGTCATCTACCGCCATGGACTCCGAAATGCTTTACTCCCATTCATAACCATGTTTGGTTTGACTATTCCAGGACTAATTGGTGGCTCGGTCATATTTGAAACTATCTTCGCTTGGCCGGGAATGGGCAGGTTAGGGTTCGAAGCAATTCTTGCTAGGGATTTCCCGGTGATACTTACACTTAATTTTATTTCGGCCATTTTAGTACTCATAGGTACTTTGGTTTCAGACATTCTTTACGCGGTGGTCGACCCGCGCATTAAATTTTAGAGGAATCTGAAATGACCGAAATTACCAAAATACAAGACGCGGAAGCCTTGAAGCCGGCAGTTAGTTTATTTGAAGAACGTTGGTATATCTTTAAACGTAGTCGGCTTGCTTATTCTAGCTTTCTATTTTTATTAATACTTCTTGTAGTTGCGATCCTAGGTAAAATTCTCACCAGGTGGATTGTCATATTCGACCCTCAATTAGTGCGCCTACCCGAGAAGCTTCTTCCGCCTTTAACACCCTTCACCAGCGATATTACTCCTGTGGAAGACGCTCCCGCGTTCAATATTTATTTGATGGGCACCGACGAACTGGGACGCGATGTTTTTGCGCGTATGCTTGAAGGGACTTCCGTTTCACTCACCGTTGGCTTTGTCGCGGTAGGGATTTCAGTGTTTCTGGGAATATTTTTTGGGGGAATCGCGGGGTATTACGGGAACCGGAAATTTGGATTTTTGACCATTGATACAATCATCATGCGTTTTGTAGACATTATGCTATGTTTTCCTACATTTTTTCTTATTTTAACTGTAGTGGCTTTATTACCCCCCAGCATCTACAACATCATGATTGTCATTGGGCTAACCAGTTGGATGGGCACAGCCAGATTTGTCCGCGCCGAGTTTCTTGCATTAAGGGAACTAGATTTCGTTGCTGCCGCCCGAAGTCAGGCAATCCCTGAATGGCGAATTATTTTCATCCACATGGTCCCCAACGCCATTGCTCCAGTGCTTGTGTCAGCCACTATCGGCGTAGCCACCGCCATCCTTACAGAGTCTAGTCTCAGTTTTCTTGGGTTCGGTGTACAACCACCAGATGCTACATGGGGTAATATTCTTGCCGATGGAAAACAGTTTATCTTTGATGCTCCATGGATCACATTCATCCCCGGGTTCACCATTTTATTTGTTGTACTCGCATTCAATCTTTGCGGTGAAGGATTCCGTGAGGCATTCGACCCCAAAATCAACGAAAGGCTATGATCTTTTTTAAGTAACATTATTGTGATTTATCTAAAAAACCTAAACAAACAATTTGGCCCAAAAATAATCCTTAAGGATGTCAACTTTCACTTGCGTCCAAACGAGCGCGTAGGACTCGTCGGCGAAAATGGCATGGGTAAAACCACTTTATTTCGCATCATAATGCAAGCCGTATCTGCAGATTCTGGACAAGTCATTCTTCGCAAAGAAGCCCAGGTTGCCACACTCGAACAGGAACTGGATAACTTTAAAGGATCAGTTTTGGAACAAGTAATATCGGGTGACGATCGCTTTCAAACCGTTTGTAAAAAGATGAAAGAACTTGAGTCTAAAATGAGTTCTAATTTATATTCCAAAGAACTAACCTCTCACTACGGCAGATTACAATACGAATTTGAGCGATTAAATGGTTACGAACGTGAACCTAAAGCTCGCGCAATCCTTTCTGGACTTGGGTTTAGCGACGAGAAAATCATGAGACCCCTTGATCAGTTTTCTGGGGGATGGCGTATGCGGGTTGAAATGGCAAGGCTTCTGTTAAAAAATCCGGATATCCTTTTACTTGATGAACCTACCAACCATTTTGACCTTAAATCCGTTGAATGGCTAGAGGGGTTCCTTAAAAAATATAATGGAAGCCTACTCATTATTTCCCACGATCGACGCTTCCTCAACAGCCTCGTCTCACGTGTCATAGAGCTCGACCGAGGAATACTGGCTTGCTATCCAGGGAATTACGATGACTACGAACGTCTGAAATTAGAGAGAAAAAATCAACTTATATCACGGTCCACGAATCAGCAACACCGCATTAATGAAATTGAGCGTTTTGTCGAGCGTTTTCGGGCCAAGAACACAAAGGCTACTCAGGTGCAAAGTCGAATTAAAATGCTTCAGAAAATGGAGCGGGTTGAAACCATGACCCAGACCAAAAAAGTAAGTTTTCGTTTCCCTCAGCCTGCTCGAACTGGTCGCATCTCCATGAAGTTAAATCATGTGGATAAAAGCTATGGAGATAATATTGTGTACCAGAATTTTTCTATCACGCTTGAGCGAGGCCATAAAGTAGCTCTCGTAGGGGAAAATGGGGCTGGCAAATCAACACTCATGAAACTGTTGGCTGGAATTATTGACCATGATAGCGGGGAAATCCAGCCAGGTCATAATGTCTCTCGTACCTATTATGCTCAGCACCAATCCGACTCGCTAGATTCTAAAAAAACGGTACTCGAATCAATGGAAGAATTGGCACAAAACCTGTCTTTGACTCAAAAGCGGGCCATTCTTGGATCATTTTTGTTTTCTGATGACGATGTGGAAAAAGAAGTTTCTGTTATTTCTGGGGGTGAAAGGTCTCGGTTATCTCTCGCCCGCATGCTAGCTGCGCCTGCTTCATTATTACTTTTAGATGAACCCACCAATCATCTCGACATGCGTTCTTGTGAAGTCCTCGCCACTGCCTTAGCCTATTATGAAGGCACTCTTTGTACCATTTCCCATGATAGATATTTTCTTGATAAGTTTATTAACCGGGTATGGGAGATTAATAACGGAAAAGTACATGAATATATCGGCAACTACAGTGCCTACGAATACACCAGAAAAAAAGAACTAGAAACTGAGTGTTTAAAAATAACTACTCTAGCTAAAGAAACACCAGCATCTTTTCATCAACAGGATCTTGACCGCAAACGCCGTGAAGCCGAGAAAAGAAACAGGAGACATCAGCTATTAAAACCACTGAAGCTTCGTATGCAAAAAATAGAAAATAAGCTGGAAGAGGTACTAGCAGAAAAAGGGGCGGTCGAGAGTAAACTGGCAGATCCTAAAATTTATGACTCTAAAAATAGAAAACAACTAATGAAAGCTCTAGGCCTACAAACTGAACTAACCAATAAAGAAAATGCTCTCACTAAAGAATGGGACAAGCTCTCAATCCAAATCGAACAGGCTGGGGCTGAAAATATTTCTAAAAATCAGTAAAACTTATTTACGAAAAACAACTCGTCTCTTTTACTGAAAGAGCGCTATTTAATTTTTCATAACTGATCATGAGTATTCTTTACATTCTTATTCTGACATTTCTTCTTATTCTTGCGTCGATGGTTATATTACCAACATTTTTCGGTGCGCCGTGGCATCCATTGTCTGATGAAAACATTAACCGAATTATAAAATTTGCCAATCTAGAACCGGGTGAAACATTTTACGATCTTGGGTCAGGAGACGGACGCGTTTTGATTATGGCGGCACGTGAAATTTGTTTGAGAGGAGTCGGAGTGGAAATTGACCCGATAAAAGTCTGGCTCTCAAGATGTTTCATCACAGCAGCAAAGCTAACAGAAAAGATCCGTATTTATCGAGGAAACATGTACGATTTCGACGTAAGTGAAGCCGATGTCATATACCTCTATCTGTCACATCAGGCATTAGATCGTTTGTTTCCAGCAATTCTGGAACGTGTGAAGCCCTCTGCACGAATAGTCTGCTACCGGTTCTGTATTCGTAACTTGGAGCCAACCAAGGTTAATGAAGATAAAAACCTGTTCCTATATCAAATGAATAAGGGAAGGTCTGTGAATGAATATTCATGAATTAGGTTTTGAACCCTCACTTGAAAAATAAAACTTACTCCATGGCGACTAGTTCGCTCCATACGTAGGCTTTACGTCCATCTGCGTCAACCATCAGCCAAGGTTTACCGTTAAATTTCACTTTAGTGCTTCGGATAAAAGGCAAACTATCACCTTTATTTAATCTTCCGATCTCGGGGAATTTTGGACCTGGACCATTTTTCAGAGAAACTCCACTTATTTTTGCAATCACTGACTTCTGAACGATCGCAGATGGTATTACTGGTTCCGTAGCTGATGGTATTTTCACCCTAGAAACATCAGGCTGCTTTACTATTGGCGAAGTAGGATTGGAGGTCTCGGCAATACTCTTAGGTAATAGTTCGGACGCCTTATCTTGAACAATAGGTTGATGGGGAGATTTAACTGCTGGAGGCGTCGGCTTTTGGGGTAATTGCGCCTCTGGTTCAATGGGTTCAATTATACTTAGTTTCTCTGTCGTACTTTGAGGAATTAAAGCTACTTGCTCTGGTATCTCTTCACTAAATCGAACAAAAATTGGGTTAGATACTAGGTAATTTGCTGAATCCATTTCTACTTTAAGTCTGTAAAAAACTGGCCCTTCCTCTATTTTTAGGTCTATATCACGCCAAACCAATTCATAAGGAAGCATAGCTGTCTCTTGTTTTACCTCTAACCCATTACGAATTATTGATATGTGGACCGTTTTTTCTGCTCCCTTTGTGGAGCGGACTTTGATTTTTAACTCAGGAAAATCGCTCGATTCTAACTCCTCGCCCATAACGGCTGTCCGGCCGGACTTAACATCACTTATGGTAAATTCATCCAACGAGAGCCTTTCTTCTCCCGACTGGCGCACGGCATACATACGTCCTTTTGCCATAGCGTCGAGCACATCATAACCAGATTTTTGGCGGACAAGAAATACAGTTCTTATATTACCGAGCTTGGTTTCCTCATTCTCACATAAGTAGTTACTCCCGGCATAACCCCATACTGGCTTTTTCCTATGACCCTGAAGGTATTCACCCAGTACATGATCCCATTCATTGCCCACTTCTGCCTGCATAATCGGAAAGTCCGCAACAGACTGAAAACCAGTGTAGCCAGAGGTAAGCAGTAGGTCTTCGGGATAGGGCTCCGTTTTATAACTGACCTGCCCTTCTTGCCTTATTCCATCAGCAGCTTCCATATGGTTCCAAAAAACAAGGCCACCACTATTATTTACGTAATCAATCAATTCTTGATAAGGCTTGGCACCCTGGTCTCCACTATACTGATTAAAAGGAGAGCTCCGAAATGGCTGATTATTTAAAAGGATGAAAAACATTACCCCGACCACAGTGCCAGTGGTTTTTCTCTTGTAGCCCTTGATAAATAGAACAAAGAATAACAAAAAAAGTGCGCCGCATCCGCCGAAAAAATACTGGTATTGAGCTAAGTAACGTTTTGAAAAGTTGCTATCTAAGATAGGTAACTGTTCGTAAAGTTCTGGCTCTGTAAACCCAACTACAAAGAGGTGCTTATCTGGATCATTAGCAACCAAACTGTCCTTCTCAGTCCAATAATAAAATGGCGCGACCTCTGTTCCAGAGAGAAGAAGGGTTTCTTCGAATTGTTTATCGTTATCATTAACTTCTGAAGTGTAGGCAGTTGCACCCACAGTAAGGATAGAAGAATTTTCGTATCGCTTTCTAATAACTCGTTCAAATGGAAACAACCCATATTCCAGAGCATCGCGAGCCTGGTCACCAAATATAACTGTATCAATACCTCTCACGCGAGCCAGTTCGGCTATCTCTTGCAATGTAGAACATCCGCGGCTAAAACGGGTTTTAACATCTGCGACTCCATCCAATTGTATGAACCCAGCAGAAGCTATGTCGACCGCTAAAAAAAAAATAACTACCCCTACCCAAACCACAGCTGTCGACCATTGGAACAACTTTAGTAATAAATCACGAATCACGATAAATCCCTTTTATTAGCCTTTTCTAAATATAGAACGTTACACGAAACAATACTAACAGGAAAACATGGTATCATTTATTCGGACAGAGGCCTAAGGAAACGCAACTTGAGAAACCGGCACCCAAATTAAAAAAATTTTGTCTACTTTCAAAATCCAATTTATTTTTATCTCCGAAAACCCCATAGGATTCATTAGTTTGATTTGATTTTTGGAACTATGATATAATCACACAATTATTTTGAGTTTCCTTCCGCGTGCTCCAACAGTTGACCACCTAAATATAAGACCGGCTTGCCATTCCGCGGATTCCTTTTAGGAAAGATCTTTTAAATGACAAAAAAAATTCTAGTTGCTGACGATAGCATCACTATTCAGAAGATTGTCGCCATGGCTTTTGAGAAAGAAGACGCCGTAGTTGAAGGCACCAGTAATGGGAAAGATGCATTCGATAGAATGGAGAGTTTTAAACCCAATATCGTTTTGGCAGACGTTGACATGCCTGGCTTAACAGGGTTCGAGTTGTCAAGAAAAATTAAGGATGACCCAAAATTTAATTCTACGAAGGTGCTTCTGCTCGCCAGTGACTTTGAAGACTTCAATGAGAGTTTGTTTAAAGATTCTGGTGCTGAAGATCATATTTCTAAACCTTTCAAATCTGAAGATATTATAAAAAGAGTTGTCGATTTACTCTCGGCAAGCACAGTAGCTCCAATCGAAAAAACGATCGAACTCACGGCCACAGACATAGACGAGCCTGATAAATCTACTGGAAATGCTATTGAGCTTTCTATAGACAATCTAATCGAAGATATGGATTCCGTTGTTGAACTCACCACCGCTGATTTAGAAAGAAATCCTTCTCCTACTACGGCAGAACCATTGCCAAATGAAGAAATGGCAGGAGAAGCTCAAGAAGATGTCCTCGAAGAAATGATTAATGATGTCGAGTCTCTGAAAGAAACGGTTGAACCTATAGACCCTGAATCTGATTATAGTGAGCTAGGCGACGTAAGTCCCTCTAGAGAGGATGAAATTGGAGATGAGCTGGATACCTCATTCCAAGAAATAGTAAACTTTGGTCGCGGAAAAGCATTAGACGAAAATTCTAGTTTTAGGGAAAAAACGATAAATAACTCCTCAGAGATGGACGCCATTATTCCTGAGCCAGAAGATCTGCTAAAAAAAATGACCCCCTCAGCACTGGCTGGAAAAAGCGGAGTTTCGGGCCCGAACTTAATTCAAGAAAGCCTCTCTTATTTTTCTCAAATATCCCATGAATCAAAAATACGACAAGCTATGGCTGCGCATCGCAGTGAACGATTACAAGATTTGTCTCAGGCATCTGGTGAAGAAAATGATTCAATCGTAGTCGAACACGTCAGACAAATTTTAGAAAATTCACTCAGTACTACCATTGAGAAAGAAATTGCTGGGCTTTCAGACAGCATCGCTCAGTCCGTGCGGGAGGTGGTTCAGGAAATTACTCCAAAGATCGCAAGAGAAATTATTAGAGAAGAAATCGACAAGATTAAAAAGTCATGAGAAGCGTTAATTTTTCCTCCGATTCAGTCTCTTTCTCAAAAATAAGATTCCTTTAATTTTTAATATATCCTGCGTAGCGATGACCACTACGTACTAGTTACTGTTATTTTCTAGTCCCTTCTAGAGGAGATTATTTGTGGCAAATTCTCCTTCGAGGCAGGGAACTACCATTAAAAACTGTACTCAATCATGGAACAACTAGAGAAAGTTTATAGCCCGAAAAAAGTTGAGGAACGTTGGGGTAAATATTGGGAAGAAAATCGGTTGTTTCATGGTGACGAAACTTCAACTCAAGAACCATTTTCAATTGTTATACCTCCTCCCAATGTTACAGGTTCCTTGCATATTGGACACGCGTTTAATAATACACTACAGGATATCCTAGCACGCTGGAAACGCATGCAGGGATTCGCAACTTTATGGCAACCAGGAACAGACCATGCAGGTATCGCCACGCAAAATGTAGTTGAGCGTCAACTCCACTCTGAAGGAATGAGCCGGCAGGACTTGGGACGCGAAGAGTTTATAAAGCGTGTCTGGAGATGGCGAGATAAATCGGGTGGTACCATCAACCATCAGTTAAGCAAACTAGGAGCTTCCTTGGATTGGGAAAGGGATCGGTTTACGATGGATGAAGGTCTATCCAAGGCAGTGCGAGAAGTTTTCGTCTCTCTTTATGAAGAAAGTTTGATCTACAAGGGGGACTACATCATCAACTGGTGCCCCAGATGTCAAACAGCCCTCTCTGATCTAGAGGTAGAGCACCAAGAAACTCGGGGGCATCTTTATAGTATAAAGTATCAATTCAAGGATAGCCAAAGCTCCCTGACCATAGCAACAACACGCCCTGAAACTTTACTAGGTGACACCGCTGTCGCTGTGAATCCTAAAGACGAGCGCTACCAGAGTATGATTGGTAAAGTACTAATTCTTCCCATCGTGGAACGTGAGCTTCCACTAATTGGTGACAATTATGTCGATACCTCTTTCGGATCTGGAGTTTTGAAAGTAACCCCTGCGCACGATCCTAATGACTTTGAACTCGGGAAGCGCCATGGTCTTGATTTAATTAATGTGATGAACTCTGATGGCTCCATGAATGAAAAAGCAGGGCTTCCTTACAAAGGAATGGATCGCTTTACTTGTCGAGAACAATTGATCGACGATTTAAAGGAAAGGAATCTTTTGGTAGATGTCGAAAGTCATATGCACTCGGTAGGTCATTGTTACCGATGTCATACAATAATAGAACCCTACGTATCCAAACAATGGTTTGTCAGAACGAAGCCGCTCGCCGGGCTAGCAATTGAAGCTGTTAGAAATGGCTCCATTCGCATTGTTCCTAAGTTTTGGGAAAATACTTATTTTGATTGGATGGAAAATATTCGCGACTGGTGTATCTCAAGGCAAATCTGGTGGGGACACCAAATTCCTGCGTGGAACTGTCAAACCTGTGGAAAAATGACGGTAGCCAGAGAAACTCCAAAGGCATGTTCTAGTTGTGGGGAAAACAACCTAATCCAAGAAAGTGACGTGCTCGACACCTGGTTCAGTTCAGCACTGTGGCCTTTTTCAACTCTAGGCTGGCCCGAACAAACGCAAACTCTTAAAAAGTTTTACCCGACCTCTGTACTTTGTACTGGTTTCGATATTCTTTTCTTCTGGGTAGCACGAATGATCATGATGGGACTCAAGTTTATGAATGATGTTCCTTTCCGTGATGTTTACATCCATGCATTAATCCGTGACGTCGAAGGCCAAAAAATGAGCAAAACAAAAGGGAATGTAATCGATCCACTGGTAATGATGGAAAAGTACGGCACCGATGCTCTTCGTTTTACATTAGCGGCGTTTGCAGCACAAGGCCGAGATATCAAACTGGCAGAAGAGCGTATTGAAGGCTACCGAAATTTTTGTAATAAACTATGGAATGCTTCTCGCTTTGTATTAATGAATCTAAATGACTATAAAGGAACCTGCAAACTGGATCTAAATAAAAAATACCCTTCCGCTCATCGATGGATTCTAAGCCGCTTAAATGAAGCATGCGGGGAGGTTAACCATGCGCTTAAAGAATTTAAATTTAATGACGCAGCTTCTGCCATATATAAGTTTGTCTGGAATGAGTATTGTGACTGGTTCATAGAACTATCCAAACCACACCTATATGGTGGAGAAGGTCGGGAAGTGACCCAGAATATTCTTGTACATGTACTAGAAGTCAGCCTACGTCTACTCCACCCTTTCATGCCATTTATCACAGAAGAAATATATAGCAAACTTCCAGCAGCAAATGGAAGCATCATGGAAGTCTCGTTTCCGCAATACGAGGAAAACAAATCGGACGCAGAGATCGAAGAAGCATTTTCTACCATTATCGATGTCATAACCTCTGTACGTAATATCCGTGGAGAGATGAATTTAAATCCTGGTCTCAATCTCGACCTGTTAATTAAGACTCAAGATGATCAACAAGCTGATATTTTGGAGTTCCATTCGATTTATATCAATACTCTGGCGCGTGTAAACCTCATTGAATCTAACCCAAAAGTGATAAAACCACGAGTATCTGCCTCGTCTGTTTGTGGCAAAATGGACATCTTCGTCTCTCTGGAAGGAAAGATGAATTTCACCGAAGAAAAAAAACGTGTCGAAAAAGAGTTGAAAAAAATTGAAAAAGATATCATAGTTTTAAGCAAGAAACTCGCCAACAAGAACTTTATCGATAAAGCGCCCCCAGATGTTATCGAGAAAGACAACCAGAGGAAGCAAGTCCTCTCTGAGAAAAAAGTCCGGCTCAGTAACCACTTAGAGACTGTTGACTTAGCACTCTCCTAATGTAAGCTGAATATGGGATAATGGCCCAAAGTTTTAACTAGAATATTTATGCAAGCCACAACAAAGCCAATAATACGGGAAGATATTTCTGAGGAAGCCAAATGGGACCTGGATGGTCTATACAGGGAGGAATCCATGTGGCAGGAAGACTTTAAAAAATTGGAAGAAGATATTTCTGGTTACGAGTCTTTCAAGGGAACCCTTGCAGGCTCGGCAGAAAAAATAAAATTTTGCCTCGAGTTCGACACTGGCATTTCACGAAGAATAGAAAAACTATACACCTATGCGCACCTTCGCTTCGACGAAGACAAAACTTACGCACAAAATGAAGGCAATTTTAAAAAAGTGGTCAGCTTGCATGCACTTGTTGCAAAGGCCAGCAGTTATATATCACCTGAACTAATGGCTATCCCAGAAGATAGGATGGATAAATTTTTAAATGATAAAGAACTACAGTTTTATAAACTGTACCTGGAACAAATACTAAGATACAGAAAGCACATACTTTCTGAAAAAGAAGAAAAAATGCTCGCATCATCTTCGGAAATGGCCAAAGCAGCACGTGATGCCTTTGAAATGCTTGACAACGCAGACCTGCACTTGGGTACCGTGATTGACGAGAATGAAAATCAAGTAACTATCACCCAGGGCAATTTTCAAAGTCTTATGCAAAGTCAGGATCGACGAATTCGAAAAGAAGCATTTAATGCATTCTACAGAGCATATGAAGACCACAAATATACTTACGCCTCACTTCTTGCCAGCAGTATTAAAAAAGATATTTTTTATGCCCGCGAAAAAAATTACACCTCAGTAAGAGAGAAAGCTTTATTTAGTGAAAACATCCCGGCTGAAGTGTACGATAATCTTATCTCCGCAGTCGGTGCAAATATAGCCCCACTGCATAAATATTTCGGCATAAGAAAACACATCCTGAAATTAGACGAATTCCATATTTATGATACTAGCGTGCCACTTATCAAAGATATCCAATGGCACCTTGGATATAACGACTCTGTGCAAAAGGTTATCGATTCTTTGCAACCCTTGGGATCGAACTATACTGAGATACTTGAAAAAGGACTCATGGATGATCGTTGGGTAGATCGTTATGAGTCAAAAGGTAAACGAAGCGGCGCCTATTCATCAGGATGTTACGATTCCAACCCTTTCATCCTGATGAATTATCGGGAAGATAACATCAACAGCATGTATACTCTGGCGCATGAAGCGGGGCACTCGATGCATTCATTTCTTTCGCGAAAAACACAACCATATATTTATGCCGATTATACAATATTCGTCGCCGAAGTTGCCTCTACATTTAACGAAACCCTGCTTACGAAATATCTACTTTCCCAGGATATCGATCAAAATATGAAAATTTATCTGACCTGTAGGGAAATCGACAATCTACGAGGAACACTTTATCGGCAAACGATGTTTGCTGAATTTGAACATCAAATTTACGCCGCCGCAGAAAACGACCAACCAATGACTCTGGATGTATTTAAAGATATTTACATAAAACTACTTGAAAAATATTTCGGCGAAGAAACCGTTCTTGATGATTGTCTGTCTTTTGAGTGTTTTCGCATTCCACATTTTTATTTCAGCTTTTATGTTTATAAATATGCAACCGGAATATCTGCTGCTTATGCGCTGGCAGACAGGGTCTTAGAGGGATGCGCGGTAGCGCTGAATGATTATTTGAGCTTTTTAGGAGGTGGAGGTTCCAAGTATCCGATTGACCTCCTGAAAAATGCAGGGGTTGATATAACCTCTCCAGAGCCTGTTCTCACAACTCTAAAAAAATTTTCCGATCTAGTGGATCAACTCGAATTACTAACCGTCTAATACTTTTACTACTTTTTATAGAAGGAATATAATTTTGAAAAAGCCCGGAATGGACCAGCGAGCACCGAACAGAGGCGGAGGCCAACGACATAATAAAAATGTACCAAGAAACGCTCAAAACAGAAACAGCAGTGGTAACAACCAAAATCGAAATGCCAACAACCGAAAAAAATTACATAGCCAACACCTTTGGACATCCTCCACATCCTCAACAACTTTGACATCTCATCTTTCGATGATAGATAGGCGAAGTCAAAATGTAACCAGTAAAAATGCCAGCGGTAAAAACGGAACAGGAAGGTTAAACGAGAAACCAGGGGGGAATTTAAACCGTGATCAAAAGGGGAAAAACCGAAACCACTCGCAAGAACATCCCAAAAGAAGGTATCGTGGCAACCAATCCAATTCAAACTATAAACACAGGTCGCACAACGAGCCTCGAAATGTTTCTACAAAGCCAACACAACAAAACAAGCCTGAATATAATAAGATGCTTGAATCTAAAACAAATACTTTTGGGATAGACCCATTTGAACTATTTTGCGCTTATCATTTGGGAATCTCACGTAACAATCAGTACCGCCCCTCAAATATTAATGAAGTAGCTAATCGATTTAAACTAGATACCGGAGTAACCCGTCAGATATTAAAAGATTACGGAATGGATTCGGCCTCTTTGCTCGATCGAGATTTTGATATGGCAATGGCACAACTGGATATCCAGGTCGCACCAGAAGGAGTCAATCGAACCGAATTGGCCCGAAATATTTTTGAAGACTTTTTAGAAGCCCCGATAAAAAAGCGCGACTGGAAAAAAATTCTAGAGGAAGACAAGAAGGAAAACGCAAAAACATTTAGTCATCGATAGGTTTATACTGGCTATCATTAAACCTTAGTTGATACCTGTCCCATAATTTTCACGTTCAAATTTTAAGGCCTCGCGTACAATTCGGTCCTGTAGTTGCTTCGCCCGTCCATTAGAGCATTTTAAATCATTCATTAAAATAGAAAATGCGAATCGTTCGCCATCAGCAGATTGGAGGTAACCCGATAGCGCGCTAACAAAATTTAACGTTCCTGTCTTTACGCGAGCTTTTTCGGAACCGTTATGTCCGTTCATCCTCTTGAGCACATTACCATCTCTTCCCATTACGCCCAATGCAGCAACAAATTCCGGATAAACCCCCAAATCTCCGTGCATATCCTGAAGAATTGAAACGATCTGATTTGGGCTCAGCCTGTTTTGTCTCGACAGACCAGACCCATCCAAAACCCTAAACCTTCTGGGCTCATATCGTAGCGATTTCATATATTCACCCATAGCACGCAAACCTTTTTCTGTTGTTCCCGGGTGACCATAAAGCTCCGCGCCAATCGTTTTCAAAATCTGCTCGGCCACAAAGTTGTTACTAAACTTATTCAATCCACGCAGAATTAAAGAAAGTGGCGCCGATGTGTGACTTAAAAGGCCATAAGCGTCTTCTGGGACAGGGCCTATTCGCACCTTACCCGTTACCTCGACTCCTGCCCTACGAAGGTAGTCTTTGAAAACCTTTGCAGCATAATAGGTAGGTTGAGTTATGTTCAAATAATATGTCTCTCGTGAGTGACTCACCGATATTACCCCGGAGATGGTAATCTCATTATAATCCTGATGATCAACGCGATTAACAATCAATCGACTTCGCCTTGATCTTGAGACTGTTTTCGCCCGATTAACTACCCGAATAAAATCTATGTCGGGGTCAATCACGACAACAGGTCTTTCCCCAGATCTTTCCCCAGGAGAAACATGGACAGTAACCGTATTAAAATTGAATGACAGGGCGCCCAGCGGAGCATTATAAGCTTCTACTCCCACTTGTTTATGCCAAGTTCTGACACGCAAACGATTATCAAAAAACGAATCATCAGCAACAATATCGCCATCCACCTTATGCAGTGGGAGGTTCCTTGATTCATTTGCCAAAAGCCACATCTGCTCACTTACTAAATTAGGATCTCCAAATCCTTTTATATAGAGATCTCCATTTAGTGTTTCCCCACTAATTCGCATAGCAGCATATAATCGGGTTTTGAATCTATAATCCGGCCCCATTCGTTTAAGAGCCATTGCGGTTGTCAACAGTTTCATATTCGAGGCCGGAGAAAATAAGCGGTCACTTCGAACTGAATACAAAGCTTGGTTTCGTTCGAGAGAGTAAATCTTGACCCCAAAATTTTGTTTACGCAAACACGGGTGAAATAAAATACCATCTATGACATTGGCAAAGTTAGACTCTGCCAGCCCTGGTTCCTGCGCGGGAACATTTTCAGGACATAACCAAGCCACTGAAAGCAGAGCGGTTATAAAAAATATTTTTGTCTTAAATAATGGGCTAATCATCAAAAAAATTTATTAATGCTGAATTGACAAGTCATACAAATACCATTTAATCTGCCGTTCGGCAAACACTCTTTCCTATCAAAAACTGGTATGATGGTGTTACATGAGAAGGCATTCATCATTAATTTTCATGCTAAATAATATATTGACTTTAAACATCTAATTTCCCCCTCATTATCAACTCATATTTTTTACCAATGAAATACGACCTAGTAGGGATTGGCAATGCGCTGGTTGACATCGAAGTCCGCGTTGAGGATGAATTTATAAAACAAAACTCGCTAACCAAGGGAGGCATGACCCTATCTAGCGAAGAAGAGCAGGAAAAAATTTTAAAAGAGCTCGAAGGCCATGTGACAAAAATATCCTCGGGAGGCTCTGCAGCCAATACGGTTCACGGAGTAAGTGTTCTTGGTGGCCAAGCCTACTATCTTGGAAGTGTAGCTAATGATCTTTATGGCTGCCACTATACCGAAGATATGCAATCATGCGGAGTGGGTTTCCCTGGCACTGGAAGTGGTTCTAGCACCACTGGAACCTGTGTCGTTCTAGTTTCCCCTGATAGTGAACGAACCATGCTCACGCATCTCGGCGTGTCGTCCCAATTAAACACTAATAATATTGATGAAACAATTATCAGGAATGCTGGCATGGTTTATATCGAAGGATATCTTTGGACAGGCGATGGAACACGTAACGCTGCTCTAAAATTAGCTGAAATCGCAAAAAAGATTAAAATCCCTGTCGCGTTCACTTTAAGTGATGCATTCGTTGTTACCAGTTTTAAAAACCAGCTCGTCGATTTTATTCAGCGGAATGTCGACATTCTATTCTGCAACGATGTAGAGGCCATGGCTATGGCAGAAACCAAAAGTATACAAGAAGCGTTTGAAGTCCTAAAAGATATGGCCAATACACTGTTTGTCACTAAAGGAGAAAATGGGTCATGGGTCTCTAGTTCAAATAAAGATAAAGTTGAAGTAGATGTATTTCCAGCTAAGAAAGTAGATACAACGGGCGCTGGTGATTTATATGCTGCGGGGGCACTCTACGGAATTATAAAAAAACACAGCCTTAAAGAATCGGCTATTATTGGATCTTATTGTGCTTCCGAAGTTGTCTCCCATATGGGCGCACGCATATCAGCCCACTCACACGTTAGCACAAAAGAAATTATCAACAGCTACTACACAAGCTAAAATAACCTGTATCACTCTTATTTAGGTCTATGGCGCCTTATGTGTGCGGTGATAAGAAATCCATATATCACAATGTCCTTTGGCAAAAGCCTCAAACCCCATTAGACGTTGTTTCCACTTTGGTTTTAAAAGCTGGTAACACTCCTCCGCTACCACATCCAGATATTCTCCAAATAAACGTTCCACATCTTTTGTTCTTGATTTAGCACGCACATCGAGAAACGATACTTTATTTATAGCTTCAATACTGGCCTTCTTTGATGAGTAATAATATTCGAGAACTTCCTCCATCTCTTCCCTCGTTCCAGGACGATGAAGGTGCCCAGCAACATAAATATTAAAATCCAGCTTCAGAGCCTTTTCAACACCGGCAACCTGACTAAAAATATCCACAGTGTAAGCAAAGTTTTTAAACGGAACTGATTTCGGCGTAACCGTATCCACATACATTATAATTTTTCGTGAAGGAATGTAAATTATAGAATTACCCTTACCGTGGCCCTCCCCTGGGTAAATCAGCTCGATAGAAATTCCACCTATTGAAAGAGTATAGTTTGTTCCAAAATTAATATGCGGCACTGGACGATTCTTGTCCTTATATCTTTTAAGAGCTTTACCTGTCTCCACCTGTGCGATGATCTGTACTCCATCACCAGAAAAAAGATGCGCATCACCAATATGGTCAATATGTGAATGCGAATAAATCATAAACTTTGTCGGTTGATTAGTTATTTTACTAATAGCCTGTTTAAGAAGTTTTCCCTTTCCTTTGATAGGGTCGGTGATAACCACGCCTTCAGGTGTAACAACAAACAAATTGTTGTAAGCTCCTGTCGAGAAAAAATAAACATCGGGAGCAAGCTTTTTTACAAAATAACCCCTTTTATCCAACGATGGCAGTACCTCATAATAACCATCTGTCTCAAAGTCGGACATACTCGCAACCTTTTGTTCATGGGTTGAATGTTGGTGTGATTTGGGCGCGACGGAACATCCAGAAAGCACCCATACCATAAAAACAATAAATAAATAAAATAGGGGCTTGAAAAAATACATACCAAACTTAAAAAACATTAGTTTTTTCCTATTTTCCTAGCCTAGTTAGTAAGTTCTAATAAGTTCCAGACAATTTTTTATAAAAACATTATATCCTAGAACCTCATTTTTATAGCAAAACGCCACTTTGAGCCTATGGCTTTGAATCCTCCGATAGAGGTTATACTTTTTTTTTCATTCTGGTAGACTAAATTTTATCTCTGTTAAGTAATTAGAGAGTAACCAGGTTCTATATTGATTCAAATCCCTTTGATCCAACCATTGAGGAGTTATTAGTGAAAAACAAAAGGCCAAATATTACGATAATTCTGATTTTTTTCTTTTTGGCAGGTTGTGGGACTGTGGGCAAAAGCTTTAATAGCTCTGAAGTTAAAAACATCCAAAACAATATAACCAATCAGACTGAAATCCTTAATAAGTTTGGCCTCCCGTTCAAAGAAGGTGTCGAAAACGGACAGGTCATGTGGACCTATCAATTTGATCAGTGGAACCTTATCGGGTCGACAGAATCAAAGGACCTAGTCATCGTGTTTGACGAAAAAAATATTGTAAGAGGCTACCGCTACACATCAAGCGGACCTAATCAAGCTCATCACTAAGCTTTGAAAAAAATTTCCCTTATTGTTTACGATTTCGATGGAACTCTAGTTGATACTTTGGCTGACATTGCCAAATCGGTTAATCTCGCTCTCACCGAAATGAACCTGAAAGCTTTGAGCCAAGAGGCTATTCGTGGAAATATTGGCAATGGCCTGGTTAACCTCATGACCCGCTCATTAATGGGTTCTGGCAGCAAGGATGTTGAAACCGCTGTCTTACTTTTTCGCAAACATTACAACCATCACCTGTTGGATCAGACCGATTTCTATCCAGGTGGACGGGAAATAGTTCAATATTTTTCAGACAAAAAGAATGCTGTCCTGTCTAACAAACCTGTCGTGTTCATCGAAAAAATACTCAAAGCACTTAACTTTTTGCAACCTTTTGACTCCATACTGGGAGGCGATAGCCTAGATGTTAAGAAACCAGATCCAAAAGGGCTTCAACTTCTTATGAGCAAGTTAAATTGTCCTGCGGAAAAGGTTTTGATGATTGGGGATGGTGCTATCGACATCAAAACTGGCAAGCAAGCCGGGGTTCTAACCTGCGGGGTTACCTATGGACTGGGCAATCCAGAAGCTCTTCGCGATGCCAAACCTGATTATTTAGTAGATAGTCTTTCCAACTTAAAATTATTATTTAATTAATGTTTTTAAAAACCCTAAAACTGTCAGTATCTCCATCAAGTGATTTTAAAACTTTAGACTATGGGTAAAGCTTTCAAAATTTTTATCCTTGAAGACCACACTGAGTTTTTAATGATAATAAGGTAACTGGTTAAGGCCTCCCTCACTATCAGTAAAAATAAATGATTTGCTACCTCTTCTTAATACACCAAAACCTTTGATATAGCTTGACTTTAAAGGATACGAGGCCTACAATTTCCCGGAATGATTTCCGACGAAAAGATTAAGTCGATCTATATGATCGCCATCTGTGGTTCAGGGATGGCCTCTCTGGCCGGCCTGCTTCAAAAATCTGGCTACCAAGTCACAGGGTCAGATTCCAATATCTATCCGCCTATGAGTACGTTTCTGGAATCAGCCGGCATAGATATCAAACCCGGGTATCAACGTAAAAATATTACTGACAATATTGATAAGGTTATCGTTGGCAATGCAGTGTCCAAGGATAATCAAGAGGTCTTGGCCGTTCAGGATAAGGGGATCTCTTACATATCATTTCCAGAGGCTATTAAACAGTTTTACTTAGAAAACCAAAAATCTCTGGTCGTTGCAGGGACTCATGGGAAAACAACTACGACAGCGATATTAAGTTGGGTGCTGCATTCTGCCAAACGGAAACCTGGCTTCATGGTTGGCGGATGGATGAAAAATTTTGACGGCAATCACGCCATCCCGCAAGGAGAATTTTTCGTGACAGAAGGAGATGAATATGACACTGCATTTTTTGACAAAGGGCCTAAATTTCTACACTACAGTCCTTTCGCTTCAATCCTGACAGGGGTCGAGTTTGACCATGCGGATATCTACCGAGATCTTGAGCATATAAAAGCTTCTTTCCAAAAATTTGTAAATATTATTCATCCAGAGGGATTTCTCTTGGCTGCTGTTTCTGCCACAAATACGAAAGATATTCTAGCAAGAGCATCCTGCAAGGTGGAAACTTACGGGTTTTCTATTTCTGCTGACTGGGTGGCTGAAAACTACAGATTCGAAAATGGGAATGGTTACTTTACCCTGAGTCACCAAAGTAAAGAGATTTCAACTTTTCACCTTCCAATGATCGGGCGGCACAATATTGAAAATGCTACAGCAGTTGCAGCCATGTGCCTTAAGTTGGGACTCACAGCAAAAGAAGTTCAAAAGGGATTCGCAACATTCAAGGGAATCAAACGAAGGCAAGAAGTTATTGGCGTTAAAAACGGGGTGACGTTGATAGATGACTTTGCGCATCATCCAACAGCCATCCGATTGACTTTGGAAGCTGTAAGGGAAGCATATCCTGGACAACGCTTGTGGGCAGTTTTCGAACCTCGTTCCGCGACCTGCAGAAGAAAAGTTTTTGAAGGTAGATTACCCAAAAGCTTCGCTCCCGCTGATCGTGTAGTCATAGCGGGTCTATTTGCACCTGATAAGATCGCGCTGAAAGACCAACTTGACCCAAAACTGGTCGTTGAACGTATCAACAATAACGGGGGCAATGCGTGTTTCATCCCTGAAATGGAAGCCCTCGTAAATAAAGTGGCTGTCGAATGCCATCCCAAAGATGTATTACTGATCATGTCTTCTGGCGGGTTCTCAGGAATCCACCAAAAACTACTTGACCAGTTATAATTGAACACTTCCCCATATTAATAGGTCTATGGAAAGTTACGGCCAACTAAAATTGGAATTGATTCGCAAAGGGTTAGTTATTCCCGAAAAAGTGCGAGATGTTTCTGAGGTTACCTGCGGATACTGTGACGGAAGACCTGGCGATGAGATCGCATTGAGCTTGGCGGAAAATTTTATTGTCAAAGTGCCTCTCAAAGAACCCGGCAAAGATCAACCCAAACTCAAACTAATTGGCGGTAAGATAAAGCTTCATTCTTTGAATAAGGAAATCGAGGTCGGCATCGTACCGTTGCCCAATTTTGTGCGAGAGCAAATGAAAAAGCGTTCTCCGGCATCTGAAAACGCCTGTATCGACGGCTATTGCCTTAATTTGTTTTTAAGAGTAGTTGGTCAAAAAAAACGTCTCAATCTAACACGAGAAACGATCCTTTCCATAATTAAAGCAGCCTTTGAAGAGGGGGCGGCTGATCTTATCCAACTCAATATGGACTTTTGCCGCGAACCGGATCGAGGCTTCGCTAGACTGGCACCCCTGGTACAGGCTATAAAGAAAGAGTTTAGCACCTTTGTTGCCTTACGCGGATTTCCCCCACAGGATAAGCAAACTCTCGACAAAGTTTATGCGGCGGGAATAGACTTACTTAACCTCCCACTCGAAGGCTTTGTAGGTTTTGTAAAAAAAAATGACGCCATATCACCGCCGCTAGTATATAGCGCACTGGAGTATGCCGCTGGAATTTTTCCAGCAGGAACTGTGTGGACAGAACTGTTTTTAGAATCAGGTTCCATGAACTCTCTGCAAGATAAAATTGATTATCTTACTGGAAAGGGAGTTATCCCCTTATTGAAACTAAAGCCACCAAGCATTGTCACAGGAGAAGAATACCGCCATGTTACTGAAGTCGCTAATTATTTGGAAAAAGCGGTTCAAAATGCTCGGCTTCCGCTAAAATGGCTTTTCCCTCAATGCCGATACATGTCCCCACTGGATACAAGGTTCTTTATCGACCCACCTGACAAAGCAAAACTCAATACCAAACCGATATACAAGTCTCTCCTAGGCCGCAAAGCCCTAGAAAGTTTTGCTATACTCCGTCGAAAACTACGTATCAAAGATATAAGCGACTCTTATGAGTCCGCTGGTTTATAAGGTTTTATCGTTTTCTCCGTCTTGCAATTGAGACAATCTTGCCAAAGAAAATACTAACTACAATTCGAATAAATAGTATTCCTTGAAATTTAGTTTCTACATTTGTTAGGCTAGTCTTATGCATACCTTTCATGAACAAACCACAGCCGATTTTAATCAATCCAAAATCCCCGAAGTACCTTTGACGAGGTTGGATACTTTGTGGCTACAGGTAGGAGGAACCTTATGCAATCTCCAATGTACACATTGTTTTATAAGTTGCGGCCCGCAGAATCATACGCATGGAATGATGAGCCTAAGACAAGTTCGCCAACGGCTGGAAGAATCTAAACTACTAGGAGTAAAGGATTACTACATCACGGGGGGCGAAGTGTTCATGAATCCAGAGATCTTCGAAATCCTAACAGCTATTCTTGAATATGGTCCACTCGACGTTCTAACCAATGGGACTCTTATTACTCCAGAAAAAGCTTCCCAGTTGCATAAAATTCAACATGGTTCTCCTTATAGGCTACAATTTCGGGTGAGCATGGAAAGTTTTGAGGAAGAAAAAAACAACCAAATCAGAGGTAAAGATGCATTTCTTAAAGCCACGGAAGGCATTCGAAGTCTGGGGACTGAAGGATTTTCTCCTATTCTAACTGTGACTCGAAATTGGGCAGAGGACAGAGACCAAGCAATGGAAGAAAATTTTAAGCAACTTTTAAGATCGCTTAATATACTTAAACCAAGGATCAAAATCCTTCCAGAATTCTTGCTCGGTCGTTTAGCGGATAATTTTCGCACCTATACTGATGATGAGCGTGTCACTGAAAAATGCTTTGAAAGTTATGACATTACTAATCTACAATGCTCAACATCACGCATGGCGACAAAAACAGGTGTTTATGTATGTCCAATCCTTGTAGACAACGCGGAGGCAAGAATGGGGGACACGATCGAAGAAACGTTACGGCCCTTTCCACTTAGCCACTCTGCCTGTTATACCTGCCGTATTACTGGAATGACTTGCAAAAGTTAATAAGACTTCAACTTCACCCTCTTAATTTATTTTTTTATTAGGAGTTTTTATATTTTTTCTTTAGGAACTTATCCTACTAGCAAAAAGTGTTAGCATACCTCATAATTAATCTTTAAAAGCCCTAGGTTTCAGCTTTCATCATTAAACTTTCCAAAAGTAATAATTATGCCCCCTCTTCATTCCAATATGGTTCCTTTGGGAACTGCTGCTCACGACTTTGAACTTCAGGGAACCGACGACAAAACCTATTCTCTAGAAAGTTTTGTTGACAAAAAGGCCTTAGTGATTATATTCATGTGCAATCACTGCCCATATGTAAAATCAGTTATTAAGCGGCTAATCGATCTACAAAATAAGTTCTTTACTCGCGGAGTCCAGTTCATTGGAATCAATCCAAACGACGCAGCAAAATACCCTGATGACTCACTGGCTAATATGAAAATTATCGCAAAAGAAAAAGCATTTTCTTTCCCCTATTTGATAGATCCAAGCCAGAAAACAGCAAAAAAGTATAACGCCGTTTGTACTCCCGATTTATATGTCTATGGCAATGAACGAAAACTTCTTTACCGCGGCCGAGTTGACGATAACTGGGAATATCCGGAAAAGGTAACCACACAAGATTTAAAATTGGCCTTGGAAAATATACTCGCTGGACAAATGGCCGCCAATGAGCAGATACCCTCGATGGGTTGTTCAATTAAATGGAAAACATCCTAATAAGGAATAATCATGAACTCGCAAAGAAAATGGCTCTTCTTTCTACTTGGTACCGTTGTTGTTGGTTCGATATTCGCCGAGAAAATTATCAAATTCTATTTTGATTGGATCTGGTTCACTAGTCATCAGATTAACTCTGTTTTCTGGACGATTGCTTTATCACAATGGGGTTTTGGCTTAGCTACTGGACTATTCTTTTTTATCCTAACCTGCTTTCCGCTCAAACGGATGTATGAGCATAGCTCTCATATGCCAGTCCTATTGTCAGATTCTGTTCGCCGCGAGCTGCCTTTACTGGGTTTTCTTGCTGGTAATTTAAAAAATCTTATGTTTTTTGGACCACTTATTCTTGCGGTGATGACAGGGCTGGTTATTGGTCAAAAATGGGAAGTCCTTCAACTGTATTTTAAGGCTGTCTCATTTGGCAGCACCGATCCAATTTTTGGAAACGATTATTCCTTTTATCTTTTCACCCTGCCGCTTCTTAACCTTGGAAAGTCTATATTGTGGGAAATCTTTGTTGTTCTTGGTATCGGAGCGGGCATCATATTTTTTCTAAAACAATTTATTTACTTGGGACCAAATGGAATCGTAATGCAGGCAGAAGCTCGGCGTCCATTGTCTTTTTTAGCTTTCTACTTTCTTGTTCTTATGGCCCTAGAATTTCATCTCCAGCGCTATGGTCTACTGGTAGGAGAAAACGGCGTAGTAACAGGAATTGGATATTCAGATTATTACGGCCAACTCCCGATACTCAAAACCATGTCCGTGCTGTCGTTGATAGGAGCTGGGCTTAGCTTCTTTATTGCAACCGGACGCGGTTTAAAAAAAGTTACCCTCGCTCTAACTGGGATAGGTGTGATTTATTTTGTGGGAAGTTTTTATCCAAAAATCCTGCAAACCTTTGTGGTTAACCCAAATGAACTTATCAAAGAGACTCCTTTTATCGAACATACTATTTCGGGGTCTCTTTTGGCTTATGGACTGGATACTACTGTTACAAAAACACTCACCGGAGATGCGTCATTAAATGCAGAATCCATTCGAGACAATAGCCTGACAATTGAAAATATCCGACTCTGGGATCAGGAACCTTTGCTCGACACCCTGGGTCAGATTCAGGAAATACGAACTTATTACCAATTTAATTCCGTCGATAACGACCGCTATACAATTGACGGGAAATACCGGCAAACCCTGCTTTCCCCTCGTGAACTGGAATCGGAAAACCTGCCGAATCGCACATGGATCAATGAACATCTCACTTTCACCCATGGATATGGAGTGTCCCTGAGCCCTGTGAACCAGGTAACCCCACAGGGCCTACCTGTGCTTTTGATTAAGGATATTCCACCCCGCTCCAGTGTAGATCTTAAAGTAGATCAACCGGAAATCTATTTTGGTGAACTTTCAAATGACCATGTTTTTGTTAATACAGGCACCAAAGAATTCGATTATCCCGAGGGAGAGAAAAACGTATATAAAAACTACGCAGGAAGCGGAGGGTTCCCAGTTAAATCGTTTATAAGGAAAGCACTTCTAGCAGCACGTTTTAAAACTTTAAAAATTCTTTTTTCGCAGGATATTAATAGTGAAAGCCGGGTTTTAATGTACAGGAATATTACCGAACGAGTGCTTAAGGTGGTCCCATTTTTGAGGTTGGATAGTGACCCTTATCTTGTGGTGACCGAAGGTAAAATGAAGTGGATTTATGACGCCTATACTGTGAGCGAACGATTCCCTTATTCTCAAATCATCCCGCGATTTGGTAATTACGTAAGGAACTCTGTCAAAATAGTGATTGATGCTTACGAAGGCTCAATGGATTTTTTTATTGCTGATCCAAATGACCCAATCATTCTTACTTGGAAGAATGTATTCCCTGAATTATTCAAGGAACTAAGTGAAATGCCTGCAGATTTAAGGAGTCATATTCGATATCCCTCGGACCTATTTACGATTCAAGCATTCATCTACGCGACTTATCACATGAAAAGGCCGCAAGTGTTTTATAACAAAGAAGACCAATGGGAAATACCGGAAATAGATAATAAAATGATGGAGCCATATTACACCATTATGAAACTTCCTGGAAATACCACGGAAGAGTACATTCTCATGTTACCATTCACCCCAAGGGGGAAAAGCAATCTCTCGGCATGGATGGTGGCTCAAAGCGATGGCGAAAATTATGGTCATTTGATAACCTACACCTTCCCAAAACAAAAACTCATATATGGCCCAAATCAGATCGTCGCGCGAATTAATCAGGATGCGGAAGTCTCACGGCAAATCTCCTTATGGGATCAGAGAGGTTCAAAAGTCATCCAAGGCACTATGCTGGTCATACCCATAGAAGAATCGTTGATCTACGTTAGGCCCCTTTATCTAAGAGCTGATGCTGGAAAAATTCCGGAACTTAAACGCGTAATTGTAGGTTATGAAGATACAATAGCTATGGAACGCACCTTGGAAGAAGCGCTTGCTAAAATTTTTGGAGCGGATGCTCTTAAATCCATATCTGTCGACTCATCAATAGAGGATAGAAAAACCCAACAAATCGAAGTTGGCAAATTAGGTAACGTTCTATTGAAGCAGGCTGACTATCAAGTAATAAAAGACATGTTCGAGCGGGTTATGAAGCGGCAGGAAGAGATGAACCAAAAATTATCCAATCATAAGCAAGATATGAAAACTCTCGGAAAAGCCTTGGATTCAGCGGTCGTTGTAGAGTAAATCACAATCAGTGTGCTTAATAGGCAAGAAGGCAAACGCGACAAGATATCTTCTTTATGGATAGAAGAAGGTCTTAACTAAATAGTCCTAACTGCTTAGTGCCCCCATCCAAGCCTTGCACATCTACAGGGTAGCAACCGTCAAAACAAGCTGTGCAAAAGCTCTCGCTCTGATCCCCAAATACACCAAGCATATTTTTTATAGTTAGGTACTGTATAGAGTCAGCACCAAGATAATTGCATGTTTGATCAAGATCCATATTCGAAGCTATTAGTTCTTCTTTGGTGGGCGTGTTAATACCATAAAAGCATGAGTGCGTGGTAGGTGGCGAGCTAATTCGGACATGAACTTCCTTGGCACCAACATCGCGCAACATCTTGACAATTTTTTTGCTGGTTGTTCCCCGCACAATAGAGTCATCTATAATAATTACCCGTTGATCTTTTATAATATTTTTAACGGCATTCAACTTGATTTTCACACCAAAGTTACGAATCTGTGACTGCGGTTCAATAAAGGTTCGACCCACATAATGGTTTCGGATTAATCCCATTTGAAAAGGAATCCCCGATTCTTCAGAATACCCCATTCCAGAAATCACCCCAGAGTCGGGAACGGGAACCACCACATCGGCTTCCACGGGTTTCTCTCTAGCCAAGCACTGCCCCATGAGCTTACGTGCAGAATAAACTGACTGGCCAAATAAATAGCTGTCTGGTCTAGAAAAATAAATATGTTCAAAAACACATTGTTTGATGGGAGTTTTCTGGAAGGGAAAAAATGAATGAACTCCAGATTTATTAATTAGAAGTAATTCGCCCGGTTCTATCTCGCGAATCAACTCTGCTTCTACAAGGTCCATCACGCAGGATTCGGATGCCACAATATAAGCACCACCAAGCCTTCCCAGACACAAAGGACGAAATCCACTCGGGTCACGTACGGCAATGAGTTCACGTTCACTCATCAATACGATTGAATAGGCACCCTTAACTTGAGAAAGTGCCGACACGGCACGATCAATAAAAGTATTTCGCCGTGACTGGGCCATTAGGTGAACAACCACTTCGCTATCATTCGTGGATTGGAAAATAGCTCCTTCCGCTACCAATTCTTCACGGATTTCTGAAGCGTTGACAAGATTGCCATTATGACCCATAGCCATTGCACCACCCGCGTATTCTATGAGACAAGGTTGAGCATTTTTCACCCTACTGATACCAGTTGTTGAATATCGATTGTGTCCTATAGCAAGGTTGCCAGGAAGTTTTTTAAGACGAGCATCACTGAATATATCTGCAACCAGACCCATCCCTACTTCGATACGCATTTTCCCATTATTGGACGCGACAATGCCTGCGCTCTCTTGGCCGCGATGCTGTAAAGCATAAAGACCCAAGTAAGCCAAATTAGCAGCATCGGGATGACCGTAAATACCAACTACTCCACATTCGTCGTGAAACTTATCTAACATAAGACTCCAAAGCCCCCCACCAAATCTTTTTCAAAAGGGAAATCTTCTCGCTTATAAATTCTTTTCCGTTGACATTCACTACTAGAAAGTCACCCCCTACTTTACCTATGACGGCAAAAGGCACTCCAAGGGTTTTTGCTTTTTCCTCTAAAGCCGTCCTGTTCTTTGCTGAAAAGGAAACCAGTATACGTGATTGCGATTCACCAAAGATACAGGCATCATTTCTGATCGTAGACTCGATATCCAATGTTGCACCTCTTGGGGCTTCAGGATGGCTAATACACGATTCCGCCAACGCCACTCCCAAACCACCTTCTGAACAATCGTGCGCCGAAGAAATAAGCCCCCCAAAAATCAACTCCAAACAAAGCTTGTTAACGGAGCGAGCCATATGAAGGTCTAAATGCGGTGGCTGGCCCTCCACACGATCGCACACAACACTCAAGTATTCACTTCCTCCCAGTTCCTCCATAGTGAGCCCAACGAGACCAATTAAATCTTGATCTTCCTTGAACCATTGAGTGGTGTGATGGGATCGGTCTTCCAATAGCCCAACGACTGCCACGGTTGGGGTTGGATAAATTGATTCTCCCATGGTTTCATTATAGAGGCTGACATTACCACTGACTACCGGAATATCAAAAAACTTACAGGCCTCACCCATCCCTGAAACAGCTTGTTCAAACTGCCACATGATTTCAGGCTTTTCTGGATTCCCAAAGTTAAGACAATTTGTCAAACCGATAGGTTCACCGCCGGAGCATATAATATTGCGCACACATTCTGCCACCGCTATTTGCGCGCCTTGAAAGGGATCAAGGTAACAATACCTACTATTGCAATCGACCGACAAAGCCAAAGCCTTTCTGGAACCTTTCACTCTAAGCACAGCTGCATCGGAACCAGGTAAACCAAGTGTGTTTAACCGTACCATATGGTCGTATTGCTCATAAACCCAATGTTTGTTAGAAATATTGGGCGATGATAGAAGTCTCTTTAAGATCTCTCCCCCATGCATTGGTTCTGTAACAAGCGTGAGATTGACATGATCGACTGTTTTGAGATATTCAGGATGCTTCGTTGGACGCTTGAGATCAAGAGCTCCATCAATGACCAGTTCAACAGGCAAATTAACAACTTGACTCCCATTTTCAAAAATACGTACTATCGGTTTATCTGTCACCTCTCCAATAATCGCAGCATTGAGGTCCCATTTATGAAACAGTTCCAAGGCTTCCCCTTCCATTCCTTTCCTGACCACTACAAGCATTCGCTCTTGTGACTCTGATAATAAAATTTCATAAGGAGTCATCCCAGGTTCTCGCATGGGCACCTTGGATAGCTCAAGGTCGATACCAGTGCCGGCGCGGCCTGCCATTTCAAAAGTAGAACAAGTGAGCCCAGCTGCTCCCATATCCTGGATACCTATGATCCAATCTTCTTTCATAAGCTCAAGGCAAGCCTCAATCAAAAGCTTTTCTGCAAAAGGATCACCCACCTGGACTGTAGGGCGTTTTTCTTCAGACGATTCATCAAATTCCGACGAGGCCATGCTCGCCCCGTGAATACCATCGCGTCCCGTCTTAGAGCCAAAATATATAACTGGATTACCAACCCCAGAAGCCTTACCTAGAAAAATCTTATCTGATGGAACCAAACCAAGGCAAAAAACATTAACAAGAATATTCCCGTTGTAACAAGAGTCAAAATAAATTTCTCCCCCCACAGTTGGCACACCGGTGCAATTACCATAATTGGAAATCCCATCGACAACTCCATTCACCAGGAAACGAGTACGCGGGTGATCTGAGGTGCCAAACCGCAGAGAATTCATCAACGCTATGGGGCGGGCTCCCATGGTGAAAATATCACGTAGGATTCCTCCTACTCCCGTAGCTGCCCCCTGGCGCGGCTCAATGAAAGATGGGTGATTGTGGCTTTCAATTTTAAATATAACTGCCATTCCACCGCCGATATCGATTACCCCAGCATTTTCTCCTGGTCCCTGCAATACACAAGGCCCTTTAGTTGGGAGTTTTTTCAAATAGTAGCGAGAACTTTTATAACTGCAGTGCTCGCTCCACATCACAGAAAATATTCCCAGTTCGGTGAGATTAGGCACCCGACCGAGTAGATCTTCAATACGGTTAAATTCTCCAAGCGTCAGGCCATGTTGGCGAACGATATTTGGAGTGATTTCAATTGAGGAACTGCCTTTCACACTGAAACCCCACTTTGTAAAGAATTAATTATGGATTTAAAAATTAGTTGGCCATCACGATTTGACCAGGCTGGGTCCGCACAACGTTCGGGGTGCGGCATAAGACCCATTACATTTCTACCCTCATTTATGATACCCGCTATATTGCTGACTGAACCGTTTGGATTAAATTCTTCTGTTGCTTCACCAGCTGGGCCACAATACCGGAAAACAACTTGCCGATTATCCTCTAATTGGCGTAGTCCATCAGAACCAATAAAATAATTTCCCTGGTGATGTGCGATAGGAAGATTCAATACAGATTTGTGCACACACTCTCTACTGAATGAATTGGACACGTTCTCTACTCGGAGATGTACCGTTTTACAAATAAACTTCTGTGCATGGTTTTGGATAAGAGCGCCTGGAAGAATTCCCGATTCGACAAGAATCTGGAACCCGTTACAGATTCCAAGGACCATTCCGCCAGATCCAGCGAACCTAACTACTTCTTTCATGACCGATGAAAATTGAGCGATGGCCCCAGCACGGAGATAGTCACCATAAGAATAACCACCAGGCAAAACGATGAGATCAAACCGTGAAAGGTCAATGCTATCCTTATGCCACACCCATTCAGTTTTTAATTTAAAGACATGTTTGAGGACATGGAAACAATCGTGATCACAATTGGAACCTGGAAAAACGACTACACCGCAATTCATAGTTTCATTACATAAATTAGGAAAGAATTAAAGGCCCCTTTTAAAGGTCATTATCTAAATTACTAATATTGGGTGCCCTAAAAAAATCACTCCACAGAATCCAAAGTAAATTGGTAAGATTCAATAACAGTATTAGCAAAGAGTTTTTCACACATTTCTTTGACTCTAGTTTCGGCTTCTTCTTTAGAAATTCCATTCAACCGAAGTTCAATATATTTTCCCATTTGAATGGCGGAAACCTCATTATATCCCAGGTCTTTTAAAGCATGGTGCACAGCATTGCCCTGGGGGTCCAGAACACCATCTTTGAATTTAATATGAATTTTCGCGAGCATTTCAGGGCGAGGTTATCACAGAACTTAGTATATTTCACAATCCTTTTAAGGGTGATATCCATAAAAAAATCGAATCTAATTTCTAAGGCATCGGGAAAGTTATTATAAACGACTAATTGTCTATCCATCATTTAAACTCCCATACCATTTTCAGTGCCAAATTTATCTCTTACACGAGCTAGCAAGAATTCCCTTGAATACATTGTATCTAACCGCTATATTTTTTAAGATTATAAAAATTTTACTAGCAAATTTAACTTCATGCAAAATCAGTGGAACGACTCTCACGCCAAAAGGGTAATAGAAAAATACAAAAATGTGCCAGAGGATATCGCCCTTCGCATTTACACCTCCAGACTGATAGGAACCGATCCTGCTCTGGTACTTCATGGTGGAGGAAACACTTCGGTAAAGTCCACCGCTAAAAATGCTTTAGGGGAACAGGTTAACGTCCTTTATGTTAAGGGGAGCGGGTGGGACTTGGACACATTAGAACCACCTGGCCTGCCAGGCGTTCAACTAGAGCATCTGGTAAAACTAAGACAGTTAAATCGCCTGAGTGATGAAGGCATGGTCAACGAGCAAAGAACCCATCTGCTCGACGCTACATCTCCCAATCCATCTGTTGAAACTTTACTACATGCTTTTCTGCCGCATAAATTTATCGACCATTCTCACGCAGATGCTATTTTGGTGATTGCCGATCAACCCGATGCCAAAACGCTCTGTAAGAAAATTTACGGAGAAACAATGGGAGTCGTGCCTTACATTATGCCTGGATTCGACTTAGCTAAACTGGCGGCGGAAGTTTATGAGAAAAACCCTAGTGTCAAAGGCCTGGTACTAATTAATCACGGGTTGTTCACTTTTGGTGGTACGGCAAAAGAAAGTTATGATCGCCACATAGAAGCCGTACAGAAGGCCGAAGATTTTATCGCCAGTCATGAAGAAAAACAACTATCCCCCATCGGTACTGAGACCATTGCCGATGGGGGAGAAAGACTTTTAGCAATAGGGCCTCATTTGCGCGGACTGTACTCTGAAGAAACTGGGCAAAGTTGGTTAATCCACTATAGAGAAGACCCTGCGGCCTGCGATTTTGCATCGAGCCAGGAGTGCAAAGATTGGTCACAAATTGGGACAGCAACACCAGACCATGTAATCCGAACTAAACAAAAACCTCTTCTACTGAACCCCAAAAATCTGAACGAACCAGCAAAACTTCGTGAAGAAATTTCTAACGCACTTGAAGAATATAAAACAAACTACCATAAATACTTCAAAACTAATACCCAAACAAAAGGGGTTGATAAAAAAGAGCTCGATCCGTTGCCGCGAATCATACTGATTGCTGGCCTCGGATTGGTCACCATCGGAAAATCGGTTAAAGAGACGCAAATCGCCGCTGACATCTACCAGCACACAATCGACATCATTAGAAAAGCGTTCAATGTGGGACGATTTGCTCCGATAAAAGATAATGATCTGTTCGATATGGAGTACTGGTCTTTGGAACAGGCAAAATTAGGCAAAAGCAAACCCGCTTTAATGCAGGGGAAAGTTGTCTATATCACAGGAGCGGCATCAGGAATAGGCAGAGCTACAGCTGAGTTGTTCGCAAAAAATGGCGCTAACCTATTTTTGGTTGATTTAAATGAAGAAACCTTAACTATCGAAGTAGAAAAATTACGCAAACAATTTAAAACTAGCATAACTTTCCAGGTCATGAACGTTACAGATGAAATAGCTGTGAAGAAATCGTTTGAATATTTAATAAAGGCGCTCGGGGGACTTGATATTTTAATCTCAAACGCAGGTAATGCTATTAGAGGGAAAATCGGTGAAGTGGATGACCCAACTTTACGCCGAAGTTTCGAGTTGAATTTTTTTGCACATCAGACACTAGCTTCCAAAGCAGTTCAACTGTTCCGAAAACAAAATACTGGAGGAGTCCTACTATTCAACGCGTCGAAGGCAGCGTTTAATCCAGGAAAGGATTTTGGCCCTTACGCCTTACCAAAAGCAACAGTGATTGCACTTATGAAGCAATACGCTCTTGATTATGGTAAGGATGGTATTCGTTCCAATGCGGTCAACGCGGATCGCATACGCACCAAACTTTTCACTGAAAAAGTTCTCGCCGAGCGGTCAGCGGCTCGTGGTTTATCCGCTAATGAATACTTTAAGAGTAATTTACTTGAAACGGAAGTATTTGATACCGATGTCGCCAAAGGATTTTTTGATGCTGCGATGGCTGAAAAAACGACTGGTAGTGTTATTACTATCGACGGCGGTAATATAGCCGCAAGTCCAAGATGAGACCTCGACTTATAGTTCCAACCTTGTTAAAGTTTCCAGCCCTTGCTGGTGCAAAGCGCTAATATAGACGGTAGCAAAGTAACACTTGCTAAGAGGCAGCAGCCGACACCCAGAGTCAAAACAAGTCCTAGAGTGTATACACCTTGATGGTCGGCCACCATTAGGCTACCAAACCCAATCATGGTCGTAAGCGAACTAAGGACCACTCCTTTCCCCGTACTCCTTGATAAAACATTTATGCTTTTGTCCTTTTCCTCACGGTAGCGATGAACAATATGCACACCATTAACAACGCCTATACCAATGATCAATGGTAGTATAACTAAGTTGGCAAGATTAAATGAAACCTCCAATAAATCCATGACTCCCACCATCCAAATAGAACCCACCACGACTGGCAACAAAATGACAAAGGTTGTCCGGAAACTACGAAAAGAAACTAGGACATAAAAGAAAATAGCAATCATTGCATAGATTCCACCATGAAGATACCCATCCCTCATCAAGCGGGTCGACTCGAACATGTGTATGGCATTTCCTGTAACCTTGGGGTCGACTTGCTCCAATTGCCTTACGAAATCGTCTCTCTGGTTAATATCCCAAACATCTATACTAGGGTATACATTGATTAAATATACTCCGTTTTGGCTGATATATCGTTCGCGTAAATTTTTAGGGACCTCTGTAATACGCACAGGAGAAATATTGGCATTCATTTTTAGGTCGCTTATCCTTTCTCTATAATCTGAAAAAAGCTTTTCTGAAAAACTGTTAAGTCTTTTTTCTGCAATATCTTGATTGATTTTTTCACTTTCATCGAGAATGCTTTGCGAAAATTTTCGCGCTTCAGCCACTCCTTTATCTTTATTATCTTCTTTACCTTGTAATTTAAAATGAATTTTCTTTATCGTTGTTATCAGGTTTGACTGCGAAACAGGGGCAATTTGGGGCGCGACTTCAAGTTTATTCAAAATAGGACCTAATTTCTTAATATACTCAATCTTTTTATTTTGATCTGCTGGCAAAATAGAAACAATGCTTTCAACGTTTCCTACAGTGGGAAGTTTTTCCAATGCACGATGTTTTTCGATGGTTGCCTCTAGAGAATCGGCAAGCACCGCAACTGACCAAGCGGAACGACCAGCCTTATCGATGGCTTTCATTTCGTACCTCACAGCTTCGGTTCCATGCGCCTGTAAATTAAGGAGGTTGTAATCGAAAGCCACTGTTCTTAAGGAAAATAGGGCCAGTATGAATAAAACTGTGGAACAGAAAATAATTACACGGTAGTTCCTAAAGATTTTTTCGAGCCAGCGGACTTTGCATTCAGATTGCATAGGTAGGTAGAGAGGCTTTCTTATCTTTTCCTCTAAATTGATTAACGCAGGGAGTAAAAGAACCATCGAGATCATGCACAAAAGAATGCCCCCACCAGATATTTTTCCTAGTTCTGCTATTCCAATAAAGTCAGTCAAAATCATGCCACCGAAAGCCATCGCAGTAGTCACAGCCCCAGAAAAATTTCCACGCCCAGTACCCTGAACCGTTTTCTGCAGTGCTTTAAGCACGTCTCTCCCTGCCATACGTTCTTCTTTGTATCGCTCTAAAATATGAATTCCAAAATCGATTCCCAAACCAATTAAAATTGTAGTGAACACAACCGTCAGTATATTTAAATGGCCCACCACTAATGTGGCCCATCCTACCGACCAACACAAAGCAATAATGAGTGCAAATATGGCGAGGAGTGGCTTCACTACTCCTCGATAAGCAAGAATAAACAGTAAAGCAACCCCACTAAGGGCTATTTGCGACGCTTTTTGCACATCGGCTTGTGTTATCTCCATTTCATCGGCCGCAATAACATCCTCACCCGTTAGCCCCACCTCAGTGTCTGGAAAATGAACACGCACCTGCTGAATCAAATCACGAAGCAAACTAATAGAATCGAGGGTCGCCGTTATTTCGCTGTTACCTTCATTTGGAACTATGAAGATAAACATGAGCTTTTGATCCTCTGAAACAAGATACCCTTCTCTTTCTAATGAGTTTCCGTTTTCTTTAAAAAAAGAACCCCAGGGAGAATGGTAAGATATTTCCCCCCTAAGATTTGCGAGCATCTGTTTTTCAAGATCGATGAGCAGACTGAGGTCAGCTGTTTCATCCTTTTCTTCTTTGTCACCACTATGCCCAAAGAATCGAGTTAATAGAGAATCGACCATTCCTTCACTTATTTCACCATTGATACTTTTTATGAGCTGATTGAGGCCGGGATCAGCATTGACTTCTTTTAGAAACTTTTCATGTGATTCTATCTTAATTCCAAGATCAGTGAGCTCATCCTGGTCAAGGTATAAAAGACCCTTTGCTTTGAAATACTCAGTGTTAATCTTGTAAAATACCTTTGAAAAGTTTTGCGGGAACTGTTTCAATCTACTTGCGAAAGCATCCGCAAATCCTTTCATTTTTTTAGGGTCATCATCAATAACGATTACCATCATTCCATCAAAGTCTTCGAATTCCTGACGATATTTTGCATAACTTTCTACGTAGCCAAGTTTTTTCGCCACTAGGTCGCCCCGATTATTTTTAAAGGAAAGTTTTTCAACTGCGAACCAGACAGACAACCCCGCGATCAGTAAAGAAACAAGGATTACAGCGATGGAATGAGTACAGGCAAACCGTTCGACGTTCAAGAAAAAACGATCGAGAAAGCCAGATTCATTAGAGGCTTTAGAGTTATTGTGATGGCCCTGAACGACCATATTTTATTCCTAATTAGGTGAGGAAAATTAACATAAAAATAGGCTAGTCCATTAACATGAATCTGCCTGATTTGCTAATTAAAAATCTCCAAACAGCCTGCCAACGCAGACAACCACAACCCAACTTGACAAGCTATAAAGCGGAATCTAAAAGAAACCGGGCTATCTAAAAAATATTTGGGAAAATTTTTAAATGCGGCTGGAAGACCACCACAATCAACTCAAGTGGTGTCAGCTTACTCCAAGTCAGAAGCGGAGCCCTAAGCTAAAAACATGCGAGTTAAGACCAACATTGGGACGCCGCATACCTGCATTAGAAATGTGGAAAAGTCTGTAGTTAAAGGAATAGGATCCTGATTCGCGGAATACTTCGACTCCTCCCCCGGCGTGAAGTAAAAATTCAAACTCCGTACCTAATTCATAATCAGCCTGCTCATCCCAATTTGTCAGAGAAAACCCAGCCCCCGCCAAAAAGGTGGGAGCCCACTTTCTTTTCGGGTTAAGGAATTTGTACTCTACCATTAGAGGAGAAAAACCCAGGAGGTACTCATGATCCCGGTGGGTCAATTCGGCCAAGCCCGCTTCAACATGCCAGTATAACGCCCCCTGTAAAAAAGAGTCCTGACTAATAAGGCCTGTTAAATTGTACTGCCAGTTTGGAAATATAAATGCGAAGCTAAGGTCGGTCCGATCTTTTCCTGGTGGCAAGTTAAAAGTATGTCCCATACCCAACTGCCCCCCAAAAGAGGAATCTCCCTTGGAAAATCTTTCAGAGAAACCTTGTGCTTCCAAAAAACTGGGTTCCGCAAAAATCATAAAAACCACTAAAACCAAAAATTTGCTAGTTTGCCTCATAAAATTTTTCAAAATTCTCGCTGGTTTCTCTGGTTACTAAAATTTCCATCGGAACTTTACCACAAATACATAAGCTCCCAAAATACATTTAATTCAATTGTTTTCACACAGATTAAATGCTATGCTCATATGCTCTTAATTTTTTAAGCACATTTTTTACAAGGATTACTCGTTATGATGGGCATTGGTTTTCCTGAATTGATGATTATTTTGGTTATAATAATGATTATTTTTGGCGCTGGAAAGCTTCCAGAAATTGGAAGCGCATTTGGTAACAGCATCAAAAATTTTAAAAAGTCTATGAAGGAAGCTGAAGAAATTCAAGAAGCTGCGAACCTAGAATCTCCCGCAACTGAGGAAGGTGCTGATGACACTGATCCCTCCATAGAATCAGATACAGAAGATACCTCACCTGCCCAAAAAGCTCAGGAAAACCAAAATTAACTTCTCGCCCACTATAATATAGGGATCAAATCATATACTTAGAGCCGGTCTTAAGGTCCCATTGGAAGCCACAAATGCGAATATTTTTGAATCACTTAACACGGGATGTACATCTAAATGCCTGTGGGGTTAGAAAGTGAATGTCCCTGGGTCCTTTACGCAGACGTATCATTTTACCTCTTTATAATGGTTGTAAGGGATTGACAGTTTATGGGATTTTCCGAACCCAAGGAAAGCAAAGCAGAAGAAGAGCAACTTGTAAAAAGTCTGCAAGCAGGCCAAATGGACTCTTTCGAGAGGCTGGCGAATCTTTATCAGAAAAAAATTTACACACTTAGTTTCAATTTGACACGAAATGCGATGGATTCAGAAGATGTCACGCAGGAAGTGTTGCTGACTCTTTTCAAAAAGATTCATACTTTTCAAGGGAGATCGGCGTTTTCGAGTTGGGTGTATCGCATAACTCTTAACGCAACATATATGAAACTGAGGAGTCGAAAAAAAGAACAGAGTATTTCGATAGATGAGTTGCTTCCCTCGTTTAACGGATCAGGTTTCCAACAAGAAAGAACCCAGGACTGGTCTGAAAACACAGAATCTCTTCTTTTTGACAATGAGGTTCGGGAAACCATTCAAAAAGCGGTTAATTCACTACCGGATAAAGAAAAGGTCGTTTTTCTGCTTCGTGATGTTGAAGGCCTACCAACGGAGAATGTGAGCGAAATTTTGGAATTGACCATCCCAGCGGTAAAATCAAGATTACATAGGGCGAGGTTATTTTTGAGAAAGAAGCTAGCAAGTTACTTTGATGAATATAAAACTCGCAAGGAGATGAAATGATTTGTTGTAAAGAATGCCTAGAATTATTGCACGATTATCTTGAAGGAGCGCTTAGTCCAAATGTCAGTGCCTCGCTTGAAGAGCATTTTGAAGATTGCCCTCCTTGCATTGCTTTCATTAATACCTATAGATCCACAACAGATATTTGTCGAGCTGCCTTGAAAGACATCGAGATTCCAGATACTGTCAAAGAAAAACTTAAAGAATTTGTTGAAAAAAATAAGAAGACCTGATGAACCTTGACTCCTTGTAACATAGTTTCATCTTAGCTTCACAAACCCAATTCAAACGGTCGTTGACAAATCACAGCAGTTTAACTATATTCTTAAGAATAGGTTCATTATAGGGCGACGTGCTGGGTTACGTTTCTGAAGTTTCAATTAAGACTCCCTTAACTGTATGAATTACTTTTTATAAGGTTCCCGTAATGGTTGAGATGAAAGTGGAAGGGCTTACTCTGGATCCCTTGACGAATATGCCTATTATAATTCTCAAAGACCTTTCGGGCGGCAAGGCCTTGCCTATCTGGGTGGGCTATTTCGAAGCCAATGCGATCGCGTTGGAAATCGAAAAAATAAATACTCCGCGCCCCATGACTCACGACCTTCTTAGAAATACGATCTCTTTTCTCAAGGCCGAAGTTAAGCATATTCTAGTAAATGACCTTAAAGACAATACATTCTTTGCCATCATTTCGGTTGTTCAAAATGGGAGTAGCATAACCATCGATTCTCGTCCCAGTGACGCAATCGCGCTAGCCTTAAGAACTGAATCTCCAATTTTTGTCGAGGAAAAAGTCATTGAGGCTGCCAAAAGTCTGGACCTCCCAGATCCAGACAAGATAAAGAAAGAAGAGAAACAGCAGTGGAAAGACTGGCTTACGAATATCAAACCACAGGACTTTGGTAAACTTTAAACTCACCCAGCTTGGATACGGCTACTCTTCCTTCCCTGAAACTATAACTTCATCGAATAACCAGTTTAACTTTTGTTTCATTTTATTAACTAAGCAACGGTTAACCTACCCAAAGCTTCATTAATGAATAAATTAAATCTGATGCTAAGGTAACACAGTGAAAAAAATAGGTGTGTTTTGCAAACCCAAGGCTGCATCCGGAGCCGCTACTCTTAGCAAACTTATTACCTGGCTTTGCGAACAAAACTACCAAGTATTTTTAGATAAAGAAACGGCAGCTCTTATTGATGAAGTCTCCTCTCTAGAAAAGGAGCAAATTTCTAAGCAAGCTGATTTGCTCATAGTTCTCGGGGGCGATGGCACACTCTTGGGGGTTGCGCGAACTGCTCACCCCTACGACGTACCTATTCTAGCAGTCAATCTTGGCAGCCTGGGTTTTCTAACTGAGGTTTCATTAAGCGAACTCTATCCTGTATTAGAAAATGTGCTAGCTGGAAAGTTTGACGTTGAACGCCGGATGCTACTTAATGCTTGTATCTGGCGAAACGGCAAAAAGGTAGAAGACCACAACGTTCTTAATGACGTCGTTATTAATAAAGGTGTTGTAGCTCGTGTCATTAATCTCCAAGTATTTGTTAATAAGCAATATATGACATCCTATAGGGCGGATGGTCTTATTATCGCAACTCCAACAGGTTCCACCGCTTATTCGTTGTCCGCTGGTGGACCCATCATCCACCCAAGTATGCACACCCTAGTATTAAGCCCTATTTGTCCGTTCACATTAACCAATCGATCGATACTAATACCAGACCATTCCATCATTCAAGTTAAACTAGCAGCGGAGTACGAGGATGTGAGAATAACCTTGGATGGACAGGAGGGTTATGACATGAAAGCAAAAGATATGCTGGAAATCCAGAAAACTAAAACCACTCTTAAGTTAATTCCTGGACCAAAAAAAAATTACTACCAAACACTCCGAAAAAAACTACGTTGGGATACCCAAAATGAAGGGGACATTTTAGATAAATAAGACACTCATGTTATTTTCAAAAGATTATCAACTAATTTGGCGAATTTGAAATCGAGCGCACGTCGTCATGAATCAAAATATCCTTGTATGCGGCAAAATAGTTGACATTAATTCGGCTGTTGTTCTCTGGGATGCTGAAGACGGATTAGCTTGCCCAAACCGAAGAGGCCGCATAGCCTGCACTCAACATAGCCCCCTGTTAAACAACAAACCGCCAGAATCCGAGTTTGAATACTCTATCGCGGATCCAGTTAAAGCCTATGATGAATTGAAAAACAGTGTTCATCAACTGATCATCCATTATGATGCTTGCTACTCTTCGCACCATTGCCATCAAATCATGACTGAAAGTAAATTCAAAGGCAGTCATTTTTATCTAGACCTAGACGGCACTCTCTATCAAACATGTGATCTATACTGGAAAACTAGCACCGCCCCCGCTGATGACCGGATGGGCAACGAACGATCGGTCCACGTCGAAATGTCAAATTTATCATGGGAGGCAATAAAGTCAGAATCGGAATTATATAAGGTGTCATCAGATCAATATAAGCAGAAAAATCACCGCTGGGAACTTTTCCTTCCCGATCATTGGAGTAAAAAGCTAAAGACTTCGGGTTTTCGTGCTTATGCTGCGAGAGGATATGGAAAGCGCGGTTACTTCAGCCGACGAATCAATGGTAAAGTTGTGCGCATGTGGGATTTTACCGATGAGCAGTATCGAGCACTTATTAGTCTTTGCTTCGGTCTCAATCAACTATTACCAAAAATTCGCCTGCGAGTCCCATACAATAAAAAAAAGAGGCGCACACCCCTCGACCGCATTCGTAATTATTCAACCTTTGAGGGAATTCTTGGCCATGCCCATGTCCAAAAAGGTGAAAAAGAAGGCGTGGCCTGCAAATATGACCCAGGTTCGGCATTCAACTGGTCGCGTCTACGCCGGGCCTTGGTCGTAAAATAGCTAAAATAACATCTTCCATCTAATTTCCTTAATACTACAGCCATGAGTTTTAGAATCTTCAGGAGAATACAGTTGACCTCTCTACACAATAAAAGGTAATTTTCAGGTAATCTTTAAACAAGTGCTTCACAATAGATTTATTTTAAAAACCACTATAAGCATGGGAAGTATATTTAACTGATAAGACAACTCAACTGCTACAAAGTAACATTGCCCTCTCGTTCGTATGGAGCAATGTCAATCTTTTATAAAAGGCCGATTATGAATAATAAAAAAAGCTCTATTTTCCGAGAAGAACTCCCTGGCGAGAAAAAAAGTATTGTCAATTTGCTGATGACCGGACATATCGTAACGATATCCTGTTTGGGTTATATGGCATTTTTTCTTCACATCCAACTGGGTCAGGTTACCAGAATCGTTGATACCATAGATGCGAAATTTATGACAACAGAACAAGTGAATCTGCTTAAAGGTAGAGTTTCGCGTAGTGTAGAACAATGGCAAAGCGAAATGGTAGGACTGGCTGTAATCGGATCTATCGTTTCCATTATTGGAGGTATTTACACTATCAATATGATCATCCGTCCATTAAATAAATTAGTTGATTTTGCAGATAAGGAAGGGCACGCGGATCCACTCCCTGAATTTAAATCAAACACCGAGATCAAACAACTTGCCACAGCAATAACAATGCTAACAACAAAACTTGAAGAAGCTACATCAAAAGTAAAGCAATAATAAAATATTATACCCGAGTGATCCAGTCAGAAAAATTTCACTAAGAACAAACTCAGAAATCTGTAAAATTCTTAGATAATCCCCTTAACTGCTGATCGAACTCAAGGTCTTCCCTAGGAACCCCTATTTCGTCAAGTATCTTTACATAGTAATAGTGGTTCATCTTTCTCTTCAAAAGCTGCATAGCCTTAATAACCATCTCGTTGTCGTTAGCATTAGGAATGAGGTCCATACAATATTCAGAAACCGAGACCGCCAAACAAATATCAGCCGTCTTTTTACTACAGGACATTTTTTTAGGCCGATCTAAGATAGAAGAAACTCTTGATAGCTCCAACAAATTTGTCCTTCGACGGCTTTCTGTCTCTTCCACTTTGAGAAACTTGACACATTTTTGCCGCAAAACCATAATTTTCTGCCAGGGCTCAGCCTTTTTCCAATTCGTACTAAGAAGTTTACCTTCTCCTGCTTTGAAAGCTAAAGCGCGTAGCTTTGAACTGTGCTCAGATTTTCTTTCGATAGATTCTTTCTCCCTAGCCTTGTGCTGCTGCTCAAGGTAGGTATCACGGAACTCCACGTCCGTTTCTAGTTTTTCTTGCCATTTTCTATGGCGCAAAGAAACAACATCATCGGGTGTCATCGCATCCAATTCGTCGTATAGTTTTTGCGCTGCTCCAAAACCAAAAGACTTGGCCTCAGCTATCATCAAATCAAACTTTTCTTGATCCTTTGCGCTAAGTTCAGCAGCGATTGGTTCCCACTGTAACCAACCATAGAAGGTCACACCACTCAAAACTACTACCAACAGTAATGCCAATTTGATAAAAAGTTTCATGATCAATTATACCCTCGACACGCATGCGACAGTAAGGGCTCAGAAATGTCAGTCTTAATTTGCAATCCTAAGATAATTGAAAAATAATCAAAGGTATTTCAAGCTTACCTCAACAGTTCGTTAAAGCTTATCGGCTTTTTAAGGCAGGAGTTTATTCCTCAGTTATAGGCATGGGTTTGACTATTTATAGCTTTACAGCCAATGGTATCAGTGTTTAAAATGACGAATTGATGTAAAAACCATGGACATACCATTTTCATCGGCGGCTTTTATAACTTCTTCATCCCTAATAGATCCACCAGGTTGAATAATTGCTGAAACCCCGCTTTTCGCTGCAGTATCCACCGAATCTCGAAAAGGAAAAAATGCATCGGAGGCCATAACGCAGTCTTCAAGTGGCTGGCACGCCTTCTCAACCGCCAGTCGAGCCGAGTCTACTCGGCTCATCTGACCTGCCCCAATACCTAGAGCCCTTCCATTACGGGCATAAACAATTGCGTTTGACTTAACATGTTTTGCCACAATCCAAGCAAACAGGAGATCATCCATCTCTCTTTTCTCGGGTTGCTTCTTGGTAACAACTTTTAAGGTAGAAGGATCGTGCGAAATAATATCTCTATCTTGAATCAGAAGCCCGCCACCAACTCTCTTTAAATCAAAAACTCGATTTTCAGCGAATAAATGCTCATCAGGCATTTTCATAACACGAATATTCTTTTTCTCCTTAAACAGTCTCAACGCTTCCTCTTCATAATCAGGGGCGATGACGGCTTCTACAAAGTTTTTTAAAATTTCTGCCCCTGTTTTCATGCTTACCTTACGATTAAACCCAATAATCCCCCCAAAAGCAGAAATAGGATCAGTCTCACGTGCTTTAATAAATGTTTCCAATTGATTACTCCCCACTGCCACACCACTCGGATTGGTATGCTTAATAACTACTGCTGCACACTGCTCAAGATCAGATACCAATTGCCAAGCAGCCTCAAGGTCAATGATGTTATTAAAGGAGAGCTCTTTCCCCTGAATCTGTTGGGCTGAAACAACATCCCCTGGTCTTGCATCTGGATCACGATAAAAAGCGGCCGCTTGATGAGGGTTTTCCCCATAACGCAGTACCTGTATTTTTTCAAAGGGTAGCTGGAACATGGGAGCAAAATTCTCTTGATCTTCCAAGTGATTGGATAAATATCTTGATATCAAGGAGTCGTACCGTGCCGTACGATCGTAGGCATCTCGGCTCAGGCGCATGCGCGTTTTCCTGCTAACAAAACCTCCATTTTCCTCAATTTCTTTCAAAACAGTCGGGTAGTCCTTGAAGTTTGCTACAACAGTCACATCATTGAAGTTTTTCGCTGCCGAGCGAAGCATAGCTGGGCCACCGATATCAATATTTTCGATAGCATCAGCCAACGAGCAGTCTTTTCTAGCAATTGTATCCTCGAATGGATACAGGTTAATCACTACCAAGTCGATGGGCCGAATTCCATGTTCCTCCATCGACTGCATATGGCCCTTTATGTCACGTCTTCCCAAAATGCCACCGTGCACTTTTGGATGCAGAGTCTTTATCCGACCGTCCATCATTTCCGGAAACCCAGTATAGTCGGATACCTGTATTACGGGCACCTTATGCTGAGTTAGTAGCTTAAATGTTCCTCCTGTAGAAAAAATTTCTACACCAAGGGCATGAAGTTTGTGAGCAAACTCCACCACATCGGTTTTATCTGAAACACTGATCAGTGCCCTGCTTACAGAGTTCATTAACGAAAAAGTTAAGTTTATTTTTTCGGAGGTGGGACTTTTTTTATCAGAAAATCCGGGGTAAAAACATCGATAATTTTGAGCATCCAGACCGGAAAAGAACCTATCGACTCCATAAAACCCGGGTCTTCCTTTCTTGCTCTCTGGAGTGCGTCTTGATTTTTCCGACTTTCTTCCATCACGTAGACCGTCCTCTTTTAGGTTTGAGAAGCAATTTAAAAGTTTCGATCGGAGTCAGGGATATTACACCTTTTTCTAGCTTTGTAAATAAAAATTGCTGGAAAAGAAAGCTAGGCTAGTTCTTGCTCACACTTCGTAGGTCAGCCCCTCCTTTTAGTAATTAACAAGCCTCGAGTGAATCGCCAGTCAATTTCGCCTTTAGGGTCAAAACAACCAAATTCCTCCTGCAAATGTAGAGCACACCTGTTTAATAATTTAGCTAGAAAATTCCTATCCGACTCGACCCAAGCTAATGGAAGTTTGAGAAGTTCCTGGTGAAAAACCTCAAACAGAGTATTGTCACACTGCCTTACCTCTTTTTTAAAAACCCCTGGTAGAAAAACAATTTCAAGAAAACTTTTTGCAGCCAACTCAGTTAAGGGCTCACAAGAAATCTTCTTAAAAAGGATATAACGCGCAAAAGCCATTATTGTCCACACAATTAAATCTACATTTTTATTATTTTCAGGCACATCACTTTCTTCCAAGTAAAGTTTTACAAACTGATCATTTAACCCTAATCCTTTGCGTGCAAATCTAAGGTAAAACATCCACCGATCAAGAAATAATTCTGCGTTTCGCACGTCCTCAATTGATGTAAAGTGTCTCCAGTTTAAAAGTTTATTGTTATCATCTACCTCGGCCACTCTAGGGAAACGGCCTAGAAGGGCAGCTAGTTGGTCCTTATGAAATTCAGTAAGCATCCATTCGGAGAAACTACCGTTTTCTTTGAGAAAATTCTCTGCCTTCCACCTCAAGCTCATCAATTGATGATAACCGACCTGGAATAAGGGCTGGATTCGTGAACGGCCGATTATTTTGCCTCCTTTTTCCAAATCACCAGAGGCGCCTAGCTCTAATCCAATATTTATGTAACCCAATACTTTCTTTAAGGAATCTTTTCGCATTTCTAGGTTGAATGGCTCCATCTGATCGGCCACCATAGTTTTATTTGCGAGATATACAAGTTCCCAGCAAATCGTATTTAGTCGGCGTGGGCTATCCAATCGCAAGATAATGTCTTTGAAAAATGGTACCGAACTTGTTAAAGAAAGTGGATAAACTGGAGCTATATTAAATTCTCCTGGGTAAGCAAAGTCTTCTAGTTCGGGAACGGGTAACTTCAATGCATCTGGGCTCAGTTGGCTATATACTCCCATTGCTTCTTCAAAATCAGGTATCCCCCGCTCAGTTGTCCGGGTTAAACGCCACTGATATGCCTTTTCAACCGTTTGAGTTACAGGGTACCAAATAACAGCTTCAAGAAATGACTGATAGAGAGCCTGATCCGCGTATCGTAATAGAGTAAGCAGTCTTTTTAGAGCCTCATACTCTTCAGTTTTGAAATAAATGTCATAAACACCATCCAAACTCAAGTGAGGCATCCCCTCTACACCTTCATAGGAATTGGTCATTTCATCATCCTTATACACCTTAATTAGTGATTGAAATAAAACCACCTTTTGATCAAAGTCTTCATTTTGTAGCCATTCTAGAATACTGGAGTCCTCGCATTTATCTAAAAACTCTATCCACTCCAGAGCACATTCTGGAACAAAACGATCCCTTCGCCACCACTCAAGATCGAAACTGTATTGAAGTTGGTTCTGGGACATCATGGCAAGCATGGGAAGCGATTCTCCCAACCCCGTCTCCTTGATCATTTGATACATTTCCTCTGGAGGCAGCCCTCTGATTACCGCTTGGGCATTGGGTGAAAGGTTTATGAAATCCTGCATCATCGATCCTCGCAGCTGCATGGCACACCGAATTTGATCCTCAACCGATAATTTCGTTAGGACATCTTCCACTTTACCTGGGTGCTCGCGGATCCATTCAGAAGGAAATGGTAGTGAGGAATCAGGTATTTTATTTGAAGGACCGGTTACATTTTTCATATTTGTAATAAATAACAATTTTAAGAAGATTCAACTGGCCACAATTCCCGACTAACTTTAAAATCCCAATATTACCCCAACATCTGAATCTCAAGACAAATCAAGCATAAAACAGATCAAATACCATTTGACTAGTTTTACCTGAAGAGCGCTTATTATAAAAAAAGAGTGAAGGAGCTTTCAACTAAATGAAGACCTACTTTCTCAGCCGAATCATAGCCAGAGTCATTAACCTTCCCGTATTTCCTTCCTTGCGATAGGAATACCATTGATGATTATCGCAGGAAGTGCATGGTGAGTCGGTATAAATATTTTCATCTAAAACACCCGCTTCACACCCTTCGAGACGATTCACCTCTTTCAAATCCAGAAAATATTTGTTCTGGTCCGCTTTCCTAATAAAACCCGAATTAACTGAGCTCCTTTCAATGAAAGACGATGCACAATGTTCATCTATCTCATAACAACACCCTCCGATTGATGGGCCCATGCCCACTATCAAATCCTTAGGATTAGAGCCATATTCATTCGAAAAAACTCCTATCGTATTGGTAAATATATATTTTTGCGTTCCCATACGGCCTGCGTGTACCACACCAATCACATTTTTCACAGGATCGTACATGATGATGGGAACACAATCGGCAGTTAAAACCATTATTGGGCAATCTGGTAGTTGCGTTACGATTGCATCCGCTTTTTGCTGGCTCACAACATCAATAGGAATTTTTGGATCTTGCAGAACATAAACATCCTTGTCATGAACCTGATCTGTGCGAAACAAAAATTTATTTTTTATCCCTAATGATCGCAAAAAATAATTTTGATGCTTGAGAAATAACCCGCCACTATCTTTATTGTAAGGACAAAATGGCTCTTTTTTTCCCTCAATCATTTCGTAATACCTAAAACTTGTTCCATGAACCAGCGAAGTTTGTTTTAGAAGGGATTTGATAAAAAACGAAGAAATCATTAAAATTCTTAAAATTTTATTTTTAAAATATAATTTTTAAAACATGAGCTAAAAAAGAATTATTTTTTTTCAAACAAAAATTTTCCGAGAAACAGGTAATAAATTATTATACCAAGCGATGAGCCTTATTTGGCGGGGCTTTTCACATCTCCGATGAATCTTAAATTAGAAACGACATAAACTTTGATAATTATCGACTGTCCATTCATTTATTTTTTGCTAATATTTCCTTGACATTAAATACGCATAGAATAAAATATCTAAACAATGTTGGGGCGCTGAAACGAAATCCCGATATTGAATAAAGGAGATCTTGATGGCAACCAAGAAGAAAGCAAAGAAAAAAGCAACAAAGAAAAAAGCAACAAAGAAAAAAGCAACAAAGAAAAAAGCTAAGAAAAAAGCAACAAAGAAAAAAGCAACAAAGAAAAAAGCTAAGAAAAAAGCAACAAAGAAAAAAGCTAAGAAAAAAGCAACAAAGAAAAAAGCTAAGAAAAAAGCAAAAAGAAGAAGATAACTTATTAGCAGTTTATTTCTCAGACTATCGACTCGTTTCAGCGCCCCCAATCATTGCAAAAGTATCAGCGACGGTCTCCTGGTTCACGCCTCCCTTGTAGCCCCTCTGAGTCCAGCCAAGTTTAATTGAAACAGTAGTTTATTAGATAATCCGACAAAATATTCCTTTAAGGTATTCCCCTTGACTAAACACCACTGGATGATCTTTAGCATGCCCCGTGCGTTGTATTTCTTTGTACCCTCGTCCAGAAGACTGAATTCCTGAAAACACAGCCTTATAGAAACTGCATGCCTTAACGTGAACTGAACAAGAGGCGGCAAAAAGAATACCATTATTTGCGCTAACTCTTGCTCCTGCTTCCGCCAGCCTTGCGTAAGATTTTAAAGCAGTCTTTATTTGTTTATTTCTTCTTGCGAATGCTGGAGGATCTAAAATAACTAAGTCAAACCTCTTCTTGTCAGATTTCAAGTCCGATAAAGCATCAAAACCATCTGCCTTCATCTGGTAGAATTCTTCCTGTGAAAAATTTCGATTTGGAAAATTTAGCTTTAGGTTGCTTTTTGAGGCGGTCAAGGCAATAAGGTTAGAGTCAACTTCTAGAACCGAGCGAGCACCCCCGATAAACGCATAAACTGAAAACGCGCCCGTATAGCTGAATACATTCAAAACGGATTTCCCTTTTGATAATAAACGAATATATTGGCGGTTGTCACGTTGGTCGATAAAAAAACCAGTTTTTTGCCCTGAAACTACATCCGCTTCAAAATTAATTCCATTTTCCAAGAAACGAATTAATGGCCTCGTTATGTTTCCAAACAAGACAGAACCATCACGCCATTTTTTTGAAATAAATGCTGATGTAGCTGCTTTGCGACTCCACCTTAAAACACACCGTGCCACAGGAAGTTGGCCTCTGAATAAAGGGACCAATATATCTAGATATGGTATCCATGCAGTAGTATATAACTTTAAAACTAAAGTTTTGCTATAACAATCAAGCACGAGTCCAGGAAAACCGTCATTTTCTCCATTAATAACACGATAACCTGTTGTACTATCATCGAACAAGGATTCACGAAGTTCTAGAGCCACAACTAATCTTTTTGCAAAAAAATTACTGTCTATCTTGACTGGATTGCTGGTTTGCAAAACACGGAAACAGATGTCCGATTCAGGATCTAACAAACCTATCGCTAGAAAATCGTTTTTGCTATCATAAACCACAGCTAGGTCGCCTGATTTCCCTTCAATATCTCTATTTTGTACTTGGTAGTGAAATATCCAAGGATACCCCTTACGAATCTTTGCTTGCAGAGTTTTCGAAACCTTTATTCTTACCATTTAGTTTCACTTTGTAATCAAGAATCTTTGAAAAATTTCATAAAACTATCATTTGTAATTCTAATAACGAATAGGAATTTTAATTTTATTCATTGACTTAAGAATCTTTGCCTGGCGGTCAGAAACGTGAGGTTGTGGGTTAACTACCGACCAGCGTCTAGGACTCGGCAAAACTGAAGCCATAGCGGTTGCCTCTAATGGAGAAAGGCCTTCTGATGTATGTTTATAATAATGGCGCGATGCGGACTCGCATCCAAATAAACCGTCCCCCCACTCTATGACATTCAAATAAACTTCCAGAATACGTTCTTTAGTCCATAAAAATTCGATTAAAATAGTAAACCAGGCCTCCAGAGATTTCCGAAGCCAATTACGCTTTTGCCACAGAAATACATTTCGGGCTGTTTGCATTGAAATAGTGCTAGCTCCCACTGTCCTATCCTGAGTAATATTGACCTTTATGGCCACTTCAATAGCATGCCAGTCAAATCCATTATGGTAAAAAAACTTCTGATCCTCCGCCGCCACAACAGCACGAATAAGGTTAGAGGAAATTTGGTCCAAAGGTTTCCAATAGTCCAGATAAATTGGGCGTGATTCCTCATACCCTGATTCGGCCCAACGGATCAACATCAATGATGTAGTAGGAGGGTCAATAATTCGGTAGGCTAAAACAGGAAGCACTGTAAGAGTGAGAAAAACCAGTAAAAGGTCAAACAAAATTTTAAATAAGCGGACCTTGACCGAAGCTTGCTTTTTCTTTTTATATGGTTTTCTCCTAGCACGAGGCATTGGCGCACTCCCCCTCCAATACCAAAGCATTATTTTAGAAAGAACTAACCAGTCTGAATAGTGTCGCTAACTCCATTGTTTTGAAGTAGCACATCATAAGCACGAATCACTCCCTGAAATTCTTTGCTTCCCTGACTAGAAACATTCCTATGGTAGGTCTTATGGTATTTAAATTTAAAAGGATTATAAACTTTTTTCTTATTATCGCGGCCCCGGATTTCATAGTGCAAGTGGGGAGCAAAACTGTGACCTGTGTTTCCAGATTCTCCAATGGTCTGACCTTGATTGACGTACTGCCCGCGTTTTACAAAAACTCGGCTCAAATGAAGGTATCGAGTTTTAACTCCCTGCCTTGGATGATCTATCTCAATACAGTATCCATTGGCCCGTATGTTCCAACTGGTGCGTGTGACGCGCCCATCAAAAGTGGAGAGGATGGGTGTCCCGACATCTGCCTTGAAATCAGTTCCCGAGTGGCCTCGGCGTCCTTTTCGGAAATCACCAGGAAGGGAGGTAATCTCCTTATATTCAGCAATTGGTGATTGCTTTTCCTCAATTCGCTGAGTGATTTCTTTACCATTTCGGTCGAAATACCCGCCGTACTTCATCCCGACTCCATTGTAATAATTAGCCTCTATCGTATTTCTTAGATAACCACTTTTAAAAGTTAGCTGAAGTATTTTGAACTGGCCTTCGCTGTTCCACCGCTCGTAAACAACATTTAAGGCATCCCCATTACGTAAGTCTTTATTTACGTCTAGAAACCATGCCAATAATCTTCCAAGATGAGCGGCAAGTAAACCGCACTCACTCTTTAGTTCAACCTCTTGACAAACTGTGAAATGGAGAGAATTTGTAATTTTTAATTTCAATGTTCGAATCTTACTTTTAGGTTGAGTCGGCGAGCTAACCAAAATTTGTTTCGCTTCGTAATGATTACCTTTAGATAGGTTAGAGCTCTGAATTAGCGACTCCTCATGGCTAGTGGCCACCAATCGTGTATTCACAGGCTTCTTATTCGTAGGTACCACCTGGCTCTTAATACTATTCACTGCGTCTGACCCAGCAGCATTTACAAAGCCCACTAAAACAGACCCATTTTGAAAAACAAAAAAATATATATTAAAACCTAATGAAATGACAAAAAGTAGATTGAACAAAACCCTCAAAAAGGGTAACTGCTTGGTTGGTATTTCCTGGTTCTTCAAAAAGGGAGATGGTTCCATAACATTAGCCTCAGAGTTTAAGAATTCACGGGGAGCCAGTTTCTAACTTCATTAATAAATCCTCACTGGCCAATTAAATTTGCAATGACCTGTGGAGGAAAACCTTGTAAACTTGCTTTTTTAATAAGATCGGGTTATTGGTGTTATGACCGTGCTCAAGCGTATTAAGGATGAGGAAGTAGAACCATTGTGACTTTTACAAACATAGTCAGCATATTTTGCGCTATATCGGAAAATAAATCAACTATTTAGATGAAGTCTGCTACTCCCACTAAAAGCAAAAAAGTAGAATTTGTTCCTGAAACTATTTTCATAGATGAATCAGCGGCCGACCATCCGATGACCCTGGAAACCCTCAATCGATTTCCGAACGTACCAGTTCAGCGAAATACCGCATACGATGAAGCCGTTGAAATAATCAAGAAAACATCGAACGATGTATTTGGTGCAGGAAAACGCAAATTGGTTCTCACCCGTTTTAAAGGATCGTTTCTCAAAAAGTGCCCAGGAATTAGCCCAGGGATGGTTTGCTGCAATTACTATGTGGTTAACCTTCTTAAAAACTGCATATACGACTGCTCCTACTGTTTTTTACAAGACTTTCTACAGAACAATCCGTTACTGGTTGCCTACGTTAACATAGAAGATTTGCTGGAAGAACTCGATCAAGTCTTTACCGCCCACCCTGATCGCGTTTTTCGTGTTGGTACGGGGGAACTAACCGACAGTCTCGCTTTAGATACTATTATTCCATACTCTCAACACCTGATCCCATTTTTTAATCAAAAGGAAAATGCGGTTCTTGAACTGAAGACAAAATCAGACCGAGTGGAAAACCTCCTTAACCAGAATAGTTCGCGCAACGTTATAGTTTCGTGGTCATTGAATCCTCAAACAATTATAGATCGAGAAGAAAATGGAACACCAAGTCTCCAGCAACGACTAGAAGCAGCACGCCTATGTGGAAACAAAGGATATAAAATTGGAATCCACCTTGACCCTATTATAATCTTTCCAGGTTGGGAAAAGGCTTACCATGACCTGATTGAAAATATTTTTAAAGTTCTATCGCCCTCGCAGATAGAATGGGTGAGTCTTGGGAGTTTCCGCTATCGGAGATCACTCAAGCAAATTATCAAAGAACGCCATAAAAATATAAAACTATTTACAGGCGAGCATGTTGCGAGCAAAGATGGCAAATACCGCTACCTCAGGCCACTACGAAATCAGGCCTACGAGAACCTACAGGATCACCTAAAAAAATATTCTGCTAACTTGAACGTGTATATGTGCATGGAAACTCGGGAAATATGGGAAGGGGTCACAGGCACAACGCCGCGAAGCGATAAAAAGCTAGATAATTTTTTTGACCTATAAATTTTTGCTTACAAACGCATAGGCATAACGATGCTTTGATAATCCTTATCATCATTCGAAGTTATTAGGCATGAAGAATTCTGATCCTTCAGGTTAAGAATAACCTCCTCATTATCAATAACATTTAACACATCGAGCACATATTTAGCGTTGAGGCCTACTGAAACATCCTCTCCAGAATAGGAAACAACTACCTCCTCTCTAGCCGCCCCCAATTCAGTCGTATCCGTGATCAGGGTCATACTTCCCGACTGAATATCGAAGCGGACCATTTTGGATTTTTCGTCGGCTAGCAAAGCAACGCGCTTTAACGCATGTTGTAAAACGCTTCGATTAACCTGCACCTGTAATTTATTATCAGAGGGAACAACTTGCTGGTAATTTGGAAACTTACCGTCAATTTTTCTTGAGACGATGACCTGATCACCTTGTATAAAAGCCATGTGATTATTCTTTGCCGAAAAAGAAAAGGTGGCTTCTCCGTCCTCTATAAGCTTCATTAACTCCGCTAGGGCTTTTTTGGGAATAAGGTAGCTTAATTTATCTCCTTTTGAAGCACCACCGAGGTCTCGTCGAATGACTGCTAAGCGATGCCCATCTGTTCCAACCATACTAACTTTCCCACCATCCCGTTCTAACAACAGTCCGTTTAACGCTTGTCGTGTTTCATCAGGCGACTGCGCAAAAAATGTTTTTCGTATCATTTCCTTTAGAAGCTTGCTACTAAACTCCAGTAAACTGTCTTCGCTGAATTCGGGAAAGGGAGGGAAATCCTGGGAAGGCATTCCAGGCAAACGAAACTTTGATTTGCCGCACTTAAGAGTAAGCCAATGGTTATCTTCCTTATTCAAGTGAACTTCTTCTCTAGGCAACTCGCGTAAAATGTCGAATAATTTTTTAGCATTAAGAGTCACCTCGCCCTTAGAAATAACGTTAGCAGAGTAATATCCTTTGGCTCCTATTTCTAAGTCTGTTGCTTGAATACCAATGCGATCTTTTTCAGTGGTAAGGAGTAAATGTGAAAGTATAGGCATCGCGCCCTTGGTCTCAACAACTCCTTGCACTTTTTGCACTCCGTCTAGAAAAGTGTCTTTATCAATCCTGACTTCCATTTGGCGGGTCTCCAAAACATAGGGGGGCAACTTATTTTCGGTTGGTTTAGCATAATTACCTAAACCTGTCAAAATGTAATTATACGACATTCCAATGAAAAGATGTAAGCCCCAACTTCACATAGTAAAAAAACTTCTGCCCTATCAAGAAAGCCTTATTAGTAGCCTTATAAAAGGGTGTCATCTATCTTGACTTGAAATTTTTCGTGTGTTAGCTTTGTTCCTAACCCCAAAAAAAGAAACGTTATGATCATCGTAATGGAAACTGGCGCCTCTCCAGAACAAATAGAGGCAGTCGAAGAAAAAATCCGCTCTCTGGGTTATAAAGTACACGAAATTGTGGGCGTAGAACGCAAAGTCATCGGTGCGGTAGGTGACGAGCGAGGCAAAGAACAGCTTCAGGCCATCTCATCTATGCCTGGCGTGGAAAATGCGATTCCCATTCTTAAGCCTTACAAACTCGCTAGCCGTGAAGTAAAATCCACAGCATCCGTAATTGATGTAGCAGGGATACCAATAGGTGGAAAGGAAATCGCTGTAATTGCCGGACCATGTTCGGTGGAAAGCAAGAAACAGATCTGTAACACGGCCAAACTGGTGAAAGAAGCTGGTGCCAATCTTCTGCGAGGAGGGGCATTCAAACCCCGTTCGTCTCCTTACAGTTTCCAGGGAATGGAAGAAGAAGGCCTTAAGCTATTAGCTGAGGCAAGGAAGGAAAGTGGGCTCCCCATTGTGACGGAAGTAATGAATCCGCGGGAAGTTGATCTGGTAGCAAAATATGCTGATATCATGCAAGTAGGTGCGCGTAACATACAAAACTTCTCTCTCCTAAAGGAACTGGGTCAACTTGATAAACCCATCTTGCTAAAAAGAGGCATGATGACAACTATTAAGGAATTTCTGATGTCTGCGGAATATATCCTTTCAGAAGGTAACCCCAACGTCATCCTTTGCGAGCGGGGCATTCGAACATTTGAAACTGCTACACGTAACACACTAGATTTAAGCTGCGTTCCTGTCATAAAACAGGAATCGCACCTGCCTATCATCATTGACCCGAGCCATGGTACAGGTTATTGGCATCTGGTCGCCGACATGGCCCGAGCATCGATTGCTTGTGGGGCAGATGGTCTTATGATTGAGGTACATCCCGATCCAGCCAATGCGTATTCAGATGGACCACAGTCGCTTAAACCAGGAAAATTCGCGGATTTAATGAAGAATTTAAAACCATTCATCGAATTGATGGGTCGGAGTTTGAGCTAAATGATGCCACTAGTCATTTTATATAATGGGTTTCTTGATTTTATATCTGATTGAAAAATAAGAAAAATCAGTATATCCTAATCTGAGTTTCTCTCGAATTTCGGTAGTTTCAATAGACCCTGATTCATGTTACTCAACCGGTGGCAATACTAGTGTCCCATGAGTGAATTCCATCAATCCAATAGAATTCTCAACGAAAAATACCTCGATGAACTTCAATGCCGCATTACAAACCTAGTCCGCCCTGAGGATTTTTGTAATTCTCAAACAACTGATCCACAAAAGTTTTATCTCGACTTTAAAAATCGAATTGCCCCCCTTGCTAATACAGAAACACAATGCCTTAAAGATAGCCTAACCCAAACTAGTAACTCCCATCTTCTATTATTGAACAGTAGTGCGTTAGTCGATACAGTCCTTCAAGCCGCTTTTAATGCTGCTGTCTGGCTATATAACCATACACAACAAAAAAAATTACTGACAAAAAGTGCCCCTGTTTCCATCATCGCACGCGGGGGGTATGGTCGAGAAGAAATATATTTTCGATCAGACATAGCTATTCAGATTGTTTCTAAAACCTCCTTAACCGACGACGAAACTAAGGAAGTCGAGCAAATTGTCAAGCACCTGGAGTATCTTTTTGTCCACCAAGATATTTTCCAGACCTCTACTAATTCCTGTTACATAGAAAGTGACTTGCTGGAAAAACAACTTAACGCCAGCAAACCAACAGATTTTTTCCCCTTGCTAGAGAGCCGGTTCGTGGCAGGCAATAGTAATATCTATGCCGAGTTCATGAGTACGATCAAAGCCACATTATTACTGCAAAAAGACAACCTGCTTAATCACTGCTATGATCACAAAAATTACTACGATGTACTAAACACTGTCTTTCAGCAAGAACCTAACGTCAAGGAAGAACTAAACCGACTATATTGGTCTCTTGCCCTAGTTAGACTCAAACATAATCTAAAAAAAACCAACCAGTTTGAACTTCTGGATGATTTGTTCAAACAAGGATTCTTAAGCGCACCCGCCTTTAAGAATATTCAATCTTCCTTCGCATTTCTATCCAAGGTTAGACTTTTTCTCCATTGCCATCAAAAAGGTTCCCACCGAGATGTAATGAGTTATGAAGTACGGGAAAAAATAGCGCAATCAATGGGATATGGGGTTAAAGAATTTTTTCACAAATATTTTTACCAAGCCGCCTACCCTCTAAAACGGTACAGTCGTAATCTTTTCTGGGAAAGCATGACCCCAAATACTCGGAAAGTAAAAAACCTTTCTCGACACTTTGCCGTGAACTCTCAAAATCAGATCATCATGGACAAAGAACCCGAGGCATTGTTTTCTCAGCACCCAGTAAATGTTTTTAAAATATTCGCTTGGATATCAGAAAAAAATTTTTACTTATCATACCCCATTACTCGAGCTATCGAACGCCATATCGACCAAATATGCCCCATCTTCATAGACAGGGAAGACCAACGAGAAGTCCAATCGTATTTTAAAAGGGTCATCAACGGAAAATACTTCGCAAAATCCTTAAGGCTATTACATGAATTCGGTTTGTTAGGAAATTTTTATATTCCAGAGTTTAAAAATATCTGTGGCCTTTTGCAGGATATTTATGTTCACCATTTCCCTACAGATATGCATGTGCTATCTGCGTTGGATGTTCTGAACGGACTGGAGATAGACGAAAATGCTGACCCATTTCTGAGGAATCTTTATCATTCAATGCGTGACAAAACTACCCTAAAACTTTCTGTTCTGCTTCACGACATTGGGAAAGGAGTTCGTACTCCTGGCCAAAATGAGGAACTGCTAGGTGCTCGCCTTGTTTGCGGTATTTTGGAGAACCTTGGGTACACCAAAGACAGCCGTCGCTCCAAAGATATTGCTTTTTTGGTCGAAAAACACCTAATGATGCATGATTTACTGCTTCTCGACCCAGAAGAAGACGACACTTATGACATGATTTGGGATTTAGTCGATCATGATGTAGAGAGGCTTAAAATGCTTCTCCTGTTAACCTATTCGGACAGGGGAGGCACTAAAATGAAAATGTCATCGTCTCAAATCGAACAGTTGAAAATGTTTTACCAACAAACGCTTCATCATAAAAAAAGACAGGATGTACCTCGGTCCGTTAAATCGGATTTCCTAAAAATGGTGCGGCTACCCAGGGACATGCAAGCGCATCTTGAAATTTACAATGCCTTCTGCCAATCAAAGGAAGAGTTTGCATCAGAATTGCTCTTTAAACCAACCCAAGCCTCGGAACTAGTTATTTGCTGCAAGGACCGCCCAAATCTACTCCATAGTTTTTCCACGGTATTTGCCTTCAATAATTTGAATATAGTGGAAGCTAACATACATACCCTGCGCGACAATATTTTTGATGTGTTTAAAGTCGTGCGCTCCACCGGCATCCCTATTGATTATGCTGATATATTACCACTTCAGAAGCAAGTTAGAGAAGATTTGAAGCGGGTTTGTGTCGATCAAGATCCCCTGTCTAAAATATTTAAAGATCGTTCACTTCCCGTCTCATCAGAACAAAAAAAAATTAAATCCGTTAAGCTTAAAGTAAAAATAATTGGTCGGTCAGTCAAAGTGGAAACTTACGACTTAATGGGAACCTTTATGATCCTTACCAGAGTATTCTCAAAATTCAATATGGAGATACAAAAAGCAGTCTTGGATACCCAACAAGGAACGGCCTCGAACATTTTTTACATGAGACCCAAAGACGTGCATGATATCATAGAGAATCGGGATCAATTTCTGCGCACTCTTGAGCAAGCTCTGCAGCAATTAATTGAATCGAAAGAAATTCTGTTTGATGCCCCCCACATGACCGCTCCCAAAAAACAAACTCTTGTGAGCTAATGGACCTCTAGTTATGCTTCGACTTAAATTGTTCATTTTTGTTGTCTGTTGTTTTTTCACTACCTCGGGCGACCACGTGCTGGCACAAAACCCGGAAAACTGGTTTGAAAAAGCGCAAGCCTTGGATAGGGATGGTTTTTGGGATGAAGCTGCAGAAGCTTGGGAAAAACTAACCACAACTAATACCAACTCAAAACTTGCTGTTTATGCACGGCTGAGACTAGCAGTGACTTACCGAAAACTTGGACAATTCCAGCAATCAATCGATATTGCACAAGCAATTGTGCGAGATCATCCAGATAATTTCGATGCTCATTTCCATTTGGCTAATTCCTTAAGCGCACTTAAAAAGTTTTCCAAAGCTGTAGAAGCCTACAAAACAACCACCACCCTAAAACCAAAGGAAGGACTAGGATATGTTGGCCTCGGACTTTCCCTGTTTGGAAATAACGATTCTAAAAAAGCAATAGAGGTACTTTTGAATGCCAAGAAATTATTTAAAAATAAAAGAAATATTTCTTGGTACCGGGACACTCGGGTCATGGTCACGCAAATAAAGCATTTCGAAAAATTTCCTCCCAGCTTTTCTAACCTTTGGCTTAAAAATAATTTAAACGTGGTTCGCGATACGTATGAAAAGACTGTGTTTGATTCTAAAAGATACCTACGTTAATCGACTTTCGCAGAGAAAATATATACCCCAATAACTAGAACAGCTATTTTTTGTTAAAGCTCACCTTTTAAAAAACGGCCAAAACCTATACCCAAAGTGGGTTATAAAATATCATTAGTGAAAAAAACCACTGAATATTAAGAAAGTTTAATCCAAAATTAATTAATTTTTAATATTAATTTTATATAGTGATTGCAGTAAGTTTCTCCTCCTTTCTGGGAGAAAAATGGTTCCCGCTAGTTTTCTCCCGCCTCCTCTTAAGGGGGACAGGGTGCTTTTAAGGTGGCCTGTTCCCCCTGTTTTTTTTACTTTTTTTACCTCTCCAAGGGTTTTCGCGCTACAAATAAGTTTCAGTTTTAGAAAAATTAGGTTAGAATTTCTCATGGCACTCAGAGGACCTTTCCATCAGCTGATCATTAAGCCTTTAGTAATTAATGGTTTTGGGACTAACTGCCGTAAAAAGCTACGAATCCACTTGTTCAATTCTAAAGCTCAAGTTTTGATTAAATAGCAAAAATATAAAAACATTTTTCGACAAAATCAACCAAAGCAACTTTTAGGCATTTTATGGATAAACAGTCTGAGCTTAATATGGTTTGGATGGACTTAGAAATGACGGGGCTGGATCCTGACCTAGAAGTTATTATAGAAATAGCCAGCTTGGTTACCGACCCAGACCTAAATATCCTAGCAGAAGGACCTTGTTTGGCTATTCATCAGAGTGATGAAATCCTAGCCCGCATGGACGCTTGGAATCAGAAGCATCATAACGCATCTGGGTTGGTAGAACGTGTGCGCAAATCTAAAGTTACGCATGAAGAAGCATCTCGACAAACGCTTGAATTCATAAAGCAGTATTGTCCTGAAAATACCGCCCCACTTTGCGGCAACTCCATCACCCAGGATCGCAAATTTCTCTCCAAATATATGAGCGAACTTTATGAATATCTTCATTACAGAAGCGTGGATGTAACATCAATCAAGGAGTTAGTTAGGCGCTGGTACCCAGATGGGCCAAAACTGCCCAGAAAGAGTGAAAGTCATATGGCCTTGACCGATGTTAGAGAATCCCTGAACGAACTTATTTTTTATCGGAAGGAATATTTCACCTCTAATGGTTTAGTCGATCTAAAGACATTCTCAGATTAGAAAAAAATGGGTAAAGGAAGCATTATAACATTTCTATTTCTAGCATTTATCGGGTACCTGTCTTTCACCATGATATGGTCGGGCAGTAAATACGAGTGTAACGTATGTGTTGAATACAAAGGTATAGGGGCATGCCAGGAGGTGGAAGGAATGGATAAGGAGAACACTATAATGACCGGCATGAGTACTGCCTGCGCTGCCGTAACCAATGGTAGAACAGAATCCATAGACTGTTCAATGACCCAGCCTGTTAAAGTACAGTGTAAAGATATTTAATAAAAGACTAACTATTTTTTTATATCTATTATTACGTATCCGCACAGACAAGCCTGTAAACTTCCTGATATTTTTCTTCAACATTCCCCAGGTTAAAACGAAAGCGGTCTTTGTCCATTTTTTCTCCGGTTTCCCAATCCCATAAACGACATCCGTCGGGGCTAATCTCGTCACCCAACAATATATCGCCCTTATATCGACCGAATTCCAACTTAAAATCTACCAATCTGATTTTTCTCTCTTTAAAAAACTCTACCATGAGATTATTAATCCTATACCCGTATTCCCTTAACTTATCAAGCTCCTGTTGTGTTGCCCAATCGAAAGTTGTGGCATGACAATCATTTATGAGCGGATCGTGTAGATCGTCATTTTTATAAAAAAACTCTAGGATAGGTGGATTAAATTGCTTTCCCTCCGCAATCCCTAAACGCTTGCATAAGCTACCCGCAGCCACGTTTCGAAGCACTACCTCAACTGGAATTATGTCCAATTTTTTGACCAAGGTTTCTCTATCGTTAAGATATTCAACAAAATGTGTTTTTATACCCTCTTTTTCGAGGTACTGATAAATACGGTTAGAAACTTGATTATTAATGACCCCCTTGTCAACAATTGTCCCTTTCTTAACACCATCGAAAGCGCTAGCATCGTCCTTAAAGTACTGGACCACCAAATTTGGATCTTCTGTAGCGTAAATTACCTTAGCCTTTCCTTCGTAAATCTTTTCAAGTCTTTTGATTGTCATTTTTTATTTTTAAAAACCCTTTTAAAAATTTTATCCACATTTTTTAATTGGTCCTTTATATTGCATACTTTATCCAAATTTTTACTAGAAAGATATTTTTTAATCTCACCGTCTTTTTTAAGAAGTGATATAAACGCTCCTTTCCCCTCCCAAGCCTTCATTGCATTCCGTTGAACAAGGCTATAAGCTTCTTCCCTTGTCAGACCTTTACGAACTAGCGCAAGTAAAACTGATTGAGAATAATAGAGTCCACCAGTAATTTCCATATTCTTTTTCATATTCTTTGGATAAACTATCATGTTCTTAACCAAGCCAGTCATTTTCCGCAGCATATAATGCAAAAGGATAGTACTGTCGGGAGCGATCACCCGCTCTACTGAAGAGTGGCTAATATCTCGCTCGTGCCAAAGAGAAATATTTTCCATCGCTGCAATCGCATTTGATCGGACTACACGCGCTAAACCGCACATTTGTTCAGAAATTATTGGGTTCCTTTTGTGCGGCATAGCAGAAGATCCCTTTTGCCCTTTGGAAAAAAATTCCTCCACTTCTAACACCTCTGTTCGTTGAAGGTGGCGGATCTCTGTGGCGAATTTATCAATTGATCCTGCGACAATCGCAAGTGTTGTAAAAAACTCTGCGTGTCTGTCACGTTGGACAATTTGCGTTGAAACAGGGGCAGACTTGAGGCCTAATTTCTTGCACACATATTCCTCAACTGCCGGATCTATATTTGAGAATGTTCCCACCGCACCTGAAATCTGGCCGTACGCAATACACTCCCGAGCACGCTTAACTCTTTCTATATTCCTGCAAGTTTCCTCATACCATACCGCCAGTTTTAGTCCAAAGGTGAGTGGCTCACCATGGATCCCATGAGACCGACCGATAGTCGGTACGTCTTTATGACGAAATGCCTGCTCCCTTATCGCATCCCTAAAAGAGTTCAATTCCTTAAGTATTAACCCTGCCGATTCCTTCAATTGAACTGCGAATGTTGTATCAAGAACATCTGAAGAGGTAAGACCTAAATGCATAAAGCGATTAGCTTCTCCTACGTTTTCTGAAACGCAAGTCAGAAAAGAAATAACGTCATGCTTTACTTCTTTTTCGATTTCGTCAATACGGTCAATATCAAATTTAGCCTTCTTTTTTATCTCAGTAACAGCCGATGTAGGAATTTCCTGTCTTTTCGCCAATGCTTCACATACTAAAATTTCGACTCTTAGCCAGATGTTAAACTTATTCTCTGGTTCCCAGATCTTGGCCAGCTCGGGAAGGGAATATCTAGGGATCAAAACGAACTCCTGTTTTCTGATTTGATATTAAGGTTTGAGTTGAACGAGCAGTTAATTGTACCTAGAATGGGTCGACTGAGCCACTCAGAATCGGGCTATCTTAAACATAATCTATCACTAAATCAATCTCAGAGTATGGATGAAATAGTTGGAGTAAGTTTTGTGTGTCTAGGCAACATATGCAGGTCGCCTCTAGCCCAAGGTGTTTTTCAAGACCTAGTCAACCGCGAGAAACTTGACCAAAAAATCCATGTGTCTTCGGCCGGGACCAGTGGCTGGCATATTGGGGACCTTCCCGATCAACGAATGCGTCAAACAGCCCAATCGAAGGGTATCCAGCTTAAGAGTCAGGCTCAACAATTCCAACGTAAAGACTTTGACCAATTTAACCTAGTTTTGGCAATGGACCAAAATAATCTTGGCAAACTTAAAGAAATAGCCCCTAAGGCACTCCCTAAGGATAAGCTAATGCTTTTTCGATCCTTTGATCCAGAAAATAAGGATGGCCTAGATGTCCCCGATCCATACTATGGAGGCACAAAAGGATTTGATGATGTCTACCGTATGGTTGAACGAACTTGCCCTCCAATATTAGCCTATATTAAGTCTCGCTTTTTGAATCTCTAAATGAAAGAAAATCTTTCCCGACTATTAGAATTCATTTACGGAAAGTCCGTCAAAATCAAAAGCTCTAAACCCATTAGTGGTGGATGCATCAACGAAACCCAGGTTCTTAGTTTGTCTAATGGGGAGCGAGTGTTTTTAAAATATAATTCCTCCCCCCAAAAAAACTTTTTTGTAACTGAAGCTGATGGACTTCGACTACTAGAAAAGTCTAAACATGGCCCAAGTGTTCCCCGCACCCTTGGTATTTCACAGGAATCCAACCCAAAATTCCTACTCCTTGAATATATTGAATCATCTGTTCCAAAGGTTGGATTCGCCAGTCGTTTTGGACACGCGCTAGCTGAAATGCATAGAGAAACTCAAAAACAATACGGCCTTGATCATGACAACTTCATAGGAAAAACCATTCAAAAAAATAAGCTAGAATTAGATGGTTTGGTTTTTTTTCGCGAGCACCGTATTAAATTTCAACAGGAATTAGCAAGAAAAACAAGGGGTTTGCCAAGGGTTATAGATCACCGTTTAGATATATTTTGCGAAAGGCTTGAAAGCCTGCTCGACTTGAAAGATGAAAAACCAGCTTTACTCCACGGCGATTTGTGGTCAGGGAATTACTTCGCCAGCCATGACCAAGTACCTTACATCTTTGATCCTGCCGTTTATTTTGGTTTAAGAGAAGCTGACCTTGCAATGACCGAAATGTTTGGAAGACTTCCAGACGAGTTCTACAGTGCTTACCACGAAGTTTTTCCTATCCAACCAGGCTACACCGAGCGCAAAGAAATTTACAACCTTTACCATCTTCTCAATCATTACAATTTGTTTGGGGGGTCGTACCTTGAACAGGCAGATCAGATGGTGAGAAGTTTTATAGAGTAATAAAAAATGCTAATTACTAAGAACAGTAAGCGGTTAAAAACCGCCTCCAATTTTGCGCATAAATGTTCTCAACTCCTGTTGAGTAACTTGATCAAATTGACCCATCTCATTGTTCAAGGTAGTCAGAACCGGCCTTCCTATACTATTTTCCAATGCTGTAGCAATACTGACAATTATACGAGACCCATAGCGCTCTACTAGGTCGTAATCCTCAACTGCGGCAAACAATTCTTCCGGGTCCATCGTCATGGCCCACGCCTGAACCACTGAAACTTGGTTGGACTCGCGAAATTGGAGCGACTCAACTGCCTCCATATATTCTTCCGCACCCATTTTACCCGCTTCAAATTTTTCAATGAGTTGGTTTAAATTAACATTCTCATTATCTTCTTCACTGCCAAGGATATGCTCCAAAAATTTAGGCTGCAGTTTTTCCATTTCATCCTTATCCCAAGGATTCGTGAAATCTTTATTGCCCGAGGTTGGGCTTTTTGTTTCTCTTTCTATTTTTTCAATACAGGTCTGACAACGGCTCCCTGCATCACAACTAAATTTAGAACCACAGCTGCACGAAGAAAGACAAGTTTGTATGGCCAATGAAAGTGCTTCGTCTCTAAGCCCTAAAACTATTCGTAAGCTAAGACGAAGAGGATTTGTTCTACCCACCGCAACCCAGTTCACGCAGGATGAGCAATAGATACGGTAACTTTTTTCTCCCTCTTCCGGGCCTAATACAGGGGCATAAGTATCCTTGCATAGCACGCAATTAATTTCACGAGTGGTAGTTTCCGTCATGTAGCAGCTCTCTATTTTTTGATTTAAAAAAAATATTCAAACCTTGCCTAACAAACATTCTGCCAATCCAGAATAAATTAATCAGCAAGGTAATTTGGAAAAAAAAATGCCCATGGCATACATGCCATGGGCTGTATATTTACATAAATCATTTATCCAGAGTAAGCTTGTCCAAGACCAGCAGTTTCTGCTTCTTCAGCGCCCATGATTACCTTGCCCGTTGTCGCATCCACAGGGAACATAGTAATCGCATTGTGTGTACTACAAACCACTTTACACAAATCACAGCCCTTACAGCGTGGCTCAATGACTATGGCCTTATTAGTACTTTCGTCCATCATTACGGTGTCTGCCTCAGGACAGTACATTATGCATAGTCGGCAACCCTTATCCGCAATACACTTATCATTATCTACCCACGCTATGTTATACACGCAAAAATTCTCCTCACCAGTAAATGATTAAACTTTATAACCGACTGTTAATTCCCAAAATTACTAGACTTCGACTAACTGCAGGTTTTCTTGTTTCGCTGCCCATTCTTGAGACAGACTATACGACTCTGTAATGCAATCCATATTAGCCTTGAGAAGATCATTCTTTTTCTTATATTTCTTCTTGATGGCTTCATCAAGTGAAGCGGTACCACCGGAAGCAACGAACTTCTTCCCAAATCGTTCTTGAAGAGCACCATCCAAAGATTCCAAGCTCACTATTTTCGTTACTCCGGCACAAGCACCAACCATGGCCATATTGGTAGAAAGTTCCGTCTTACCAATTTCCAAGGCAAGCTTAGTCGCATCATGGTTGAACACCTTAACATTTAGGTCAGCTAAAGTTTCACGATCTTCATCATTTAACAGGTCAGCGGGTGTGTTGATAATAATCATACCGTTCTGTTGGATCCCTGAATAAAAAGGCGCGGTATAGCTTTTCTGCATGGTGATAACCTGAGGATGAAATATCATAATGACATCCGGATATACTAATTCACCACGGTCATAAATGCGTTCTGTGCCAACTCTACAATAACTCTCAGCGGGCGCCATCCTCTTTTCTGCTCCAAAGAATGGATTCGAAATAGAGAACTTGCCGTCCCGATTGGCCGCCATAGCCAAAAGATGCGCAGCAGTTACTGCTCCTTGACCTCCCAAACCAGAAATACGAATATTCATCCTTGGCATAGCTTCTACTCCTATCTCTCTATTATGAGTTAACCAACTTTTGCTGCTTTAGCAGCTTCCTTAGCAGCTTCCTTAGCAGCTTTTTTTCTAGCCTTGGTCTCAGCCTTAATAGAATCGATAAGCTTCTGGGCTTCTTCAGTAACATACTCTCTCTGAACAAATCGACCACCTATAGTCTCTGAGTCCTTCATCTCATCCAATCCCTCCATACTCTGCTTTCCAATTTCAAGAATACACGGAGTATAAAGCTGTACAAATGTCGGCCCAATTTCTCGCGCCACGTATACGGCATTTTTGATAGCTTCTTCAACTCGATTAGGCTTACTAACTGTCAAGAGCGCGACATAAGCACATCCAGCCTCTCGAGCAATTTCAGGCAACCTAACTTTTTCAAAGTTTTTACCCTTAGGGGCCATCTTAGCAACAAAGCCTTTTTGCATCAGACCACTTTCCTGACCACCTGTATTAGCATAAAGCTCGTTATCAAAACAAATTGTGGTGAACTTTTCCTGGCGAAACCAAGACTGCATTGTCATATCTAGACCAATATCAACCGTCGCTCCATCACCAGCCAAAACCACTACATCTTTTTCTACTTCTGGGAAACGTGCCTTCAAAGTACGCTTCAAACCAGAAGCAATCGCATTCTGGTTTCCAAAAAGCGAATGAATGTTCTGAACCGCTACATGCGGGAACACGAGACTGGTGCAACCGGTGGACCCAACAAACACTGTATCCTCAGGAGCGGGTAAACTCGCGAGAATATAACGGAAGGCAATAGACTCCGGACAACCGGCACACAAGGAATGCTGCTCGATCAATTCCTTGGACGAACCAATGTCCTTCCAGCCCCGGTCCTGTTTACCAAAAGTCGCACTTTCAACTAGTTCCTGATACTCAGGAGGCATAATGTCGGCAAATTCATCACACAGTTGAATTTTTTCTTTGCTCATTAGAAAACCCCTTTAAATTAAAATCCCGAATCGGGAATATAAATAACTGTTAAAGTTTAAAAAAACCTAGCCGCGACTCGCCAAGGTATCAACCTTCATTCCAAGGTGTTGTTTGATTTCATCTCTAATAACCTCGGAAGGCATAGTCATTCCACCGGCAACATGAGGTCCGACATAAACTCTATCGTTATCGGGTATGATAGCCTTGATCTCACGTGCCAACCAGCCAGCCACATTAAACTCTGGAACAAATATATGTTTGGCATTCTTAGTTGCCTGACGAATCTCTTCTGTTGGGAACGGACGGATGGTCTTAATTTTAACCAGACCCACCTTGATTCCTTCTTCTTCTAGGAGTCTAATCGCTTCACGACTCTGCGAAACAGCAGTACCAGAAGCAACAACTAAGATCTCCCGATCTATATTAATTTCATCTATCAACCCGCCAAGCAAAGCGATAGTGTGCTTTCGGGAGCGCTCAACGGCAGCGTGTATTTCTTGTTGCCAGGAAGCGTGGGTCGCATAACTGATGTAATTAGATTTCATAACAAAAGGATCACGCATCATTCGAATCGGTGCACTCTCCATATCCATAACCGTAACCGGAGATTTATATGGATCGTAAGGAGTCAAACACAGATCTTCAGAAGGTAACTGAACCGTATCCTTCGTGTGAGTTACAAAAAAACCATCGCAGCAAGTTGCTATCGGAACATGAACATCAGGTTGTTCGGCAACAATAAAGCCCTTCAAAATAAAATCAAATAGATCCTGTGCTGTCTCAGCATGCCAGACCAGCATTCCGGTTTCTAACAGGTAATGCATCTCCAATGTATCGGGCTGAATACTCAAGGGGGAGTTTACGCCACGGCAAGTCACACACACCTGAATTGGCAAACGGGAACCCGCCCACATTGGAAAATTTTCCATAGCTCGCAAAGTTCCAGGGCCGGCAGTTGTCGTAAATACGCGGTGTCCACCAAACGCAGCTCCCGCACATTGTCCCATTACCGCAAACTCACTCTCTCCACGAAAATATTCATCCAAGTACCCTTCTGCATAGAGCTCACCTATCAATGCAGCTGCCTCACTTTGAGGAGTAATCGGATAAGCAACAGAGGTACCAACGCTTGAGCGCCTAATAGCTTCTTTTATAACCTCACTACCCGTAAAGAAAACTGGCTTTTGCTCTGAGTTATAAAAAATATCGTTAATATCCGTGTAAGTCTGACCCTTTGCATTCTGTTGGCCTAGCTTTACATGTTTCGACGCGATGATTCTTTTTTCTGTACTGACTGGCTTATTCATAAATTTACTCCTAGATAAAAGAGCATATGTAAATTAAGTTAAAATTCAAAACACTTTTAAACAAAACGGCAAAACTACCTACTAGCATTTTCGTATTCTTCAATCACCGCAGACGAGACAACCAAACCGTGCCTGTCCATCTTAAACTGTGTAAAGTCCTCAGCTTGCGACTTAACGCCTTGAGATTTTAATTTCTTAACTGCTTCCGTAAGCCTTTTAATTTTTTCCGCACTCGCATCTCGAAACGACAAGCAAGCATCTTCATGTCCTGCCTGAGCACACATCGCCATTGTATAACAATTTGTGCCCCCACGTATAATCTTAAGAGCCAAATTAGCCTGATGGCAATGAACCCCAACAAAAATACAGGCATCAATTTTGTTATGCCAGATAGTCAAATTAGGGTGGTTTGGGTTGATTTCAACCTCATATTGGATCTTAGGATATTTTGGACGGTAATCTGCCATAGGAATCAACCGCATAGGTGCTTCATTTGCCAATTCCTTAATTGCCACAGCCTTTTCGGCAACGTGGTCATTCCATTTCCACAGAACCAGCGGCCCTGGGAAAATTGTCGGAACTTTAGCTTCTAAAATCTTCCTGGCACAATGCTCATACGCCTCCTCTTCTGGAACGATTCTACCCTCTATGTGTGCCTCTCCGGGATCGGGTAAGATAATCCCCATGGAAGCTGCCGCAGGCGGAAGAAACGCCTCCGGACCAGCCAGAACCTGATATTGACTCATCCTCTAATCCTTTTGATTTACCTGTAAAATTTATATTTAACCTTCGTTGGAAAGGGCCAACTATACCACTTACCCCGAAATGGTGTCAAACCATTTTAACTAAAGGAATTTTTCTTGTTTTGAACTGGAATCCGTGCCAGTCTCATAATCCTACTTTAGAGGAAAAACCGAACCTTTGAAAACGATTTTTAAATACCCAGTATCGGCGGCTTCCCCATTGTAACATCAGTCTATCCAATCATTTCTATGGTCCCTTCGGAAAAGCTCTGATCATCCAGTGTTTAAAAGGTCTTGACGGATCGCTAATAAGGGGTTTAGAGAAAGAAAAACACCCAATACACCGAAATCGAAACATAATAACTACACACAAAATTGCAGTGATCGGTCGTCTCCGTTGGGCGAGAACCTAGTTTTTAACTCCCTGATTTCACAACTCGTTGCTAATCTAAAGTCTGTTTCAATTCCTCCAATGCTGCAAGATGTTTCCTTTCTTCTGCTAAAAGGTGGTTGAAAATCACGAGAACGTCCATTTTCTTTTCATCGGCTATTAATCTGGTTAACAAATCTATGGATTTCTTCTCAGCCTCTATCCCAACATTGAGCGCTTCCAAATCGTTTTTGATCTCTCCTTCACCGCATCCAGGAACAGGGAACACCTTCCCCTCCAGTTCATTTTTTATAAAGTTTTCGGCCCTGCTTTTGCGAGAAAAAGACTTCTGCATCAAAGCGGGCTGAAGGAAGCGAGCCTTATTTTGGAGGGACTGTATATGCTCTTTTTCTTCATTCGCGAGGCGCAAAAAAATAGCCCGTACACGGGAATTAGAAGCAACCTTAGCCGCTTTATCGTAAAAAATAAATCCCTGCTTCTCAATAATCAAACTTACTTCCAAAGCGTCGATGCATTGAAACGAACTTGAAGTTTGTTTTGCATTTGGTCCCATGATATTAAAATTTTAAATGAGCCTTAAAAGCAATTTGGGGTAGGTTATCACTCACTGGCCTCATAAGACTACCTTAATCAGTGGGTAAAAAGAACTTTTTTATTTCATAAAGAAGTCTCAATCGAAAATAAAAGAAATCAAACGGCTACTTTCAATAATAATAGTATGTTATATTTATCAAGCCTTTAGTTAGATATTCTCAACCGTGAATTTAAAATCAATACTCATTGGAAGGTAAGCAAACCACGTCATCTAGTTTATTTTGTTTAACTTATGGAAAAAGTAGACATTTTTACCGACGGTGCCTGTAGGGGAAATCCAGGACCTGGCGGTTATGGTTCTATTATTAGAATCCAAGGAAAAGAAAAGGAGATTAGCGGATCGGCAAAAAATACTACCAATAATATCATGGAGCTCACCGCCGCGGTGGTAGCCCTAAAGCAGCTTAAAGAGCCCTGTGAAGTAGTGCTGACCTCTGATTCCCAGTACCTGGTTAAGGGAATGACAGAATGGATTAAGGGATGGATTAAAAAAGGGTGGATCACCGCTAGCAAGCAACCTGTGAAAAACAAGAAAATCTGGTTAGAGCTTGACCAGCTAAACAAACTGCATAAAATTACCTGGAGATGGGTTCGAGGTCATCAGGGCCATGTTGAAAACGAACGTTGCGACCGCCTTGCCAACATGGCCATCGATAAAGCGAACTGTTAATCACGAGGTTAGTGTGGTTTCAAACCCACGATAAATGATCGCAACCCAATAGCTTGGCAAAATGAGTTATCTAGTACAGTCCCCCATTAACCTATCACAGGACCTTTTACATAAACGACCTATGCTAAAAAAAATTCTGCTGACAATCACGTTAGTGGCCCCACTGGTTTTTAGCTCCTGCTCCATATTCAAGCCCAAACCAGATGAAACGGCCTCTAGATATCCAGAGCAAATTTATAAATCACAGCGCGCAAAAAAGCCTGGCCTAGTGACTCCAGAGTCATCCACTGATAACCCGCCCTTCTGGTATAGGAAACAACGTGTTACCCTAGAACCAATATCTCCTGAACAACGGCCATCCACGTCTCTTTCTACAAAACCCCAAGCTTCTTCCGAGTTTTTATTTAAACCCCAAATAATTTTTACTGATGACCTAGATCAGACGTCTTTAAGAAAGGTTATTCTAAATCAATTGCAGACCATGGAGTTTACTGACCCAGCAAAGATAAAACGCCTAGGTGATTTAATGGTAACGCATGGCTGGTTGAAGGAAACACTTACCTCTTTTTTAGATCTAACAAGTGAGAACCTATCTCCTAGGGAATTTAGCCAACGACTTCGTGATGAATTCGTTATCCACCGCGTGGGCAGGGGAAAATATAAACAGGTCCTTTTTACTGGATACTACGCACCGAGAGTAGAAGCAAGTCGGACGAAAACGGAAGAGTATCGTTATCCAATTTATAAACTTCCAGAACCTTCTTCAGAACTTCAGTTTGTTGGGCGCACAGGCTACCAAGCTTATGAATCATCAGCCCAAAACGCTCAGTTATGGCGTGATTACACTCGCAGACAGATAGACGGTGAGGGAATTCTTGCGGGTCGGCAATTAGAAATTGCTTGGCTTAAAGATGACGTCGACCGATTTTTCTTGCATATCCAAGGATCAGGCCAGCTTTTATTTCGTGATGGGACGACTATTGGAGCCCATTTTGCGGGGGTCAACAGTTATAAGTTTGGCGGACTAGGCAAGCGTATGATTGCGGATGGAGTGATCGAATTAACGCAAGGGTCTATGCAGGGAATCAAAAAGTATTTCAAGGAACACCCTGAAGACATTCAGAAGTATTTTTTCAAGAATAAACGGTATATCTTCTTTAAACTTTCCAACGAAGGCGGCCCACGCGGCTCTGGCGGTGGAGAACTTATAGGAGGTCGGTCAATAGCCACTGACAAAAGAATCTATCCAGCAGGTGGGCTCGCTTTCGTACAACTACGCAAACCTATACTTAACAGAAAAAATAAAATCATTCGATGGGAAAAGTTCTCTCGATTCGTCGTCGACCAGGATACTGGTGATGCAATTCGTGGGCCAGGAAGGGCTGACTTTTATTTTGGAATGGGGGACCGTGCCGGGGCTAAAGCTGGACACTTTCACGAATGGGGTGATATCTTCTACCTAGTTAAGAAGGTACAACAGCAGGAAGAAAAATCTTAACCCGCCGATTACAAAAAAACTTGGCCGAAAACAACCAATACTCAATAAAACCATTCAGTCTATTCTGAGTGCAGAGCAACTAGTCGTTTATCTATAAAGTCAAACCTCTCGTCGCGGACATGGAACTGTTCTTTATCTGGATCTCCACTCACTATTGAATAATCCATATTTGCCGGGTTTCTCTTAATCATACAAGCGAAGGTTATGCTCTTTGGCTTTTCTTCTATATCTAACATGTCCACAGTTTTAATGTAGGTTGAACCAGTGGTTACTATGTCATCAACAATCAGCCAATGTGTGTCTATCGGATAAGAGGGAATGATAACTTCTGCGTAGTCCGTGCTCTTCTTAGGCATGATATGGAAAGGAAGGTTCATCAGTTTTGACAATATATATCCAATGCGCATACCCTCCGTTTCACAACCAATCACCACGTTAAACACCCCATGTTCTGACTGCCAATCGTCCAGTTTTTGTTTAAGCGCAACGCAGTAAACTTCGTTCATAGTATCGGACAACTCAGAGTAATCGTAGTTGTAGCTTGATTTAACTCCTGAGCTTAAAACGAAATTCCCTTCTTTTCTGATTCGTGAAAACACGGTATTCCCTCCTAAAATTAATTCAAAACCACCAAAAAATAATCCTATACTACAAAATAGTTTATAAAATTACTTAACCATTCATTAGCCGTTGCTGATGAAATCATTCGTCTTCCGACCAAGCAAATTTACCAATGAGTGGTACAAATTTACAACTTCCTATTTCACGCCTTACTATCTGGCTTCCATTTTTTTTGAGAACAGTCAGCTCTTGAGATTCTCTTTGGCCGACTGGCGCAACTAAACATCCTTTATCAGCCAATTGCTCAATCAATGCTGTAGGAATATCCGGCGTCGAAGCAGAAATAAGAATCGCATCGAACGGCGACTGATCCCGCCAGCCATAGGTGCCATCAAAAGCTTTGAACACAATGTTTGAGTATCCCAACCGTTCCAGTAACAGCTTGGTGTTTTTCGCGAGGGGCTTGATCCTCTCGATAGTAAATATCTGCGAAGCCAGCTCGGCCAGAATGGCAGTCTGATAACCTGATCCAGTCCCAATTTCTAAGACCCTTTCTTTACCCTTAAGCTGTAAAGCCTGAGTCATCAACGCAACGATGTACGGTTGAGAAATTGTCTGGTTCTCACCGATAGGCAAAGGAAAATCTCCATAGGCCTTGTGCTGAAGTGAGGAGTCGACAAAAAGGTGGCGCGGCACGCGGCTCATAGCCTCCATAACTATGAGGTCTTTGATATTCCGCCTCAACAGCTGCCCTTCTATCATTTTACGCCTTTGACCGGCGTATGCCTGTATAGCCTGTTCCGTTAGGTCCATCTGGAACAATCTCCTAATAAATTTAGCTGGGAAACGGTAACACCCAACCGAGTGGGGCAATTTGGGAAAGCAATCCGAAAAGGCGGGCAGTTCTCAATGCAAATGGCAGGACATCCTGTTGGTGCGCCCTCTAAACGTTTTAAACCCAAACCGTTCAATCGGGCCAACCCCTTCATGGCTTGCCATCACGGCTTCCACTTTAAGAGGGTTTTGATAGAATATCAGATCCCAACAATCTTGACCCTCTTCATACTTGAGGAGGTAGATATTATTGTCATCGGCTCGCACTTTAAAGTAAACCGCACCCTCACCGTACCACCTATCGACTACCTCATTCACCTTATATCGGCGATTGCAAAACTGGAAGGCAACAGGTTTTTCTTTTATTTGATAACCTGAGCGACACTCTACCTTAATCATGATCCAATGTTATGCGTGAACCCATTAAAAGTAAACTATTATTTGACAGGATAAAAAGTATCTTTTATTAGTCGTGAAACTCTTTATAAATGTGGTTTGAAATATTTTAGGTTAGTTCGGATGCTATTGTTTTTTTGCTTAAAAATGGCCCGGATATAAACCTAAACCCCAAGAATATCCCTTTACTAAAACCTAAAATATCTGGAGTTGAAAGTCGCATTAATATCCTGGTCAATTAAAAAAATCTTCATAAATGCTCTCGACAACTTAATCGTTGGAGCGACTAAATTGCAAATCGATTCCTAAACCCTCAATCGATGATTTAAGGTATGTTGACATTGCATATGCAGTTTGTTAGCGTAGCTCAATTGAGTTTTTAATTAATAACTACTGGTAAAAGTAATGCCTTGGGACGACTTACACGAATCTAAAGGATCTGGAGAGCGCGGCGGCAAGGGTCAAGGGGGAGGGTCTCAGGACAGGCCTCCTTTTGATATCCCGCAAATTAAAGTTCCAAACTTTAAACCCTCCATGTTGTGGCTGATCGTTGGGCTGTTGTTGCTGGTCTGGATTGTTCCAGGAACATTTTATTTTGTCGAGCCAGACGAAGAAGGTGTGGTTGTCACCTTCGGAGAATTTTCTCGTATCACGCAACCTGGCATGCATTTTAAATTTCCTTCACCCATCGAGCATGCTAGCACACCAAAAGTCAGAAAAGTCCGACGTGCGGAGATAGGCTTCCGCACTCTTCAGGGGGGTGGCACACAAAAGGTTCCTGCCGAAGCTCTCATGCTCACTGGCGACCAAAATATAATCGATATTAATCTTGTTGTTCAGTACAAAGTCATGGACTCCGTTTCATACCTATTCAATGTTCGACGAGTACATAAATTGATTAGAAACGTTTCTGAAACAGTTGTTCGCGGCATAGTTGGTAGCAGGAAAATTGATGAAGCACTGACAACAGGTAAAGCTGAAATCCAAATAAGCGCCCAGGAACAGATTCAGGCGCTTCTTGATAAACATAAATCTGGCGTTCAGATTGTTACTATCCAGTTACAGGATGTTCACCCACCTGAACAGGTGGCCTCAGCCTTCAAGGATGTTGTGTCAGCGCGTGAAGATAAAGAGCGAATGATCAACGAAGCGCAGGGTTACCGTAATGCGGTAATTCCGGAAGCTCGAGGGCAGGCCGCTCAGATCGTTAGAGCTTCTGAGGCTTACCGGGAAGAAAAAATTAACCGGGCTCAGGGAGATAGCAATCGGTTTCTGTTGCACTACAATGAGTACAAAAAGGCCCCTGACATAACACGAAAACGAATTTACTTGGAAACAATGGAAGAGGTTCTGCCTTCCATGCAAAAATTTGTAATGGGAAGCAACAAACAAGGCGTGTTGCCCATTCTTCCTTTGAAACCAGGAATACTCGGCGATACAGCCGGACGATAACTGATCATGAAACAAAATGGAATTATTTTAGGACTGGTGTTGGTCGTTGCACTGGCATCGACCACGATGTTCACGGTTCACCTTACGCAGTCCGCAGTTGTACTCGAACTGTCAAAACCTAAGAAAATAATTCAGGACCCAGGTCTTTATTTCAAAATTCCTGCTGTTCAAAAAATTCGATATTTTTCCAAGCAACTGCTCGATAACGATTCGCCACCTACCGAGGTCATCACGCGCGACAAGAAAAACCTGTTGATTGATAATTTTTCTTTGTACCGCATTATTGATCCGTTAAGGTTTTTAGAAACGGTACGTACGGAAAACGGTGCCCGAGCCCGCCTCGATGATATCGTTTATTCCGAGCTTCGTGTCGAAATTGGTACTCACGATCTTCATGAGATTGTTACCGAAACCAGAGGTCTCATCATGGCCAAGGTGACTGCGGAAGCTAACAAAAAAGCGGCAGAATACGGGATTGAAATGACCGAAGTCCGAATGAAGCGGATTGATCTGCCCCCGGAAATCGCCAACTCAATTTACAATCGTATGCGTACCGAGCGTCAGCGAATTGCTATGGAATATCGTTCGGAAGGAAAAGAAGAGTCCACCAAGATTCGGGCGCAAACGGATAAGGAAAAGACAATCCTTATTGCTGAGGCCTATAAACAGGAACAAACCATTCGCGGTGAAGGCGATGGGAAGTCGACAAAGATATATGCTGATTCATTTCAAAGAGACCCAAAGTTTTATTCCTTTATTCGCTCGATGGAGGCTTACAAAAATTCTTTAAAGACAGGTACTACTATTCTTCTGTCTGAAGATTCTGAATTCTTAAGATTCCTGAATAAAAATAAATTACGATAACAGCAAAACGGCCCTCTCTTTATGTGCCATTGCCATTTTAACCAGCCGGAAGCTCAAACCGGATCCCGCCTTTTGAGAAGCTTTAACTCCCTATGAAAATTTTGATCGTTGGAGCAGGTATCGTTGGCAATAACTTAGCTCAAGAACTATCAGAAGAAGGCCATGATATTTCCATAATCGATCAAGATCCCGAGAAAATCCGCCGTATTTCAGAAACATTAGATGTAATGTCGGTATGTGGTAATGCCTGCTTGCCGAGTGTCCTAGTAAAAGCTGGGATCAGGGACATGGAAATGATAATCGCTGTTGCCAACAAGGACGAAATCAATTTAATGGTCTGCTTTCTTGCCTCCAAATTCAAGGTTCCCAAACGATTCGCGCGGCTTCGCAGCATGGAATTTACGGGACCGGGGCAAATATTCTCTCCGCAAGAATTGTTCATTGACCAAGCGATTAATCCAGGGGAAATTATCACCGACACAGTCATCAAACTTCTGCAAACACCTGGCGCGGTGAACGTGGCAGAGTTCGCTCAAGGAAAGGTTCTCTTGCGTGAATTCGACCTGCCAGAAAACGCTCCCCTGACAGGAAAAAGCATTAAGGAACTCACAAGCCTCTCAGATCTAGACTTAATTCTAATCGTCGCTATCGTACGTGAGGGAAAACTCATTATTCCCAAACCAGAGGATGTTCTGCAAGTAGGTGATCGAATTTACACAATGGTTTACAAAGAGTTTCTACCGTTTCTATTGCCGATGCTGAATAAGACGGTTGAAGAAGTAAAAAAAATAGCAATCTTCTCGGCCAACCGCGTGTCGATTAATCTCGCCAAAGCATTGGAGGAAATCGTAAAAGACGTATGCATTATCGAACCTTCACGCGAAACCGCTCACGAAGCCGCGGATGAGCTTTCAAAAACCTTGGTGCATCACGGGACAGGAACCGACCTCGACTTATTTAATGATATCAATATGAAAGAAGTCGACTTTTTCATGGCGCTTTCCGATGATGATGAAAATAATATACTCTCTGCTCTTCTGGCAAAAAAATATGGTGCCCGGCGCGCCTTAGTCATCACAAATGACCCAGAGTATTTGCCAATTCTTGATTCAATCGGCATGGACGTCACGATTAACCCACGTCTAATCGTAGTCAGTACGATTTTAAAACATTTGCGCAAAGGTGGGGTTATTTCTGTGTTTAAGCTCGTAGAAAACGCGGAAGTTATGGAACTGGTCGTAGATGCCGACTCTAGTATTGCCGAAAACAAGATCTCCAATTTGCAGTTTCCCAAAGATGCCATTATAGGCGCCATCCTTCGTCACGGGGAAATGCTAGTACCTGACAAAGAACTAATCATTAAAGAGGGCGATTCAGTGATTGTCGTTGCTTTGAGCTCGGCAATTGAAAAAATCGAAAAAATTTTTGGCCGTAAAAGACACTTCTTCCGTTTCTGATGAACATCCTTTCAATTTTTAATGTAGTTGGAATTCTCCTCCTTCTTCTTTCAGGGCTACTAGTCCTGCCCATTGGAATTTCATTGTACTATCACTACCCATCGCTCCCTGGATACATGACGGAGACTCAAGCATTTACCCTGACCCTTGTAGTGTCAGTTTTAATAGGTCTTACTTTCTGGAAAGTTTTTCCATCGGGTTTAGAAAAATTGAGAGATCGAGAGGGATTCGCGATTGTATCTTTGTCATGGGTGTTCATCGCATTGGCTGGTGCTTTCCCTTATTATCTTTCTGGGGCATGCCCTGACTTTATAGACGCATTCTTTGAAAGTATGAGTGGTTTCACCACCACTGGGGCATCGATCTTAGTGGATATCGATTCGCTACCTCGCGGAATCCTATTTTGGAGAAGCCTGACGCAGTGGTTTGGGGGGATGGGAATTATCATGCTTTCTATGGCAATTTTCCCAGCCTTGGGAATTGGCAGTACCCATCTGTTTAAGGCAGAAGTACCGGGGGGGGTCACAGTAGAACGAATCCAACCTCGGCTTGCAGAGACAGCAAAAATTCTATGGAAAACATATGTTGTTTTGACTTTATTTGAGGTAATTCTTCTTAAATGGGGAGGAGTAGAGTTTTTCGATGCTCTCTGTCATAGTCTTTCCACCGTTGCCACAGGTGGGTTTTCGACCCACAGCGCTAGCATAGGCTATTTTGACAGTCCTTATGTGGAATTCATCTCGATGCTGTTCATGTTTTTAGGGGGGATAAGTTTTGCTCTTCATTACCAACTGGTCAGTGGTAATTTTAGAACCGTATTCAAAAACCCTGAATTGCGTTTTTACATTACGATGGTCTTTATTGGCATTGCACTTGCGACTTGGGGGCTTAATTCTTCCAGGCCCGACTTATCCTTGGACGAATCATTTCGTAAAGCAGCATTCAATATAGTTTCTATCAATACAACTTCTGGTTTCGTGACAGATGATTTCAACGTATGGCCCAATTTTTTAAGAATCTTTGTATTGGTTATCATGATGGTTGGTGGTTGTTCTGGTTCTACCAGCGGATCCTTGAAAGTAATTCGCTTTATCATTCTATTCAAAATCATCCGGAGGGAACTTAAAAAGCTAGTGCACCCCCGAGCAATTTTCCATGTGAAAGTAGCTGGTAAATCCGTCAAGGCTGATGACTTGACAAACGTAGTTGCTCTCACTTGTTTTTTCATGGGATTTGCGACCTTGGGCTGTATTTTTTTATCCCTGATGGGAGTCGATCTGACTACCTCGATTTCTGCTTCTATAGCTTGTCTTTTTAATATCGGGCCTGGGTTGGGTCAGGTCGGTGCCATGGGAAATTATGCCGATATTCCGTTCATGGGCAAAGGTATCCTCATAGCCTTCATGCTAATGGGACGGTTAGAAATATTTGGAATCATGCTTCTTTTCCTACCTATGGCGTGGCGTAAATAAGATTTGATTTTACAACTTTATTATCTTAACATTCCCAAACTTCTGTAGATATTTAAGTGACTCCACTGTCAAATATGACTTGGTTAAGACATTTATTACTTCTGAGGCCAGTTACGACCAAATAGTTTGACTAAAAGCTCCCTATCGGAGAGCACTTGTTAAGGTTCTGAAATATGTCCACATCCAATATCCCACTGAAAGTTACTGAGGTTGTATTAAGAGATGCCCATCAATCTTTGTTAGCCACGCGAATGCGTACCGAAGACATGTTGCCGATAGGGGAGAAACTTGACCAGGTCGGTTTTTTCTCCTTAGAAATGTGGGGTGGAGCCACCTTTGATTCCTGTTTACGGTTTCTTAATGAAGACCCTTGGGAACGGGCTCGAAAACTGAAAAAAGTCATCCCCAACACACCTTTTCAAATGCTTTTGAGAGGACAAAACTGCGTCGGTTATAGGCATTATGCTGATGATATCGTTGAACGTTTCGTTAAAAAATCAGTTGATGTGGGTATTAATATTTTTCGAATATTTGATGCCCTCAATGACTTAAGAAATATTGAAACGGCAATCAAAACAGTAAATAAATGCGGTGAAACTGTTGAAGGGTGTATTAGCTATACAGTGAGCCCATTCCACAGTATCGAACTTTACATAGACATGGCGCGCCAACTAGTTGATATGGGATCGGACATTGTCTGTATTAAAGATATGGCCGGTTTACTCACACCTGAAGCAACTAGAACTCTCATCCGAGAAATTAAAAATTCAGTTGATGCGCCTGTTCATTTACATACACACGCCACAACAGGACTTGTCGGAATGAACTTGCAATCCGCTATTGATGCTGGAGTCGACATGGTGGATACGGCTATCTCTAGTCTTTCAATGGGGACGGGACATTATGCGACAGAATGTATTGTTGCGGCGCAAAAAGGATTGTCCAGAGATACTGGTCTCGATTTAGACTTACTAGAAGAGATTGCGAATTATTTTCGCGAGGTTAGAAAAAATTACGCTGAATTCGAAAGTGAATTTAAAGGTGTCGATATTAATATCCTTAAGTCGCAAATTCCAGGAGGGATGATCTCCAATATGGAAAACCAGCTGAAGGAACAAAACGCCTTGGACAAGCTGCAAGATGTTCTATTAGAAGTTCCGCGTGTAAGAAAAGATATGGGCTACCCACCACTGGTGACACCTACAAGTCAAATTGTTGGTTCACAGGCCACGCTAAACATTTTAACCGGTGAGCGGTACAAACTGATTACGAAAGAAACCAAAGAATGTGTACTTGGTAAATACGGAAAACTGCCAGCATCTCTTGACCCTGATTTATTAGCAAAGGTTAAAGAAAATGGAGAGGTTATTGATTGTCGACCCGCTGATCTCCTTAAACCTGAGTGGGACCAAGTTGTAGAAGATTGCAAAGGAAAATGTACTTCAGAAGAAGATATGCTTTCCTATGCCCTTTTCCCAAAAGTAGCTTTGCAGTATTTTGAAAATAGATCAAAAGGGATTACCTCGGTTAAACAAACGGCTGCCCCGCCCGCACAGCCCGCAAAACCTACAACAAGTGCGCCCCCAAAAACCGTTGCTGCAACAGGAGGCAGCGCAACTTATACCGTCAGTGTCAATGGACAGACCTTTTCTGTGCAAGTTAGCACAGGCGATGCTTCACAACTGTCGACACCTGTTCCCGCTGCGCCAACGACATCTGTAGCACCCGTTCCGACTCCTTCAAGTGGAGGCACTGCTATAGTTTCGCCTCTTCCTGGATCAGTTTTTTCTCTTAAAGTGGGAGTGGGTGATCAGGTAAGTGAAGGGGATGTTGTAGTAGTTATGGAATCCATGAAAATGGAAACCGAAGTTCATGCCACCGTAAGTGGAACTATTAGTTCCATCCAAATCAAGGAAGGACAAAATGTTAAAACTGGTGATAATTTACTGGTTATTGGCTAGATTCTAATCCTATCAACTCATGGACCTCTCTTTTGGCGATGCCGCAAACAAAATTATAGGAACAACTGGATTTTCAAGCCTGACGCTTGGACATGGGATAATGATCCTAGTTGCATGCGTAATGATTTACCTTGCTATTTGGAAAAAGTTCGAACCGCTTCTTTTGCTGCCTATAGGCTTTGGATGCCTTCTAGCCAACCTTCCGCTCAGTATGATGTCAAGCACAGATCCGGGTGGGCTATTAAATTTCTTTTATCAAGGTATTAAACACGAGATATTGCCCCCCTTAATTTTTCTGGGAGTGGGTGCACTCACTGACTTTGGCCCCTTGCTAGCAAACCCCTCTACACTTTTATTAGGAGCTGCTGCACAAATAGGCGTTTACACAACTCTGGTTGGCGCGGTTTTTTTAGGATTCGATCTCAAGGAAGCGAGTGCTATTGGTATTATCGGGGGTGCTGATGGGCCAACGTCAATTTTCATTGCCAGTAAACTCGCTCCCCATCTTCTGGCGCCAATAGCTGTGGCGGCTTACTCATATATGTCACTGGTCCCTCTAATTCAACCACCGATCATGCGCTGGCTAACTACTTCTGAAGAAAGAAAAATAAAAATGGAGCAGTTAAAGCCGATATCCCAAACTGTAAAAATAATTTTTCCTGTTGTGGTGACTGTCGTCTGTTGCTTGATGCTCCCTGGAGTAACTCCCCTACTTGGAATGCTGATGTTGGGGAATCTCTTTCGCGAATCGGGAGTCACTGCCAGGCTACACGAAACTTCTGAAACTCATTTGATAAATATCGTCACTATTTTGCTTGCGCTTGCAGTGGGCTCATCCATGACCGCCGATTCTTTCCTAAGGTTGGAGACTATCAAAATTATCGTTCTTGGTTTACTAGCTTTTTCCATAGCAACCGCAGGTGGAGTTATTTTTGGGAAAATAATGTGCAAATTTTCGGGCGGGAAAATTAATCCTTTAATCGGCTCGGCAGGAGTATCAGCGGTTCCCATGGCAGCTCGTGTTTCTCAAAAAGTGGGCGCGGAAGAAGATCGGTCTAATTTTCTGCTCATGCATGCTATGGGCCCCAATGTAGCAGGGGTCATTGGAAGCGCTGTCGCGGCGGGTGTTTTTATATCACTATTTGGGGATATTGGCGTTGGCCCAAGTCATGCGCAGGTTGCAACAGAAGCAATATCAAGTATGGGAACTTTACCCTAAGTCAGAAATATGGACCCAACAGTATTGACCTCTCTTACTGTCTCTTTCATTGCCATTTCGGTGATTTTTATCGTATTGGTCATTCTGATATATACCATCAAGCTATTGGTGCACCTGATACCGTATGAGGAACCTTCCGAACCTCAAAGTACCAATAAAGCTGTTTCTCAATCAACTCGAAGCGGTACCTCTTCGGTAATTGTTGCCGCAATCACAGCAGCAATGGCAGCTCATCTGAGAAGGCCCCCTCAGGAATTCCATATCACGCAGATAAAGCCAAAATAAAATCTGTTTCCAAAAAATTATGAACGAGAACACCACCATAATTAATTAGCAACCTTACCTGCGCCTACCGTAGAAGGTAAGTTTAAAATTTCTTCTGAGGTTTGCAGGATACCTTGAAAAAGTCCCATAAACTTTTTGCCTAATGAGGTGAGGGGAACAGCTGTCACTTCAGGATCATCAAATGGTCCAGTAACGGTGTGGTAAGTCTTGATTAAGCTACCTTCGTCGCCAGCAGTTAGAATTTTCCCAACTAAAGGAATTTGCGTAAGAAACTTATCCAAACCAGGCATAGGTGCCACTCCAACGACAGTATCCATTTCACGATGGTTTAAGTCAAATTTACCAACAATGAAGCTCTTACGTTGATCTGTCTCGTATATAAAGTTTTCTGTCTCGGCAATACCACCAATATGAGCAAAGTCACCAGATATAACCACATAGTTTGAGGAGCCCTTATCTGTTTCTATTTTACTCTTATCCTCTCCAGGCACTTCTAAACCAAATAATTCGAATACCCCTGCTTTTAATTTTTTTTTATCTATTGTCCCATTAGCCAAATACACAGACGCTTTTCCATTTAGAGTTCGTATACTTTCAGATAAGTTTCTCCCATTCCCCCTAAAACTTAAATCCAATTTCTTAACCTTACCAGTCAATCCGCCTTTAAAATGATCGCCAAACATGGCAAGTAGTTCTTTCGCCTTAATATTATCGGCCTGTAGCTGAGTTTCAAAACGAATAGCTTCGGAATCTTCAACTGAGAGTTTGCCGTCTAATTTGATTGGGTTCTGAAAACCCACCTGCAACCCATCAAATGTGATCTCTTGATCCTTTAGAGAAAATCTACCTGACACATCGCTAAGTGTTAGCCATTTATAATCTAGTTGATCGAGATCTACACTTATCTTACTTTTTCCATTAGATAGTAAGCGTGATTTTTGAAGGATATCCTTAAAATTTGTTTCGTCTCCATCGTGATCCGTTTTTTCAGAAATCAATTCGTCAACGGCCAATGTTTTTCCTATTAATTTTAGTATTAGCTCAGGGTATTCCCCAATTTTACCCATTCCGCTATATGTAAGTTGCGATCGCCCGGACTTCATTTGACCCGAACGAATACTAAAATTATTTCCTGAAAACTTGATATCGGCACTGAGAGTTAATGGGTTTTTTCTGTCTTTCCATTTAAAAATAAGGTCCCTTAAAATAGCAGACCCTTTGAATAGAGAGTCCTCAAGTCGATTAAGGTTGCCACGTCCCGATATATTAAAATCAACCTTCCCAGCTTTATTATTCTGAAGAACATCAAGCATCGATGCCATGGCAACAGTTCTTAGCCCCGCCGCATTAATTCTTATTGAATATTCAGGGTCAACAAAGCTTTTGATCCTTGCCTTTCCTGTCATACCGTTATCATCGATAACAAACTTTAATTGATCAACAACAATCCCCTCATTTTTGGAAAAAGTTCCCTCGATATCGATTTCATTTCGGATATTTTCCTTTTTATAAATATCATCATTGAACTTATAGCTTGATTTTGTTAAATCCAACTTTTTTTTAAACCTTAAAGAATGGCGGTCTCCTGAAAGGTTAACTTCAGCACTAATCAAACCCATAAAATCAAGGTTTTGCAAGTGAGGAATATCTTTAAAACTAGCCCGGGTCCAGTCGTTCAAATCCGCGTTTATATCGAAACCTACAAGCGACTTGGACCTGGGAGTCAATTTCCCATCGACTCGAATGGGTGAACTACCGTACCACCCGGTAATTTTATTTAGGTTAATAGCCCCATCACCCCAAGAAATTTCACCGACTAGTTTAAGTAAAGGTTGAAACCCTGATGGATGCCTGAGAGAAAGGTTGTTTATTTCGATCTTTCCCCAGTCTTTTTTCTCCTTTGGTTTTTTGAAATCCATTAAACTCTTGTAGTGCACTTCTATATCACCTTCTTCAAAATCTGCCTTCTCAAACAGGTTAAATAACGGTCCACTAAAATCAATGTCTGCAACTATTTTAGGAATTTCAGCAGCATTAAAATGGTATACAGCGTTCATTCTCTGGGTAATCGCTTCCCCCTGTCGAAGAATTTCTCCCTGCATATTGTAGAACTTACTTTTACCAAACTCGCCAGAAAGGTTCTTAACTGCAACTAGTGGAGTCTGTGATTTAAGCTCTTTTTGTTTTTCCCTAGGGAGATGGGTAAAGTAAATTTCTCCATTGAAGTTTTTGACTCTTGACTTCATAGATGAATCATAAAAAGAAACCCCTTTCATAGAAAGAACGCTGGTGATTGAAGTTTTCTCCAACTCTTCTAGTGGCCCTTGAAGCTTAACTTTTAGTAGTCCTTTCCCAGAAATGTCTTTATAATCATCAAGAATATTTTCATATGACTCACCCTTAATGACCTTTTTTAAAGCATGATTTAGTTTTTTTAGCTCCAATTTGTTTTCGAAAGAAAAATCGGCTATTGGATTATTCATCATGCTGTGAACAGTCCCTTTTAAATTAGCGACAGATAATTCTTTAAATTTTGCACTTACAATCGTAAAAAAACCGTCGCCATTCTTGTATTTCAGAGAACCTGCCACTTTTTTAAGCGGAGGCAAGGGAGAGCGCCAGTCAACTTGCTTAAAGGCAACTTCAGCAGTAAAAAGATTCTTGTTTTCTTTAGAGTTTAATTTTTGAAGTTGTGCGAGAGATCCATCGAATTGGAGGGCTTTAATCTCTATAATACCGTTGTCAAACCTTCGGTGAAGCTCTTCATGTAGGGTCTCAGGAAAAAACATTAAAGGAAGGTACTGACGGGTTTTCTTTATCCCAAATTCACCCGTTTGAATGGCGAAAGAAATCCTAGGATCTTGCGACTTAAATCTAGTGAGATTGCCGGTGGCGGAAAAGTTCAATGGTCCTGACAGTAATTTGAAGCCTTGAACTTTGATGGAGTCTTTATCAAGCGCAAAACTATAGTCTAATGCCCCACTTTTCAAAGAGTCTGGTCGCCGTAGAACAGATTTCCGTTCTACAGCAATGGTTGAATATTTTAACCTACCCTCTGAATTCAGGTTGCCTCTTAAGTTTCCTGAAAAATCTGACTCCAATGAGATCCAACTATCCTGGAAAATGTCAGGTAAAACGTTTTTAAGGTATGGCCAAAATTTTTCTAGATGAAGCTGATTTAATCTAACCACACCTTGAATGGGGTTTTGCCGACCACCTTTTCCCTCTCGAATATTGTCAAAGCTTCCCGATAACTGAAATACGGTGGGTTGGTGTGCATTAGGGATTTCTCCGTTTAAGTTAAAGGAGAATATGTTTTTAAAAAATCGTTTATCGACATCTAGATTAATACCTTTAACCGAAAAGGAAAGTGGGTCGGGACCTGGGATACCATAGTAGTCCAAAAACCTTATTTCACTATCTGAAAGGGAAAGTCTATGCACAAAACTAGCCCCCAGCAGTTCAAACAATCTGCTTTCGACTATCTCGGTCGACCAGCGTGATGAGTTTCCATAATTAAATCGCCCTTGTTTATCACGAACCAGCTGAATAGAGGCTCCTTTTAAGATAAGTTTTTTGATCTCTATTTTCCTATTTAATAGGGGCCACAACCTAACAACACACCAAGCACTTTTTATTAAAACTTGTTGGCTTGCCCTGCTAGCAGAACCTATTGAAACGTTTCGTAAACGAACACTTACTCCTTTTTCATATTTAAGTTCCGCTACACCAATAGACACCTTACTTCCTGTTAGCTCTTCTATTTTCTCTACCACCATGGCTTTGATATTATCTAAGTCCTTTAATTGGCTATAGACAAAACCCATGATGGCCAAAAAACAAATGAGAAGTCCGCCAAAAGAATAGGCTGCTAATTTTTTGTTAAATAAAAACTCCATAAAACTTTAAACACGCCTTAAAAGTTTGATCATGAATTCCGAATTAAGAAGATACAACCCAGGAGGAATGTGTTACGTTTTCTTAAGTCTTAGAAACCATCAGGAACAGGTTTGGCCTAACTGAGCTTCATGTGTATCATTAAGTTATGGAATTTTCAATACCCGCGAATCGGAACATCGGCATGCCAAAAGCACCGATGTCCAAACTAATTGAAGTTCCCTATATTGATCGAAATAGCTGATGACTGATACCCAAACTGACATCCTATACGGAATCAACCCAATAACGGAGGCTTTAAAGGCCTATAAACGCAAATGCTTTCGAATCATCGTGGAAGAAGGCAAGATCAACCCTCGACTAAAACCTCTGATAAGGTTAGCTCGATCGCAAAACGTTATGGTCGAGACCATTTCTAAACCAGAATTTAAAAAACGATACCTGTCCTATGCTCGTCAGGGTGTCATAGGATATTTTTCTACAAAAGCAACTATGACGCTTAGTGATTTAATAGCTAGTGTGCTGAAAGAGTCTGAACATCCGATTCTGGTTCTCCCTGATGGCATCCAGGACCCTCGTAATCTCGGGGCCATAATAAGATCGGCCGAGGCCTTGGGCATCCAAGGCATGGTACTTCCTAAACACCGCGTCGCTTCGATGAATGAAACAGTGGCAAAATGCTCTTCAGGAGCCGTCGAAAAATTCCCAGTCACTTGGGTGACCAACCTGGTAAATGCTATAGAGAAATTAAAAGAATCCGGATTTTGGATCGTAGGAATCGATCCTGATGGTGAAACGTCTTGCTATGATTTTAAATTTGAAATGCCTGTCGCCCTTTTGATCGGAAGCGAGGGAAAAGGTATACGCCCCCTAATTAAAAAATCCTGCGATTTTACACTGTCAATTCCCATGGAAGGATCAATGAGTTCTCTGAATGCCTCAGTGGCTGGAGCAGTGATATTCTACGAAGCGCTCAGGCAAAAGAAACTGCAAAAAAAATAGGTGAGCAAAAAAACCCACCCAAAACTATATATCTCCCCACTACACCTTATAATAAAAAGATGAGCGTCTCATTGCAGCTTTTCGCTTCTTCTTGGCTTCTTTCTGCTTTCTTTTTTTCTTAACCGATGGTTTTTCATAAAAACGCCTGCGTTTAAGTTCCTTCAACAAACCATCTTTCGTCAATTGGCGTTTTAGAACTTTCAACGCCCGCTCTACCTGATTCTGATAAACGGTGACTTCCAAAAAACCTTCCCTCCTCTAAAAAAAACGAACTTCCGCAACACGAGATCCAGCAATACAATAAAGTTGCTACAGTTTAGATTGATTTACGGGCATTTTGAAGGATTATAATAAATAAGTCAAGCCTCCTTAATCAAATTATCGTTGTGTTTTTATCGTTAGGATTTTTTTTATTTGTTATATTAAATTACGACGGCTAACGTCCTTAAACCAACGCAACACTAAGGTCTAATTCCTATGGCGACGCCCTTTAAAATTCTGATAGTACTTTTCTTATTATCGTCTTTCTATCCGATCAAAAGTGGATTTTCTGAAGAGTATGCGGTACCTAATTCTGGATCCCCTTATCTTTCTCTCGACAAATTAGCCGATAATGAAATTCTTCATCTACCCACAGGCATTAAGGTGACTTTTGACCAAATGCAGGATGCTATTTCATCATCCCGGGTAATTTATATTGGAGAAACACACGACAATATCGAAGCGCATCAGGTACAATTTGAAATTATTAAGGATTTGATTCGCAGGTTTCCGGGCAAAATCTCTGTAGGGATGGAAATGTTTCGCCACTCGACACAACCGGACCTTGACCTCTGGAACCAAAATAAACTATCTTTACGTAAATTTAAAAAACTATTCAGAGAGGACTGGGGAGGCGGCTACATTCTATATCAATCCATCTTTAAACTTCTGCAAAAACATCATATCCCCTTAATAGGGCTGAAATCTGCCACAAAAACAGAGGACCTGTTCCGTAAAGATGATCCATCAATTGAAGGTGGTTTTCCAGAAATAGATTTCGATGATCTTTACCACCGCCCTTTTTCCAAATCTATATTCGGGGGGCACCAGCCCATGGAAAAGCCATACCGTATGCTTTTGCTTTGGGAGGAAACAATGGCTCAGACAATCGCAGAGTTTTTAAAAAGTCCTAGAAATAAAAACTTGAAACTTGTTGTTTTGGCTGGAGGCTTCCATGTTCAATATGGATTCGGTATTCCTAAACGAGCCTTTCGTCGAATTCCTCACGCCTATTCCATAATTCTTCCAACCGCAACTCAACTCCCAACTGAACTGGAGGATAGGGCAATGGACGTTGAACACATATCCATTCCCCTTTACTCAGGAGACTACGTTTGGAAACTTGCGTACAAAGTACTCCCAGAAAACAAAGTCAAACTTGGTGTAATGCTGGAAAATAGCGAGCATGCTGTGCGTATCAGATCTGTTACAAAAAATTCAAATGCAGAACGGGCCGGTCTAGAGAAAGGCGACATACTGTTAGCTATGGATGAGTCTGAACTTACAGATGTTGATGACTTGATTGACAAACTGCGGGGAAAAAACATTGGCGACTGGGTTAGATTACTTGTTAAACGTCAGCAACGAGAAATGACCATCGAAATTCAATTTCTAGAAATAAAACCGTAACCTAAAACCATGTTTATAAGTTTCAGCATTTATTAATTAAAAAAAAATTCGGCAGCCATTATGCTTTTTGGCCAAACGGCTTATCAGGAAAAACACTTAGTACTTTCATGTTTATATTTAGCCAATAAAGTCACAATATTTTAAAATTACTCATTACTTGAGGAGCGACCCAATCCACATCACAACAGGAAACTTTTGCCGAAGGCGGACCTTTCTGGCACCATTCGATAAAACGACCAATGGCATCCTTGCTGCCTTCTGCATGAATCTCCACTGTACCGTCAGATAAATTTCGGACCCATCCTGCCAAATCGAGCTCTGAAGCCCGCGCTTGGGCCGATGCACGAAAAAATACTCCCTGCACCTGTCCATGGACGGTGATCTGAACTGCTGAGTCAGTCATAAATCGCGTTGATTATCTTTTAGGTACCGCTTGGTGAAAAAGATGCTGTATTTCCCGGTAAACCTCGAACTTCGACCCAGTTCCTATCTTAGAACCAAACTTACCTAAGTCGCGCATGATTCGCTGAAATTCGGATGTGTTACCTGTAAAGTTTTCTATGAGGGGACTAAAATAAGCCTGCTCATCGAGATCTAGCCGCGCGTTGATTTCCCGTAAACGGGACTTTAAAGGTTCAAAATCTTTTTCCATAAAAAGTATAATACCACTGAGATCTTAGCTTACTCAAGATACAATAGAACAAAAGGACCGTTGTCCTAGCACTTGGCTCGAATATTTTTCGGGATAATAAAAAAACCCATTACCATTAGGATAATGGTCTCAAGTAAGTTGATTGCCGACAACATTGAAAGAATTTTCGACAGACTCCTTTGCTAAGCCAGAGATTGGTTCAAGATAGGTGAACAATATCAATACATAGTCCACGTGAACCGCCCAAGAACCGGGCTATCTAATATTATTTCGTCTTCTTGGCGAAGAACCCCAACACCAGGTGGGGTCCCGGTATAGATAAGGTCGCCAGGCATTAGCCTCCAAACAGTACTTAAAAAAGATATAACTTGTGGAACAGTGAAAATCATATCTCTTGTGTTCCCCTCCTGGCATTTTTTCCCGTTGACAAAACACGTAAAAGGGAGATTGGATAGATCAAATGAATTATCATATATACGCATAGTTCCCAGAGGCGAACTTTGATCAAAAGACTTTGAAAGCTCCCAAGGATAACCTTTTTTTTTCATATCTGTTTGAATATCCCTCAAAGTTAGATCCAAACCAAGAGTTACACCAGCGATACAGGATATTGCATCATCAAGTGAAATATTTTGACCACCACCATTCAATAGAACCACCACTTCAACCTCGTGGTGCAAAACCCTCCCGTGCATGGGAACGAAAATTGATTCTCCAAGCGGCACAATACTTGTCGTGGGTTTCATAAAAACAACAGGCTGCGCCTTCTCTTTTCTTTGATAAAGGGCATCTACATCACCCAATTCTCGAATATGTTCTTCGTAATTTTTACCGATACAGAAAATTCGACAGGGTGTAAATTTTTTTTCTCCAACTTTTATCGACCTTGGCATCGATTTATAATTCCTTCTAAATTCCCGGTAAAAAAACGAGTCTCCCATACAAACGATTTTCATTCGTAAGATCACCAGAACTTCAACAGATAGCAGAAAAAAAATCCTTAAAAAATAGATTAAATTCTACCCTTCTGATATCTTCCCGCTCTGAAAAATCTTCTTGAGCAATTTATGCAATGGCGCAAAGGAAAACCTCAAAAAATAATTTTCTCTTCCTAGTTCATAATAAATTTTTCAAACTCAACTGATAAATATAACTTTTTCGCCCTCAAAAAACTAGCTGAGGCAACATCTTGCGCGTAAAGAAGAACACTATTGTTTTCAATTCCTCTATGAATCGCGGTGTATTTTTATGAGTTGTTTAAAAACTATAACAAGTAATTTACAAGCTATGTTTCTCCCTACCAATGAGAAATTTAGGGGGGGTACCGTGGTGCTTTCTCGAAATCACTCTGGCGGTAACGTTTCGATGAAAGCTCGGATTTTATCGCGCACGCAACGGAAGTGTGATAGAGCTTCTTCTTCATTTTGTGCCAATGCCGCGAGACGCGGCGGGTCGTCGAATCCATGATGAATGATCTTTGCCCCGCTGGAGAAAGTGGGGCAATGTTCGTCAGCGTGACCACACACGGTTATAACGTAATCGAAAGGAATGTTCATCACAGACCCGATTTCTTTGGGAGTATGATTGGCAATATCCACCCCCACTTCTTCCATCACCAGAACTGCGCGTGGATTGAGTCCGCGTAAGGTCGTTCCTGCCGAGTAAGGTTCGATAATATTGCCTTTGAGGTGCCGTGCCCAGCCCTCTGCCATCTGGCTCCGGCATGAGTTGCCAGTGCATAAAAAGAGAAATTTCAGTTTGTCCCCCATACTTTCTTTATACCTGCTTAACTAGAGAAAAAAAGACAAAAAGCTATGTATTTTAAAAACACGGTGGAAGGCTTGATTTTCGTTTTTTATTCGTCTACCATGGGGAGTACCTATTTCCCCCTAAACCTTTCCAAAGGTCCTATGTTTCTCACCAGACGCCAGCAAGAAATTTATCAGTATCTGAAAGAGCATATACAGGACAAAGGTTACGCGCCGAGTATCGCTGAGATTGGAAAACAGTTCAAGCTCAGTTCACCAGCAACAGTGCACAAACATTTAAGTCATTTAGAGTCCAAGGGGCTAATCCGCAAACATCAAAACCTAAGTCGGGCAATCGAAATTATTGCCGAGCAACCTAAGGACCTCCTGACGCGAGAATGTGTGGTGCTCGGCCTCATCGCTGCCGGTAAGCCGATTGAGGTTCTGGAAAACCATGAAGTGATATCGTTTGTACCAAATTCGGACGACAAAAATACTTTTGTTCTTCGCGTGAAAGGAAACTCTATGATCGAAGATCATATCAAGGATGGTGATTATGTGATCGTTGAAAAAAGAGAGCTAGCAAACAATGGGGAAACTGTGGTGGCTTTGCTAGACAACGACTTAGCGACTTTAAAAAAATTTTATAAGGAAGTAGATGGGAGGGTGCGTCTTCAGCCAGCTAGCCTCAAAATGGATCCTATTTTTTTAAAACAGGGTGATTTTAAAATTCAGGGCGTAGTTATTGGCGTGGTGCGAAAGTTTTAAAATATAAGCAACACCTGTGAAAAATGACGTCCTGCTAAAGCCCTATCTGCAGAGCCTTATGATGCCAGTCTATTATGACATAACAGATTAGGATGGTTTTATTATATCGCTATGAGCTTTTTCAATAAGCTCATACATTTCCTACACAAATTTTATCCTAAATCTGCCACGCTCTGGATAAATATATGGCTCTAAAAAAGATGAATCAGTTGAGAAATATTTTACATGTGGATATGGATGCGTTTTTTGTATCGGTAGAGGAGGTGCTAGACCCATCTCTTTGCGGCAAACCAGTGATTGTGGGGGGAAACCCAGATGGACGCGGTGTGGTAGCTGCGGCGTCTTACGCGGCACGCAAGTATGGAATCCATTCGGCTATGCCACTAACCCGAGCGCGGCGTTTGTGTCAGTCTGCCATTTTCCTACGCGGATCACATAGGCACTACGCAGAATTTTCTCATCGTATTTTTGATGTATTGCGAAACTACTCGCCTTTGGTCGAGCCCATATCACTTGATGAAGCATTCGTTGACCTTACCGGATGTTTGCAGTTGCACGGGTCTTTATTAGATACGGCACAGCATATTCATAATGGGATTCGTGAACAAATAGGGATTAATTCATCTATTGGTATTGCATCCAACAAGCTGGTGGCTAAAATTGCTTCTGCAGAAGCCAAACCAAACGGCATGCTGTGGATCGTCTCAGGAATGGAACGGAAATTTCTCGCACCTCTGAGGGTAGAGCGAATTCCAGGAATCGGACCCAAAAGTGCTGTGGAGCTGAAACGTATGGGTATTCATACCGTTGCGCACTTGGAGGAGCTCCCTATGGAGTGGCTGGAGAAGGCCTACGGAAAATGGGGGACTACGCTTTACCTTAAAGCACGGGGAGTTTGTGAGCGTCCAGTTATCGCAGAAGAAGAAGATAGTCGGTCAATCAGCCGAGAAACTACGCTGGAAAAAGATTCGGCCGACCCCCAGTTTTTAAAATCTGTTCTCAGTTATCTTGTCGAAAAAGCGGCATCAAAACTACGGAGGGAAAATCTATATACATGCTCGGTAACGCTTAAATTGCGTTACTCAGACTTCAAAATGGTTACACGGTGCCATACGCTGCGCGAGTCCACGAATGACGATGGAGTTATTTTCCATACGATATGCAATTTATTTGTGAAGTTATTTACTCGAAGAATCCGTGTACGTTTGATAGGCGTTTCCCTTTCGTCGCTAAGCCGGAATAGATTTCAACAAACCGACCTTTTTGAACAAGCTTTACCCGAACGGCGCGACCATTTGTTTCAGAGCATCGACCGTATTCGTGGTAAATATGGATTCCATACTATTCTTAAAGCAAGGAGTATCTACACTAAATAATTAATGGCTTTCATAATAAGTGGTGCACATCGATGAATCTAAATGAAGCACATTTGCGACAGGAATTTCCAGTCAAAGCAAACCAAATATTTTTTGATCATGCCAAGGTATCTCCACTACCTCGTCGCGTCCGCGAAGCGGTGCATAGATTTACCAAAGACGCTTGCGAATACGGTACGAAAAACTATAAATTGTGGATGACTGAAGTGGACCGAGTCCGTGGCCAGTTTGCTCGGCTGATCAACGGGAGTGTTGATGAAGTGGCATTTATTAAAAATACTTCTGAAGGGATTTCCATTGTCGCCAACGGAATCGACTGGAGAGCCGGCGATAACGTGGTAATCCCAGATATTGAATTTCCCGCCAACGTTTACCCTTGGTGGAATTTGAAACGTTTCGGGGTAGAAACGCGAATGGTGAAAGCAAATGACGGACGCATAAAGTTCGACGATCTGGCCAGGCAGACCGACCGACGAACGCGTGTAATATCAGTCAGTTCCGTCGAGTGCAATAGCGGGTTCAGAAATGACCTAAGCCGGATCGGTGCATTTTGCAAAGAGAACAATGTCCTATTTTGTGTCGATGCTATCCAGAGCCTGGGCGTTCTTAGCATAGACGTAAAACACGATAATATAGACTTTCTCGCAGCTGATGGGCATAAATGGATGTTGAGTGTTGAGGGTCTAGGTGGGTTCTATATTTCCAAAAATGTGTTGGAAAAAATTTATCCCGTAACTGTCGGGTGGGATAGCATGGTGAATGCATGGGATTTTATGAATTACGATTTCACCTTCCGACCAGATGCTAAGCGGTTTGAGGAGGGTAGTTTTAACACCATGAGCATTTACGCCTTGGGAGCAGCTCTTGACCTTTTGCTTGAAATAGGGATCGATACAATTCAATCGGGTGTCCTGTCGCAAGGTGACTACCTGATAGAAGGGTTGCAAAAGCGCGGCATGAAAATACTGAATTCGATTATCCCAAAGGAGCGGTCGGGGATTATTTCTTATACGCTTGCAGCTAATTTACAACATTTTGCCACTTACATGGCAGAGAACAACGTATCCTTAACTGCGCGTGACGGAATGGTGCGCCTTTCGCCACATTTTTACAACAGTCAAGATGAAGCCAACCGGTTTTTTGATTTGCTTGATAATTTTTTAAAGTCCTAAACTAAATATGGGCATATTTGCTCTCCCACCTAGAAAATACCTACTCTTCACGTTGAAGACATCCTTCTTAATTTTTTGTTTTCTAGCTTTCGAAGTTATACATCAATTAAAGGTAGAATATCTCTCTCAGGAACCAAGGCAGAGCTGGTTTATTCAGACGCCGCTAGAGTTATCATCTTCCCGTTGTCTAAAACCTTGTGTGCCATAGCTAACCAGGGTTGATCGTGGTAATGAAGGTGGGGAGGTTCTCTTTTTTGGTGACTTGATTAGCGAATTCATTGGCTTCTTTTTTATTGCTGAATTTTTCGATATGAACTTTAAAGAGAGTTTCGGCACCATTTAAATGAGGCGTTATATAGGTACTGTACCCTCTCTCAGATAACTTACTAGCCATTTGACTGGCATTAATCTTTGTTTTGTAGGCTCCTACTTGAATCGTATATTGAGGTAAGTCGCTTTGCACGGCTTTCTCAGCCAGTGTAGTGGGTTTTCCCACAACAATACTCACTGGTGTTGAGGTAACATTATTTAGTTGAGCTGGGGCCATTGATCCCAGTTTTTGCTTTACGGGTTTTAAAACAGTTTTCCTTGGTATCCAACTGATATGGGAGGGCTGACTCCCTCCGGACCTTGATAAAGGTTTTATTATCTTCGGTTGGGCCAAACCAGTTTGAGAATCTTTGTCAGAAATGGAGGGGGGCTCCTTTTTTATGCCATTAAGATTTGAAGGAATTTCGGTGTAAGCTGTGACATCTGCAGCCCACTCCGCTTCTAGATTATGAACATCTTCAATTTTTTTTAAGTCGCGTGTCGTTGCCGATGCAATAAGAGGTTCTTCAAAAATATCTTCTTGTTCGGCACCTTCTGGGTTTTTAACGATTGCGGTTAGCTTATTCACCAGCTTTGAGGTCATCCGGTGCAGGTTGAGTTTATTCGTTACAAATTGAATCGGTCCGAAAACAGCCGCTGAAATACCTGTTGGAATTTTGCCAATACCCTGGAAATCCGATTCTGTTTGTTCCGCGCGCCATAGGATTTCACCAGTTCGTGTGTCAACCATCTGTGCAGAGATTCCGATTTCGATTGAGGAGTGCACGACCAGATAAGACCGCTCAACTTTGTTAATGCGAGTGATAAGTACGGCATCGACTCCAAGGATTTCAGCAAATTCCATTGGATTCATTTTAATAAATTTCGCTGGATTGGTCAGGTTGTGTTGTTTAAGAAGACCGTCTACCACATAGCGTTCGAGAAGATTGAATTTAGACTGTTTAAGATTAGCGTAAAGCGCCTGGCGGAACATGGCGGCTGTTTCCTTTTGGCCTTTTTCCAAAGTTTCTACTGGCAGGATAGCTACCGTCTGGTAATTGGATAACTGATTCAGGTTTCCCGCTACTTTAGTTTGCAAGCTGGTTGAGCAAGCGGTAAAAATGAAGGCCACCATGGAAGCAGTCAAGGAGTGTATTACGTAATGCCGATAGTGTGCATTACTAACTGATTTAATTTCCCTACCAACGTTCATATTGTTTCACCTGTGTGCCCAAGCTTATTTGACAATAGCCACAGCTCTCTTATAAAATTTCTTTGCAGTCAGACCTTCTTTACTAGTCAAACTTGTTACAATCAAAGCGTTGCTCACACGGTCTCCTTTTTTAATACGGTAACTTCCCGTGTAAAGCCCTGGTGAAATTTCTTTCATTGCAACGCCTGTTTTAAAACTCCCAATATCAAAATGCGCCGTTAATCCAGGGTCTCCTTCCATGCTGACATATACTAGGTCGTTCGATTGCAAATTACTGTTCCCTTGAATATTTGCCTCAACAGATAAAATGTGAGGCAAGGAAACCTCGCCATGACGAATCTCCGAGGGGTCGGGAATTTTTTCCAGCACTTTTATGGCAAAAGATTCAGCGACTTTATGATATGCCTTCTTAACTTCAGAGTTTGCCGTCTGCCCTCTGATCATATCTACTATTGAGGGCGCAGCAATGCTTGAATTGCTGAGTTCGTTGTGTTCCGTTTCCCAAAGTACTTCACCTGTTCGCAAATCGATCATTTCCAATTTTGCTTTGATACTTGTCTCTGCATAGATTCCCGCAGTGAAATTCGTCGCGTTTATGACGTGCCCTCGGACAACCGCATCGGTTCCGATTATTTTTCTTAACTTGCTCGCAGGGATATCGCGAATATCATTCTCAAGCTTTACGACGTCTGCTAGTTTTTGATCAACAACGCCTAGAGGTAGATCCGTGTACCCTAGATAGCTAAAGTAATTGTAAAATAGCTTGCGTAGAATTGTATCAGGCCGTTTAGGTTCATCGATGCCAGGGTCATAAGAAAATGGCAGTATAGCAACCGTACGAGGATAATCCAAGGTGGGCCCAACATCCTGATAAACCTGAACATTTGCTTTACCGCAACCAACACCTATGAGAGCGATCAGCACCAGCCCGATGACCCATTTAAAGCTTTTAGGAAAGCAAGGTTTCATCAACAAGCTATTGATATTAAATAATTAATTTAAAATAAGTGCATAGGCACTATAGGTTACTAAGACATTTATGTCAAATCATATTTCTGGCTACCTATTTAATATCAAATAGTTAAACAAAGAATGTTTGATCCATCTATCTTTCCGAATCCACTCGCCATGGTTAGACCTTATTTATAAACCATCATAAATAAAGGTTTTTTTTGTTTATTTCTCAACCTGAAACCATGTTGACTCATAACAAGTTTCGTGATAGCTTCCCACTCGCTTGTCAATCGACTGGATGCCTTCAGCGCCATTTACTAGTATCATAACTTGGTAAATAAGCTGAGTTTTAAAGGGGAAAATATCGCTCCCAAGATTCTTTCTTGCTTCGAGTTGAGGTTTCGATAAGTACACCTCCATCCTCAGTTTGTTTTTTTGACACCGCCGTAGCGGCTGTTTATCTTATCCATCTATGCAGTCTATGCTATCAAAACTTTACGATAATTTGGTTCTAGCCTACCCCAAAACATGGCTGGCGTTAGTTGCCTTAATTGTCGGGACATCTAGTTTGTATGTAAAAGACTTCAGGCTAGATGCTTCTGCCGATTCGTTAATCTTGGAAAATGACAAGGACTTGCGATACCACCGAGCAATTGGCAAAGCTTACGGCACGGAAAATTTTTTGGTTATTACCTATACCCCTTTCAGCGAACTTCTGTCAGAGGATTCTCTAGATGGCCTGAGAGGCTTGAAGAAGGAACTTTCTAAGCTGAGAAGAATCGAATCAGTGGTTAGCATCCTAGACGTTCCATTGTTAGACAGCCCTAGGATTAAGGTATCGGATTTGGAAAGCAATAAAAGAACCTTAGAGACTGTTGGAATAGACAAGAAACTAGCCAAAAAAGAATTAATAGAAAGCCCCATTTATAGAAAACTTCTGGTCAGTCCCGATGGCAAAACCACTTCACTGCTCGCTATGTACAAACGAGATGCAAAATATTACTCTCTTCTAGAAACGAGAGACAACCTGAGAGTAAAAAAGCGCAACCAGGCATTCCTGACCTTTGAAGAAGAGACAAAACTGAATGAAGTTTCTATTCAGTTCAAAAATTACCTTGCTCACATACAAGATATTCAAGGTGAAGAGATAGAAAAAGTTCGCTTTATTCTGGATAAGTACCGTGATAAGGCGAAAATTTTTCTGGGCGGTTTGCCCATGATTACATCAGACATGATTGACATGATCAAAGCCGACCTATATGTGTTCGGCATCGGAGTGTTCTGTCTTATGGTTGTTTCGATGTGGTTCTTTTTTAGGAAGGTTAGATGGGTTGCTCTTCCTTTACTCTGTTGTATTTTTTCAGCCTGGGTCATGATCGGTTACCTGGGATGGTTAGATTGGAGGATTACGGTTGTATCCTCGAATTTTATTTCTATTCTGACTATTGTCACCACCGCATTGACAATTCATCTGATCGTCAGGTATGGAGAACTGTATGCTGAGAACCCCCATATGAATCAAGATGAATTAGTATCCCAAACTATAAAGATCATGTTTCAGCCCTGTTTTTATACCGCGATCACAACCATCGTGGCATTTATTTCTCTGATGGTTAGCGGAATTCGTCCAGTGATTGACTTTGGTTGGATTATGACCATTGGTATTACTCTTGCGTTTGTTCTTTCGTTTATCTTTTTTCCATCATTTCTAAAATTAATGAATCCAAGAGAATCTGTATCCAGTCACGATACCACCAAGCGGATAACAAATAGTATCGGGTTATTTACCCTTAGTAACAAAACAAAGATCCTTTTCGTATCATTTATTTTAGCCCTAATGAGTGTCGCGGGTATATTCCAATTACAGGTGGATAACCGGTTTATCGACTATTTCAAAAAGGATACGGAAATTTACCGAGGAATGAACGTCATAGATACTCAGCTTGGGGGAACTACGCCCTTGAGTATTGTTATTGATGCAGATCGGGATTTTTTTACTTATTTGAAAGAAGTAGAAAAAGGCAGAACAGAACAAGTCTCATCGGATGACCCCTTCAGCGAGGTAGAAGAATACGAGGAAGAAAATTATTGGTTTAATTCTGAAAAATTACTTGAGGTCGAAAAAATTCACGACTATCTTGAGACCCTTCCACAGATAGGTAAAGTTCTTTCCATAGCAACAACTTTGAAAGTAGTCCGGTTGCTTAATAATGACCGGGTTCCAGATGACTACGATCTGACTCTTTACAGAAAGCTCTTCCCAGAAGAAGCAAAAAAAACATTTCTAGATCCTTACCTATCCGCAGACGCAAATCAGATTCGTATTACTCTCCGAATAGAGGAAACTAATCCTACTTTGAACCGAGGAGAGTTGATGAAAAAAATTAAGCACCATTTGGTGGACGAATTAAAAATTACGGAGGAACGAATTCATTTTACGGGGATGGCCGTTTTGTATAACAATATGCTGCATAGCCTTTACGAGTCACAAATCATGACTCTTGAGGTAGTATTTACCGCGATTCTTTTAATGTTTATTGTTCTATTTCGCAATGTTGGCCTAGCTATACTGGCAATTATTCCAAACATTCTTTCCGCTGCTATTATCCTTGGTCTTATGGGATGGTTGGGGATCCCTCTAGACATGATGACAATCACCATCGCAGCAATCACGATAGGAATAGCCGTAGATGCTGCAATTCACTATGTACACAGATTTAAACGAGAATTTGCCGGAAACTCAGATTATAAAGAAGGTATTCTACGTTGTCACGGAAGTATTGGCCGCGCCATCTATTACACATCTATTACCGTGACGGTCGGATTTTCCATCCTAACTTTATCCAATTTTATCCCCACGATATACTTTGGTTTCCTCACCGGGATCGCGATGGCTGTCGCTCTTTTGAGCAATTTGATTTTATTGCCCCTGTTGATTATTGTATTTAAACCTCTTGGTCCAGAAACTCTTAGGTAAAAGAAGCGCGCCGAACACTAAAGTAATAATTGATTACAGTGGCAGTAAGTAGAGTAATATCCTTATCTCTGAAGCTTGATAGACTTAACCATATTTGGTACAGTATCTTTTATAATTTTGGACAAACCCTCTACTTTTTGGGATGACCTAAAATGAAACGAAAACAGTTTTTAATGCTTGTTGCCGTTGTGAGCGTGCTGTTTAATTTAGCATCAGGTTCTTTCAGCGAAGCGGCTTCAGAGATTACCAATCAACTAAAAAACACCATTGATAAGGTAATCAACATTGTCACGGATGAAGAGTTCAAGGACAATAAAGAAGGTCGCAGAATAGCTCTTCGGAAAACAATCGACCAGCGTTTTAATTATTCCCAAATGGTGATGCGCTCCCTTGCTAAAAACTGGGATCCACGCTCGGAACAAGAACGACGTCATTTTATAAAATTGTTTAAGACATTACTGGAAAATTCCTACGCTAGTAAATTAGAGTCCTATAGTGACGAAAAAATAAACTATATTGACGAGAGAATAAAAGGGAAATATGCTCTTGTTAAAACAGAGGTGATGCGCCCAGCTAATACCATCTCGGTTGATTACAAATTAATCAAAGAAAATGGAGTGTGGAAGGTTTACGATTTTGTTATTGAGGGCGTGAGTATGATTCGTAATTACCGTTCCCAGTTTACCAAGATCATCCGCAATGATTCCTATGAAGTTTTAGTCCGAAAATTGACGGATAAAATAAACGAGCTGGAAAACCTAGAGAAGAAGTCTTAAAAATTGTAGTAACAGATTTGTCCTCGAGAAACTTAACAATTCTCAGAGAGTTGACTTAGAATCACTAGATTTTTCCCCTCTACCACTAATTCAAAATTTCCTATCAGGCTTCCTTAATTTGATCACATGATTAAAAGCACCGCGCCTACTCGAATCGATCTGGCCGGGGGAACCTTGGATATATGGCCACTTTACCTACATTTTGAGAACCCCCCTACACTAAATGCGGCTATTAATCTTTATGCTCGCGTTGAGCTAACTCTGAGAAATGACCATCGGATTGTTGTTGAGTCGAAAGATTTCAAACGAAAAGTCAAATTTAAATCAATTGAATCCCTACCTGACAGGCACCCTCTAGACCTAATTCTAAAAACGGTGAAGTTTTATAGGCCAAGGAATGGGTTAAACATTGTGACGTCAAGTGAGGCGCCGCCTGGTTCAGGTATCGGTGGTTCATCGGCTTTGAATATAGCATTACACGGTGCTCTTAACGCTTTCACGCAGAAAGGTCTTAGCAAAAGACAGATACTGGAAGTGGCGAAGAATATTGAGACAAAAATTATTTCTGTCCCAACGGGTTACCAGGATTATTTCCCACCTCTATACGGAGGGGTGCGTTCTATAAGGCCTGGTTTCCAAAGGGTTGATTCGGTACCTTTGCCTGTCTGTTTGGAGAAACTTACCAAAAATATGATTTTATGTTACACAGGAAACCCTAGGCAATCTGGTATCAATAATTGGGAAGTCATGAAGAAGGCTTTAGATGGCAATTATGCTGTTAGGGACAAACTAAAAAAGATAGCAGAAATAGCAAAGAAAATGGATAAGGCATTGACAGAAGGGCAGTTAAAAAAGGTGGCCAACTTATTTGATCAAGAGTGGCAGGCCCGAAAAAAACTCGCACCGACCATCAGCACTCAGCAAATGAACAAACTCGTATCGGGAGCAATGAAAAAGGGGGCACAGGCGGCTAAAGTATGTGGTGCGGGAGGCGGCGGATGTATAGCTTTTATCGTACCTTCAAAAATGAAAGAGTCTGTTTCATTAGAATTAATCCGTCTTAAAGGTCGAGTGATTCCCTTCCGTTTTGTCCAAAGAGGGCTTCGTGTGCAGAGAATTTAACTTCTTTGAAGTCTTCGGAGATGGGGTTAAAACGTTTAGAAATCCTCAGGAATATCATGTTAAGAAATCCACAATCTAGAGGAAAACTCATTCTCATAGTTAGCTTGGTAATTGCCTTTGGCATATTATTCAGGGTTGGTTTGGAGAAGTTTTTTTATGTCAAGCATGATGGCGGTGCCATCACCCCCCCTATTGACGCTAAAGACGAAGCCGACCGACTCATTCAAGCAGCCTCCCAAAATTTTTTCTACCATGAGTTCGACCAAGCAGTAAAAAATTATAAAAAAGCCATCACCTTATTTGAAGAGAAAAAAAAGTTTAAACGCGCTGCCAGAACCTATGAGTCCATGGGTGATATGTATAAGTTCTCTAATAATTTAAAAGAAGCAGAGAAAATCTACCTGTTAGCAGTTGATTACCATAGTAGGCTCCATGACAAAATCGGTGGGGGAAGGGCAATGAAAAAAATAGCCGATTTTTACATGGAAAACTCTCGGCTGGATAAGGCGGAAGAGTGGTTTAGCAAGGCAACCATGGTGGTGAAGGATGCCGAGCCTCATATTGTCAAAGCAAAAATATACGAAACCCGAGGACACTACTTTATAAAGACTAAGCAGATTGTTAAGGCTTTAGACTCTTTCCAAAAAGCAAAAGACACTTATGATGAGATTGGGTATCCATTAGGATACGATAACATCTCCCCAATGGTTCAAAAGTTAAAACAGCAACAGAGAAACAAGCTCCTATAAAGCTCAAGACATTATTCCAAACGAAAACCTATACTAACTAGGTGTGCCAATTGGCTCATACCTAGGAACCCCACTTCAATCCGTTCGACCAGCTTCTGTTTTATGGGCTTTAGATGAGTCAATGTTAATTAGCTCATCCTCTTTACCTTCTTGAGGTATTTCATTTTCAGCGGTGAGCCGCTCCTTGATTACACTCATATCTTTTTTATTTTTCGTGATCTTTTTAAGAAGGTGTTTGACTGCTGCATCGGGAAACAAATCGTTGAGATCCGTTTCCGCACCTGGAAATAATTCATTTAAATCGATTTCTTTTTCGTCCAGATATTCCTCCGAAGTAAGTTGTTCGCTTGTAGGTTGAGATAACTTGTCAGCCACAACTGATTTTTCGGAAAGTGGCGGGGATGTTGGGTTTTGTTCTCGAGTTGAGTTCTTGTCCTTCATAATGAGCTCCCTTTTATCCACATGTTAACCAAATATTTACCATAAAAAAATTTTCGACTTTCCGGTTCTACTCAGAAGTTTGACAGCCATATCCCGAAAAAAAGAGCTAGTGAAAGTGCCACCAAAGTAAATTTTGTTATGATTTTCATTTTTTGGATTGTTCCTGTAACTAGTTTACGGTTTTCTGGTGACAGGTCTAAGTTAGCGATACGACTACGTAGGTTGAAGGTTTGATAAATGCTTAAAAAAAACGCGGCCACGACGCAAATCAATTTCACCCCCAAAAGATCATAGTACCCGGGCTTTAATTCTACTTGTGCGGTGTAATTTTCCAACAAAAAATAAACTCCTGTTCCAATAAGTAGCAGCAGAGAAACAAAAATAGTTGGCGCGAGCAATTCCATGCATTTATATGGAACAGAATGTTCTTCCAGTGCTTTTTGTTCGGGTATTTTTTCCATTAATGGAAGGAACAAAACCACAACAAATATCATACTACCTATGGCAATTGCAGCAGCCATCAAGTGAATAAAGATAATGATGTTATTTGTCATTTTTTTAAACCGTATTGCTATGAGGAAAATATAATATAGCTAAATATTTCTTGCCGTGAAAATGTTCGGGGAAACAACCGGGCAAAGGATTGATGAGTAATATTTAGGAGCTCTGATTGTCTTTTGCTTCCTGTTCTAAATATCTAATTAGCAAACGTACACCAAATCCAGATGCACCTTTAGGTGTGTAGGGTTTCTCTTCACTCGACCATGAGGTTCCAGCGATATCAAGGTGGCACCAAGATTGTTCTTCCGCAAAAGCTTTTAGGAAAGCTGCCCCTGTAATAGTGCCTGCGCCAGTTCCTGGCGAAGCTATATTTTTAAGATCGGCGATATCACTTTTTACGGCCTTTTCATGTTCGGGCCACAAGGGAAGAGGCCATAAGCGTTCGCCAGTCACCTCCCCGCATTGTTGTAATCGATTTATCAACTTATCATTGTTTCCTAAAATAGCTGCGGCCTGATGCCCAAGAGCAACAATAACTGCCCCTGTAAGCGTCGCCAAGTCAATGACAACTTTTGGTCGATAACGAGCCGCATAGGTGAGAGCATCCGCAAGAACTAATCTACCTTCGGCGTCTGTATTCAACACCTCGATAGTTTTCCCAGACATGCTTTTTAAAATATCCCCCGGTTTTACCGCATTACCGCTTGGCATGTTTTCAGTGGCGGGGACAAGCCCTACTACATTCTGTCGGATTTTAAGGGCTGATGCCGCACGCAATGTACCTAAAGCCACTGACCCGCCAGACATATCCATTTTCATTTCATCCATATTCGCAGGGGGCTTGAGAGAAATTCCTCCAGTATCAAAAGTAATACCCTTGCCAACAATGACTACTGGTGGATCGTTTTTGTCACCTCCGTGGTGTTCTAAAATGATAAAGGCTGGCGGTTCCTGGGATCCCTTGGCAACGCCGAGCAGGGCACCCATTCCCAATCGAGCCATATCACGCGGAGCCAAGACCTTGCAGGTCATCCCAAATGATTTGGCGAATTCTCGTGCCTTGCCTGCCAAATATGATGGCGTAGCCGTATTACTTGGATGCGAAATGAGATCACGTGAGACGCATACGGCCTCAGCCAACTTGCGACCCCTCAAAACTTCAGAGCGCACCGGTGTAATCCGGGATTTTGCATCAATTAATAAAGTGAATTGTTTCACTCTATTCGATTTATCTTTTTCAGGTTTTTTATAGTCATCAAAGTGATAAAGAGAAAGTAAACTTCCTTCCACCACTGTTTGGGCAAAACTTTCGCCTGATTTACCAATTCCGTCATATATCTCTTTAGCAAACTTGTCTGTTGGTATATAAAAGGAGATTGCTTTTAAGTTGGATTTTTCTGCATATCGCGCTGCTGTGCCAGCGGCCTGACGTAATTTATCTGCTGTCATCTCTTGCCCCTTGCCCACCCCTACCAGCATCAGGTTATCCGCCCGAATTGGTTTGGGAATATTCATCAACAAGGTTTGATTGAGCTTTCCCTCGAAACGTTTATTTTTGAAAGATACCCCAATAATACCCTTGAGTTTCTTATCCAGATCAGCCAATTTCCCGGATGGATTTTTTTCTTCCAAGCAAAACAGGATTAAGCACTCTGTTTTATGTGCAAGCAGCCGTTCAGTTTTGATAGTAGTTTTAATCATGATTGTTACAGCAAGATAATTGATTGCATTCGATGTGCAGGAGGAGAGTTTATAGATTAGATCAGATTCAATCAATCTAAAAGTTTCTAGGAAGCATGAAAAAATTCCTGGTTTTTATAGAATCACAGCTTGTGAATCTCTTGCCCCATATCAAACAAACTCTGCCATATTCATTGGTTCTAAAACCAATACCCACCCTAGCTTTAAAAAATACTTTTTAAGTCTTTTTTCGACTTTGTTCATTTAATTTTTTGTATTAATATCTTTCCCAAAATCGATGTACGCAAGGACCTAAACAAAAATATTTTACCACTAGTAGTTGCAAGATTTGCACGTTTTGTATTCAGGTTTAGTTCCCCTGTAGACTGTTTTTTTTATCTATCTAAAGGTTGGTGGAAAACAACGCCTTTCTTAACATTGGGGTATCCCCCATTTATCTATGATCAACAGGGACTTTTTTGAGAAAAATCTAAAAATACTGCGTGCATGTTAGCTTTTATTTGAGAAAATCATTAAAACTTCCCAACTTAGGCGACCTATGATAGATTGACATTCAGGTTAGAGGTGACTAGAATTGCATAAATTTTGCTGATTATGCTTAGGGGTTTAGAATTTAATGGGCCTTGTATGTCTGCCCTTGATGTTCGTCGAGCCAACAAGGATAAAGAAAAAAAATTGCGCACTTGTTGGTTGATCCGTATGACTAGTTCATGGCTTTGAAGGAGAATACTCGATGGAAGCAGTGGAAACAAAAGAGCAAGCTACCGAACAAAATAAAGGAACGGTAAAAATTACCATTTGTAAAAGCCTTAGCGGTATGGCCGAAGGGGCTGAATTGGTCTACGAAGAGTTTGAGAAGCAAATTAAAGAACTTGAAGCCAATGCCGAGTTGGGACCTGGGGGTTGCAACATGGGTCAAGTAGGTTGTAGAGGCTATTGCAGTAGAGACGTACTGGTCGATGTCTACGTTCCTGGTCAAGATCGAGTGACCTATGAAAAAGTAAAGCCGGCGATGGTGGTAAAAATTCTTAAAGACCATGTAATTGGTGGCAAGGTATTCAAGAAAGCTGCAGCAAAGGAAGACTATTACGAAAACCTTAAGAAACAGAAACGTGTCGCTCTTGAATTTGGCGGTCAGATCGATCCAGAAAGTATAGACGAATACATTGAAGTGGGTGGCTATTCGGGGCTCAAGAAGGCTCTCACGATGGAACCTTCCGATATTATTGAGGAAATTATTGCCTCAGGATTACGTGGAAAGGGTGGGGGGGGGTTTGTTACAGGTCACAAATGGGAAAAAGCCGCTAACGCACCAACCGATGATCTTGGGACGCGATATATTATGGTTAACGGTGACGAAGGAAATCCAGCATCCTATATGGACCGCAGTGTTATGGAGGGTTGTCCGCACCAGGTAATCGAAGGTTTGATTATTGGGGCCTACGCCATCCAGGCTACCGAAGGAATAATTTATACGCGCTCCGATTATAGTATCGCGGTTAGACGTTTGAATATGGCCCTAGAGCAGGCAAGGGAGCGGGGTCTTTTAGGAAAAAATATTAACGGGACTAATTTTGATTTCGATATTTATGTTCACGAGGGAATGGATGCATTCATTGGTGGTGAGTCAACCGCCCTCATGGCGTCAGTTGAAGGGAAGCGCCCCTTTCCCAAGGCACAGCCTCCACATTCCACAGAAAAGGGTCTATGGGGTAAACCCACATTGCTTAACAACGCGGAGACCTGGGCTACTGTTTCTTCAATCCTTAGAAAGGGAGCCAGTTGGTATTCCTCAATGGGCAATGAAAATGCTAAAGGAACCAAAGTTTGGGCTCTTGCTGGGAATATTAAATATAATGGCCTTATGGAATTTGACATGAGCACTACTTTCCACGAGGTGATAGAGGATTTTTGTGGAGGTATTTCCAAGAAAAAACAACTTAAGGTTATCCATGCTGGGGGAGTTACAGGTGGGTTTCTACCACCTTCAAAGGCAAACACACCTCTTGATTATGAAAGCCTTTTGAACGCAGGTGTTCTCATGGGCCAGGCAAGTTTCTCAGCCTATGATGAATCTGCCTGTGTCATCGATCTTGCTAAGTTCTCGGTTGGGTTTAATGAGGCAGAAACCTGCGGTAAATGTACCCCTTGTCGGATTGGGCTGACGTTAATCAAGAACAAACTAGATGATATTTCAGAGGGACGTGGGAAGTTGGAGGATATAGACAAACTTCAATCACTTTGCGAGGAAATCAACATGACCTCTCTCTGTGGCTTAGGTGAAACCGCTGTCAAAGCAGTGTTGACAGGTATAAAATATTTCCGTTCTGAGTATGAGCGGCATATTGTTGATCAGCTCTGCGATGCCGCCCGTTGCACAGGATTGTATCGTTATGTAGTTAAAGAAGAAGACTGTGTTGCCTGTGGTGCATGTATTAAACCATGTCCTACGGGGGCCATCACTGGTGGTACTCGAAAAGTTGCTGCGCACATTGACATGGATTTATGTATTAATTGTAATGCCTGTTATGAGGCCTGTAGCTTCTTAGCAATTGTATAGATTTTTAATTAATCGAGTATATAGTGTATAAGCTACTCCGAGGATTTTGTCTTACTAATCTATTTTTAATAGATCCCCTATCCCGACCAGTGAGGTGAGGACTTCGTCTCTAACTGACCGAAAATCTGTTGTTATTTATCTTTTTTCAATTGCCGCGTTCTAAGTAACGGCCTACTTTAAATTATCTTAACTCGCTAATTTATTTTTCCGCTTCCCCTAAATTAAGTTGAGTCAGTTGAGTGAGAAGGCTCATTCTATTCGATGGCAACTATTATGAAGCAAGCATAACAAATGTTGCGCCCAGGGCTTTTTCCAGACAGATAAAATTTTCCATCTGGCGACTTAGGTTACTCGATCACAGGGTCCTTGGAAGCACGCTCGACTTTGCCTTGTCCAAAGGTTTGCTCAGTCAAGTTTTCGCCAAAATAATAAAACAAATCCCTATGGTCTCCCGTTTTAAGTATCAAAAAATCTGCTCTCTTAGTGTCGATTTGGATCAATTGTTCAATATTTCTGAAACAGCTAGTGTCGTTCATTATCTCCTTGGAAGATTGACTTTATTTTTTGAAGCAAATTTTTGGGCCACGGTATAACCTGCGTCTACGTGTCGGGCAATACCTAGTCCGGGGTCACTTGTTAAAACGCATTCAAGTCGGGTTTCTCTACCTCGCGTCCCATCAGCAACGATCACCATTCCTGTATGTAATGAATTTCCGATGCCCGCTCTACCCCCATGATGAAAGCTCACCCAGCTTGCTCCAGAAACAGCATTGAGTGAAAAATTAAGTAAGGGCCAATCGGCCACGGCATCGCTTCCATCCAGCATATTTTTTGTTTCTCTTAAGGGTGAGGCGATGCTTCCACAATCGACTTGGTCGCGTCCAATGGCAACAGGAGCTGCCACTTTCCTAGACTTCACAAGATGATTGATAATAAGTCCCATTTTGGCACGTTCCTTGTAGCCAAGCCAGCAAACCCTAGTCGGCAACCCAAGAGTATTAACTTGGTGCTGAGCCTTCTGGATCCACCTCTTTAGAGCAGGTTTATTTGGAAACGCATCAACTAAAGCTTTATCAATAGTGAGTAGGTCTTTTTCCAAACCAGAAAGTATTGTCCATCGAAATGGCCCTTTACCCTCACAAAAAAGTGGACGAATGTATTCTTCAATAAACCCAGGATAGACGAAAGTCCCATCCTTTTTCCGAATTGTAAGACCACAGGATTCTGCCTGTTCCCGTAGTTGGTTACCATAATCGAAAACCAATGCGCCTTTTTTTTGCAGTTTTATAAGTGCGCGGGTGTGTTTTACGATAGTGGCTTTGGATAATTCAAGATATTCTTCTGGATCTTTATCGCGGAACCACAAATTCCAGCTATAGCTCTTGCCTTCTGGAATATATTCCATTAGATCGTGCGCTGGGGTCTGATCAGTGACGATATCTGGGATACAGTTTTTTTTAAGGAGTACCTGCGCTACGGTTGCGGCATTTTCTACGACACAGACGCTAATAGGTTTCTTTTCCCTGATTCCTTTGATAATCCATTCCAGCGCCCTATCTATGGAGTTGGTCACCCAATTGAGGTATCCATCATTCACTTGTCGTTGAGCTTCCTCTGCATTGACTTCAGCCACGAGTACGCAAGCTTCATTCATGGTTCCTGCGAGAGGTTGTGCTTCCCCCATGTAACCAAGCCCAGAAGTAAAAATCCACTTTCCCGCCAAGCTGGTGGTCTTAAAATGTTTTTGCGCACAAGCATTAAAGGTTTCGTAAGCTCCCTGAAGAACCCCCTGCGGCCCAGTGTAACTCCAGCTCCCCGCTGTCATCTGTCCATCCATCGTAAGTCCCATGAGATCTAACTGATCGAAAGTTTTCCGATTGGCGTGACTGGGAACGAGGTTGCCGTTGGAGATAATAACCCTTGGTGCTTCAGGATGTGTCTGAGCTATATAGACAGGTTTCCCGGACTGAATACATAGAGTCTGATCAGACTTTAACCTTTTAAGTTCCGCAACGATACGGTGATATTCCCTCCAATTACGTGCTGCGCGGCCAGATTCACCATAAACAATAAGTTGTTTCCAATCTATAGCAACATCGTCATCAAGGTTATTTTGCAACATACGTAAAGCGGCCTCCACATCCCAATCACTGCAACGTGGTTTTAAAGCCCGGCTTGCTCGCGGGGCTGATTTTGGACACTGCTTCATCACCATCGGTCTCCTATCAGGTAAAGTTTTAGGTTTTTTGCGAAAAGTTGAGACCCTTTTTGATGTAGTTTTGTTCATCTGTTAGCGTTTCCTTTCTTAATGTCAGTCATGGTACGTTTATAGAGCCAGGGAAGGAATTTGTAAACCAGCGTATTTAAAGTAATATATTATGCATTAGAAGTAATTGAAAATTAAAGGTTTGCCACTATAGAGGTTTTATGGTTTCATTTTCTTGTACAGGAAGTAGTCTTTTGGTATATTTTGAGACACAGAAATTAAAAAACTTGATAGACCTTTTAGCAGGAGAAAAAAATATGTCTGATGCAGTCGATGCACTTAAACTAGCGATTGAGCTTGAAAAGCAGGCTTTGGGAAAATACAGGGAAGCTATTCCGCATGTATCCAACGAACAAACTCGTAAGGCAGTTGAAAAGTATGCTTCTGAAAAAAATCAGCAAATCGATTCTCTCCATTGGATGATTATGGCTGAAGCTGGGCAATTAGAAACAGAAGAAGCTCCAGCCGCCGAGGAGGGAACACCAAAAGCTGGTAAATGCCCCTTCTCTGGCCAGTTAGCAGAAATGGGGCTGGACATAAATAAAATGGGCGATATGAGTAATATGGCTGAAATGATGAAGGGAATGTCACAAGACGAACCTAAATCTTAAGCTATTTTATTCAAAAATATTCCTAGAGTTATGTACGATAAAGTGTCGTTTGACTTGTTAATAGAGTGCCGTTGTTGTGATGTGGAGAACCTCATCACTGACTACGTCCCAAGCATGCATATTTATTGTAGCCAATGTAGAGAACGGCTGATGGATGATGATATTCTGGAAACGCACTGTGAGTTCACTTGCCAAGAATGCAGTATGAAGATGGTCCTGTTGAAGGATACTGAGGTCAAAATAGGTCGATCAGTTTGTGCGTGTGGAAGTGCTGACCTGCGGAAGGTTGGCAAAACTACCCTGCTTGAAGAAGCAGCTAAAGCAGGTGGGTTGATCGGTCGGGGTGAGGACGAAGAAGGCATATTGGAAGATACGGACTGGTTAAGGTCAGATCCAGGTAGTATAGACGATGAAGACTATGAAGATATGTTTAATCAAGACCCTGGTCAAAATTAATGGTTTTTTTAAAAACATTATTTTTGCGACCTATTAAATTTCAGTAGCATACAAAGACGTTTTTTCTTTAAAAAGCTATAATCTCTTTTCGCTGTAAGCCTTTAGTTTCTCCCCCCCATCAGCTTTAGCTAACCTTTTGATATTTAACCATGCGAGAGGACTCTTTTATGGTGTCTCTAAAGCAGCCCATTGAAGGTGAGGCTTGGACCGAAAATATTAATCGGGCAGTCGCATTACTAGAAAAGAAAGAAAATTTTCTTTTTTGTGGTGACATTGACGCAGACTCAGTTGGGTCGATGATATCCTTGGCCCTTTTTCTTAGGTTGATGGAGAAACAGGCATCCATTGTCTTGACTAATGGGTTGAGTAAAAACCTAGATTATCTCGTAAAGATTTTAAGCCATAATTCAATCCGAATGCTTAAAACTGAAAATGAGATAAAGAGTATGGGGGAAAGTGCAGAGGCTCTTATCATATGCGATACGGCGAACACTAAGCTAATACCTTTTTATTCTGTTTTATTAGAAAATTTTATTGCAAAAAATTTACAGGTAATTGAGATAGATCATCATTTTGGGGCAGACAGCGAAAGTATAACTAAAAATGGGATCAAGCTTTTTCGTAAAGCTAATGCCACAACAGAGATCGTGGGAGAGTTGCTCCAAAATTTAACTAAAAAACTTCCCGAAGCTATGGATCCTTTTAGCCAAAGAAATATTCTTATTGGGCTCCTCACGGGTTTGTTGGGAGATACAGCTGGCGGCAAGGCTATACAATTCAAAGAAGACTTCGATTACTGGATGCAAAAATGGGGAGAGCGGCTGATGCAAAATACGCGCTGGCGAAAAGCTAAGAATGGCCGTCCAGGTGACAGTAAAGACTCTAAGTTCGAAAGTCCCGAAAAAATTAAAGAATATCTAGATCACCTATCCAGAGAACAGGAAGAATGTCTTGCAGCTTTGACGATGAAAATTGATAGTCAAAACGGTCTGGGTTTTCTTAATCTCATGCATTCCACGTATAAAGAGATAAAGCATATTTGCCCTCCCTATGACTCTGATCGGTTTACGGACATTTTGGGCTTTCTTCTTAACCAGGTTCCAGAAGAAGCCGGTAAGATTGGGGTGGTTTGTTATAACGGTAAAAACGCTGAGGGCAAAAAGTGTATTTTTATAAAACTACGACAGGCAATCGAGTATAACAGGTTTGACTTACGGCAGGTTGAAGTTCATATAAAAAAGGCATATGAGGGATATTATATGGGTGGGGGGGGACATCCTAGCGCTGTATCATTTCGCGTGGTTTTTTTCGATGAAGAAAAATTCATTTCACGATTCCATCCTATATTAGACTTCATTAGAACCAATATGGATTAATTCTAATTTGCTCTCGACCTCTAATATTTATCAAAATACTGGAAGTGGCCCGCTAAATATCTTATGATGCTGACGCTTAGATTATTCCGCTTGGCTTTCCCCTTGTGAGGAGATTTTCGATCATGGGCCTGACCGAAACCCAACCATTAACACCAAAAGCATCTTATTATCGAGCTAAGTTTTCGGTTAGCAACAAAACGGATATCCCAAAAATCCTTTTGATCAAGCTTGGAGCGATAGGGGACTTGGTTTTGGCTTCATCCTTTTTTGACCAATTACGAAGCAATTTTCCTCATTCTGAGATCGTCCTAGTACTAGGACGATCCTCCTATACCGCTGTTGAAAACAATCCAAATATTAACCGCTTGATTCTTGCAGATGATTATGTACTTTATCATGGAGGGTTGTGGCTAAGGTCCCTGGAGTGTTTGAGGCTCATTTATAAATTGCGCAAAGAATCATTTGATATGGCATTTGTTCTGCATCGAGCCTGGCCTTTTAATTTACTTGCATATTTGGTAAACATCCCTATGCGAGTAGGATTCGGGCGAGGCCATGAAGGCATGTTTCTAACACATCCAACTGAAGTTCACCCGGTTCAGAATGAGCGGGAGTCATACCTTGATCTCTTACGGAACGTTAATTTATCCGCCGTTTATGAAAGAACATATTATTATTTAAGTGGTGAAGAAAAAAGATTCCTTCCTTTATTTCTTGAAAGGTATGATATCGCGCCTGAAGAAGAGGTCATTATCCTTGCACCAGGCGGAGGCGATAACGCTAAGAGTACCATGATCACAAAACGTTGGCCGGTAGAAAATTATATTGAATTAATTAATAAATTCCAAGAAGAAAGGCAGTGTCGGATAATTCTAGCTGGTGGTCCTAGTGACAGGATGATTACAAAAAAAATTATGCAATCATGTATAGGTTGTATCGATGCTACAGATTTGAGTTTTGGCGATATGGCATCTCTGTTTCGTCGTTGCAGTCTTTTCGTAGGTAATGATAGTGCGCCGAACCATATTGCAGCTTCTATAGGAATACCATGCATTGGAATTTGGGGGCCAACTGATCCGCGCCAGTGGGCACCGCCTGACCGAAACAGCAATGTTATTATCCATGAAGGAATAGAATGTCATCCATGTTTTAAAGATGGGAGGTTTCCACACTGTTCACACATAAAGTGCATGACTTCTATTACAGTGGATCACGTCTGGAATCGCGCAAAAGCTTTATTACAAGAAGAAATATTTGAACAGCCTAAAACTTAATCTCGCTTTAGTTTTTTTAATCAAAATTTCACCTATAGTTTCGTATTAGATTTAATATCTCGCGGTTGAATTTTGCTAAATCATTCTCTTCTCCCCCTCCCCCAAATATCAAAGAAATTTTGCGAACAAACCAAGATATAAATAGGTTCTTAAAATATTTGCATAGCAAAAATATTTTAAGTCCAGCTAACCCCAGTCTACCATAATATTTTTCGTAAAAATATAATTGGCTTCTGCGGTATTCCAATGCTGATTTGAAAAAATTCTCTGAAACGCTCACCCCTTCATGGTGAATAATAGAAGCCTTTGGTGTGAATCGAACTTTCCACCCCGCATTACGGATTTGGGTACTTATGTCAACATCTTCGAAAAACATGAAAAAGTGTTCATCCATTAAACAAGTTTGGTCCAATGCTTCTCTACGAATCATCATGCAGGCTCCTCGAACCCAATCGACATCTCTTTCTACCGAATGCCACTTGGTCAATAGAAATTTAGCTATCGGATTTGCAGAATTTTCATAAATTTTGTTAGTAAATAACTTTTGTCCAAATTGAATCACAGGATTCAACATTCGACCAAAAGATTGCTGAATTGTTAGATCTGGGTGGATAAGCCGGCAACCTAAAAGTCCCACCTCTGGAGACTGGCTAATTATTTTGAAAAGCGTTTCTATAGATCCAGGCAAGGCTTCGGTATCATTATTTAGCAGTAGAATAAATTTCCCTTTTGAAGCCAATACCCCTTGATTATTGCCTTTTGCAAAACCTAGATTTTGGGTGTTCTCTATCATTCGCAGACCGGGAAATTCTTTACAAATGGCCTCTGGGGTTCCATCCGCTGACTGATTGTCTACGACTACAATTTCATACCTTATTTGGTTTATCGTATCTATAATTGATCGAATACATTTTCGTAAATAGTCAAGACACTTATAGTTGACAATAATAATCGACAAATCGGTCATTGTAGAGGATGACTTAATTTGAGTTACTTTTGATTGATGCATGTAGTTTAACCAAAGAATTTAATTCATATAATGATTATTGTTTTCGTGTATCGTTTCGTTGTACTTCAAGGTTATTAACAAGGTTGACTTTCTTGAGATACATTAGCTCCATTGAGTTCATTTCAAATCCCTTAACATAAGGTTTGATCAATAAATTTTGCGTTGATACAAATAATGGAATAATTGCGGCATCAGTTTCAGTTAATATCCTCTGCGCCTCATCATAAACTTGTTGTCTTCCTCTCGAATTTTTTAGGGTTGCCCCCATGGCAACCAGTTCATCGTAACGGGAGTTCCTCCAACGTAAACGGTTATTCCCGCTAGTGGAGACAAATAGGTTCATAAAATTATCTGGATCAGGGAAATCTGCCCCCCACCCCAAGCGAAAAATCTGAGGAGGATCAATCTGTAGGCTATTTAGAAAAACTTTCCATTCTTGACTTTCAAGCTGAATATCAACATTAAGATGCTCTTTCCATTGAGCTTGAAGAAATTCTCCAATCAAACGATTTGTATCGTTTGTATTATACATAGTTATAATTTCAGGAAAGCCATCCCCATTAAGGTAACCAGCTTCCGCTAGAAGTTTTTTTGCTATGACTGGATCAAACTTTGCTCCTATGTCTGGATTGTACCCGAACATCCCTTTCGGAATCCAAGAAGAACTAGGGATTTCACCTCCCTTAAGCAAGAGGGGAAGTCGGGACCGATCTACAGAATGAGCAAATGCCCTGCGAACAAGCGGATTATCAAATGGCGGTTTGGTAACGTTTATTCCATAATAGTACCCACGTAATTGGGGAAGGCTGTTATATTCTTCGTGCTTTTTAAAATGGGGAATGGCAACAGGAGGCAGTTCCACCATTTCAAGTTCTCCAGTTTCATACAAGGTAAGGGCGGTAGTTTTTTCCCTAACGACGTAAGCCACTATCATATCGAGGGGTGGACGGCCTTCGTAAAATTTATTATTTGCTGTGAGTTCCAGCTTGTATTCATGCTTCCACTCACTTAGCTGGAAGGGACCATTGGTTACTATTTTATCTGGATCAGTCCATTGAGCATCAAATTTTTCTACAATGTCCCTGCGTTGAGGGAAGGTCACCATGAATGTCGTGATGCTGGGAAAATAAACGACCGGTTTTTTCAACCTTACCTCTAGTATGAATTCAGATTTAGCGGATACGCCTACCTTGGAGGAATCGGTGATCTTACCCGAGTTGTATTCGTAAGCGTTTTCTATATCGAATAAAAAATAAGCATACTGAGCAGCAGTCGCAGGATTAAGCAGACGTTTCCAGGAATACTCAAAGTCCGAGGCTTTAACTCGTTGGCCATCTGTCCACAATACATCGTCACGTAGGTAGTAGGTAATAACTTTTCCGTTGTCTGAGGTTTCCCATCGCTCAGCAATTGCCGGGATCGGTTCCATATTTAAGTTATACTGGGTGAGCCCTTCCATGATGTTCGTTAAAATGTCAAAAGAGACACTGTCCGTTGCTAAGGTCCAATCTAAAGTAGGAGGTTCATTGCTGATAGGCATGCGGAAAACTTGGCGGGAATCTGTATTTTGACCAGGACAAGCTACTACCAAGCACCAAAGTAGTCCCACTACAAGGGTTATTCGAAATCGGCCTGATTGTAAACGGGCATAAAGTGTATTCTCCATAGATGGAAAGAGTAACATATTTTAGGTCCTATTAAGTTCTCTGCCATCACCTCAATTGGTAGATTTATCTCTTTACTTTTCAGAGCACATCGCTAGAATAAACGGCTTAACCCAATAGCTGGAATGATGACTACTGGATCATGAAAAAATTTAATTGGAGCTGTTCCTGTGCCCTCGGAGAACCCCAGTCCAGAAAAATACGAAGATTTGTCCTATGTTCGAAAATGGATCAAGCGGGGCCTGAGTAAAGACGGTAAAACCCTCGATTTTTCTAACAAAGGTATCAATAACGATATCGCAATTGAACTGGCGGATAATGTTTCTCTGCCTGACATTGAGATCTTTTACCTGCACACGAATAAAATTAAAAGTTTGGGCTTAGAAGAATTAGCTCAGACAGAAATTTTTGCTCCGCTAAGAGAGTTATGGTTATATGAAAACATTATCGGCGATGAGGGAATCGTAGCGCTAGCCGAGTCAGAGCATATCACCAAGCTACGTTACTTGAGTCTCTATACCAATAAGGTCTCCGATTCCGGAGCCGTCGCCTTAGCCGAATCAGACACACTATATAACCTGGAGACATTAGATCTTTCTTTCAATCGAATTAGCGACCGGGGAGCGTGTGCGCTCGCCAATTCTGGAAAATTGAAAAAACTAAAAGTCTTACATCTAGACGCAAACCGTATCGGCTATGAAGGGATGAGAGCCTTAGCAAACGCACACGGTCTCCCTGCCTTGTGTGAGCTTAATATGAAATACAATCTCATAGACCCTGAGGGCTTACAATTATTGCATGAGTCAAGCAAGCTTAATAACCTTCCCGTTTTTAAATATGATAGTCCTACCGATGACTGATCTGAAGAAGAAACTCAACAAAAGCGATTTAAATATTATTCAATTAATTCGTAAAAGCCTCGCAACCGGGAACTCATGCCTCGACCTTAGTTACGAACGATTAGGTAATGCTGGCGTCCTCTTTCTTGCACGAATGAAAGATTTGTCCCACTTGAAGCAATTGAACTTAAGTTGGAACGAACTTGGTGATAAGGGAATCGAGACCTTGGCACAATGCACTTCGTTGAGCGGTCTAACCACTTTAATTTTGGACGCAAACGAAATTGGAGATGAAGGCATGCATGCCCTTGCCAAGTCTAAAATATTTAGAAATTTAAAAATTCTCAGTTTAACCAACAATCAAATTGGCGATTCTGGAGCGCTGGCTCTAATTAAGTCTAAGAACTTAAGTCAGTTATCAACCCTGGACCTGGAATTAAACCACGTGGGTAAAGAACGTTTAAGTGAATTTCCTGACGGTACCGCAACTTCTTCATTGTCTCGGCTTAATCTTCGACGTAATAAAATAGGAAATGACACTGTTTTAGACTGGCTGCAAACAGGCGCGTTTGCTCCTATAAAACATCTTAATCTGGGCTGGAATAATATTGGCGATGCTGGCATTGTGGCGTTTGCAAAGTCTCCCATGGTTTCGGGTTTAGAGCAATTGATCCTCGACTCAAATTCTATTAATAATGAAGGTGCGAATACCATCGCACAATCTAAGCATCTGGAATCACTAACAGTCCTCGAGCTGCACGACAACAATTATAATCAAACTATGGCGCAGACATTAATGGATTTGCGGATACGCATTTTAGCGAAAAGAAACATTTCAGGAACTGAACTGAATTTGAACGGAAACCGGCTGGGAAACGAAGGTCTAAACGCCCTTGCTAGATCAGATTTTTTGGCAGGTATCGAAACCCTGTCTTTGAGAAACAACCATTTTGACCATGCTGGACTCGAAGCATTATCTCAGAGCAAGTATTTAACTTCCCTCAAGTCGCTTAATTTAATGGATAACTCCATCACAAATAAGGGTGCGATGATTTTAGGTGAGTCGAAAGTTTTTTCCAGCTTAAAAAGTCTGAATCTCGAGAATTGTGGGATCATGTCTGCGGGTATTTTAGCTCTAGCGAAGTCAACTACTTTGAGAAAATTGGAGAAAATCACCCTTAACAAAAATGACATTAGGGAAAAAGGAATCCAGTATCTTGTCACGTCAGAAAATTTCTCCAACCTGAAGAGTCTCAAAGCAGGGGACATTTCTATTGGTGATTTAGCAGTTAAAATACTGGCGTTATCTCAATATCTAAAAAAGTTAGAGGAATTGCGTCTAAACGGTAATAGCATCACGCGGGAAGGTCTCAATTTTCTGAATAATACGCCCAGTTTGGACGCGCTTAAGGAAATAGACCTCAGAAGAAATAATTTTCTTTATGAAGATTGTATTTTCCTTGCTGATTCGCCTCGCTTTAAAAAACTAAAAGTGGTCCGATTCTAATTTTGAGATTTTCCTCCCCTTCTAAAAGAAAAACCCTTATGTTCGCACTTCTAGAAAAAATAATACAAAGAACAGCAGGAACCTATTTAGGTAGGGCACAGAGGATTTTATATTTTTTTTGAAACTATCATAATAACCCCATGAAAAAAATAGTAATTATAGGCGGCGGTATAGCGGGTTTGGCAGCGGCTTACCAAGTTCATGAAGAAATCGATCAAGACGTTCCGACTGAGTGTATTCTTCTAGAATCTTCTGAAAAGTTTGGTGGAAAAATTTCGACGTTGAGGTTTGATGGATTTGTCGTTGAGCGTGGTCCAGATTCTTTTATTTCACAAAAAGCACAAGCCATTGATTTATGTAAGAAACTAGGCCTTGCCGATCGACTCACAGGCACCAACCCCAACCACCCAAATACTTATGTTTATCTCAATAATAAGCTCGTTTCCATGCCTGATGGTTTGAGCCTTATGATTCCAACCAAGTTTTTGCCCTTCATATTCAGTTCCTTGTTTAGTTGGTTAGGAAAAATTCGGATGGGAATGGATTTATTTATTCCAAAAAAGAAGAATAATGACGATGAAAGCCTCGCTTCATTTGTGAGAAGACGAATGGGCGAGGAAGCTCTTCAAAAAATGGCAGAGCCAATGTTGGCTGGTATCTATGCTTCTGATCCAGAACTTATGAGCATTAACAGCACCTTCCCAATGTTCGTGCAAACAGAACAGAAATATCGTTCTCTTATTCTTGGAATGCTAGCGCGGAAACGACAACAGATGACTCACAAATCTAAAACACCAGCGGGCAAACAACCTTTCTCCCTTTTTGTGACACTAAAAAATGGATTGGATGAAATGGTTGAAACTCTGGTTAAAAAGGCAACAAATATTACCTTTCGCTCGGGAACAAATGTCATTGGTCTTTCTCAGACTAAGGGAACTTGGAATTTGACATTGGATGATGGCAGTTCCATTACTTCAGATGCGGTCATACTTGCTACGCCGGCTAAAATTGCAGCCAGTCTTGTTGAACAAGATGCGCCTAGGCTAGCTAGTTTGCTTAACCAAATCCGATACGTTTCTACTGCCACCGTTTCCATCGGCTATAAAAAAGAAGGTTTCCCGCACCCGCTCAACGGGTTTGGCTTTGTGATACCCAAAACAGAGGGAAAACGCATTTTGGCATGTACGTGGACGTCGTCCAAGTTTCCTTCCAGGGTTCCAAAAGAATACGTAATGTTGAGATGTTTTGTGGGAGGAGCAATGCAAGAAGAGTTAGCCGAATTAGATGAAGATTCAATAGGTACGATGGTTCGTGAAGAGCTTCTTGATCTTATGGGTATTGACCGTGAACCTGTATTTCTTAAGGTATTTAAATATAAAAAATCAAACGTGCAATATCAGGTAGGGCACGCCGAATTGATCGAATCGGTGTGGACCGAGTTGAAATCCTTTCCTGGACTCTTTGTTACAGGAAGCTCATATACTGGGATCGGTATTCCTGATTGTATTCGAGATGGAACCCAGGCCGCAAAAGAGGCGATCGCGTTTCTAACTGGCAGAACCGAAGTCGAGGTCTAGCATCTAACAAAAAACTAAATAAAACTTTAAGTTAGGAAATTCATAGGAGAACATGTATGAAATGGGCATCCCATTTATCCACTAAGGATAATATTGAAGAATGTATTGATGAATCGGTTGAAGTTGTTCTTGGTCAAATGGAAAACGATCTAGTACACCTGACTTTTGTTTTTGTGTCACAACAATTTAAAGAACAATATGAGAAAGTTCCTGAATTGGTTCGTCGCCAGATGGATCCAGGACGTTTTCTTGGCTGTTCTGGTGGCGGAATAGTTGGTGGCGGAAAGGAAGTCGAACAGCAGGCAGCATTTAGTATGCTTTGTGCAAATTTACCCGATGTGGAAATCAAAGGCATCTATTCTGATACAGTGGATCTGCCAAATCAAGATACTTCTCCTGGTGTTTGGAGAGAATGGTTGGGTGTAGAAGCTGACAAAAACCCAAGTTTTATTTTTCTTGCCGATCCTTTTTCGTTTAGGGGAGAAGAATTTCTTGCGGGAGTCGACTTTGCCTACCCTAAAAGTAGTAAGGTGGGTGGATTGGCCAGCGGGGCGCAAATGCAGGGAGGTAATGCTCTTTATCTCGATGATAAGATCTATCATAGTGGACTGATCGGTTTGGCGCTGAGCGGGAACATCGAGATGGATACCATTGTTGCACAAGGATGTCGCCCGATTGGAGATCCAGTCAAAATTTCCAAGTGCGATGGAACCCTTCTAAAGGAAATGGACGGCCAACTGCCTCTTGAGTTACTACAAAAGGTATATGACGGGTTAGATGAAAATGATAAGAGCCTGGTTCAAACATCATTGTTCCTGGGAATCGAAATGAACCCGCTAAAGGACGATCCAAAACAAGGAGATTTTCTAATACGTAATATCATGGGTGTCGATAGGACGTTAGGTGGTATACAGATAGGCGCCCTGTTGCGTGAAGGACAGTTGGTCCAGTTTCACCTGCGAGACAAGGCTATGTCGGCAGAGGACTTGCGACTTATGTTGAGCCAGTATAAAGATGAAGAAAATTCGCGCGACGCCTGTGGGGCGTTACTGTTTTCCTGCCTGGGGCGTGGACAATATTTGTACGGAAAACCAAATCACGATTCCGATATGTTCCGTGATAAACTTGGCAACATCCCTCTGGGCGGGTTTTTCTGCAATGGTGAGATAGGACCTGTGGGAAACTCTACTTTTCTTCATGGTTATACCAGTTCTTTTGGTATTTTCCGGCCATTCCGCTAGAAGTATATTGAAAAATATAGATCTTTCTGAGTTTGTCAAATTATAAATATTATTAAGCAAGTTTAAAGTGACATCTCTTGCCAGGAGTTTCATGTGAAAGTTACTATCATGGGATCAGGCACAATGGTGCCTTCTAATGAACGTAATTCTTCTGGAGTCCTAATTGAAAGCAATGATATTCGTTCCATGGTTGACTTTGGTTACGGCACCATGCATCAATTACTCAAACTCGGCTTAACCTATCATGATGTGGATCGTATCTATTTTACCCACAACCACCCTGATCACATGTGTGACTTGGTTCCATTTCTTTTCGCTTCTCGATATCAGAATGACCCGAGAGAAAAAGATTTGGAAATTATTGCTGGTCCTGGTTTCAGTCAATATTTCGAAACTTTAATGAAAGCATATAAACTTTGGCTAATGCCCACAACCTATAAAGTAAAAATTTTAGAGCAGGATGAGGAAACAAAATATTTTGACGGGTTAGCCGTTACCTCAAAAAAAATGAGGCACATAGAACTGAGTCGTGGCTACCGTTTTCAGTCCGATAAAGGAAAATCATTGGCGGTTTCAGGTGACACAGATTATTGCGAAGGAATGATCGAGTTAGGAAAGAAGGCCGATCTGATGATCCTTGAGTGTTCGACGCCAGACAATATGAAATTACCAGGTCACCTAACGCCTAGTGAATGTGGAAAACTTGCCCAAAAAGCCAGTTGCAGAAAGTTATGCCTTACTCATTTTTATCCTGTCTGTGACTTGGAAGATGTACGAACAAAATGTTCCACTAAATATAATGGCGAATTATTTCTCGCTGAAGATCTAATGGAGTTCAATATTTAAAATTAACTAGGTCTAATTAAGCTTGGTACCGGGAGCGGGACTCGAACCCGCAACCCCTTACGGGGGATGGATTTTAAGTCCATTGCGTATACCAATTCCGCCATCCCGGCGCTTCATATTTCAAATCTTTAATTCAAGGGCACACACTGTAAAAATAGCGTAGCAAGCCTTTCTCAGGTTGGTTCATATAGTGGTTAGGACATAGGCTCATACTTGGAGAAAATTATAACAATTTTTATAAATAATAAAATAAGCAAAAAAGTTCCATTATTCTTGAAGCCAGTTATTTTTATCGGCTTGGAAAATCATCCCGGGATTAGTAACTATCATAATTCTCAAAACCCGTTATCAAAAATGTTCGACCTAATTTCTATCCTCCAAAGGTTGTTTTATTATAAATAAGTTTGATATTAGATCTAGATCTTTTAGACCCATCAGGCTTCATAAAAAGCTATGCCCATGGTACTTCCCCTTGAGCTAAGATTGAGTCACATCAAGCTAATTTTGAAATCCGTTTAACAGATTAGATTAACTGCCTGGAAGTGTCTTGTTTTTTCAAGCTTCATCTGTCTAAAATAGGATAAACGACTCTTCACAGTGGAGTATCACGTGCGCGACCCAAAACGTATTTTGGGGAAAATCCTCGGCAACGGGCAAGACCCCGGTCGGTTTGAACAGACAGGTGAACCCCTTGAACAACTAGTGGTGATTCTGCGCGATGTGCTAAGGTGTCGACAAACACGACAGTGGATCTCTGAAAACTACGACGTCGATATTTTTGTTTCTCCAGAAGCCTTTACTCGGTTGCTTGAAATCCCCCAGATCAACTTTATAGAAAATTCAAACCGCATGCTGGAGGTTAACACCGTTTCCCTTAAGGAAATAAGAAGCCCGGATGACCCAGTCACTGTTGGCAACCTCAATTCTATTCTAAAGGAGTTTTACCGCAATTTAGAGTCTATCCAGAGCCATTTGAAAAATGAATACCCCGAACCTTATTTGATTAGAGAAATGCGGGGTGAATGGGTCGAGTCTGTAACCGAACAAATAAGTATACTAAAAAAACTTCACGGCAAGGTAACGGGCTACTTATTAAATTTGAAGAAAGTTAGATCAATTGAACGTGGTTTTGAGCAGAGGTTTCCAGATTCAGTTAAAGCGCATCCTTTGCGTAAGAATTGGCCAGTAGTGGAAAGGGAGTTGGAATTTTATCGCAAGTGCCGTGAAATAAACGAACGCTGGGAAGCTATTGACTTTGAATTATTTAAAGTTCTTCGCGATGATGGTCTTTCCAATTTAAGGGAGAACGTTCAGGAAATGGGGAACCTGCTGTGGAACATTGTTTACAATCGCAAATCAGTGGAGCAATGCCTGAATATGCTAGGCCTCGATTTCAATGATACGCGTAGTGTGTTTGACTCCAACCGAGTTAAATTGAACAACGAATAAACATACCCCCCCGAGTTCTCGATCCAGCTTATTGTTACATGCGGCTAGTCTAATATATTTATGCCTTAACCTGAAAACCTTCAACCTTATCCAAAAGTAGGTGTTTTAAACTTGTTTTTTCCTGTGCTTTAAGGAGAGTCTCTTTACCGTCTTCTTTAATCTTGTTGTACCGCATGTCTAACCTAACCAAGTTGGTGAACAATGGAAGAAACTTTGCTAAAAATATAGCTCCTTCGTCAGTAATATCGTTATCGGTTAAATTTAAATTTTGCAGGCTCAGCAGATTATCAGACACTGCAATATATTTAACTCCATCGTTACCAATTTGATTATAGAATAGGTTGAGCGAGGTTAGATTAACAAGCACTTCGGACTGAGATAAATATTTAACTCCTTGGGGACCCATGAGGTTGGTGCCCATGGCTAGCGAGGTCAAGTCCCTCAAAAATTCAAACTTTGAGATGTCCTTGGCTCCATACTCTTTAACATAACCTGCTGTTATATCAAGGGTTTTTTTGTCTTTACTCAGGTTAGACCGAACTAGCTGCTCTGTTTCGGAAATTGATTTAGTGTAACCCTTAGCTTCCTTGTTGCCTTCGTAGTGCATAACATTACTTCCCCATAGAATTTTTGGATCAATGACATTATACATTTCACCAGCCATTGGGGCAATAACGATGCTCAACTTTGCAGCATCTAAGTATCACTTGTTTAAAATAATAGTGAAAATATGAAAAATTGAGCCTGGAAGGAGAGATTTTCTTGCTTTTGTCAGGAAATCTTTTATGATTCATAGCATATGAGATTTCAATAGTAACTGGCAATAAAAGGAATCAACGAGATGGGTAAATTATACCAGTCCGATCTGGAGATGAGTCTTGGAAATAATGTCATCGTAACTCAGATGACCCAGGCTGTTAACTGGGCGAGAAAATATTCTTTTTTCATATATCCGTTCATCACGGCTTGTTGTGGAATGGAGTTTATGTCTGTAGCTGGTCCCCGATACGATTTGGATCGTTTTGGAGCCGCATTTCCTAGGTTTTCGCCACGTCAGGCAGATCTGTTAATGGTGGTAGGAACCATTAGCCACAAACAGGCACCCATCCTAGTGAAAGTCTATAACCAAATGACAGAGCCAAAGTGGGTGGTCGCCTACGGAGTCTGCACAGTTTCCGGTGGATTCTACGATAATTACACGACTGTGATGGGCATCGATACAATTATTCCGGTGGATCTTTATATTCCAGGTTGTCCGCCGCGTCCTGAAATGGTTATTGACGGGTTGATCAATCTTCAGCAAAAAGTTCAGAAAGAAACTTTACAGGATCATGTTAAAGGCCCCTCGCCTGTCACTCACGCGTCACGAATTTAAGATCTAAAATTTTTAAAGCCTTCGATTCTGTTTCAATCAAGAGTCCTGCGCTTTAATTTTTAGAATTGAGAATGAGGTAAGTTTTCTTGATTAGTTTCTGCGCTGCGGTGCGCTCAATCGGACTAAGGCCCCTATAATTAATTATTTTTCGAATACTTTCAATTTTTGACAAGGTATAAGAGTAAAAATCATTTCCCCCCTCCACTTGCAAGTTGAAGCCGCCTTCTGGTTTAACAAAGTGTTGTTTAAGGTACTCGAAATAGATCTTCAGACGAGTAACTGGATCTGAGACCTTTAATTTATGTTGGATGAGCAGAAGAGCCTCCTTTTTCCTATTAATCTTATAGCCTAGGCGCGTGTTGTCCTTTTTGTTCATTTGCAAATCGAAAAATTCAAATGCTTTTAGCCGCGTATCGTCTGAGATATCAGAATCAAGTATTGGCATGTTATTTGCCGCAATAATTTCAAGCAGAAGAGCGGGATTCCCGGTCTGCTCGCTAAGATAGGCAATTTCCCTTGGGTATTTTCGGTTTAATCGAGAGATCTCGTTTAACAATGGTTTCATTTTATTGACCACTTGTTTCAACCGTTCCAGTAGATCCCCATCGAAAGGAGCCAAAAACCATTGAGTTTCTCGGGGAACGTCGAATTTTTCCAGCACCGGCCGCGCGTAAAAGTTATTAAGAATTTCAGAGAAATCTTCGGCGAAAAAGGTTTTCACCACATCCTCAAAATATGGGAAGTTTAAAAGCAAAAAACGAGGATCAGAGAGAATGTTCAAGCTGTAGGCTTCCAACTCGTTGGTTAGACCAACAAAGCTTTGAGTTAAATGCAGGGATTCATGTAAGTGTGTGGCTTCATGATATGCTTTGTCATCGATCAAAATAGCTGCAGGCGAAATTCTTATTGTGTCAAAAGTAGCGTGGGCTAATTGATGGGAGGCAAGCAGCGCGTCGGACCAAGATTGAATGATATACTGACGAAGAGGTATTTCGGTTAGTTCTGGTCGAATTATTTTAAGCCGTTTCAAAACTCTACGCATTCTATGAGCAGCTTTGAAATGAAGTGAATCCCCTTGGTGACATTTCACACATCCTAATGAGTGAAACCCAGGGATTGAAAATAAGACAGGATCTTCATTTTTATGTATTGCGATAGACACATCAAATTTGTCTGCAGGATGATCGCCATCTGCAATTAGATGGGGAAGATGGGGTTGAATGAGGCTGTTCAGCTCGCCAGCATCGGTGGTTATAGAAACATCTTGGGCGAACAGGCAAGACATAGTTCCAAGCCAGAAAATAAAAACACAAGGAACAATGAATAATCCGCGGGCCATATGGTGGGCTACCAGCAGAGAAGCTTCGGAATTATTTGTCCAAGACATTCAAACGTTGCCAGACGCTTATTACTTTGCGTCCATTGCGGTCTTCTTTGATTCCGTCCCAGACGGCGAATGCCATCAAGGCTGGATCTTTGCGCACTAAATCAACATCCCATTTACCTGTTTTATGCATATCACGGAGAAAAACGACCGTCCATACACCATCTTTCCACTCACCATACCCTTCTACATTCTGATTTTCAGTGGGTTGGGCCGTGACAGTGCCAAATCCTTCAGCATTGAGTTCTTCAACGGCGTTTTCTGAAGTCAAGTTGAGCTTGGAAACTGGATTAGACATGACGCCGCCAAAAATCAGCGCATCCATATCCAAGTCACCTGCATATTCCTGGTCTGCCTCGGCTTCCAGGGTCTCCTCAAGGCCAGATTTCCAGTGCCAGATATTTACTGGTTTTCCTCGATTTCCCATTCCGAAGAAAGGTTCATTATGACCGTGCGTATGTAGGGTAACATTACCAAGGGCGAATTGGACCGCCACACCGTCACGGAAAAAGTCCTGATTTAATTCGGAAAACGCATTCTTGGTCGGATCCTTCCACTTTAATCGGATGGCAAGTTGTTCACCATTGTTGACAGAGGCAAAGTTGATGACATCTATTTTATTACGTCGAGCCGAAAGCGGTCGCAACACCAAGTTGGTTGTTTTAACTCCATCCCAGATGGGACTATTAACATCCGAGGTTAATTCGAAATCTTTTCGGAAAGAATAGACATCCGTTTCAAATTCAGCCTTCACAACTGCCTTGGTAAAATGCGAACGGATAAAATAGACTAACGCCCAACGGTCATTTGCTGAGAGATGCGCGTATGATTGCATTGGGGTCCCATCGATTCCAGAGGTCAGGGTTCTAAAGATTTCTTCTGCTTTAAAGCCAGCTTTGAAGTAACTGGGAATAGTGATATTGTGAACGAAGACAGCATGTTTCCAGGCATCAAATAAAGAATCTGCTAATCTACCATCACCCTTTAAAGAGTTGCCGTGACAAGCGACACATTTGTTTTTAACAAAAAGTTCTTTACCCTTAGCTACCAATTCTGGGGTTACGGGGGGAGCATTGCTTGCTGGGATTTTTTCACCCTGAGGCTCCTTGCTAAAGCGCGGTGAGAAGCTTTTAATCAAATTAATGAGCGCCCATGTATCTTGTGGTGACAAAGCATCTCCCCATGCAGGCATAGATGTTCCCGGCACACCTTTAATTATTGTCCTATATAAGTCCTCATTCCGCGGCAAAGTGTCTGTAGGGGTAGAACGAAATTTGAAGATCCCTTTGCGAAAATCTCTAGGCCAAGGATAAAGATAGTCTGTTGCGGTACCACCACCATTGCCGTCATTCCCATGACAGAAGACACACATGTGGAGGTAGATATTTCGTCCTCGGGCGAGTAGGCCTTCTTGCTGTCCCAGTGGTTTACCCATTTCTAAATTGCTATGAGCACCACGGGTACGAAACAGGTCGCCTCCAGCAGCAGCATCATGGTGGTGATGTTCCATGGGTTTTTCGCCAACACGATATTCGCTACCTGGTTGACTAACTTCACCGCCACTGTGCTCATGCTCGCCTTGTGAAAGGGCGTAACCTGGAATGAGTAATAAAATGAGGAATATTGTCAGCGCAATGACATAAATTTTTGAAGCCTGACCCAGACCGATTAACTTCACGCAGGACGGTTTCATGCGGATACCTCTGAATCATAGCGATCTGTTTGAAACCCGTCAGTTACTAGTAGAGTTAAGTACTAGTAGAATCATTATCGCTATTCAGGTTAAATTATAGGATACTTTATGATGAATCTCCCCTAATTAATAAGCTAGGATGCATAGTATTATTTCAAGGATTTTTAAAAATTTATTTATTATCAGGTGATTTTCCTCGAACTATTTTAACCCCTTGGTCTAAATCACCTAATTCTTTGAGGTTAAAATACTCTTCTTTGAATCCTAGCCCAAAATACCAGGCATTGTCGAGCCCTCTTTCGATATCAGTCCACAAATAATAACTGCCGCCTGCTTTGAATGGTTTAGGCAAGCCGATTCTTTCGTTATCCTTACTTTTGATGAGACGCGATGGATCGTAAAGTTTTTTTAATTCATCTAGCGTTGGAAGTCTCCAATCATCAAACCCGGCAAATTTTTCAGAGTTTTTTGAATCAACATACTCCAGTGCTTGATACCAATTTATTCCTTTTCTAAGCTCGTGGTATGAGTCAGTCTGTTGCCAGACCAACCCAGAATTTTGATCGGTAACAGTGCCATTACCGTTTTCAGTATAGCGAATGGCCCAGGCTATGTTTAGTTGTGTTATGACTAACGTCATCAAAACGATTAGTACAATTATCGCTTTGCCCATTAGAATTCGCGTTCTTTCTAAAGCAGCACGGGAATTTTTTTTTGGTGACCTTTCATCAGACATGATGGTTCTCAAAAATAATATTTATGTGAATAATCTAATTATACAAAATATGTTGCGAAATGCCACTGACAGTATTTTTATAATTAAACATACTTGCAATGAGGAGAATTTCCACTTAGAATCCTCCCCACCCTAATGAAAGTAATGTTTTCAATCCCATACAAAGCCTGACAATGAAGAACCTTATGCAAACTCTTATTGATTTTATAAATACTTTACCGCCTCTACTTCAGCTATTATTGGGAGTGTTTATAACTTTGGGAATATTCAGGTGCCTGATGGCTATCGTTGACTTTATCGAAAATAAGCGTAATAAAAAATGACGGGCTATAATTTTTAAAAACCCCGTAACCAAAATATTATTTCTTTCCGCGATCTAAAAACTCCAAAAAAAAGACCCCAATCGTCAGAATGGGGTCTTTCAGTAGAATCGGGAACTCCCGCGGACTCCTTTAGCAGGAACCTTCGGAAGCGCCCCTTATCAAATTAATAGACAAAGGATCACCTCCTTTCATCCAGAGGGACCTTATTCACGCAAGAGACTCCTCTGGCGCCCGCATGCGTGTGATTAGATATTTTTCAGTGCATGAATTCTCTGTATCCAGAAGTAAAATTCGACCGATTTACAGGAAAACCAAATGCTGGACATGTTTATTTTTTTTGACCTTACCATTATCATTATTGCCCTTTTTCTCTTCTTTTAATAGCATTGATTTCTTCCAGCAGCCTTTTTCGCTGACGTTCCATCAGGTCCATTTTATCTTTTAGTTCCTTCACTTTAGAATCGGAGGCATCCTCTTTCTTAGCGGTTTTTTCTACCTTCTTTTTACCGCCGCTGGACTTTTCAGTGGTAGTTTTCTTTGCAGGTGCTTTTGCCTGCATTTTCGTTTCTTCTGCTATATAATTCTTATCGGATTTCTTCAAGCACTCCTTCTCAAGCTCTTTGCTTACTATCAAATCGCATTTTTTTTGGTTTTTTTCAACCACAGCATAACAGTAGGCTTGAATGTCCCGATTTAGGATTAAAGTACAATAGTATGTGCTGTGGTCCTTATGCTTGAATCGGTTCTCAGGATTCTTGATCGGGTTTAAGGCCAGACAAAGATGTCGTTTATCCGGTGGAGGAATCTTTCCGCTTGCCTTTGCAGCCGATGACCATGCTTCTTGAGCACGTTTCATTTCTGCCATTGGCCCAATTCCGTCAACAACCTTTACTTCTGCTCCACCCGGTCTTCCCTGTCGTACCTCCTTTGATTCACTATCGCATAATGTTGGATCTGGAACTTCCGCAGCCCACAATGACGGGACGAACAGCCAAAAACCGAAAAAAACTGCAAATAGCCACACATCCGTTAACTTTCTCATCTTTCTCCTCCTTGAAACTCTTAAGTCTCCATTTTGAATAAGCATTGAGAATAAACCATTTTATCTAAAAAATCCAATGACCATTTCCACATGATGACATGAAGATCAAGGGATCCTTAATAGTTGGACAGGGGCAATAAGTATGGTTTTGAATAATAAGGTTTTCTGTGATTAACTTTAGTCTCGTTTACAAGCTGTATTTTATACCGGTGTTTTCAAAAATGAACTCCAAGTGTAATAACTTTGACTTATGTTTGTCGAAAATATCAAATTCTTTAAAGCTTTTGGGTAACGCATTTATAAACGGAATGTGAAAGCAGATGGAGAAATGTATTTTGTTGTCGAAGATGAAGCAATGTTTTAGTTTTGTACCAGGGAAATTGAGCCAGAAGCCGATATTAGTTGTATATCCTTAATTAGTTTGGAAAATTCTACTGAGTACCTCCCAGTCAATGAATCTTCAATTGGAACATTCATGTAATTGTTCCAAAAACTGGAGGCCTATCCATTTTTGGATTTTTTAAAATGCCACGAATCTTACCTAGTAAAGAATTTTGGATTATTTCAGGCCTTGTGGCTTTAGCCATAATCCTGAGGTTGCCAACTCTTGGAAGTCCTCTCATAGAAGATGAGGCCATCTCATTCAATCGTTATATCGACGTACCATGGAAAGAGTTGATTCTGACCTACCAAGATACCAATCAACACACGCTATTTCTTTTGCTTTCAAAGTTTTCTATTTTGATTTTTGGCGAAAGCGAGGTTGTGTTCCGCTTTCCTTCCCTTCTGGTAGGTATTCTATCTATTCCTTTAACCTACCTCCTAGGACTAGCAATAAAAATACCATGGCCGTCTGCTTTAACCTCCGCAGTATTAATGGGATTATCTTGGCCGCAGCTAAAGTACTCTTTGGAGGGCCGAGGCTACGGACTAACAATGTTCCTGGTCCTTTTGGCTACATATTCAGCTGTGCGGTTTTTAAATGGTTCTCCTCGGATATGGGGAAGCGTTTTGATAGGATCCGGGTTTGCCATGACGCTGGCTCTCCCAAGCAATTTATTTTTTTTAGTGGGGTTGACAGTTTTCACAATCCTTGCAAAAAGTCTGGAGTGGGAAGAGGGTCAATTCCGCATTAAAAAAATGTTTTGGATCTCTATCCCGTTTTTATTAATGTTTGCTTTGGTGGGTGGTTATTTTCTGATTATATATGAGGGACTTAAACTCGGCAAAGACCTTCACCCTTTAACTCTAAATGGAGTTCGAGTAAAAAATATTTTAGAGTTTATGGTCGCTCCCTGGGGATCTTGGATGTACCTGTTGTTTGCATTAGGTGTCTGGCGATTGAAGATGACTAGAGAAAAAATTCTTTTTGGGGCTGTTATTCTAGTTCCTATGATTCTTACATTGACAACGGGGGTGGTGGGGTTTGCCCGAACCTATGTTTATTGGGTACCATTCATCATTTTACTGTCTGCCTACGGAATGACCGAGGTATTTTCATGGCTTGAAAAACGAGTTGGAAATCTGGTTTATATCTTAACGCTGGCATGCATTTTTTTGCTAATGTTTTTCCCAGCAAAGAAAATCACTAAGTATTATACGGATCGTTACAACGGCTCGCTGGTCGTAGCGGGACCTAACGCAACATTTTCAGAGGCTCTAAAGATGGCAGCGTGGGTGAGCGAAAATATTCCAAAAGATACCCTTGTTATTATCAGTACTGGGGGACCAGAATCAAGCGTGTTAAATAAATATATGGGAAAGGCTGTGCTTAAGCGAATGGCCTACTTTGTCCGTGGAGGTGAATTGAAAAAAGTTGTTTTTATCGCCCATCAAGACATGCCCCCTGAAGAATACCCTTTTGTGCCGATGTTCAAAGAGCGTATGCTAAAGTTACCGGCCGATAAATTTTATAAAGTTCACTCGATCGGGAATCTTGGGGTTTATGAACTTAAATTGAATGTTGAGCGATTTATTCCTCCAAGCTATGATCCGGATTATGAGATAAAATTAGGAAATTCAGGTATACCTCAAGTCAATATACACCACGTCGAGGAACCTAGGGCAGTGGGCAAGCAGGCCCTTTATATTGAGAACAAATCTGGGAAACCAATGGGCCTGATTTCACCTATAGTCAAGGGAGCTGATATTTCAGAGAATCATGCATACCTTTTATATATTTTTGTAGCCATTTTTAAGCCTTTTAGTGAGCGAGTTTATGCTCACCTTGCAGAAAATTCAAACTGGCCGCCGGTTATAGGGTACTTAAATCCATATCTTGGAATGTTTCGCCCGAAGGGTTCAGAAGATGTCTGGCATATTCATTTCACCCTTTCCCCCTTAACTAAAGGAAGACATTATTTTCAAGAACGGATCGAAATTCAAAAAGAAGGTAATCATTTTGACGGATTGCAGTCTTATCTTTTAACAGAATGATACCTGATACTCTCGTATTTAAGTGAACAATTTATTTTTAAAAAAGAACTCCTTCTTAGGAAAACTATGGAACTTTTGAAAGGATAGTGACCATGATTATGGACCGGTATTTTAAAATAGTTCTAGCCTTTGTCGCAGTAGCTCTGTGGTTGATTTTTTTTAAACTTTGGCTTTCTCCACAAAACGCGCTAGCTCAAGACATTGATATAGAAAGTCGGTTATCTTATATTTCAAAGATTGTTGGGGCGATTGAGAGCTCTGTGATTAAGATGGAGGGAGATTTACGCTTTATTAAAAGACAAACGCAAATATCTGTGATAGCAAGGGATTTGTCCGAAAAAAAGCTAAATACTTTGGAGGTTAAAATTACTAGCTTAGAAAGTTTATTAGATTCTATTGAAATGGATGTCGCTGAGGTTGGCGGCAATATATCTTATATCGAAAACGATATAGACGGTCTTGTTAGCGGATCTTGCGACAACATTTTTTTATGTAGACAAACGAAATATTAACGTGATGGCACGCTAATATTTTATCTCAAACGAAGCTTAAGAAAAATCAATCTATAATAAAAATTTTATAACTGACCCAATCAATGAAAAATGAATACACAAAAATATCATCTTTGGGGACACTAGTTCTTCTCTTATGCTTTGCTTTAACACCTTTCGCCAGACATGTCTCGGCGGAACCTTCTACCAAAACTTATGATGGTAGCTTGCGCGTCGGTGTTTTAGGTGATACCGGAATCGGTGAGCGGGCTTATCACCCAGGCTTCACTGCTGTAGCTAAGGCTCTTAAAAATCAACACCCCGATCTGCTTTTACACCTTGGAGACTTTGTTTATCAACCAGAAATTTTCCCAAAAGCCTGCCCACAACGGTACATACGTGAAGTTAGCAAAACTCTTGTTGAGCCATTCAAGTTCAGGCTATTTGTTCCAGGCGATAACGACCTGCCCCCGAATTCGAAAGAACCAAAAGGCTCTGGATGCTGGGAAAAAATTGACCAACTTGATAGTGATTTCGACTATTATCCAACGCTTACCTATGGGCCTCGACCCTATGAAGGAACGAAAATCCTCAATAATACTTTTTTTGCAGTACTCAACACAAATCCATGGCAAGATCCAACACCTTGGCTCGCGCCGCGAATTCAAGAAGCAAGGGATAAAGACTTATGGATTATTATTAGCCTACATGAACCAGCCATTACTTCAGCATGGTATCTTGAAAAACGAGGAACGGTTCTAAAACAACTTAATTCACTCAAACCCGACCTGGTATTTGCAGGCAACCAACATTCTTATGAACGGTTTCATGCAATGGGAATTCCAAAAAAAGATGGGGTTCTTCCATTTGTACCATCTGAATCCGGAAGTTACGTTAGAGGAGATGGCACGATCCATGTAATAGCGGGAGGAGGTGGGGCCACTTTCAAGCCCTTCGCTGACCAACAAGGATTTAAAAAAAGAACCGCGCCAAGGGAAGTTTTAGACACGATCGCCAGACGTGCTCTTATGAACCACTTTTTGATTCTAGATATCAAACGGGAAATTCTAAAAGCAACGACTTACCGAGTCTGTCCAGAAAAAAATTCAAAAACTTCACAAAGTCCAAAGTGGAAACCGAATAAACCGTTTTGGAAAAAAATAACACTTGAATGCGAAGGCAAGGAACCAGGCGTCACTGTCTTTGATCAATTTCAAATCAAAACCCAAGGCAGAAAACTTCTAAATAGAACTGATATCAAATAATATATCAACCTTCTTTAAGAAATTCATCAACCTCACTAATCATTTGTTGAACATCGTGCGCCGATTTATTGATCGCCTGCTCCTCTTCTTCTTTTAGCTTTAGTTCTATTATATTTTCTATACCGGTGATACCAAGTGTTACTGGAACACCAAAGAAAATTTTATCCCACCCATACTCGCCCTCAAGGAAAGCTGTGCAAGGCAGCATCCTCTTTTTATCGAGAAGAACTGCTTCAATCATCTTAACAACAGAAGCACCAGGCGATAGGAACGCACTTCCTTTCTTTAGTAGACTAACAATCTCTGCCCCACCCTTACGAGTTCGATCTACTAGCCGATCAATTTGCTCCTTGGTCATTAAATCAGTAATAGAAATACCTGAAACGGTTGTGTACCTAGGCATAGGAACCATTGAGTCACCATGTCCACCAAGCACCATAGCATCTACATCGACCAGCGAACAATTTAGCTCTAGAGAAACAAACGTCCTAAACCGCGCAGAATCGAGCACTCCCGCCATCCCCATTATGCGATGCTTTGGCAGACCAGAAACTTGCTTAGCCACATAAACCATTGCATCCAATGGGTTGGACACAACAATGATTAATGGATCCGCAGAGTATTTGACTATCTGTTCTGTCACATCCTTGACAATCTTAGCATTTACTTTCAAAAGATCGCTTCTGTCCTGTCCCGGTTTTCGGGGAAGACCCGCAGTAATAACTACAATATCTGAGTTTGCTGTATCTTCATAGTCATTGGTTCCCTTAACGATACTATCAAATACCTGCAGGCATCCCGATTGTTGAAGATCAAGTGCTTTTCCTTGCGGCAAACCTTCAACGATATCCGTGATAACTACATTCCCTAGATTTTTATAAGCCACTAATTGGGCAACTGTTGTACCCACCTGTCCAGCACCTACGACAGTGATTTTCTTACGTGTGGTTACCATAAAATTCCTTCTTTCAAGAGAATAGAAAGCATTAAATTCCTGTTATCAAGTTTAAACAGATTACTAATTAAACTTCCTAACTACCGCTTTGATTAATTTAAAGGTGTTTGATCTGGCTGGATTCCCTATGAAAGTAACTTCAATTTTAACCTTTGACATGGCCCGGCCTCTCCTTTACTAATAAAACAATATAAATACTAGAAAGATAAGACTTTTTCGCAAGCCTGTTAGCGGATTAGGGTAAAGTAAACTAGAATATTAGCCCCCAGTTTGTCAAGCGGTTTTGAAGCTAGTACTAATGCGTTTTCAACCAATGAAAAGACCTAACCAACAATATTCGTTCGGAATCGACTTTGATAACGTTCCACCTATTCCAGAAGACCCAGTTGAACTAACCAAATATTACACTAATTTTAAAAGCCTGCTTAACCAGGAACGAGAAAAAATCAAACAATTCCACCGCGCTGGCGCTGGGGGACGCGAAGTGGTCCAGGCACACACTTCCCTGATCGACGCAGTTCTTTATTACCTCATAGAATCTCTAGCATGTAGAGGAAAGTCCTCCTCAGAAACCCTGCTAGAAGAATTCTCCCTAATTGCGGTGGGTGGTTACGGACGTGGTGAATTAAATCCTTGCTCAGATATTGACCTCCTATTTTTGACACCAAAAACTATCCGCCGAGCGGCTGACCTTCTTATTCAAGATTTTATTCCGACCTTCTGGGACCTAGGTCTGGAAGTAGGGTCCAGCTGTCGAACTCTAAAAGAGTGCCTAACCTTGGCCAAAAAGGACATCACAATCAAAACTTCGATGATTGAGACTCGGTTTATGATAGGTAATCAAGGCAAATACCAAAAGTTTTTTCAATCCATTGGCAAAAATGTGCTTAGAAAAAACATAAAAGAATTTCTCGACGCCAAGGCCAAGGAGAAGACTCTACGTTACGACGAAGGGATGGGACCTTCGAGCGATCCAGAGCCTAATACCAAAGAAAGCGTCGGAGGGTTGCGTGACTACCACACTGCGCTGTGGGCCGTTGCCGTTAGATTTGGATGCCTGTCTTTCCGAGAAATACCCCGCAACGACATCATTTCATCGGAAGAGCTGGACATCTTGGACCGATCCATTGATTTTATCCTGCGCGTGCGTAACGAACTCCATTATCTGAAAAACAAGAAACAGGATGTCCTTACTCATGATCTACAAAAGGAAGTGAGCGCTAACCTAAGGTATAAAGAAACAAACGAAGTGCTTAGGGTGGAACAATTCATGCGCGACTATTTTATTCATGCGACAAACATACATCAATATTCGGAAATCATATTTCAACGATGCATAGAAACAAGACGCACTATAAAAAAAGTACTCTCATCATTTACGAAAAAAAACCTGGGATACGGTTTTCATGCATATGGTGGAAACCTTACAAGCAATGACGAAGATCCCAGCCCTCTCTTTAAACAAAATCCAAGATTGATTATTACTGCATTAGAACTATGTCAAGCACACAACTTAACCCCGAATTATCAAATCAAACGACAAATAAAAAAGCAAAATCATTTGCTAGATGAAGTATTTTTTAAGAAGAACAAAATTAAATCATTCATTTTTAATACTCTGCAAAACACTAATTCGGAAAAGTTTCTTCGCCTTATGCATGAAGTCGGTGTGCTAGATTTAATTTTACCCGAATATGGTCACGCCCATTGCAGGGTTAGTTATGACTTTTATCATCGTTACACGGCTGATGAGCATTCCCTGCGTATGGTCCGTTTTCTCGAAGAACTTGTAAATACGTCGAGTGATTTAAAGGAACTATCAGAAAACTACAACCAGCTAGACTCTAAAATTCTACTAAAATTATCCGCTCTACTTCAATCTATTGGCAAAAGTAGAGACCTAAAAGACCCTGAAGAACGTTTAAAAATACTTTCGCTGGCAATAGTTCACCTTGACTTAGATCCTGAGGAATTAAAAACCGTCGACTTCTTGATAGAAAATGCCTATCTAATGATAGAAACTGCTTTGCACAGTGACATTAACCAACCAGCAGTGATAGAAAGTTTTGCAAAAAAAGTGGCTACTATCAACAAACTAAACCTGCTCTACCTAATTAGCTATGCCGAACTAAGAGCCGTTGCGCCAGGAACTTGGAGTTCTTGGAAAAAAGTATTGTTCTCCGACTTATACCAGCGAACACGCGATTATTTTAAACAACCAGAATCACTCCGCTCCCGATCACTTACAACCTGGGTTGAAGTTTATAAAATTCTACACTGGGAGTTTCCGCCTGAAGACCTGGAGTTTCATTTTAATAATATGTCCGAAGACTACCTGGCGACAGTTCGAGCTGAAGAAGCAGCTCTGCATATACGACTCATACGTTCTTTAAAAGACAAATCGTTTATATTTAATCACAGTTACAATGAGGAAGGAAAGTTTTATCAGGTCATACTTTGTTGTCCAATAAAATTTGAAGCTTTCAAAATACTTGTAGGCGTCCTCACTGCCAGAAACATGAATATACTGGGAGCTAAAATTTATGTAAGAAAAGATGAAATAATTATTATCAGCGCAAATATCGAAGAAGTTGAAAGATTAACTAAAGACAATTTGGAAATCTGGAAAAACTTCAATCAAAACCTTAGAGATATTTTCGAGGGCCAAAAGGACCTGCCGACGCTTTTAGCAGAGAGAACCCAGTATGTCTCAGAAAAGAAGTCGATAGAGACAATCTTGCCAAAAGTTCAATTAGATAACACAAGCGACCCAAAATTTTCTGTTTTTCGCATAGAAGCCCGCGATCATTTAGGGATGTTGTATAAAATCTCCAAAGTTTTCGCTGATTTAAAGATTCAAATCCACAGCGCGCAAATTTCCACCCAAGGGGGAAGAGGAATAGATGTTTTTTATGTTTCCCTAGAGAAGGAAAAACTCCTCATGGACAAACTAGTGCGCCGTGTCAAAGAAAGAATAAGTTCGGCTATGCTGCTTGAAAAACCAGAAGACATAGACTAAGTGAGATAACTCATGTTTTTGAATAAAAAAATTATACTTCATATGTTGGGCTACCTAATTCTTTCTGTGAATACGATAGCAGCAAACCACATATCTCCAAACAGTAACATCATATTGGGGGAAAAAATTTACATCAACCACTGCAAAGTCTGCCATGGAAACCAAGGCGATGGGAAAACATTTGCCGCCAATGTTCTTTTTCCACCACCCAAAAATTTTTTATTAAAAAATACCAAAGCAGAGTTAACTCTTGCACGAATGATCCTATCTGTCGTCCAAGGTCGGCCCAACACCGCTATGATGCCTTGGGAAAATATTCTTAGCGAAGAGGAAATCGTTTCGGTAGTGAGCTATATTAGAAAAGAGTTGATGAAATTTAAGGACTAGCGCAAATTAAAGCATAAGTCTATGTACTTAACTTTTTTCCTAGTTTTTTTTCCACGGAGGCCATTTTTGATTCAAGCCGATTTTTTTTTCCTGAACGATAATCGATTTTTATGGCGCAGGTGATGCGTGTACAGTTGGATCTCATCTTTTCATAACACTCCTTTACCACATCCATAACTTCGTCCCATTCTCCTTCTAATACGGTGCCCATGGGATTGAGACGGTAATCGACACCACTCTCTGAAATGATCTTGAGTGATCTGGTGACATAATCACTCACACTTGCTCCTTTGTCCATGGGTGACATGCTGAATTCCAGAAGTACCATATAGCTTACTCTCCTCATTAAAGGGTTTTGAAAAATCGTACATATCCTTTTAGCATAACAGCTAGATAATGAATTTTCGTGCTTTGCTGGCCTCCTATCTGGGTCTTTTAATGGTTCCTTTTATTTTATAATTTCCTTGCATTTGGAGGTCATGATGTGAAATTATCACTAATCCCATTCGAAATCCAGACGGATTGTCGAAAATTTAAGCAAAGGCGGTATGGCTCTTTGGCCAAGATTCAGGATATTCGGAACAAAATAGATCTTATCGACGATCAGTTGCTCAAACTGATAAACCGACGCGGCGAACTCGCGGTAAAGATTGGGCAGGAAAAGTCCAAAGGGAACAGTTCGAAGCATTTTCACGTCCCTCACCGCGAACGAGCAATCATAGAACGGATTAGGCAAAACAGTAAGGGCCCTTTCCCTGATGAATCTTTGGAATCTGTATTTCGGGAGATTTTTTCGGCCACTCTCGCCCTTGAAAAACCTTTGCGCATAGGTTTCCTTGGCCCCAAAACTACTTTTAGCCATCAAGCAGCGATCAAACAATTTGGACAATCATCAGAGTTTATTCCAAACTCTGACATTGAGTCTGTCTTTCGCCAAGTCGAACAAGGAAGTTGCGACTACGGCGTGGTACCAGTTGAAAATTCTATTGAAGGGGTAATTAATCTCACTTTGGATTGTTTCGTTGATTCACCTTTGTTGATTTGCGGTGAAATAAAAAATACTATTTCGCTTTGCCTGCTTTCAAAAACTAAAGACTTGAAAAAGATAGAAACTATATATTCCCACCCGCAACCTCTGGGGCAATGCCGCCAATGGCTGAACCGAAACTTGTCTAGTATAGAGCAGATCTCAGCTTCCAGCACTGCCAGCGCAGCTGAAATGGTTGTTGAAAGAAAAACATGCGCCGCCATCGCGGGCAAGTTCGCCGCCAAGGAATACAATTTAAAAATTGTCGCAGAAAATATCCAGGATAGGGTTGAAAACTATACCCGCTTCTTGGTCATCGGAAAAGACAAAACTAAAAAAGCTCTCAAAAATAAAACATCAATCATGTTTTCCATCCGAGATGAGACTGGTTCCCTTCTAAAAGTTTTACAACTATTTGCCCGCAATAAAATTAACTTAACAAAAATCCAGTCGCGTCCACTTAGAGATCGGCCTTGGGAATACCTATTTTATGTTGATCTGGATGGACATGCCCAAGATCAAGCAATTAATAAGTCTTTAATATCACTTAAAAAAATGTGCTTATTATTAAGAGTTTTAGGGTCTTATCCGAAGGAAGGCTTAAGAAAATGAATCCATTTGACCGCGTATCTATTATTGGAGTTGGTCTTTTAGGGGGATCGTTGGCCAAAGCTATGCGAAAACTTGATTTGGCCAAATCACTTATAGGCTATGGCCGCGACAAGACTAACCTTGAAAAAGCTCAAAATCTCGGAATTATCGATCAGGTTGCACCTGATATTCAATCGGCGGTAAAAGGTTCTGACCTGATTGTTTTATGTTCTCCAGTTCGCACTATTGGTCAGTTAATCATGGAAATGGCCCCGCATATTACTCCCGGGTGTTTGGTAACCGATGTCGGTTCGGTAAAAGAACCTCTTGTGCACGAGGTAACGGCGTTGATTCCAGAAGGCGTTTTTTTCGTTGGCGCGCATCCCATCGCAGGGAGTGAAAAGTCGGGGTTCCATATATCTTCAGACAAATTATTCGAAGGTGCCCATTGCATTATCACCCCAACAGACAATACAGAACCATCTGCACTAAAGCGGATTATCGAACTTTGGAAGGATATTGGTACGAAGGTTTCTATCATGGATGTCAAAGAACATGACTTTATTTTTGGAGCAGTTAGTCATTTGCCCCATGTTTTAATTTTTTCGTTGATGAATACTCTCGGCGATCTAAAATCTGATAATCATGCCGAGGTAACGTCTTTTTCGGGGGCTGGGCTTAAAGATATAACCCGTATAGCTGGCGGCGACCCTGTGATGTGGAGGGACATCTGCATTTCGAATAAAAATTCTATTTTGCATTGCTTGGATCGGTTTCAGGAAAGACTTAATCATCTTAGATTAGGCATTGAAGAGGAAAACGGAGAATTACTCACTCAAGAGTTTGCGAGTGCGAATAAACACCGGCTCAATCTTATCGGTAACGCATGATTATCGCCATAGATGGACCCGCGGGAAGTGGAAAAAGTACTGTCGCAAAAATAGTCGCCAGGAAATTATGTTTTCGGTATATCGATACTGGATCCATGTACAGATCAGTTGCTTGGAAAGGTCTACAAAAGAAAGCACCGTTAATCGATGAAAATATTGTCGCAAATATCGCATGGGAAACAAAAATCGAACTTGTTTCTGGAGAAGATGGACAATTGGTATTTGTTGATGGTCAAGATATTACGAACCAGCTGAAGAAGGAAGCAGTTAGTCATGGAGCTGCAATTGTTGCAGCGCAACCGATTATTCGTAAAATCATGACAGCCAAGCAACGTGAACTTGGAAAACAAGGTAAGGTGGTAATGGATGGAAGAGATATTGGAACAGTCGTTTTCCCTAAAGCTGACAAAAAGTTTTTTCTGGATGCTGATCCAGAAGAACGGGGACGTCGACGGTTTGCAGAATTGAAAGGGATAAAACAAGAAGCAAATGCTGACCTCACAACAATCGTCAAACAAATAATGCAAAGAGATCACGAAGATCGTAACAGAAAAATAGCACCTCTCAAGCAAGCAAAAGATGCCATTCTTATTGACACAACTTATCTTAGTGTCGATCAAGTGGTTGAAAAAATAATGAAAACCATTAACTCGGACCCAATAAATTCTTAAGGGGTCCCATTATTAACTTAAGCCTCTACGATGCTTTATTAAATCTAAGGAAGAACGTTTTAATCATGGCTAAATCAAAAACCACAGCAACTTTTGAAGATGACTTCGATGAAGAAGAAAAAGAAGAACTTACCTCTGAGGATAAAGCCTCCTGGGAAGAAATGGAGGCATATTTTTCCGAAAGTCTTAACCAATTTAAAGAAGGTCAAATTGTCCAAGGTACTATAATAGATCTCTCCAAAGGCCTAGCAACGATTGATATTGGATTCAAGTCGGAAGGAATAGTCAATTTGCATGAATTCCCAGAAAGCGGGAAGAGTATGTCCATAGGGGATACAGTAGAAGTTTTTCTGGAACGCGTTGAAGATAACGACGGAAACGTTGTTCTCTCTAAGGAAAAGGCAAACAAAATTAAACTTTGGGACGAATTGGTAAAAACACATGAAGCCAACGAAATTATTGAAGGCACGGTTATCACGAAAGCGAAAGGTGGGTTGACTGTTGACATAGGACTCAAAGCATTCCTTCCTGGTTCTCAGATTGATCTACGCCCCATACGAAATTTGGAAAAACTTATAGGAGAAGTATTCCAGATGCGTATCATCAAAATGAATAAGAAACGAGGGAATATTGTCCTATCCCGAAGAGTTCTACTGGAGGAACAACGCCAACAAAGCCGTTCCCAAACTTTGGAAAAACTAGATGAAGGAAATCTTGTTGAGGGTATTGTCAAAAATATCACCGAATATGGTGTTTTTATCGATCTTGGCGGCATCGATGGACTCCTCCATATAACCGATATGTCCTGGGGACGTGTTAATCACCCCTCAGAAATGTTTTCAATGGGTGACAAGGTGCAGGTAATGGTACTTAAGTTTGATAAAGACAAAGAGCGCGTTTCACTCGGACTCAAGCAAATCACTCCCGACCCTTGGGTCAATGTAGATGAAAAGTATCCTGTTAATACGCAAATCAAGGGCAACGTGGTCAGCATTACAGATTATGGGATATTCGTAGAATTGGAAAAAGGTATTGAAGGATTGGTTCATATATCAGAAATGAGCTGGAGTCGACACGTCAAGCACCCAAGTAAAATTGTTTCTATTCGAGATGAGGTTGAAGCTGTGGTCCTCACCCTCGATAAGGATAAAAAACGTATCTCGCTTGGAATGAAACAAATCGAACCCAACCCATGGGAAGAGATTGAACAAAAATATCCAACTGGATCTGAAGTCAGCGGAACAGTGAGAAATTTAACTGATTTTGGAGCTTTTATAGAATTAGAAGACGGTGTAGACGGCCTTATACACATCTCTGATTTGAGTTGGAAGAAAATTAAACACCCATCAGAAGTGTTCAAGAAAAAGGACACTGTTAAGACTATGGTGCTCAGTATTGATAAAGACAATTGTCGCATCTCGCTCGGTGTCAAACAACTACAACCAGACCCCTGGGACGATATCGCGAAGAACTATTGCCTTGGAACGGAGGTTGAAGGCACAATTATCAAAGTAACAGGATTTGGTGCTTTCGCTGAGTTTGGAGACGGGCTAGAGGGTTTAATCCACGTATCCCAGTTAGGGCTAAAAACCGTATCGGATCCGGATCAAGCGGTTAAAGTTGGTGACAATATTAAGGCAAAAGTCATCAAAGTAGATACCAGCAGTAAAAAAATTGCGCTCAGTGTCAAAGCTTTTGAGGAAAACCTGGACTTGCAGGCCATTGAAAAGGAACAAGCTCAGTTGGAAAACTTCAAGGAAGTAGAAGCGACTGATTAAAATTAATTGCTATACTTTGAGAACATTTTATGGAAACTGAAAATTCTAGGACAAAAAAACTCTCTTTTCCCAAAAAGCTATTTTTTGTCATGCTTGGACTTCTAGCCATTACCGGAATGTCGTCCATCGTCTCTAAATGGATGCCATCTCAGGCAGCTAATAATAGAATTGGTGTGGTTGATATAACAGGACTTATTCAAAGTTCTCAAATTATAATCAATCAAATCAAAGACTTTCGGGAAGATAAACGTATTCAAGGTATCGTGCTACGGATTGATTCGCCTGGGGGCGCCGTTGGACCGTCTCAGGAAATCTATGATGAAGTTCTCAAAACTCGCAATGATAACAAACCCATTTACGCGTCGATGGGCACACTCGCTGCTTCGGGAGGCTACTACATTGCAAGTGCCTCCAATAAGGTCTTTGCTAATCCAGGAACTTTGACTGGTAGTATTGGTGTCATTATGGCCTTCTCCAATGCCAAAGAATTAATGGATAAAATCGGTTTACAACCTGAAGTCATTAAAGCCGGAAAATATAAAGACATCGGTTCCCCCCTTCGCGCAATGACTCAAAAGGAAAGGAATCTTCTCCAAAATGTGATAACGGATGTACACCAACAATTCATAGAAGCTGTCGCCAAGGGACGAAATCTTAGTATCAGAGAAGTCACTAAAGTTGCAGATGGAAGAGTTTTGACTGGACGTCAGGCACATTCTCTTAATCTGGTAGACCAGCTAGGCGGCCTGCAAGTCAGTATTGACCAATTAGCACGTGAAGTCGGAATCATTGGCTCTCCAATAATTATTAGAGAGAAGCAGGGCATAAAATTCATAGACTGGTTGCTTCAAGCAGCGAAAAATCAGATAACTATTCAAAGATACTTGCCTTCCTACAAATCTCCCCTTACATACACTTGGTATCTTGACAATTTATAACTTTATTCTGCCCAGTTAGCCTGGGACATGGTAGCCAATAACAAGCCTCTATTTTATAGCCTAATATCAGTGAAGCCCTTTAAAATAAATGAATTGACTTAGTTAGTCCTCATGGTATAATCTTGCCGTTTAGCTGAGAAATACATTCGATCGTTTTGTTTCCTGGGGGAATTTAAAATGACAAAAGCGGAATTGGTTGAAAGAGTATCAGGCCAAATTAACCTAACCAAAAAGCAAACAGAAGTTGTCGTAAATACTGTATTCCAAAGCATTACTGAGTCCTTGAGCGAAGGACGAAAAGTTGAGCTACGTGGTTTTGGTAGTTTTAGAATACGAGAAAGGAACGCTCGTATTGGGAGAAACCCTAAATCTGGCGCCCAAGTAGATGTCCCCGCGAAAAGGGTTCCCTTTTTCAAAGCTGGAAAAGAGTTGAGGGAATTAGTAGACAAATAAACACCTTTGCTCGTTAACCGGGCGCTACCCCCTCCACTAGGTTTTTGATGCTGCCAATCAAGCCTTCTTCCTCTCGTCTAATACAATTCCAGAGTAGTTAACAAAAACTTGCTACTTGTTTAATAGTTTTTATCGAGTTACATCTGATTTTCTTAATTGTTTTTATTTAAATCGTTTTTTTTACCTCAAACTCTCTTTGTTACCACTCGTTCATCAGAGAAAAAAACTCACCCACTAACGTTACACAGAAAGTGAACCAATATGTCGGGAAGTTCGTACGGAACTCTTTTCAAAATTTCTACATGGGGAGAATCTCATGGTGAAGGAGTGGGCGTGGTAATTGATGGCTGTCCAGCTGGACTTTCTTTAAAAGAGACTGATATTCAAAAGGAACTCGATCGCAGAAAAACAGGCCAGAGCAGGGTCACCACAATGCGTAAAGAAACTGACCGTGTGCGCATTCTTTCGGGTATCTTTAAAGGAAAAACAACTGGCACTCCTGTTGCATTATGGGTGGAAAATCAAGACGCTGATTCCTCTAAATATGAGGAAATCAAACATTTGTTTCGACCAGGTCACGCCGACTTCACTTATTTGATGAAATACGGCTTTCGAGATTACCGAGGCGGCGGCCGTTCTAGCGCTCGTGAGACAGTAGGTCGTGTTGCCGCGGGAGCTATCGCTAAGAAACTCCTCGCTCGCAAAAAAATAAAAATTATTGGCTACACAAAACAAATCGGTCCGTACATCGCTCAAAAAATAGACCTCGAGCAAATAGAAAAAAATATTGTGCGATGCCCAGATAATCAAATGGCTCAGAAGATGATCGACCACATCCTCAAGGTACGGAAAAAAGGGGACTCTGTAGGTGGTGTGGTTGAACTTTTGGCAAAGGGAGTACCCGCAGGACTTGGAGAACCCGTTTTTGACAGACTGGACGCTGACCTTGCTAAAGCCATGATGAGCATTCCCGCCGTCAAAGGAGTTGAATTTGGTATCGGGTTCGAAGCAGCCAAAATGTACGGCTCCGAATGTAACGACCCATATACCATTAAAGGGAAAACAATTAAAACTGATACGAATAATGCTGGAGGGATTCATGGTGGTATTTCCAACGGGTCAGATATTGTTCTTCGAATGGTAGTTAAACCAACCTCCTCTATCTCAAAATCACAAGAGACTGTAACAGTAGATGGGGTAAAATCAAAAATTAGAGTTGAAGGACGCCATGATCCATGCGTCTCGCCACGTGCTGTGCCAATTGCTGAAGCCATGATGGCATTGACGCTAATCGACCACCTAATGAAAAATCAGTCTTCTCAACTCAAATAATTCCCAATTCTAGAAGGGAGGATGGCGTAGTTTTAATCTTTTCACCACGGGAGGGCTTTGTTCAATATAAGCTTCTCCATAGAATCTACATTCATTCTCAATAAACTAGTAACAGGGACCTTGAGCAGCCCATCACATAGCTTTGACATAAGCCAACCTACACTAGCTAGAAAAGGCATATTCAATACGTAAATTCAAAAAAACAGCGAGAGTTCTATATAGTACGAAGCTCTTGGGATATATTTAGAAAAGAAATCAAACGAAATACCTTTGTAGAACTATCTCGTTTTGTGCTGTTGACGAGGTGAACAAAAAGAGAAA